>Ga0079995_1079931_pt1 | contig 247213 bp, 294 predicted proteins | sample FaiFalFF_MnMetaG_2_FD_69198 | JGI IMG/M metagenome (GOLD analysis project Ga0079995, IMG submission 69198) | Freshwater microbial communities from Yellowstone National Park, Wyoming, USA - Fairy Falls C (FF_Mn_C) (SPADES assembly) (version 4) | ecosystem: Environmental > Aquatic > Freshwater >... | reverse complement strand
AAAATCAGGTATTTCCTGGAACATGACGAGAATAGAAGGGAAATAGCCAGAAAAGGACGCGAGGAAGTAATGGCCAAGCATACATATCAAGTACGGTCCCACGAAATCCTTCGGAGAGTAGGCCTTGAAACGCCTGAAGCAGGTTAATTCGAGCTGGATTTATCCATCGCTCCACGTACCGACCTTCCCCCTTGTGTAACATGCTTCCGTGAGTATTAAATGAACAAGAACGGTTACAATGGAGAGTCAAGCGTCGTATAGACGCTTACGAGTTACTGTCGATGAAATCCTTACTTGACCGACTCTGACAATAGGCGCAGGCAATCCCGAGAAAGCGTTTTGGATATGAATTCCAAAGTAAACTCCTCATGCCTCCTTATTATCTCAGCAATCTCTGTTCTATTAGCCATCGAAGAGGCTTCCTCAATGGCTTTTGGCAATTGTCCAGCGTTTTCAACATATCTCCCTATAATTGGTATCTCGTGCTTGTAGGGGTAAAATCTCAGCGTATTGGAAACAACCGGCGTGCCGCAGAATAAGGACTCAACTACGCACGTGTTTATTCCTCCTCCACCTTCATTTACAAAGTTCTCGTCGAAGTAGAGTACTGTAACATCAGCACTGTTATAGAAGAGAGGCATCATGTCGAGAGGCACGCGCTTGAAGAAATGAACGAAGCCTTTCCTGTAACCAGCTATCTCTTCAATCCTCTTGTATCCAACACACACAAGCTCAATATTTTCTCCCTTGCTTCTCAGCGTCTCGACAGCTTCGATAATTTGGGGTAAGCCCTTGAACGGTGCGCCCGCACCAAACCAGCCAGGGTAAAGTACTATCTTAGCTTGTGGTGGGATTCCAAGAGCATCCCTAGCCCTTTTCTTATCGAGTGGTCTGAATATGTTAGGATCTGTGCCTATAACAGGTGTAAACTGGATTCTTTCCTTTGGTATTCCCATGGCTTCCAGGTATGCGATGCCTCGGACAGAACTAACATAGAACCTATAAACCCTTTTAAAAGCAACCTTCTCGAAAGATGTATAATAGCCAGGTGTGCCGTACAAAAATCCGAAGTCCAGTAGAAATATAGGCAAAGAAGACATGCCTATTATAAGCCAATCAGTTGGTTGTCTAAAATAGGCATGAAGCAATACTGCCTTACCCTTGTATGCCTTTAGAGAGGAGATCATGCCAATATAGGATGCGGGAACATACTTAACACCATGAAAGAATCTGAAGGTAACGCCGTTTAGAGAAAAATTAGTATCAGTTTTCGATAACATCCATACCTCGGCATCAAAATAACGGCGAATAGCCCGCAGGATGTACCTGTGCCAGTGTGAGCTAAGCATAGTTTCAGCCCACTCCTGGGGTGCCCCCGCAAAAATAGGGAGCATATAGATCACCTTGAACAAAGACCGTTCACCTTTCCCCTGGGTTAAGCTCTATATATTTATTAATGTAAAGATGGAGTAACAACTGCAGAACTGCTCTTCTATCTTTACCTCGGAATTTATGTAGAACAAATATATGAGAGCACAAGCTTAACTCTACTCACCCATGCATGAGCATTCAAAGTCTTGTTATACCCATAGGAGAGTACACCTTCCTTAGCTCAACCAAGCTGCATGCACATGGGATTGGGTGGCTCGATGTTAAAGTCTAGCGTGGAATGATGCTATATCTTCCAATAGTGGAGAGGCTCATCTAAGCCGTAAACAATGGGTTTGGCTCCCGCCTTCCTTGCAGCTTTGGATAATCCGGGAAACTATTGATTTATGAAGTTACAATATCATGAAAACATTGTACCTGTCATTACCTCTGGAGCACCCTCCTGTACACTCCTTCAAGCCTCCTCGCAACAGACCCGCACGAAAACTCGTTTAAAGCCAGAGACCTTGCTTTGACTGACATTTTGTGTCTAAGGTCTTCATGTGTTAGAAGTTGGACGACTTTGGTTGCAAAGTCTTTAGGATCATTCGTCCTCGCAACGAGACCGCACCCTTTTTCAATCACTATGGGCGCGGTAACACTGGAACTGGTTACTATAATGGGTCTACCGGCGGCTAGGTAATCGAGGAATCGATTAGGAAACCTTGTCCGTTCAAACAAATTATTACCCTGTGGTAACAACAGTACATCGCAGCTGCATAACCAGTAAGAAAGCTCTCGGCTCCCACAGGGACCAGAGAACACGATATTATTTAGATCGAATTGTTTTGCTAGTTCTACAATCATATTGCGGTAGGCTGAGAATTTTCCGATTAAAGCGAGCGTCGTGGCCGGATACTTATCGATTATTTCGCGGAGAGAATGAAAGAGAAACAGGAAAGTGTCATATAAGGGAGTTGCAAAGCTTCCCCACTCAAAACCGAGAAGGAAAATATCTTTGTCGATTCTTAACTCATCTCTTGCGCGCTCTATCTCCAGGCTTCTAATTCTCTCTGTGTCGGCAGCATTGGGAACAACTGCAGATTTGTGCAGGGGCGCACCAAATCTCGAGTAAAGCTTCCTTAGCTCTTCCGAAATCGGTGTAAAAAAATCAGGCACCTTCGAGGAAAACAGAGCGTATAGAGTTGCCTTCTTGGAAGCCGCAAACCAAGGGTCGGTGGCATCCTCAATCATTACTGGCCTCCTACATATCTTTAGAAGTGACGTAATAATAAACACACTGCCCATTTGTGGATAAGAGTTAACAAAATGAACTACATCGCAGTGTATAGCGTCCTTCCAATATTGTGTGCAATTCGACAGGAAAGGGAAACTACTTCTAGGAAGCGCGATGACTTCGAGACCCGACTCGGTTTTTTCTCTAATAACCTCCCCTTGACCTTCCCGGGTCGTTAGGATAGTGACTTCGTGGCCCAACTCTAACAGCCCTCTTGCCCATGTCGAATGACGTCCGTGATAGAAGAGTTCACCGGGATCATGAGCGTAGTTATACGGGTTTACGAGCATTATTCTCATACATATGGGAATATTGCGGGGCTTTAAAAAGACTAAGGTATTGTCATGTGTGAATGAATCCTTGTTGTAATCTTCAGCGTGAGCCTTAAGTACCTAAAAACTTTTGAGCATAAACTCGTAACTCAGCAGCGACTGAGAAAATAATATTGGGAACAGGTGGCTACACTTTGCCTCTCTATGTCTTATCCCAGAAATTACTGTGACAGCTCTACCAATCCCATTCCATCCCTGTCAGCAACAATTTCCTTTTTGTCCTAAAAAAGTCTCGTTATAGGGTAGTATAGTCAGTAAAAAAGGGTAATATAGGATTGTATCGTCAGTAAAAAAGATCTGCTTGCGAAAACTTCAAATGTTCTTGGATCAACGCTATCCCAGAGCCGCCTGCCCCCTTCCCTTTGTGCGTTAAAATTGACCTTCGAAGCTGAGTACACCTTCCTTATTTGATACCAGGGTACAAGCCATGGGTTGAGCATGGCAACTTGGCGTCAAACCCGAAAAGATGAAGCCTTGGAGCGTAAGAGCGGATCTCTGAGGTATAATGAACCCATTAAATCCAGTTCGTCTGTCAATCAGGTCCCTTCCAGCAAAAGCTAAGTCATAAGACACACTACCTCGAGCGCTGTCTTCTCTCCGTCGTGACACGGCATGTTCGTATGAGGGGCGGATTACCTAAATCGATTTAAAGCGATGCTAGCTGCCTCCATGGACAAATGTTAGTTAGGCACGTTTCTCGCCTCATAGGTCAAGCGAAAATGCTACTTACCTCAGATATAAAGCCGTTTCACAACGATTACATTCTCCAGAGACTTGTTGCTTGGAACATTTCGAGGGGACACGCTCTCTTGGATGTCAAAGAACTTCAGAAAAGTCAAGCTTATCTCGTGTGAAAATAAAGCAATCTACTATGTCTTTTCGAAAGTCAGGGTTAGGAACGCCGAGATCCTTTACGGAGATTCAAGGTGGGTCCTTCGGCGAATGATTAGTAAGATTCGTCAGCCAGTCCTCTTCTGGCTTGACGCCCACTGGGATAAGGAGCTCCCCCTTCTAGGGGAGCTTGATATCATAGTTCGTTCAAACATTATTGCCGTAGTCCTGATAGACGATTTCAAGGTTCCTGGGACAAATTTTGGATATGATTGCTACAATGGGGTGCCTATATCCGATGAATTGATTCATCCGTGCTTGTCAGGCGTAAAATATGTTCAGCTTTTACCTACTAATGAACACACGGTGCGCTGGTATACGTGTATCTATCTTAACGTAGTCCCAGATTTCGACAAGTTCATCCTAGATAACTTCAGAGTAATAAATGTAGGTCGGAACCATGGTTCGCCGTAGCTCAGCTTGAAATCATGGAAAGAACTGTTCTGTCCCTCCTGAGCTAATGAAGCCTAAATATCTGACGATGAACCAATGTGGGCCAAAGGTTGTTTATACTTTATCGGGTAGTCAAAATCCAAGACATAACCCCTGCGGTGATGCTGCAAAGCCTTCTTTCCGTCTTCAGAGATAAAGTTTCTAAATTCGCAATTGCCGGTGGTTTCCTCGCTTACCACTATCTCACACATTAATTCGTAAAAAAGAATAAGAACAGTCAACAAGGGGGAATTGAGATGGAGCTGCAGGCATATTAAACGACTTTTGCTTTCTATTGCTAAGAGAATTGAAAGTCAAAGGGCTTGCCACTGTTCAGCTTCATCAAAAGCTCTTCAATTGCGCTCAATTCTTTTGTAGAACCTCTCCAGCTTTTTACTCAGAGTTTGCCAAGAGTATTCTTTTTCTGCCAATTCGCGAGAAATCTTTCCCATTTTTTCCCTCAAAGTTTCATCTTCTATGAGTTTTATAATGTTGTGCGCAAAGCTAAGATAGTCCGATGGGGCAGAAAGCAAGCCGCAACCTTGGCGCAAAACTTCAGCCACCTCCCCTATATCTGTGCCGACAATTGGCTTGCCGGCTGCTAAATAATCGGTCAACCTCCCAGGAAATCTTGCCCAGTCGTAGGGGGTATCGACCATGGGGAGCAAGAGCACGCTACACGCGCATAGCCAAGTGTGCAACTCGCGCATTGAGAGCCTACCCGTAATCAGTATTCTATCATCAACGCCTAAACGTTTTGCCCCCCTCATTATTTTGTAATGCCATCCTCCCGTTTCGAAGTCCCCAATGAATGCGATTTTAACCCTGGGCTTATTATGCGCAACGACACGAAAGGAGTGTAATATGAGGTCAATATAATCCGGGTGCATCCCGCTCCCGCTTTCATAACCTATTAGTAACTCATCACTTGAAATTCCCAGTCTATCTTTCGCTGATTGTTCATCCATAAGTGTAAATGAAGAGGGGTCGACTCCCATGGGTAGCTTTAGTATCATGCGTTCATCGAAACCCTGGAGTATTAACTGTTTCTTCAAGTACTCGGAACCAACGGTTGCCCATGTAGGCAGTAGTCTGAACCATCTGATCCAACTCCATCTTAAACCCATTTGGTGAATCCTGGGGGAGAGATCTACCCAGTCCATAATGAGAGAACGTTTCCCCGAATACTTCGAGACTAGGGCCATCAGTCCCACAGGAAGATCGAATAGGTATGAGACATGTACAATGTCGAATCCTTGCATTAAATCTTTCAAGGAGACTGCTATCTTCTGTAATCCTCCGTAATAATATTTTACATGGGTGCCACGTTGATAAGGCGGTAGAATAATGATAGATAAGTTGTCATGCAGAAAACGAGCTGGTCCTCCATGCCAGCGCACATTCAGATAAGGGGGGATAACCTTATCCAACATTCCGCCGGCATAAAGCAGACACACGGTGTGACCAAGGGCTGCAATTTGGTTCGCAAGAGAATAATAGCGACTTGGTCTCACAATATCGTATATCCCAAACTCAGCCCCCCAATGTGTAACCATCAGGATTTTCAACGCTATGCGGTCAGTTCGCTACTGAATATTAGTTTATGCAGAGGAGGTCTGTGGCCAATTTTGATTCGCAATAGCTGCTGGTGTGAGGACTACGTTTTTCTATGGCAGTATTAAATAATTTGAATTTTCAAGCTTTGTTATATGTCTATATTGCTTGCAAAGCATCCTAATCTTTTCCTCGTTTCCCTTATCTACTTCAACTATCAATGCCTTTACCTTTTCTGGTCTCAGGTATTCACCCAATCCCTCCAGTGCAAGGCACTCAGCACCTTCAACATCGACCTTAAGGAGGCCCACCTCTTTTATCCCGAACTTCGTGAATATGGTCTCCAAGGTGAGTGTGACAACACCAATTGAATCTTGCCGCCATTTTCTTGAACCTGGTTCATGATGCCTACTTGCTTGTAATGTCCACATATGTCCTGCCTTGTATAACCAAGCGGTGCCGTTTTGATTTGAAACCGCTGCAGGTACGACGATAACATTGTTTAGGCGGTTAGCCTTGATGTTTCTTAATAGGATTTTAAGTAAATATGGATGTGGTTCGATAGATATAACGAGTTTGGCCCTCTTCGCGAAATGAATCGTGTGTATGCCGATATTCGCTCCGACATCGACCGCAACACTTCCGTCTATCAGGCTTTCCGCGGTGTGAGTAGTGAGAGGTTCGTATTCCTCAACGAAACTATGGAAGTCTCCCACTCTTGACCAGAATTTGTAACCATGATCCTTGCAATAAAATGGAAAAAGCACGCCGACCCTAGGCATTCTTCCTTTGGTCAGTCGTTCTGCGGAGACAAATGGAAAAATGCAGAGGGCGATCAGCCAAGAGCGAGTGACACCAAGACTAGGGGTCAACTGTCGTAGACTACTGGCCACATCAAAGACTTGCCGTAATGGCAAAATATAAAGTTTTAATTTTACCAATGCCGACTGCGCTAAACATCGGTTATTTTCAAACCAATTTTTGTCTTTGCTTTGATATGACAGCACGGGATTATGCTTAAAAGGGGTTGCGGAAATGTTTTCTTAAGCTTGGTCTTGAGTATACTTCTTCATGACCCTGTCCTGTGGGGATCGGTGGGAAGCCGCTTTCTACCGCTCGCTAGAGCCCTATCTAGGCGCGGACACCGGGTAAAACTGCTTTGCTTTGGTGCCGAAGGAATCGACCGAACCAGTATAATTCAGGAGAGCAAGAATCTGAGTATCCTCGTTCTTCCCTTACCCAGAACACTCTTTTTTAAAGACCTTGTCTGGCTTCTACACAAGCTACCATATTTTATAAAATCACTGAAAGGCTGCGATATCATCCATGCTGGCACATTTTGGTCGCCTCATATAGGGATTACTGATGCGATTGGCAAGTATCCTTATGGTAAGCGACTTGTAGTAGAGATGGTAGATTTATTTGGTTTCGGATGGTTCATGCACCATACAGCCCTCCAGATAATAAATGAGCGCATAGCAGACCATATTGTTGTACTCTCGGAACCTCTCGCTAAATGGTGTATGAATAGAGGGGTTCCACCAAGCAAAATAACATTGATACCGGCTATTGTCGACCTTAATAGAATTAAGGGCTTCCAAAGGAACCATGCGCGAAGTTTGCTAGGGCTGCCGATCAACAGAGTGATGCTGGGCTATGAGAGTGGAGGATTTGTGACCGACTCAATCATAGAACTTCTTCTAGCATCATTCAAGAATGTGTTGAATATTATTCCCGCGGCGACCCTAGCTTTCATAGGAGACTTCAAAAGGTATAACGCATTGGATAGGATAAGACAACATCTGAAATATTACAAGGATATCAAGGATAATATCATTTTTAGCGGTAAAGTCTCGGATAATGAGCTTTCATTATGGCTTTCGGCATGCGATGTGCTACTGCTGCCGCAGGAAGATTCACCCCCTGAACGAGCGAGAATTCCGGGTAGATTTGGAGATTATCTTGCTGTGGGGAGACCTACTGTGACTACGGATGTGGGAGATGTTGCACGGATTGTTTCGAAAGAATCATGTGGCTTGGTCGCCAGAGCGGGAGACGTGGCTGATTTTTCCAATAAAGTACTGACATTACTTCGCGACAATGACCTCATCACAAAGATGGGTAACAAAGCAAAGGATGCTGCCCCCAAATATTCGTGGGGTAATCTGGTGCGGGTCTACGAGAAAATTTACAGTGAACTGTGCTAGTAATTTGCTAGGCATTTTAAATCTTCCGCAAAACTAACCAGCCAGCTGCCCACAATCTAGAAGCTTTTGCCAGAATACGGTAAAAACGAAAAAGCAGCTTATATTGAAGTGTAATGGATGCGAACGGTGGTACTTCGAATAACTTTCCCAGTCTTCTATATACTTGGGAGATGGTTATCGAATTTTGCTAGGGCCAGGCCCCTCCTACTGGGACTGACAAAACGAAAGCGGCTCTTAAGATATGGTTGCTATTTGCAGTTACGCGTTACAGCTCCGAGGCTAGGTGAAGTGTCTTAGGGCAGCAGCAAATAATTCGTATTTAGCGGGTATTCCTCGAGCTTTATCGTATGCTTATAATCTTTGCAAAGCTTCATAACTTTTTCCTCGTTTCGCGGGTCTATTTCCACTATCAATGCCTTGACCTTTTCTGGTTTCAGGTATTCACCCAATCCTTCCAGTACAAGGGACTCTGCACCTTCAACGTCAATCTTAAGGAGGTCCACTTCTTTTATCCCAAATTTCCTAAATATGGTCTCCAGAGTGAGGGTCGCAACACCAATCGAATCCTGCCGCCATCGTTCTGGAGCTGGCCCATACCACTGACTTGCTTGTAATGTCCAACAAGGTCCCGACCGATTTAACATTGCAGTACCGATTTGATTTGAAGCTGCCGCGGGCACAACGATAACGTTGTCGAGACGATTGGTCTTAATATTTCTTAACAGGATTTTAAGGTGATACGGATGCGGTTCAATAGATATAACAAGTCTGGCTTTCTTCGCGAAATGAATCGTGTGTATGCCGATATACGCCCCAACATCAACCGCTACACCTCCGCTTATCAAACCGTCTGCAGCGTGAACACTGAGAGGCTCGTATTCTTCAAGGAAATAATGGAACTCTCCTACTCTTGCCCAGAACTTATAACCATGATCCTTGCAATGAAAGGGGAAAAGCAGAGGAAGCTTCAGCAATCTTCCATTGGTCAAACGTTCGCCCAACAGAAACGGAAAAATGTAAAAGGCGACCAGCAGGGACCGAATGATACCAAACCTTCGGATTAAGTGTCGCAGATTAGCAGCCCTACCCACATCAAGAATATGCTTGGGTGACGGAATATAAACCTTCGTCGCGGGATGGAGATCTCGCCGACCTTTCTTTGTTTTTCAGAGGATCATAAAGGCCTAGGTTCTGTCACATCTGATTTAATTTTACCAACATAGACAGCGCTAACTCATCGAAATGATGTTTAGGCTACGAGTTATCTAAACATAACGCTGTGTTAAGAGCTTAACCAATCTTTAGTCACACTCCTAGTTTTGTCTTGGGTATCAAAGTTGGGCGTGCGCTTTGTGAATGTAAACGCATATAATGCGTGATAACCACCACGGTCCTCGCTAGGTTGTAGAAGGAAAATGAGTGAATATATTCAGTACTGGGAGAAAGCTGTCCCCTGGGCCTTCAAGGGCGAGGGGCTCACGTACGAACAGAAGCGTCGTATGAGGTATGAACTTCAGGATTATATGATGAGTGCGATCGGTTTCGACTCCTACCAATCAAAGCTGGTTGTGGAGTTGGGGAGTGGGGCGGGCATAGACTCAGCCGAATTTGCTAGGAATGGCGCAGAGGTGATAAGCATAGACTTCACAAGAACTGCAGTAGAAACTACAAAATCAACGCTCGAGGAAGCGGGCGTCCAACCCAACGTTATTCGGGCAGACCTGCATTATCTCCCGCTGAGGGACTCCATTGCGGACTGCATCTATTCTTTCGGCGTCCTTCACCATATCCCTGATGTCGAAAACGTCCTGAGAGAGATTGTGAGGGTCGCCAAGGATAAATCGGAAGTCATATGTATGCTTTATAATCGGGAGAGTCTGCTCTATGCCTACTCCATTCTTTTCCTTCACAGAAATGAGGGGATTACTGATGAACAACGCCTGCTCAGCCTGTATTCCGAGAGAATTCTTGGATGCCCATACACAAAGGCCTACACAAAGGATGAGGCCATATCCCTCTTCTCGAAATATTTCAGGGAGGTTAGCGCAAGGGTATATTATAACGTTATAGATCTTCCTGGGAGACGTAAGTTCAAGCTGAACATCCCCGATGAATTTGAGCTTGGCTGGCACATAATAGTTAGATGCAAGGACAAGAAGACGACCTCCACAGTACAGTGTTAGCGTTTTCTTCGCCGACCCTCCTCCCTTGTTCTGATTAAATTTTAAAGCACATTATTTAGACTGCGAGTGCGTACCTTGAATTGGAAAAGGAGGAAGGTTGTGGTAACTGGGGGAGCGGGTTTCATAGGTTCCAATATGGTAGACAGGCTTCTTGCTGAAGGGGCAGATGTGATAGTTGTGGATAAGCTGCTGCTGTCTTCTGGCTCTCTTTTGTGGCAGAGGAAGCTAAGCAGGTTGGATGAGATATTCAGGAAGCATGGGTTCAACTCTATTCCTCTGGAAGTCCTTGACCTACAGACTGAGAAGGATAGGTTCCAGTTGGTCTGCAAGGATGCTGATGTCGTATTTCATTTCAGTGCTGTTTTCGGGGGCAGGGAGTTCGTTGACACAAGGCAAGCCGAATGTTCAAAGATGCTTGCTATTGATCACAATGCGATTGAAGCGGCTTACGAAGCGGGGGTGGAGCGCTTCCATTACGCTTCTAGTGCATGTGTTTATCCCAACTCTCTCCAAAGGGATCCAAACTATTTGCTGAAGGAGGACGATATACTAAGCACTGGTGAGGGGTGGGCTTCCTCCGATAACCTTTACGGGTTTGCAAAGCTGATGGGGGAGCTTCAATGTATCGTCTTCCACAGGGAGAAGGGGATGAAAACTTCTGCCTGCAGGTATTTGACTGTTTACGGGCCTGGGGAGTTCGATACTTCACACGCAATCCCGGCACTCATAGAGAGAGCGTTGGACAGGGAGAACCCCTACGTGGTTTGGGGAAGCGGGAACCAGGAGAGGGGCTTCACGTATGTTAGTGATATCGTGGAGGGTTCTCTCCTTGCGTGTGAAAAGATAGAAGATGGTACGGCTGTTAACTTAGGGTGGGATAAAAGGTACAAGATAAAAGACGTCGTAAGGATGATACTGGATATAGTCGGCTATAACCCGGAAGTGAGGTACGACCTCACAAAGCCTGAAGGGCCGTTCAGCAGGGCCCTAGATATAAGGAGGGCAAAAGAGTTGCTCGGGTGGTACCCCAGGGTGGATCTGAGGGAAGGCTTAGAGAAGACGATCGAATGGCATAAGGAGCAGAGGGCCAGAGTAATACAGGAAGCGGCACGAACACGGTCCATCTCATAAAGCAAACATGTGGTGGGCTGAGTGCGCGTGGAGAACGCGATAAACAATATCTCTGTTGTCGGTCTGGGGAAACTTGGCCTCTGTCTCGCCTCAGTTCTCGCAGAGAGAGGCTTCAACGTAAAGGGTATCGATCTAGACCGAGCGAAGGTTCGAGCAGTAAACTCGGGAAGATCACCAATATACGAGCCAGGGCTTGAGAATTTGATTAGGAAAAACAGGAAGAGACTAATCGCCACCTCAAGCTATAAAACAGGCATTGCTGGTACCGACGCGACGTTCGTGGTGGTTCCAACACCGAGCCAGAAAGACGGAGGCTTTTCACTGGAATTCGTGAAACAGGCCATAGAGGGTATAGGAAGGTGTTTGAGGGATAAGGAGGGGTATCATCTTGTCGTTATTACCAGCACGGTGGGTCCCGGCTCCATGGATAACGTGGTGAAGCCCCTCCTAGAATCTATTTCTGGCAGAAAGTGTGGGAAAGACCTTGGTCTATGCTACAACCCAGAGTTCATTGCCCTTGGCGATGTTATTCGTGGGCTCCTTCGACCTGACTTTATACTCATTGGTGAGTCTGATCCAAGGGCGGGAGACCTTCTCTCATCGATACATAAGAGGGTTTGCCTGAACAACCCGCCCATCGAGCGGATGGAGTTTGTGAACGCGGAACTGGCCAAGATAGCGATTAACTCATTCATCACGATGAAGATTAGCTTTGCAAACACTCTCGCAGAGATCTGCGAGAAACTCCCAAACGGCGACGTGGATAAGGTCACAAGGGCGATAGGCAGAGACAGGAGGATAGGTCCGGCATACCTTAGGGGGGCTCTCGGATACGGGGGACCCTGCTTTCCCAGAGACAACGTGGCATTTGAGCACTACGCAAAGATCGTTGGAGCGCAGGCAATCTTGGCTTCAGCTACACATGAAGTCAATAGACTGCAGGTTAGAAGGATAATTAGACTTGCCCAGGAGAATGGTCTAAGGCCGGGTATGCGGGTCGGCATCCTAGGGCTTGCGTACAAGCCTGACACCAATGTTGTGGAGGATTCCCAGTCTCTTGAGTTGGCCGCTTCCCTCGCAGATGAGGGGTATTCGGTTAACGTCTTTGACCCCGCCGCGATGAGCTCGACGAAGAAAGTAATGGGCGATCGCGTGAAGTACGCATCAACAGCATTGGAACTCGTAAAAACCAGCGACTACATCATCCTGGCCACTCCTTGGAAAGAGTTTGCGAAGCTACCAGCCAATGCCTTCTCAGGGAAACATGTTCTTGACTGCTGGAGGCTCCTACCACCACAGATCCAAGAGGTTTCACTATATTCCGCCGTTGGAAGAAACCGTGGTTCCCCTGCTACATAAAGGTCTGCGCGTATCATGATGGGCTTAAGATGGAGATAGGGCGGGTGGATGAGGGGTGTAGCTCACTCGGGAAGCCCATAGACACTAGGCCTGATGCTTAGGCCTTTCTTAGATGCCCCTCTGAGCTGGGCGGTAAACTAGGTAATCAGCATAGAACTCTTTTCGGACACCTCTCGAAATCCTCCATGTGCCTCATCAGCTTTTGGGCCTCCTCGTATAGCTTTTCATAGTTTACCATCAGGTACCTGTGAATTATGATGTTTCTCAGTCTCGCGTGGCGTGTCAGCTCCCCCGCTAGCTCTGTTGGCATCACTCCATGCTCCGCGCGCTGATGAAGGTAATACCTGGCTGTTCCTGCGGTTCTCTAGCCCTTTGCTATCGCTATGTGCCTGTAGATGTCGAGGCCTCTACTATGAGGGCACTTCAACGCCCTTGCCTTCATCATCGCATCAGCACGGTCTAGGTCTACGATGTCGATTGCCTCCTCCCGCACACCCAGGGCTTTGGAGAGCTCCTCAACTAGGGTGGCTAGCGTGATGTACTTGTCGTCGCCCTCCAATTTGTGGCCACCCTTCAGAGGTGGGAGGACGTCACAGCCATCAACAGAACATGAGGGCTAACATCTTCATCGAGCTTTTTATCCAGCAGGAGAGGCTGAGGAGTGCGAAAGGTTCCTGGAGGAAAATTCACAATCCATGCGATCGAAGCTACGCTTAACGATTCTGCGCTGATTTTTGCTTTTCTAAGGAACCTTCTGGAGTCGCTGGGCTTGTTGTGTATGAAACCGGTATGGAGGGCGAGACGGCCGCTTACATGCTCATGGAAAAGGTGAAACTTAATTTCGACGATGCTTTTCATTATTATTTAGCTAAAAAATTGGGAGTCGAAGCCATAATCAGCTACGACAGGCATTTTGACAGAGTGGATGTGGAAAGAAAAGAACCATCAGATTTTCTATAGCAGTATGCGTTTCACGCGTTGCATTCTTCCCCTCGATTAGCTGGGGCTGAAGCACCCGGGCTTGCGCTAAGCATCTGGTCAACCAGATGGATACGTTAAAATAGTGAACACACCCCTTATAGGTTTGGTGTAAACCCGTGCGTGAAGGCGTTCTCTTAACGGATGAGGATCGAGCGCTTCTCTTGAAGGTGAACAGGCTGCTGGAGGAAATCATCGAAACCTTGGAAGTCCTGGGAGACGAGGATACGATGAAGGCCGTCGAAGAAGCTGAAGAGGACGTGAAAGCCGGCAGGGTCAGAGACTACGATGACTTCCTCGGGGAGCTCAGACAATTTGGAGAAATATGGTCTCAAAGTCACCAGCAGATTTGAAAAGGACTTTTGAAAACTCAACAAGCAGCTCAGGAGAAGGCTGGATTCCGCCATGAGAAAACTCGAACTCAACCCCCACGCCGGAAAGCCCTTTCGAGGGAGACTCTCAGGCAAATGGAGCCTAAGGGTGGGGGACTACAGAATCATTTACACGATAGATGAGCATAAGAAAGCAGTTATACTCTTCACTGCTAAGCATAGAAGAGTAGCCTACGAATGACAATACCGAAGGGATTACAGCCAAGCCCGGGACGACTTGAGTAGCCATGTCGGTGAATTGGAGGGAGGTGGGTGAGGTGGTGGCAGAGAAGCGATATGGCGGGTTAGCGCTGCTGGATGAGCTAGAGAATATTTCTTAGAAAGAAGGCTTTGAAATACCTACGCGAGCACTAATACAACTAGAGGGTTTTCTCAGGTCGAGACTCGATTTAGTAAAGATAGCAGCGAAGAAATTACATTTAGGCTCAGAATCGGGGGATACAGGGCCCTTTTGAAGGTCTATGAAAAAGAACGGATAATAGTCATCATCAAGGTGGACATTAGAGGCAGGGTATACGAATAGAAGAGAATACGAATAGAGCTTGTGCTCGAATGTTAGCCTCGGGCTCTTTTGTAGCGGCTTGCTCACATAAATTGGCTACACTATTCACAGAGCTCACCTCTAAAAGGAAGGTCGTGTATGAGCGCTTATGTCTGGCATCCATCATAAAATATAGCGGATTTAGAGGCACTCATCAAAATAGATCGTCCATATACTCTAGCGTGGGAGGAGTTCGGCGATAGCCAACGCTCTGTAGTCATGAAGTGGTTGCCACTTTGGAAGAAGGTGAGCACGGACGTTTCAATGCGTTATCTTTAAGAGGGTCTTTTTGAGTGGTGTAGATTTGATTGGGTGAGCCTGAGACAGTAAATATCAGGGTTCCGGCTTGGGTTAAGGGAGAGAAGATTATGGAGTATGTTGAAAAGCTTCTTGAAGAGAAGTATGGAGTGGTCAGCGTAAGGACTCTTCGAAGAAGGTTTAACGTGAGGGGGTTGAGGGAGGACATCGATGTCTCTGAGCTGGATGTTGTGGCGCTCAGAGAAGCCGAGAAGGAGAGGGTACGTGAGAAGAAACACCGTCTTCATCGAAGAGGAAGTGTTATCGAAGGGGGTTGAGGAGCTGAGCTACAAAGACGGGCTAGCGTTGGAGAGGGCGGTGCAGAAGGTCGTGGAATCCATGCTTGACATCTGCAGACACTTGGTCTCCGTCTACTCACTTGGGTTCGCTGAGAGCTACGGCCAGTACCCCGAGAAGCTGGCTGAGGCGAAGAGGGTGCCGAAAGACCTCGCTGAAGACTTAGCCAAGCTCACTGGGCTAAAGAACATACTCGTACACCCCTACCAAGAAATCAAGCTAGGTCTACTCTACATGGCAGCATCGGAGATTGCAGAAAGAATAGCAAGTAGATTTACTGGATGGGTGGAGACAATATTAGCTTGAGATTATTCAGAGGATTGTAGATTGATGAGTTATCGTGATGTCGGTTTATTGAGAGGCAGGTCTTTGAGGATGCTTGAGTCGGCCAAAAGAAGCTTAGGCAGCGGAGACTATGATATTGCTGCCTTTATGGCTGAGCAGGCTGTCCAACTATTCCTTAAATCATTAATACTTGAAGCGAGCGGCGAGATACCTCGCACACACTCAATTAGACAGCTGCTCAATGCCCTTAGCCTTGTATTAGGTAAGCAGGGGGATATTGACCAGTTCGTAGAGAGAAGTAGGAGTTTACTGATCAGGCTTGAGGAAGCGTATATAAACTCTAGATATGTTTTAAGGGAGTATGAGAGGGTGGAGGCTGAGGAGCTTGTGGGCTTCGCAGAAGAGGTGTTAAAATTTGTTGAAGCTCTTAGAGGCAAGGCTTAGGCTTAACGAAATGGCCAAAGATTGGCGCTCATACGCTATCAGAATAGCCCAGGCTGCGAGAAACCTACTGGGCCCCTCTGAAGTCTATGTCTTCGGTAGTGTGGTTAAAGGGCTGGCTACCGGAGCGAGCGACGTGGACATACTAATAGTATCCAGCCAGCTCCCCAAGGATCATAAGAGGAGAGGTAATCTGAAGGCGGAGATAGAGGAGGAGGCCGGGCTCCCCCTCTACCACCCATTCGAAATACACCTGGCAACCGATCAAGAGGCGAAGGAAAACCCAATCTACCGCTCAGCCACCAAAGAAGGAGTGGCCTTATGAGGCCCATGAAGACCAGATACGACGATGAACACGATATACTCTACATAGACATAGCTGAAGATAGGAAGGCGCATGACACCCAACAGATCGACGACGACATATTCGTCGACTTAGACGAGGAAAGGAATATCGTTGGCATAGAAATATGGCAGGCCACAAGGAATGTCGTGGAGCCGGTAGCCGAGCGACTAATAGAGAAAATAAGAGCGGCGCTAGGAGTCGCGGCTAAATAAGGAGCCACCGGTTCAAGAACGGAGACAAGAGACGGACTCAGGATCAAGGGCCCGGGTGGAGGCAGTATACACCTCTTGATGCCGGCTGAAGACTAGGATGGACTGGCTGACAAGTCATCGGTACTGAGGGCCCTCCCGAAGGATGAGTTTTGGAGCCCCTCATCCACCTCATCCTCCCCCTCACGGCCCTGACACTCCTGGGTGTGGACTTCAGGAAGGCCCTCCCCCTTGCCCTCTTCGGCCTGCTGCCGGACCTAGACGCCCTACTCCTCATCCACAGGTCCCTATCACACTCGCTACCAGTCCTCCTCGCCTTCGCGGCCGGCGCTGCCCTACTAGCCTACGCGGTCAAACCCGGGCTCCGAAACTACATCGTCCTCGCCACCCTGGCCACGGCATCCCACCCAATCCTGGGCCTCTTCACAGGATACACACCCATCCTATGGCCCCTCAGCAGCCACTCGCTATGGGTCAAAACCGAGCTGGGCGTACACATAGGCGGCTCCCTCACCCTACTCCCAAGCGTCAAGTTGCTGGCACAGCCCACAACCTTCCACCGCCTAGAAAGCCTCGACGCACCCCTGTTCACCGGCGAAGGCCTGATAACCTCACTAATCCTCACAGCCCCACTCATACTAAAAGCCGTCAGAGGACATTACCAGCCCCACACGGACACCAGTCAAAAATAGAACCCCCAAATGAACCTAGAAGCCAAACCTTAAAGATTGAGAGCCAAGAATACCGGTGCGGTAGCAGTGCTCCATAGAGAAGAAGTTACAACAAAGATCGCCCAGCTCCTCACAGGGTTCCCTGAGGTCGTGTTCGCGGCACTCTTCGGCTCCCTAGCTACAAGAGGCTCAAGTGGCCACGACATCGACATAGCCGTGAAAGTCGAGGGCCGCGATAAGTACACAAGCTTAGTCAGACTCTTTCAAGAGCTCTCCGACGTTTTGGGGGTGCGAGAGGAGGCGATCGATATAGTGGACCTCGACCGCGCGGACACCATGCTCAAGGCAAGGCTTCTAGAAGAGGCCCACATCCTCATCGACAAGAAGAACTACAAAGAGAAGCTACTAAAAGAACTCAGCCATGTTCACCCAGATTTCTGGGAATATACAAGTATGTCCGTGAGAGAATGGCTGAAAACAGAGAACCCCCCATCCCTGGACACCACGCTCGTCAAAACAAGGGTGGACTTCATAAAATCCGAGATAGAATTCCTGGGAGAGTACGTCCTGTCCAAGGCCGTCACCGATGTGAAGCACTCGCCGGTTCTCAGCAGACTGCTGGAGAGAGGATACCAGCTCATCATCGAGGCCCTCATCGACATCTGCAGACACATAGCTTCAGCAAAGGGATGGAGAACGGCCGGGACAGCCAAGGACTACATACTGGAATGCGCCAAGCACGGAGTACTACAAGCATCGCTCGCAGAAGAGTTGACACATCATGTAGCGTTGAGGAACATCATAATTCACAGGTACCTGGCCGTAGACCATGAAAAGTTATATGAGGAATCTCTGAAATTGGTAAAGCATGCAGGAGAATTCGAGCTACACCTAAGAGAGTTCATTCGAAAAGAGGCTGGGGACGTGGTTCCAAGTTAAGCCCCCAAGCCCATCGAGGAAATAGAAAAGGAGCTGGAGAAGGAATCCGAGAAGCTGGGAAAAAGGCAAGGGAGAGAAAGCCGGGCAAGAGGAATAGTGACAAGGTTCACATCTGGGCCCGCCCTTTGTGTATTAGTCAGTTTTCTCACCATTGCTACGAACTATTTAGGACCAGTAACCCAGCATCGGGAGGCTTAGATGGCACCCAGCACCCTCAGGAGTATTGGTATGAGCGTCATCATGGTGGTTGTCCACATGCCGAGGATGAGGCCGATGACCCATCTGAAGAGGCTGTCGAACCTCCTCTCCATGTTATCGAACCTCCCGTTCACATAGTCGAATCTCCCATTCACGTGGTCGAACCTCCTGTTCATCTCCGCGTTTATGCTGTCAAATCTCCTGTTCATCTCCCCGTTTATGCTGTCGAACCTCCTGTTCATCTCATCCCTGAGCCCCGCCATTTCCGCCCTGATGCTTGCCAAGTCCGATTCTATGTGGTTCAGCCTCTTATCCATCTGTTCGAGGGTACCCTCGATCCTGGCAACCCTCTCCTCGAGGCTTCCGTTGGCCAACAGCTTAGCCTGACCAGAGCTTCGCCTGTTATTATTCCTTTTTGGCTGTGTTGGATTCTCGGGGTTCAGGGAACCTACGCCCTAGTAACCCTTGGACTGAAACCCAATCTCCTCAATGGCAAACTAGAGGTCCTCATGCCCTGCGTATAGGAAGGTGTCGAATCTTCGAATCAATATGAAAATGGTAAATTTAGTTGCAGGTAAGAAGAATTGTGGCGTGTGGTTTGGGCGATTCAGTTAGGGTATGAAGCTCCCCCTACGAGTTATTCTGCCTTTCTTGAGTTCGAGCCCCCATGTTTCAAGGGTTGGGGCTCCGATATGGGGTCGGGCAGCGCCCTTCTCCCACCTTCCAGTGTAACTTCCTTAACCAGGTTTTTCGTCAGGTATATCCTATCCTCAATCAAGTAACCATCGGCTAGGATTTGGGCGTCAACGTAGCCGTCAATGATTATCTTCTGCCCCTTCAAGAGAGCGGCTCCCCGGGCTTGATCAACGGCTTAACCCTGGCCTCTTCGAAGACATCCCTCAATTTCTCATATCCCATGACCGTGAAGCTGGAGCCTGAATCGAATAGAGCCTTAAGCTTGCTTCGCAAGACGTCAAGCCTTGCTTTGGAAGAGGGTAGTTAAACGGCTTCTCATTGAACTAGTCCTCTTCAGTAAAGAGCCCCCTTTCGAATCCCGTATCGCAGATGCAAACATGCCCTTGAGGTTTATGGGCTAATAGACGGGGATTGCTCAAAGGCTGCCCGCTTCTCCGAGGACCGCCTCATATACTTGCCTGGTCTTCCTCGCGATGATGTCCCATGAATAGCGTAGGGCCTTGGCCCTTGCTGCTTCGCCGAACGCCTTCGCCCGGCCGAGGTCCTTTACCAGCTCGGATAGTATCTTGGTGAGTTCGTTGACGCCCGTGTATAGGAGGCCGTCTCTGTTGTTTTCTATGAGCTCCCGGTGGGCTGGTATGTTGGATGCGATGACGCAGCAGGATGCTGCCATGGCTTCGAGGAGGGAGAGGCCGAAGCCCTCTGAGAGGCTGGAGGATATGAAGATGTGTGTGTTGGCGAGCCTCTGGGCGAGTTGATGCTCGTCGAGCCTCCCGGTGAAGCTCGCCTTCACCCCAAGCAGGGCGGCGATCCTTTGGAGTCTTGGTTTCTCGGGGCCCTCGCCCACGATGTGCAGCTCGTACTCGCCGTGGACCCGTGAGAGGGCGGTGAGGACCTCCTCTATGTTTTTTCTTCTGTCGAGCCTTGATGCCATGGTTATCACGGCCTTGCCCTCCGGCTTGCTGCCGGGCCGGAAGAGCTCCGTGTCTACGCCGTTGGGTATCCTGTAGATTCTCTTAGCCGATGCCCAGGCGTAAAGCCTCCTCAGGTCCGACTCTGTCTTCATGCTCACGGCGATTATGGCGTCGGCCCTGAGTGTTGAGATGACCTCTGGGGGTATGGCGAGGGGCCTCTTCACCCTCCTAACCCCAGTGTAGTACTTGCCCTCCTCGAGGACGGGCGAGTGGACCGTGACCACCAGGGGTTTTCTCGGCGCGAACATGGCGTAGGGGAGACTCTGTATGTGGATCAGGTCGTGGTCTCCCTCCCTGAGAGTCTTTCTTAGGGGCGCCAGGAGGGTTCCCGCATCGCTGGAGCCCTTGAACACCTCGACATCCACGGAGAGCTCCCTCAGCTTCCTTGCGAGGTTGTATACGTGCTTTGGTATGCCGCCGATGTCCGGCGGGTAGTCTCTTGTGAGCATCGCAACCCTCAGGCTCATTTCTCTTTCATTCTCTTCGCGATCTTGCGGCTGGTCTGGGTTCTGATACTCATATCCTTTGCCCATGCCCCAGTTAGCCCGGGTACTATTTTCACTCCCCCCCACTCACTTGATATACTATTCCAGGATTCCCTGCTGGCGGAGGTGTGTTCTTATGCACTCCAACTCCGCAAAGTCGAAAGTTTTGAAGGGTATGGTGTCATCTTCGCGCTCGCTAGGCGGTGATGTCTACTTCCATAGATCATGAGGGTTGGATGCCCATTTTTGATGGCAGAAGTTTCACGTCACCCTTGCGTGACTTCGCCAGTTCTATTAGGGCGTTAAGAAGCCCCTTCCTCGATGCATCCATTATTTCCACAGAGACTATCTTGCCGTCGCTATCGTAGCCCAAGAGGACCTCGTTGTCGAGGAGCTCCTCACCCACCAAGACGCCCTCCTTCACATTAAAGACCAGGATGTCTGCTTCCGGGTCGTATCTTATAACTGGATACATCTCCCAGAGCTCTTTCTCCTGCTAACAACCTCGTCAAGCTTGCTCATCGCGTGGCGGCTTAATCTAATGGTCAGCATCCCCCAGGCTTCTGATTTGAAGTGTAGTGCTATCAAGCTTCGTGGTTATTTCGATTATCAACACTCTCTAAGGTTTAGGTATTGGGTCTGCGGGTTTTTCGTGGTGGGTCTGGATGCGCTCCTGGGGGGCGGAATTGCTTTCAACGCCTTTGGGGCCACTTGGCCGGATATCGTTCTTGCTATTGCTGCCCCGGGCGCAACATGGCGTTTGTGCTCATGCCCTCCTTCTGGATATGCTTCTCTGCCAAACGTATTGGAGCTCGATTCCCTTGTCTATGTCGACCTGGGGCTCGTATCCTAGGATCTCCCTGGCCTTGGATATGTCGGCGTAGGTCTTCTTTACGTCGCCTCTCTGCTCCTCTTTGTACTCGACTTCGGCCCTTCTGCCTGATATCTTGGTTATGGTTTCTATGACGTGCTTGAGCTTGACGGGCCGGCCTCGTCCTATGTTGATGATTTCGAAGTCCCTGTCGATTCTCGCGGCTCTGAGGGTGGCCTGGACGGCGTCGGAGATGTAGGTGAAGTCCCTCTCCTGCTCCCCGCTCCCATAGACCTCTATCTTTTTTCCTCTGAGCACGGCGTCGATGAATCGGTATATGGCCATGTCGGGCCTCTGCTTGGGTCCGTAGATGGAGAAGTATCGGAGTATGATGGTCTTTATTCCGTGGCTCTGCGAGTAGACCCTGCATAGGTTTTCGGCGCAGAGCTTTGTGACGCCGTAGGGTGATATGGGCCTGGGTGGGGTGCTCTCGTGGGTGGGGTAGCTCTCGGATTCTCCGTAGATGGAGGAGGAGGATGCGAAGACGAGCTTTCTGGTTTGGGATGCGCTCATGGCCTCGAGGAGGCGCTGGGTCGCCAGGATGTTGTCCTTCACGTAGACTCTGAAGCTCGGGCCCCAGCTGCCCCTCACGCCCGGCTGGGCGGCGAGATGGAACACGATGTCGGCGTCCTCCAGGATCTGGGTTAGGTCGCTGGTGGCTAGGTCGGCGTGTATGAAGGTGAGCCCATCCTCCTGCAGCTCCCTGATGTTCATCATCTTGATCTTGGGGGAGTAGTAGTTGCTGAGCCTGTCGATCCCCACGACCTCGCTCCCCTCGTCCAGGAGGGCCTTGCAGAGGTGGGAGCCGATGAAGCCCGCGGCGCCCGTGACTACACACTTCATTTCGGCACCGATAGGGAGGTGGTAGGACCATTAAAATAGGTGGCAGGTGGCTTCTCCTCTCATCATCGGGTTCAGGGCCAAGCTATGGGCCCTTCTTCTCTCCCTCCGCGCCCTTGGCCTCGGGCTTTGATTCCTTCTCCATGGCCTCTTCGATTGCCTCGATGGGTTGTGGGGGTGGTGTGGTGGCCATGGTGTAGCCTATCCATGCGAGGATGCCGAGGACGAAGGCGACGGCGATGAAGGCCGTTATCTGGAGCACTATCATCGGCGCCCAGAGGAAGACGAGCCAGCCGTATAGTATGATGCCGATGAGGGAGGCGGCGAGTATGAGGGCGCCTATGGCCCTGTCGCTGGCCATACTCTGCTCACCACCCCGCATTCATATTTAACCTTAAGTTCCTTTGGAGACATGTTTTGGTGTGGTTTTGTTGGCCGGCTTCATTATTGGTAGGTAGGGACTCTTTCGCGTGGGCCTGTAGAGAGTAGTTGTCCTAGGATGGGGTTCACGGATGGTCGCGAGTCAGGCATATGTTCAGTTTACCTGTGGTGCGGTCCGCATTTGGCTCTAATACTTCTATGGGGGATGGGGAGTGGTATGACTGTACAGCCCAGGATTTCATTCGAAGATTTTCAGAAGGTGGATATTCGCGTGGGTAGGGTGGTGGAGGTGGAAGACTTTCCCGAAGCCCGGAAGCCCTCCTACAGGTTGAAGATAGACTTCGGGTCGGAGATAGGGGTCAAGCGTTCCAGCGCCCAACTTACACACTACAGGAAGGAGGAGTTGCTGGGGAGGCTGGTTCTGGCCGTGGTGAACTTCCCCCCTAAGCGGATCGCCAATTTTGAGTCCGAGGTGCTGGTGTTGGGGGTGCCCGACGAGCTGGGTAGGGCCATCCTCGTCGCTCCTGACCGGGATGTGCCCCTGGGTGGGCGGCTCTACTAGCCGCTCTGCCGGGGGCTTGCGGGTCCTGCAAGCATTTCAATTCAGCGTAAATCTTCTGAAGGATGTGGGGGTCCGTTGAAAACTTCGCGGGAGGGGCCCCCATAGCCTACGCTTAATTGTTGCTAGCGGTGAGTCTAAATAGTAGCCCCGGCCACATAAACTCGAAAGTGGGTTGAAGCTTGGGCAGGCTACCGCCGCTCTTAGGCTAGTCCACGGCGATAAGTCCATAGAGCTCGATGCCCTCGTGGATACCGGAGCGAGCCGAAGCGTCATCTCCAGGAGGCTCGCAGGGCTAGGGGCACTCATACCCCTAAAGGAGCTATGTGAGCTTAGGATGGCGGATGAGAAGGGAGGCTAATGGTTGTGGGGCGATGCATGGTGGAAGTGGTATTCCAAGGGGTTAGAGTACCAGGCGGAGCCGTATTCGCGGTGGCCGAGAGCCTCAGAAGGGATGTTGAGCTTATCATCGGCAGGTCAGGTTAGGTAGATCTTATCCTTAGGGGGGAAGGCTTGCCCGTATTTAACCTGCAATATGATTTTAAAAATACAGGCTTCTCGTGAAGAGAGTTGGGAATATCGGAAAGCATTCGTCAAGGGGATTGCTGCCTCGAGTGGTAGATGTTGATGGGGGAATTAAAAGGAAGTTTAAGGCCTGACCTGCTAACGTGTCTGGTTTGGGGTGTAAGGTGTTGGGGGCATCAGGTGGTCTGGCCCGAGCCGTTGTAATGCTGGTCCTGGCGCACCTCCTCTGGAGCACCAATCACGTCCTGGGCAGGGTGTTGGTGGCCGAGATACCTCCGGTCACGCTGGCGGCCCTCCGGTGGCTGATCGCCACCCCCCTGCTGGCGCTTCTCGTGGGGAGGGAGGGGCTTGTGTTGAGGCCGGGGAGGGGGCTGAGATGGCTGCTGGCCCTGGCGTTATCGGGCATATTCGCCTTCAACACCCTACTTTATCTTTCGCTGGCTTACATTACGGCTTCGAGGTCGGCCATCATCTATGGGTTCACGCCCGCCCTCATATCGATCCTGGCCATCCTGCTGCTGGGGGAGTTTCCCAACCGGCCCCAAAGCCTTGGGATCGTCCTATCCATAGCCGGGGTCGCGTTGATCACCCTGGGGTCTGCCCAGGATGTATCGGTGGGGGGCCAGTCCCTTATCGGGGATGTTGTGGCGCTGGGCGCCAGCCTCTCATGGGCGTTCTACACGGTGGCCGGTGGCAGGGTGATGGGCCGGCTGGGATACTCGCCTCAGCAGGCCACCTTTTACGCCGCCCTCTACTCCCTACCCTTCGCAATAGCGGCTTCGTCGATAGAGCTTTACCTAGGGGCGAGGGTCGTGTTCAACCTCCTGAATGTGCTGATGCTGCTCTACGTCTCTGGGGTGGTCGCTGTATTGGGGTTCACATGGTGGTATGCCGCCGTCAGGATTGTGGGGGCGAATGTGGCTGGCCCCTTCTCCAACCTGATACCCGTCTTCACGGCCTTGCTGGGCTTCGCCTTCTTGCACGAGGCACTATCACTACAGGAGGTCGCGGGCGGTGCCCTGGTGATCCTGGGCGCATTCCTGGCGGCCTACTGGCGGAGGGTCTAGACGGCTCTCTGGAGGCTGGGGGTGAGTCTCCCCTGGACCCCTCTCTTCTCCTTCAGCCTGTTCCCCTCGCCCAGGATTATGATCGTGGGGCTCAGGTCCTCGGCTTCGTCGACCAAGGCGTAGGTGGCGATGATGACCCTGTCGCCGGGCTGGCACCATCGGGCCGCGGCCCCGTTGGCTATGATCGACCGTGAGCCGGGCTCTGCGGGGACTGCGTAGGTCTCGAGCCTCGCCCCGTTGCTAACATTGTAGATGTGGACCTGCTCGTACTCTTCGATCCGGGCCTCCCTCATCAGCTCGGCATCGATGGCCAGGCTGCCCTCGTAATGGAGGTCCGCGCCGGTGATGGTGGCGTTGTGAATCTTGGACTTCAGCTTAAACCTCTGCATGGTAGGGTAGGGCTGCTCTCACTCTTATCAATATATCCTACTGCTAATATGTACAAATATGTATGGACTCCCTCAGCGGCTGGACTGAAAGGGTTCACCTATACAGAAACGGAACCGTTGGGGTTGGAAAGGGTGAGTTTCGGTATCCAGGTGGAGCCACAGTTCGGATTCACGTACGAGCAGATTCTGGAGATAGCTAGGACCACTGGTGTCATGCAACTCGTACCGGCATCCATCGTTGGTGGCTAAGATGGCCGCCTGCGTGGATGTCCTCAGCAACGGGAGAGGATAGAGAGGCTTAGGGAGGCCATCCATATCATCAGGCTCATGTGGACCGAGGAGAGGACCTCCTTTCACGGAAGATACTACTCCATCGATAGGGCGCCATGCCAGCCCAAGCCGGTTCAGTGGCCACACCAGCCCATCTGGATAGGTGGGGTGAGGAACCGGCTGTTGGAGGTGGCCGCCGAGGTGGCCGACTGGGTGAACTTCTCGGACTTCCAGATCACATATGTGAGGTGCGGGGAGCGAGTGGGCTTCCTCAGGGAAGGGTCCCCCCACTTTTGACGCGACCCCGGAGCCCCAAGGTTTTCCATCGGGAGGGTGGCCTTCGTCGGGAGGGATGAAGAAGAGGCGAGGGCTTCGCTGAGGCGTGAGGCTGAGAGGTGGGGGGTGGCTGTGGAAGAGCCTGGCGGGGGTCCTCATCGGAACCCCCGAGGAGTGTGTGCGGGCTTTGAAGCCCTTCGTAGACCTTGGGGTCTCCACATAGTCATTCTATTTCCCTATGGCAGGGAGGTGGAGGGCCTTCGGCTGATGGGTAGGGAGGTCCTCGGGAAGCTCAATAATGATTGACATCCTAGTTCATCCCAGCACCACAGCTCGGCCCGGATATCCGGGACCTCCTCCCTCGCTTGATACTTTATGGTTGAGAAAGAGCCCGCACGGCTGATAAGCGTCGATGTTGACGTGTTAGCCTTGGCCTACCATCTGTCCGGTGTCTTAACCCTCTCCCAGCAGCCTCCGTCAGCATCATACCTGCCTTGTGTGGCGGGCCGAAACTTCGATATCAGCTGATGTGGTCGCAAAGGTCCTCTGCGCACGTCATCGGTTCGAGAGCCCATTCTAGGGGAACCCGACCCTCTATGGCCCGGTTATGTAGCTGGCGGGTCTAGAAGAGGCTAGGATTAGACGAGCGGCCCGATGCTTGGGAGGAAGTAATCGGGCCATCTGAGCTCAGGACGCCCGCCAGCTACATAACCCGACTATCATGTCTGGGGAGGCGATTTAAGGATGAGGGGTGATTTTCAAACTTGGGAATTAAGGGTCTGCTGGGGTGTGTTGATGAGCCTCTTCAGTCTCTCGGCCAGTGGTTGGTTCTCCGTCGGTCTGCTGGGAGAGCCTTCATGGATCTTGATGAGTGCGGATCCGAGGCTGTGGGCCGCCTGGAGCGAGGATGCGGCGTATGCATCTGCATACATTTCGAGGTCGCGGGGGAGGGTCCTGTGTACATACCTGATGAAGGGGTCGAAGGGGAGCAGGAGGCGGAGGGCCTTGGTGAGGGTCTTGAGCCAGCAGTGGCGACCCAGTATGTGGGCTATTTCGTGGCTGAGGACGGCCCTGAGCTCCTCTGGATGTAGCATCTCGACTAGGCCTGTGGAGAATAGGAGGGCTCGGTCCCCCACCACCGCGATCAGGGGCCTGGCCGTATCTACCCGAAGGACCCTGATGTCGGGAAGCCTTCCCGAGGCCAGGGTCCTCAGCAGACCATCTAATTCCTCCGTCTGCGTGACCGGGCAGGGGCCAAGTAGGAGCCCTGCCGCCCTCGATGAGAGCCAGCGGGAAAACAGGACTCCACCCATTAGTGCCGTCAACCCACCGACTCCCAGGGCGAACTTGACCTCCCCCTCCAGGCTCTGCACCACCACAATGTAGTCGTATATGGTGCAGGCGATGATGCTGGATGAGATGAATGACCAGGTTGAGAGGGAAGATGTTAGCATGCCCATATGGGCCTTCACCCTGGACTTTGGACTCGAAGCACTGCGATGAGAGAGATAGCAGGCGACGTTCAGGGCGGTGAGGGCCCCGAGTATGGCCAGCGGTATCGGCTGGGTGAAATATGTGAGTATGAACTCGATGGTGGGCATTAGCGAGCCTCCTCCACTTCCCGCGGGGCCGACCTTACCTCTGAAAGCACATCCATATCGTCCAGGATGCCCGCCACCAGGGAGGGGCCGAAGGCCTTCACCAGGGTCTCCAGGGTGTGGTGGACCATCCTCTTCAGGGCGTTTCCACCCGTGTTTACCCGGTAGTAGTAGAGGGGCTTCCCCCGACGTATCTCCTTCTCTCTGATCAGGAGGCCCTTCCTGTGTAGCCTCGCCAGGGTGGTGCTGACGGTGGTGTAGGCGATGTCGTGTGAGGCGAGCATCTCCCTGAAGACCTCCCTCACCGTCGCCCTACCCCTCTCCCTCACCACCCTGAGCACTTCTGCCTCCAGCTCGCCAACCCTCATCCGAGCAGGTGTTCAGGACCCCTGTAGATATATCTCTGCCATATTCTCAAATTTGAGAATCAGATTTGAGAATCGAGTCCCTCCTTTAAATACTACCATGATAGTCCTACGACGATAGAAATGCAGCCGAGGACAGCCGTCATCATCGGGCTCATAGCGATAATCCTGGGGGCCGCCAGCCTTGCACTGGCCGCCCCACTCGCCCTCAGACCACAGACACCAACACTACCCCGGGGGGAGAGGACCATCTACATGACGGCCGTGGAATACAAGGGGTCCACCACGGTGGACAAGCTGCCCCCTCCAGAGACCGACCCCTCGACGCTGGGGAAGGCCTACGGATTCAAGTGGCTCGAGCCGGACAAACGATGGGAAGTCTCGGCCTACGCCTGGAGCCCCTCCGTGGTGGTCGTCCAGCAGGGAGACAAGGTCACCCTGAAGATCTTCGGGGTGAACGGGGACACGCACCCCAGCATGATAGAGGGCTACAACATCGCTTTCACGGTGACCAGGGGTAGGATGACGGAGGTGAGCTTTGTGGCCGACAAGGCCGGTGTGTTCCGCATCATCTGCACGACCCATCTGCCACACATGGTGGGATACCTAATCGTCCTTCCCTCCACCTAGAAAGAACAATATTTTTTACCGCCCAACATAGTGCGGTAAGCTCGCACTCTGCAGGGGCGGGGATGTCAACGCTGCGCTACGCCGCAGGCCCTACCATAGGGAGCCCAAGATACGGCCCACCCCGTAAAGGAGGAGGGCGGCCACCCCGCCTATGATGGCCATCTCGACCCCTCCTCGGGCTCGGTTTCAATCTCCATCCTTTCCCTTTCAATATCCATCCTTAGGGTGTCCAGTTCGGACCTGGCGGAGAGGTAGTTGCCGAAGAACATTGAGACAGCCCCGGCTATCGCGAAGGAAGCGCCCGCCAACAGTATCGTCCCGAAATCCAGCCCCGCACCGTTCAGGGCTGATGTAAGTGCCATGTTCTCGATGATCCCATCGCTGCCTCCCAAGACTATGGGGCCTATGATGCCCCGGCCCCTGATATGCGGATGCCTCTCTCGGCCCCCCTCACCCAACGGGCCGGGTTCAAGCTGGTGGGCGTATTTAGGCCTACCGTGCACGCCCCCAAGGCCGGTCTGTGAACTGTATCCTCGGAGCTTCAGGACCATCCGCAGAGTTTCACCGAGCTTAACGGGCCTCAGGATGTTAGCCTTGAAGAAGGCAAGCCCACGCCTTTAGACGTGGGAGGACATCACAGAAGGCCTTTGCTTAAGGAGTTCCCGAGATCCCCAAAAGATAGTTTCGCGTAAGTGAATATTGAGTCTTTAGGTTGGTGCCGGAGGCTCTTACATGGTTTCAAGGGACAACCAGTTTCTCGAAAAGATTCTTCAGCTTCCGCTATCTTTATATTACAAGATCATGGTTCTTCTTTGGCCAAGGTTTGTCCACTGGTAGACAGCTCTTGGAGGAGCTTAGGAAGGATGAGGAGCTTAGAAGAGCGCTGGCCGAAGAACTCCTCCCTGAGGCTTTAAGGAACAGGGAGCTGAGGAGGGTGATGCTTCTGGCCATATCGAGGGAGATGGCGACAAAGGAGGACATAGAGGGTTTGAGGAAAGCTACCAAAGAAGACATAGAGAGTTTAAGGAACGCTACGAAAGAGGACATAGATGGTTTGAGAAGAGCTACCAAAGACGACATAGAGGGCCTCAAGAAGGCTACGAAGGACGAGATTGAGAACCTCAAAAAGGCCACGAAGGATGATATAGAGAGTTTGAGGGCGGATATGGAGGCTTTCAGGAAGGCTACTAAGGAGGACATAGAAAGTTTGAAAAAAGATCTGGAGGTCTTGAGAAAAGTCACCAAGGAGGATATGGAGAAGCTTGAAGCTGAGCTGAAATCGTATGTGGACGTGAGGATAGACGCGGTAAACAGAAGGATAGACGACCTATACGGGGTCACAAGAGCATCTCTGGTGGCCATCGTAGTGACATTGGCCTCAACAATACTTGTACCAGTGATACTGAGGGCGTTCTTCTAGCATCTTGCAACAATCTGTCGAGAGAATGGTGGAGGCCATGTTGCCGAACAGCCTAGGGACGCCTCTTTGCATTTTGATTGCAAATCAATATATATAATGATTTGCAGCTGATCTGCCGATGGAGCGCTGGAACCCGTGGTGGAGGGGTGAGCAGGACCCCACCTATCAGGCATGGCTTCAGCTCCCCATTAAGTGGCTGCCGAAAGAGATGCAGCAGGTCTCCCTGAAGCCCTACTCCCTGAACTTCATATCCGGCCCCCGGCAGGTCGGCAAGACAACGATGCTGAAGCTCCTGATAGCCCGGCTGCTTGAGAAGACCGACCCGAGGGCCATCCTGTATCTCTCATGCGATGAGCTCTCCCACTACACGGAGCTGGGGGAGGTCCTCGACTTCTATATCAGGGCCAGGAGGTCCTGGGGGATAGGAGGGTCATACATATTTTTGGATGAGATAACCTTTGTCGAAGACTGGTGGAGGGCGCTGAAGGCCCGGATTGATGATGGATCCCTCAGCTCTGATGTCGTCTTCGTAACCGGCTCTGCAAGCCTAGACCTCCTCAGGCAGAAGGAGCAGTTCCCTGGGCGTAGAGGGTACGGTGTGGATGTTGTCATGAGGCCCCTCGGATTTCGGTCCTACGTGATGGTCCGCACGGGCCTTGAGTTGGCCGAGGCGGATCGCATCAGCGATATAGGGCAGCCCATGGAGGCCAACAGGGTCTTTAGAGAAACCCTCGCCGCACACTTCTCCGATTATCTGGAGACGGGCGGCTTTCCACTGGCCATAAGGGAGTGGGCGGAGCAGGGAAGGGTGTCTGAAGCTACGAAGAGGGCCCTGAGGGATGGGCTGCGCTCAGACTGGCTTAGGGCCGGAAAGAGCGAGAGATACATGAAGGAGGTCATAGCTTACATCCTGCAGGCCAGAGGAACGCCAGTGAGCTGGCTGGGTATCTCAAAGGCCACATCCCTGGGCTCACCCCATACAGCTCGCGGATACGTCGAGACCCTCGAAGACCTGATGGTCGCCCAGACCCTCAACCACGTAGGGCCGGACGGCAGAGCCCTCCACAGAAAGAACAAGAAGATACACTTCACAGACCCCCTCATCTACAGGGTCTTCTCAGAATTTACCAACACGGAGCTGGATGAAGCCGCGGTGGTCGAGGGGGTGGTGGCAGCCCATCTGGCCCGAAAGTACGAAACCTACTACTGGAGGAACAAAACAGAGGTCGACATCATCCTGTTCGAGAACAAGGGCCTGCACGGAATAGAGGTGAAGTGGGGCTTCCGCACCAGCATCAAGCCGAGGTTCCTAAGAAACTACCTATCCCTCGACAGGGAAACCATACCAACCTTCCTAGCTTCCCTCTCATTCACATAGCCCCATGGCAACCCGTGGGAGCATGCATAATCATCCCCGCGATGAGCGGAGCCCCGTTGCCCCTGAGAGCCATCCATGAAACCCCGGAGGACTATCTGTGAGCTGTGTCCTTAAAGCACCGCGGGAAACCTAAAGACTACCCGCAGAGCCGCTCCACCCACAGGCAGTAATAGCGCTGGCCCCTCCTCACTACCACAGGCTTCGATGGGCCTGGGCTGGTGATGTCGAGGTTTAGGCTGGCGGCCAGCCTCTCGGCCTCGGCCCTATCCAGCTCCGTGTGGGCCAGGAGGAGAACCAGCTCTATGTGTCCAGCTGGTGCCGTTTCCAGGGCCTTCCTGTATAGCTCGTCTGCCTGATCGAGAAGCGCTGAGATCTTGGGTGTGAAGTGGGCCTCACCCGGTTCTACGGCACCCTCTGTAGGAAAGGTGCGGACGGCCTTCACCCTGAAGGTCTCGCGGATCATATCAAAAAAATTCTAGGCTTGTCTGCCCGGTCTTCTCAGGGAGGTCACGTAGGCAAGGCCTCCCGCGACGAACCCGACCCAGAGGATGAGTATGGCGATGGCGATGGGCTGTACGAGGGGTCCCAGGATGTTCTCATGCACCTGACCCGCGTTCCAGCCCCAGCCGCCTACTGCTGTCGGGAGTAGCGCCGCCCCACCCAGATAGCCTCCGTACATCATCATCCAAGTAGCAGCGATGGCGCCTATGTTCCCGAGGAGAAGGTGCACCCAGGCGAGGAGTGCGGTGAGGCCGGTGATGGGAGCAGACCGGGCCGTCTCGATATGGTGGTAGAAGAGGGCGGTGACCGCGCTGCCCACCACACCCACCACTAGGTATGTGAGCAGGCCGAAGGTGAACCATGTGCCCGCGCCTCCCCCCGCGATGACCCTGGAGACCTCGGGCTTCAGGAAGCCCAGCTGGCTCACCAGTAGGTAGAGGACGAGCAGGGCCGCGAGGCCTCCCTGAATGATGGCCGCCCAGATCCACCTGGACTCCCACTTCCCCACGGTGTATGCCACATGGACGAGGCACTGAAAAGGGTTTAAATGGGTTGCTTAGATTCTCAGCGCTGATTCTCAGGCCTGAGAATATGTGTAGTCGCGGATGGAACGAAGTGATTTTAACTTCATGGCGGTGGGGCGTGTCCAGTGAGGTGTGTTGAGTGAACAGCTGACCCTGCTGAGGGCCCTGGAGATTCTGACCCTGATAACGGGTGGGACGATCGCCCTCCTGGCCTTGAGGGCTGCTAGGAGGAACAAGAGCAACGCCCTTCTGATCACAGCGCTGGGCTTCGGTGTGATCGCCCTGGGCTCCTTTGCGGGTGGCGTCTACTTCGAGTTCTTCTCAGCCCAGGACCTACAGGCCCTGCTCACCACCCGCATTATGCAGGTGGGCTCCCAGCTACTAGGCTTCCTCCTGATCCTCTATTCCCTATACAGTAGGATTCGGTAGGCCCCATGATAATCCGGGACGAGGGCATCAAGGCCAGGATCCTCGAGCTCATCGGGGATGACTATTCCCGAAGGATCATCATGGCGACCATCGAGAGGGCTAAGACCGCCGCGGAGATCAGCCGCGAGATGGAGCTGCCCCTCAGCTCCACCTACAGGAAGATACATGACCTCCGTGACGCGGGCCTCATTGCGGTGGAGAGGATACTTCTGACGCCCGACGGCAAGAAGCAGGAGCTCTACCGCAGTACGGTTCGGGAGCTGGCCATCAGGCTTCAGCCCCACGCACTGGAGCTCTCCCTCATCCCCAACGAGGACGTCGTCGACAAGTTCGCCAGGATGATAAGTTATATGCGTGAGGCAGCGAAGCCCCAGCAGAGACAGGAGTGAGGGCCGGGTCTAGGGTCCCTCCCGGGGCGGGGGCCGGAGCCACTCACTCAGCCTAACCTCGTTGGTATTACCCTTAGGGGAGACCGAGAGGATTCCTCGTTCAGCCAGCCTCTTTACCAGCCTGTGGGTGCGTAGCCTGCTCAAGCCCGCTTCCTTCGCCAGATACTTCTGCAGGTACACCTGGTTATGGAGCAGGAGGACCTCGATCACCCTCCTCTCCTCCGGAGTCAGGGTCCTCAGGATCATCTGGTAGGTGTCCGCTCGTGCAAGCGGGTGGTCTCTGGATTGGCTCTTCGGGATGTCCGGCATCGCCAGGTGCGTTATGATTGAGTGCCAGCGATCTTGTTTATTCTCAGAGGTGAGAATCAGCACACAGCCCTAAAAAGACGGGTCTCACCGCCCTTACCGTGAGGGCCAGGATCGCCTTCTACTACCCGGGCTGCTGGGCCTGCTACGTGGTTAGGAGGTACGGGGTTCTTATACGGCTTGTTTCATTCAGGCCCGATGCCCGGCGGGGCAGGCTGCGTGAGCTGGTCGAGATTATGGGGGAGCCGAGCAGTGTCGAGCAGACCCTGAAGTTCCTCCGAGGATATTCTCATATCGCTGGCCATAGGCTCCTCTCTGTCTCCGAGGGTGGGGCGAGGGTAAGGGTGCAGGTGGATGCCTACATGGCCCGATGCCCCCTATATGACACGATCAGGGGGTTCTCGTGGGGTGCCGCTCTGCCCCTCATCGAGAGGGTGGATTGCCGAGGCAGGCTGTATTGGGATGCCACTGTGAAGAGGCGGGAGCATGTCCACAGGATAGTGCAGCGGCTCAAAAGGAAGTTCCACATCGAAGAGGTCTCCACACGCATCACGAGGGAGAGGGAGCCGTCGTCCGCGGCCATAAGGCTGCTGAAGGTGGCCTACGAGGAGGGGTACTTTGACGTCCCCAAGAGGGTGGACCTCCGCACCCTCTCCAAGAAGCTGGGTATGCCCGTGGCCACCCTCAACACGGCCCTGAGGAGGGCCCTAAGACACGTTGTGGATAGGTTCGTCAGGTAGGCCCCTGCCTAGCAGAGGCCCGTCTTCGCCAGCCCGAAGCTCCTGAGCATGTTATGGGCGAATGCCTCTTCCAGGCCGGCCCTCACCAGTGAGGCTAGCCTGGCCTCCTCCATGGATCTATACATCTCCCTGAGCCTCGCCCAGCCCTCGGCCTCACCGGCCAGCGACAGGATGGCCTGCTGGACATCTGGGTCCACGCCGGAGGCGATGAAGATATAGAGGCCCCTCTCCTCCATGGCCTTCTCCACCCGTTGTCGGAGGGAGGGCGACCCTTTCAGTAAGCGGTGTAGTCTGGCCTCTTCGTAGGAGGCATGCCTGGTCTCGTCGGCCGCCACCAGCTCCAGCAGCCTTGCCGCCGTGGGTTCGCCAGCCCATCGGGAGACGTATCGGGCCATGGTGGCGATCCCGGGCTTGCCGATGATGTTCAGCAGGAAGAGGGCCTCCGTGGGGTCTTCCAGCCTCAGCATGCCGAGGAGGGCGTGTTGGACCGGCGAGGAGATCCTCTGGAAGCCCCCGCCGAGGGAGACCCGTTTTGTGATGGCCGCCAGGTGGAGGGCGTCATCGCCCGCCTGGCGGGCCAGGAGGATGAGGGCCTCCCTCCGGTAGGGGTTCACCCGGGCTATGAACTTCGTCGTGAGGTATAGGGCGAGGAGCTCGTGCTGGTAGATGAATGTTAGGACCTGGCAGAGGCTCTTCTCCCTCGCCCCCTCGCCCGGCTTGAAGGACTCCCAGGGTATGTCCTCGAGGGCCCAGCGGCCCCTGGAGGCCTCCTCCGCCAGCCAGGCGGCCCCCTCATCCCACAGCTCCTGAGACCAAGAGGTGTCGAACCACACCCCCGGTACTCCATCTTCCACCACCGCCTCCCTGGGCGCCAGGGGTGTGGGGCCGCCGGCCCTACCCATCTCCCCGGAGCCTGTGGACCCCTCCCCTGCGGCGCTAGGCATACCTCGCCCTCAGGAGCCTGGCGGCTTTAACCATGGAGCAGAGTTTTGCATAGGCCCTTTCGGGTGTGTTCACGGGGCGCTCGGCGAAGGTGCCGAAGCCGCAGTCTGGGTTGAGGAAGAGCCTGTCCGGTGGGAAGTACTTTAGGGCCTCCTCCACCCTGGCCGTGATGCTTCCGGGCTCCTCTATCTCATCGCTTCTGGGGTTCACCACGCCGAGGCCCAGCTCCCTGATGCCGGTGAGCTCGGCCAAGACCCCCAGGCCCCCCGCCCTCTCCGTGGCGAACTCCAGCACCAGCTGGTCCACCTTCATGTCGTTGAAGTAGGGTATGAGGGGCCTGTAGTCGCCGGAGAGGAGCACATCCTCCCTCCGGCTCCAGTTCCCCCGGCATACGTGGACCCCCAGCCTCACCCCACCGATCCCCCTGGCCACCTCGTTGATCAGCTCCGTGGCGAACCGGAGCTCCTCCTGGGGGTCCGTCTTGTAGAGGATGGCGGCGCACATGAAGGTCTGGGTGGAGACGTCCCCGTAGACAACCTCGGTGAGGGTGGGCTCATCCAGCTGTACGAAGTCGGCGCCCCCATCCCTGAGGGCGAGTATCTCCTCCCTGAGGAGCCTCACGTACACCCGGGCCACCTCCTCCCTCGACCAGTAGGCTTCCCGCGAGAGGGGCTCGACCCAGCTGGCCCTTGTCAGCATGTAGGGGCCTGGAAGGGTAACCTTGACGGGCCTGGATGTGTGCCGCTTCAGGAAGGCCAGGTCCTCCAGGGCCAGGGGTCTCCTCCTCCTGATCTCACCCACCACCACCGGGCTCCTGAGGCTGAAGGCTGGCACGTCCAGGGCCCTGAGGATCTTCTCGAACCTCCCCTTGTCCTCCACATAATCCAGTAGCTCGGCCAGGCTCATCAACCGGATGCCCTCCAGCCTGTCGGCCACGAAGGAGTAGAAGTTGTCCCGCCTCTGCTCCCCGTCGGTGATGATGTCGACGCCCGCGTCCTCCTGGTATTTGATGGCCAGGAGGGCCGCGTCGTCGGCCACCCGCTGAAACTCCTCATACCCTATCTCGCCCGCATTCTTCCTCCTCAGCTCCCTGAGGAGCCAGGGGGGCCTCGGCCAGCTCCCCACCACCGTCGTTGTGAAGGCTTCGGGGGCCATATGGCTCACCCACCCTAGACGATGGACAGCTCGGGCGTCAGCGAGACCACCCGGGTGAGGCTGTTAGCTACAGGCGACGTCTCCAGGGTTTCGGCCCAGATGCGCTCCAGCACCTCCCGCTGGGCATCGGCCTTCACGTAGAGCTTCACCTTTATCTCCCTGTATCCCGGATGCCCCTCCCCACCCACACCCAGGAACCTGAGTATGTTGTCTATCCGGCCCTCTAGGGCCACCTCCAGCTCATCGATCCTGACGCCGCGCTTCGTGGCGTTCAGCACGAAGCCGGTCACCAGGCATCCCCCCAGGGATGATAGGAGGTATTCGACGGCGTTGGGCGATGTGTCCACGCCGGCCAGGTCCGCGGGCTCGTCGATCGTGAGGGCGTGGGTCCTGACGTAGGCCCTGGACCTGAAGCCCCCCAGCCAGCGCACCCTGGCATACCATCGGTTCAGCTCCTCGGCCTTGGCGGGGTCGCTGGCCACCGAGAGCTGAATCTCCTCCAGCCGGCGGGGGTCGAGGCCGTTGATTCTCTCCGGGCCCGGCATCGCCCGGATGAACCATGGGTCACAGATATGGCTTACGGATGCCTGTTAGAGGGCGGAATGCCTAGACTGCCCCTTCCAGCGAGGGGTCGCTGAAAGTGGCACAGGGTTAGGTGGCTTCGGGAGCATGATGATAAAAGAGCCTCTACGCCTCCTAGCCCTCCACCACTATCTCGCCCACCATGCCGAGGAGGGGGTGGCCCGGCACGGTGCAGATGTAATAGTACTTGCCCGGCCTGTTGGGTGTGAATATCACCGAGCCCGCCTGCCCGGGCAGGATGGGCCTTGACGCACTTCCTATCGCCGCACCGAATAGGGGTGGTGAGTCCTCCCGGGGCGCCTGCACCACGGCGAATGAGTGGGGTATCTGGCCCACGTTGACGAAGACGATCCTGACAGGCTGGCCCAGCCTCAGCCTGAGGGTGGGGCCCGGCGAGGTTATGTTGCCCTGTAAGGGCCCGAAGCCGAAGCGGCCCCCCACCTCACCACCAAAGACCCTGATCTCCAGGGCGGGTGTTGTTGGTGTCTGGGTTGGGGAGGGCTGTAGGGGGAGGATGAGGACCAGGGGGACCGCCACCAGCAGGCCCAGGGCCGCCGTGGCCGTGAGCCCCAGCACCAGCCTGCCGCCCTCCAACCTCGGCTCACCGCCTATCCGTGGGCCGGCATGGGGTAGGTGAGTATCAGGGCCAGGGTGAGGGCCGCCACGGGCAGGAGGGAGGCCAGGGGTATGTAGGCCAGGCGCGCCGGCTCATACCTGAGATGCTGGTAGTAGAGGGCTATGAGGAGCGCCTTGAGGCCGGCCAGCCCCAGCACCAGGCTGGGGGCGGGCAGCCCCGGCGGTGGGCGTAGCACCAGGGCCACCTCGAGGAGGGTGGTGAGCATCAGGGCGACGAGGACCAGGAAATACGTGGTGAGCCTCAACGCCACCACCTACAGGAGGTAGAAGAGGGGGAAGAGGAAGACCCAGACGATGTCCACGAAGTGCCAGTACAGGCCCACGTACTCAACCGCCTCGTGTTTGGCCGGCCCGAACCCGCCCCTGAAGGCCTTGATGAGCAGGTAGAGGATGGCGATGAGGCCCGCCAGCACAATGGGCGCCATGTACGCCGGTGGTGAGGTAGAATGTGGAGGCCGGGAGGCCGCTCCCGAAGGTGAAGCCCCTGTGGAATAGCTCGGACCACTCCACCGCCTTGTTGGCGAGGAAGAGGAGGCCCAGGAGGAATGTGCTCAGCAGACCGGCTATGAGCCCGCCCGGGCTCCCGCCCCGGATGCTGTGGAGGGCGGCCGCCATGGTGAAGCTGCTGGTCAGGAGGATGATGGTGTTGACGCCCCCCAGCCTGAGGTCATGGAGCTGGATGCCGGGCGGCCAAGATGGGCTGTTGAGGCGTATGAAGATGTAGGCGGATATGAGGGCGCCGAAGAGCACGGCCTCCGAGGCCAGGAAGGCCCAGACCCCAAGCTTGAGCCTGGGTACACCCCCATAGGGCCAGGGCTCCACAGCCCCCTCCTCCACCCGAAACTCGCCCCTGAGGTCCTGCCGCATCCAGCCCGCCAGGGAGAGCAGCCCCAGGGCTACCCCCAGGCCCAGCACGAGGGGTCCCATCCCCAGGCCCAGGAAGAAGATGGCCGTCGCGGCCCCCATCAGGACGGGCCAGGGGCTGAGGAGGTGCTCTTCATGCCCCTGGGGCAGCCCCCCACCGTTCACCATCAGGCCTGGGGGTGTGTGGGTGGGGGCCGGCATCCACTCAAGCCCCCCAGCCCCCCAGGGGTTCCCCACCGCCGGCGGCCCCACCCTCAGGCTGCGCATCAGGTTGTAGAGCATGACCAGCTGTGATAGGCCGAAGATGAAGGCCCCTATGGTGGCCACCTGGTTGAGGGCCTCCCACCCGCTCCCGGCATCGTAGGTGTAGACCCGGCGGGGCATGTCTATGAGGTAGAACATGGGGAAGTAGAGGAGGTTGAAGCCTATGATGGATGTGGTGAAATGCAGTCTGCCCAGGGCCTCGCTGTACATGCGCCCGGCCATCCTGGGGAACCAGTAGTATAGGCCGGCTACGAGGCCGAGGACCGCACCCCCCACCAGGGTGTAGTGGAAGTGGCCCACCACCCAGTAGATGCCCCTCAAGTTGTAGTCGAGGGCCACCGATGAGTTGAAGACGCCGGTTATGCCTCCGATGATGAAGAGGGCTATGCTCCCCAGGGCGAAGAGCATGGGTGTTGTGAGCCTCACCCGGCCCCTGAAGAGTGTGAGGATGAAGCTGAGGATGATGATGCCGAAGGGGATGGAGATGGATTCGGTGGTTATTGTCATGAACTTCCTCAGGCCGGGGTCGATCCCGGTGATGAACATGTGGTGGACCCATACGATGAAGCTGAGGATGACCGCTACGAGCATCGAGCCTATGATGGCCTGCCTGGCGTAGAGGGGCCTGCGGGAGAAGACCGCGATGATGTCGCCCACCACACCCAGGGCCGGCATCAGCACGATGTAGACCTCCGGGTGCCCGAAGAACCAGAAGAGGTGGTCCCAGAGGATGGCACCCCCCTCCGGGGAGACGAAGTAGAGGGTGCCCAGCAGCCGGTCCGAGACCAGCATCAGCAGGGCCGCCAGGAGGGGTGGGAAGGCGAACCACATCATGGCGACGGTGAAGAGTATCGGCCATGTGAAGAGGGGCATCCTCCCGAGGCTGATGCCCGGCCCCCTCATCCGCAGTATGGTCACCAGAAAGTTCACCGTGCTCATGGTGACGGAGGCCACCAGCATCAACAGGCCTGCCCCGGCCAGGGTTACACCCAGCCCCGGGCTAAACCTGGCCGATGTGAGGGGGGAGTAGAAGGTCCATCCCACATCCGCCGCACCGCCGGGGAGGAAGAAGCCCGCGGCGGCCACGAGGCCGCCGAAGAGGTAGAACCAGTAGCTCATGGCGTTGAGCCGGGGGAAGGCCAGGTCCCTCGCCCCGATCTGCAGCGGGACTATGTAGTTGGCGAAGCCGAAGGCCATGGGGGAGAGGAACCAGAGGACCATGAGGAGGCCGTGCATGGTGACGGCCTGGTTGAACTGGCCCGCCCCCAGGATGCCGCTGTTGGGCCCCCAGAGCTGAAGCCTTATGAGGAGGCCCAGGGCTCCCCCCAGCAGCATGAAGTAGAGAGAGGTCACCAGGTACAGGATGCCTATCATCCTATGGTTGGTGGTGAAGAGCCATTGGCGGACCGAGAAGCCCCCCAATCTATCTGCCCCCCAGCCAGGTGAAGAAGGCCTGCGGGTCCATCACGGTGAGCTTGGCCTTCATGAGGGCGTGCCCGGCGCCGCAGAGCTCGTAGCACCTCAAGGGCTGCCGGCAGTGGGCGGCGCACTCCTCCGTGGCCACGAACCAGATCCTGTTCACCTTCCCGGGTATGGCGTCCACCTTCACCTTGATGTCCGGCAGGCCGAAGGCGTGAAAGACATCCTGGCTGGTCACCTCCAGCACCACAGGGGTGTTGTGGGGCACCCTCAATTCACCGATGAGCTCACGGCCATCGGGGTAGATGAACCTCCAGCCCCACTGAAAACCCACAACCCTTATGGTGAGCGCATCGCTGGGCACCTTCTCTATCAGGTTCACGGTGTTCATCGTCCCCACCGTGAGGCCGAAGAGCACCACGCCGATCAGGGCCGTCATCACCAGGGCGGTCCTCAGCCCCGCCCTGGGGTTCTCCGGCACATCATCACCTGCCTCACCGGGATCCGGCTCACCGGGCCTCAGCCGGAACCGAAGGGTGAGTATTATGAGCAGGCCGATCACGAAGGCCCCTATGAGCACGCCCAGCGTCAGGTAGAGGTTGAAGAGCCAGCCCCACTGGGCCGCGATGGGTGAGACCGGCAAAGCATACCCACGTGCCCCTCTCTCGATAAATGACTTTAGATGGTAAATGTTCCAGGATAATTCTTAATAGTTGGAGTAGCGGCGAAACCCGTAATGGAGAGGGCTGCGCCCCTGGGGCCCGCCATCAGCCCCGAGGTGGACAGGCTCTTCCCCGGCAACTGGCTGGTCGAAAGGGCCAGGCGGCTGCTGAAGGCCTACGAGCTCTCCCTCAAGCAGAACTGGAACCCCCTCTCCTTCGACTGGGGTGAGCTGGATAGGTCGAACTTCGACAGGAAGCATGCCTTCGCCATGGCCTACTGGTTCGCCAAGCTGGCCATCTTCGAAAGGTCCGGGATCGGCGCCTTCAGCTACGGCATGTACAGGGTCGCCTCTCAGGGCCTGCCCGACCCCATACCCAAGGCCCTCTGCAGCATCGCCTACGACCAGTGCAGGCATGACGAGATATGCAGGAGGGCCTGCGAAGCCCTCTGCCCCGGCTTCCCCTACAGGTTCAAGCCCCGGGATGATCTTGAGAGGGACGCCCTCAACAACATTCAGGCCATGCACCGGGACGCGGCTAGGTACTGGAGGGCCTTCATCGCGGCCTGGGAGAAATACAGGCCCTACACATTGTACGGGGGCTTCTCCTGCGCCGAGATCGGGGCTGAGCTCATATTCTCCGAGGTGGCCCGCCGCTCGAAGCTCAGGATATGCCGGGAGATGTTTCTCAACGTGGCCAGGGATGAGGCGAGGCACCTCATGATCACCACAGGCCTCATCAGGCACGCCGACCCCCCGCTCACCGAGCAGGAGAGACGGGAGGTCTCCAGGCTCCTCCTGCACGGCTTCATCTACCTCTCCCCCCTCCTATACAGGCCCTGGGGCCGGTTCTGGAGGCTCCCCGACCGCTACCTGGAGGTGGACACCAGGCTTGAGGAGCTGGCCATGGAGGCGGGGCTGGGGCTGATGGGCAGGGATGAGAGGGCCGAGGCCTGGAGAAGGGCCTTCGAGGCCAAGAGGGGCATGCTATCGGCCCTGGGTGTCGAGATACCAGAGATACCGGAGATAGGTGTCTCCGGCCTTAAGGTGAGCCCGGAGAGGGGACCTGTTGTAGGGGCGCTGTAGGTATTCTTAAGCACCCTTCGCTTCTGGTAAGGGAGGAATCGAAAGGGAAGGGAGTTTTATATTCAACCACCTCCTGACCAACCACCCACAGGTCTAGCTCCCATCCGCAGACTTTAGGTTATCAATAGCCAGATAATCCCGTGAGTTAGTCGATTGTTGGAAAGGTTATCGTCGCTATCGCAGTCGGCACGAGACCATACAGAATGGGTAAGGAGCTATCGACGAGGATGCCCCCTATATCCGTGAGGCGAGGTAAGGAGGGTTGCCTTTGCCTCCCCTAGGCCTTGTTTGAGAAGCTGCATTATTCTGATCCCTAGTTCCCTGCGCGCGGCTGACAACCATTAACCCGTAATAATCTCGTTAGAGATGCTTCGATAGACTTCAGCTCTTCTTTAGCTCCGTGGCTAAGAAGAAATTCACTTTAAGCGTGAGGGGGGACTTGCTGGATGAAGTTAAGAAGCTTGCCGCCATTGAGGGAAGGGGTCTGAGCAGTATTGCCGAGGGATACTTCGAGTTCGTTTAGGAGGTGGGCGGAGGTTTTCGGCAGGGAGCTGGGCTTGGGAGACCTGGAGCCCACAACCGAGTCCGATGTTCCAAGGGGTAGACCTCGAGGGCTGGATGCGGCCAGAATGGTAAGGGAGCTGAGGGAGAAGCGGGAACAAGGCATCAGCGTTGAGCGAGGCTGAGGAAGTATACTACCTAGATACCAGTGCTTTGGTGAAGAGGTAGGTCGAGGAGCCGGGCAGCGAAACCGTTGATAGGATATACGGAGATGCCTATAGGGGTCTCAGGACACTCGCGTTCTCCTACTGGAATATTGCCGAGGCTGTATCGGTACTCGACAAGTATGCGAGAAAACTAAGCCTAGATGCCAAGAGGGTGGTGAGAGATATGCTACGGGAGTCCATGACCCTCTCGAGATTACATAGGCTCGTGGTTGTTGGCGTAAGTCCATCCCTTCTTCGAACCTCCCTAGAGCTAGTGTTGAAACACCATGTCTACGTAGCGGATGCCCTCCAGATAGCTTCAGCGAAAAAAGTCAACAGCTCCATGGTGGTCGCAGGGGACAGGGTGCTGGTCAGCATAGCAGAGGCCGAAGGCTTGAAGACGCTATACGTGGGCACACAGGACCAGGCGACATAGGCTTTAGGTTTGACACTTATGGTGAAGGCCGGTCTTCTTCGTACTCACGGATGAGCAACCCGTGCTCAGCCAGCCTCGCCGCGGAGACCTGCCCGCGGCTATCTTTAAGATGAAGTGTTGGGTGTAGGTGGGCTGTTGAGTAAAAAGGAGGAAGAGGAGAATCTGCTCAGGAGGTCGGAGCGTTTCATGGAGACCGCGGATTATCAGTTGAAGCGGGGCTTCTACGACCTCGCCGTCTTCAGCCTTGAGCAGGCGCTTCAACTCTTTCTAAAGGCGAAGCTCTTAGCTAACGGTGTCGACTACCCCAGGACACCTAGTGTTAGGGCGCTCCTGGAAGTGCTCATGGATGTCGCCCAAGAAGAAAGGTCTGCAATTAAGCACATTTTAGATACCTACTTGATGGACCTCGGAGTGCTTGAGGATGCATATATTACGTCAAGGTATGTTATGAGGGACTTCAGGAGGGAGGAGGCGGAGAGGTTGGCTAGAGTGGTTAGGGAGGTGATGGAAGATCTCGCATAGAATTCTGGTGGAGAGGGCGTTGCAGAGGAGGTTGGTATTCCAGGGGCTCCAGGGATACCTCGAGGTCATAAAGAGGGTTGTTGGTGAGCTGGACCCGGAGGCCGAGGTCTACCTTTTCGGCTCCGTGGCTGAAGGCAGAAATAACCTATCGAGCGACATCGACATACTGATAGTATCCAGGGTGGACCCGGCTACAGTACACTTGAAGCTGTGGAGGGCGGGTGTAAAGGAGCCTTTTGAGATCCATGTCCATACAAGGGCAGAGGCTGCCTTCTATGAGGGGAGGGTTAAGCTTCTCAGGATATGACCTGCATAGGTCGAAACCCCCGCTAAGAGCTTCGGAATCCCCATATCCCCCCGGGAGACCGAGTAGATGATAGAGGGTTGTGCCTTGGAGCCATAGTGAACCGTTTCTATCCTGCGTTAAGCCTACAGACCATATGGAAAGGGAGTCAACGCCAGGTTAGAACCGACTATCCTGACATGCAGCCCTTTGATTCGAGGTTCTTCAGAACCATATCCATAATTTCATGGTTTCCGAAATACTCGACCCACATCTCCGAACCCAGCCCGGCCTTAACTTCGAACCGGGTCTGGGGCGAACCTCCCTTAACAGCTGTGAGGGTAAGTCTCTTTCCGGTATGTAGGCCCTCCGATAAGCCCTCGATGGTATAGAGCTCAGTCCCCCTCGAGGCTGCTACATCTTTGAGGGGCCTAGTACTCGTGGCTTCGCCAGAACCTGCCCTCGTAGTTGGGGTCTGCGGGGCATCCGGGGCAGAAGGGCAGGCCGCAGGGTGAAGTTGGGCCGATGCTGGGGTTGGTCTCCACGGGTAGGGGGGCCTCGGCCATGTATGGAAAGACCAGGCAGAAATCGATCCCGTCTATGGATTCCAGCCTGCCGAGGTGTTCGTTGACCAGGGATTGGAAGGTCTCCATCCGTTCGGCTACGAAGAAGAGGGTGACGTTCTTCTGGCCCACATTCAACAGTGCGTTGACGAATAGGGGGCATTTCTTAGCAAAAGCTATGACGCCGGCCGGGTCTTTCGTGCTGATGTCAACCCTCCCCAGTGTTAGCCCCGCCCTTTTGATATCCACTCCCGCCATGGTCCGGAGAAGCCCGCTCTTCCTCAGCCTGGCGAGTCTCACGGCGATGGATGACTGAGATATGCCGACGACCTTGGCCATTTCGGATTGTGTGATGTCAGGATTCTTCACCAACAGGGAGATTATCTGCCTGTCGGCGTCGTCCAGTATCCTCCGCCTCAAATGCATCAGCATAATCGTGGACCCGCCATTTAAGGCTTAGTCTAAGCCAGGTTGGCGGCCGATATATTATGACGATGAGCCCCTAACCGTATCCGAATCAATTATCGCAAAGGGGCAGCTGACTTTCAATCAAATATTGTCAATCGCAGTTATCCGCTATATCCAAATGCGTACAAGGCGTAGTCAAATCAATTTTTTATTATTTAGTCAAGGATTATATATCATATTTGCGGTGGTGCTCCGGGTTTGGGGGGTCTGACGGTCAGCCGGAGGCAGTTCCTGAAGATCGCGGGTTCCCTGGCCGGTGTGGCCCTGTCATCGGGTCTATTCGCCGTGGCCCGCGCCAACGCCCTCCCCCAGCCAAAGGCTAAGCTGGTCTCGGGCACACGAATCCCTTCCATATGCACCTATTGTGCGGCCGGCTGTGGTGTCATCGCCACGGCCATCGATGGTAGGGTGGTGGATGTCAGCGGCGACCCCGAGCACCCGATAAACGAGGGGAAGCTGTGCAGCAAGGCGCAGGCCCTCCTCCAGCTCTACCCCCAGCACCGCTCGATGACCGTGGAGCCGCTGGGCGGCTCCTCACTTGTCACACCCAGATGGGAATACCGTTCATTGAGGCTGACCAGGCCGCTGAAGCGCACCAATCCGAGAAAGGGGGTGGATGAGGATCCCGGGTGGCAGGAGATAACGTGGGAGGAGGCCTTCCAGATCATCATCTCCAAGGCGAAGGAGGTCGTCGAGGAATTTTACAGGAGGAACCCGCTGCCGGACAAGGATGGGAACTACATCGTCGCGGGTAGAAGCTTTCCCGTGGCATGGATAGGCAGCGCCTACTCCTCGAATGAGGAGTGCTACCTGTTCAAGAAGTTCACCCTCCTCCTGCAGACCGATAACATCGACCACCAGGCCAGGAGATGCCATTCAACGACGGTGACGGCCCTGGCACCCACCTACGGCTTCGGCGCCATGACCAACCATGTCATCGATGTCAAGAACGCCAGGGTCATACTGATCATGGGCGCCAACACGGCCGAGCAGCACCCCACCTTCTTCAGGTGGGTCATGAAGGCCAAGGAGAACGGGGCCAAGCTCATAGTGCTGGACCCCAGGTTCACCCGGAGCGCCTCCAAGGCTGACATATTCGTGTGGTTCAGGCCCGGTACCGATGCGGCCGTCTTCCTGGGCCTCATAAACTATGCGATCCAGAATAACCTGGTGGACTGGGAGTATGTGAGGGCCAGGACCGATGCGGAGGGCATCGCCACCGAGAATAGGAAGGTCATCGAGGAGCTGAAACGCGTGGCCTCCGCCTATACTGTGGAGGAGGTATCCAGGATCACCGGAATCCCGCCCGACAAGTTTGTTCAGATAGCGGAAACCTACTGCCGCACAAGGCCTGGGACGTGGCTTTATGCCATGGGCACCACCCAGCACACAAACGGGACCCAGATGATAAGGGCGGGCGCCATACTCCAGCTGCTCCTCGGCAACGTGGGTGTTCCGGGTGGAGGGGTCAACGCAACCCGGGGCATCAACAACGTCCAGGGGTCCACAGACATGAACGTGATACCCGGGAACCTGCTGGGCTACAGGCGGACCCCCACCGGCGCCTCCGACATCCGCAACTTCCAGAAGTACAAGAACCTGGTGCGGGCTGGCAAGAGCGCCGCGGAGATCGCGAAGGAGCTCAAGATAGCCTGGGTGGGGGACCTCAGGCACTGGGCGAGCTGGCACTGGGCCCTCAGGGACTGGGGCATCTTCGTGGGCACGTATCCAGAGGATGACCCGGACAGGGGCACGGTGATATCCGACCTGCCCTACGGTGTCGGCTCCACCTCGATCGAGATCTACAGGCGTATGAAGGCGGGTGAGATCAAGCTCCTATTTGTGGTGGGTGAGAACCCCGTGGTCTCCCACGCCAACGCCCTCCGGGTGATGGAGGCCCTCAGCACACCCGGGACATTCACCGTGGTGATGGACCTCTTCTACACCGAGACCGCCCACTTCGCCGACATCCTCCTGCCCGCCGCCTCCAAGCTGGAGGCCGAGGGCACGGTCACCAACACCGGCCGGTGGATACAGTGGCGGCACCGCACACAGGACCCCGCCGCTGCCGGCTTCCCAGACATCAAGACCGACCTCTGGTTTGTGGACCAGCTATTCAAGAGGTTCCGGAGGGCCGGAATCCTCATCCTCCCATCGGAACGTTTTGCTAGGGATAGGGGGATAGACCCGAGGACCCTCTACACCGATTCCAAGGGCAAGACGGTGGACGACCTATGGAATTACGGGGACCCACCCGACTATGAAAGGGTGCTGATGGAGATCAACAGGACGGTCCGCATCTACATGGGGGTCTTCGCACCCGATGGGAGAAACCGCACCAAATCCAGGGATAAGACCCCCATCGACGAGATGGACCGGCAGCTGGGGTTCTTCAAGAACTGGGCCTTCTCCTGGCCCGACAACCAGCGGGTGCTCTACATGCTGGAGGAGACCGGGGGGAAGACAGGGCCCCTGGGCAACACCTTCTTCACCCCGGATGCCAGGGCCAGGATATATCTGGCTGCGTGGGCGGCCAGGGGCTTCGCCATCCCCGTCCACAACGAGCCGGTGGACAGCCCCAGCCCGGCCCTGGCCCAGAAGTATCCACGCCTCATAGCCGGCACCCATCCGGGGGCCAGCCCCCTCAACGACCCCGCCATCATAAAGCCGGCGGACCCACGGGAGTACCCCATCATCCTCACCACCTTCAGGCTCACGGAGCAGATGCACACGGGGCAGCTCACCCGAAACCTGCCCTGGCTCAGGGAGCTGAACCCCGATAACAGGGTCGAGATGTCGGAGGGGCTGGCGGCGAAGCTGGGCGTAAAGACCGGGGACTTGGTGGTGGTGAAGACCCCCAGGAACCCCGCGGGCATCAAGGTGAAAGCCCATGTCACCAACCGGGTCAGGCCCTTGGTCATAGACGGCAGGGAGTTCGAGGTCGTCGCCATGCCCTTCCACTGGGGGTTCAGGGGCCCCAACCCCGGTGCGATAACCAACACCCTCACCACCGACGCCGCGGACTTCTTCGCCGCCATGCCCGAGACGAAGGTGGCCCTCTGCAGGATCGAGAGGGTGGGTTAGGATGGCCCGGGAGTTCGCCATACTCTTCGACGGCTCGAAGTGCATCGGGTGCAAGGCATGCCAGGTGGCCTGCAAGAGCTGGTATGAGCTGCCGGCCGAGGCCACAGAGTTGGGGGAGAGCTTCAACAACCCCCCGGACCTCACACCCCACACCTGGCTGAGAATCCACTTCGTGGAGCGCGTCCGGGATGGGGACTTCCGCTGGTACTTCCAGCGGATCAGCTGCATGCACTGCGACGAGCCCCCCTGCGTGTATAACTGCCCCACGACCGCCATCCGAAAGCTCCCCGAGGGGCCTGTGGTCATAGACCAGGCCCTCTGCATCGGCTGCTACCTCTGTGTCCAGACCTGCCCCTTCGGCGTCCCGAGGGTTCAGCCGGGCGAGGGTGCCTTCAAGTGCACCATGTGCGCCGACCGGATCGCGGCGGGGAGGAAGCCGGCCTGCGTCGAGTCCTGCCCCGTCGACGCCCTGGAGTTCGGGGAGAAGAGCGTGTTGCGGGAGAAGGCCAGAAGTAGGGCCGCCGCCATAGGGGGCTATGTGTACGGCGACCAGGAGGCGGGGGGCACCAGCGTCTTCTACGTCACCCAGGTCCCGCCCAGGGAGCTGGGGCTGCCCGAGGTGCCACCGGTGAGGATGAGCGCCAGGGTCGCTGGCCTGATGGCCAGAACGGGCCTGGTGGGCGTAGTAATTGGAGCCATCATTGGAGGACTGGCCTTCCTCACACGTCGTAGGAGGCGGGTCGCGGAGCTCGGAGGTGGTGAGAAGAGATGACTCATGCGGGTGCGGTCGTGTGGAATGAGCTGATAGTGTTGGCGTTCACCGCCGGCGCGTTCGCGGGAGGCCTCGAGCTGGTCAACTCGGCCATCCATCATATGAAGCCCAGGGGGCTCGTGAGGCTCCCCAGGGTGGGCGATGGGCTGAACATCCTCCTCCTAGCCATCGGCATCCTCGCCCTCACCCTACACCTGCAGATCGATGGCAGGCTCCTCTTCACCCAGTACCCCCTACACATACTGGATGTGTTCAACAACCCCCGCTCGATGCTCACCATCGGGGCCACCCTCTGGGCCCTAGCCGCCATCGCGACCCTCCTTAGGGTCATCGCGGGGAGCGGGGGATGGGGGCGGCTGGAATCCGCCCTATGGTACGTGGTGCCGGCGATCGCCTTCGCCCACATCCTCTACCCACCCCTACTCCTCGGTGTCGCCATCGGGAGGCCCTTCTGGCACTCCCCCTTCGCCCCCTGGCTATGGTTTGCCAGCGCCATCGCGGGCGGGCTCGCGGTGGCCCTCCTCCTCTACGTTTTGGAGCCGGCCGGAGACCTGAAGCAGAGCCTGCAACAGAGCCTGTTAGGGGCCATGCTCGTTGCCCTGGTGGGCCAGCTGCTATTCCTCGTAATCTACCTGCTGGACGTGGGTTCCACCAGGGGAGCCCAGACCCTACTCTCCGGCCCGCTGGCGGGGCAGTTCTGGATATCCTTCGTGACGCTGGGCCTACTCCTACCCCTGGGGATCCTGTCGGTGCAGAGGGCCGCTGGTAGATATGTGATGCTTCCCACCAGGCTCTCCCTTCTGCTCACGGCGGCATCCGTCGCGATACTCCGATACCTGATCCTCTGGGCGGGACAGATCTGAACGCATAGTCGGACCCCCAGAATTCGAGCCCCTATCTGGGAAAACCCTAGGCTCATGTGTGGGGCGCATGATGGGGTTCGTCTCGGCGGGCCACGGCCACATCATCCTCGGGTAAGAGGGAGGCCTCGCGGCTAGAAAAGGGGCTAGGAGACCCCCAATGGTCTCTTCCCGCCTTAAATATTAGGGGGACTCACCCCGGACTGGAGATTGAAGGAGAGGGCGGAGGTGGCCATCATAGGTGGGGGCGTCCACGGCCTCGCCATAGCCTACAACTTGGCGCTTCGAGGCATCGAGGATGTGGTGGTCCTCGAAAGGTCCTACATAGGGAGCGGCGCCTCGGGTAGGAATGCTGGGGGCATCAGGGCCCAGTACGCGTCCAAGGAGAATATAGAGCTGGCCAAGGCCAGCCTGGAGATCGCCGAGAAGATATCGGCGGAGCTCGGATTCAATATCATGTTTAGGCAGACGGGATATCTCTACCTGGCGCGCAGCGAGGAGCAGGTCCGGTACCTGGAGAGGGCTGTGCGGCTCCAGAACTCCCTGGGGGTGAGGACAAGGATCGTCCACACCCCAGAGATCCGCGAAATAGTTCCCCTCCTCAACACCGAGGGGGTGCTGGCCGGCAGCTATAACGGGCGGGATGGTATCGCGAGGCACGATGCGGTGGTGTGGGGCTATGCGAGGGCGGCGAGGCGGCTGGGGGTTGAGATCAACCAGTACACCGAGGTTACGGGTGTGGAGGCCAGGGGGGGTGAGGTGAGGGCCGTGAGGACCTCGAGGGGGACCATCATCACGGACACGGTGGTGAACGCGGCGGGCGCCCACTCCAGGGAGGTTGCGAGGTGGCTGGGGGTCGAGCTGCCCATCATCCCCGCCAAGCGGGAGATCCTTGTCACCGAATCCCTGGAGCCCTTTCTAGACCCGATGGTGATAGACCTCGAGACTACGGCGTACTTCAACCAGACGGACAGGGGCGAGGTGGTGGCCGCCATTCATGTAGTCAGGGACGAGACGGCCACCTACGATACGAGCTCCACCCTCACATTCCTGGAGCGCATATCGAGGATCCTGGTACACTTCTTTCCGCGGCTCAGGCCTGTGCGGGTCTTGAGGCAGTGGGCGGGCACCTACGATGTGACGCCCGATGGAAGCCCCATCCTGGGACCCGTGGAGGAGGTTAGGGGCTTTATCCAGGCCAATGGGTTCAGCGGGGCGGGATTCAAGCTCTGCCACATCGTGGGCAGGCTTCTCGCCGAGTACATAGTGACCGGGGTGCTCCCACCCCTGATAAGGCCCTACGGCCTGAGCCGGTTCCGGGAGGGGCGTCTGATCAGGGAGCTGGAGGCTGGATGAGGATCACGGACCACCCCTATCTCAGGTTCGAAAGGAAGGAGAGGGTTGTGATAAGGTTTGCCGGGCGGAGGGTCGAGGCCTATCGGGGGGAGACGGTGGGGGCGGCCCTCTACGCCGGGGGGTGGAGGGTGCTCAGCCGGAGCTTCAAGTATCATAGGCCGAGGGGCCTCTTCTGCATGAGGGGGCGGTGCCCCAACTGCCTCATGCGGGTCAACGGGGTCCCGAATGTCCGCGTCTGCATGGAGGATGTTTCAGACGGTATGGTCGTGGAGCCCCAGCATGCGTGGCCCAGCCTGGACTGGGACATCTACTCGGTCCTGGACAGGCTTGACTTCCTCCTCCCCGTGGGTTTTCAGTATAAGCGGTTCATCCGGCCCCGACTCCTATGGCCCCTGGTGGAGAGGGTCATGAGGAGGGCCGCGGGCCTGGGCGGGGTCCCATCCCCTGATGCCGGGCAGCAACTGTCCTATCGGAGGGAGGCCTGGGAGACCGATGTTCTGGTGATCGGTGGGGGGCCGGCGGGCATGAACGCGGCCATCGAAGCCTCCGATGCCGGGGCCAGGGTCACCCTGGTCGATGATGACCACGAGCTGGGGGGTATGCTCAAGTACCGGACGAGGATGCTGAGCGAGCCCGGTGAATATAGGGATAGGTTCGGCTTTCGGCTGGCCGAGGAGCTGAGGAGGGCCGTCCAAAGCAGGGAGATTAGGGTTCTGGGGAGGGCGGTCGCCTTCGGAATCTATGAGGGGAATGATGTGGGGGTGCTACAGGGCCAGCGATACATCAGGGTCAGGGCGAAGGCGGTGGTGGTGGCCACCGGTGCGCATGAGAGGCCCATGGTCTTCGTGAACAGCGACCTCCCCGGTGTGCTCCCATCCACGGGGGCCCAGATACTCATGCACGGTTTTGGCGTCAAACCAGGCAGCAGCGCCATAGTGGCTACCATCAACGAGTACGGGTATGAGGCTGCCCAGCAGCTTCTGGACGCGGGCGTTGAGCTCCGGGCCATCGTCGACGCAAGGTTTGGATTCGAGCAGCCGTGGCATCAAAGGCGCCCTCATCTCATCCCGTGGCCGACGGTTCAAGCTCCCCTGCGACCTCATCTGCACCTCTGGCGGCTTTCAGCTGGCCGCGGAGCTGCTCCTGCAGGCGGGATGTAGGATGAGAATGGAGGCCGGAGGCCCGAGGGTTGAGCATGACGATCATATGATGGCCGGCCCCGGGCTCTTTGTCGCGGGCTATGCCTCGGGCACCACCTCACTCACCCAGGCGATGCTGGAGGGCAGGATAGCCGGTATAGGCGCGGCGGAATATGCGGGTAGGGCGGGCCCCGAGGCGCTCCGCATCAGGGAGGAATACCTGGGCCAGCTCAGGGCCCTCAGAGAGTCTGCCTATGCATGGACGTCTCGGAGGAGGATATCGCCCAGGCCATCCGGGAGGGCTACGACGACCTGGAGCTCCTCAAGAGGTACACGGGCTGCTTCATGGGCCCCTGCCAGGGGAAGCAGTGTCTGTGGAACGTCTTGGAGCTGTTCTGCAGATACACGGGTAGGAGTCTAGGCGATGTCCGCCTGACCACGACGCGGCCACCCATCCAGCCGGTTTCCCTGGGAGCCCTGGCCGCGGACGGGTGATAATGCATACCTCTGCTCCCTTGTCGTGGAGACCATCTCCCCAGCTCCTCAATAGGGTTCCCCCCATCTATGGGTTGCCCACACCCCACTGATGGTGCCGGTGCTTCTTGGCGCATCTACTTTATTAGGTGGACGGGGTCGGCGCCCCATGGTGTCCGGGCCGAGCGCGACCGAACTGCTCGTCAGGGAGCATAGGGTCATCGCCAGGGTGCTGGACGGCCTCGAGCGCAGGTTGGATGAGGCGCGGGCCACCGGCAGGATAGATGCGGAGTACCTGCGGCGGCTCGTGGCCTTCAGCCGGCTCTTCATAGAAAGGTGCCACCATGCCAAGGAGGAGGTGTGCCTCTTCCCCTGTCTGGTTAGGCGGGGTATCCCCGAGCAGGGCCCCATTGCCGTGATGCTGGATGAGCATAGGACGGCCCGGCTCCTCGTCGCCCAGATATCGGGGGCCCTGGACCTCTACATGAAGGGGGAGGCCGACATCTACCGTGTCCTAAACCCCTGCCAGAGGTTCCTGGACCTGCTGAGGCAGCACATACATAAGGAGGACCACATGCTCTTCCCCATGGGTGAAAGCGTGATGATGGAGCGGGACCATGAGGAGAGTGTGGGCTGCTTCGAGGCCCAGGAGGGGGGGATGGGGGCCGACCAGCATGCCAGGCTGCTGAATCTCGCCGAAGAACTATCGGGAGGCTAGGTTGGTGGACTCGGCTCTAATCTGGCTGGTCCTGGTAAAGTGGCTTCACGTGGTATCGGCCTCTGTCTGGCTGGGGGGCCTCATCACAACCACCATCATCTTCAGGGGGGCCCGGAGCGCCTTCGAGCCCCAGGCTGCCTCTGAGTTCATGGGGATGGTGGGCCGGGTGATAGCCACCCCCATGAGGGTCTCCCTGTACATCGCCATGGCCACGGGGGTCATCAACGCCATGAACCGCGGATTCGGCTTCAACGACCTGCTCCACCTCCCCCAGGCGGGCCTCCCCGGTTGGGCCCTCCTCCTGAAGCTGGCCCTCGCCCCCACCGTGCTGCTGCTCGCCATCTACCACACCAGGGTAGGCAGGCTGCTTTCCAGGGCGCCCAGCCCACCCCACCGACAGCTGCTGAGGCGCCGGATGATAGTTGCGGGGCGGTTGGCCCTACTACTCACGGTGGTGCTCACCGTCCTGGGAAGCCTCTTAAGGTTCACGTAGCCGGGTTCGTCGAGGAATCCCCATGAGGGGGCATGGAGGGATTGCCCCTCAAGGGCCATCGGGGCAGCGGCTCGACTTCTCACAGGCACCCCTACTGGTCTTCTGGGAGACCACCAGGGCCTGCCTGTTGGCCTGCAGGCACTGTAGGGCCGAGGCCATTCCCCACCCACTCCCCGGCCAGCTCTCCCACGATGAAGGCCTGAGGCTCATCGAGGCCGTCAGGTCCTTCGGGGATAGACCCCCCATCCTGGTCTTCACGGGTGGGGATTTGCTGATGAGGGACCGGGTCCACGAGCTGTTGAGGTACGCCCACGACCTGGGCCTCGTGGTGGCGGCCTCCCCCAGTGTGACCAGCCTCCTCACCAGGGAGGCGCTGAACCGGCTGCGGGATGCCGGCGCCTCATCCCTCTCCATCAGCCTGGACGGGTTGAGGGAGACCCATGATTATATCAGGGGAGCCCCCGGATGCTGGGACAGGACCCTGGAGGCCATACGTGCGGCGTTAGCAACTGGCCTCCATGTGCAGGTGAATACCTGTGTGATGCAGCAGAACTACCGGGAGCTGCCCGAGGTGTTCTCCATCATAAGGCGCATGGGCGTCCCGGTCTGGGAGGTCTTCTATCTGGTGAAGACGGGTAGGGCCACATCCCTCGACGAATTGGATCCGGATACCTCTGAACAGGTCACCCACTTCCTCTACGACGCATCCATGTATGGTGTGAGGGTGCGGACGGTGGAGGCCCCCTTCTTCAGGAGGGTCGCCATACAGCGCTCGGGGGGCATGCCCCCTCCAAGGGGCCCTGTTTATGAGGAGCTCACGGCCAGGTTGACCCGCCTCTGCGGCGGCCCCACCACGGAGCCTCAGGTCCAGTTGACACCCACCAGGGATGGGAACGGCATCGTCTTCGTGGCCCATGACGGGACCATCACACCCGGGGGCTTCCTCCCCCTGGGTAGGGGGAACGTCCGTGTGGACTCGCTGGTGGACGTGTATAGGAATGATGAGCTCTTTAGGGCTCTGAGACGCCCCGAGGGCTTTCGGGGAAGGTGCGGTGCCTGCGAGTTCCGTGAGATATGTGGGGGGTCCAGGGCCCGCGCCTACGCCGCCTCCGGGGACCCCCTGGGGGAGGACCCGGCCTGCCCCTACACCCCACCCTCCTGGACCCGATGAGTGGTTGCTTTCATCTCTTTAGGCTAAACTAAAATATTTAGCCTAGGCTAACATTGTGGTTCACGCTTCTAGCGATGGTGAACGTGGATGAAGGGTGGGCTGTCCCACGGCCTCGTGGCGCTGGGCCTAGGCCTCATACTCCTGTCCGCCCTATCGCCCCTGGTCACGGTGAATGGTGGGAGCGGGGAGGAGAGGGTGGTGGTGGCCACCACCACCATCATCTGGGACATCGCCAGGAATGTGGCCGGGGGCCTCTGGCGTGTGGAGTATATCGTGGAGCCGGGCCGGGACCCCCATACCTACGAGCCGACGCCGGCGGATCTTGTGAAGGCCTCCAGGGCCCAGCTGATCCTCTACAATGGCTTCAGCATCGACCAGTGGGTGGAGAGGCTCGTGAGGGCCGCGTCCAGGGCCCGGGCGGTGAGGGTGACCGAGGGCCTGGAGGCCCTGGTGCTGCGGGTCCCCGACGGGCCCTACAGGGGTAGGGAGGACCCCCACCTCTGGATGGACCCCAACATAGCCATCCGGTATGCGGAGAATATCCGGGATGCGCTGGCGGGCCTTGACCCCCTGAATGGAGAGACCTACCACCGGAACGCCGCCATCTACATCGACCAGCTGAGGTCGCTGGACCAGTGGATCAGGGGGAGGGTGTCGGAGATCCCACCCTCACGCAGGATGCTGTTCACCCAGGAGAATGCCTTCCAGTACTTCGCCAGGGCCTATGGATTTGTGGTGGCCGGCTACTTCTACTCCATCGTGACGGAGATAGAGCCCAGCCCCCTGGATGTTGTCAGGATGATCGAGAGGGTTCGGGCGTCCGGGCTCTGCGTCTTCTTCATCGAGACGACGCTGAGCCCCCGGATGATGGAGATGTTCACCAGGCAGGTGGGTGGCCGGCTGGGGGGGCGCCTCTACACCGACTCCATAGGGCCGGTCGGGAGCGAGGTGGGCAGCTACATCGGGATGATGAGGTTCAACGTCGAGACGATATCCAGGGAGCTATCCAGGTGGTGCTGATGTACTCGGTGGAGGTGGAGGGCCTCACTGTGAGATACGGTGATGTGGTTGCCGTTAGCGGTGTGAGCTTCTCGGTCCCCCCGGGCCGGATGGTGGCCCTCCTGGGGCCCAACGGTGCGGGGAAGACCAGCCTCCTGAAGGCCATCGCCGGGCTCGTGGAGCCGGCGTCGGGGAGCATAAGGGTCTTCGGGGAGCCCCTGGGCCGCGCCAGGGGTAGGATAGCCTACATCCCCCAGCGGGAGGAGGTCTACTGGGACTACCCCCTGACCGTCCGGGACCTGGTGGCCCTGGGCAGGATCAGGGCCTATGGGCGGTTCAGGCCCATCCCCCGCCGGGACCCCGTGGTGGAGGAGGCCCTCAGGATGGTGAATATGGATGGCCTCGCCCAGCGGAGGATATCGGAGCTGTCGGGGGGGCAGCAGCAGCGGGCCTTCCTCGCCCGGGCGATAGCCCAGGGGGGCGAGGTCTACCTGCTCGATGAGGCGCTCGCCGGCCTGGATGCGGTGGCGGAGGATACACTGCTCGAGATCCTGGCAGCCCTGAGAGATTCGGGCAGGACCATCATCATGAGCACCCATGACATAAGCGCCACCCTTGAAACCTTCGACCATGTCCTGATCCTCAGGAATACACCCGTGGCCTTCGGCCCCCCCAAGGCAATCCTGACACCCGAGAACCTGGCCCGGGCCTATGGGAGTGAGAGGGTGGGCATGCACCTCTCGGATGTGAAGGGGGTGGCGGGATGGACCTGATCAACACCCTTCTGGACCCATTACAGTACGAGTTCATGAGGATGGCCCTCCTGACCGCCGTCACGGTGGGCATCACCAGCTCCGTCCTCAGCAGCTTCATCGTCCTGAGGGGCTGGTCCCTCCTCGGCGACGCCATCTCCCACTCGGTGCTGCCCGGCATCGCCATCTCCATCGCCCTGGGCATGCCCGTCTTCTGGGGCGCCCTCCTCACGGGCGTGGCCTCCTCCGCCCTCATCGGCCTCGTGGAGTCGAAGAGCAGGGTGAGAAACGACACCGCCATCGGCATCGTCTTCACGGGTGCCTTCGCCCTCGGGCTCGTGATAATCAGCCGGATAAGGCCCAGCGTCGACGTCTTCCACATACTCTTCGGCAACGTGCTGGGGGTGGGCTACCAGGACCTCCTCATGACAGCCATCTCGGGGGGTGCCGTACTGACCGCCGTCGGCCTGGGCTTCAAGGAGATCGTCGCCTACAGCTTCGACCCGACCTTCGCCAGGGTGATAGGGCTGAGGACCGGCCTCATACACTACTCGCTGATGGTCCTCCTATCCCTCGCCATCGTCGCCGCCCTCCAGACGGCGGGCATAATCCTCGTGATATCCCTGCTGGTGACCCCCGGCGCCACCGCCCAGCTGGTGGCCAAGACCATGGGGGGGATGGTGGCCCTATCGATGCTCAACGGGCTGGCCTCGGTGGTGCTGGGAATCTACCTCTCCTACTACCTCTCGGTCAGCTCCGGGGGTGCCATCGCGCTGATAGCCACCCTGATCTTCTTCACCACCCTCGTCGCCAAGCACGTGATGGGGCTCGTGGTAAAGCATAAGTAAGACATTCGCTTTACCCTAATCCGTGGCTGCTGAGGTGGTTGAGGTGAAAATCTCTTCGAAGGGGCAGGTGGTCATACCGAAGAGCATCAGAGAAAGGCTGGGTCTTAGACCCGGAGATAGGGTTAGGATAGAGGTCCTAGAGGGAAGGAAAGCCATCATCCAGCCGTCGGTACAGCCCCCCGAGGAAATCTTCGTCCGGGCAGGCCATAATGTTTTGGAGGAGGCGCTGGGCGAAGCCGATGCGGCCGAGCAGGCCAAGATTAGGAGGCTGCTGGAATCACTCGGTGTTACCGGGTGAGCAGAGTCTCACTCGATACAGGTGTCTTGGTCGAGTATATCGATCTCCATGGGCCCCTTCACAGAGAAGCGAGGGCAGTGATATACAGCATCCTTAATGGAAGACTCCTAGCCATCATCCCACATCCCGTACTCGCCGAGACCTTCTACGTCTCACTTAGAATCTACCAGAGGCTGAAATTAGCTGACCCGGTGAAGCGGTCCAGGAGCCTGGTCGAATGGCTATACAGATCCCCCAACTTCACCATTGCGGAGCCCTCCCTTGAACTCGCAGCCCTCTCCGGAGAGATCAAGGCCCGCTTCGGCCTCGCACTGACAGACTCCTACGTGCTCGCAGCGGCCAAACTATACAGGGCCAAAGCACTCTTCAGGAGAAAAGAGAGAGAAATCGCCGACCACCTCTCTCAGCTCAGGGAGGAGTACGACATAACGTTCCTAGAACAGGACACACAACCGGGATAAAAAGGCAGGACCCGCGACACCAGGACTATACCCTGAGCTTCGAATGATCAGGGCTACGCAGGTATTATCCCATAACGGTGTGCCGGGGGAGATGGGGATTCAGCTGGGACGGTCGTACAGCTCCACCCCTTCACATCCGAAGTTCTCCTCAAGTCCCCTCATCCTACCGGGTCGAGCCGTTGAGTTGTATCCAGGCCTTGCCTTCCTCCCCCCGGGGGGCCGCCAGGACGTCTACTACAAGGGTGACCAGGCCTAGCCTGCCCTGGGATTTAATTAACCGAAGCCGGCATTTATTCAAGGTGGGATGGGGTGGTGCGGCGGGCGGGATTCGAACCCGCGACCACCAGCTGCCACCGCCCTGGCTCGGGAGGCGTCCGCGTCCTATACCCCTTGGCGTCCTCGACCAGGCTAGACGACCGCCGCGACTTTGGTCCCCTGTGAGGAGTCGCTTAAGCGTTTGCTCCGCCGTGGATTCCGCCCCTTGGGCTTTGTGAGAAACCCTGCCGGAGAAGGTGCTACGGCAGTGTGGGGAGGAAAGATAGTGTTATGAGGGGGCTGTCGGGTTGGCCGGCAGCGGGTTGCAGGGTGAAGGCCCGCCTGGGCACAGACTGGATGGCGAGTCTAAGCGGATGATGAAGGGGGCGGTGACTCCCAGTAGACCTCGCAGGGCCTTATCCTACCATCCCTGTCGTAGGCCACGACATCCTCAATGGACCTGTATGGGTAGGTGACGAGGAGCGCTATCCTGCCGTAGAAGTGGAGGAGGTCTTGCAGGGAGGGGTATGGGTTGGGTGTGGGGTGTGAGTGGGCGACCCCGATGATGGTGGCATCGAGGGGGAGCAGGTGGGGGTTGAAGGTGGACATGGATTCTCCGTGGACCGCCCCCGGTGGGATGACCAGCTGGTCGACCCACACAGCCCCCTCCTTCACCCTGCCCCTCAACAGCAGGATGCACTCCCTCGGATGGTTGGCCTTCGCATACTCGAGCAGGCCCTCCAACACCTCGGGCTTCAGCAGCACCCTCGATATCCGGGGGCCCATCCCGATCCCTCCAGATGGGTCCCCATATTAACCGACGCGCCACGATGGGGTGATCAACGGACAAATAGGGGCGCCCCTCACAAAGCGGGGATGGCTGTGCTGGTGGGGGCCTGCGGCTGGGCATATGAGGAGTGGGAGGGGCTCTTTTATCCCAGGGGTTCGAGGGATAAGCTGGGGCTCTACGCCCACTACTTCGAGACGGTGGAGGTGGACTCCACCTTCTACAGGATGCCCGGTCCCAGCATGGTCTCCAGCTGGATCTCGAACTCGCCCGATGGCTTCACCTTCTCCCTCAAGCTCCCCTCCACCATAACCCACGAGAAGAGGCTGGGGCTTAGGGGCCCGGTGGACGAGGAGCTCTCCACCTTCATCGAGACCATAGCCCCCCTCCGTGAATCCGGTAAGATGGGTGTCATCCTCGTCCAGCTGCCGTCCATGTTCAGGCGGAGCCGGGCGAGCATCAGGGGGCTGGAGGAATTCCTCGCCAAGCTGCCCTCCGACTACAGGTGGGCCGTGGAGTTTCGGAGCAGGGGCTGGTGGGTCCCGGAGACGTGGGAGATGCTGTCGAGGTTCTCCGTGGGCTTTGTGTGTGTCGATGCCCCAGGCCTTCCTGATAACCTCGTGACGACGACCGACTTCGCATATATCCGCATCCACGGCAGGGCCCAGAAGCCCTGGTACAACTATCTCTATTCGGAGGAGGAGCTGAGGCCCTGGGCCTCCAAGGTCAGGGATGCGGAGGCCTCGGTGAATCGGGTATATCTCTACCTCAACAACCATCACATGGCTTATGCGGTGGTCAACTCCCTACAGCTGCTCAGGCTGCTGGGGAGGGCCCGGCCCGAGCATGTGGAGCTTGAGAACCGTCTCCTGACCACCATCAGGGCTCCGCCGGCCACCCCCACCCTTCTCAGCTACCTGGGGGAGGAGGCCACCCTCCCCGAGGCTGTGCAACGCTTCACCACACCCTCACGGCTGGCCTCGGCCGCCCAGATCGGGCGGTCGCAGGTGCACCTTCAACTGGTCACGGACAGCAGGGTCACGGCCTTCGTCAGGGGTTATTTTGTCGACATCGACCGTAGGTCCCGGAGGCTGAGGCATAACTGTGAGGACTTTCGGAAGCATGTGGATGAAAGGCTGCTGTGCAAGCACATACTGGCCCTCCTCCGGGTCATCAGCCCCCTCGTGGCCGACGGCTTCATAAGGGACCTGGCCTCCCGGCCGGGGGACTGGGCCTTCGAGAGCCGCTCCAGCTTCTAGCCGTGGACCCTTCCCTTCATAGGTCTGCGTGTAGGGGCTACTTGAGGGGCACGTAGAGGCTGGATTTGCTGGCCCCAATGCCCGGGGTTCCATGCTTAACCCTCTTGATGGTTATCGCCAGCTCTCCCAGGCGCTTGCCGATATGCTCCGGCTTGATCTCCACGGGGATGAACTCCCGGCCGTTGTGCACGTGGATTGTTAGGCCCACCATGATGGGCAGGACGATCATGTCCCTGGCATGGGTCTTAATCGTAGCCTTGCCATTCCCCTCTTTAGCCTGCTTTATCTTATCCAGGAGTATCCTCTGGGTGTGGGTGAGGCCCCGGTTCAACGTTCTCCTCTGCCGGCTGGGGAGGAGCTGGATGAGCTGCTCGAAGGACATCTCGCTGAGCTGCTCGAGGTCGTAGCCTCGGTACTTGAACTCACGTACCAATGTGGCGGGTCGGTTTTCTGTTTCCTGATAAATGTTTCTGGCCTTGCAGGTGGCCTTGAGCCCGAGGTGGTGAAAGGCCGGCCTCAGATCATCCCTAGCTTGGAGGCGAGGTCGCTGGCGGAGTAGCCCGGCGCGAGCTTCACGTAGGCCTTTTTCCCGTAGACGGTGCGGGCCGTGTTGACCGAGGCCACCTTGACATCATAGAGGATTTCGATCGCCCGCCTGATCTCATCCTTACTGGCCCCGTCATCCACTATGAAGACGAGGGTGTTGTTCCGTTCCACAAGCCAGAGGGTCTTCTCGGTGATGTAGGGCCTCTTAACGATCTGGAAGGCCTTCTCAGCCTCCAACCCTCATCAGCTCCTGGGGAGGACCACCTCCAGGATCTTGGGCTCCTGGACCTTCTGGGGGGTGGGCCTCATGGCGAGGCGGAGTATTACAAGCCTCTTCGGCGGCCCTGGCACGGAGCCCCGGACGGCCACGTAATCGCCGCTCAGCCTTCCGAACCTGTTGAAGCCCCCCGGCGGGGTCAGGTCCCTATCCCTGGTGTTGGCCACCATGAGCACCCGCTTATTATGCTCTGTCCTTTGGTGGAAGCCCATCTGTCCGGCCCGGGGGACGGTGAACATGACGTTGGCGGGGGAGATCGGGCCCAGGGAGCCCACAGCCCTGACGCTCTTCCTGGCCTTGTGGGGCTTCCGCTTGACGCCGAACCGCTTCACCGGTCCCTGGAACCCCTTACCCTTCGTCACCGCGATGGTGTCCACATAGAGGCCGGGCTTCAGGACCTCCTGGACCGAGACCCTCTTACCCAGGATCGATAGGGCGTATTGGAGGGCCTCCTTTGGCTCGCCCCCCACCCCCACCTCCAAAAGGTAGGGCTTCTTCTGCTCAAGCTTGGCCTCCCTGGGGATCGTGGCGACCAGGACGGTGGTCTGGTCTACGCGCTCCTCGAGCCGCCTCATCTCTTCCAGGTTCGCGGAGGCCTTCTCGGCGTTGACCCTCACCTTTCTCTCCATCCCCTCTGGTAGCTCCTTCGCCCATACCTCGGTGATCGTTCTCCTACCATATGCTGTCCGGGCATAGGCCTTCACCGCGCAGATATGGACGGCGGGCGTCGCGATGAAGGTGACGGGGGTGAACAGGGGCTTGCCAAAGTTGGGGGTCGCCGGCCTGTCGTCCACCATCACCATGTGGGCCATCCCGGCCTTGTAGCCCGGGAAGCCCAGGAGTCGGGTCTCCCCGCTTCTCGGCCATGCCCTCACACGGGGTCTGAGAGACCTAGCCCTTCCCCGAGGATAGAAGGCCATGGACCCCCTCCTCGGGGCATGGTGCTTCCTCCTACCCATGGGCCAGCGCCGAGCCTATCGTATTTAATTAAGGATTGCCCCCACATCCGATTTCGTTATGGGTACGAGGGGATAAGGGGTATGGCCCAGCCCATGGAATACAGTTAATATTGGAGGCCTCGGAGCCGGGGCTGGAAGGGGGCAATGCCTGAGTTTGGGTACTCCTACAACCGGTACAACGCTACCACTCAGGTCAGGGCTAGGCTCAGTGAGGTGGATATCAGCCCCAAGGGGGCGAGGGAGGTGGCCCTCGCCATAAAGGGGATGAGCCTGGCCCAGGCGAGGGACTTCCTCAAGGCCGTGATCGAGAAGCGGAGGCCGGTGGCGTTTCGCCGCTATCATAAGGAGGGGGCGCATCGTCGAGGCCTCGAGGGGTTCCACTCGGGCAGGTATCCCGTCAAGGTCGCCAAGAACTTTCTGGAGCTGCTGGATAACTTGGAGGCCAACGCCACCTACAAGGGGCTGGACCTTGACAAGCTGAGGCTGATCCACGTGGCCGCCTATCCGGGGAGAAAGTTGAAGCGGTACCAGCCGAGGGCGTTCGGGCGGTCTTCGCCCGCCTTCAAGACGCTGACCCATGTGGAGGCTGTGGCTGAAGAGGTTCCGTGAAAACCTCTGAGCACAGAGACCCCTGGTAGGCTTATATGGCGGTGAGCAGGGGCGGCCCGGCATGGCCTACGTGAGGAGCCTCCTGGCCTCACACCTCCAGCTGCAGGAGCTGGACGAGTTTCTGGAGGAGGAGCTGAAGGAGGCCGGTTACGCGGGGGTGGAGGTTCAGACCAGGGCCCTTTCGATAAACATCACGATCTACGCGACTCGGCCCGGGCTGGTGATCGGGAGGAGGGGTGTGGGGATCAAGGAGCTGCAGGACAAGATTCAGGAGCGGTTCAAGCTCCAGAAGACCCCCCAGCTATCGGTGGTGGAGGTCCCGGCCCCCGAGCTGGACCCCCGTGTCATGGCCATAAGGATCGCCCAGCAGATCGAGCGGGGTGTCTCGTTCAGGAGGGCGGCGATGTGGGCGGTGAACACGGTGATGGCGGCGGGTGCGATGGGCGTGGAGGTTAAGATCGCTGGGAAGCTGAGGACCGAGAGGGCCAGGTATGAGAAGTATGTGGCGGGGGTGGTGCCCAAGAGCGGGCAGCCCCGGGAGGTGGCGGTGTCCTCGGCGGTCAGACATGTCCTGCTAAAGCCGGGGCTCTTCGGCATCAAGGTGAAGATAGCCTACAAGGAGAGGCTGCCCGCCGAGTTCAGCGTAAAGGAGTCGGTGGCGGCGCCGGCCCCGGAGGGGGTGGTGGGTGAAGGCCAAGCAGCTCCGGCAGCTCAGTAGGGAGGAGCTGGAGGAGAAGTTGCGGGAGCTCCGGGTGGAGCTGGCCCGGCTGATGGGGAAGCGTGCCAGGGGCACCCTGGGCAAGGAGAGCGGCAAGGTTAGGATGGTGAGGAGGGATATCGCGAGGGTCCTCACGGTGCTAGGGGAGAAGGGGGGGTCGGCCGTTGAGGAGGACCGCTGAAAACCTGCGGGCCCACGAGCTGGTAGGGCTCAAGGCGAGAATCGTAGAATCCTCCGACCCCACCTTGGTGGGGCGCGAGGGGCTCGTGGTCTATGAGACCATGAAGACCATTCACATGATCAGCGGGGGTAGGCGTATCATCATACCCAAGCAGAACACGGTCTTCGAGTTCATGGTGGATGGAACCCCCGTCATCCTGGCCGGAAGTACGATATTGAAGAGGCCCGAGGACCGGACCAGCCTATCCCCCTGATCACCGGGCCGGAGGGCCACTGAAAGATTTACAAGTATATATTGATGTGGAGGGGGGCGGTGGTTCTCTGGGTGGGAGTCGGTGGCAGCGCGAAACATAGGCCTCAAAGTAAGGGCTCCACGTCGGAGCTGTGAGGATGAGCGCTGCCCGTTTCATGGACACTTAAGCGTGAGGGGGCGTGTGCTGGAGGGGAGGGTTGTGAGCTTCAAGGCCCCGATGATGGCGGTGGTGGAGCGGACATATCTTCATTACGTTAAGAAGTATGAGAGGTATGAGAGGAGGAGGTCGAAGATCCACGCCCACGTCCCCCCCTGTATTGAGCTCAGGCCGGGGGATTTGGTGACGATCGCCGAGTGTAGACCCCTGGCCAAGACCGTCTCCCATGTCGTGGTTGAGAGGAGGGAGGTGATAAGCCCTGTCGGCGCGTAGGGGTGGTGCCAAGAAGTCCAGGGCCGTTTCGGCTAAAGGGGTGGAGGAGTACAAGCCCTACATAACCAGGGCTATCCCCATGAAGGCGGAGCTGGTCTGCGCCGACAACTCTGGGGCTAAGGTGCTGCAGATGATCATGGTTTCCAAGTTTAAGGGGAGGTTGAGGAGGATACCCGCGGCCTCGGTGGGGGACCATATCATCACGGTCGTCAAGAAAGGCGTGCCCGAGCTTCGAAAGCAGATCTGGCATGCCGTGGTGATCCGTCAAAAGTATCCCATCAGGAGGCCGAGCGGCGTCCGGGTGACGTTCGAGGACAACGCCGCCGTTCTCATCACGCCCGAGGGTGAGCTGAAGGGGACGGATATCAAGGGCCCTGTGGCCGCCGAGGCCGCCGAGAGGTTCCCCCGAATCGCCAACATCGCGAGCATCATCATCTGAGGGTGGATCGGTTTGGCGCGCCGGCACACCTCCAAGAAGCCCTCCAAGGCCCGGAAGGCACACTTCCAGGCGCCCCTACACAGGATGTCCAAGCGGATCAGGGCCCCCTTAAGCGAGGAGCTCCGCGAGAAGTACGGGGTCAGGAGTGTCCGGGTGAGGGTGGGCGATGTGGTCAGGGTTCTCCGGGGGGAATACAGGGGGGTGGAGGGCAAGGTCACCAAGATCTTCACCGACAGCGGTAGGCTGGCCATAGAGGGTATCAACAGGCCCAAGATCAGGGGAGGGACGGTTCCCGTAAAGATCCATGCATCAAAGGTGCTGGTCACATCGTTGAACCTGGAGGATCCGTGGCGGAGGAGGCGGCTGGAGGCCGGGGTGAGTGGGGCTTGATGGCCCAGAGGCTGGAGAATCCCATGCGCCGGATAAGGGTGGGTAAGGTGGTGATCAACATAGGGGTTGGTAAGTCAGGCGAGCCCGTTGAGAGGGCCATGAAGGTGCTCGAGGAGCTCACGGGCCAGAAGCCTATGGTGACCCGTGCGAAGAGGTCCATCCGGGAGTTCGGGATTCATAGGGGCGAGGGTATAGGGGCCAAGGTCACCGTTAGGGGTGCCAGGGCCGTGGAGCTGCTCAAGAGGCTGCTCCAGGCCAAGGGCAACAAGATCCCGGCCCGCAGCTTCGACGGCCTCGGGAACTTCGCCTTCGGCATCAGGGAGCATATCGAGATCCCAGGCATGAAGTATAGGCCGGAGCTCGGGATCTTCGGCATGGATGTCTGCGTCTCGCTGGAGAGGCCGGGTTACCGGGTATCCAGGCGTAGAAGGATGCGCAGCCCGGTGGGCCGCAGACACCTGGTAACCAGGGAGGAGGCGATGGCCTTCGTCAGAGATACGCTCGGCGTCCAGGTGGTGTAGTGTTGGCTAAGGAGAGGCACGGCAAGCCGAGGAGGTTTGGTAAGGGCTCCAAGTGGTGCAGGAGGTGCGGGCAGTACAACGCCTTGATTCAGAAGTACGGCCTGCTGCTCTGCAGACAGTGCTTCAGGGAGGTCGCCCCGAAGATGGGCTTTAAGAAGTACCAGTAGGTGATGGCCTTGCCAGCCCAGAATGTGCTGGCCAACCTCTTCGCCACGATCCAGAATGCGGAGATGAGGGCGCTCAAGGAGTGTATCGCTGTGCCCGCCAGCCGCCTGGCGGGGGAGGTGCTCCGGGTCATGCAGAGGGAGGGCTACATCGGGGAGTTCGAGTTCATCGATGATGGCCGCGGGGGGAAGCTCAGGGTGCAGCTGCTCGGCAGGATCAATAGGTGCGGCGTCATCTCTCCCAGGTATTCGAGCGGGGCCCGGGAGTACGGTGTATGGGAGCGGCGCTACCTGCCGGCGGCGGGGATGGGCATCCTGCTGGTGTCCACACCGAAGGGGGTGATGAGCCACAGGGAGGCGCAGGAGAGGGGCCTGGGGGGCGTCCTGCTCGGCTATGTCTACTGAAGGGGTGCCAGCCACCAGGGAGATCCAGCTTCCCGCGGGTGTCGAGGCCCGGCTGGAGGGTGGGGTGCTCACCCTCACCGGGCCGCTGGGCTCGGTCTCCAGGGACTTCAGGAAGATCCCCGTGGCCATAATGGTGCAGGCCGGGCGCATAACGCTCACGGTGCCCGGTAGGAGGAAGAGGGAGGTCTCGGTGCTGGGTACGGCGGCCAGCCATATCAAGAATATGATTAAGGGGGTCACGCAGGGTTTCACCTATAGGCTGAAGATTGTCCACTCACACTTCCCCATGACGGTGAGGGTCAAGGGGGACATGCTCTACATCGAGAACTTCTACGGCGAGCGGTCGCCCCGGAGGGCCCGGATCGTGGGGGGCTGCAAGGTCTCGGTGGAGGGTGAGGACGTGGTTGTCAGGGGTCTGGATAAGGAGGCCGTGGGTCAAACCGCCGCCAACATAGAGCTGGCCACCAAGGTCCGCAGAAAGGACCCCCGCGTATTCCTGGACGGGATCTATCTATACAAGAGGGAGGCGGGGATGTAATGTCCAAGCCCGATTTCAGGAGGCCGGAGAGCTGGAGGTATAGGCGGCTGAGGGAGTCGTGGCGGAGGCCCCGGGGGACATCCAACAAGGTGAGGCTGGAGAAGAGGGGTTGGCCCAGGAGGGTCAAGGTGGGCTACAGAAGCCCCAGGCGTGTCCGGGGGCTGCACCCCAGCGGCCTCCAGGACGTCCTCATACACAACCTGAAGGAGCTCGAGGCCCTCGACCCCAAGACGCAGGGTGCCAGGCTCGCCGCCGGCCTGGGGAGGAGGAAGAGGGAGGCCATACTGGCCAGAGCCCGGGAGCTGGGCATCCGGGTCTTCAATCCATAGGTGAGAGGTTTGGACGTGGAGTCCAAGAGGCGGCTGGTTGCGCGGATGCTGGGCGTGGGGGTCGAGCGGGTCAAGATCGACCCGGAGGGCCTGGAGGAGGTGAGGGATGCGATAACCCGGCGTAGCCTCAGGGCCCTGATCGAGCGGGGCATCATCACCATCGAGAGGAAGAGGGGGCAGTCCAGGGGCCGGGCCCGGGAGCGCCGAGGCAAAAGAAGGGGGCCTGGCTCCAGAAAGGGCTCCAGGGGGGCGAGGGAGGACACCGCCAGGCTCAGGGTGCTTAAGGTCAGGGCCCTTAGAAGGGAGTTGAAAAGGGCACGGGAGAGGGGTCTCATATCGAAGAAGCAGTACTGGGAGCTGTATTACCAGGTCAAGGGTGGGCAGGTGAGGACCGTCAGGCACCTCAGGGAGCTGATTGCCAAACTGAGGGGGGAGATAAGATGAGTATGGCCTTTAGGCGTAGGCGCGAGGGCAAGACCAACTACCACAGGAGGAGGAAGATTCTGAGGGGGAGGCTGCCCCTCCTGGTGGTGAGGGTGAGCAACAGGAACATCACAGCCCAGGTGATCAAGCCGCAGCTCAAGGGTGACATCACCCTGGCGCACACCCATTCTCGGGAGCTGCTCCGTTACGGCTGGTGGGGCTCCAGGAAGTCCATACCTGCCGCGTACCTGGTGGGCTATTCGCTGGGGCTCAAGGCCTTGAAGGCCGGGGTGGAGGAGGCCATCCTCTACGTGGGTGTGGAGAGGTTCACCCCCCGGGGCAGGGTCACCGGGGTGGTGAAGGGCGCTCTGGACGCCGGTTTGAAGGTTAGGGTGGACCCCGACCAGCTCCCCGATGAGGGGAGGCTGATGGGCACACACATAGCGAGCTACGCAGAGGCCCTTAGGAGGAAGGGGGCCCTCCAGTCCAGGTTCGGCGGGATCCTCCGCGCCGGCGGAGACCCGGCGGCATATCCTAGGATGGTCGAGACCGTGAGGGGGAGGATAAGGGAGGTGTTGGGATGAGCTCTAGGGAGGGGGAGCCCGGCCAGCAGCCGGCCTGGACGCCCAGGTCCAGGCTGGGCCTCCTGGTCATGCAGGGAAAGGTGAGCTCCCTACACCAGATCTTTTCCGAGGGCATGCGGATCCAGGAGCCTGAGATCGTAAAGACCCTCCTGCCGGACCTGGAATCGGAGGTGGTGGGTGTGCGGGTGGTCCAGAAGCAGACCGACGCAGGTGAGCTCACAAGGTTCAGCGCTGTGGTGGCCGTCGGCAACAGGAACGGTTGGTTCGGGGTGGGGGATGCCAAGGGGCCTCAGATGAGGATAGCCATCGAGAAGGCGACGAACCAGGCCATGCTCAACATCATCCCCGTGAACCAGGGCTGCGGGAGCTGGGAGTGCCGCTGCGGCCAGCGGCACTCCACACCCTTCAAGGTGGAGGGCAAGTGTGGTAGTGTGAGGGTGGTGATCATCCCCGGGCCTCGGGGGCTGGGGCTGGTGGCCGGCGAGACCGCGAAGCGGCTGCTGGCCCTGGCGGGCATCAGGGATGCGTGGACCAGGACCTTCGGCTCCACCAGCACCGTCACATCCATCGCCTACGCGGTCTACGATGCCCTCCTCAAGCTTCATGTGCTGGTGAGGCGGTGAATGCCGGCCATCCTGGCCGTGCGCTTCAAGGGGAGGGTGGACGCCAAGCGGGAGGAGGAGTACACCCTCGCCCTCCTGAGGCTGAGGAGGCCCATGGCCGCCACCATCCTTCCCGACACCCCCTCGGTGAGGGGGATGCTGAGGAAGGTGCAGCACTACGTGGCGTGGGCGCCGGCCGACCCCGACACCGTCAAGCTCCTGCTGGAGAGGAGGGGTGAGGTGTCGCGCAGCCGGAGGCTGAGCCCCGAGGCCCTCCGGGATAGCGGCTACCCGGACATCGATGAGTTGGCGAGGGCCCTGGCCGAGGGGAGGATGCAGCTGCACAGGGTCGGGGTCGTAAAGCCCTTCTTCAGGCTCGCACCACCCAGGGGGGGCTTCAGGGCAAAGAAGGGCCGGCTCGCGGAGCAGGGGGGCATATTCGGGTACAACCCCAGGCTCCCCGAACTGGTGAGGAGGATGGTCTAGCCCGACCATCAGGTTATAGGTTGGTGGGGCCGAGAGGCTGGTGCCCTTGCCCACCCGTCATAGGAAGGTCAGGAAGCTGAGGGGCTCCCGGACCCACGGCTGGGGGGTCGTGGGCCAGCACCGGAAGCATGGGATGCAGGGCGGTAGGGGGAGGGCTGGACTGCACAAGCACAAGGTGCAGTGGATGCTCAAGTACATGCCGGATCATTTCCGCAAGGACCCCATGAAGCCCCCCACATCGCGCCCCGTCCGCCGCTGGCTGAACGTGGGCCAGCTGGACGACCTCTACGCCAGGGTGGGGTCTGGGGGCCAGCTCGACCTGAGGGGGCTCGGCTACGAGAAGCTCCTGGGTGCCGGGTCGGTGAGGGGCAGCTACACCATCACCGTCGATTCCTATTCGGCGAGGGCTAAGGAGAAGGTGGAGGCGGCGGGCGGGAGGATCGTGACCTAGACATGGCCTTCAGGGAGTTCATCGGCGCGGTCTCAACGGTCCTGCCCGAGGTCCCCAAGCCCAGCCGTAAGCCGGGCATGGGCGAGAGGCTCATCTGGACGGGCATAGCCCTCCTGCTCTTCTTCATCATGTCCGAGACCCCCCTGTACGGGGTGTCCCGCCAGGAGGCGGACCGCTTCGCCTTCGCCCGCGTCATCTTCGCCTCGGCCCAGGGCTCCCTGATGGAGCTGGGCATCGGCCCCATCGTGACCGCGGGCCTCATCCTCCAGCTCCTGAAGGGCTCCGAAATCATCCGGCTCGACTTCTCCAAGCCGGAGGATAGGGCCCTCTTCACATCGGCCACCAAGTTCCTGACGCTGCTGGTGGCCGCCGGCGAGGCCACCGCCTTCATCCTCGGCGGTCTCTTCGGCGTCGGGATCACCGCCGGGGTGGGCCTGGTCATCGTGCTCCAGCTGCTGGCCGCCACGGTGATCGTAATGCTGCTGGACGAGATGGTCCAGAAGGGGTGGGGGCTGGGGAGTGGGATCAGCCTCTTCATCGTGGGTGGGGTCGCCCAGAGGGTCATGTGGGACCTCTTCTCCATCGCCCCGGTGGGCGAGAAGCTGGAGATGTTCGGGGTCTTCCCGAGGCTGATGCAGGCCATCGGCCAGGGCGACGCCTCCAGCGTGCTCTTCAGGGACTTCCGCCTGCCCAGCATCTTCGGCCTGCTCCTCACCATCCTCACCGTGCTGATCATCCTGTACATCTCGGGTGTGAGGGTCGAGATCCCCATCACATCCACCCGGTTCAGGGGCTTCTCGGGCGTCTACCCCATGAAGCTCCTCTACGTATCCAACGTCCCCGTGATACTGGCCAGCGCCCTCCTCACCAACATCATATTCATCAGCCAGTATGTGTTCTTCACCTGGAACAGGGCGGGGAACAACCCGTGGCTCAACCTGCTGGGTGTGTGGGACCCCGGGAACCTGAATAGGGGTCCCGTCTCGGGCCTCGCCTACTACCTGACCTCCCCCAGGAACTTCTCGGAGGCGCCCACCGACCCCCTGAGGGCCATCACCTACATCGCCTTCTTCGTGCTCATCAGCGTGCTCTTCGCCAAGACCTGGGTGGAGCTGGGCGGGCTCTCCCCCAGGAGTGTTGCGAAGAGCCTGCTGGACGCCAAGGTCCAGGTGCCGGGGTTCCGGACGGCCCAGGACCCGCTGGAGGAGCTGCTGGGTAGGTTCATACCGGTGATCACGGTCATCGGGGGGGTGCTGGTGGGCCTGCTGGCCAGCGTCCCCGACTTCCTGGGCGTCTTCGGGGGAGGGATCGGCCTACTCCTGATGGTGGACATCCTCGTCCAGTACTACCAGATCCTGGCGCGGGAGAGGATAGCCGAGGAGATGCCCGCCATAGCGGAGCTGATCGGCGTCGAGAGGCGCTAGGCTCCTTGGGCAAGCGGGTCGTCGTCGTCGGCGTCCCGGGGGTTGGAAAGACCACCGTGGTGGGCGAGGCGGTGAGGCTTCTGAGGGGGGCTGGGCGGGAGGCGGAGGTAGCCGTCTTCGGGACATTCATGCTGGAGGAGGCCTCCAAGATGGGCGTGGGGCATAGGGATGATATGCGCCGCCTGCCCATCGAGGCCCAGAGGGAGCTTCAGAGCAGGGCCGCCAAGATGATCGCGCGGATCCCCGCGGAGGTGGTCTTCGTGGACACCCATGCCTTCATCAGGACCCCCAGCGGCCTCTGGCCCGGCCTGCCCAGGCATGTGCTGGAGGAGCTGCAGCCCCACCTCTTCGTGGTCGTCGAAGCCGCCCCGGATGAGATACTGAGTAGGCGGTCGAGGGATGCGGGGAGGAGGAGGGACCTGGTCGATGCCAGGGGTGTGGAGGAGGAGCTGTCGATGACCAGGGCCTTTATAGCGGCGGCATCGGTGCTCACGGGGGCCCCCACCCTCACGGTCATGAACAGGGAGGGGAGGGCCGGTGAGGCGGCCCAGCGGATCGTGGAGGCCATCGGTGGTCTGTGAGCTTGAAGCTCCTACCCCTCCTCCTCATCATCACGGTTTCGGCGGCGTCGGCTGGCGGGGTGGTGATGGGGAAGCCCTTCTACCGGAAGGGGGATACCTTGGTGTTCACCCTCGACGCCACGCCCGAGCCTGGGGCCGCCATGCTCATGGATGCGAGGGGGCGTAACCTGACCCTGACCTTGACATTCCAGGATGGGAGGTTTATCGCCACCTACACCCTGGCCCCGGAGGACCCGGCGGGGAGATGGAGGCTCCTGCTGAAGGGGGGTGAAGCGGCCACCTTTTACGTGGTGGACCCCTCACACACCCTCCTGGGGGCCGGTGTCGCCGCCGGGGTGAGCCTCCTCTCCGCGGTGGTTCGGCGCTACACCACGGATCTGGAGAGGGCCCGTAGGATGCGGGCAGAGCTCTCCCAGTATCAGAGGGAGATGAGGGAGGCCCTTAGGGCCCGGGATAGGGGTAAGATGGAGAAGCTGAAGAAGCGGGAGCCCTACATAAAGAGGCTGCAGGCGGAGCAGATGAAGGACCAGCTCCGCTACATGGGCATCACCCTCATCCCCTTCCTGCTGGTCTACTATGCCCTGGTGGGCCTTGTGGGTGCTGGTACGGTGGTGGCCTATTCACCGGTGCCGATCCCCGTGGTGTTCTTCGTGCTGGGGCCACCCCTCACCATCATCTGGTGGTACCTCATGAGCTCCCTGGCCCTGGGCACCGTGATCACCAAGTTGGCGGGCGTCGCGCTTGACTAGGCTTAGCGTCGTCATCTCGGGCCCCCCAGCCGTGGGGAAGACGAGCCTGGCCAGGGCTCTGGCCGCATCCCTCGGCATGAGGGCTGTGGGTGGTGGGGAGGTGCTGATCGAGGTCGCCCGGGGGATGGGCTATAGGGTGGACCGGCCCGAGGGGTGGTGGGACACCCCCGAGGGGATGATGTTCCTCCGGCGGAGAGCCCAAGACCCTGAGATAGATAGGGCGGTGGACAGGAGGCTCATCGCCATGGTCAGGGAAGGGGGTGTGGTGGTCACCAGCTACCCCATCCCATGGCTCACGGACGCCGGGATCAAGGTATGGTTGAAGGGCTCCCTGGAGGTGAGGGCGAGGCGGATGGCCAAGAGGGATAACATAGCGGTGGAGGAGGCCAGGAGGATCATAGAGGCCAGGGATAGGGCCAACGCCGAGCTCTACCGATCCATCTACGGCATAGGCTTCGGCGTGGACCTAAGCGTCTTCGACCTGGTGGTGAACACGGACCCCCTGGACGAGGCGGGGGTTTTCAGGACCGTCGAGAGCTATGTGAGGGGGTGGTTGGGCCCATGAAGCTCCCCCAGCTTCAGGGGCTGGAGCCCGTCAACAGGGATGTGACGAGCGACGAGTATGGATGTGACCCCTTCGAGAGGCCCATCGACCTGCACATCGCCTACGGCTTCATACCCATGGACAAGCCGCCCGGGCCCACCAGCCACGAGGTGGTCGCATGGACCAAGAAGATCCTCCACGTAGGCCGGGCTGGCCACAGCGGGACCCTCGACCCGCCGGCCACGGGCCTGCTGCCCATAGGGCTGGAGGAGGGGACCAAGACCCTCGGCGCACTCCTCCTGGGCTCCAAGGAGTACATCGCCGTGGCGAGGATCCACCACAGCGTGGGGGAGGATAAGCTGCGTGCCGTGCTCTCCGAGTTCTCGGGGCCCATCTACCAGCGGCCGCCCCAGCGCTCCAGCGTGAAGAGGGTCACCAGGGTCAGGAACATCTACGAGCTCGAGCTGGTCGAGAAGCGTGGCAACCTGCTCGTCCTCAGGCTGTCGGTGGAGGCCGGGACCTATGTGCGAAAGCTCGTCTACGACATGGGGGAGGCCCTCGGCGTCGGGGCCACCATGGTGGAGCTGAGGAGGACCCGGGTGGCGGGCATCAGCGAGCGGGATGGGCTGGTCCGGCTGCAGGACCTCTATGTGGCATACCAGGACTTTAAGGCCGGGGGCGGGGCGGAGGGCCTCCGCCGGCTCATCTGGCCCATCGAGAGGGCCCTGGCCCACCTGAAGGCCGTGGTGGTCCGCGACTCGGCCGTCGACGCCCTATGCCATGGCGCCCAGCTCGCCATCCCGGGAATAGAAAGCATATCCCCCGCCATCAGCAAGGGCGAGCTGGTGGGGATCTACACCTTGAAGGGCGAGCTCGTCGCGCTGGGCAGGGCCCTCCTCTCCACCGACGAAGTCCTGGCTATGAAGAAGGGTATCGCCTTCACCACCGAGCGGGTGATCATGAGGCCGGGCACCTACCCCAGGATGTGGAGGAAGAGGGCCGAGGTCCCAGCCCAGCCCTGAAGCTTCGGCAGGTAGCCAGCCCGGAATGATTAATTAGAGGGTGCGGTGGAGTTTCCGTTGCCGGGGTCGCCTAGAGGTTAACCCCCGGGCATCCTGGTAGGGCGCAGGCCTGGAGCCCCAGGCCAAACAGCCTGTGGCCGGCAACGGCCCCGTGGGTTCAAATCCCACCCCCGGCGCCACATCCAAAGCCTAGAATCAGCCGGAAAGTGGGCTTGGGTACCCTAGTCTATTTGTATTGTTAGCGGCCGCTCTGGAGTAAAGTAGAGGGGGACGACCATGAACAGGGCTTCTTGTTTATTGCTGGAGCATAGAGCTTCTAAGACTTTCGGCAAGCCCCTTCGCCGCCGCCACATCCTTGAAGAGGAGGGGTCTGCTGGCCGGGTTGTAGAGTGCCGCCGCCGGGTGTATTGTGCAGAAGAATACACGCCCGCCCTTGGTGATCGACTTGCCACGGACTGCCATCACGGAGCCTATTCCAAGCAGGCTTCTGACGGCCACCGTTCCGAGGAGCAAGACGACGCGGGGGTTGACGGCCTCCATCTGTCTGCGGAGGTATTTCTCGACGCATACCTTGCTCTCCTCTGGTGTCGGCTCCCTGTTCCCCGGCGGCCTGCACTTGACCACATTCGTTATGTATACATCTTCACGCCTGAGCCCCGCGTGGGCCAGGGCCTGGGTCAACAGCCTACCAGCCCTGCCCACAAAGGGCCTCCCCTGCAGGTCCTCCTCCTCACCCGGCCCCTCACCCACGATCATGATCTCAGCGGATGGGTTGCCCTCCCCCGGCACAGCATTCCTCCTACCCTCCCAGAGGGGGCAGAGCCTGCATCCACGAACCTCCTCCGCAACCTCCTCCAACACCTCCGCGGAACCCATGGCAGGCCTCACAGCATAAGGCCCCCTGGCTAAGAAGCATTGCCCTCCAGCCTCTCGAAAGCCCACCCGCGCCTCAGGTTGCCGGCCGGCGGCTGTAAACCCCCTTACCGAAGTCTGGTATATATCGTCAATATTTCGGGGGGAGGTTCGTTGGCGCGATACACCACATTGCCCCATACAGGAAGAGGCCTTTGAGTGTCTACGACACCAAGTTCTTTATCGAACTATTTTATTCTAAAGACGAAGGGCTCCTTCAAAGGGCAAAGGTACATTTCTTCGATCGTCTTACATGAGGCCTTCAAGCTGATTACGGAGAAAGAGGGGAGGGAGACGGCGAGGCTTCGATACGGGATCCTCGAGAAGGAATTTAACGTGGTCGACGTGGACTCGAAGCTGGCAGTAGCTGCTGCTGAGCTGAGACATGTCTACAGGGTTCCCATGGCCGACAGCATCATCGCGGCCAGGGCACTGGGGATGGACTGCGTAACCGACGATACACATCTATCAAGGAAATAAAGACGAGGTGGATCTAGCCGATTTTCTGTACATGGCCTCCCAGCACCCAGTGAAGCCCGGCCAAGCTTAAGGTTCGCTTTAAGTCCCCCCGCAGGAGGGAGAATACATCGGTGCTTCAGCCGGGCGCCCCGCACAGCCGCAGACACATCAGGGCATAGATCTTGGCGAAGCTCACCATCATATCGATGCTGACGTTCTCATCGGGTCCGTGGGCGTTCCCCTCCTCGTGGTCCCCTGGGCCGAAGCCGCATATGGTGGGTATCTTGGCCTGGTTGATCAGGTATGTGGAGTCGTTGGAGCCGTAGCCGGCCCGGAACTCGGGGTAGGCGCCCGTCACCCTCTTCGCGCTCCCCCTGGCGATCCTGACAATCTTGGAGTTCCTTGGGACCTCGGCCGGCTCGCTGTATGCCATTATGGTGGCCCTGGCTTTGAAGTTGGGGTCCTGCCTGGCCATCGATTCTATCAGCTCCTGGACCTGTTGCAGGACGTTCTGGGCCGTCATGCCGGGGATGGTCCTGATGTCGGCCTCGGCTACGCAATGGTCGGGTATGACGTTCACCTTCTCACCCCCGGCGATCCTGGTGCCGGGGGTGATGGTGGGTGGGGGCAGGATGTAGTGTGGTTGGTGCTTGAGCTGGAGGCTCTGGAGGGCTATGAGGAGCCTGGCCATCTGGAGGACTGCGTGGACCCCCGCCTTGGGGTTGCTGGCGTGGGCCGCCCTGCCGAAGGTCTCGAGCCTTATCCAGCAGCTGCCCCTGACCGCCGGCCTCAGGCATATCTTGGAGCCGAAGACCGAGCCTTCGGCGACCACCCCGTAGTGGGCCCTCGCCAGCCCCCTGGCGACCAGATACTTTGTTCCGTGGTTGGACCCGGCCTCCTCGTCGGCCACGGCGTGAAATATGATGCTGCCGGCCAGGGGGGCCTCCCTATTCACGAGGGCGTTGAGGGCCGTGATTATGGATGCCAGGGCCCCCTTCATGTCGGCCGCCCCTCTGCCATAGATCCTCCCCTCCCTCAGGCTCCCACCGAAGGGGTCGACGCTCCAGCTGTCCGGGTTGCCGGGGGGAACCACATCCATGTGCCCGTTGAAGAGGAGGTCTGGTGCGCCCCCCTCCCCCTGGAGGGTGGCCAGCACGTTGGGCCTTCTCGGCGCGCGGGCCACCAGCCTGGCCTTGAGCCCCAGGGATGTGAGCTTCTCCCGTATGATCTCGGCCACCTCCCGCTCATCCCCCGGCGGGTTGACGCTGGGGGTCCGGATGAGCAGCTGGGCTGTCTCGATGAGCCTGGGCCTCAGCCTATCGACCTCCCTGAGCAGCCCCTCCTCGATGTCGGGCTGTATTCGCCCCATGGATGTGGTTGTCACCTGCCTGTGACATAGCCCCCGTCGAGGGCGATTATCTGGTTGTTCACCGCGCTCGACTCCTCCGATAGGAGGAACACCACCGTGTTGGCGACCTCCACGGGCTTTATCCACCGCTTCAGGGGGCTCTCCCTGGCGGCGGCCTCCCTCTCCTCCTCCGTGAGCTCGGAGGCCCAGTCCGTATCCACGTTGCCCGGTGCGATGGTGTTGATCCTCACATGGGGTGAGTATTCGAGCACCCCGTGCCTCATGATGCTGAGGATGGCGGTCTTGGCCGCTGTGAAGGCTTCACCGATGGCCCTGCCCTCCCGGTCCACGGGGATGGAGCCCAGGGCGGGTGTGGAGCTGGTGAGGACGATGGAGCCGGTCACATGGCCGTTTCCGGGGCTGAGCCTCTCCTCCCTGATGGAGGCGGCTATCAGGGGGGCGAACTCGGCCACACAGTACTTGGAGCCCAGGACATCCGTCCTCCAGATCGTCTCCTCCTCCTCTTCCGTGTATTCGCCGAAGCGCTTCTTCCAGAGGCCCGGCCGGTAGTGCCCGGTGAGGAGGGCGAGGCCGTGGACCCTCGGGAATGCGTCGCGGACCTCCCGGGCCATGGCAGCCACATCCCTCCTCTTCGCCACGTCGCCCCGGATGGCGATGGCCCTCGTCCCCAGCCCCCGCATCACCGCCTCCACCTCCCGCAGGAGGGCCTGGGCCCTACGCTCGGAATCAGGGCTCAGCCCTGAGTAGTGAATGGCCAGGTTGGCCCCCTCCTCGGCGCATCTCATGGCCGTGGCCCTACCGATGCCGCCCGACGCACCCATGACGATGACGGTGCGGCCCCTCAGCCTCACATCCCTAGGTGGAGGTTGTGCGTTAAAGGCTTGATGCCCCGCTACTCCGCGTATTCGGCCGGGTCCACCAACCCCAGGGCTTCGAAGGCCGCCCGCCTCGCCCGGCATGAAAGGCACCGCCCGCAGTGCTTCTCGCCGTCCCCGTAGCAGCTCCAGGTGAGGTGGAAGGGCACCCCCAGCCGGCTGCCCAGCTCCACCACCCCCTTCTTTTCGAGGCGGGCCAGGGGTGTCACGATCCTGACCGGCGGACCCCCGGCCCTGATGAGGCCCTCCGCCAGCAGCCGGTTGAGCCTCCGGAGATACGCGGGGGCCGAATCCGGGAAGTGGTTCGCATCCTCCCTGATATGGCCCCCTATGATCCATCGGGCACCCAGGGTCTCGGCGATGTGGGCGGCGATGCTGTAGAAGATCATGTTTCTGGCGGGGATGTAGGTGGGCGGGGCCCTATCCGCGACCCCCCTGAGGGGGTGGTCGGGGCCGAGCCTCAGATAGCCCAGCTCCCTAAGAAATGGGAGCTCGACCTCCAGGTGTTGGGCGACCCCGTAGCTCTCGGCGATGGCCCTGGCCGCCTCCATCTCCCTCCGATGGCCCGCGGGGGGGTAGTTGAAGGTCAGGGCGTGCACCTCCCACGCCCTCGGCCTCAGCCACCACAGGCATACGGCCGAGTCTATCCCCCCCGAGAGCAGGACCACGGCCCTATCGGGCATCGGATCCCAACCCCACTAAGGACCCCATATATGGTGGTTCTCCCCACCCCGCCGTCAAAGGTAATAATGTGGGGGGCCCTTGTCGGGTGGATTGGCGGTCGCCGTGGTGGTGGATGAACGGGAGCGGAACTCGGGGGTGCCCGGGTTCCTCATGGGGCGGGGCGTTAGGGTGGACTTTTCAACCCTCGAGGTGGGCGACTACATAGTTTCACCCGATGTCGCCGTGGAGAGGAAGACGGTCCACGACCTCGTCATGTCCATCTACGATGGCAGGATCTTCGAGCAGGCCCAGCGGCTCTCCGCCTCCTTCTCGAGGCCGGTGCTGATCGTGGAGGGAGACCTCTATGAGATCCACCAGGTGGCGAGGAACCCCAACTCGGTGCTGGGCGCCCTGGCCAGCCTGGCGGTGAATGAGAGGCTGGCGGTGCTGCCCAGCCCCAGCCCCGAGGACACGGCCTCCCTCATCTACTTCATGGCCAAGCAGGCGGTGCAGCCCCGGGAGGGGCTCCCCCTGCTCCCCCGGGTGAGGAAGAACCAGGATTTGGCCCATCTCCAGCTGGCCATCGTGGGGGCCCTCCCCGGGGTGGGCCCCAAGCTGGCCCTCAGGCTCCTCCAGCACTTCAAGACACCCCGGGGGGTTGTGCTGGCCAGCCGGGCTGAGATGGCCCGGGTGGAGGGTGTGGGCTGGGCCCGGGCGGGCAGGATCGAGGCCGCCCTCACCACGCCCTTCAGGCCTCCCCCGAGGCGGGCGGGCTGACCTGCGGCTGGGCCCGGGCCTGGACCAGCTCCACCAGTATCGAGACCAGCCTCCTCCGGGTGTCCTCGGGGGGCAGCTTGACGTTGAAGGATGCGGCGGTGGGGTGTCCACCCCCGCTGCCCCCACCCACCGCCCTCAGGAGCCTCGACACCACATCGGTGCCCAGATGGATCTTGGTGTCTCTGTAGAAGGCTTCGCTGGACCTGAGGCTGCCCCTGGTGAGCCCCTCCGATTCGCCCACCACCGCCGCCACGTCGGCGCCCAGGTCCACGAGGGCCCTGGCGGCGGAGGCCTGGAAGGCCCCCACCAGGGATGTGGCCAGGGTCCACCCGGAGACCCTGGTCAGCACCATGCGCTGGGCGGCCTTCAGCCTGGCCATCGCCTCGGAGGGGTCCCGGGGTATGGTGAGGGCCTCCCTGACCCAGGCCATGCTCCCCCCCTCCTGGCAGAGCCTGGAGGCGGCCGCGAGGGTGCGGCAGTCGGCGGATGTGAAGCTCCTGGAGTCTGTGTAGATGCCGGCCAGGAGTGCCCTCGCCACCCTGGGGCCGGTGGCCAGGCCCTTCTCCCACCATATCCTCGCCACGATCTCCGAGCTGGAGGATGCCCTCTCGTCCACGAGGATGTGCTTGAAGATCCTCCGGGACTCCTCCGCCACAGGGTGGTGGTCGATCAGTATGGTGGTCTTCTTGCTGTCCTGGAAGAGGGGGAGCCAGTCCCTCAGGAGCTCGGTGCTGCCCGTGTCCACGGCCACCAGCAGGTCGTATGCCTCCCTCCCGGTGGGCGCTTCGGCCACCGGTAGCTTAAGCCTCTCCGCCATGTACCTGGCGGGTATACTCAGCCCCTCCGGTGCCGCCACTCGGACCCTGGCTTTAGGATAGAGGCGCTTGAGCAGGCGGTGGAGGCCGTAGGCGGCGCAGTACGCATCCACATCCGCATGCCTATGGCAGGCTATGAGTATCCGGCCCGGTGGGGTTCGGGCGTAGGGGAACCTCTCGAGGCGGTGCAAGAGCCTTCAGCTGGGCTGGGCGGCCGGCCTGCCCCTGAGGGCCTCCTGCAGCTTCGCCTCCAGCTCCCTCAGGCTCTCCCGGATCTTCGTCTCCTGCTTGGCGAGGATCATGGACCTGGTCTGGGCCAGCTCCTTCTTCTCCTCCAGCTCCTTCACGATATCCTCCTTCCTGACCTTCACCATGATGGGGCCCACGGACTTGTATACGGGCTCCTCGTCGGCCACCAGCTTCAGCTGCTCCAGGGCCCTCTCCACCTCGGCGTGCTCCATATCCACCTGCTGCTTCTGCAGGATCACGGCCTGGAGGTTCTGCTGGAGCTGGGTGTACCGGGCCAGCTGCTCCCGAAGCCATGGGGGTAGCTCTTGCTCTGCCAAAGCACCCCTCCACCCTACCCTCCATGTAATAAGTTGTCGGTGGTGGCCTCCAGGACCCGGTGGAGGCACTTCAGCAGGCTGGCGTGGGTGGAGAGGGCGGCCCTCACATGGGATATGCTGTCCGACTCTATCTCGAGCTTCAGCCGGCCGCCCACCCCGGAGACCCGGACGGTGGCACCCCGCCCCGATACCCCCGCGTCGGGCTTCAGGGCCTTGGCATAGAGGGACGCCCTCTCCCTCCCCAGGTAGAGGGAGAGGTGGCAGGCCACCCTCGGCGTGGCCCCAGGCCGGCCGCGGATCACTGCTGGGGCTGGTAGGCGCCGCCCGCGAACCTGTGGCCGCACCTCCCGCAGGACCATATGCCGACCGCCAACCTCCTCAGGGCCCTCTTCCCGCAGGCGGGGCACTCCCTCTTCCCGCGCAAGAGCCGTATGATCTGGCTGTACCTCTTCCTCAGCGTGGCGCCGTACCGGGCGCCCAGGCCCTTCAGGCTTTCACCGCGGGACCTCCCGGACACGACCGACCGCCTCCGCCAGGATCCGCCGGTTCTCCTCGGCCTTCCTCATGGCCAGCCTGGCCGCCTCCATTATCTGCTCCGGGGTCCAGTAGCCCCCGTGCCCCTTCTGCCCGGCGCAGAGCCTGCCCGCCCCGTCCACGACCAGGGTGAGCCTGGCATCCATCACGGCCTCCTCCTCGGCGCTGGGGTCGGCGATGATGGCGTCGCCTATGCGGGCCATGGTGACCGAGACCGGGATGTTGGTGATGGGCACCGGCATGGTTTCACCGGTGGCCTCCACCCGGCCGTCGCCTGCGACCCTGTATGTGGGGAGGTTGGCGGTGGCGATGGCCACCACGGCGGCGTAGGATGATGCGTCGAACAGGTTCCCATCCACGTTCAGCACGTTCACATCCACGTAGAGGGTGTAGACCTGCCTGCCGGGGATGATGCAGAGCTTCCCCAGGTCCACCATCCCGGACTCCCTGATGCCCCTGTCCACCACCCGGGCCAGCTCGATGGAGTTCTCATCGGGGGGGCCTGGCTCGGTGTAGGGGGAGGCGAGGGGGAGGACCTCGGCGTTGACCATCAGCACCCCCTCCCCGGGCCTGTCGGGGAAGGGCGCCCCCAGGCCCGCCTTCACGCCCACGATGACCTGGGTGTTGCCTATCTGGGTGAGGGCGGATCCGTTGGCCCGCTCGATGGGGCCCACCTCTATCTTGATGGGCCTGTAGTCGGTGAGGCCCCGGGAGTCCAGCCTCCTACCCTCCAGGAGGAGCTCGGTGAGCTTCGTCCTCCTGATCTCCTCCACGATCACCGGCTTCCTCGCCCGGGACAGGCCCGACATCTAGGACACCTCCGTGTACTGGGCCTTGAGGGCCCTCACCTGCTCGGCGTGGATCTTCATGCAGCCCTCCAGGGCCAGGTTGAAGGCCTGCTGGAACTCTTCGTAGGTGAGCTGGCCGTCCAGCTGGAAGAGTGTGACCCTCCGGAGGTTCGGCATGATGGCCACGGGCATATCGGCCTCCCCCTCCTTGTCCTCGGCGTCGTTGAGGTCCAGGACCACCCGGCCCTCCACCTTCCCCGCCGCGCAGCCCGCCACCAGGTCCCTGAGGGCGATGCCCGCATCCGCCAGCGCCACCGATGCGGCGGAGAGGGCCGCACCCCTGGAGCCCCCGTCGGACTGCAGAACCTCCATGTAGATGTCGATGGCGGTCCTGGGGTACTCCTCGAGGAGGAGGGCGGGCTCCAGGGCCTCCCGGATCACCTTCGATATCTCGATCTCCCTCCTCGAGGGGGCCGGGGCCTTCCTCTCATCCACCGAGTAGGGGGCCATGTGGTATCGGCATCGCACCACAGCCCGGTCGGGGAGGGCTTCATGCCTCGGGTGCATCTCCTTGGGGCCGTAGACCGCCACCACGATCTTGTTCTTTCCCAGCTCTATGTATGCGCTCCCATCGGCGTTCTTCAGCACGCCGGCCTGGATGCGGAGGGGGCGGAGCTCGTTCCACAGCCTACCATCAACCCTACGCCCCTCCTCATCGATCAGCCTCCCCATAAATCACATTCCTCCACCCCGCCCAAAGGCGTATCATGTTATCAAAGTTTCGCCGAATGCCCCTGGAGCCCCACCTGAAGCTGTGTGGGAGGTGGGGGATTTTGGCGTGAAGGAGGCTGTATGTGGAAAGGCCGGGGGGCTACGCCCTGCTTGGGGCTGGGGGGAGGTTTCCCTGCCGGAGGGCCCTCTGCACCCTCTCGGTGAGGCCCGTGGTGTGGGCCTGCTCCTCCACCATGCGGATGGCGCTGACCGCCCTGAGTATTCCCTCGGCGGGTCCGTTGACCACCACGACCCCGTTCTGTCCCACGGTGATCCGGGTGTTGGTGGCCTCCTCGATGATCTTGACCATGGAGCCGCCCCTCCCGATGAGCCGGGGTACCCTGGTGGCGCTTATCTTCACGATCTCACCGCTGGGTATCTTGCCGAGGCCCGGGCCCCGGACGGAGAGCTGCGGGTCCCTCGTCCTGTCGTAGGCCACGATCACCGCGTATATCAGGTCGCCGACGGCGAACTTCGACGTCAGCTCGTGCCGGGCCGGGGAGAAGCCCCTACCGAATACGTCCTGGGCCGGGAGGTAGGCGGGCAGGGCGGCGTTGATGTCCACCTCCCAGGCGAAGGGTCCGTAGTCCACCACCTTCCCCACTACCCGGTCGTCCACCCTGGGTATGTATATGCCCGATAGGGGGATCACCCGCACCCTGTTCCTGGTGTAGTCCAGGAGCCCCACCCGGGTGGCGATGAGGCTCTCCCCCACCCTCAGGAGGTTCTCCCCCTTCACCAGGTTGGTGCCCGTGGCCACCACCTCACCGGGGACCACGATGCGCCTCTGCCTGGCGCCGGGGATGGTCATCTCTCCACCGTCACCTGGACCCCGCCCTTGGTGATGGAGCCCAGCCTGTCGAGGAGCGCCTGCTGCCCCCCGGGGGGGACCTCGACGAGGGCGGTGAGCGAGCCATCCTGGCCCCACTGGCTCTGAAGCACCTCGGCCATGGATTTGAGGGTGTTGAGGCACTGGCCTGCGTAGGCCGGGGGCACCCGGATCCGGAGCTTCACCCGGTGCATCTTCAGGGGTAGTATGGCCCGGAGCCTCTCGATGACGGCCTTGGCCTGCTCCTCGGCGGGCTTGAAGGGGTCGATCGAAACCTTGGCCCCCTGCAGGGCCTGCTCTATCCTCGTCACCGGGTGGGGCAGGCCCGTCGCCGGGTCCACATAGTTCTTGGCGATGAAGGCCACAATCTGCCTCCTCTTCTCATCGATCAGGCGTCTCCTCTGCTCGGCGGTGATCTGGAGCTCACCCCTCCTCAGGATCTCCGCGGCCACCTCGCTGGGCACATCGGTCTTGAAGTACCTGCGGAGCTTTTCGGCGCTGGCCCTCAGCCCCTTGGAGGCATCGCTGTAGATGACATCGGAGGCCAGCACCTTCTCGATGGATACGGGCTTGCCCATCTTGAATTCCAGGGCTGGGTCGGGGTTGACGAGGACCTCGAACCTCTCCCCGTCCAGCACCAGCCTGCCCACCGTAAACTTACTCGACATCTAAACCAACAGCACTTCCCGGATATGGGGATTTAAAACCCCTATTTCCCCCGCTCCTTGACGACCTCCCTGGCCTTCTGGGCGAGGGCCTCTATCACGGCGTCGCTGACCCTGGTGACCTTGGCATCCTCGGTCCTTATGGTCACCATCTTGATGAAGGGCGTCTTCTCCGAGCTCACCAGGTAGATGCACTCCACCGCCAGCTGCATGGCCTCCTCCAGCTTCATGTCGGGCCTGAACTTCTGCTGGAGGTACTCGGTGACCCTCTCCGCCCCCTCCCCGATGGCTACGGCCTCGAAGTTCAGGTAGGTGCCGCTGGGGTCGGTCTGGTAGAGGGCGGGCCCGTTCTTATCCACCCCGCCGATGATCATGCTGACGCCGAAGGGCCGGACGCCACCGAACTGGGTGAACTGCTGGCATAGGTCTGCGATGCGCTTCGCCACGGTCTCCACCTCCACGGGCTCGTCGTAGATCAGCCTGTTGGTCTGGGCCACCCACCGGGCGTGGTCCACCTGGACCCTGGCGTCGGGTATGTAGCCGCTCGCCACGGCCGCCACGTGGTCGTCGACCACAAACACCTTATCGCTCACATTGGGGTTCTGGAGGGGCCTCCGGGTCTCCTCGGCGGCCAGCACGACACCCTCCTGCACCTTGAGGCCCACGGCACTCCTACCCCTCCTAACCGTCTCCAGGGCATACTCCACCTGGTAGAGCCGGCCGTCGGGGCCGAAGACGGTGACGGCCCTATCATAGCCAGCGGTCTGAGGCAGCATAACTGTTGGGCGGTCCAACCTCTCCGTTTATAAGTGGTGTGGTGGGGGTTGGCGAATCCGTTCCGGCCTAACGTCGACCCTTTAATGCTCGTAGACCCCTCTGGAGGCGAACCACCCAGCTTGAAGCCCGCGTGAGCCTATCGGCCACTCAGGGCACCTTCAACTTTTTAGCCGCCGCATCCACTTCGGGTCGATTGTGTGCTAGCCGGCCATCGGGCTCACAGGGATTCTTTGGCTCTCCCAGCCGTCCTCGACGCGGGTGATGTGGAGCCGGCGCTTCAGCCTCCTGTAGAAGGCCCTCTGCCCCCTGAAGAATCCGGTGTCGTGCAGCGCTACGCCCTCCTCCACCGCCGAGAGGGCTGTGGGGTGTAGCCTTCCCAGCATCCTTCTGAACTCCTCGGGGGTATACCCCAGGGCTTCGATGGGGGCCGTGGTGTCGTTCAGCTCCCCGAGCATCCTGAGTCGCTCCAGGAAGTTACCGGGTAGCCGGTCGGAGATCACCAGCAGGTCTATGTCGCTGCCCACACCCTGTGTGCCGAGTGCGGTGGAGCCGTAGAGGATGATGGATACCGGCTCGAGCCTACGCTTCAGCCTAGTGATGTATCTCTCGAGGGCCCAACCATAAGGTCTTTCGTTCATCGCTCCAGCCATCTCCTGGCCACCTCCTCAATCATCTCAAGAATCCTTCCGGCCATGCTGAGGGCCTCCTCCGCCGTCTCCCTATCATAGTATTCGTAGGGAGAGCCATCCGGATAGGCGTTCGGGTACCTCGTGGGGATGTAGTGCCTGTCCAGCGCCCTGGCGTGCTTCAGGGCTTCCCCCACATCTATACCCCTCCTCTTCAGCCTACCCATCAGCCTCAGGATGGAGTGGCCCGTGGGGATCGAGCCTAGGCCGTAGAGGAGGCCCTTCGCGGCATACTCCGCCGCCTGTTGAGCCTTGAAGCAGGCCCAGTCGTAGCTCTCGTTCTCGAGGTCCTCCCTGGCGCTCTCAAGGGTGTGCCTCGCCTGCCTAAGCCACCTCTCGTACTCCCGCCTGTCGAAGGCCACACCACCCTTTCAACGGGTCGCCCGATATTTGAGCCTTCAAGGGGGGCCCAGGGCTTCACAGGCCATCCCCCTCAAAGCTATGTGGAGGCTCCGAGGATGGCGCGTATCAGCCTCTTCCTCGTTATCCCGGCCTTCCACCTCTCGAGGGCGGCCACCAGGATGCACCAGCCGGCTGCGGCCTCCCAGAGGGTGAAGAGTCCGGCTCCCAGGGCCAGGATGCCCGCCCAGCCCACGGGGCCCTGGAGATAGATGGTGGGTAGCGAGGTTATGAGTAGTAGTGCGCCTAGGATCAGCCGGCCCACCCTGCCCCGCTTGTTGATGTTGCATTGGAGGGGCAACCCCTATGCTGTGTGGGCGGCTCCCTAATAGCGTTAGGCCCGTTAGTCATCGGGGAAGTAGTAGCGCAGGAGGGTGCGGTGGCCCTGCCCGGTGCTCTCGAGGACCATGTTCAGGTAGCAGCCTTCACAGAAGACGGTGAGGGTCTTGCTCTCCGGTGGGATGTCCACCTCCAGCTTCCTGCCGCATTCGCAGGTGATGGTGGTGCGGCCCAAGGGAGCCATGGTGGGGAGGCAGATTTTAAAGCCTCACCGCCCGCAATGAATGGGGTTTGGGCGAAGGTGGGAGGGAGGACTGTGTCTTCTGCGCCATACTAGCGGGTGGGCTTCCAGCCGTGAAGGTCTTCGAGGACTCCAACGTGGTGGCCATCCTGGACAAGAGGCCCATAAACCCGGGGCACACCCTGGTGATCACGAAGAAGCACTACCACGACCTGCTGGAGCTGCCCGAGGAGGATATTCCCCACCTCTTCCGGGCGGTGAGGCGGGTGGCGGCGGCCCTGAAGGCGTCCCTCGGTGCGGATGGCATCAATATCGGTGTGAATAACGGGGAGGCCGCCAACCAGCGGGTCTTCCACGTGCATGTGCACATCGTGCCCCGCTACTTCGGCGACGCGCCCAGGTGGGGCTGGCCCACGCGTAAGGATGCGGAGCCGGCGGAGCTGGAGAGGGTGGCCGCCAGGATCAGGGTTCCCCCCGAAGGATGACGGGGGAGCGGTAGGGTGGGTTAACCGGCTGCATCCCGGCCCCCGACTTTTATACCGCTTGGCCGGGCAGGGGGGTTGTGAAGACGGAGAGCGCGTATGAGAGGGCCCTCCGCTACTCGCGGGATTTCGGGGGGAAGGTGGGCATGTTCCCCAAGGTGCCCATCACCAGCCTCGACGACTTCGCCGTCTGGTACACCCCGGGGGTGGCGGCCGTCAGCCGGCGGGTGGACGAGAACCCCGACGACTCCTTCACCCTCACCAACCGCTGGAACACGGCCGCCATCGTCTCGGACGGGAGCCGTGTGCTGGGGCTGGGGCGGCTCAGGCCGGAGGCGGCCCTCCCGGTGCTGGAGGGCAAGGCCCTCCTCTTCAAGTACCTGGGGGGTGTGGACGCCATACCCCTCTCCATCAGGGCCCCGGACCCCGACGCCTTTGTGCGGGTGGTGGAGGCCCTCGAGCCCTCCTTCGGCGCCATAAACCTGGAGGACATCGAGTCCCCCAAGTGCTTCTACATCCTGGAGGAGCTGCGGAGGAGGCTCAGCATCCCCGTGTGGCACGACGACCAGCTGGGGACGGCGGGGGTGGTGCTGGCGGCCCTCTACGGGGCCCTGGATGTGGTGGGCCGCCGGCTGGGGGATGTGAGGATCACCCTGCTGGGGGCCGGTGCGGCCAACATAGCCACCGCCAGAATCCTCCGGGAGGCGGGGGCCGACCTGGGGAAGATGAGGATCGTGGATTCCAGGGGGATCCTGCACCCGGAGCGGGAGGACATCGATGAGCTGCTCCTAAAGAACCGGTGGAAGTACGAGTTGGCCATCGAGTCGAACCGGGATAGGGTGAGGGGTGGGGTGGAGGAGGCCCTCAGGGACGCGGATGTGCTGATAGCGGCCTCCAGGCCCGGCCCCGGCGTCGTGAGGCCGGAGTGGGTCCGGTCCATGGCCAAGGACCCCATCGTCTTCGCCCTGGCCAACCCCGTCCCGGAGATCATGCCACAGGAGGCGTTGGAGGCGGGGGCCGCGGTGGTGGCCACGGGCCGCTCCGACTTCCCCAACCAGGTGAACAACAGCCTCCTCTTCCCCTCCATGTTCAGGGGCATCCTGGATGTGAGGGGTACGGCCATCACCGACGAGCTGGTGGTGGCGGCGGCGCGGGAGATCTACAACTACACCCGGGAGACGGGCCTGTCCAGGGACAGGATCGTGCCCACCATGATGGAGTGGGAGGTGTATCCCCGGGTGGCCGCGGCGGTGGGTGAGGCCGCCATCCGGCTGGGGCTGGCCAGGAAGCACCTGTCCCGGTCCGAGCTGCTGGAGAGGGCCAGGCAGGGGGTGAGCGGGGTGAGGAGGCTCATGGAGGTGTTGCTGGCATCAGGGCTATTACCCCGCATCCAGTAGGGGCACGGCGATGTCCCAGCCCATCGAGATCCGGGAGGCCGTGAGGGAGGACCTGGCCCAGATCGCCGAGCTGGTGGTGAGGCTCAAGAGGCTGAACGGCGAGTTCGACGCCCTCCTGGCCCCCTCCAGCACCCTGGTGGAGGATGCGAGGCGGTATGTGGAGGAGGCCTTCGGGAGGGCCGACAGCCTCCTCCTGGTGGCGGCGAGGGGTGGGAAGGTCATCGGGGTCGTTAAGGCGGAGATCCGGCGGAGGCTCTTCTACGAGCCCAAGGTGGAGGGGGAGATCCAGGACTTCTACGTGCTGCCGGAGTTCAGGCGGAGCGGGGTGGGGGCGAGGATGCTGAGGGAGGCCATAGGCCGGCTCAAGGCCCGGGGGGCGGAGCTGGTCACCGCCGAGTTCCCCAGCCACAACCTGATCGCCGTAAACTTCTATGTAAAGCAGGGTTTCCGGGCCCTGGTCAGCGTCTACGCCTCCGCCATCTAGCGGGGCTGCCGCCAGGACCTCCAGACGACCTCCTTCCAGCCCTCCCTCTCGTTCACGTACCTGGCGAGGGCGTAGAGGAGGGATGAGAGCCTGTTCACCAGGGCTATCAGGTGGGGGTTCACCCTCTCCCTCCTCGACAGGGTTACGATGCGGCGCTCGGCCCTCCGGGCGATGGCCCTGGAGAGGTGGAGGAGGGCGCCCGCCTCGGTGCCCGTGGGGTGCACGAAGGCGGGGATGGGCTGGATCTTCTGGTTGAAGCGGTCCGTCCACCTCTCGATCCGCCGCACATCCCGCCCGGTGATCCTGATGTCGGGGGGCGCTTCCCCGGGGTTGGCCAGCTCCGCCCCCACCCGGAAGAGGAGGGCCTGGATGGGCCTCAGGACCCTCCTCACCTCCCCCAGCTGGAGCCTGGAGAGGGCAACCCCTATGGACGAGTTCAGCTCGTCGATGGCCCCGTAGGCCTCGACCCTGGGGTCATCCTTCCACACCCGGGCGCCCCCGATCAGCATGGTCTGCCCCTTATCCCCCGTCCTGGTGTAGAGCCGGGGCCTGACCTCCCTGGCCACAGTCCACAGCTGGGGGCTCACGCTATAACGGTTACACCCTGCTTGTGCCTCCGGGCTGGGCATCGGAATGTATATGAAACATGGCTACGCCGGAATGGGCATGGTCGAGATCGTCCACAGGCCTTTGAAGGAGTTGGTCATCATGGACTACACCAGGTATCCCAGTGCGGAGGCCCTGGCCACCGCCCTCAGCTTCGCGGTGGGGCCGGGCCAGCCGGTGGCCCTCTACTGGTGTGAGGGAGTGGTCTTCGTGGCCTACCCCCTCCCCCCGGAGACGGAGGCGGTGGCCAGGGAGTATCTGGAGGGCAGGGTCTACTGGGTGAACGTCTCCTTCGCCCTGATGGAGAACTACCAGGCCTCCATCCACCCCACGAGGGCGCGGGGGCTGGAGGTGCCCGTGATCGATATGAGCGCCAACCCCACCATGAGGAAGGCCGCCCGGTGGTTGAAGGAGAACGCCCGGTGAACCCCTGGCTAGAATACATCTTCCACCGGCTCCCGCCTCGTCCAGGTGTAGCCGCAGCGGGTGCAGTAGAAGTCCCAGACCCTCCTGGCCTGGCTGTCGCTGGGCCTGAGGGGGATGGCCACCACATAGCCGCAGCGGGGGCATGCATCCCCCCCGAGCCGCCACGGGCTCTCCTCCTCCCCGGAGCCTGCTGGGGCCATGCCCGCCACCTACCCCCCTGGGAGGCTGTGGAGCCCGAGGTTGATGATGCTCAGGCCGCCCATCAGCGCCTCCTCGGTCCTCACCGTGGCCACCCGCTGGTCGGGGAAGAGGTTCACGATGAAGTCTGTGAGCTCCTCGAGCCTCCACCCCTCCCCCCGGGCTATCTCGTAGAGGCCCCGCCGGGGGGAGCCGAAGAGCAGGAGTATGCTGGCCGCGGACGCCAGGCGGTCGAGGAGCGCCCCCCAGACCTCGTGGACGGGCCTACCCAGCCTCGACGTGGCTATGCAGAGGTCGGGCTTGGCGGAGCGGATGAGGCGGGCCAGGCCCTCGGCCAGCAGGACGGTGTAGGCGGGGGATGGGGGCGCCTCCCCGGCCCTGGCCCTCCGGCATCTCGGGTTGGGGGCCCCCTGGGTGAAGACCACGGTGACCCTCTCCCCCACCCGCCCGGGGCCGTCGAGCTCCACGGGCCGGGAGAGGCCCGCCTCCACCAGGCACCCATCCCTATCCCTCACGACCACCCCCTCCCTCACCATCCCGGCCGACACCCTCCCCCAATCCACCTCCTCCACGTGGTGGGGCATCTTGAGGGGCGGTAGGAGCCCGGCGTACCTCAACTCCCCCCTCAGGGGGAAGAGCAGCTTTCGCAGGTAGGGTGGGGTCTCCATGTATTCGAGGAGGAGCTTCATGAGCTCCGCATCCTCACGGGTCCCATCCGCATCGTGGTAGATGAAGAGCTTCTGGACGCCGAAGATGGCGAGGCACCGCCCCACCCACCCCACCTTCTCCGTCTTCTCCCGGAGGGTGGGCTCGTCCACCAGCAGGCTGTCCGGCAGGGCCACCCACAGCCTCCTCTGCAAGCACATGGGAGGGCGCCCCTCAGCTTAAAAAGAGAGGCCTGGCCACAGGGCTGAGGAGATGGCGGGGGAGGACCCGGAGCTCCAGAGCCTCATTCAGAGGAAGGCCCGGGAGATGCTGAGGAGGGTGTCGAAGCCCAGCCACCCCCCGGCCAGGAGGGACCCCATGGCCATCCTCAAGCCCTACCTGGTGGACAGGGCCGACGAGGTGCTGGAGGCCGCCATGAGCCAGCACCCGCAGCTGGCCCGCCGGGTGGTGGAGGCCCTCGCCGCCATGATCGAGGCCGGGCAGCTGAGCCAGAGCATCACCGGCGGCCAGCTCCTCTGGGTCTTCAGGAGCCTGGGGCTCAACGTCAGGATCGAAACATCCATCAGGGTCATGCAGGACGGGAGGCTCATACCCCTGACCGAGAGGCTGGCCCGGGGAGGGGAATAGCATCCCGGAGGTGGACCATGCCCCACCTGGTACAGGGCTATACGGCACGGAGGCTCCGGTGAGGACACATGAAGACCCCCCTATATCACATGGTCTGCGAGATCTTGAAGGAGAGGGGCAGCCTGACCGACCTGGACCTGCTCAGCCAGATCAACAGGCGGCTGGACGAGCCCATCTCGATGAGGGACCTGAACAGGGCCCTGCTGCGCCTCGAGATAAACGGCCTCGTCACCGTCACCTGGATCAGCAAGGATGTGCGCCGGGTGGAGCTGGCGGCCGCCGAGGCCGGTGAGGGGGAGCGGTAGGTGCGGGGGCGGAGGCCTAGGCTCGACGCCGGGGCGGTCAAGATACTGATCACCAGGGTGGAGGGGGAGGAGGACGCCCACGCCCACATGATCGAGGGGAGGGCCACATACCGGGGGGTGGAGCTGGGCTTCAGGGGGGTCGCCTTCGGCCGCATAGGCGGGTTTAACGTGAGGGTGGAGCTGGACCCGGAGAGCCGGGCCGCCCTGGAGCGGATGGGGCTCGGCGCCGCGCAGATAGAGGAGCTGGAGGTGGTCATGCAGAGGATGATCGTGGAGGGGAGGTTCGAATCATCGCCCGAGGCGGTTCAGCACGAGCACAGGTTCCCATAGCCATGTGAAGGTGCTATGCAAATGGTTAAACCCGATACTCCAACTATTTAGGTCCCAACTGTTATATCTTCCGGCCCCACCCCCACCCGGCTCCCCGGGTCGGTGGAGGCGTGAATCCCCTACCGAGGTGCACCCCGGTAGGGGCGGCGGGCCACCCTCTAAGGTCGATGGAGAGCTCCTCCACCAACCCCAAGGATGGTCCGCTGAGGGCAAACCCCAGAGGCGATGGGGCTAAGACCTTAGGATCGCCTCGAAAGGAAAGCCACATTCACGCCGAGAACCCGGGGGCCCGCTTTTTCAATCGTCAACACCGCAGGTGTCCACCTCTATATAGAGGATGAGTTCGAGCTTCGACCCCCCACTGCGACCCGCTACGACCGCCTCATCGTAGACATCGCAGACCACCGGCTCATGCAGCCGATGCCCCACATCCACGGAGTAGCAAGGTTCGTCGCCTTATCCTCCTTAGGGCCGAACCCAGGCTACGGGTCGCGGAGACGATAAAGGCGATCGACCGCGAGTACATCCACGGGGCGGCTGAAGGGGGGTAAGCGGCCTCCTCGCCTCTGAGAATCCATGATACTCCTCAGAAATTCATCCGCCGCTAAGGAGCTTCAGCATTTCTTAGGCAGCCCCCGCTCCTCGGACACCTATTTCAGGAACCGCGGACGTACGAGGCATCGTAGAACGCCACATTCCCCCACCGCCATCCTCTCTACCTCCGTGAGGCCTGGCGGCTCGATGCCGTGCGGTCATCTCCCCTACGGTCTTCGACCATGCCTCTAGGACGCTCTCGGCCTAATCGGGGACTTAAGGCCTAACGGGCATGGGGCGGGTGACGCTGAGCCAGCGGTGGATGGGCCAGGGGAAGGCGAGCATTCATAAGGCGGCGCGCTCAGAGGCCCATGTGGGGCCCAGGCTCCGCAGCGATATCGAAGACGTGCTCGAGGGCGCGCTGGTGGCCGTCCTGAGCGTTGTCAACGAGAGGGGGGAGCCCGTCTCGCACCCCATGCTCCCGCTGTACGACCGCGAACAAGGCCTGCTCTACTTTACCTCGAGCATACTCTTCAGCAGGAAGCTGGCCCACATCAAGAGGAACCCGTGGGTCTCGGTGCTCATCTCCGGACGGGAGTTCGTGAAATCGCCCTGCTACCATGTAATCCAGATTAAGGGGCATGCGCGCGTGCTGGACGGCGATCTGAGCGGCGAGTGGCAGAGGCTCCTGCCGCTCTGGAGGAAGAAGGAGCCCTACATCGATGCGTATCTTAGGCGGAGGTTCGCGCTTCCGCTCTTCTGGGAGCGGGCGATCATCGAGGTCCGCCCCCGCATCGTAACCGTCTGGCAGGACGGCGACCTCGCTCGCGAGCCGGTCGTCTATGAGATGGGTGAGGGCCATGATTAGCGAGGAGGAGCTCAAGGGCTTCGAGCAGGCCGCGTTGGCGTTCATCGACGAGGATGGCTGTCCATGCACGATACCGGTCCTCCCCATCGGCGAGCAGGGCCACGTAATGCTCAAGCTCCCCAGCGGCGTCGATGCGAGAAGGATAGTGGGGAAGAGGGTGAACCTTCTGCTCAACCACATCACTCCCCTTCCCGCCGGAGGGTACACGGATAGGCGCTACCTGGCCTTCGTCGGCTCGGCCCAGGTGAGCGGCGAAGCGCTCCGGCTCAAGGTCGAGAGGCGGTACGGCTGGGACGAGAAGGTTACGCCCTTCCCCGAGTACGTAGAGGTTTCCACCCACCAGGCCAGGAGATATCTCGAGCAGCTTGGGAAGAGGCTCGGCTACAGCTTCAAGCCGGGCCTGGGCCTCTTCTGGAGCCTGTTCAGGGCCCTCAGGCTCCCTTTTTTGATAGCGACGGCAGCCCCTGTATCGATCGGGGCCGCCGCGGCGCTCTACAGGGGCCACTTTGACCTCGTGCTCTTCATCCTGACGCTTGCGGGCCTCTCCCTGGCCCACCTCGCCCTGAACGTGGCGAACGACTACTTCGACACGCTCCTGGGCGCTGACTACGCGAATAGACGGCCGACGCCCTTCAGCGGGGGATCGAGGGCCATAATCTACGGCCTCCTCAACCTTCAAGAGGCGAGGCTGCTGTATAGATCGTTCTTCGCCGCCGGCCTGGGCATCGGCGCCTACCTCGCCGCCACGAGAGGGGCCATGCAATTAGCCGCCTTGATCGCCATGGGGCTCTTCCTTTCGTATTTCTACACCGCCCCGCCGATCAAGCTCTCATACCGGGGCCTGGGGGAGCTCGCCGTCTTCCTCGGCTTCGGGCCGGGCATCGTGCTCGGCACGTACTTCGTGCAGGTCCAGGCGCTAGACCTCTACGCCTTAGCCCCCTCGATCCCCATCGGGCTCCTCATCATGCTCATCCTCTACGTAAATGAGATCCCCGATGCCCCCTACGATAGGCAATCGGGCAAGATGACGATCCCTGCTAGGCTCTCGAAGGAGGGGGCCCTGAGGCTCCTCCTCGCCTTCTTCGCCATAACCTACATGAGCATCGCCCTCATCCCCCTGGCCAACTTAGGGCCGCCGACCGTCCTGGCCGCTTTGTTCAGCATACCCCTGAGCTGCAAAGTCTACAGGGGCGTCGAGAAGGGTTACGGGGATCCCTACTCGATGGTCGGCGCGATGTCGCTCAACGTGATGAACTCGGCGCTGACCGGGTTCCTGATGGCGGCCGGCTACCTGCTCGGCGCGCTCCTCTAGCGCTGGGCTATCGCCCAGGCCTTCTTTCCCTTTGCCTCATTTACCTCATGGCAGACTGTCCGATTCTAAGGACTGTGCGTTTTCCGGCGTAGCTGGGCAAGCGGGGCCCAGTTCATCGATATGGTCTGCTTCCCTGCCTCTCGGGCCCTCCTGTAGAACCGCCATAGGTCGAGGAGAGCGCCCCTTCGAGGGCTTAAACACCTGTCTAAGGCCCCCTCGGACCTATCCAGCCCAGTGAAGGTGTAGAAGCCATCTAATCACGTAATATAGGAGGGGGTTGGGGGTGAGGGGGATGCCGGGGCCCTCCGCTAGCCTGAAGTGCATAGATTGTGGTGTCCTGCTCCCGCCGGACCCCAGGGTTTACGCCTGTAACAGGTGTGGTGGCCTCCTAGACGTCCAGCTCTCCTGGGACTCGGTGCCGGCCTTGAGCTGGGGCCTGTTCCTGTCGAGGCCGCGTGGTGTGTGGCGCTATAGGGAGCTGCTGCCGGCCGACCCATCCCTCGCCGTTTCCCTGGGGGAGGGGGGCACCCCACTGCTGGAGTCCCCCAGGCTGGCCCGGTGGGTGGGGGTTTCCAGGCTATACCTCAAGTATGAGGGGGCCAACCCCACCGGCAGCTTCAAGGACCGGGGTATGACGGTGGGCGTCACCAAGGCCCTGGAGGCCGGGGCTAGGATGGTCTGCTGTGCCTCCACCGGGAATACGAGTGCATCGATGGCTGCGTATGCGGCCCGGGCCGGGCTGGATGCGGTGGTCTTCCTGCCCAGGCATGGGGTGGCCTTGGGCAAGTTGGCGCAGGCCGCCCTGCACGGTGCCCGGCTGGTGGAGGTGGATGGGGGCTTCGACCAGGCCCTGAGGGCCGTGGTGGAGGTCTGCCGGAGGGCCCCCATCTACCTGCTGAACTCCGTCAACCCCTGGCGGCTGGAGGGCCAGAAGACGGGGGCCTATGAGCTGGCGGAGGAGCTGAGGGAGGGCTTCGACCTCCTCGCCCTGCCGGTGGGCAACTGCGGGAACATAGCGGCGTACTGGAAGGGTTTTTCGGAGCTTCATGAGGCGGGCCTCATCCGCTGGCGGCCCCGGCTGCTGGGCGTCCAGGCGGAGGGGGCTGCGCCCCTGGTCCAGATGCTGAGGTCCGGCTCCGACACCCTCGTCCCGGTCCGGGAGCCCAGGAGCATCGCCACCGCCATAAGGATAGGCCACCCGGCCAGCTGGAAGAAGGCCAGGAGGGCCATCCTGGAGTCCCGGGGCTCCGCGGTGGCCGTCAGCGACCGGGAGATCCTGGAGGCCCAGTGGGCCATCGCCCGCCTGGCGGGCCTCGGTGTGGAGCCGGCGGGCGCAGCATCGGTGGCGGGGCTGAGGAGGTCGGTGGAGCTGGGTGAGACGGGGGCCGACACCACCGCCGTGGCCGTCCTGACGGGCCACGCCCTCAAGGACCCGGATGCGGCCCAGATGGCCCCCTTATCCCGCATAACCCTGGAGGCCTTCCTCCGGGAGCTCCCTGCACGGTAGCGTTAAATCTGTGGATGGGGGCCACCTGCCGCATTGGCCAGGGTTGTGGACCTGACCCAGGATATTCATCCCGGCATGCAGCTCTTCCCCGTCTTCCCCAAGCCCTCCTTCGTGCTCTGGACCCGCCGTGAAACCTACGGGTTTGAGACGGAGGCCATGTTCCTGGTGACCCACACGGGCACCCACGTGGATGCCCCATACCACTTCCACGCCGGGGGCATCAGGGTGGACCAGATACCCCCGGAGAGGCTCCTGGGCCCCGGCCTGCTCCTGGACTTCTCAGACTGGCCGGAGAAGGGCTTGATCGGCGCCGAGGACCTGCGGAGGGCCGAGGGGGCCGCGGGCACCCGCATCCAGCGGGGGGATATCGTCCTCATCAGGACGGGCTGGGACCGGTATCTGGGCAGCGAGAGGTATGCCAGCGGCTACCCCGGCCTTTCGAGGGAGGCGGCCCAGTACCTGCTGGATTGCGGGGCTGCGGCGGTGGGTGTGGACAGCCCCAACCCCGACCACCCCGATGCCGGGGACTTCCCGGTCCACAACACCCTCCTCCCCAGGGAGGTGCTGATCATCGAGAACCTGGCGAACCTGGGTGCCATCGGGAGGCCGAGGTTCAGGTTCATCGGCCTCCCCCTGAAGATCCGGGGCGGCACGGGCTCGCCCATCAGGGCGGTGGCCATCGTGGAGTAGATGGCCCCCCTCCCCTATAGCCATCTCGAGGGGTGGCTGGTTTGACGGAGCGGGTCGCGGTGGCCGTCGGAGCCCCGGCCTCCTCCGCCAACCTGGGGCCGGGCTTCGACGTCTTCGCCCTGGCCCTCGACCTGGCCGAGGATGTGGTGGTGGTCAGGCGGAGGGGTGAGGGGGTGGTGGTGCGGCTCTCAGAGGGCTCGGTGGAGGGGGTCCCCGAGGCCGCTGAGGAGAACACCTGCGGGGTTGTGGCCCTGGAGATGATACGGGAGCTGGGGATCAGGGGCGGTGTCGAGATCGAGCTGAGGAAGGGGGTTCCCGTGGGGGTGGGGCTGGGCAGCAGCGGGGCCTCGGCGGCCGCCGCCGCCCTCGCCATGGACCGGCTCTTCACCCTCCACCTCAGCGAGGCGGAGCTGGTTAGATACGCGGCCCGGGGTGAGCGGGTCAGCGCGGGGGCCGAGCACATGGATAACGTGGCGGCATCCCTGCTGGGGGGCTTCGTCCTCGTGAAGCCTGATACTGGAAGGGTCTATCGGGTCGAGCCGCCCCGGAACCTGGGGGTCCTGGTCTGCATCCCCTCGCTCCCCAGGCTGGAGAGGAAGACCGAGAGGCTGAGGGCCGTGCTGCCGGTGCAGGTGCCCCTCAGGGATGCGGTTATGAACCTGGGCAACGCCGCCGCCATCCTCTACGGCTTCATGAGGGGCGATGTGGAGGCCATCGGGGAGGGTATGTGTGATGTGGTGGTGGAGCCCGCCAGGGCCCCCTTCGTCCCCGGATACATGAGGGTGAGGGAGGCGGCCCTCAGGGCCGGCGCCGCGGGGGTTGCCCTGAGCGGTGCGGGGCCCAGCGTCCTGGCCATCTACGACAGGGCTAGGGTTGAGCCCCTAAGCATAGGGGAGGCCATGGTGGGGGCCTTCAGGGAGGCTGGTGTGGTGGCCAGGGCCTATCCGTGTAGGCCGGCGGGGGGTGCCCGAATCCTGTGATGCTGGGGGCTATCGCTGCCTCCTGGCCTTCTCGTTTCTGTAGCTTCTCAGCATCTTGGCGAAGAGCTCCGCATATGTGATGAGCTCCTCGTCGCTGGGCAGCTGCTTGGTCTTCTTGGGCCATGTATCTGCGCGGAGCTCGTCGGGCAGGTACTTGTTCACGTAGTAGGTTATGCCCCGTGTGAGGACGGCGTTCCCCTCGGTGACCGCATCCTCCAGCAGGTCGCCGGGCGCGCAGGGGAGGTGGTAGAGCAGGTCCCGCTCCCCTATGTGGATGGGCTCCCCGCCCACCTCGATGGGCTGGCCGCAGGCGCTGCAGCGGGGCCTCTGAGTCAAGCGGGTATGGGTATTCGGTGCCTTCCTTTACTTAAGCCTTCCCCATCACTAGGTTGAGGGGCTGGCCGGCCTAAACCACATGTTATGGGATCTCCTCGTATCTGGATACGAACCTCCTGTACCACTCGAACTCCCCCTGGGTTATCAGGTGTAGCTCGAAGGGGTGTGGGCTGCCGAAGACCCGCCTGGCCAGATCATATGTTTTGAGCCTCTTCTCAAGCTCTCTAAACTCATCCGATATCACCATAACGTCGATGTCGCTTGATGGCCCACTCCTCCCCTCAACCACGCTCCCGAACACCAGCATCCGAAAAGGACTTTGGAGTAGATGCTCGAGTTCAGCCTTGAACTGCCGGAGTAAATCCTTGTACTTGCTCCTCATTTGAGAGAATCTCAGGCTCCTCTCAACGGCATGCCTGAACGCTTCACTCAAGCCCAGACAGCCTCCTGATATAGTCTTCAGCTGAACGTAGTATGCCCATAGCCGTCTCTTTCGAATAATCCTTCGGTAGGTACCTTGAGGTTATGTAGGCCTCCTCCAACAGGTCCAGCGTCATCTTTGACAGCTCCGGGGGCTCCACACCTATCTTCTTCAGTTCGGAGAGCAGCACCTCGATGCTGTGTGTCTTGGGGTAGTCGCCTATCCGTTTACTCAAAAGATACTTGAGGTAGAACTGTATCGCCTGCTCACAGGTGAATAGCGTCAAGTTATACATGCCTAATTCGAAGGCCTTGCTGGCCAGTGTGAGCATTTCTAAAGCCCTCTTCTTGAGGAAATCCAAGACGGGAGATTCGGATGCTCTAGGGTATTTAACCTGTAAGAGTGGAGAGTGTGGAACCCACTCGGGAGGTTGAAGGGCTGGGCCCTTGGCGGCTTGCAAGATGCAGCTCTCAGGCGGCGATGCGGCTAGTACCTGGGCATGGTGGGGTCTATCCTGGCGGCCCAGGCGTCGATGCCCCCCTTCAGGTTCTTGACCCTCCGGAAGCCCATGGCGGTGAGGAGCTGGACGGCCCTGGCGCTCCGGTTCCCGGTGTGGCAGTGGACCACGATGAGTTCTGCGGTGTCCAGCTCGTGGACCCGCTGGGGCAGCTGGCCGAGGGGTATGAGCTTGGCGTTGGGGAAGTGGCAGATCTGGTATTCGTGGGGCTCCCGGACGTCCAGTATCTGGAAGCGCCTGCCGGAGTCCATCCACTCCTTGAGGGTTTCGGGTGTGATCTCCTGCTCCCGCTCCAGCTCCACCTGCTCCTGCACCCCGCAGAAGGCCTCGTAGTCTATCAGCTCCCTGATGGTGGGGTTGGGGCCGCAGATGGGGCAGTTGGGGTCCTTCTGCAGCTTCAGCTCCCGGAAGCTCATGGCCTGGGCGTCGAAGAGGAGGAGGCGGCCTATGAGGGGTCTTCCGTTGCCGAGGATGAGCTTGATGGCTTCGAGGGCCTGGATGCTGCCCATGATGCCCGGTAGCACGCCCAGCACGCCGCCCTCGGCGCATGATGGCACGAGGCCTGGTGGTGGGGGCTCGGGGTAGAGGCATCGGTAGCAGGGGCCCTGCTTAGCATAGAAGACGGAGGCCTGGCCCTCGAACCGGAAGATGCTGGCGTAGACGTTGGGCTTGCCGAGGAGCACGCAGGCGTCGTTCACCAGGTAGCGGGTGGGGAAGTTGTCGCTCCCGTCCAGGATGATGTCGTAGTCCCTGAGGATCTGGAGGGCGTTGGTGGAGTCCAGCCGGACGTGGTGGGTCTCCACCTCCACATGGGGATTCACCTTTCGCAGCCTCTCCCTGGCTATCTCGAGCTTGCTCCTGCCCAGGTCCTCCTCGGAGTAGAGGATCTGGCGGTGCAGGTTGGTCCTGTCCACCACATCGAAGTCCACGAGGCCCAGCCTCCCCACGCCCGCGGCCGCCAGGTAGATGGCTGCGGGCGTCCCCAGGCCGCCCGCGCCCACGATCAGCACGCTCGAGGCCTTCAGCTTCCTCTGGCCCTCCATGCCCACCTCGGGCATGATGAGGTGCCGGCTGTACCTCAGGATCTCCAGGTTGGAGAGGCCGGGCTGGGTGAGGGTGGTGCGGGCGGAGCCCCCCGCCACCGAGGGTATGATGAGTATGGTGTCCCCGTCGTTGACGGGTGTATCGACGCCCCTCATATAACGGATGTCGGAGTCGTTGACGTAGACGTTCACGAAGTTCCTGAGCCGGTTATCATCGCCGAAGAGGTGCCTCCGCAGAGATGGGTATTGGGCCACCAGCCTCTCCAGGGCCTCCCCCGCCGTCCTCGCCTCCACCTCGATCTGGCCGGAGCCGTTGGTGTGGCTCCTGAGGACGGTGGGGATGAGGATCCTGACCGGCATGGGGTATAACGGCGTTATGGGGGGTCTTATTAAGAGTTGTGCCGCCTTGGCCCCTTCTCGAGGTTTGTGCAGATGCGAATCACTCGCCCCTCCTACCCTCTCCGATGGCAGAGGGCATGCCGCTGCTTCCTGTGTAATGGCTGTGCTTATGGTGCCGGATGCCCCTCATCGTTTATGGGAGGCCTACAGGATTTCCAGCGTCTCCTCCCTGAAGCCGGTCCGCTCCTCGTCCAGGACCCAGCTGCGGGCCTCGCCTGATCTGCCCCTGTATACTGATATGATGAGGTATGATATGCCGGGCCAGGCGTGCTGGAGGTCGAAGGCTGATGGGTGGGGTGGGTGGTCGGGGTGGGAGTGGTAGATGCCTATGATGGTGCCGCCCTTCCGGGCCACCTCCCTATCGGCCTGGTAGAGGTCCATGGGGTCCATGGAGTAGCGGTTATGCCTGGGGGCGGGGTGGGTGTTCCTCATCCTGATGGCCTCCACATCCTCCCCACCCTGCCTGGGGTATGCTGCGAGGAGGCCGCAGCACTCCTCGGGGTAGGCCTCCTCGGCGTGGGCCCGTATCTGGTCCAGGACGCTCTTCTTCAGCCTGAGGGCCATCTCCTCTCCCTCCAGTAGGGCTCGGAGAGGTATCGGGAGGCGCCGTCGGGGAGCACCGTCACGATGACTCCTTCCCGGAGCTCCTCGGCCAGCCTGAGGGCGGCGGCCACGTTGGCGCCGGATGATGTGCCCACCATGAGGCCCTCCTCCGCCGCGAGCCTGAGGGTCATCTGCTGGGCCTCCTCGGTCTCCACGGTGAGGCTGATGTCTGCGAAGCCGGGGTCGTAGATGGGGGGCTGGATGGAGCTGGGCATGTGCTTCAGCCCCTCGATGCCGTGGAGGGGGCTGGAGGGCTGCACCTCCACCACCTTCACCCGGGGGTTGTACTCCTTGAGCCGCCGCCCCACGCCCATCATGGTGCCGGCGGTGCCCAGGGCTGCGACGAAGTGGGTGACCCGGCCGGCGGTCTGCCTTATTATTTCGGGGCCGGTGGTTTCGTAGTGGGCCCTCCAGTTGGCCTCGTTGCTATACTGGTCGCCGTAGAAGTATCTGTCCGGGTCGGCCTGGTAGAGTTCTCTGGCCTTCCGGATGGCCCCGTCGCTCCCCTCCAGGGGGTCTGTGAGGATGACGTGGGCGCCGAGGGCGGCGAGGAGGGTCTTCCTCTCCTGGGAGGCGTTTGCTGGCATGCAGAGCACCACCCTGTAGCCTTTGACCGCCGCGATCATGGCGTAGGCGATGCCCGCGTTGCCGCTGGTGGCGTCCAGGATGGTCTTGTTCCTGTTGAGGAGGCCCCGCCTCTCCCCATCCCGTATGATCCAGAGGACCGGTCGGTCCTTCACCGAACCGCCCGGGTTGTACCACTCGGCCTTTGCGAAGATCCGGACCCTTTCGTTCTTGGGCCTGACCCTCTGAAGAGGGATTAGGGGCGTGTTGCCTATCAATTCCAGCAGTGAACGACACAGCCTCGTCTTCTCTCACACCCCCCTCGTGTCCCCTGATTCCGGGCGATGGGGGGCTCTGTTAAGTCTTTGGGGTATGGTTCTGGGCTCTCACTGCCTTTATAGGCCCTTGGGTCTGCCTCAACGGAGGTCAGAGGTCTTTGAGGTGAATGGCTCGGACGGCCTTGGAGGCCTTAGCAACCAGCTCATGGTCTGCGCTGACAAAGCTGATCCTGTGCTTCTGGGCGAGGTGGACGTAGCTGGCATCATAGTAGGTGAGTTCGAGGCTTCGGGCGAGGACTAGGATCGCTGATGCTTCTTCAGGGCTTGGTGTCTCTATGGCACCTCTTAGGAGGTTGGCGGCTGCTAGGCAGGCTTCCCGGGCATCTTGGTCGTTGAGTTGCGGGTTCCGCCGGATGGCGTTCGCGACCTCGTATAGGGCGAGGGTGGGCTCGACCAGCCTCACTCTACCCTGGACATACTCGTCCTTGAGCCTGGCCGCCCTATCACTCCATCGCTCCTGATTAAACCACTTGGCTATCACATGGGCATCTAGGACTAGGCTGAACGCCCTCTATCTCCGCGGATGGTCTCGGTGGAGTCGTAGATGCCCGGCCTAGTCTTGGCCCTGATGAGGTCCGCTGTCCGTGAGGCCTCCTCGAGCTCCAGCTGCCGTATCTTCCGGAGGATGGCGCCCCGTAGGAATTCGGGCCAGTCGGCTTGGTCGGCGAACCTCCTCATGGCCTCCCTGAGCTCCCTCGGAACCCGGATGGTCACCATGGCACTTACAGCCCCCGGAGCCAACGTAAGCTATTTAGGTATTACAACATGCCACTGTATGTCAAGGGAACCGTGCCCCCGAGGTCTTGGGTTTTTTCTATCACCCTAATGCCCATGCACCCCTGCTGGAACCTGCCCAGCCCATTTTAGATGGGGGCCTTATTCCAGCCTTTGGACATCCAGACCACACCGCTCAAAGAAGTATTAGAGAGAGCTCTGTTTAAGCCTCCCCATCAGCGGAAAGGCCTGGCTGGTTAGGCATGGCTTCCGCTGGCATGTATGGGGTGTAAAAAAAGGTTTGGATTGGGTTATGTTACTTGCGGACTCGGAGCAGGGTGACGATTTCGATGACGAGGGTGATGATGACCAGCACGGCCACGGTGAGGACGAAGCTGTTCACCTGGCCGACCTGGCTCGTGACAGTATCCACCTTGTCGGCGACGCCCTTGACGGCGCCCGTGAGGCTGGTGCTGACGGTGTCGAGCTTGCTGGATACGCCGGCCACGGCGCTGGAGACCCCGGCTACCGCATCGCTGAGGGCTGCCCTGGCGTCGTCCACCTTCTTGCCCACGTCCCCGATCGCTGTGGCTAGGGCCGACTGTACGGTGTCGAGCTTTGTGGATATGCCTGTTATGGCGGCGCTGAGGGCTGCCCTGGCATCATCCACCTTCTTGCCCACGTCGGCTATGGCGGTGCTTAGGGCTGTTCTCACGTCATCCACCTTCTTGCCTACACCATCTATTGCCGCCGCTAAGGCTGATCTGGCATCGTCCACCTTCTTCCCGACATCGCCGATGGCTGTGGAGAGGGCTGCCCTTGCGTCATCGACCTTCTTGCCCACGTCGGCTATGGCGGCGCTGAGGGCTGTTCTCACGTCATCCACCTTCTTCCCGACATCGTCGAGGGCCGCGGCCAATGCCGCTCTAGCATCATCAACCTTCTTGCCCACATCGGTTATAGCGGTGCTTAGGGCTGACTGTACGGTGTCGAGCTTGCTGGAGATGCCTGCTACTGCTGCACTAAGGTCACTCAACTGCCTAGTGAGGTCCACCTGCCCCACCCCGAAGCTGGCCGTGCCCAGGCGTCCCGTGGCATCCCTGGCTGTTACGGTGTAGAGTCCTGGGGCGATGGCTGGGACCGTGAAGCGGCCGGATATGCCCCCGGTGGAGTCGACTGTGCCCGAGGCCAGGTCGATGGTGATTTCACCCCAGGCCAGGGTGACGGTCAGGCTGCTGCCGGGTGCATAGCCTGTTCCTGTGAAGGTGATGAGGGCTCCGGGGCTGCCCCATGGGGGTGTGAGGGTCAGGGTTGACCCGGGCACCACCTGAAAGGTCTTGACGTCGGTCACCACCTGGCTCGCCACGGTGGCGAGGGCCGTGGCGGTGTAGGTGCCTATGGGTGCGTCGCTGGGTATGATGTAGCTTATGCTGAACTTTCCGTCTGGTGTGGTGGTGGTGGTCTCGATGATGCCGCCCGGCCCGGTCTCGGAGCCGAGGGCGTTGGCCACCTTCACTGTCACCAGCACGCCCCCTGTTGGGGGGCTGATGCTGCCGGAGATGGTGACGGGGAAGCCTGTCCTGGCTGGGGTGGGGGTGATGGTGATGCTGATGGACTGGGCGAGGGCTGTGGGTGTGCTGAGCAGCAGGAGGGTTGCCAGCAGGGTGCTGTACAGGAGTCTTCTCAAGGCCACCGCCCCCCCTAGCCTACTGTGAAGGTCACGTTCTTGAAGGCGATGGGTACGTCTGCTGGTGTGAGGACCTGTATGTTGGCGGTGTATGTGCCTGGCTTGGTGATGGTGGTCTGGACGGTGAGGGTGACGGGGTCGGTGGTGAGGGGCACGTTCGCCATCTTGTTCACCAGGATCACGTTGCCCGCGGCATCCTTTATGGTGACCACGAAGTTCACCTTCCCAGTTCCTGCCAGCACCTTGAGCTGGGCGGAGATGGTGACTGTTTCGCCGGGCCTGTAGCTGGTCTTATCCGACTTTGCGGTCTCCTGGAAGGTGGCGGTGTCCACCTGGCCCGCTGCCTCGACTACGCCCACCTGTATGGTGGGCGGCATGGCCAGGGCTGTCCTATCGGGTCCGGTGGCGACGAGCTGCACTGTGTGGGTCCCGGCGGCGGTGCCAGACGGGATGGTGAAGGTCGCGGAGCCCGTACCTACGGCGTTCGGCACCAGCGATGCCACAGTTATTCCGGGGTCACTGAGGCTCTTGAAGCCGAACTGGACCGAGTAGACGGTGCCCGCGGCCAGGCCCTTGGCAGAGATGATGACACTGTCTCCAGGGTTAGCCACTGTCTTATCGAGGGTGGCGGTGGCCTGCAGGACAAACCGCGCCTGTCCGTCCTGGGCGCCCGGATACTGGACTGCCCTCGAGACATGTATGAAGTATGTGGTGCCCTTCTCGTTGGGCGCCGTGGTTGGGAGCTCGGGGAAGGTGAATGTGAAGCCTGCGGGCACGGAGCCGTCAGCCGTGCTCGTGAAGGTGGCGAAGATCTGGCCGGTGGCGCCAGCACCGCCACTGATGGTGGTTATGGTGATCACGTATGGGGTGGAGGCCCTGAGGCCGCTGCCCGAGAGGGCTATGGTGGTTCCGACGCCTCCCACGCTGGGTGTGGCGGTCAGGGTGACTTCGAGGAGGAAGAGGAGGTCGCCGTACCGGCCATCTCTGCCTCCTCCGAGACTGCTGGCGATGTTTGCTAAGGTTAGGCCGAATAGGGCGTCGGCGCCGGTCGCCGCCTCCCTGATCACGAGGATGTGTACTCCAGCGGTGCCTCCGGGCACGGAGAACTGGACCCCAGGTGGGGGTATCTGGCCTCTGGTGTCGGTGGTGAAGGAAGCGATCGCGGGCGCCGCGGGGTCAAGACCCCAGTGGATCCTGTATGCGGTGCTGGCCTTCAGGCCGTGGACGCCGAAGTCGGAGCCGCTCCTCAGCACCGTGAAGGTGCCCGCACTACCCGTGTTGACGGTCAGGGCGTTATTGGGACTGGTGAAGTCCACCCGTGGACGTATTGAGATGGCACCCGATTCCGTGGCGGAGACGGGTGTGGGCGCATTATCCGTCGCGACCACATCGTAGGTGCCCCCTGCCAGGTCCACCGGAGTACCGAATGATGCAGAGCCCGCCCCGTTGGCTCCAACCGGTATTGTCCCCAAGGTTGCGGGTCCTATCTTGACCGTGACCGTGCTGGAGGCTGTGAACCCGTGGACTTTAATCGCCCCTATCGAGCCTATACTTGTCTTGTAGTCCAGCGGTATGGGGGGTGTGGCGGGTAGTTCCACCCATGCCTGTGTCCTATATGTGGGCTGTATGACGTTGAGCACTCCCCCGCCGGTCACGGCAACAGTGAATTCACCAGCGGCCAGCTCACTCATTCCAGGATCGCTCCTCAGCCAGAAGGCCCCCCTGAGGTCCGCGGTGGTGCTGGCTGGGGTGAAGGTGAAGCCTGGCGGGTCTGGGATAGTGATCGATGCAGAAGCAGCGAAGCCGTGGCCGAAGAGGACCATGCGTTCTGTGGTGTCGCCAGGGAAGAATGTTTCCTTGTTGAGCCTGACCACTGCTGTGCTAGCCGATGTGCCTGGCACCGAGGATATGAGGGGGCCTCCCCACCCAACGGGTACCCCACCCGCGCCAGGAATTGGGCATGTGCCACCTGGGGAGAGGGCGCAGACAATGTTGCGTGCGGCGAAGCTGAAGGTGGTCCCGGCGATGCTGACTTCAGCTAGGCCCAGGGGGACGGAGGTGTTGGGAGACACGGCTAGGTGCGCGCCGGCCCCCACGCCGAAGAGTCCGCTAGCACCTACGGTGACGGCAGGGTGGGTCGTCGAGACACCACCTATGGTGATGCTGTTGGCTGGGATGGTGCCGCTGGGGAAGCCGTATCCCTCGACGAATATGACGGTGGGTGTCGTACCCAGGATGCTGAATATGGTATCGGATGTCTGTGTGGCGTAGAATGCTACCGCTGTCCTCACCGTGAAGGTGGTACTCGCACTCGTGGTGGGGCTGGTGGCCGTGATGGTCTTGGCTCCGCCTGTGGTCCTCTTGACTATTGGGTTGGGGCTTAGGATGTACTGGGCGCTTCCAGTTGAATCAGTGGTGATCTCTACTGAGGTGATTGTGAAGGCCGCCGAGAGGGTGACGGTCACCGTCTCAGAGGCACCGAAGCCGCTGAGGTCTATTACGGTGGTGCCGATGTCTTGGTCTGGGAAGCCAGCGGTACGGAAGGCAGTGCAAGCAGTGGACGTACAGAGCCTTATCCTCGGATTTACTGTGAATGTGGCTGTGGCGGAGGCGGTGCCCACCGTGGCGCTGATAGTATGGGCTCCGAAGGTCGCCGCTGCTGGTATGAAGGCTGTGGCCCTGAAGGCCCCCTCGGCATCGGTGGTCAAGGCACCACCGACCCTAAAGCTGGCCCTAACCGGCGTAAGCACTGTGTCATCGAATCTTAATGTGACGGTGCCCTCGGGAGGGAAGCCTCTTCCCTCGATGGTAATAAGTGTACTCACGGTCCCAGAGGTTGGGCTTATGGTGATGGTTGGCGCTTGGGCGAATGCTGGGGTTGTGGTTATGGTGAGGGGTAGTAGGGTTGTTAGTAGGATGATTGCTATGGCTGTGGAGGAGAGTTGTCTGTATGCTCTTGTTTCGCTCAATTTTTTCGTGGCCCCCTCATGGGTTGGGTATATAAGTGCTGTGGATGAAGCGTCTATGGGTTTCGCTGCTTGTCGACCTATTTGAGGGTGTATATGAGGACGTTCTGGTTTTGGTATGCGAGTTTTAGGGCTGGCTCCTTGGGGTAGGTGTTGAGGGGGTTTTGCTCTGGGTCTTGGGGGACTTCTGCGGGGACCACTCTGGTGAGCACGATGTACTGGTATCCTTCCATGTAGGCTTTGGTGATGGCTTGGTCGGGTTTGGCTAGGAAGAGCATCGTGGCGTGTCTGCCGGTGAGGGGCTCCAGGTAGCGCTCGAGCCTCCAGTCGGTGATTATGAGGAATCTGGAGTTGGGTGGGGTGTTCTCCTTGATCCAGTCGATGGCTTTGAGGAGTTCCAGCTGCCCCATTCTGTGGAGCTGGTTGTCTTTGAGGGTGTCGGCGAGGGCGAGGTGGGTCCAGCCGTAGGTGCTGAGGGCTAGGAGGATGAGTGTGAGGGTGGCGAGGCCTCTGGCCTGGGGCTGTAGGGTGCCCAGCCTGCTCCTCAGGCCCTTGGTGCGTGTTGGGGCCTTGGTGTGCTGGGGGGGCTTGTATTGGGAGAGTTGTGTGCCTGCGAGTAGGAGGAGGGGGGTGAGGGCGGCGTAGGAGAACCTCCAGGCGGTGGGTCCTGGGGGTGCTGATAGGAGGGTTAGGCCGAGCCATGCCGCTGGTAGGGTTGTTAGGGGTTTGGGGTTTCTGTAGAGTTTGGGGAGGGCTAGTAGTGCTAGGAGGATTAGGAGGGTGGTGGCGAGGTCCTGGGTTATGACTCCGGCCAGATACCTCATCACGGGTGCACTGGACAGCTGCATGGAGAGGGCTGTGTCGCCTGTGAGGGCTTCGTATCCTGTGGGGGAGAGGAAGGAGAGCAGTGAGCCCACCATTGATGGATGAACAGTAGCTCCCAGGGCTCCGATGGCTAGGGGGGCTATGAAGGGTGGTGATTGCTTCGGAGTTATGCTCCTCTTCAATATGGCCACTACTGCTGCTATGGGGAGGGAGAGTATGAGGAGGAGTGAGGAGTAGTGGGAGACGTAGAGGTTGAGTATCAGCATCAGGTAGAGCAACCAGAGGAGCTTAGAGGGTTCCTTGAGCATCTTGGCCAGCAGGGCCACCAGTGAAAGTCCGGCGAGTATTCCGTAGAAGTTGGAGTAGAGCCCGGCGTTGAACACGCTGCCATACCATATGAAGCCTGTGGCCACGTAGGCCAGGCTGGTCAGCTGGGCTGTGTAGGTGTCCATGAAGATGCCCTTGGATGTGGCGTAGATGAGGAGGGGGCTCAGCAGGGTTAGCACGGCCATCGTGAGCTGTGTGTCCGCGAGAGGTAGTCCTCCGTTCAGCTGGTGTAGTAGTGCTGATTGGGCGTGGGCTCCGTAATAGAGTATTCCGCTGGGTATGAGGGTGTATGAGCCGTTGGCCAGCTCCTGGCTGAGCTTTACGTGCCACTCGAAGTCCACGCTGGAGTATTTGGGGAAGATGGGGTACTTGGTGAAGTGGAGCAGGAGCACGATTCCCAGGAAGGCTAGTGAGGCGAGGGGTATGATGTCTCCTTTCGTTGGCTTGGGTAGGAGCCTCTTGCCACGCAGCCTCATTATTGCCAAGAGGGCTATGGAGGGGATTAGCATGGTGTATGATTCGTAGCCGGTGAGGCCTGCAAGGGTAATCCCCGGCACAATAGAGCCCAGTGTCAATACGGATACTACGAGCGTGGTGAAGGCGAGGCCGAGGGCGAAGGAGAGGCCCAGGGATTCGGAGAGGTCTTCAGTGTCAACTTTGCAGAGCTTGAGGAGGAGTAGGCCTATGGAGAGCAGCATGGCGAGGTAGGGGATCGAGCCTAGCATGGTCAGGGCACGTTAGGCCATCATATTTAGAATTACGTGATGTGGTGTAGAAGATTGATCAACAGACCACATGGAAGTCTGGACTTATGAGTGGAAATGGGGAAGCAGTTGATGGGAAGAGAGCGGCATGTCAAAACGCCCTACAAGCTTGTCATGGACGGAGACCACACATACGATGCAAGCGACATTAAACGCATGCTCCTCCACGCCTCGAACTACGATTAGATCGTAGGCCCAGGGAGTAACATGGAAATGTGGGCTGGCTCCCAATCTGCCTCCCCTTGCTGCCGTGAACCTTGGTCTTAAGTGCGCTTCTTTGCCGTTTACCGTGAAGTCTGATCTTGTCTTAAACGAGGTTTTTGAGGGGGGCGAGAAGTGTTATAGTGGCAGAGGACTCTATGAGGGGGCCGGGTTCGGCTCCGAATACTCGGTTCAGGAGGTCCACTTCGTCTATCATAATATTAGCGTCGTCCAGAAGGTTTATATATGCATTGCATGCAATGCATACTGTGAGTACGCAGAGTATTCGAACCCTGCAAGATTTGGGGAAGGCCCCACCTTCCTTCTTTCTCTCCAGCGAATGCCGAACGCTTGAACCTTTGCTCCGCAGGATAGACCTAAGCTCTAGAGGTGAAGTCTGGCAGACCTTAAAGCGAGGGTTCAGATCTGATGCCGCGGAGGCGGCAATTCCCGAATTCATTCATGAAAGTGGGAGGCGCGCATTACGGCTGCTTGCAGCGGCGAGGTGCACTGCCCTGGTGCCCTGGAAGCAACCCTCTATCGGCGATGTGGCAGAGCTCGGGAGTCTTAATCGTAATGTGGTGGCGGAGTTTGCCAGAGCCTTGACGCTTGTAGGCCTACTGGAGATGAGGGAAGAAGGGCGTAGGATATTGGTTAGGCCGACGGAAGTTGGCGATCTATTCAACGACCTGGCCTTGGGCAAAACCAGTCTTCTTCAATCGTACTTCCACAAAGTGCTGACCGAACTCGGCAAAGGCAGCATAGATTCAGGAACGATTGAGCTGCTAGAGACCGTCGAATACACCTTCGACCTCGCGAAGATGATCTACCCGAAGAACACGCTGAACTACGAGGTTTACGACGCCCTTCATGACCTGACCATCCAGCTTATTGCCGCGTTGCGCTCGGGTCGAAAAGGGGAGGCCAAGCGCCTGGCCAGGGAGCTGGCGGGGAGCCTGCGGGCCTTGGAGGAGTCTGGAGGAAGGGCTGAAGCACTACGTCTCAGGCCGATCCTGCTTGAAGACACCGGGGAGAGGATAGGGAGGGGTAGGGTATTCCGCCCGATCCGGAGCAGATAGTCGAGGTATATGGTTCTCGGCCCCGCCGAGTACACATCCAGAACGGTATTCATTACTTTTATTGGCGGTGGGATGCGTACAAGCCGTTCGACTACGAGCCTGTTATGGTTCATAAGCATGAGAACGGGTTCTTTGTGCTCAGCCGGCTCCACTGGCACGTAGCAACCATCTGGACTGAACCTGTGTTGCGGAACGATAAACTCTCAGTCCGTTTCACCAGGGCCATCCACACTCCCATCGTCGAGTCTTCATCGTACGACTGGCGGTACGTAGAGTTGGAGCCTACCATCCCGCATGCTGAGCGCATCAGTGTGGTCACATTTTACCTGCCTCTTTTCGACAAAATCCTAAAAGGAAAGAGGTTCGCGTTTCGCAGAAAGTTCGACTACTCAGATCGGGTAGTGAACGGAGGGGTACCTAGCAAGTACATCTTCAGGCTCGAAGATCTGAAGGAGGCCGTAGTCATCGGTCGCATGTTCAGGCAGAGTGAAGTTCCTCAGATAATTCGCGATAAGCTTTGGGGGACTGGGTCTGGTTTCTAGCGGCTAGGAGGAATGAGGATCCCTGGGAGGGGGCAGATTATTTCTGATGTTCACGTAGAAGAAAGCCATCGAGCATACCTCTCTAACCCATCTTGTAAGGGTACCTGAGGAGTCCGATTCGATAGTCGACCCATCAGCCCGCTACCGCTAGCTATTGAAGGCACTGCGGCTACCTTCCTCAGTATATTCCTGCGCTTCTCCCCACATAGAGAACAAAGACAGGATGTATCTTTCTCTTTTGTAGTGCTTATCTTAATCCCATATTCCTCTGCGAGTTCATTGATTCTTTTACGTATTGTTCCAGAATCTTGCAATTGCCTCTGAAAGCCTGCGCCGTTCACTTTCTTGCCCTTCAGTTGGATGAAAGAGCACTATGTTTGTCCTCAGCATCTTCAAAAAATAAAAGGTATTCTGCATATTTAAGCCTGCATATTCAAGCTTACCCTCGCTAACCCGCTCCTAAAGGATTTGGGCTTGCGCTCGGTATTTGGTCAGGCCAGCTACTTATCGCTTTGAAATCGTTTAACATACGCCGTGAACTTGGTGGCGTGGATTTCCTTCACGGTTTCCGGAGATCCGTTGATATGCAAAAGAACTAGCGCAGCCGACTCAAGCGATATATAGTTAAGCTGATCATTAAACCTTGTGGTTGAAGTGGGCTACATCTACGTAGACCTCGTTATTAGAGGAAAGAACTCAATGAGTGTTAGGGCGCTGGTTGACACCGGCTCAGCTTACATTGCGCTCGACCCCAAAACCGTTTCTGAAATCGGGCTCCTCGAAACACCCTACAACGTGGAGCTGACTCTCGCAGACAAGGGGAGGGTTAGGGCGAAGCTCTACTTGGCTGAGGTGGAGGCAGAGGGCAGAAGGGGGCCAGCTTTCGTAGCCGAACTCGAGACCCCCGCACCTTTACTGGGTACATACGCCCTAGAAACCCTTGGACTGAAACCCAACCCCCTCACCGGCAAACTAGAGGTCGTCGGACCGGAGGGTGGATACCTCCTCAAAGTAGCATCTCAGATAGGCTTGAAGCGGGCGTTCCCGGATTGTGCATGATGAAGGGTTAGGTGACGGTAGCCAGGGGCAAATTCTAGAAATTCGTGCTCTTTATATTATCGCTCACTTTCTTGAACTTTCTCTTTAGCGGGCCTCTATCGAAGTCCTTGTCATTCGATACTATCTCTTTAGCCCCGGCTCTCAGCGCTGTGGCGAGATGTATGGCATCCTCGAAGTCCATGTCGTACTCTCTCATTAGGCTGAGGGCGCTTGAAACCTCTTCGGTGGTTAGAGGCCTAATCGTTAGACCAGGAAGGCTGATTATTGAAGAGACGACTTCTTCGACCAACTTGCTGTCTCGTAAGTCTTTGCCGGTCAGGCCAGCCACAATCACAAGGGTTTGATATATTGATAGGACGGATGTTGCATACCTCTTCCTGGGAGCTTGCTCTATCCTTCTTTATCCATGTGTAGGCTGTCTCTCCGAAGGTTGGGTGGTTTCCCAGCCAGTATATGAAAACGTTTGCGTCTATGTAACTTTCTGTTCCCACCATCCCCTCATAGCCTTCACGACAAATTCATCCAGGTCTTCCGGCCAATGTGTTACTTTGAAGGCGCCAAAGTACTTGTCGGCTATGGATTCAAGGGGCTCGAGTACAATTCCTTTCTCGGTGGCCGTGATTTTGAGGGTGATGCCTTCCTTAAGCTTGGCCTTCTCTCTAAGGTCTTTGGGAATAACAACTCTTCCCCTTTTATCTACCTTGGCCGTCTTCATGCCGTAAACCCACATAATGAATTAATCCCACTTACTTTAAGATTCCCCACAGTTCCTCAATGTGGGTCCAGAGGCCCCTCCTGAAAATAACTTGCCCAAATGTTAATGCGGCGAGGAACATCCTTGCCTTGGGCCTGAAGGGGCCCCTCAGAGGCCGGACCCCCACTTAGCCACAGAAGGATAAGCCAGTTCGGCCGAGGGAGTGAGAAGCCACGTCATTCAGAGGCGTGTAGTTCACAATTACCAGAGGGGTCGAGCAGGTTGGAGTGGGCTAGCATTAAGGAAGAAGTAGACGCATATCTAAAACAGTCTCATAGATACTTTGGGAACTGTTCTGAGTTGTTCAGTTAAGGCGACCCAGAAGCTGGGCGGGCTATAAAGGGCGTAATGTGGCCCTCTTGCTTAGGGATCGGGGCGTTGATGGCTGGGTCTTCGACAACCTCTGAACCGGTTTCCTTGAAAACATTGGACGTTGGCTGGAGCCCGAATAGTTATCGAGGAAATGAAGGGTGTGAAGCTAACCTTGATAGGAGGTGTGGAAGTTGAGGAAGGATGGAGTCAGAAATTAGATATAAGCAAAACTCAACAGCCAACAGGCAATAAGGGAACCAGCCAAAAGCGTCATGAGAGAGGTGTTTACCACTTAAGAGTTAAAGGCTAACCATCCTTGCTTTCATACATAGGGGGCGAATATAGCCAAACCCTTTCTGATGGGCAAGAGAAGAGCGGAGAAGAAGCATCAAGCCAAAGGGGGAGGGCGGCAATCGATAGGGATTTATGGATCGAAGATCTTTATGTTTACCCTATGAAGATAACGCCTTCCAGTCCTTTGAAGTGCGGGTCTCCTGTAACTATTTTGGCTCCGTTTTCCTGCGCCGTTGCGTAGATTATCAAGTCGGCCATCGGCCAGCCCTTGATTCTCTTCTTCATGAAGAAGTCGATCTCGCCGGCCTTAATCGCCAGGGTTGTGTCGAGCGGTATCACCTCGGTGGTGAGTTCTACGAAGGACATGACCTGGCGCATCTCCTGCTCCCGCCTACGCCCCGCCGTAGACTGCTGTTTCAAAATAGATAGGCTTAAGTACTAGTTTGTCGATTTGAGTAGCGAAGAACTCCTACGTCCCAGGAGGTAGCAAAGATCTTCGGAATCTCAGTTAAGACCCTCTGGAAGTGGCAGAAGAATGGGATTATTAAAGCGGTCAGGCTCCCAACCGGTAAGCTCAGGTATCCTAAGAGTGAGGTCGAAAGAGTATGGAGGCAATTAAGAGTTACAGAATCCCACTAGAAACACCAAAAGGTCTCATAGACGCATACTTTGAGGTCAAGAAAAGAGCTCTAGAAGCTATCCTATCAAAGGTTAGGCTCTCTATGAAAGCCCGCTTAGAGTTCAACAGCGAAGACAGGAAGAAGCTTAGAGGTGAACTTTTGAGGGAGTGGAGGTATTCAAAGCACTACGTAGACTCAGCCATAAACTCGGTCATCGGGTTGGTTAAAGGTTGGATAGCGCTATACAACAGGGGGAGGGCCAAAGAGCATCCGAAGATAACGAAGAAGACCGTCTATGTCAAGAACACGCTCTTCACCTTCAAAAGCGGTGTAGTGAAGATAAGCATCGAGCCAAACAAAAAGTACCTTGAAGTCGATTTAACCAAATACCGCTGGATTCCCAAAGACTTCAACAGGCTTGGGGGGTTAATCTTAACGGAAAAGGAGCTGATAATCACCGTCAAAAAGGAGGCTGAGCCTAGAGCTGATAAATGGGCTTCATTCGACATAAACCTAACGAACATAACAGCATACATAGACGGAAAGGTGAAGCGATACGACTTGAGAAGCCTCTACCACATCCATAGAGTGTATGAAGCAAAGCGGCAGAGGATGCAGAAGCTCTTGAAGCTCAAACCGATTGCCTCCAAAAGGCTGCTACAAAGATATTCAAGGCGTGAAAAGAATAGGGCTAGGGACTTCCTGCACAAACTGACTGCCGAGATAGCAAAGAAGCTTGGAGAGGTTAACGCTGGAGCGATAATGGAGAAGCTCAAAGGCATAAAGTATAGCGTCCTAAACGGCTCTAGGAAGCAGAATAGGAAGCTCACAAAATGGAATGCAAGAGACTTCCAGTTCATGCTTGAATACAAGCTCACGTGGCTGGGGCTACCGGTCAAATACGTTGACGCAAGAAGAACCTCTAAAACCTGCCCTCTCTGCTCAGGAAGCTTAGCTTCCTATGAGGGCAGGCTAATGAAATGCGAAAAATGCAACCTAATATTAGATAGAGACATAGTAGCAGTGTTAAACCTTCAGATGCGGGGAGCCGGGTTCCCCCAAAGAGCCCTCCATGAGTTAATCAAGAGGGAAGGGTTACCTATGTCGATCAAAGATTACGTAACTCAGAACCCTCTATCTCGCGCAGGAACCACTTGCGCTGCTCCGCCAAGACTATCGAGGGCGTAATTGCGTCTCCGCTCTCTATGTATGTCTTGGCCCTGGCGCCTGCTTTCGAGCCAATCAAGTATTCGATCCAAGCGTATGTGTCTATCACGTATCTACTCCTGCGGGACATGTTCCTCCTCTTTCTCCCTTGCGAAGGGCATGGAGCCCTTGCAGGAGCCGAAGAGCGAGCCTGGAGCTCCAGCTCTCCTCCTAACGAGCCTCCTGATGACCTCATCATAACTGGAGACTCCCATCTGGCGCTTCAGCTTTTCAAGAAGCCTCCGGGTATCCTCCTTGACCTGGACAGTGGTGGGCATGCTATAATCCTATAGCTATGGGCTTATAAAGACTCCCATCTCAAATCGGCCCTTTAAGCCCTGCCAGGCCTGACGACATGAGGAACCGCTTCGTTTCGTCGTCCATTACGTGAACCACGTAGAGGTGATGGATTGGTTTTGAGGGGATTATGGGGAAGATTGGCTTCGAGTCGCAAATATCAAGCGTTAACCAGGCCGAAGCGATGCATCATCTACTACCTGTGCATGGGTTGAGCGGAGAGAGTGGATGGTTAACCTCAGGGGCGGATTGTTTCGAAGTTCATATTGGTTTATTAGGTTCTTGGAAGATGTATTGAGGGTGTTGGCCAAGGCGAGACGCTGGGATTTTGTGACGGGGGTCTATTCTAAGGTTTTGCCTTTTATCGTGGTTATTGCTTCAATAGGCTGGCTGATTACGAGCCTTTTCCAGGGTATTTACTTGAGGATCGAGTTGGTGGGTGTGAGGGAAGCGTTCCAACTACTCACATATCTTATTGTTCTTGTCCTGGTTTCGTTTGTTATCTACGCTTTTTACCAGATAGCGCTCACTATGGATATTAGAGACTTGTTGGTTGGTATCAGAGAGTCATTGTATGAAGGGCTTCTAAAGAGCGGCAACCCAGCGAACGGGGAGAAGAAGGAAGAGAGGATAGAAACGAGTGGGGCATGGGCTTTGATGGGCGTGGTTATTGGAGGGGTTGGTGGGGAACCAGCTCGAGTATGAGATCCTAAGGGTCAGAAAAGAAAGGAGGAGAAGGCAAGGTTAGACTTCAAGGTTCAGTCAGCTAACTTCCTCCCTATTAGAACGGGTCTTCTTCTAACAACTTGAGGGTGACCAAGGCATATTGAAGGAAGCTAATCCCTTTTGTCTCCGAAGAGAGCTGCTAGGGTTGCTGTCACAAACAAGAGAAGCAATCCCGCGAGGATGGCCCCTCCAATATCACCACTTGCTTGATGTTGACTTTTTTGATCTCTCAGTAATCTTTCCAACTCTTGTCCCTCCTCCAGGGATATTTGTCTCATGTGGGCTTTCTGTAGGAGTTGCTGCTTTGTTTGCTCTATTGCTGGCCTAATTCCGCTAGAGTGATGGGTGGTAAAGTAATCCTTTGTTATTACCCCTAAGACTTCTTCGATTGCCCGGCTCAGAGCGTCGATCATCTTGGCAATGGTAACGTTCTCGGTGCGAGAGAGCTTTTGCAGGTTGATAAAAGAGTTCACAATGACGTGTAGAACCAGGGAGTTTCTGCGGGTGGCGTCCTCAACCTTATTCATCCTGCCATTCAGATTATTTATTCTGCCATCTAGATTGGACAGAAAGTAAAGGTTGATTGAGGATGTCAGGATCAGTAAGAAGATGATTATGACGAACGGCAACGTCAAGTAATTAAGAAAATATGAGGTGAATGGTGCGATTATAGAGACCAGCACTCCTAAAAGAAGAAGCCACTCACTGCGCTGCAACTCTAGCCATCAGTTGTTTAGTTGAAAGCGTTTAATAAGAATTTTGCCACCATGGCTATAATTGGGCCACGCGACGAATACAGAACCCATTCTTGCTCTGCCAATTATTGTAGGACCATCATTGATCTTTCTGTCGAAGCGTTCCGTGTTTCATTGTTAGGTGACAGGACTCTTCTTCATGGACCCTTGGCGCAACCTTCAGCTGTCCCAAAGAGCCTTTTCGGCATCGCTAATCCTGAACCGTTAATACTCCGTGAATTCCCGCTTTTTTAGCGCCGTTAGATCAATCTCTCCTGTTTTAGGGTTTGGGATCAGGGCCCACTTCTCCATTGCCAGTGCCCCGATGATGGCGTCTATCCTTCTGTTCCTTTCATCGAATCCTAAATCTTCCACTGGGTGGGCTTCGATGTCGAAGGGTAGTCCTTGGATTGCACACTCTATTAAACAGGCCTCTGTGATTCTGTGGGTGCGCCCGCCCAAGCCTACATCGAAGGGCGTTATTTTCCGCTTCACGTTTGACGAGAACTCTTTCCTGATGTAGGAGCGTGTCGAGGCGGTGTCGAAGAGGGCGTGGGCTTTCTTGCCTTCTATCTCGATCTCCACGAATGTCCGACTCACATTAACCACCGCTCGCCATCCCCTTGGATATCGCTGGAAGCACCACCTCCTCGGCTTCCTGCGCCTTAAGGCTTCTGGGGGAGTTCTTCGGCTGGCGAAAAGATGTGAGCTTGAAGGCTAGATTGCCAACTCCAGCAACGGGATGCATCTCTTTAAGCAGCCCCTTACTCATCGGCACAAACCTAATGCCTAGACTGGCTACGGGTAACACTAGGGATCCCCCTTCTATAATTCTATGGCTGGTGTCCTTTCGAGCCTTCCGGTCAGCGGGTTAACCTTGAAGCCCAGGAGTTCGAGGGTGGTGTATCCGATTATCGGTGTCTCTTCATCTTCCCCGATGGCCAGGAGGACAGGCCTCCTGACGCCTTCTATTTCGACTTCTCCTGGTGCGAGGTCTCTTGTTATGGTTCTCTTATCTCCCAGGATGACCTCGACCTGGTACTTGGCCTGGAGCCCTAGCTGGTGGGCCACGGGCCTCGGTATCCTGGTGAAGGTAGCCCCTGTATCTACGAGTCCCTCTAGCGCGGCGGAACGTTCGCCGTTGTAGACCCTGAATTTCACCCGGTTCTCGCCCACCTATGGTTGATCACAAAGAGGTGTGATGAACTCGACTGTGATAAATTTTTACCTCTCAAGAACCTGCTTTCCGGGATGTGGTTAGGAGATGTCTCTTGAATTGAAGGGGGAAGGGAGATATCGTCTGAGTAACAAATGGTAGTGGCCCGCTAGGTGTTGCAGTATTTTCTTCGCGAGGAATTCCACAGGGTTGCCGAAGACACTGACATCAAACGCCTCGATCTCTAAGCGAGCGGGGCCGTGTTACGCCCTATGCAGACCGCCCGGGCCGTTATGAGCACCTCCAAGCCTTCTCCTCAACTAAGCTTCTGATGTGTACAACGCCGTTTGAATGATATATTCTTTTTCCCGTCCTCTTATTAGGCATATCGTGTGCGATGTGGGGATGAAGGACATCTGGCTTTCTCGGCCAAGACCCCATAGTTAAATAGATGATTTTCGAATCCTTCTTGAAAATGTTGAAGGGAGGTAGATGCCTTTCGCTGAATTTGTTGCTGGCCCTGCTGCTCGGCTCCACAATTTTAACTGTGCTGCCCATCGGCGCCCAACCAGACCTGAGCAGGGTGGACCCGGAGCTGCTCCGTGAGGTGACGCTGAGGGGAAGTGCGAGAGCGATCCTCGTGCTGGATGAAAGCCTGCAACGCGGCGATAAGCCTTTGTCCCTCTTCATCGAGGAACGCCTGGACGCCCAGAAGCCCCTTCTGGATGAGCTTCTGGCGGCGAGGGTCCCGGTTCTCAGGAGGCACTGGCTGATCGATGCCATCACGGTGGAACTCGACCGGTCCGCCCTGGCCTTCGTGAATTCACTACCTCGTGTGAAAGCGGTCATGCTGGACAGGCAGTACCAGCTGCCCACGCCTAAAATGGAAGCGCTCGATAGATCGGTCGAGCCTCTTGTGGACGTCGGCAGAGTGGCTGTGGAGGCGGACAAGATGAATAGGATGGGCTTCACGGGCGCCGGCATACAGGTCGCGGTCATCGACACTGGGGTACAGAACAACCATCCTTACCTCCAACGAGGGGGCTCTAGTGTTGTAAAGGCCCAGTACAATGCGGATGGAAGTACGGTTGATTACTGCCACTGGCATGGCACGCACGTGGCTGGTATAATAGCCAGCCAGCACCCTCAGTATAGGGGTGTTGCTCCTGGTGCTGATATCTACGATGTAATCGTCTTCTGTCGCTTCGCCCCCCGCTTCATCATTGCTTTAGATTCTGACATCATAGCCGGGATCGAGTGGTCCCTGAAGGGGCCTGACGGGATAGCCGGTACCGCCGACGACGCCGACATCATAAACATGAGTTTGGGAGATATTGCCTATCCCTGGGTGATGGGTCAGCTCGCGCGAGACCCTTTGGTTGTGGCCATCGAGAACGCGGTGAAGCTTGGTGTAGTTGTAGTCATATCCGCCGGAAATGCGGGACCCGGTGGCTACAGCATCAACCAGCTGTGCCTCGCGAGGGGGGCCCTCTGTGTGGGAGCGTCGGACGATAAGGGTACGCCCGATATCAAGGACGACGTGGTGGCCTCGTTCAGCTCTAGGGGACCACTACCTTGGGATGTGGTGGCCCCTGATATCGTGGCCCCAGGCGTTGACATTATTTCTACGGTCCCAACCGACGTGTCTCCCTCGGGGCTAGGGGGTGCGTCTGGGACGTCGATGGCTGCCCCGCATGTGGCTGGGGTGGCGGCTCTCCTCAAACAGGCGAGCCCGGGCTGGTCGCCGGAAGATGTGAAAACTGCGTTGATGAATACCGCGGCGGATATCTTACCTACCTACTATGTTGGGCCACATCCCTCGGAGCAGGGGGCAGGCTTGGTCAGAGCCCTGGCGGCACTCAGAGCCCCCCTAAGAGCCATGGTCGACGGTAAGACGACGTTTTCAGCTTTCCTGAAGCCTGGCCAATCCCTCGAGAAAGAGTTGGTGTTGGTGAACAGGGGCGTCACGCCTTTAAGCCTGTATTTGAACAGCACGAGGTTCCAGAGCTACCTGGCGAGTGCCATCCTACCAGCTAACATAGTAACCTTTTCCAAAACGTCGCTCGCTGTTAATCCTGGCTCCGCCAGCGTGGCCTTTCGCATCTCCGTTCCTTCCGACGCCGCCCCAGGCACCTATGGAGGATACATAACGGCCGTTGCGGGAGAAAATGTGGTGAAGGTGCCTGTGATGATTACGGTGCCGCTCATCCTCAAGGCCGGAGACCTGCAAGCCACGGGCTCCATATCTACCCGGATGCTGGGCTCTCGGTGGGAGTTCGTGGTGTTCTTTGTGGAGGTCACGGGTCCATCCGACTTTGCGTCCTTCTCGGCATCATCCAGAGGCCATGTTGTGGACATACTGGTGTTCACACCCAGCGGGAGGGCTTTAACGGGCCAGCTTCTTCCCGAGAAGGGGCTTTACACGGTGATCTTGATGCCGAACCCCTGGATATCGAGCTGGGTATGGGGGGAGACCGTGAACCTGGATATTAAGCTCCTCTCGGTGACTCCGGCCATCTCTCAGACCGCCCTGGCGGTGTCGGATCTGCAACAGAGTGTATCATCGTTGCAGCAGGATCTACAGAGGCTGTTGGGTGATCTGCAACAGAGGTTATCCGCCTTGCAACAGGACCTCCAGAGGCTGTCGGCCGAGCTCTCCGCTCTTCGCTCCTCCGTGAACACCTTGGAGGCTGGCGTGGCCAACCTGAATGCTAAGCTCGCCACCCTAACCGCTGCTGTGAGCGGCTTACAGAGTGATCTGTCCAACCTCAGCATGGGCCTGAGCCAGGTGAAGGATAGGGTCGCCGAACTGTCGAACCTGTTGATTGAAACCAGACGTGATGTGTCTAACCTGAAAGTGGGCCTATTACAGGCGATGGAGCAGCTCTCAGATGTGAGTAACAGGCTCACCGAGGCCAGGTCGAGCCTGGAGGCGGCGCAAAGAACCCTTTCAGGCCGGCTGGACGCTGTCGCCGCCAGGCTATCACAGGAGGCCGGTAGGATCGATACCCTGGAGGCCCAGGCCACCGCCCTCCGGTCCAGCATTGCTCAGCTCGCGGGCAGGGTCGAGTCCCTGCAGGACCAGACCACCATCTTACGGTCGAGTATCGCTCAGCTCGACTCCAGCCTGAGGCAGGCTGAGAGAAGCCTTGAGGTGTTGAGTATAACTCTAGAGCGGTTAGCTTCTCAGATGGGGATGAGCACCGTGTTCTCGTTGGTGGCTCTCGTCCTGGGAGCGGTGGGCGTTGTGGGCCTCGTGTTGGCGATTCGGCTTCGTCCCAGGGCAGGGGCCAAGCCCTAACCGTGGAGCTGTCTCCGCTAGAAAGCCACGAAATTTTTTGTTCTAAACCCGCTATTGCCATCTCTATCAATAAGTGATGTGTGGGATGGTATGGGGTTTGTTCATGGGGTCCCGGGATTTTGGCATCCTTTTTGTTTGACGGGTGTCTGTCTGATGGTGCACGGAAGTTTCAGGCATAGAGTTCAAAGGAGCTGTAGTTTTTCCCCACCGTTATTTCGCCTGTCGATGGAACTAGCTTTATGTCATAGAACTCCATCACCTTGACCCCTATGATGAGCCCCTCGGCCACTTCATCGATCACGTAGGCTATGTCGTCTATGGGTGAGCCCTCCAGCATCGTCGAGATCGGTATATAGCCCAGGACTTTCAGCCTAGTCTTCCCATCTGCGAGCGTAACCTCTTTCACATCGGTTGGGAGGATGTGCCCGATCTTCTCAGCTACATCCTTCCTCACGACGGTGAATGATGCTCCTGTGTCGAAGAGGGCCTTCACCACCGATTCGCCCCTAGAGCTTCTTATTCTCAGGCTTCTGTAAATCCTCAATTCTGGATCCGCTAAAAATCGTGTAAAGCTGATTATTTAACTATCATCCAGCCAGCTATCCGTGCTCCTGGAAGTACGTAGTTAATTTCTCATCTGGATGCTAAGCAACAATGAGCCTACCCTTTCCACCTTTCCTGTGGTGGTGTTGGCTGCTAAGCCAAGTATCTCGAGCGTCGATAGGCCTATTATGCATCCATCCATTACTTCATGGGCTTTAAGCCTCTTCCTGATTTCGTCCGAGAATCTGAATACGGCTATGTGTGCTCCCGGGAGCTCCTCACCCTCGACGATTAACTTATTGACGATTGCCAATTCCGCGGAAACCCCATGGCCATCGGCCACCACAAGCCCTAAGCGTCGGCCGAGGTATCTGACCTCGATCCTATTGGCGATGGCTTCGTCCAGCAGGGTTATTGAGGCCCCTGTGTCCACCAACGCTATGCCAGTGACGCTATCCTTAGCCCCTACAACCGAAACGTTGGCCTTAACCAGCACTATGTAGCACCTCCCTCTCAAAGACCAGCAGGGGTGTTATAACCGTCGCTGCTCTGACGAGCCTGTCATCGCTTATATGTGGCTGGGGTGAACCTGCGGACTTCTTCACTCTTGTATAATTATTATCTCAAGCCCCATAACATCTTTGCCAAGTGTGGCTAGAGACATGGCTACTACTTTATCGGGAAGTGAAGTGTGAAGTGTCGTGAATGGAGTGTCCCCGCGTGATACGGTAACCTTTGTGTCATCTACCTCTCCACTTCCAGCATCTTACTCAATCCGCCATGGGAAATCTTGAAATCCGTCTTTTCAAGCTCCTCAGCCTCTCTATACACCTGCTCCCAGAACCCAACCTCCCCCATAACCTCATTCAGGCCTTTTTCGATGAGGGTGTTGAATGCATGGGATCTAGTCCTGGCGAGGCCATAACTAACCATCTTATCGGCCAGCTCAACGATCTCTCTACGAACCCTGATGGATATCGTGGTGCTCATTTGCTATGTAAACCTCCGGTTACCGGTGTAGATAAAGATGTACCGATACCATGAAAGGGATTTCAGAGATCTGTTTTCACAATCTTTTTCTCCTCCGCAAGAGCTAGCGGCGGTCAACATAATCTTTGTAGTGATCGAACATCCTATACACGTGTTTTTTATTTGAGAATTTTGTGTCCCTCTTAGGTTCGGATGTATGTTTAGAGCATCAAAGGTAGCCCTTTGATGAGTCTCCCTGTTGTGGGGTCGACCTTGTAGCCCATCTGTTCTAGGGCTACCACGCCTATGAGTGGTGTTGTGCCCTTAGGCCTCTTGATGATGGGGGATTGTGCTATTCTATCCTCTATCTTGATTATGGCGTTGGCCACAAGCTCCACTTTCCCGGCCCCCTCTGCGGTTTCGGCTGGATGCTCGCCCAGGCTTGGCAGAGCGAGCTGGGCGATTATCTCCTCGGGGAGGGCTGGGAAGGTGGCTCCAGTGTCTACTAGGGCTTCCACCTCAGCCTTCTTGACATCATCTAACTTCAGCTTCCCCTCTAAATATTGGATATAGTTGAGGGCGTTGTAAAATGTAGCCTTTACATGGGTGTGCCCCAATGTGTCAGCCTCAGATAGGTGATCGTATGAGCGTCTATAAATTGTTTTGTTGGAAATTGGGTTGGGAATTGTTGGAAATTGGACTGCTTCCCCCCTCTCTCTGGCTGTCCTATCCTATGGGCTGGCTGTTGCTGCCAGCCTCTTCTTTAGCTTCGCCGCCATCTCTCTTGCTAGGGGCTCGAGGATGTTCTTGGAGGCCGCCCAGATCTCGATCCCTGCTACGCTGTTGTCCTCAGCTATTTCAAGGAATATGTCGGTATCCGCCTCCACGGTGTCCTTTATCTTGCCTTCCTTGATGACCATGTATATTATGTCTGATGCGGGGTCGTAGTGGAGTTTCATTCTGGCTTTATCCATCTCCCTTTCTCCAGACGCCTTTTATTATAGATGCACTAATATGGATGAGGGCATACTGATGAAGCGCCCCTCACCCCGATCGAAGGGCCTCCGTGGCCTCCTCAAGGGGCTGGACGCCGATCTAGAAGAATGTGAGGCCATACTGGTAGAGGCTAGGAAAAGCCTCGTCAAGGCAATGGACCAGGAAAGCCACCAGAAGATGGTTGAGAACCTTGATCACATATGTAGTCACCAAGGACGTGGAGCTACGTGAGCTGGGCGAAGTGCCTATTTTGTGGGACTCTGGTTAGGATATCTGGTTTGCCCACATATAGTGAAAACCGGTGAAAGATGCCTCCTTATATAGACACAATTGAGGGGGCCGATTCAACATCTGCATTGCTTCAGCAATGTTAGGGCGCCTCCTCCTTGGGCGATCCTTCGGCTGGGGCCTGAAGGCAATCTAAGAGCGGCTACCAGTCAGCTCTATTATTATTTTAGCCAAATCGGGTGTTCTAATTTCGTGCTCAGCTCCCATGTTCAGAACGCTTCCCCTACCATCTTTTAAGGCCACGATCTTGAGTATGAAAGCAACTGTGTCTGTTACGTAGCAGAACATCCTCGTCTGTGAGCCGTCACCCTTCGAATGCTTAATAGGTTCGCCACCCTAAACTGGGGTGTTGAAGCTGGAGCAGGCTTTGGCGGACGTGGAGCTGAGGCACAAGGGCAGGGTCGTCAGGCTCAGGGCGTTGGTGGATACCGGTGCGAGCACGAGCGTGATCTCAAAGAGGCTCGCGGACGAGCTCGGTTCCTTCATCCCTCTCGAAGAGCCATACGAGCTCAGAACCGCCGACGAAAAGGGGAGACTGAGGGTCGTGGGAAGGTGTATGGTGGGCGTCGTGTTTCAGGGAGCCGAGGTGCCGGGGGGCGCCGTCTTTGAGGTGGCCGAAAACCTGAGGAGAGGCATAGAGCTGACCATAGGGAGGCCGGAGATAGACAGGTGGGACATAGTGTTCACCCATGAGGGGGTTAGGCCGAGGAAGGTGCCGATAGAGTTCGAGATCATCTAGCTGAACTTACGTATAGACCAACGTGGAGGAGGCAGAGAAAGAAGTAGCTCAGCCAACCCAACCCTCCTTAGAAAGATTATAGGGTAATGTCCAAATACTGGGCTACGGCCAGATATTTGAAAGGCGTCGTGGCGTGATGAGGCAGGAGTATTTGGAGGAGCTCTGCAGGAGGCTCGTGAAATACGATGGGGATATAGTTGAGATAATACAGTTCGGCTCATCGGTTTACGCACCAGAGTACTCTAGGGATGTAGATCTCCTCGTGATAACCCGGAGGGCTAAAGACTACAGTAAATATCTCGAGGCTGCGGACTCCAAAGACATACCCGTTAACATCGATATACTGGTCTTCGGCACAGATGAGAAGCCTAGCGAGGGGCTTCTAAGAGGGGTCTTGGGCGCCTTTAAGGTACTGTACGGTAACGGCGAACACCTGCTCAGATACGCCCGGGAGCTGGGCGACCCAACATTCGAAGAAGCCAGATCTTCACTAAGAGTGGCATCCTCGCTCCTGAATCTCGCCTTAGAAGCAGCCAACCCCCTCGATAGAGATAGGCTCTGCAGAGAAGCCTTCGACGCCCTCTTCCACGCCGCCAGAATAGCATCGATGGTTTACCTCTCGACTGACATCGCTAGATGGGGTTCCATTAGGAGGGGTTTGCCGAAGCCCCATAGAACGGAGTTTGATGAGTTCATAAGCACGCTCCACATAAACTACTTCTACAAAGGAAACTACCCAAAGGATGAGGTCAGAGGGGAGTTCCATAAATGGTTCAGCAGAGTAGAAGCATACGTCAATAGCTTAGAGACGAAGGTTAAGGAGAAGGGTGAGTAGACGCCATTCGATGTGGGGCTGACCTCGCGGACAAGAGAAGAGTCGGGTCGGAGCGAAGCTCTACTTAGCTGAAAAGCCGAAGTGTAGGGTAGCGCCTACACGGCCTCACATTCAAGCAATCCATCTATTCTCTTCTTGGAGGGTTGGTGGCTGGCTTATTAGCTGATGGTTTGGAGGTGGTGGGATGCGTGGCCGGTGGCTCATCCCTCTCCCTTTGATCGCCCTGGCCCTGCTGCTGCCTGGGGTGTTGGCGCCACTGGTGCCGGTGGAGAGCATATCCACGGCCGGGGGCAGCGTCCAGGTCTGCTTCGACGCCTATGTGGCGGGGAGGGGGAGGCCGCTGGCGATACTCCTGCCGGAGCTGGGCTTGAGGAAGGAGTCCCTCTCGGGCCTGGCCAGGTACCTGCAGAGCGGCGGCATGAACGTCCTGGCCCTGGAGCTGAGGGGCCATGGGTGCTCCGGCGGCACATCACCCTGGTTGACGGATTACGGGAAGGGCAGGGATGTGAGCGGTAGCATCACGCCGATCCTGGGGGATGTGGTGGCGGTGGGTGTGTGGGCCCGGGAGAGGCTGCAGCCCAGGGGGGTTGTGGTGGTGGGCCACGGGGCCGGGGGCGGGGTCGCCATGATGGCGGGGCAGGCCCTGAGGGCCAACGCCACCATCGCCCTGGCCCCCGCCCCCACCCCGGGCGTCCTGGCACCGGACCAGCCGAGGAACCTGCTGATCGTCGGGGGTTACCTGGATGACAGGGCCAGGCCGGAGATGCTGGAGTGGGTGGGGCTGCACACCGATGCCTTCCCGGGTAGGGTTACGGGGAGCCATCGGGATGGGTCGGCCAGGACCATCACCTACACCTGGAATGACCACTACACCATGATCCTGGACCCGGCTGTTTGGGCCGCCGTCCGGGATTGGGCTAAGCTTTCGTTGGGGGGTGAGGGAGAGACAGAGACCACCATCGCGCTGCCAACCCCCCTCATAGCCCTCGGCTCCACGGGCCTGCTAGCCGCGGGCCTCTGGTCCATCCTCGGGGGCCGGGGAAGGCCCACAAGGCTGGCGGTCCATCGATGGGCCCTGGTGAAGGTGTACTCGGCCCACGGGGGGCTCATCACCGCCCTGGCCCTCTTCATCCTCTGGCCCTGGGCCGGCCACCTGCCCTCCAGCAGCCTACTGCTCATCACCATACCCCTGGGCTGGGCCGTGGCCTCCTACTTTGTGGGGGAGCGTATCTCGGTGGCCCGGCCCATGAAGGGGAGGGTTTTCGTGTTGAGCCTGGCCTCCGGCTATATGGTGGCGCTGGCCGTGGGGTGGCTCCTCAGCCCGGTGAACCCCCTCCTGCCCACCCTGCCCCAGCTCCCCCCCATCTTCCTCTACACAATCCTCTTGCTGCCCTTCACCCTCTATGAGGAGGGGGTGCTGGGCCCCCTGCTCCAGGGCCGCGGGGGCCCATGGCTGGAGTTCAGCATGAAGGCCCTCTCCCTGGCCATCGCGCTGCTGCTCACCAAGGTCTTCGCGGGGAGCCCGTACCCCCTGGCCCCCCACGCCTACTGGTTCGCCGCGGCCCTCCTGGTCAGCTGCTTGTGTGGCGCCCTGCTGAGGGGTGGGGGTGTGAATCCCGGGCCCTTTAAGGCGGCGGCGTGGGCCCTGTGGGTCTCCGCATCCTCCTACTATGTCGGGTAGGCCTGTTATGGGTCTGATCTTCACACCTGTGGGGTTTGTACGTCTGGGCGTGGGGAGGGGCTGGCAGGTAATGCTGGGCAGGTGAGTGAGGATTAAACCATGTGGGGGAAGACATAGGCTCCCTGAAACCAGCGAAGACATAAGCCTGCGGGCCTTAGATGGTCAACAGGGGCTTCGGGTGGACCCTCGGGATCCCGATTTCCCTCTATAACCATGCTTGCGGTGGCCTTCCACGGATGGCCCGCCCTTCAGTGTTGGGCTCCCGGTGGCCTCTACCGCCAGCGCTGGGGCTGCACGCTCCTCCTCCGCTTCCTACTGCCCCTGATCATCCAGATGCCCTGGGCGAAGTCCTCCACCATGATCCTGAGGCTGCCGGCCAGCTGATCGCTGATCAGAACCTCGTCCTCGATGGGGGATACCACGATGTCGGCGCCCACCTCATCGCCGAGCCCGCCCTCCTCGCCCAGGAGCCTGACCCTGGCTTTGCCTGGGTAGACCCAGACCCTGGCGGCGCCGCCGGCGGTGTCGTATATGGCCTCAGAGCCCCCCAGGGGAGGCCGGATGCCCAGCTCCCTAGCCGCCGCCATGGGGAGGAGCAGCTGTGGTGTATCGGCTTCAAAGCCGCTGTTGACCAGGGCGGCGGTGGTCAGCCTGCCCTCCTCCGTCGATACCAGCAGCTTAACCCTGACGGCCATCCCTATTGATGGTGTCGGGGGCTGGTTTAACGTTGTGGGCTGCAAGCCCTGGGTTGAAGGGGGTGAGCAGCCCACTGCCAGGGGGCCCTGCGACGATCAAGGTCAGCTGCAACACATCAGCATGGGGGGAAATCTCTTTGGAGGCCTACCTTACGAGGGGTGGTGTCGATGGGACACGTTTACGTCGATGTTGTGGTGAGAGGTGGGCTGGGGGAGGCCTCCCTGAAGGGTGTGATGGTGGACACCGGTGCAAGTTATACGGTGCTGGATAGGGAGGTCGTGGAAAGGGTAGGGGCCTGGTCTATACCTTACAGCGTGGATCTGGAGCTTGGGGATGGTAGGCTGGTTAAGGCGGATGTCTATGTGCTGATCGTGACCCTGGGAGATAGGACTGCCGCCACGCTGGTGGCATCCGTGGAGGGTGCAAGGGCGGTCCTAGGAGTTATGACGTTGGAGGATCTTGGCTTGAAGGTCGATCCCGCAACTGGCGGGCTGGAGCCGACAAGGCCCAGGAACGTGGCCTACTTTTATCGGTCTAGCTGAGGTTCAGGGTTCGCCGTTCAGGCACCCTGGGCCCTGGTGGCCCTGATGTGCCCTATCCTGGGCCTCCTCTTAGCCCTGATATGCCCAATCTTTGGCATGGCTTCCATTTTGCCTCTAAACTCGCTTTATTTCCTTACGCCCCGTTCTGGCATGCCGTTGTAAAAGTAGGGGAAGATGTGGATGTGGTAGTCCGCTAACCTTGAGATCGGCACCTTCACTTGGACCCGGCTCGGGTCCCTGCGCAGGGCAGCGGGCGTGGCAACCCCCAAATTACCCCACCAGGGATGATAGGAAACTGCGGTGGGATGCAGATATTCACACTAGGCATCCGGGCTATGGGCTAGGGGCTCGAGATCGAGGAGGCCGTAGTAAGTTGCCATAAGAGATTGAAGACTGGTAGATGATTCCTGAAAACCCGTTTTCAACACTGAAGAGCTTCGCCACTTGCTGATGGTATTAGGGCAGGGGAAGGAAGCATGAGGGAGAGCCTCCTTCGGAATATGGTTTCAAGGGTTTTCCCCGGTGTGGAAGAGTGTGAGCAGGAAGTGTGGGACCTCTTCTTCTGTGAGGAGGGTGATGTTCTTGGGGTAGCCTCTATGGGGCCTGTGGGATTTGAGCTCTACTCTGTAGTTTCCCGCGATGGCGTCGACTTCGTAGTGGTCCCTGTAGTAGTATACTTCGCCGAACCTCCTCAGCATGTGCTCTTGGAGGATGCTCTCGGTGACCGGGTCTTCCCTGAAGGGGTGGTTGACCCAGCCCGCCAGGGTTTTGATTATGAGGGGGTCCCGGAAGAAGACCTTCTTCTCCCGCCTTCTAAGGACCCTGTTGGTGTTGTCTTTGATGTATGCGGTTGCGAGGATAAATATGTCTTCGAGGAACTCCATGTATTCCCTGACCGTGTTGTGGGATATCCCGATGTCCGTGGCTATGGAGTTGTATGAGAGGGCTGAGGGTATCCTCTGAAGTATTGAGTGGATTATATCCTGCGATATCCTGATGCTCTTGTGGTGCCTGTATATTTCGGATACGATGCCCCTTAGTAGTGCCTCTTCTGCGTCCTTGTGCCCGTTTATGGATTTTGGGAAGCCCCCCTTCCGTTTATATTCTTGAAAGAGGTTCAGCAGCCTGTCCCTGTCGAACATGAGGTCCTCCTTCTTCCATCCCGTGGCCTCTACGTACTCGTGGAAAGCCAGGGGTAGGACGAGGGCCCTGCTCCCCTCCCCTGTCCGGCCCGGGAACATCTCGGGTGCCTTCAGAAGCCCCACGGTAGATGAGCCACTCACGGTTATGACGTCTCCTGCAAATTCCCCGGAATCTATGTAGAACTTTATGACCCGCCACCACTCCTCGACCGAGGACACCTCGTCGAGGAAAATATATGCCGGGAGACCCCTCCTCTTCTTCTCCCTCAGCAGGTCCTGTACCAAGCTCCTGAATTCCTGAAACGAAGCTATGAGGTCGAGGTCGAGGTAGAATATTGAAAGCGGCGATACATGCCTTTCCTCAATCATCTTCTTAATGAGCAGTTTTAGTCCCGTGGTCTTACCCGTTTGCCTTGTCCCGTAGACGAAGTTGAGGCTGAATGGCTTGAGGGAAAGGTGGTCTATCCAGCGGGGGATCCATCTGTACCTCTGCGAGGACCACTCGGAGAGATGCTTGTCCTTGCTGAGCCAGTTGTCGTAGTACCACCACGGATTTATTCGGTCGAAGGGCTCCATCTTTGATTATAAGCTGACAAGACCTATTTAAGCTCTTGTCAGTACGTTGACAATGATGAAAACGTCATCCTGGCCTCCCGGCCTGCTTGTATAGACGGGGAGTGCTGGGCATCTAGGTTAATAATTTGGTCACCTAGCCTCGCTGCGTTGGGCCTCCCCCGTTGGCTCCACCAGGCGTACTGCAGGCTCTACTCCCGCTTCGAGGGGGGCGAGTTTCACTTCTCAGAGGCCTGCGAGGTGCTTGGGTGTGGTGAGCAGAGGGCCCGTGTGGTGCTGAGCCGGCTGAGGGGTAGTGGATACCTCGATGTGCTGTGTAGGGTCGAGGGTGGGAGGAGGCTCTACCACCTGGCAGGGCCCAGGGATATGGTGGTTCTGTGTGGGTGGGGTGTTGATGTGGCCAGGATCCCGGAGGGGGCCCGGCCCATCCTGAGGCCCTACCTGGCGGACATCTTTTCAAGGCTGGGGGAGAGGGTGGTGTCCATAGCCCTCTACGGCTCCTTCGCCAGGGGGGAGGAGAGGCCCGAGAGTGACATCGACCTTCTGATGGTGCTGGATGGGTATGAGTGGGGGGGCATCGCCCCCTCGGGGGAGGCGTTGAGGCTCACCCAGAGGCTGCTGGAGTTGAGGGGGGTCTACCACACCATACAGCCCCTCCCCCTCACGCGGGAGCAGGCCCGGCACCACAGGCCCCTATACCTGGATATGGTGGAGGATGCCCTCATCCTCTACGACCGGGAGCTCTTCCTAACGGGCGTGCTCGGTGCGGTAAGGGAGAGGCTGCGGAGCCTGGGGGCGGAGAGGCGGAGGCTCCCCGATGGCTCCTGGTACTGGGTGCTGAAGCCTAGCGTCAGGGAGGGGGAGGTGATTGAGGTGTGAGGAGCGACCTGATGGCGGCCGCCTACCTGGAGCAGGCGGGTGCGAGGCTGGAGGCGGCGAGGGGGGCCTTGAGGTCTGGAAACTTCCCCTTCACCGTAAGGCTGGCCCAGGAGTGTGTGGAGCTCTCCCTGAAGGCGGCCCTCCGCCTATACGGGGTCGAGTATCCGAGGGAGCACGATCTGAAGCCGGTGCTGCTGGCCGTGAGGGAGAGGTTCCCCCCATGGTTCAGGAGGAAGGTGGAGAGCCTGGCGGAGATATCCTCCAGGCTGGCCTCAGAGAGGGGGCCCAGCATGTATGGTGATGAGGAGAGGGGTGTGCCCCCAACCCAGCTCTTCCACGAGGATAGGGCGAGGGAGGCCCTGGGGGAGGCCGAGAGGGTTTATGGGGAATGCAGCAGGCTCTACAGAAGCTTCCTGAGCAAGACGCGGGCTGGATGAATCGTCAACAAAGTATTTAATGGGTGGAGGCGAGGCGGCCGAGTCCCCGAGTTGAGTGGAGCCCCAGGCGTGGTGTGGGAGCGGCGCATGCTCATGCTTCTCCCCGCCCTCTTCCTGGGGCTGGGCTTCGCGAGGGCCCTACACCTCTGGTGGACGGGTATCATCATATCCGATGAGTATGGCTACCTGGACTCCGCCTGGCGGGGCATTCTGGAGGCTTCTGTGCTGGCCTACAGGCAGGCCTTCGCGGCCACCAACATGGGCTTCGTGGGCCTGCTGAGGCTCGATGTCCTCGACAGGGTTGTGGTGGCCCTACCCCTCTACACAAGTCTGTGGAGCAGCATCACCACCCTCTCCCTATACCTGGCCCTCAGGGGCCTGGGGTATCGGGGCTACGGGGTGGTGCTCCCCCTCCTCGCCCTGGTCTTCACACCCGCCTTCCTCTTCCTATCCCTCGGCTTCTTCAGCGAGGGCATGTCCCTCGCCTACGCCAGCCTCTCCCTCTACTTCCTGGTGAGGCTACTCAAGGGCCGAAGCATCCTCAACTCCCTCCCCGCCGCAGCCTTCATCTGGCTCGCCATGAGGAGCCGGGAGCCCTACTCCCTCCTCTTCCTATCCCTCTTCACCGTACCCCTCCTCGAGGCTTGGAGGAACCCGGCCTGGAGGAGGCTCATCGTGGCCAGCATCATACTTCTGGCTGTCACAGCCATCGGCGTAGAGGTGGTCGGGGACCCCGCCGCCAACATGGGAGTCCAGTCCATCCACAGAAGCGTGGATATGATGGCGGCTCCCCTCATCAACCTCTTCACGGCCAAGGAGCCGGCTGGCGGCCCTGGCCCACCCGCCAGGGGTGCTGGCGAGCGGGGGGATGGGGCGCCGCCTCCCGGGGGCGGGCCTGGAGAGGGTGGGGGAGGCGGCTCCGGTGGCACGACGGAGCCACCCCCCGGGGGGAGCGGGTCTTCTGGTGCCTCGCAGCCCTCCCAGCGTGAGACGCCTCGGGCCAGTGTTGCCGAGAGGGTGCCTACCCAGGGGGTGCTGGCCGCGATCGGCGTGAGGTATGTGCCTGATGATGCGGCTACGAGGGCCCTCCTCCTGCTCTTCACGGCGCTCGTCACAGGTTATGGCCCCATCCTCCCCGTGTTCGTCGCAGGCCTGGCCTACTTGGTATATCAGTTGGTCTCTCGGAGGAGGCTGCGGCCCTGGCTTCCCACCCTCGCCCTTGTTCTCCTCTTCCTGGGCACCCTGGGCGGTGTTGTCCTGGTCTTCATAGGTCAGCCCGCCTACTTCGGTGTTAGGCACTACTCCACGCTACTCAGGTTTTCTCACACCTCTCTCCTCGCCCTCCCCCTGGCCGCCGCCCCCCTCCTGCACCGGTTTGTGGGGGATGGTAGGAGGGTCATCGCCCTCGCCGCCGCCATCTCCCTGGTGTATGTGCCCGCCGCCCCCCTCCTGGCCCAGGCGGCCACGAGCAACCTGAACCCCTACGAGAACCCTCTACAGCCTCAGCTCTTCCCGGAGAGGGCGTTCGGCCTATACCTCAGAGACTACCTGGCAGCCCATCCGGGGCCGTCACCCATACACATCATCGGCCTCTCGCCCGAGGCTTTGAGGTGGACCCCCGGGCTATCGGGCAGGCCTGATATCCGCACACACCCCTACGCGGCGCTGGAGGGGGGGCTGGCCTCGGGGTGGGAGGGGAGGGTGTATCTCTATATCCCCCCGGCTGAGCTCGTGGGGCTGAGGGAGAGGAACCCCCTGGTGTGGAGGCTCATAGAGGGCCAGGGAGGCAAAGCTGTATCCGTGATACTCTCCGACCCCACCATAGGCTTTTTCGCGGAGCTGCTGTGAGGGGGGTCTCGGCCGGGGCCGAGCCTATGCTTCTGAGCGAGGCGGACGTAGCTGGCATCAAAGAAGTTGAGTTCAAGGCTTCGGACGATGACTAGGATCGATCCATAGCGCCCCTCAGGAGGGCGGCTGCCAGGCAGGCTTCCCGGGCAGCCTAGTCGTTGAGTTGTGGGTTCCGCTGGATGGTGTTAGCGACCTCGAAGAGGGCTTTAGCCGGGCTGCTTGAGGATAATAGCGGCCAGTATGGTAGCATCAATGGCTGTCGCGGTCCTGCCTCAAGTACTCCGCCGACGACCCCTTGGGAGCTGATACCTCGAGCCTCAAGAGGTGCACCATGGCCTTCTCGATGTTCTCCTCGGCCTCGATCTGCCTGATTCTGGCTTCGAGGAACCCCCTGATCTCCTGAGCCCAGTTAACCCTGTCCTTATACTTGAGCATCTTCTCCTTGACTTCCCTACTCACCCTAATGCTGACGGCAGGCAACGACGGTGTATAACTCCGGGGTAACAAAGATATAAGGGGTGTGTCCCCTGCGGTCTACACCCTACCAGGCATATTTCCGTTCTCCATCTCAGCTCCTCTCTGCCGAGCTTTGTAGTGTCAGGTGCTTGAGGATGGGTTTAGAGCACCCCTAATTCTGTGAGGAGCCTGTTTACGGTGTTCAGGACGTGCTTCGCATCGGAGAGGGCCCTTTCAGCCTCCTCCCGGCCGAATATATCCGAGGCCGTCTTGCCCAGCGACTCTATACCGTAGAGGCTCGGGCTTCTCTTGTCGGCCAGGTCCCTCGAAATCTCGCCCAGCCTATCCACCTCCCCCCTAAACCACTCCGGGAACCTATCCCTGACGGACCTCAGGATTCTGCTCACATCGTGCTGCTTGGGGTACTCGACGCCCACCGCCCTCAGCGCCGCCTTGAGGGATAGCTCCACGGACTCCTGGCTGTACCTCACCACATCCGGGTGTGACGCCTCCGTGTAGGCCAGCTCTGCGCTCTTAATCCTCATCACAGCCCTCCTGTAAAGGTCCTGGGCCAGCACGCTTAGCTTCAAAACTCGACCAGCCGGGCGTCTTCGGGCCTGGGTGTCAGGATCCAGTACCAGCTTCCATCGGGCTCCTCGAACCTCTTGGCCCCGATCCTCTCGAGCCTCTCCCTCACCTCAGCCATCTTCCTCGACATCACCCCCCTCCTATCGTATATGATGAGGGAGTCCCTCGCCAGGTCGATGTAGAAGGGGTGGGTCGTATTCGCCTCCCCCTCATCCATCAACAGGATATCCAGCTCCGGGTATATGTGGTGCCTCCTCCATAGATACATGATGATATCATCCATCTCCCTGGCGGAGACGATCTCACGGATCATGCGGGCCCTCTGGCTGTAGCTGTCGGGCAGCTCCCTGCCCACGACGAGCAGGTCTATGTCGCTCTCAGGCCTGGCGGAGCCCCTCGATAGGGAGCCGAAGAGCACTATCGATACAAGCCTAGGCCCCAGCACCATGAATGTTCTGGCCACGGCGAGCTCCAGCACGGGAAGCCTATCCCGCTGCCTCACCATACCCCTCCAACCCGCCCCTGAAATCTCCATGAGGGCCACCAGGGGGTGGATGAGCCTATACACCCCTCTATCGACCCTATCGGCCCAGCCGTATGAAGCCATCTTATGGAGGAGCAGCGGGGCCCTCCCAGTCTTCAGAACCTCCCCAGCCTCCAACGCCGTGAAGGGTGCGAAGCCGAAGGATGAGTAAAGCATGAAGTAGTGGGGGGCAAGCCAGTTGGGTAAAGCCCTGGCCATCTTCAGGCAGTGAAGGGCATTTTTGATAAATTTTACCAGTTTGGGTATGATAACTAAAGGGGGAACCCGTCATCACTCCGATAGACCCCAGCTGCTAGGGTCGATTGTTGGGTCACGGCAGCATATAGCCGGTGTCCATAGGGGGCAGTCCCAGATTTCGAAGGCTACCGCGTAATCGGGTGACGCTCGCCAGTCGGATTTACCAGCATAAGCCCTGGTATATTCTGGCTTCGGCCTTCGCCTTCATTATTCTCCTACCGTCGATGACGATTTTGTCCCTGTAGTCCAGGTGTTCGTATTCGGGCCACTTGGTCGCTATGATGACCGCATCACTCTCATCTATCACTCTCTGGGGGTCACCGCTATAGGTTATGTTTGGGAATATCTTTTTCATGTTCTCCATGGCCTTGGGGTCGTGTGCGAGGATGGAGGCCCCCCTTCTCAGGAGCTCCTCGATCACCACTATGCTCCTCGACTCCCTGACATCGTCTGTGTTGGGCTTGAAGGATAGCCCCAGTATGCCGACCTTCTTACCCTTCAGGTTGTGCAGGCTCTCCTCCGCGAGACTTACAGCCCTCACGGGTTGTTTGTCGTTGACCCTTAAGGTGGCCTTCAGCATCTCCGGCTCTAGCTTAAGGCGCCTGGCCAGGGCTATGAGGGCCCTCGCATCCTTCGGCAGGCAGGAGCCGCCGAAACCCAGCCCGGCCTCCAGGTAGTGGGGGCCTATTCGCCTGTCGAGGCCGACGGCCTCGGCGACCTGGTACCAGTCGACGCCCAGGGCTTTGCATATGTTGGCCAGCTCGTTGGAGAGGCTGATGCGGGAGGCCAGGAAGGCGTTGCTGGCGTACTTTATCATCTCGGCAGTCCTGAGGTTGGTGAATATCTTCGGGGCGGTGCACCAACCGTAGATCTGGAGCATGGTATCCTTGCTGCGCTCATCCTCGACGCCGATGACCACCCTTTCGGGGCCCATGAAGTCCTCCACCGCGCTGCCCTCCCTCAGGAACTCGGGGTTGACGCACATGCCGAAATCCTTTGGGTATGATTTCTTCGAAGACCCCTCCACCGCAGGTCTGATCACCTCCTCTGTGGTCCTGGGTGGGACCGTGCTCCTGATGGCCACCAGATGCCAGCCGTCTTTGGCCCTGAGGGCTCTGCCAATCATCCTGGCGGTCTTGATGAGATATGTGAGGCCCACACCGCCATCCCTACGGCTGGGTGTGCCGACGGCCACAAAGGACACCTGGCTCTCCATGACGGCCCTGTAATAGTCATCGACGCAACGAAACAGGCCCTCGGCCATGGCATGGCGTAGAAGCTCCTCCAGCCCGGGCTCGTAGAAGGGTGTCTCACCCCTGGCGATGGCCTCAAGCCTACCGTGGTCTACATCGAACCCGATCACCCTGAAGCCTTTACTGGCGAGGCAGACGGCGGTGGTGAGGCCCACATACCCTAGACCGAAGACCGAAATGATGGGCTTCATACCCTGTTGTCTCAAAGAGCGGGTGTTCAGCTGGCCGCGTTAAGGTTTCTGTAGGATGCGGCCAAGGCTTCCCAGTAGGTCTCGGGGGTTCCCACATCGAACCTCTCCTCATCGCTGTTTAGCATTATGGCTTCGACTCTCAGCCCCCACTCGATGAGCTTCTGCACCGCATCGGTCAGCTGAATTTCATCGTTGACCCCGGGAGGCGTTTCCCTGAGGGCCTTCATGATCACCGGGTTGAAGATGTAGACGGGCATTATGGCCAGGTTGGTGGGGGGCTCCCTGGGCTTCTCGACAACCCTCCTGACCTTGATGACGCCGCCCACCCTTTCGACCTCCGCGACGCCGTAGAGCTTTCCCGGCTCACGGACCTCGCGTAGGACGAGCACGGCTTCGGGTCTCCGGTCGGCATAGTAGTTCAGCAGCCTCTTCAAATACGAGTTTTGCCTCGAGGCTATGTAGGTGTCTCCAGCGTGGACTAGAAAGGGCTCCACGCCCACGAAGGCCTCCGCCATGAGCACGGCGTGGCCAAAGCCCCTGGGCTCGGGCTGGTTGACCCAGAGGATGACCGAGTCCTCGATCCCCCTATAGAAGTCCTCCAGGCCCTTGGCCCTGGACTCCCTACCCCTCCTCCTGAGGAGCTCCACGAAGCTGTAGTCCGATGTGAAGTGGTCCACGACGCTCCTCTTGCCACGCCCCACCACGAAGCAGAAGCCCCTGAAGCCCACAGAGTACAGCTGCTCGAAGATCAGCTGGAGAACCGGTTTAAGGCATAATTTACCATCGTGGTCTACGCTGAACAGGGGGAGCATCTCTTTGGGAATCTCCTTGGTGGCGGGTAGCAGCCTGGTGCCTATGCCCGCGGCCGTGATCACCGCCTTATTGACCGTCAAGGTTCCACCAAGATGCTACGCTCCATGAAACAGCATCAACCCCATCCTTACGACCCCTGAGGTCCCCTAGATCCCAGATTCGAGGCCCTCCACAGGCACGACCCTTCGCTAGCAATTCCGGCAACCTCCTCCTTCTCGCATCAGCTCAAGCTGCTCCAACATCGCACCACCATTCTCTCTGCTGATAATATGAGCTTAACGTCCCTTGGCCGCTATCACTATATGGCCATACAAGTATAGCTTCGACTTCCAGCATCTTCTCAGCCAACATGGGAATAATCCCCCGGCGAAGACGGCCATGGTCGTGGCCCTTTCACACCCCACTGTTTGGAGGGTTGGAGGAATACGCCATCGATGCTGAAGGTTGGGGCTCTCCTACCTACCAACGAGAACTGGGAGATTCGAGATCATAGCCGAATGCGTCCCCCAACAGTCCAGTTTACGGCGAACTGCTCTATGGAAGTAGGGATGGTTAAGGGTATATCGGGTGCCCGTGTGAAGAGGGCCGATTAGCCCAGAGTATGAAGCTCTCTGTTCTTCTCAGAGTGCCCGTTGTGGTGTCTGGTATCATGTTCGCCCTCTCGATCGTTAGGAGGCCGATGATCATGTTTTCATCGACTCCGCTTCCCCTCAGGGCTTCCCTCACTTTCTCCGGAATATCCGCCACAGCCACGGCCTCGTACTTCAACACCTCCCCTTCTACCTCGAGCTCGAAGACCACGGCTTCCAACGCTTTCACGACATGGCCCGATACAGTAAAGAGATCGATCTTTCTTCCAGTATACTGGACGCCCACGCGTTCTGCCAGGGACCTGTCAATCAGGGTCATCCTGGCAACAGTGTCGGTGAGCACGGTGGAGGAGTAACTCTCCTTAACTCCAGACAGCCTGGCCTTTGCCTTCACCAGGGCCATTCATTTGTCACCTTTGACTTACTCACTATACCCACAATATGTCAATGCCAAAATGTTTTATCAAGTGGAATCAGTATCTCAGGATGCTCCTTTCCCTCCCTGCTTCTCTCCAAAAGCGGCTTGTAGAGCTGCGTTGCCCTATCCATTCCGCTCTCTTCCCACCAGAAGAGATCTTAGCCCCACCCGTATGAAATTAGCCTGTCGTGAACGCGTCGATTTCCGCTTCGACTTCGAATTCGTCTACCGGTTTTCGAAGCGGCACCGATACATATCACAGTCCCACAACTCTCTCCGGGTGCGGGAGGAACCAACCTCCAGCTGGTTGTGTTGGAATAGAGTGCTTACATGCCGAGGTAGGCCTCTGTCACCCGGGGGTCCTTCGCCACCTCGGTGGGTGTCCCCTCCGCGATCTTCTCCCCGTAGTTCATCACCGCCACCCTCTCACAGAGCTCCATGATGACCTGTAGGTCGTGGCTGACGATGAGGAAGCTCATCCCCCTCCCATCCCTGAGCTGCCTTATGCGCTCCATCAGGAGGCCCTTGATGGTGGGGTGGACGCCGGCGAAGGGCTCATCCATGAGGACCAGCTTGGCATCCAGCATGATGGCCCGGGCGAACTCCAGCAGCTTCTGCTGCCCACCCGAGAGCTCCGCTGCCCGCAGATCCTTCGACTGGAGGAGGTTCACCAGCTGCAGGCTGGAGGTTATCCTCTCCACCGCCTCTCGGTCCAGGGGCTGGAAGCTGTTCTTCAGGGTCGCCCTCAGGTTATCCCAGACGGTGAGCTCCCGGAAGAGCCGGGGCACCTGGAATGTGCGGCCGATGCCCAGGCCCAGTATGGTGTGGGGTGGCAGACCGTTGATGCGCCTCCCCTCGAAGAGGATGCTGCCCGAGTCGGGCCTGATGAGGCCGTTTATGAGGTTGAGCAGGGTCGTCTTACCCGCTCCGTTCGGCCCGATCAGCCCAATGATGGAGCGTCGGTCCACATCGAGGCTCACCCTGTCCACCGCCACCACGCCGCCGAACCTCTTGGATACGGCTTCCAGGTGAAGCATGTCCGTTCAGGCCGGCTTGGCCGCCCGAGCTGCCCGGACCAGGGCCCGCCTCCTTAAAAGCTCTCCCAGGCCCCCCACCAGGCCCCTCGGTGAGGCCGTGACGACGGCCACCAGGAGGCTCCCGAAGATCAGATAGTGCAGGTAGGGGTAGTGCACCAGCAGGTTTATCTTCGCTATATAGTACACCACCCCTCCCACCATGGGGCCGAAGACGGTCCCCGCGCCCCCCAGCAGGGTGACCACGAAGGACTCGATGGTGATGATGATCCTGAACTGGGTCTCGGGGCTGATGTAGGTGGCGAGGATGGCCGCCACCCCCCCTATGATGGCTGTGTAGGTGGTGCTGAGGATGAAGGCCACCCTCTTGTACAGGGTGGTGTTGATGCCGATGGTTTCCGCCGCCTCCTCATCCTCCCTTATGGCCCTGAGCTTGACGCCGAAGGTGGACCTGGCCAGAAACGAGGTGAGGAGGGATAGGGAGGCGAGGGTGGCCAGGAGGAAGTAGTAGGATTCGAAGAGTCTGTGCTCTCTGAGCAACACCAGGCCCCGGGAGCCCCCCAGGGCTCCCACCTGCGTGAAGAGGATGCCGAGGCTTTCAGCCAGGCCCAGGCTCGCGATGGCAAAGTATACGCCCCTCACCCTCAGCAGGGGCAGGGCCACCAGGTAGGAGAAGCCGGCCGTCGTGAGGCCCCCAAGCAGGATGGCCGGGGCCATGGGCACACCCAGGAACTTGAAGTAAATGGCGGTGAAGTAAGCACCCAGCCCGTAGTAGGCCACATGCCCAAAGTTCACATAGCCCGTGAATCCATAGAGGATGTTCAGCGCCATCCCGAGGCCGATGTACCTCATGACCTCGAAGACCACAACCACGCCCGCCGTGTCCAGGAAGAGGGGCAGCAGGCCGAAGGCGAGCATGGTGGCGAGTAACAGTGATGTCTGGGCCCCAGGCCTCCCGCCCGGGATGCCCAGGAGGCCCCTACCTCCCATAGAGCCTCGCACCCCACCAGGCCACCGCGGCTATCATCAGTATGAGTGGCAGGGCCGTGGAGAACATGGGGTTGAGGAGGGATGCGAAGACCGCCTCGATGACCCCGAAGAGTAGGGCCCAGATGAGCACGTATGGGGGGTTGCTCAGGCCGCCCAGCAGGACGACGGCGAAGGCCTTGACGGTGAAGGCGGCCCCCATGAAGGGGTCCACATGGGCTACGGCGATGGATGCCAGGGAGCCTGAGAAGGTGGCCAGCACCGTGCCCAGCATGAAGGCGTAGAAGTAGTAGCGCTCCATGTTGATCCCGACCAGCGCCGCGGCCCGCCGGTTCTGCATGATGGCCCTCATGGCCCTACCCGGATAGGTCCGGTAGAGCAGGAGGAAGAGGAGGCCCACCGCCGCCAGGGCCGCGAGGAAGCCCAGGAGCCGGGTCACGATCAAGACGAAGCCGCCTATCTGGAGGGAGCCGAGGTGGAGGGGCACCCCACGGACATCCACATCCCAGAGCATGATGGCGATGTTGATCAGGATGAGGGAGAGCCCGAAGAGGGATAGGAGGCTGGTGAGGGGGTCCATCGCCATAACCCTCCTGATGAATAGGAGGTATGTGGAGGCCGCCAGGAGGACGCCCACCAGGAGGGGTGGAACCATGGAGAGGGAGATGAGCAGCCCCGGGCTCTCCATCTTCAGCAGGACCAGGGGCCAGTAGAAGGCGTAGGCGCCCAGCATGATGAATTCGCCGTGGGCGACGTTCACAAGCCTGAGCACACCCCACGTTATCATGAGCCCGAGGCTGGCAACCGCATAGATCCCGCCGTTGAGGAGGCCGTTGATGACCTGCTGTAGGGCCAGCTCCCAGACTGCCACGGGCTACCTCTCAGGACTGGTCTGAAAAACCTTCGCCGTGAGCCGGGAAAGCTTAAAAATGAGCAGGGCCTAAAATAGCACCGTGAAGAGGGCCGTAAGCACTGGGTTAACCGCGGTCCTCATAGCCGTCTCACTGGTCATCGGCGCCGCGGCCGGCTTCTTCGCATACCCCGCTGTGGTCCCACCGTCGGAGAAGATCGTGGAGAAGGTTGTGGAGAAACCCGTTGAAAAGATCGTGGAGGTGGTCAAGCAGCCCCCGCCCGCACCCGAGGCCATCAAGATAGGCTACAGCATATCCCTCACAGGCTCGTACGCCGCCACCGCTAAGAGGCAGCATGAGGGCGTGCTCCTCTGGGCCGACTGGGTGAACCGGCAGGGGGGCATATTCGTCAAGGAGTATAACAGCCGGATCCCCGTGAAGCTGGTCTGGTACGACGATGAGAGCAATACGGACAGGGCCATCGCCCTCTACGAGCGGCTCATAACCGTGGACAAGGTGGACTTCCTGCTGGGCCCCTATGGCAGCCCCCTCACGGCGGCCGTGGCCCCCATAGCCGAGAAGTACAAGAAGGTGATGATATCCAGCATGGGCTCGGACGACTACATCTTCGAGCAGGGATACAAGTATATCGTTCAGCCCCTGACCCCAGCCAGCTACTACTTCCACTCCACCCTGGAGATGGTGAAGGCGCTGGACCCGGCGGCCAAGAAGGTGGCCATCATATATAGGGATGTGGCCTTCACAAAGACCGCGGCCGAGGGGGCCAGGGATTATGCCACCAAGCTGGGCTTCGAGGTGGTGTACTTCAAGTCCTACCCGGACAAGGTCACCGACCTGACACCCCTCCTCACGGAGCTGAAGTTCGTGGGTGCCGATATACTGCTGGTGGGCTCCCACATAGCCGATGGAACCCTGGCGGCCAAGCAGCTGAAGGAGCTGAACATAAACTTCAAGCTGATCAGCATAGCCGTGGCCATCACGGAGCCCGCATTCGTCCAAGCCCTGGGGGAGAAGGCTGTGGAGGGGCTGGTGGGCCCCTCACAGTGGGAGGTGGGCTATTCACTGCCCAAGGTGGACTTCGGCCCCACCGCTGAGGAGTGGATAGCCCTGTACACCAAGCTCGCCGGTGTGGAGCCCACGTACCACGCCACCGGGGGCTTCGCGGGGGCCCTGGTCCTGCACTACGCCATCGAGAAGGCGGGGACCCTGGACAACGATAAGGTCCGCCAGGTCTTCAACGAGCTCAGCTTCACCACCGCCTACGGGGCCTTCAAGATAGACCCCGCCACGGGCAAGCAGATAGCCCATAAGATGGTGCTGGTGCAGTGGCAGGGCGGGAAGAAGGTGATCGTCTGGCCGCCTGAGGGCGCCACGGCGAAGCCGATCTACCCGATACCACCCTGGGACAAGAAGGGCTAACACGTATTTTTTTCCTCCACTGTCCGCCCTATCTTAGGGAATCCTCCCATTGGGGGCCCTGACACCCGGCCTAGGACAAGTTTTATCTCGGAGCAGGCGTGGGGGCCATCGATGGTCATCGAGCTGGTGCCATCCGGCCCGGCACCCTCCAGGGTGGGTTTCATAGGCCTGGGGCGGATGGGTATGCCCATAGCTAGGAACATCCTGAGGGCTGGGATCCCCCTCACCGTATGGAACAGGACCAGGGCGAAGGCGGAGGAGCTGGCCGGGCTCGGCTGCCGTGTGGCGGAGACGCCGAGGCAGCTGGCCGAGGGATGTGATGTGGTCCTGAGCATGCTATTGGAGCCGTCGGCCACCGAGGATGTGCTCACCGGCACAGGGGCCTACGGGCACCAGGCGGTCATCCACGGCATCCGGGAGGGGTCCGTCGTGGTGGACATGAGCACCAACAGCCCCCTGGTGACCAAGAGGTTATCCGAGAGGTTCGGGCGGATTGGCGTGGAGTTTCTCGAGGCCCCCGTCATCGGGGGGCCCTTCATAGCGGAGCAGTCGAGGCTCACAGTCCTGGTGGCGGGCAGCCTGGATGCGGCCCGGAGGGTGGCGCCGGTGCTGAAGGCCAGCGCCGAGAAGCTGCTTTACGTGGGCCCCATAGGGGCCGCCATGAGCCTGAAGCTGCTGCTCAACCTGCACCTCTGGGTTCAGCTGGCCGCCTTCTCCGAGTGCGCCATCACGGCCTCCCGGTTGGGGGTGGACCCCAAGACCCTGGTGGAGGTGTTCAACAGCACCGTCTTCAGGAACTATGTGACGGAGTATAAGGCCTCCAAGCTGGTCAACGATGAGTGGTCGCCGGCCTTCACCATAAAGGGGGCCCTGAAGGACCTGAACCTCACCCTGGAGCTGGCCAGGGAGCTGGGCCTACCCCTACCCCTCACATCCCTCACCCGCGAGCTCTTCTCGGCCGCCGCCAACCAGGGTCTGGGGGAGCTGGACATCATGGCCATAGCCGTCCTGTATGGTAGGCTGGCGGGCGAGAGGATCTCCAGGCTGGTGTGAAGCCCATCAGACCAGGGGCACCTCGGTTATCTCGTCCGCCGGCCAGCGGGTGAGCACCTCACAGCCCCCGTCGGTCACCACCAGCATGTCCTCCACCCGGACACCCATCCTCCCATCGGGGGTGCAGTCCAGGGTCTCCAGGGCGATGGCCATGTTGGCGTGGATGGGCTGGGGGTGTTCGAGGGCCACCGGCCTCCAGAAGAAGGGGGGCTCGTAGAGGGAGAGGCCGAGGCCATGCCCCATGTTCATCCAGTAGGTGGAGAGCCTGTCCAGCTCGGACCTGATGTAGGGGGGCTTATCCCCCCACAGCTCCCGCTCGTCGGGCCAGGCCTCCACCACATCCCTGGTGGTGGCGCCGGGCTTGAGGGCGCCCTCCGCATCCCGGAGCCAGCGGTAGACCCGGGCGTAGGTCTCCCTCAGCTCCCTGGGGGCCCTACCCACATAGAAGGTCCTGTAGCAGCATGCGCGGTAGCCGAAGAAGCTGAAGTTGAAGAAGTCGGCGTAGACCACGTCGCCGGGCCTTATCCTCCTACCGCTGTAGGGCCTCGTGTTATCCTTGGGCCAGGTGTGGGGGCCGGAGACGATGAAACCCCCGTAGGGTGTTATGCCGTTCTCGATGGCGTAGGATACGCATCTCGCGAAGACCTCCCGCTCGGTGACGCCGGGCCTGAGGCTGCGGGCCAGGGTGGCGAAGCAGCCATCGATGATGGTGGCCAGGGCCCGGAAGCACTCCAGCTCCTCCGGTGTCTTGATGGACCTAGCCTCCTCCAGGGCCTGCGCCCCCTCCAGGCTCACATCCAGCCCCACCGCCCTGTAGGCCTCCAGCAGGGCCGGGTTGTTGGTATCCACCCCCACCCTCTCACCCTCGAGCCCGTGGCGGCGCAGCACCGACAATATCTGCTCGGCATGCTTCCGGGTCAGGTACTGCCGGGCCTCGGGGGAGCTGGCCTGGTGGGGGCCCCCGAAGCCGGGTATGGAGTACTCCACCTCCACATCCCGCAGTGTGTGCTTTAGGACGAAGGCGGTGTTGCACTCCTCAAAGACCACCGCCTGCCCCTCCAGGGGGAGTAGGGCGTACCTGTTCCCGCCCCCCATGGCGGGACCCCCGGGGAAGATGGGCGGGGCGTTGCTCACATAGGCCACGTTGGCGTCGGTGAGGCAGAGGAGGGCCCCCAAACCATGCTTCTTCATCATCGCCCGGGCCCTCGCCTGCTTCTCCCTCAACATCCGGTCGAAGTCGACCCCGCCGAGGGGTGTGTCCTCGGGGAAGCCCAGCTCACCCCTATGATAGTGGGCCACAGCAGCGGTGGGCGGCCAAGGGATTTAAGCGAGCCGCCCCCCCTCAGGGGATATGGATGTTGGGAATCTGGAGCCGAGCCCCGAGCGCCTGATAGGCATGCTGAGGAGGATGGTGGAGATCAGGCTCTTCGAGGAGATGGTGGAGAGGCTCTACCGGGAGGGGAGGATAGCCGGCCCCACCCATCTCTACGTGGGGCAGGAGGCGGTGGCCGTGGGTGTCTGCGAGGCCCTGGTGGAGGGGGACCAGGTGGTCTCCACCTACCGGGGCCATGGCCATGCCATAGCGAGGGGTGTGCCGCCCAGCATGCTGCTGGCCGAGATCCTGGGGAGGGCCACCGGCACCTGCAGGGGGTTGGGCGGATCCATGCACGCCTCCATGAGCACGGCCCACGGCATACCGGTGGCGACGGCCATCGTGGGGAGCGGGCTCCCCATCGGTGTGGGGATGGCCCTGGCCCTCAGCTACATGAAGACGGGGAGGGTGGTGGCGGCCTTCTTCGGGGATGGGGCCGTCAACACAGGCGCCTTCCACGAAGCCCTCAACCTGGCCGCCATCTGGAGGCTGCCCATCCTCTTCGTCTGCGAGAACAACCAGTACGCCATGTCCACGCCCATCAGGCGGGTCCTGGCGGGTGAGAGCATCACCGCCAGGGCCGCCGCCTACGGCATCAGGGCCCAGCAGGTCTTCGGCAACGATGTGCTGGAGGTCCACCGGGTGGCCCGGGCGCTGGTGGAGCAGCTCAGGAAGGGTGAGGGGCCCGCCTTCATGGAGTGCCTCACCTACAGGTTCAAGGGGCACGGGGCCTACGATGTGGTCACATGGTACAGGCCCAGGGATGAGGTGGAGGCCTGGCTGGCGAGGGACCCCATAGCGCTGCTCAAGAAGCGGCTCATCGAGCAGGGGCTCCTCACCGAGGAGCAGTACCGGCAGATGGAGGCGGAGGTGCAGGGGCGCCTGGAGGAGGCCAGGGCCGAGGCCCTCGAGGCCCCCGTCCTCGAATACGAGCAGCTCGGCCAGCTGGTATACGCGGGTGATGGGGATGGGTGAGCGGCTCCTCACATACGTGGAGGCCATCAACGAGGGCATCCGGGAGGAGATGAGGAGGGATGAGAGGGTCATCGTCTTCGGCGAGGAGGTGGCCGCCGCCGGCGGTGTCTACAAGGTCACCCGGGAGCTGCTGAGGGAGTTCGGGCCCCGGCGGGTGATGGACACACCCATATCCGAGATAGCCATCGTGGGCGCCGCCATCGGCGCGGCCTTGATGGGGCTCCGGCCCGTGGTGGAGATCATGTTCTTCGACTTCCTCGGCATAGCCTTCGACCAGCTGGTGACCCACGCCTCCAAGCTCCGGTTCATGAGCGGGGGGCAGGTGAAGGTGCCCATGGTGGTGAGGACTCAATATAGCCTGGGCCGGTCCTACGGCAGCCAGCACACCCAGTTCTTCGCCTCCGCCTTCCTCCAGGCCCCGGGCCTCAAGGTGGTGCTGCCCGCCACCCCCGCCGACGCCAAGGGCCTCATCAAGTCCAGCATCAGGGACGATAACCCCGTCCTCTTCATAGAGGCGGGCGCCCTCTACGTGGATAGGAGCTACATGGGTTACCGGGGGCCGGTGCCCGAGGGGGAGCACCTCGTGCCCCTGGGCAAGGCCGATGTGAAGAGGAGGGGCAGTGATGTGACGGTGGTGGCCGTCTCCAGAACGGTCTCCGAGGCGCTGGTGGCGGCGGAGAGGCTTGGGGCTGAGGGGATCAGCTGCGAGGTGGTGGATGTGAGGACCATCCAGCCCATGGACTACAGGACCATCCTGGAGTCCGTCAGGAGGACCAACCGGCTGGTCATCGCCGATGACAGTGTGAAGACGGGCGGCATATCCGCCGAGATCGCGGCCCACGTGGCCGAGGAGGGCTTCGAGTACCTGGAGGCCCCCATCATCCGGCTCAACTCGCCCCCCATGCCCACCCCCCAGTCCCCAGCCCTCGAGAAGAGGTACATGGTGACCTCGGACAAGATCGTGGGGGCCGTCAGGGCCCTCCTCGCCTAGGGGAAGTCGGGGTTCTCCAGCAGCCGGACCAGCTGGGATAGGAAGGCGGCCGCCGGCCCCCCATCCACCGCCCGGTGGTCGAAGACGAGGGTCAGGTGCCCCACGGGGCCCGGCGACACGGCCCCGTCGGGCTGCACCCTCGGCTTCACCACGATAGCCCCCACACCCAGTATGCAGATGGCCGGCGGGTTTATGATGGGGGTGAAGTAGGCCACCCCCTCCGGGCCCAGGTTGGTGACGGTGAACGTGTGCCCCGTCAGGTCGTCCATCCGAACCCTCCCCGACTCGATCTTCTCCCTGAGGGCGGCAAGCCTCCCCTCGACCTCCTCCGCGGTGAGGGTGTCAGCCCTCTTGATGACCGGGGCGTAGAGCCCCACCGACGTCTGCATGGCCACGGCTATGTTGACCTCCTCCACCGGCCTCACCTCCCCATCCAGGTAGAGGGCGTTGAGCCCGGGCATGCTCCTCAGCGCCAGGGCGGAGGCCCTCACCACCAGGGATGTGATGCTCACCGAGCCCCTCGAGGCCCGGTACCTCTCCACCAGCCTCCCGGCCTCATACTCCCTCATCAGGGCCACGGGCACCGATGTGTGGAAGCTGTAGGAGAGCCTCCTGGCCACGGCCCTCCTCACGGATGAGGCCCTGTCCCTCGACACGCCCACCTACTCCACCTCCACCTCCGCGATCACATCGCCCACCGGCACCTCATCCCCCTCCCCATGGATGATCCTGCTGAGGCGGCCGTCCACCTCCGAGACCACCTCCACCTGGGCCTTCTCCGTCTCCACCAGGGCTATCACCTCCCCCCTGCTCACCCTATCCCCCTCCCTCTTCAGCCACCTGGATACCAATCCGGACTCCATGGCCACATCCACCTTCGGCAGGATAACCCTGTGGATGCGGGGCACGGGGCGGCCGAGGCCCCCACTCATATAATGGTATCGGGGGGCGAAGCATCCTTAAAAGCGGGATGGCCTCAACCATGAGGTAGCCGCTGATTGATCGGGGTGGAGGGCCTCCGGGCTGGGTATGTGAGGGGCATAGATGTCCTTCAGGGGATAGACCTGGAGGCCCCCAGGAGCAGGGTCACCTCGGTCATAGGCCCCAACGGCTCCGGCAAGTCCACCCTGCTCAAGGCCATCTGCGGCTTCGTGAAGCCCACCGCGGGTAGGGTCCTCTACGACGGTAGGGAGATAACGGGGGAGAAGCCCTACAGGCTCCTCGGCATGGGCCTGGCCTACCTCACGCAGGAGCGGGAGCTCTTCCCCCAGATGACGGTGGAGGAGAACCTGATGCTGGGGGCCTGGCTCTTCCGGCATGACAGGGGCAGGGTGCAGGATGCCCTGCGGGCTGTCTACGAGCACTACCCCTTCCTCCGGGCGAGGAGGCATGTGAAGGCCGGCGCCCTGAGCGGGGGGGAGCAGAGGATGCTGGAGCTGGGGAGGCTCCTCATGTGCAACCCCCGGGTGCTGCTGTTGGATGAGCCCACCGCGGGGCTGGCGCCCAAGGTGGCCCGGGAGGTCTACTCCGAGATAGCGAGGCTGAAGGCCATGGACCTGACCGTGCTGCTGGTCGACCAGAACATAAGGGCCGCCGTGGAGCTGGCCGACAAGATCTATGTGCTGGAGAACGGGAGGGTGGTGGTGGAGGGCGACAGGGGGGAGCTTGCTGCGAGGGCGCCGGAGCTGGTCAGGGGCTGGCTGCGCCAGACATCAGGTTGACTCCCGCCTGAGCCAACCCTCGGGGTCCACCCGCTCCCTCAAGGTTTTCAGCTCAAACTCATCGGGTGGCTCCACCGGCTCCCAGCCCGAATGGTCGAACTCGAAACCGGTCCGCCTCACCACATCCTCCAGCGAAACCCCCGGCAGGAGGTACCTCAGCCTCGCCCGCCCCTCCACGAAGGAGAAGATGCAGAGGGGTGTTATGATGAACTCGGGCCCGCCCCTCAGGCCCAGGGCCCTCCTGGACACGCCGTCCCTCACCCAGCCCATCGCCGTGACATAGTCACACCTATCCACGAGGACCCTGGGGTCGTGCCTCTCCAGGTAGATGATGAACCTCCTGCTGTTGGTGGTCAGGGTGGCGATGCCCACGGGCCCGGGCCCCCGCAGGCTGAGGGCCCTGTAGTCGGGGCCCACGCCGATGAGGTTCACGTTCCCGTGCTTATCCACCTGAAGCCCGCTCACGAAGAAGACGTCGAAGAGGCCGTCGGCCTCCATCATCTCGTCTATACCCATGAGGGCTTCGGCGTAGCGGGAGTACCGGCTGTCGGCGAAGAACTCGAAGGATAGGACCCGCTGGAAACCCCCGAGGCTGCAGATATAGGGGCCCAGGAGCACGCTCATGTTGGGGGCGTGGGTGAAGTGGGCCAGGAGCACACCGGCCCTGGGCACCGGCAGGCCCGTGCCCACCACCACCACGGTGTCGTCGCGGAGCTGCCTCGATATGAAGACGGCGGCGACCTCCCTCCTGGAGGGGGGTGGCTGGTGCACCTAGCCCTCCTCCGAGAGAGATAGGAGCCTGCGCAGACCTATCTTCTCCAGGTATTCGACGTGGTCCCTGGGGGCGAGCACATAGCGGTCCAGGTACCTCTTCATGGGCTCCCCGTCCCCCCTGTACAGGGCCTGGGCGGCGGGTATATACTCCCCCACCAGGTGCTCCCGGTCTATCATGTAGAAGCCGGGGCTGGCCGTGGGATGGGCGCCGTAGGGCGCCACCACCACCCCCGTGACGCGGTGGGCCGGTATGGTGGTTTTGTGGGGCTCGGCCCTCACCCTCTCGTTGCCCACCAGCCTCTCAACCTCCACCAGCACCCTCTCCGCCGCCGCCGCCAGCAGCCGGTCCATCATCGGGGAGCCCACATGCTGCACGTTCCCGTAGCGGTCCGCGTAGGCCGCGTGAATCAGGGCCACATCCACCCTGATGGGCGGCACCGCCACCAGCGGTTGGCCCTCGAGGGGGTCCTGAAAGACCTTCAGGTGGGGGTTCACCTGGGGTAGGGATGTGCCCACACCCCCCCTCCAGGGCATGAATGGCAGGCCCTGGATGGCGGCCTTCAGGCCCGCGGTGAGCATGCCCGTATCGTAGTCTACGACCTCCAGCTCCCCCCGCTCCACCGCCCGCCGGAAGGCGGGGCCTATCCCGATCAGGGTCTCCCCGCCCACGTAGGGGGTTATGAGGGTCTTTACACAGCCCGCGGCCACCAGCAGGTCCACATCCAGCCCGCTGGGGGGCGAAACCACGGTCAGGCCCCTCACCCCCCTCCTCACCAGGGCCCTGAGGAGGGCCATGGGCCTCGATGTGAGCTGAAACCCGCCGATGGCGAGCCTGCACCCATCCCTGACGGCCTCCAGCGCATCCTCCAGCCCCATCAGCTTCTCCTTCCTGGCCATGCCCTACCCGGTATCCGCGGGCCTTATGGAGCTTAGGTACCCCACGATCTCGGCGATACTGCTCCCCACGGGGAAGACCCTGTCCACCCCCAGGGCCAGCAGCCTCTCTATGTCGCCCTGGGGTATCAGGCCCCCCACCACCAGCCTGAACCGGCCCGTGAGCCCCTCCGAGCCCAGCAGCTGCACCAGCCTCTCCACATACTCCATGTGGGCCCCGGAGAGGAAGCTCAGGCCTATCACATCCACATCCTCCTGCACCGCCGAACGGACGACGGCCTCGGGTGGAACCCTCATACCCATGTAAACCACCTCGAAGCCCGCATCCCTGAGGGCGAGGGCCAGGACCCTAAGGCCCCTGTCATGGCCGTCCAGGCCGCCCTTCGCCAGCAGAACCCTTAGCCTCCTCATCCCCTACAGGAGCGGCTCCCTGTACTCCCCATAGACATCCCTCAGCACGTCACATATCTCCCCCACCGTGGCGTAGGCCTTGACGGCCTCCAGGATGGCCGGCATCAGGTTCTCCCCGGCCACCGCCGCCTGCCTCACAGCCTCCAGGGTGGCGCGGACCCGCCCCCCATCCCTCTCCCCCCTAAGCCTCCTCAGCCTCTCCCGGGCCTCCACCTCCAGCTCCGGCCTGGGGGTGTAGGGCTGCACCCCCAAGCCCTGGCTCCCCCCATCCCTGAAGAGGTTGTGGGCCACGATGGGGAGCTCGCCGCTCTCCACCCTCCTCTGGAATTCATAGGCCTCCCGGGTCACCAGCTGGTGGTAGAGGCCGCTCTCGATGGCGGCCACCGCACCCCCGGCATCCTCCACCAGGCCGATCACCTCCTCGATCCTCCTCTCCATCTCGTCGGTCAACCACTCCACATAGTAGGATCCCCCCAGCGGGTCCACCACATCGGCGGCACCGCTCTCGTAGGCTATGATCTCCTGGGTCCTCACCGAGAGCTTCAGGGCCTCCGGCGTGGGTATGGCGTAGGCCTCGTCGAAGCAGGCTATATTCATGGACTGGACGCCGCCCAGCACCGCGGCCAGGGCCCCGATGGTCCCCCTCACGATGTTGATGTAGGGCTCCTCCACCGTGTACACGCTCCCCCCCACGGCGGTGCCTATCTTCAGGGCCATGGATGCGGGGTCCCTGGCCCCGAACCTCTCCCTCATCATCCGGGCCCAGAGCCTCCTCATGGCCCTGAACTTCGCCACCTCCTCGAAGAGGTCCATGTGGGAATATGTGTAGAAGGCCATCTTGCCGGCGAACTCGTCTATGTGGAGGCCACGGGCCAGGGTGGAGGTTATGTAGGCGATGGCGTTGGCGAAGGCCAGCCCCGTGGCCGTGGCGGCGTTGGCCCCCGCCTCCCTATAGTGGGCCTCACAGACGTTTATGGGGTGGAACCTGGGCATCCTCCTCACACAGAACTCTATCACGTCCACCGAGAGCTTGAGGGAGGGCCTCGGCGGGAAGATGAAGGCGTTCCTGGCCGTCAGCTCCTTGAGGTTGTCGTTCTGCACCGTGCCCGCCAGGGCCGCCATGGGGATACCCCGCCGCTCCGCCAGGGCGATGTACATGGCCAGGATTATGGAGGCCGTGGCGTTGATGGTGAAGGAGACGGAGACCCTGTCCAGGGGTATGCCGTCGAAGACCAGCTCCATCTCCTTCAGGCTGGGGACGGATACACCCACCTTACCCACCTCCCCATGGGCGAGGGGGTGGTCCGGGTCATACCCCACCTGGGTGGGCAGGTCCAGGGCCAGGCTCAGCCCCGTCTGCCCCCAGCTCAGCAGCTGCCGAAAGATCGTGTTGGTTTCGCGGGGATCCCCGTAGCCGGCGTACTGCCTTATGGTCCACACCCGGCCCCTGTAGCCCGTGGGGTACACACCCCTGGTGAAGGGGTAGGAGCCGGGATAGCCCAGCTTCTCCTCATAAACCCAGCCCCCACCCAGGTCCTCGGGCGTATAGAGGTCCTTGATGGGGATGCGGGCGGTCCTGGTGGCGAACAGCTCACGCCTCAGCCCATGCCTCTTCTTGAAGGGTTCGAGGACCTCCGCCTGCCACTCGCTCAGCTTCACAGCCCCTCCAGGCCGGGCGCGGCTCATAACCCTTGCTGTGACGCTCCACTCCCATGGAAGGCGGCCGCCGCCCCCAGGTGCACGGGCTCATGCCCGCCCCTGCTCAGCGCGGCCCTCAGGTACTGCCGCAGCCTCTCCTGAAAGCTGGGGTGTGCGCAGCGCTCCACGATCAGGGCCGCCCGCTCCCGGGGCGATAGGCCCCTCAGGTCCGCCCAGCCCACCTCGGTCACCAGCACATCCACATCGTGCTCCGGGATGTCCACGTGGCTCACCAGGGGCACCACCCTGGAGATGGCGCCGTTAGATGTGGTGGAGGGGGTTGCCACGATGGTGATGCGCGCCGCCCTCGTGAACTCCCCCGACCCCCCAACCCCCGTGTATATGGCGCCGCCGATGTGGGATACGTTGACGTTGCCATACACATCCACCTCGAGGGCCTGCTGAACACTGACCACACCCAGCCTGGATATCACCTCCAGGGAGTTGGTGACGGTGTAGGGCCTGATCACCACGTACCTCATCAACTCCCGATACCTCCCATAGAACTCCTCCCTGTACTTCTCCTCACCCCTGAGGCTGTAGAGGCAGGATGTGCTGATGGCCTGGACCTTGCCGGGCACCTCGGTTATCCACCTCAGGGGCAGGACCTCCGTCCAGACCCTCACCTCCCCCTCCAGCTCGTCCAGCAGGGCGCTGGCCAGGGGTCCTGAGCCGGCCTGGATGGTGAGGGGCCCATCCCCCTCAGCCTCCCGGGAGAGGAAGGCCAGGATGTTGCGGGCGATGGCCCTGTCGGTGGGGGAGGGTGACTGATAGGCGGCCGCATACTCCTCCTCGGATTCGGAGATGACGATGGCCGCCAGCTTCGACCTGGGGATCCGCAGGTGGGGCCTCCCCGGCCTATCCAGCACCCCCCTGATGGGGATGGGCACGCCGGGCTTCGGGGTGTATACGTCGTGCAGGCCCTCCAGCACCGGCTTCGCCGCGCTGATCTCCACCACCACATGCCTGCTGGCCTTCACGATCTCGGGTATGTAGTCGAGGGATAGGGAGGGGATTACACGGCCCCCCTCATCTATGCATGTGGCCTCTATCACGGCGATGTCGAGGCCGCCCTCGGGTATGAGGCCCGAACCCACAGCCCTCCCGTACTCGGCAAGCCAGGGGTCGAGGAAGGCCACCTCACCCCTGTTTATCCGCTCCCTGATCGGGCCTGTGCCGGCCACCAGGTATCGCCGCCTCACCACCAGCTTCGCCAGGCTCTCTTCAAAGCTGGGGGTGGTGCTGCCGCCCGTCAAGAGGGCCCTCAGGGCCAGGCCGCCCCTCTCCTCCGAAAGCTTCGCCAGGGCCCTGGGTATCTCCTTGGGGACCGAGGTGCCCGTCATCCCTGAGAAGGCAATGGTCACCTCACCCCTGACCAGCCTATCAACCACGGAGTGGGGATCCGCCACCCTATCCCTGAGGGAGGGGTCCCTCACCCTCTCAGCCAGCTCCATGATGCCCCGTTCGAGGCCGGGCCCGTCTTAAGAGTTTAAGGCTGAAGGGGCTGTCGCATGTGGCATGAGTGGAGCCACCACCTGGGAGGGTAGGTACTATGAGGACTTCGTGGTGGGTGAGCGGATAAAGCACCCCTACGGTAAGACGGTGACCGAGGCCGACAACCACCTCTTCAGCCTCATCACCCTCGCCCTGAACGAGATACACTTCAACGAGGAGTACGCGGGCTGCACGGAGTACCGGAGGCCCCTGGTGAACAGCTGCCTCACCCTGGCCCTCGTCACCGGCCTCAGCGTCATGGACATCAGCCAGAACGCCATAAACCTGGGCTGGAGGGAGGTGAGGCTGCTTAACCCCGTCTATGTGGGCGACACCCTATATGCGGAGTCCGAGGTGCTGGAGAAGCGGGAGTCCCGCTCCAGGCCGGAGATGGGGATCGTCTCGGTCAGGACCAGGGGGTACAACCAGAAGGGGGTGCCCGTCATCGAGTTCACCAGGACGGTGATGGTCTGGAAGAGGTCGCACGCGCCCAGGACGAAGCTGCTGCAGGAGAGGGCCCGGAGGGAGAGCCCGGGATAGGGCCGCGGCAAAGCACCTAGATAAGGGCCTAAAGCCTACCCGCGGGCCGGCAGCTCCCGCTTAGGGGGTCCGTCGTAGACTACGTTTTCTAGCTCCTCCTTCCTGAAGATTTCCTCCCTCACGACCTCCTCGTATCCGTGGGCGATGAGCCCGGCGGTGCGGGCTATCGCGTTGAAGGCCGCTATGACAGGGATGTCGTAGCCCATATCCAGGAGTATCGCGGCCGCGGCCGCGTCCGGGTTTATTATTAGCCTCCTCCCCGACTCCCTGAACAGCGCATCGTGTATCAGCTCGCAGAGCCGCACGTGCTTCCCCTCAAACCCCAGCTCCCTCGCCAGGGATAGGAGGCGCTGGGTCCTGGGATCCCTCTCCTTGTTGATGGGGTGGCCGTACCCCGGCAGCCTCCGGCCCGTGTCGAGGTGCTCCCTCACAATCCTTAGGGCCACCTCCTCCAGGGGTAGGCCCTCCCTCTCAGCCCTCTGAACCCCAGCCCTCAGCAGCTCGGCTGCGGGCCCGATCGCACCCCCATGGTAGATGCCTGAAAAGGCTATGAGGCCGGCCGCGGCGCTCTTCGCCAGGTCCACCCCCACCGAGGCACAGAGCCTGGCCACCCTCACCGAGGGGGCGGCGATACCGTAGTCCACGAAGGCCACGAGTATGGCGTCCAGCATCCTGCTCACCCTGGAGGGGGGCAGCTCCCCCGCCAGGACCAGGTGGACCACGTCGCTGAAGCTCACCCTCCCAATCAGGTCCTCGATATCGTAACCCCTGATCAGGAGCCTGTTGGGCTCCGTCTTGGTGATGGCCGTCCTCCACCTACTCATCATCCTGCATGTTGCTCCAGAAGGTATAAACCTTTTAGGGCTTCGAGAGCCTCTGCAAAGCCCCGCTTGAGGCTGGATGCGAGGTGGAGGAGCCTCATAGCCGTCCTGCTTTACCAGAACATGGCCTCCTTCACGGCCCTCGCCCTCCCCCCCGCCCTACCCTTCATGGGATCCAGGCTTGAGCTCACGGCCTCGGTGGCGGGCCTCCTGATGTTCACCCTATACCTCTCCGCCTCGCTCGCGGCCATACCCATGGGTGTGATGAGCGACAGGGTGGAGGAGAGGCGGTTGGCAGCCATATCCCTGGTAATCCTCTCCATCGGCATGGCCATCCTCCCCCGCTCCAGCAGCCTCACGGGCCTGCTACTGGTAACCATCCTCATCGGCGCCACCTACTCGCTCTCAGCCCCCCTAACATCCAGGATGGTTGCCCTATGGTTCGGGGGGCATGAGAGGGCCACGGCCATGGGGGTTAAGCAGTCCGGCTTCACCACCGGGGCCGCCCTGGCCTCCTTCATCATCCCCTACCTGGCCACCGCCGGGGACCTCGACCTCGCCTTCCTCACATCCTCCCTCCTAATCATGGCCAGCATACCCCCCGTCCTGCTCATCTACAGGTCCCCTGAAAGGGGCAGCATCCCGGTGAGGGGGCCCTCGGCAGTACGTGGGGTCTTGACTGACCGGAGGATGATCCTCTTCTCCACGGGCGCCTTCCTCCTGGCCTTCGCCCAGCTGGCCTACATATCACACCTCCCCCTCTTCATGGCCAGGGCCCTGAAGGTGAGCCCCCTTTGGGCCGGGATGACGCTGGGCCTCGTCCACCTGGCCGGGGCGGCGGGTAGGATCCTCCTGGGCCTCCTCAGCGACAGGGTCCACCACGCCCATAGGATGGCGACTCTGGGCCTCACGGGCACCCTCTCCTCAGCCGGTTTGGCCACCCTCGTACTCCTCTGGTTCACGGAGACCGGCTTCCCACAACTGATTCCCATCATGCTCTTCACCGGGTTCTTCATGATCGGCTCCGTGGGACTGGTCTTCACCGCCAGCACCGAGATCCTGGGGGAGCGGGTGGCCGGCACCGCCACAGGGCTGGTCTATACCTTCCTCTCCCTGGGCAACGGGGTGGGGCCCCTCGCCTTCGGGGTGGTGGCGGACACCCTGGGCTATCCTTCGGCCTGGGGGCTCCTCGCAGGAATACTGGTGGCCCATACCTACCTCATCCACCTCACCCGCCTCACCCAAACCCCTCAGCGGATGGAGCCTGTTAGAATATGACTCCCCAAAGCATACGAATCATCAGGGGGGCGATGGTGGGGTGCCCGCCCGGCTCCTGGGGTGAGGTGTGTGAGCTTCGAGAGGATGCTTAGGAAGGTGCTGAGGGCTAGGGAGCATGAGGCCGGGCCCCCTGAGGCCAGGGCACCAAGGGTGGTGGCTCTACTCCCCATCTATAACTCGGCCACCACCCTCACCCTCACCCTGGACAGCCTCCTCCCCCATGTGGACAGAATCATCATGTTTGAGGGGGCCTACGATGACTCGCCGGGGACGGGCGTCCGGTCAGCCGACAGGACGCTGAACATCGCCTACTCCTACCAGAGGGATTTTTCATCCAAGGTGGAGCTGTACCTCCAAAGGGCCCGGATGACCCGGCAGGAGAAGTGGAACTACCTCATCAACCTGGTCATGCCGGGGGACCTGGCGCTTCTCATGGATCTCGACGAGGTACTGCTGGTCTTGGAGGAAGGGACCTTTGAGAAGCCCAGGGGGGAGACGGCCGATTACTACCTTCTGGACGTGGTCTGGTATGACGCGTTGAGCCGGGGAGTGAGGGTGGACCCACGCATCAAGCTGATCAGGAAGAGGCCGGGCCTGCGGTTCACGGGTAGGAGCTGGGTGGTGGGGGAGCAGGTCCTGGGGGAGCCTAGCGTAAGCCCGGAGCTGCTCAAGCAGATGGGGTGGTACCTGCGTGGAGCCCAGATCTTCCGTCTAGACTTCCTGAGGCCTACTGTGTACAGGGCCCTCTTGCGGGGGTGAGTGCATATTTCCACTGAATGTCGCCCAGAGCCTACCTGTGGGCGTAGAGATGGTTGTGACACTGGCCCTTTTGGAGATGCCTCAGCCCCACCGCGTGGCGGTAGACTGGGTGGTAAGCCGCTTCTGCACTTCGAAGAGCTGCTGAAGAGGAGCGGCTGTGGGTACATAGCTCCACCCGATGACCCCACAGACCATCGAAGGCTGTGGAGGGCGTGCTAAAGGCTGAGCAATGCGCCATCAGGTTCTACAGTGAGATGGTGGATAAGTACAGGACGAGCGACGTTGTAACACACGAAGTCTTCGAGGAACTCCTCGAAGATGAGGTGGATGAGGAGGAGTGGGAGCGCATACTCTCCAAGCTCTAAGCACAGCCCTTTGAGGCAGAGTCACGTTTATCTGCCTTCAGCCTGCTCACAAGGTGTGGGCTTTCTACGAGGCCCGTTAGCCAAAGCCCCTAGCCCCCCAGGGCTTAGGGTCCCCCTTCATTGAGGTTCCTCCCTTTAGCTGATGTAGCCGAGGTCCCTCCCAGCCCTCTCCCTTTCCCTCTCCAGCTGAGCCTCCCTGCGCCTCTGCATCTCAGCCATGAGCCTTATGATGGCGGCGGTCTCCCTAGCCCTCTCCTGAAGCTTGCTCAGGTTGATGCTGAAGCCCAGGATCTTCGATAGGGCCCTCAAGACCGCTTCGGATGCCCCGGCGTCCACGATGTAGCCGGATGTCTCCCCCAAGAGACAGTAGCCCTTCATGCCCCTGAGCTTCGCGAGCCCTATGACCAGGCCGTTCACCCCACTTATGGTCCCCTCCGTCATCAGCTTCACATCGGCCTTCAAGAGGTCGCGAAGGAGCTCCTTGTCGGTGGCCGTCCCGTAGACAGCCGGGCTGCCTGAGAATCCACCCGTTATGTACGCCGCCAGGCTCCAGATGGAGTCGACACCCAAGTCCTGGGCGATCTGAAGCACCCTGTCCGCCATAAGGTACTGGCCCTGGGGGTCTTGGGGCTGCGCATCCCCCGTGTATATCAGGAAGTGCCTCTTGAGGTCGGGGACGTAGAGGTAGTACAGCTCATTCTTGAAGAGGGTGGAGGAGCCATCGGGCCTTATCAACACCTGGGGCGGGAAATAGTTGGAGTAGATCTCGGTGAGCAGCCGGCCCCCGAACTCGGTGATGAGATGGTCTACGGCCAGCTTGCCCACCAGGCCGCTGCCGGGCAGACCCACCACTAGAAGGGGCCTCTGAAGCTCCGGCTTCTCGATGAACCTGATGACCTCCAAGCCTGCTCGGTTCCATCGCCAGATTGGGGTAAAAAAGCATACTGCTCAGATGCCTGCATGCCCCGGCCGGGCACAAAGACTAAATCATCCCAGGTGCGGGCGGCTGCCAGATTGGCGGATGTAGCCCCTGAGCCGGAGCGGTGGGCCATAGCCCATATTTTCAGCTCCTATAACAACACCATAGTGCACATCACGGACCTCTCGGGTGCCGAGACCGTGGCCATCAGTTCCGGGGGGCAGCATGTGAAGGCCGACAGGTACGAATCCTCCCCCTACGCCGCCATGAAGGCCGCCTCCGTGGCGGGGGAGATCGCCAAGAGCAGGGGCTTCACGGCCCTTCACATCAAGGTGAGGGCCCCGGGCGGCACCAAGCCCCGTATACCCGGCCCGGGTGCACAGGCTGCCATCAGGGCGTTGGCCCGCATGGGCTTCAAGATCGGCAGGATCGAGGATGTCACACCCATCCCCCACGACACCACCCGGAAGAAGGGGGGTAGGAAGGGTAGAAGGGTCTAGGCCGGAACATTTGGGTGTGAGGCTGGCTCCGCTGGGCTATCCGGCCCTGGAAAGCTGCTCCTTGAGCCTCCTGGCCAGTGTGGGGCCTATCTTGGGCAGCAGGGCGAGCCTCTCCACCGATGCCCTCGATATATCCGCCGGAGTCCTGAGCCCAGCCGTGTAGAGGATTCGAGCCCTCACCCGCCCGATCCCCTCCAGGCTCACCAGAGGCAGCAGCTCCTCCTTCACCCCGTGGGCCAGCCTCGCCTCCAGCGTCCGGGCCTGGTGGGCGACCCGCCCCGCCCCCAACAGCTGGGCCAGCTCCGCCAGGGAGTGTGCGAGCCACTCCGCACTCTCCACCATCCTGTGGAGGTCCCCCGGCTCCACCCCCATCTTCTCCAGGATCTGGTCCTCCCCCTCCTCCTCCAGCCAGTGGTACAGGGTCATGACCCTCCTCATGGGCTCCATGAACTCTTCGTAGGCGACATAGTCCCTGGCCTGGGGGGGTGGGGAGAGAAATTCCCCGGCATGCTCCTCTACGAAGTGGGCCGCCTCCTCCCAGTCCCTGCTTCGGAGGGAGAGCTTCGGCTCGAAATCGGGTGCGCCCGCTATGAGGTGTAGCAGCCCCACCGGCCTGACCTCGGCATCCCTGTGGGAGAGGATGGCGTCCCTGAACATTACGCCGGTGAGGGGGTCTATGTAGAGGGTGGAGACCTTCGAGCCGAATTCCGTGGCCACGAGCCTCCTACCCCTCGTCTTTACCAGGCCCTCCGCCCCCAAATAGATGATGGCCCTCCTGGCGAGGGCCTCCACCATCCCCTGCCCCCTCTGCACCCTCAGCAGGGTGTGTGAGAGCACGCGGAACAGCTCCTCGAGCGTGGCCCCGGGGAGCGAGACTATGAGGGCCAGGGTGTGAATCCTCATGGTGTCTTCGGAGCCCAGCTTCGACTCGATGGGCTCTACCTCCCCCTCGATGTACTTCTGCCGAAGCTCCTCGGCACTATAGCTGGGCGAGGAGACCAGGACGGCCTCCCCATACTCGTCGTACCGGGGCCTACCGGCCCTCCCAATCATCTGCCGATATTCGAGGACGGATATGGTGGCGCTACCCCCGTAATCGGTGTCGTATCGGGCGGGGCTGGCGATCACCACCCGCCGGGCTGGCAGGTTAACCCCAGCCGCGAGGGTCGGGGTGCTGCATAGAACCTTGAGCACCCCATCCCTGAACCCGTCCTCCACGAGCCTCCTGTGCTCCGCTGCGAGCCCCGCGTGGTGAAAGGCCACCCCCCGCGCCACGGCATCCGCCAACAACCTGCTCAGCTCCGTCTCCTCCGCCGCATCCAACACCTCGCCGGAGAGCCTCCTGCAGGCAGCCCTCTCCTCCGGGGAGAGGATCCGCTCAACCACCTCCCCAGACCTTAGTGCGAGGGAGACGGCCCGCCGCCTGGTGTCTGCGAAGACCAGGGACTGCCCGCCCCCCTTCAGCCCATCTATCGCGACGTCCACGATGGGCCCCCTCCCGGAGGATGCGACCCGGGCCGTGGTCCCGTCGTTGAACCTGATCTCGCCGTCTTCGTAGACGCCCTCCCTCAGGGGCACGGGCCTCCACTCGGTGGTGATGACCTCCGCATCCACCCATCTGCCGAACTCCTCGCTGTTGGCTATGGTGGCGCTGAGGGCGAGCACCTGAGAGTCGGGTGGGTGCAGCGACAGGACCCGGGCCAGTATGGATTCAACTATCGGGCCCCGCCGGCCCTCCCCCACCAGGTGGATCTCATCCAGGATGAAGAGCCTGACCCGGTCCAGCCATGACGCGCCCCTCCTCAGCACCGAGTCGAACTTCTCGTTGGTCATCACGATTATGTCGAAGCGGCCCAGGTTCTCGGCCGGCTTATCATAGTCCCCCGTCGATATGCCAACCCTCGGCGTGACCCCCTGGCTCGTCACGAGCCTCTCGAAGACCTGGAACTCCGAGAACTTTTCATAGGCGAGGGCCCGCAGGGGGGTAAGGTAGACGGCCTTGCAACCCTGCTCCAGGACCTTCCTCGCCATGGCCATCATCGCCACCAGCGTCTTCCCCGAGGCCGTGGGCGAGGCCAGCACCATGTTCTTCCCGTCCAGGACCCCCCTCCTCACGGCCTCGGCCTGTGGGGGGTACAGCTCCCTGTAGCCCAGCTCGGCCAGGAGTTTGGTGAAGGCCGGCGGCAGCGGGAGATCCTCTATTCGCATGGCAGTCTAGATGCGCCTGTACTTCCCCGGAGCGGCCTCAAACACCATGCCGCTCTTCACCATGTTGGCCAGGGCCCTCTCGGCCTCCTCCCGCGATATCCCTGTGGCCTTCATCAGCTCCTCGATGAAGACCCTGGCATCCACCGGCTCCCGCCTCTCCCCCTCCAGCCTCTTGAAGATGTCGAGGCCCGTCGTCAGCACGGTCCTCAGGCTCAGGGGCCTCCCGTGCAGCACACCCAGGTCCACCCTACCCGTCTTAACGTCCATCGCCACCGACTGGAGCATGTAGTCGAAGAGCCGGATGGCCTCATCCACATCCTCCAGCGTCACCTTCGGCTTGAGTAGCAGGCGGGCCCTGGCGGTGGAGAGCCGGATGAGGGACTCCAGCTGGCGGGGCGTGATGGTTATCAGGGCCTCCGAACCCATGGACCTCAGCTTCACATAGTAGTCGAGGATGCGCTGCTCCGCCTCCTTGGTCAGCTCCGGCTCCATCCTCTTCGCATAGGCCACAAACTTGCGCAGGAACTCGAAGTCGAGGGGTGGCTCCACGGGGAAGTCCCTCCGCCTGTGAAGCTCTATCACATGCCTGGCCACCTCCTCATCCCTCGACCTCTCCGGCACATCCCTGATGACAAAGATCAGGTCGAACCGGGTCAGTAGGGGCACGGGTATAGCCACGTTCTCGTAGATATTCCTGTAGGGGTCGTACTTGCCGAAGACGGGGTTGGCGGCCGCGACGATCGAGGTGCGCGCGTTCAGGGTGGCCACGATACCGCCCTTCGCCACACTGACGCTGTTCTGCTCCATCACCTCATGCAGCACCTGCCGGTCCTCGGGCCTCATCTTGTCGAACTCGTCGATGCAGGCCAGGCCCTGGTCGGCCAGGACCAGGGCACCCGCCTCCAGCATCATCATCCCACCCTTCTCCTTCACCACCGCCGCCGTGAGGCCGGCGGCCGTGGACCCCCTGCCCGTGGTGTAAAGCCCCCTCGGCGCCAGCCTAGCCATATACTTGAGCAGCTCGCTCTTCGCCGTCCCGGGATCCCCCACCAGCAGTATGTTGATATCGCCCCGGAGCGTCGTCCCATCCGAGAGTATACGCTGGGGCGCCGAGACGACCTGGAGCAGGAGGGCCTCCTTTATCAGGGTGTAGCCGTGGACCGCGGGGGCCACTGATGCCACCAGCCTCTGGAATGCATCGGGCTGTTGAACCAGCTTCTTGAACCTGGCCTCGTCTTCCTCCGTTATCTCCAGCCTCTCCTCCTCCTTACCCAGGACCTCGACATACACACCCTCGAGGCGGGACTTGAAGATGCTGAGGGGCCTCCCCTGGGCACTCTCCGGCTCAGCCCTGTTGATCCCCACCACAACAACCCGGTCCCCCGGCCGGGCCGAATTCACTATATCCCCCGTGAGGTACACGTCGAGGGACTGGGGGAGCTGGCCGGGCGGCAGCTCCTCCGGCAGCTCCTGCAGCCGGGCGATCTGGTAGTCCGTGAAGAAGCTGGCCCGCTTGTCCAGCTCGAACTGACGGGTCTCTTCACACTCCGAGCATCTCCTGGGCAGTTTCAGTGAGAAGGCTCTCTGGGGCTCCCTCGTGATATGCCCCCGGGGGCATCGCCAGGCGGCCTCCACCAGCAACGGCTTGACCTCGGAGGTGCGGACCACCATGCCCGCGACGGCGATGAGCCGGTCCAGGTTGGCGCTGGAGACAGCCCTGAGCGGGATCCTATCCGGCAGGTTCTTTATCCGGACCTTGAACCTGCCCGGCGGGAGCTCGGCCGTCAGCTGCGGGTTGACGACGCTGAACAGCCTGTAGGCAGCCCTGTCGAAGGGCCTCTGGACCAGGTCGGGCTCTGATAGGAGGAGGTCCGCGATATCCCTATCGTAGGTTAGGAGGTCCTCGAAGTCCACCACGATGGAGGTCTTCCGTGATAGGACCGCCTTGAGGGCCTCCTCCCGGTACTTCAACCTCCCCGCCTTATCGGTGAAGCCCTTCAGAAACCCCTCCAGCTCCTCCTCCAGCTTCCCCTCCGTGAGGATGCTCAAGGGTTCTCACCGAGAACCCTCTTCTTCCAATCGCTGACCAGGGGTATGATTTGCCGCAGCAGCTCCCGCTCCTCCGGCACAATCCTGTCCATGAGGAGGGCGGCGCTCTCCCCCCCGGCCACGGCATTCAAGATCTTCCCCATCCTCAGCGTTATGAGGTCCATGGCCGTCATGTAGACCTTCCTGTACTGCTGCTGCGCCGCCTCACCCTTACTCCTCAGCGAGTTCAACCTGTCCCGCAGCCGGCTGTAGAAATCCTCGAAGGGCAGGCTGGACACCTGCCCCTGGCCCAGCCCTCGCTCCCGCACATAGGCCTTGAAGAGCTCCGTGTCGAAGCCCTCATCCATCAGCTCCACATACCCCTCACTCATCAGGGCGTAGGCCTGCCACCTCAAGACCGTGATCACATCCCCCTCCCGAAACTCGCCGGTCAGACCCTCTGACCGGAGGGGTGGGATGGGCTTCAGCACCCTCACGCGCACGGGTGCCATCTGGCTCTCCAGGCCGTCCGCGAGAGCCACCCTGGCCGCCAGGGGAGCTATATCATCGGTCATCGCAACCAGCCCGCGAGAATGGTATGGATAAACTGTTCACTGCTCCGGCCATTTCCACCAAAACCCAAACTCCTACACTTATATCCTTAAAGGGTCGGTGGAGTCGGTCTTACACTTGGCCCTGGTCCAGCAGACCCTGTGGGTGGAGAAGTACAGGCCCAGCAGGCTGGAGGATGTCGCCAACCAACGGGATGTGATCGAGGGCATCAAGAACCTGATGAAGAACCCGAAGGAGATGCCACATCTCCTCTTCGCAGGCCCCCCGGGCACAGGCAAGACCACGGTGGCCCTGATCATAGCGAGGACGATCCTCGGGGAGCGCTGGCGGGACTACACGCTGGAGCTGAACGCCAGCGACGAGAGGAGGATCGAGACCGTCCGGAACCGGATCAAGACCTTCGCCAGGTACGGGGCCGGGCCTGGGGACATACCCTTCCGCATCATAATCCTGGATGAGGCCGATGAGATGACGAATGACGCCCAGACCGCCCTTAGAAGGATCATGGAGGCCTCCAGCGCGACGACACGATTCATACTGACCTGCAACTACAGCTCCGGCATCATAGAGCCCATCCAGAGCCGAACCACCATCTTCCGCTTCCAGAGGCTGTCCGAGGCGGACGTGACCGATTATCTGGAGAGGATCTGCAGGGCCGAGAAGCTGAAGTATGAGCGGGAGGCCCTCTCCCTCATCTTCCAGCTGGCCGGGGGAGACCTGAGGCACGCCATCAACATGCTGCAGGCCGCCGCCTCCATCGGTCCCGTCGTCAAGAGCACCGTGGAGCGGGTCGGCCAGCTGGGGCCGAGGGGCAAGGTGAGGTCCGTGGTCCAGGCGGCCCTGGAGGGAAGGTTCAGGGAGGCCCGGCAGTCGGCGTTCGAGCTGATGAGGGTCGATGGATTGTCGGAGAGGGACTTTCTGAGAATGGCCTACGACGAGGCCGTGAACCTGGTGGGGGATAGGGGGGAGGTGGCCAGCCTCTTCGCCGAGTACGACTTCAGGTTGGTCCAGGGGGCCCACCCAGATATACAGATCTCAGCCCTCCTCGCAGAGCTCTCGGCCTTCGGCAAAAGTTTAAAACCCTCAGCCGGTTGAAAAGCACCGTTGCATTACCCAGAGGGGTACGTGACATAGAGCCCGACGAATACAGCTACCTAGATTACATCAGGTCTGCCTTCATGGAAACCTGTGAACTCTTCGGCTTCAGGGTGATGGAGCCCGCCACCCTCGAGTTCCTATCCACCCTGGAGGCCAAGAGCGGGCCCGCGATAGCCGATGAAATCTACTGGTTCAGGGATAAGGGGGGGAGAAGAATAGCCCTCCGATTCGACCTCACCGTTGGCCTGACCAGATACGCGTGCTCGAAGCGGGAGCTGCCCCTGCCCATCAAGCTGGCCGCCCTCGGCGATATGTGGAGGTACGACGAGCCCCAGTATGGAAGATACAGGTGGTTCCACCAATGGGATGTGGAGATCTTCGGCGTACCCCACATCGAGGCCGACGCCGAAGTCATACTCTTCGGGCAGAAGCTGCTGGAGAGGCTGGGCCTCGCCGATGTGGAGCTACATGTGGGAGATCGAAAGACCGTTGAGAGCTTCCTACGAAGGGATGTCGGGGTCTCAGATGAGTCCGTGATCCTGGACATGCTGCGCGCACTGGACAAGCTCTCCAGGAAGCCCAGGAGCGAAGTCATCGGGGAGTACGTGCAGAGGGGGGTCCGGCCGGAGATCCTGGAGCGTGCCTTCAGCTTCGGAGAGCTGAAGGGCGAGCCCGAAGCTGTATGTGACGAGCTGGATAGGCGCGGGTTCGACAGCAGCGGGCTCCGCCGCCTCTGGGAGCTGCTGAAGGCCGGCGGCGCGAGGAGGGTCGTCTACGACCTCGGGCTGACCCGGGGGATAGATTACTACACCGGGGTGGTCTTCGAGTACATCGACCCCCAGGACCCGGGCCTCGGCTCACTCGCCGGCGGGGGCCGCTACGACATCCTGCCCCAAGTATTCGGTCGGGGCGACCTGGGCGCCACCGGCGCGGCGGGGGGCATCGAAAGAACGATACTGGCCATGAGGAGGAGGGCCCAGCCGGCCCGGGGCGATGAGCCGAGGAGGGGTGTCCTCGTGGCCTACACGACCCCAGAACTCCTGGGGAGGGCGGTGGAGCTCTGCTACAGGATCAGGGACAGGGGGGTGAGGGCGGAGTACGACCTGCTAAGGAGGCCCCTGAGAAGGCAGATGGATATCGCCTCACGGTACCATCGATGGGCCATCATCCTAGGTCCGAGGGAGGTCTCGGCGGGGAGGGCGGTGCTCAGGGACCTGCTCACGGGGCGCGAGGAGGAACTGCCGATAGACCATCTGCCCACGGCGCTATCCAATTATGCAAAGTAGACCTTTTATAGCTTGGGCTTTCCCACGAATAGGGATGCCGGAGGTCGGCGAGAAAGCCCCGGACTTTGCGCTATATGATACGGAGAGGCGGGAGCGGAGGTTATCGGAGTTCCTAGCCCCGGGCAGGAAGACCATACTCGCATTCTTCCCCGGAGCCTTCACCAGTGTCTGCACTCAGGAGCTCTGCACCTTCCGGGATATGCTCTCCGAGCTACAGGCACTTAACGGTCAGCTGGTTGCCATATCCGTCGACTCCCCCTTCGCCAATAGGGCCTTCGCTGAAAAGAATAACCTGGCATTCCCCATCCTGAGCGATTACAGGCGTGAGGTGATCCGGATGTATGATGTCGTCTGGAACGACCTGGCAGGGTTGAAGGGATATGTTTCGGCCAACCGGGCCATATTCATCCTCGACGATACGGGCAAGATACTATACAAGTGGGTGGCGCCCAACCCCGGGGTTCTACCCAACTTCGATGATGTCAAGGCCGTCCTCGAGAGGACATAACTCCAGCACCACGGATATATGCGCCTCCAATCCCTCGTACATATTTAGATCCTGTGGGTCTTATAACAACCCCGTCATTCATGAAGAGCATAGGGGCTGATGCGGTCGTCAGGGTGGAAGAGGCGCGCCTGAGCGGCGACCAGATAGTCGTGATGAGGAGTGTCCCCAAATGGAAGAACGTAGTCCTACGGGGGGAAGATATTCAGTCAGGCCAAGTGATAGTCGAGAGAGGCCGGATCATCGGACCGCCCGATATCGCACTACTCATCTCAGCGGGCAGGAGTAATGTGAGGGTCTTCAGGAGGCCGAGGGTGGGCATCCTCTCCGTGGGGATGACCTGACTGAATCCGGTAGCGATGGAGGGAAGACGGTCAACAACTGCTCCAACCTGATCTGCGGTTACCTCTCAGAAATAGGGTTGGACCCGCTGCCCATGGGTGTAGCCGGTGACGACCCGGTACAGGTCAGGAACATAATCGAAGGCAGAATCGACGAGCTTGATGCGATCATCACCATCGGTGGATGCTCTGTGGGGGAGAACGACCAGACTCCCAGCGCATTCCCTGAGGGCCTGCTATTTCACGGCATCAGGCTGCTCCCCATAAAGCCCACCGGTATGGCCATCGTGAGGGGTAAGCCAATCATACTCCTCCCCGGTCACGCAGTCTCCGCCGCACTTTCATTCTTTCTCGTCGCTCTTCCAGCATTGAACATAATCTCCGGCCTCGGCTTCGATGCCCGGATGCCCATCATCAAGGCCCACGCCGCAAAACGTTTCTCCAACACCCACACCATCGACGCGCTATACCTCGTAAGGTTGCGAAGAAGCGATGGCGAGTATGAGGCCACCCCCCTCGGCTGGGGCTCAAACTCACTTTCCAACCTGGCGAGAGCAAATGGTTTCCTCCGCCTGGCCCCAGCCCAGGTGGTGGAGAAGGGCGAGGCGATAAGCGTCACCTTGCTCGGTGGTCTCGAGATGTCCAGAGTTATGAGGCGATCTCACCCGACGGATGTGTTTGGAGTTCTAGGATAGGGTCCTGAATACTTATTAGGCAGCCTCTACGCCAACCCGCAATGCGGGGCGGCATACCCAGGATCAACAGAGCCCGGTTCCTCCGGCTCTTCAGGGAGCTGTCGGGCATCGGGGCCAGCGAAGACGGCTCCGTGCACAGGCCCGCCCTTTCCGAGGCCCATCTGGAGGCCAGGAAGCTGCTCGTCGAGAAGCTCTCATCCCTGGGGGGTTCGGGAGCAGTTTCGGTCAAGTGTCAACTTGATAAGCTTTACATGACCCTTGAAGTTGCGGAGATCTACGGTGCTAGAAGCCGTAATAAGCGCAAGATGGTGGAGGCGGTCAAGAGTGCCATTAGAGGCTGTTAGGCTCACGGCAAGCTTTAAGCTGGATGGGTCGATTCCAGAGGGCCTTTTCTCGACATATAGAGAAGTCTTAGGTCAGCTGCTTGATCATGCCTGGGCAGAACGGATTACAAGCTTCAAGAGGCTTAAAGCGGAAAAGTATCACGGGTTGAGGGCGAGGTATCCGAGGCTTCCATCACACTACATCTATACAGCGTGTCAGATGGCCTGCTCAATCTACAAGAGCTTCAGAAAACTTAAGAGGAGAGGCTTAGCAAAGGCAGAGAAGCCGGTCTTTAAAAAGCGAGTCATAATGCTGGATGACCACTTATTCAGCCTCGACCTTGAAAGCTGGGAAGCCTCGGTAGCTGTTGAGAACGGCAGGGTTAAGCTAAGGCTGCTCCACGGGACTTATCACGAGAAGTTCAAAGAAATGAAGGTCGGTCAAGCTTGGCTAGTTAAGGCTGAAGATGGATTCTACCTGAAGGCTGTATTCTCCAAGATCGTTGAGCTTGCAGAATCAAATGGGAAGGCGATCGCCGTGGATATAAACGAGAACAACGTCGCCTTCGGCTCCACGGAGCGTGTTAGAAATGCTGAGACTGGGGAGAGAGCCATAAGGACAGCCTACTTCCTCAAGCGTAGAAGACTACAGTCCAAGCCCAGGCTGAACGAGAAACCCCTGATGGCTAAATACAGAGGTAGGGAGCGCAGAAGGGTTGAACACATCTACCACAAGCTCGCTAACCAGATAATCGACGAAGCAAAAGAGTTGAAAGCTTCAACAATCGTGCTAGAAGAACTTGCGAACATAAGGAAGAGAATTAGACGTTCAAAACCTATAAATGGTAGGCTGAACAGGTGGAGCTTCAGAAAGCTCCAGAACATCATAGAATACAAGGCGAAGCTCGCTGGTCTAAGCCTAAAGTATGTTAATGCTAAGGGGACTTCAAGCCTGTGCCCGATATGTGGGGGAGAGCTAAGCCCGAATGGGTGTAGGCTAATGAAGTGCCCGAGCTGTGGCACGGAGCAGGATAGGGATATAATAGCTGTGAAGAACCTCCTCCGCCGACACCAGATGGATGTGGGGGCTTCACCCGTTCACCCCGAAAGCCCTCCCATGAAAAGAGGAGGGAAGGAATGAAAGTTAACGCCGGACCAGAACGGGAGCTTCGCAGGGCCCTAATATGTGGCCGGCCTGCTAAGGCGGCTGTCAAGAGGGGAGGGGGTTACGTATCGGCTAAGGACCCTGGAGATGTACCGGCCCACAGCCTTTCACCCGGACGTGGTTCGCTGCGTTGAGGAGGTGGCAGGAAGACTGGGGCTGAGCCACACTCGGCTCTACAGCGGAGCCGGGCATGACGCGCAGAACATGGCCGCCATCACGAGGGCGGGGATGATATTCATACCCTCCATCGGAGGTGTGAGCCACAGCAGGCAGGAGAGGTCTACGCAGAGGCACATGGTGTATGGAGCCGACACACTCTTGAACACCATCCTGGATCTTGATCGGAGGCTTTCATGCCGGTAGGTTTAGGTTGGCGCTGTCGGCGGCGCTAAACTTTAACTTTAAGCTCCCTGTGAAGGATGTTAAGATGGAAATGGGGTGATGGGCCTTGGGGAGGCTGCTTTGGAAACCCACCGAGGAACGGATAGGAGAGGCCAACATCACAAGGTTCATCGAGTATGTCAATAAAAGGTTCGGTCTTAGCATCGGCTCCTACTTCGAGCTATACAATTGGTCCGTGGAGAGTATGTGTGATTTCTGGGCGGCCATGTGGGATTTCGGCAGGGTCCTGGCCTCCCCTGGATACGATGTGGTGGTCGACGACCTGAACCGGTTTCCAGGTGCGAGATGGTTCATCGGAGCGCGCCTGAACTTTGCGGAAAACCTCCTAAGGTTCAGGGACAACCACCTGGCCTTCGTCTTCCGGAGCGAGGATGGACAGGCCGCCCAGATGACCTATTCAGAGCTATACTATGAAGTTGCGCGTTTGGCCACCTGGCTGAGGGAAATTGGTGTTTCCGCCGGGGACCGGGTGGCCGCCTACATGCCCAACATCATCCAAACCCCCGTCGCCATGCTGGCCACCACCTGTCTGGGCGCCGTATGGTCTTCCTGCGGCGCCGAGCTGGGGCCGCATGCGGTGGTAGACCGGCTCAGCCAGATCGGGCCGAAGGTCCTGGTCACAGCCGACGGCTACCCATACAAGGGTAGACGCTTCGATCTCCTGCCCAACGTGGAGAAGGTAGTGAGGGGTATCCCAACCCTCGAGAAGGTCATAGTCGTCCCCTACACCAGGGAGAAACCCGACGTAAGTGAAATCCCCAAATCCATCCTCTACGATGAAGCCGTTTCGCCAAGGGAGAGACCCGAGATAGGCTTTGAACACTTCCCCCCCGACCATCCAGTCTACATCATGTTCTCTTCGGGCACCACGGGGAAGCCGAAGTGCATGGTGCAGGGAGCCGCTGGGGTCCTCGTAAACCACCTGAAGGAGCTGATGCTCCACACAGACCTGAAGCGTGAGGATCGGATCACCTACATAACCTCGCCCAGCTGGATGATGTGGAATTGGACCGTGAGCTCCCTGGCCGTGGGGGCGACCATCGTGCTCTATGACGGTAATCCCAACCACCCCGGCTGGGATACCATGTGGAGGCTGATCGAGGAGGAAGGGGTGACCATCTTCGGGTGTAGCGCCAGCTACATCAATTACCTGAGAAGTGTGGGTGCCCAGCCCAAAAAGCTCTTCGACTTATCATCGCTACGGGAAATATCACAGACGGGCTCGCCGCTCTCGGCTGACGGATTTGAGTGGGTATACCGCGAGGTTAAGGAGGACCTACATTTCAACTCCATTTCAGGTGGGACGGACATAAACGGATGCTTCGCGGCAGGAAGCCCAACCCTGCCCGTCCACGCCGGGGAGCTGCAGGCACCGGCCCTCGGCATGAAGGTCAAGGCATACGACGAGGGGGGGAACCCGGTCCTGGATCAGGTGGGGGAGCTGGTCTGTGAAGCACCGGCGCCCTCCATGCCCCTCTACTTTTGGAACGACCCCGATGGAAGACTGTATAGGGAGGCCTACTTCGACTACTACCGGTTCGCGGGCAAGAACGTCTGGAGGCATGGCGACTGGATCATAATCCACAGCGACACAGGCGGGATAACGTTCCTCGGACGCTCGGACGCCGTCCTAAAGCCTTCGGGTGTAAGGATAGGGACCGCCGAGATATACAGCGTGGTTGAGAGGCTACCCGAGGTGGCCGACAGCCTGGCCGTCGGGCAGAGCTGGAAGGGCGACCAGCGCATCATCCTGTTCGTCAAGTTGAAGCCCGGCCATAAACTGACCGAGGAGTTGAAGGATAAGATAAGAAGGGCCCTACGGGAGAACGCGTCGCCCAGGCATGTCCCGGCCAAGATCCTGGAAGCCCCCGACATCCCCTATACATTCAACATGAAGAAGGTTGAAATCGCCGTCACCAACATAATACATGGGAGGCCGGTGACCAACAGAGATGCGCTGGTGAATCCGGAGTCGCTCGAGTACTTCGAGAAGATCCTGCCGGAACTCCAGAAAGAATAGTGGGATCCGGCAACCCCCATTCCCCTATGGGGGCTTTCAAGCCCGACCGCGTGATCCAGTGACTCTTACATAGATATAGATGGGTGTGGGCTTCCAAAACCCCCCACTTCCCCCTCTGAAAGCCGCGCTGGCTGCAGGGTCCGTCGGCGGCATTCAAGGAGCAGCTGGCTTCACCTGTGGTGTGTTCTGAGAAGGAGCTCGGCTGCTTCCGGAACCAGTGGGTCCAGGGCCCTATAGCCCCTGCTGTCCTTTTCAAGCAAGGAGAGCTGGGCCAGCGTGTTCAGGAGGTTCGCCAGCTGGGGGTTACTGATTGTCCTTTTGAACCTCTTCTCTAGAGAGGTTTTGAGCTCGGACCAGGTTCTCAAACCCCCCCGAAGCTCCGCCAGTATCCCCATGTACAGGAGGCTCCTCCTGGCCACCCCCTCAAGCTCGGAGGCGCAGAGAGCCACCGCTTTAGACCTAATAGAGTGGATGGTTTCGGAACTATCTACCCAAGCTCCCCCTCTGCATCTTCTAACAACCTCGGCCCCGAAGTAGGTCAACCACCCTATTATGCCGTCCAGCTGCTCTACAGCCTGAAGGAGCACATCATCCTCGACCTTGACGTTGTGAGCTTTGAAGCCCGCCCTGAGGAAATCCAGTGACCTGTCCCTGTCCAGCCTCTCAACCACCACCCTCTCAACATACCTTCCAAAGAGGGGAGATTTGGGGTCTTCCAGGCCGAGCAGCTTGTATAAAACCCCCACCTCCGAGCCGGAGAGGATAAATGTCATGTTCTCCAAATTATCATAGCCGTAGGCTAGGAGGCGTCTAAAGTCAAGTCCCCTCCTCCCCCCCTGGAAAAACCTCAGTTCCTGCGCCTCATCAAAAACTATTGGTAGGTTAAAGCCCTCCCCCATTGCCCATTGGTTCAAAGCCCTGAGGATAGATATCAGGCTGGGTTTCTCCCTTCCCAGGTCTATGGAGATGCCCTCGGCGCCGACTCTTATCCCCCTCACCCTCCTTAACTGCTCGAAAAGCCTTCTGCGCAGTGGGAGGGCCCTGTTGAGCTCCTCAGCCACCATGCTGTAGAGCGCCTTATCATCATAGGAGGGGAGGGCACGCAGATCCAGGAAGATATAGGGAATACCAAGGGAGTTCAACGCCGCCTTGATCAAAGATGTCTTTCCAACCCTCCTGACCCCCAGCACGAGCACCATCCTGGATCTCATCTTCACCGCCTCGATCAGCGCCTTTGACTCCCGCTCTCTGTCGTAGAGGTTTTCCAGCGATGTTTTAGGAGCCTCGGAGAAAGGGTCTTCTAGTAATGAGGTCATGACCCAGGTAATGGGGTCATAACCTAGATAAGGCTTTAACTCGCTGTCCGCAGCTATGGAAAGCGGTGCTTGGTCATCAACCGGTTATGTTTGCACCTGCGGGTTTAGCCGCCTGGCAAATCCATCCCCGGACAGCTCCTTGAAAGCCGGCATACAATAGAAGGGCCGGTCGGGTGATGGGAGCTACGCGCAGATTACCCTCATCCGAGCAGGTGCGGGCCCGGTGGGATTTGAACCCACGACCCCCGGCTTTCCCCCAAAAGCCCGAAGGCCGGTGCCCTCTACGGTTATGTCTGCCATCCGTGCTGGGCAACGGGCCCATAACACGGCCTAGCCACCATGTATTAAGCATACGCGGGCTCCGCTAGGCGATCCGGCCCTGGTCGGTCCGACCGCTGGCAGCCTTGATTTCTGGCAGCGACTTGCTGTAGGGCTGTGTGGCAACGCCCCTCTCAGTTATGAAGGATGATATGTAGTCAGGGGGTGTCACGTCGAATACGGGGTTGTAGACCCCCACACCCCTCGGGGCCACCCTCCTGCCCATGATCTTCACCACCTCCATGAAGCTCCTCTGCTCCACCACCACATCCTCCACCTTCGATGTGGGGTCTATGGTTGAGGTGGGGACGGCACAGTAGAAGGGGATTCCGTGGGCCCGGGCGAGCTGGGCGAGGGTGTATGTGCCGACCTTGTTGAATAGGTGTCCGTCGAGTAGAACCCGGTCTCCTCCCACGATCACCTTGTCCACCCGGCCCTCCCTCATCAGCATACCTGCCGCGCCGTCGACTAGGAGGGTGCATGGGATGCCGAGGATCTTGAGTTCATAGGCGGTAAGCCTCGCCCCCTGAAGTGCTGGCCTCGTCTCGGTGGCATAGACATGAATACACTTCCCCATCTCCCAGGCCCTCCTGATAACACCCAGGGCTGTTCCGTAGCCGGTGGTGGCCAGGCCCCCCGTGCTCTGCCGCCCTAGGGGCGTTTGCAGTGGGTTAGGACCCGGTCACCGTCCTGGAGCAGCCTGGCCCCAAACTCTCCGATGGCGCGGCAGGCTTCATAGTCTTCCCGCTCGATGCTCAAGGCCTCCGCGACCAGCTGCTTTCTAATATCTTCCACAGAGCCATCGCTCTCCCTCGCCCTTCTCAGCATCCTTTCCGTCGCCCACCTTATGTTATAGGCTGTCGGACGGGTGGCGATCATCAGCTGGCTGGCCTTCTCCACCCTGGCGAGGAGGTCGGCCCTCGTTCCGCCCCCCAGGGCCGCTAACGCGATGCCCATCGCCGCCGCCACCCCCAGGGCCGGGGCGCCCCGGATGGCCATGCTTCGAACAGCCTCGGCCACGTGCTCGGGCTTCTCGCAGACTATCACTCGCCTACGGTTGGGTAGGGCCCTCTGGTCCAGTATGTATGCCCTGTCATTTTCCCACCAGATCGGTCGTAGCTCTTCCACACCGCTATCCTGCGCCGCGGCGCATTAAAGGTTGGTCCTCGTCGACTCCGGGGCCCCTTCCAGGGTACGACCCCCAGGTCCCGAGAAAGTGTTTAAGGGTATGGTTGGGGGCCGAAGAGTATGGCCCATATGACTGAGGCCCCACCCCTCCAGGTTTTCAAGGCGAAGCTCACCAGGCGAGGCACGATCATCGATGACGCCGGTGCCATCGAATACCTCTCCCAGAGGGGGTATGGGGAGAAGCTGGATGCTGGTAAACTCAGGCTCTACGATTATGAGACGCTCTACTTGATGTATACGGGGAGGTTGGAGGTCGAGAAGGGGTCGAAGAAGCTGACCCTCGAAGAGATGGTCGATGTGGCCCTGCGCCGGGACGATGATGCATGGATAAAGTTCTTGGTCTACAGGGACCTGAGGTCCAGGAGCTACGTGGTCAGGGAAGGCTTTGGCTTTGGCATCGACTTCCGCGTCTACGAGAAGGGCGAGTACGGCGAGAAGCCGGCGAAATACGTCGTCTTCTGCCTGAGCGAGGGCTCCACCATGAGGGCCAGACAGATACAGAGGGCTGTCCAGCAGATCATGACGATGGGCAAGGAGCCTGTGATCGCCGTGGTGGAGAGGAGGGGTGAGGTCATCTACTACAAGGTGAATCCCACATTCAGGTCGGCCCGCTGAGCCCCATGGGTACTCTAAGGGGGCTGCTCCTGTTGATGAGGCCGCCCAACTCCCTCATGATAGGCTTGGGTGTCGTGGTGGGCTATATGGCGGCCAGCAGGAGCCTGGCCATACCCGCGGCTCGGGAACCCCTCCTTGGATTTCTCACCGGCTTCTTCATATCTTCCTTCTCGATGACGGTGAATGACATCAAGGATGTGGAGGTTGACAGGGTGAACCAGCCCAATAGGCCCATCGCCAGCGGCTCGGTGTCACCCGCCGCCGCCCGGGTGTGGGCTGGGGCCCTGCTCATCCTGGGCCTCCTGGCCTCCACCCCCACGGGCCCCTACACCTTCGTCTACTCCCTCGTCTTCGCCGCCCTCGGCTGGCTCTACAGCGATGCGTTGAAGCGGCGCGGCCTCGCGGGAAACATGGCTGTGGCTGCTTCGGTGGCGGCCCCGTTCCCCTACGGGGCTCTCTTGGTCGGCGCCATGGCCGACCCCTACATCCTCCTCCTCACCTCCACCGCCTTCCTCTCCGCCCTGGGCCGGGAGGTGGTCAAGGGCATCCCAGATGTTAGGGGTGACATGCTGGTGGGCCATCGGACCCTCGCGGTCACCCACGGGGAGAGGTACGCCGCCTCGGTTGCCTCCATCTTCTTCGTGGCGGCCAGCCTCCTCTCCCTGATGCCCGCCCTCCTGGGCCTGGCGGGCCAGCTCTACCTCCCCAGCGTACTCCCCCCCGCCCTCCTCCATCTATATCTGGCCTATCGGATTTCGAGGAGGAGTGAGGCGGGTGAAGCCCTTAGGGTAAAGAGGATGGCCATCCCGGCGATGGCCCTGGGCCTGCTGGCCTTCACCCTGGGCGGATGGGGTAGACCCTAGCATGTGGGTTGAGAAGTACAGGCCCCATAGGCTCGAGGAGCTGGTAGGCAACGAGGACGCCCGGCTCTCACTGCTCGGCTGGCTGAGGGGGTGGAGGGTGGGTGAGAAGCCCGTGCTCCTCCTGGGCCCCCCGGGAACGGGAAAGACCACCGCCGTGCATGCGGTGGCCCGTGAGCTCGGCTACAGCGTGGTGGAGATGAATGCCAGCGATACCCGCACCAGGAAGATGCTGGAGGATATTGTCCGTTCCGCATCTGGCGGGGTCACGGTCTTTGGCAGCGGGATCCTCCTCTTCCTAGATGAGGTGGATGGGCTCTATTCGCGTCAGGACTACGGGGGTCTAGAGTTCATCATAGAGGTGGCCAGGAAGCCCCCCATCCCACTGGCCATGGCCGCAAACATGAGATATGATGATAAGGTGGAGAGGCTGGCCAGGCACTGCAAGACGCTAATCTTCAGGCCTGTGCCAGCCAGACTCGTCAAGCTTCATCTACAACATATCCTTTCAATGGAGGGGGTCAGCCTGGATGAGGGGGTGCTCGATGAGATCGTCAGGACCTCCAGGGGTGATATGAGGGCGGCCATCAACACCCTTCAAGCCGCCGTCGCCTCGGGCTCGAGCCGTCAGGCGGCTCGGGATGAGGAGATCGAGCTGCCCGAATGCATCAACAGGCTCCTGAACGCCTCCGACCTGGAGACGGCGGTGGAAAGCCTCAACCTATGCCCCTCACCACCGGAGGAGAAGCTCGGGGCCCTCCATTCGACGTTGCTGGCTGGGGATGTACCGGTGGAGCATCTGGCCGGCGCCCTGAGGGCGCTGTCGGACGCGGACATACTCTATGGGAGGATCGTGAAGAGTCAGGCCTGGCATCTCCTGAAGTACTTCAACAGGATCTTGGGTGCCGGCATATTCATCTCGCGGGCGGGGAGAAACCTGGCCTATAGCGAGTACTGGCTTCCATGGCCCCTCTCCAACAGGGCCTGGAACGTGGGGATCCCCCTGAGGAGCCTGGCCGGGGTGCTCGCCAGGTTCGTGCATACGTCCCGGAGGAACTTCCTACGCTACTTCATGCCATACCTGCCCCTGCTCATGAAGGACATGAAGGCCCTGGCCAGCATTCCGGGCGTGGAGGAAGATATGCTCAAGGCCCTGGAAGCCTATGGTGACAGGGCAGAGGGGGGTAAGGTTGGAGATTGAACTAGCCTCCTGGTTTAGGCTGCCCCGGATGGGTAGGGAGTACTTTGCCAAGCTGATGAGGGCCGGCGTCGAGTACAAGGAGGGACAGTTCAGGATCGGCGAGGGCGCCGACCTCAATAGGGTGGAGGCCATCCTCTCGGAGGCCCTCGGCGAAACCATCTTCTACTCGGTGCCCTGCGCCGTGTGTGGCCGGCCAGCGGGCTGCCCGAGGTGCAGGTACCAGAGCTGGTGTGACCGGCGAGTCGTCTCCCGCAGGTGCATCTGTGAATCCTGTGCGGGGGAAGAGGCCCGGTATCAGCGCTATATGGCCGCCTTTAGGAGGAGGGCGTACTCCGGGGATTAGGGCATGCGTCCGCGGCGGTTCGAGGAGTTCTAGACACATACACCAGCAGGTCTAGGGCTCGGCTGTAAGGCCTGGGTTCTTCTGCCAGGTGCCGGGGCATGTATATGCGCCGCACCGGGAAGGCCTGGTACTCCCGTCGGCTTCTTCACGGGTCAGGATCCGGGACAGTATCGGCTCGCTGACCCTTTGGAAGCGGGGCGCCGAGGTTATTGTGGTCTGTTGGGGGAGGCCCTGGCCCATTCGTAGAAGAAGCGGCGTAAGAGGGCTATCCTCTGGTCCCCCTCGTTTATACAGAAGATGCGTATCCTGCCGAACCTCTTCTCTGACAGGAGGCCGATATTGACGAGGGCGGTGAGGTGTTGCCGGGCCGCCGTATGGGTCAGACGCGACCGTTTCACCAGGTCCGTGATGTTGGCCTCCTCCCTTTCAAGGAGGAGCTTCAGCAGCCTGATCCTCCCCCGTGAGGAGAGCACCTGCTCCAGCCCTGTGTCTAGGGGCTGGGGGTTCAAGCGGGGACTTCAGCCTCCAAGACGGCCCTGACCTCCCTCTCCAAGATGTCCGCAGGTATATGGGTCGTTATGAGGGTCGTCCGGCCCCTCCTCCCCTTACCAGAAACCCGGGCGTTGATCAGCCCCCTCTGCTTTAGTTCTCCAACCTTCACCCAGAGCTGGGTGTGGTGCAGGGGCTCCACCCCATACTTCTTACAGGCCCTTTGATAATACTCCTCAACCTGGCCCATATCGGCCTCCCCATCACCCAGCTCCCGAAGCACCCGGGCCGCCGCCAGCAGTATGAGGGCTTCATGGCCGTCTAGGTATTGAAGCTCCTCGCGCCTCAGACCCGGGGGTAGGGAGGACCTCGCCAGGCGCACATGTTCGGGTAAGACGCGGCCCTCACCTCTCAGGTCGGCCATCTTCCCCGCCCGATAGAGAAGTTCGATGGCGTACCGCGCATCCCCCTGATCAGCCGCCATGGAGGCGGCCAGCCTGAGAGAGGAATCGGAGACAGCACCCTCCTTAAAGGCCTCGGCAGCCCTCTCCCTGAGGATCGTGTAGAGCTGCGCCTCCGTGTAGGGGGGCAGCCTGACCACGTTCTTCTGAAGGGAGCTGTAGGTGCTGTTGTCCATTCCAACCAGGTAGCTGAGGTCCTTGGATATCAGGAGGGTGGAGAGGCACTGCTCCTTCGCCACCTCCCTCAACCTGCTCAGAAAATAGATGACCTCGAGCCCTTCCTTGCTCACCAGGCTGTCCACTTCATCGAGGGCGATCACTAGATGCAGCCCCCGGCTGACCAGGGCGTCGAGGAGTACTTGGAGGAGCTCCGAGGTGGAGAAGCCCCTACTCGACATGCTGAGGCCCACATAATCCAGAGCCTTACCCACCACCACCGGGAGGCCCCTATCTATCCTACAGTTGACGTGGAGCACCCTCACCCTCCTCGACGCCGGCGAGGCGGCTTCCAGGTGTAGGCCGAGCTTCTTGGCCAGCAGGGTCTTACCCGTCCCCACAGGCCCGGTGAGAAGAACCTGTTGGCTGGCGGAGGAGGGATTATCCACCACGGGCCTGAAGTATAGCAGGAGCTCCCGCAGCTTATCCTCCCTGTGAGGTATGCGGAGCGGCACGTATTCGGGCAACAGCTTAGACTCGTCTTGGAATACGGTGCCTCCCTCCCCCCACAACAGGGATGCTTTGTGGGGTGCCTGCTTATAACACTACTCATCCCGTTAAATAGATTATCCGTAGGGAGTTCAGTGAAAGTGTTGGTCGAGGGCCCGGCTGCAACTTAATCCCATCGCGAAACCCTGATAAAGGGTTCGGTGCGGATTGGAGCAGTGTCTTCGCAGTCGGGCCTACAACAGATATCGAGGGTGCCGGGCTGGATAAAGGTTCGGCCACCCCGAGGGGAAAACTATCAGAAGATCCGGTTGCTCCTCGAGCTCTACGGTCTGCATACGGTCTGTGAGGAGGCCCGCTGCCCCAATATAGGGGAGTGCTGGGGCGGCGGGACGGCCACATTCATGCTTCTGGGCGATACCTGCACCAGGGGCTGCCGCTTCTGCAACGTAAAGAGTGGGAATCCGAGGGGGTGGGTTGATCCATTCGAGCCGGTGAAGCTGGCCAGGGCCCTCAAGCACCTCGGCCTCCGCTACGTCGTCATCACGATGGTGGCGAGGGATGACCTACCCGACGGGGGCGCCTCCCATGTGGCGGAGGCCATCAGGGCGGTGAAGGCGGAGAACCCGGGGTTGATCGTGGAGGCCCTCATCTCCGACTTCCAGGGAGACCCTTCGGCCCTGGCCAAGGTTGTAGATGCCCGGCCCCACGTCATAAGCCATAACATAGAGACGGTGGAGAGGCTGACGCCCCTTGTGAGGGATAGAAGGGCCAAGTACAGGCAGTCTCTACAGGTGCTGGCCAATGTAAAGCGGATGGACCCCACCATCTACACCAAATCCTCCATCATGCTGGGGTTAGGGGAGACCAGGGAGGAAGTGGAAAGGGCGCTGCGGGACCTCAGGTCGGTGGGCGTGGATATCGTGACCCTCGGGCAGTACCTCAGACCCTCCAGCTGGCACCTGCCGGTCGCCGAATACATCCCGCCGGAGAGATTCGAGGAGTACAGGCAGATGGCCCTAGCCATGGGCTTTCTGTACGTGGCCGCCGGCCCCCTCGTCAGGACATCCTACAGGGCCGCCGAGTTCTTCCTGGCAAACACCATTATAGGGGGCGGGGGATACGCGGCCAGGTGATGCCAGCCCTCTGTAGGTGCAACGGCCATGTCCTATGAATTCAAGCTACCAGACCTTGGAGAGGGGCTGACGGAGGCCGAGATCGTCAAATGGAGGGTGAAGGAGGGAGATACTGTGAAGGAGGACGACCCCCTCGTGGAGGTGTTGACGGAGAAGGCCAACATAGAGATCCCTTCACCCGTGGCCGGCAGGGTTGCCAGGATAGCGGCACAGGAGGGTGAACGGGTCAGGGTCGGCCAGCTCCTCGTAGTCATTGAGACCGAGGAGGCCGCCCGGCCCAGCCTGGAGGCCGCGCCCAAGCGGGAGGAGGCGGCAAGGCCCGGGGCCCCGACCCCCACCATAGTCCGGGCGTCGCCCGCCGCCCGAAGGCTCGCGAGAGAGCTCAATGTCCAGCTCGACCGGCTGGTCGGCACGGGCCCTGGGGGGATAATCACGGAGGAAGATGTGCGTCGGGCCGCCGGGCTGCCCACAGCCCCTCCACAGGTCCAGGAGAGGGCCAGGCCCGAGCTCCTACCTACCCCGCCACCATCCCCCCTGGAGGAAAGGATACCCATCAGGGGGATTCGCCGGAGGATCGCCGAGAGGCTCACCAGGGCCCACCTCTCCACCGCCATGGTGACCCATGTGGAGGAGGTGGACTTCACCCGGCTGGTGGAGATCCGGGAGAGGCTGAAGCAGGTTGGTCAGGAGAGGGGTGTCCGCGTCACATACCTGCCCCTCATCATGAAGCTCATGGTCCCAGCCCTGAAGAAGTACCCATTGGTCAACAGCACGGTGGACGAAGAGAGGGGGGAGATCGTTGTCCACAAGGTCTATAATATCGGGATAGCCACAGACACACCCCAGGGGCTGATCGTCCCCGTCGTGAAGGACGTCGACAAGAAGGATGTGTTTCAGCTGGCGGCGGAGATAGAGGCCCTGAGCGAGAAGGCCCGGCGGGGCGAGATCACCCTGGAGGAGATCCGGGGTGGGACGGTCACCATCACCAACATAGGGTCGGTGGGCGGTATATTTGCCACCCCCATCCTGAACTACCCCGAGGCCGCCATACTGGGGATCGGGAGGATCCACAAGAGACCCATATACAGGGGTGGGGAGGTCAGGGTCGCCGACGTGGCCTACCTCTTCCTCACCTTCGACCACCGTGTCTTCGACGGGGTGTATGCTGCCCAGTTCACCTCCCTCCTAGCCTCGTACATCGAAAACCCAGGCCTCCTCCTATTCGAAGCCCATGACAAAGTATGATGTGGCTGTGGTGGGTGGGGGCCCCGGCGGCTACGCGGCGGCCCTCAGACTGGCCCAGCTGGGTAGAAGGCCGGTCCTGTTCGAGGAGGCGCGGGTTGGGGGGGAGTGTACCAACTGGGGCTGTATACCCACCAAGGCCCTCATCAGCATGGCCAACCTCCTAGAGAAGTTCAGGAGGGCATCGGAGCAGGGGATCCACGCCTCAGATGTGCGGCTCGACTGGAAGAAGCTTCAGGCGTGGAAGGAGGGGGTTGTGAACCGGCTGGTGTCGGGCATCGAGTATCTCCTCAACAGCTACGGGGTCGAGCTGGTCAGGGGGAGGGCCGTCCTGGCCGGGGAGAGAAGGGTCAAGGTGGTCTCCGGTGAACGGCTGGGGGTGTTCGAGGTGGACCAGGTGGTTCTGGCCACGGGGTCCAGGCCCGCCACCCTCCCAGCCCTCCCCCTCGACGGTGAGTATATCATCAGCTCTCGAGAGGCCGTCACCCTGCAGGATATCCCCAGCAGCATGGTGGTGGTCGGCGGGGGGGTTGTCGGCGTAGAGCTGGGGACCATGTACAGGAAGCTGGGGGTGGAGGTCACCATCGTGGAGGTCATGGACCAGATCCTCCCCGGCGTCGACCCGGAGCTGGTCAGGGTTGTCAGCCGCTCCCTCCAATCCAGGGATGTGAAGGTGCTACTCAGGTCCACCGTCACCGAGTGCACCAGGGCCGGCGGCGGCCTACGGCTCAGGGTCAATACGCCCCATGGACCCCTCGAGTTATTCACGGAGAAGGTCCTGGTGGCCGTCGGGAGGAGGCCCAGAAGCCAGGACATGGGGCTGGAGGAGCTGGGTGTGGAGATGGATCCGAGGGGCTTTGTAAAGACGGACCGTCAGACGCGAACCAACCTCCCCTGGCTCTACGCCATCGGGGACGTGGCAGGCCCCCCGCTGCTCGCCCACAAGGCCTACAGGGAGGCCCAGGTGGCCGCGGAGGCCAGCTGCGGGAGAAAGTCCGCCCTGGACTACAGGGCCCTCCCCGACGTGATCTTCTCAGACCCCGAGGTGGCGAGGGTGGGGCTTACGGAGGACGAGGCCCGCTCCAGGGGGCTGGAGCCGGTGGTGGCCAGATACCCCTTCGCCGCCCTCGGGAGGGCGTTGACGTCCGCCGAAACCGAGGGCTTCGTCAAGATAGTCGCCGACAAGGCCTCCGGGCAGCTCCTGGGGGCCGCCATCGTGGGGCCCCATGCATCGGACCTGATCAGCGAGCTGGCCCTGGCCATCGAGATGGGGGCCACGGTGGCGGACATCGCCCTCACGATCCACCCACACCCCACATTCCCGGAGGCCGTCATGGAGGCATGCGCCTCCGCCTGGGGCCAACCCCTCCACCAGGTGAAGGCGCGGTGAGAGAGGCCATCCTACTGGACCTCGGCATCCTAGATTACCAGGCCGCATGGGGGCTGCAGCGGAGGCTGGTGGAGCTGAGGGCCGGCTCCGCCATACCGGATGTATTCCTGATCCTAGAACACCCACACGTCTACACCATGGGCCGGAAGGGTGATCCGGCCACCATCCCCCGGGTGGGCGTACCCATCTATCACGTCGAGAGGGGTGGCTATGCGACCTACCACGGCCCCGGACAGATCGTGGGCTACCCCATCATACACCTGAGGGAGCGGGGGATGGACATCAAGCAGTACATCCATACCCTGGAGGAGGCCCTGATGGACCTGACCAGGAGCTTCGGCCTCACCCCCTCGAGGGTTGATGGCCACCCAGGCGTCTGGGTCCGGGGGAGGAAGGTGGCTTCGATAGGGGTGGCGGTTCATAGGTGGGTCACATACCACGGGTTCGCCTACAACGTGAACACAGACCTCACATTCTTCCAAAGAATATCTCCCTGCGGCCTCGACCCCACCATGATCACCTCCCTCGAGAGGGAGCTGGGCCGCCCCGTGGACTTTGGGGAGGCGAAGCGGGCAGCCGTTGAGGCCCTCGAAAACCATTTTGATAACAGGTTTTCAAGGGAGGTGCCCCCAGCCATCGCCCACATCCTCCCGACTCACATCCCTCCCTCGGCCGCGAACCTGTAGAGGTCCACCCTCACCACGTGAAACCTTTCCCGGTGAAACTCCAGACTCCTGGGGAGCCTGATGCTCATGGTCTTCAGCAGGGCCGGCCGCCTCCCCAGCCTCTGCACAAAGTCTTGGATGAACCTGCGGCTCCCCGGGCTGTACTTATGCAGGCTGTAGACGATGGGGGCGGCGCTCACAGCCCTCTCGATGAAGGGCCTGTCGGCCCCCCGCCTCTGCACCCCGAAGGGGGGGTTCTGGATGGCCACGTCAGCCCTTATCCGACATGAGGAGACATCGGCGAGGAGGAAGTCGACCCTATCCTCCACCCGTAGCGCGATGGAGCTCTCCCTGGCGATCCTCAGGGCCAAGGGGTCCACGTCCAGGCCCACCACATAGGAGGCGCCGAGGAGCGCGCATCCCAGGGCGAGCCGGCCGGTTCCACACCCCAGGTCCAGCACCACCTTGCCCTCCACATCCCCCATGATGTAGGCGGTCCAGACCAGCTCGGCGGCATCATCGGAGGTAAGGGTATACTGCTCCAGCCTTGCCGAAGGGCTGGGGTGGGCCGGCACCCTCCCCAGGGCGATGGCCAGCCTCCTCCTCCCCAGCAACGGCCCCACCCATCAACCCCCCACAAAATCATTACGATGAGCGCCCCAGCCGGATCGGCCACATGCCTATAGAGGAGGTGGCGGCCCCAGGGCGCGTATCGGCCCACCGCTGGGGTTAGACCCCCTCGGTGGCCCTGCTGAAGACTATCCTCCCATCCTTGAATTGGAGGTCATAGATGTCGTTGACCTCGAACCTGAGGCCCAGCATATCATACTCCTCTTCGGTCAGGATCAGGGTTATCTTTGGGGTGAGGGTCTCCCTGACGCCCGGGAAGAGCCCCATGGATTGGAACTGGGCGATGATACCCCTGACCACCCGCCCCTCCTCCTCGCTGAGCCCGGGCGCGCTGATCTGAAATCCCGGGTTGATCCTGCTCTCCACCAGCTCGATCTGCTTCCCGGCCTTCCCCGTCACGGGGTCGGTGACGCTGCTTATCCGGTACACCTTGACCCGCGCCATCAGCAGCATCCCGCCCGGGGAGAGCCTTAAACACTGCGGAGCAGTGGCATCTCGGATGGCCATACGGCTCACGCCCATCGCGGGAGAGTCGCTGGGGGTGAGGTCGATGGCCGCCTTCGTGGAGACCCCCGACGTCCGGGTGCTTCTCGACGCGGGGGCGGGTCTGGGATGGCGGTACAACCTCATGCCCCACCCCCTGGAGTACAGGGCCCTCGGGGCGGCCAGAAAGAGGCTGCGCGAGTTCGCCGAGAAGGCCGATATCATTACCGTCTCACACTACCACTACGACCATTACACGGCCACCTGGAGGGAGGTTGAGGCCCAGTGGACGTGGAGCTGCCTCGAGGAGGCCAGGAAGATCTACACCAACAAGCTGGTCTGCGCCAAAGATTATAGGGAGAATATCAACCCCAGCCAGCGGAGGAGGGGCTGGATATTCTCCCTCAAAGCCCCCGAGTTCTCAGAGGTCAGATACGTGGACGGCGTAACCATGAAGTTCGGCGACACCGAGATCACCTTCTCAAGACCCTTCCCCCACGGGGAGGAGGGGCAGCTCGGCTTTGTCCTCTGCATCCTGATCGAGCGGGACGGGGAGAGGCTCCTCTACTGCCCCGATGTGCAGGGCCCCATGGAGGATGCCACGATGACCTACATAGGCAGCGTGAGGCCCAGGGTCTTGGTGGTGGGGGGTCCCCCCACCTATCTCGCCGACTCCAAGGTGCCCAGGGCCATGGTGGAGAGGGGGATCAGGAACCTCAGGAGGCTGGCCGCCACCATCCCCCTGCTGCTCGTGGAGCACCACATGCTACGCGACGAGCAGGGATGGAGGATCCTATCCCAGATCAGGGAGCAGGCGAAGGCCGTGGGTAACACCGTGCAGACCTACGCGGAGTACCTGGGGGAGGAGGTCAGGCCCCTGGAGTCTCAGAGGCAGAGGCTGTACTCGGAGAACCCTCCCTCGGAGGAGTTTCAGAGGTGGCTCCAGATGCCCCCTCGCGAGCGCGCCCGGCAGCTTCCCCCCGCTTGAGGACCCCCGCCTCCCTGAGCAGCCGCTCCCCAAACTCCTTGGTCAGCACCCGGGCCAGCAGGAGGTTGACGATGGAGTTGGGCGAGGCCTCCCCGGTCACCCTACCTATCTTGCCCCTCACCTGCCTCCACCTAAGCCTCGAGTTCCCACTCTTCGAGACATAGATGGTGCCGAGCACATCCCGCGCATTCACAAACGTGATATCCCGGATCTTCTTCAGGGTCACCTTGTCCACCGCCTCCACATAGATCGAGCCGTTGCCCTCCTTCTCCGGGAAGACCTCCGGGTCCCGGAGATAGCTCTCCGGGATGAAGGAGCGACAGGTGCTGTAGATCAGGAATCGCCTGAAGCTCTCTAGCGTTGCAGTAGTATCTATCGCAACCATACGCGGTACTCCCTAACCCCTAGACTTACCGGGGCCGCCAGCACCCTTTAAGACCTTTCTGGGTGCCTGACCCGCCCGGTCGGGGCCCACCTGGGGGGTTCCTGGCGGCCAGCTCCGTGGGAGGGGCATGCACCCGCTATGCCCATCGCCCCTGCTAGTGGGCTCCCAACTCAAGATCCATCTCATCCGGATCGATGGGGCTTTGCCGGTCATCGCCCACCGAGATGTGTTTACACAGCCCCGATAAGAATTTTCTAGGTGGGTAGACTAGAGGGCAAGCCCATCCCTGATCCTCTTCAACGCCCTTATCGTTTCGGAGGCTTCCACCCTCAGGTCGTCGAGGGTGGCGCCCGAAGTTCGCTTCTTCAGAAAGAGGCCGGCGGCTATCAGGAGGGAGCCGAATAGGTCGCTCACTACAGGTTCGGGGAACACCACCAGGGCCACCCCCGCCTTAACCAACCTGTCACCCACCCTACTGCTCATGTTCAGCCTTGAGACCGTCCTCGCGGCCCCACGCACCCCATAGATTGCTCTGTAGGCATCGATGAGGGCCTCAACCCGCCGCCAGTAGGAGCGGGATATCACCGACGCCTTGTACACCACGAACAGATGAGGCCAGGCTCTATGTTAAGCTTAGGTGTTTAGAACTGTTGGCTTCAGGGTAAAAGGTCGCATGGAGGGCCCTCCCGCAGGCAGAGATTCCGGCCTAGCCTCTCCGGTTGCTCCTTACCCACCCCAGACTCAAGGCCTTGCCCAGACCTCCCCTATGAATGACAGCCCGCTTCATGGGACCCCTGCCTTCCACTTCATCATGGGGTTGCACTCGCACAAGGTCCCTGAAATAATAACTGTCTTTTCGCCGGTCTACAGCGGAACCATGTCGAGCACATCAGGTGGGTGGCTGGTCGGCGCGAATCCGGAGGCTGCTCGCTGTTCGGGGTCATAAAACATTTTATCCTCATAAGCACTGAAGCCCGTGATCTTCGGGATGCCGCTTCAGATAGGCCCGTATGAAATTCACTTAGCGGTACACGCCGTCACCTTGATTATTAGCCTCCTCATGCTCTCGATATCAATCATCGCCTATTACAGAGATAGAAGGACCGGACTCCTTTTTGTGGCTTTAGCCTTCCTCTTCTTCGCCCTACGTTCTGCGGTTCTGTTCGGCGACTCACTCCACATGCCTGACGAGGGCTCCATAATGCTTCTGGGTTGGGGGACCTCCCTCGCCCATCTCTTCGACCTGTGCATGATCTCCCTCTTCTCCCTCGCAAATGCTATCTCTTTGAGGGAGTTGGATCGAAAGATTGTGGAAGGGAGGGGGGAACTGGCCTGAATATCAGGAACAGGATAGCCTTCCTCGTGAACGCTTTTCCGGGCTTGCACTACAGGGAGCTTCAGAGGGCTAGCGGCGCGAAGGACGGTACCTTCCAGTATCACCTCTCGGTCTTGGAGAAGGATGGTGTGGTTGTTAGGGAGCCAGATGGTGTGTACGTCAGGTTCTACCCGGCGCACCTGTCCCAAGCTGAGAGGAGGGCCCTCGGTCTGCTCAGGCATTCCAAGATAAGGTCAATCCTGCTGTACCTCCTCCAGGAGCCTCAACTGGGCAAAGGCGAACTGGCCAAGAAGCTGGGTGTCTCTCCCTCGACGGTTTCATACTACATTGAGAGACTTAGAAAGGCGAACATCCTTAGTTTCGCTGAGGGTAACAGGGCAACGTTCCTCGTCGACCCCGCCATGTTGATAGGCCTACTAAGGAGATACAGGAGTAGCTTCCTCGACCGGCTCGTCGATAGCTTCGTGGAGCTGTGGGAGTTCAAGAGGGAAGAGTAGTCGGCTCTTCGAGGTTTGTGCCAAAAGCCCCTTAACCGATTTTGAAACATCCCCGATTGATGAAGGGGTGGGCCTACCTCACCCTCACCATCGCAGCGATCCTGCTACTCAGCTCAGTAGAGACCACCTCCGCACACGAGCACAGACACGTGAAGATGGGCGGCAAAGAGACAGAGTGGGTGGTTGGATGGTATGTCGAACCGGCATTCGTCGACCAACCTAACAAGGTCAGCCTGAGAGTGGTAATAGAGCAAGAGGGTCAAACAATCCCGGTTACGGGACTCGAAAAATTCCTCAGGGTCGAGGTGACCACGGGAGGGAAGTCCGTAACCCTCGACTTGAGACCTGCCTTCAGAGACCCAGGGCATTACGTCGCCGACATCATGCCCACCGTGCCAGGCACCTACATCTTCAGGTTCTTCGGCACCGTGAATGGTACGAGCGTGAACGAAACCTTCGACTGCTCACAGGGTCACTTCGATTGCGTTAAACCTTTGTCAAGCATCCAGTTCCCTGAAACCCCTCCCACATCAAGGGATGTACAAAATGCTCTCAACAGCATCAACTCAAAGCTTCAGCAGCTCGACGACAGCCTAACCTCCCTCATGAGCACTGCTGACAACGCACTTCTGCTGGGGGCTGGAGGGCTAGCTGCTGGAATAGCTGGGCTCTTAGTGGCGATATTCGCGCTGAGGAAGAGTAGGAGGCCGGGTTGAGAAGGCGTCTACTATATTTTTTTCATGTTCCTTCTCTCACTCTTACTGTTGCCATCGGCCAGCCAGGTTCATGGGCACGCTAACCTGATCTCATCGGACCCCCCGCAGGGCTCCATCCTACCAACGTCACCCACCCACGTCTGTCTTAGATTCACCGAGGAACTCGAAAAGGAGGCAAGCACCATCGCCGTTCTCGATTCATCGGGGAACCAGGTGAACAGCGAAGGTACCATCTTGACAGGAGACGGCAAGGGCATGTGTGCACCCCTTCCAGTACTCAAGGAGGGCGTGTACACGGTGTCTTGGAAGGCAGTTTCGGCGGTCGATGGCCACCTGACGAGAGGTGCATTCCCATTTGGGATCGGGAACGTAAGCCAGACCTTCATCTCCGGGGTGCAGGTGCCTGAATCCTCCAGCCCACCCTCTCTTTCGAATATTATCCTCCGATGGGTGAGCTATGCAGCCCAAACCGCGCTGGCTGGCAGTGTTGCTTTCATGCTGCTTGTCTGGAGACCAGCAACGCGTTTTGTTCATGTAGCTCGCGCAGACAAGGAGCGGGTCAGCGCCGCCTTCAGCAGGTCCCTCTGGGTATATTTCGCGCTGACGGCGGCTTCCACCCTGCTCTGGCTGGCCTTCCAGTCTTCGACGCTCGGCGGATCGTCATCCCTCCAACGGGTGCTGCTGGAGACCCGGTTCGGCTCCATCTGGATTCTCAGAGTATCCCTTCTAATCCCCCTGGGAACGGTTCTCTGGCTGCGCCTGAGAAGAGGCTCGGACCTCCTCTGGATTCTGCTACCCATGGCATCGGCACTACTTCTTACCACAAGCCTCTACAGCCACAACGCCAACCTCGGGCTCCTCCCCATCATCTCAGACTGGGCCCACCTGATGGGCGTTGCGGTCTGGGTAGGAGGCCTTCTCCAGTTGACCCTGATAATGCTTTCGACACATCGCAATGGTGACGCAATGGAGATGAGACGTCTGCTCCTGATTCTCATTCCCCGGTTCTCGATCGTCGCGGTCGCGTCTTTAGCCTTGATAGGGGTCACCGGCCTTGTCAGTGCTTATCTCCAACTCAGGAGCCTCGACGCTCTCTACACATCCCCCTACGGGAACACCCTAGTTGTGAAGCTACTCCTCATCCTCCCCATGGTGCTCCTGGGTGCGGTAAATCAGTTCAAGATCCACCCAACCTTACTCAAGCAACCACTCTCAAGGGCCACAAAGTGGTTCGAGAGGTCGGTGAGGACCGAAGCCATTCTGGGAATCGTCGTACTCCTAGCCGCCGCCATATTGACGAATATACCCCCTCCCTCATCCTCACCACCCGCCTCCTCAAGCCCCCCTGGGCTGCGCTTCTCAGGAATCAATGAGGGTGTAAAGGTCGAGCTGCGAGTATTACCGGGAAATGTGGGAATCAACGAATTCAGCGTCTCCCTCTCCGACCAGCAGGGTAACAAGATAGATGATGTCGTAGCCGTGGACCTCGAATTCACCCCAGCAAACGCGAGCATAGGCCCTTCAAGGGTGAGGGCGAAACAGACCGACACCGGTTCGTACTTAGTTGTTGGGGGCTTCCTGGCCATGCCGGGTGAGTGGAAGGTGACCGTTCACGTGACAAGGCAGCGGGCTTACGATGCAATCGTAGATTTCTCGGTGAATATTAGGTCTTCCCAAGACTCGAAGCGGGTCATGAGGGAATTCTATCTGCGTACGATTTCTATCCGAGACGCCTCTCCGTACGATATTAAGGTGGACGATCGAGGGTATGTTTGGTTCACGATCCCAGGACGGGGCAGCATCGGAAGATTCGACCCAAGAACCCAGACCTTCCACGAGTACCCAGTGAGAGAACCAGGCACCACCCCATATATGCTGGCGGTCGGACGAAACGGCACCCTATGGTTCACGGACCCTGGGGGAAACAGGGTCTTCAGCTTCCATTACACGACAGGCTCGTTCAGGAGCCACCGCATTCCCACCATCCAGTCTGTCCCCGGACCCATAGTTGTCTCAGACGACGGTAAGGTCTGGTTTGCCGAGATACTCGGAAACAAAATCGCGAGTCTGGATCCCGTAACCGGGGATATCACCGAATACACCCTTCCCACTTTAAACGCGCTCCCCCAAGCGATAGCGGTGGGCAGGGATCAGAGTCTCTGGTTCACCATGTCGAGGGTGGGCAAGATCGGAAGGCTTGATATGAAGAGCGGGAATATCACTGAGTACAGCCCACCGGGCGGGCTGAACTCTCCTGTTGGGATTGCCGTTGACGGGCAGGGGCTCGTATGGTTCGCGCAGCACGGGAGCAATAAAATCAGCGCCTTCGACCCTTCGAATGGGTCATTCAGGGACTACCAGGTGAAGGGCTTTCCATATGGAGTGGCGGTGGATGCCGAGGGCAACATCTGGTTTGTGCAGCACGTCGGAAACGCGATAGGTGTATTGTACAGGAACAACTACACGGTGAAGGACTATCGGATCCCAACACCCGACTCAAATACACAATGGTTAGCGATCGATAGTTCTGGTAACGTCTGGTTCGCGGAGTCCGCTGGAAACGCCATCGGGGTACTTGGTACGGTCCAGGGGGAGGTCGAGGTGTTTCGGGCCGACCCCTACTTCACAAATGCGTTCATCGTCTCCACGGTTGCTTTAATAGGGCTCGCCGTTGTAGTTGGGAACCTCGCCCAAAGGAGGCTCAGGTACAGCATCAAGCTGGCAGGCCGTGCGGGAGGCCCATGAGGGCCAAGATGCTGCTGGCCGTCGTCATATCATTGGGCGCGTCACTAGGGGTAATTTCGGGAAGCCTGTGGTTCTCGGCCCAATCGCAGCCCTCCTTAGATAGAGTTGTCGTCGTGCGAATCGTCAAGGGCTCTTCGATTAATACCTCCTTGACCTTCGAACCCGCCACAGTCGTCCTTATCATGGGGGTCAATGGCTCGGTGGTGTGGAGGAACGAGGACTCCGCCCCACACACAGTCCACAGCGACATACCCGAGTTCGATTCGGGAATTATCCCACCAGGGGGAGAGTTTCATCACCGGTTCACCAAGCCCGGAGTCTACCCTTACCACTGCCACCTTCACCCCTGGAAGACCGGCACGATCATAGTCAGGGAGGGTGGATGATGAGAGGAGCCCCACTCCCCCTATTCTTGTTACTCCTGGTCTCGCTGCCCTTGCCACCATCCTCCCCTGTGCATATCTCAAGTGGCGTGAGCAAGGTGGTTTCCGACTATAGGGTCCAGTTCTCCACATACCCCTCGCCATCTACAGTCGGCAACGTAACTCTGATATTCAGCGTGCAGTACCTTAACGGGACGGACGCGAGGAACATATCAGCGTCGGTGGATATTTACCGGCGAGAACTCCTCATCCACACCTACCCTCAGAGGATATACCGTTACGGCGACTTCACCCTGCAGTACTTCTTCGATGAAGCCGGTGCGTACCTTGTCAGGCTGACGATCTATCAGCCCCCGGGAGAACCTGTCTCCGTAGACTTCAACCTTCAAGTATACGAACAATCACTTTTGCTCTTCACACGGCTCATTGCGCCCGCCATCGTCCCCGCGACCATCGGCGCGCTCTTAGCCATCATCCTCATTCTTTCGAGGAGACGTGGCACCGGAGAATGTGAGAAAGCAGATGTCTCCACTCCCGCATCCTAACGGGCTATCGACCACCCAAGGTTTTCCACTCGCACCCCCGGCTTCACTAACTAACTAAACGCGCTGACGAGGCTCTTCAACATGACCGCTAGGGTAGGCGAGACAGTTAGAATATTCTTTGGCGTGGGTGGGCCCAACATCGGCTCCAACTTCCATGTGATAGGTGAGGTCTTCGACAAGGTCTACACCGGCTCATCCAGCACCTACGTGGCCGACGAAGAGACATGGTACGTTCCACCCGGCTCCGCCGCCATATTCGAGTTCAAGATAGACGTGCCGGGCCGATACGTGCTGGTGGACCACGCCATCTTCAGAATAGCGAAAGGGGCGCTGGGATTCATAACCGCCGCGGGACCCCAGAAGCCGGAGGTCTTCTGGCCCTCTACCGGGGCCGGCCACTAACGTGTTCAGAGGGGATAGGTCTGTTTCTGCCGCACACCATCATCGAAGGTGTTCTTAGAATCGGGAGGCTGAGTAAGTAGAGAGCTAACAGTTACACCTTGGAACTGCTGGCAGCCGCTGCACTCCTGTAGGAGACGGCCTTGCCCTTCCAGATATCCCTGTCACCCCACAGCTGGCAGCGCCAGGCCGTGTATTCGACTATCTGTGAGTGGTCGATGAAGAGGTTTACATCCCTGCCGAACTTCTTCAGATACCACTTGAAGACGGCCGGCTCCGAGGCTTCGAACATCCACCTCTTGGCGCCGAATCTGTCCACCAGCCTCTCGACCACATCCTTCCTCCACTTGCTGGGCGGGAGGCCCTCCGTGACCCCCTCCGACTCGAGCATGAGCATGTGGGCCCCGGCACTCAGGTGGGCGGCCGCCTCCCTCTCAACATCATCTATACTTCTGAACTTCGCCCTCCTCCCATAGCCCACCACCTGCGTGCCGGCCCCCGCACCCACCATTATTGATACCTCGGGCTTCGCCTTCAACCCCACCTCCTGAACCCGCCTCACGATCTCCACCTTATCCTCCAGACTTATCGGCGCCAGGCCACTGGAAACCTCGACCACATCGAAACCCAGGGCTTTGCACTCCTCCAGGTACCTATCGACCGCCTCCGAGCCTTGAAGTATGACGCGCTCGACGAAGCCCCCGGTGGAGACGTAGACGCCATGGTCGTGGCATAGAGCGATTATCCTCCTCACGGTTTCCCGGCTCAGCAGTCTCTGGGAGCCCCCCGCAAACTTGTAGCCATCTATGTATTCCCCCCAGTCCTCCAGCAGGCCCTCCAGGTACTTGGTGGGGACCGGGGTATAGTATGGCCCCCTGATCTCCACGATACCCACCTCCCTGGGCTTGGGAGGAAGCTCCCATATCCTCACGAAATCGAAGGCCTTGGTGGGGCCGGCCGCTTCCCCCTCGGGCGCCATACCTCCCACGAGACCCCGGCCGAGGGCGCTTCATTTATGGATATCCGGTTAGGCCTGAAGCTGGGCCAGAAGACTATAGACTTCAAAGGCCCGATGCGTGCCGTGCAGCGGGTTAGGGTCATAAGGAATCAAGATGTGCAGCGGGCCCTCATCGGCAGGCCCAGTGGGGAGAGACACATACGGGTCGCCATCGAGCTTCGTGACGAGACCCTCATATTCCTCGAAGCCACCATGGCGAACCTGGCCCGGGGGTACCATTGGGTCTATGACCATCCGAAGAGGCAGGCCCTCGAGATGAAATTGCACAGGCTCGGTGAGGCGGAGAGGAAGAAGGGGTACGCGGAGTACCAGCTTCTGGAGACGGACAGGCCGGATATAGAGGTCCAAAGGGAGATTGATGAGTTACTGAGCCGGGCCCAGGAGCCGGCATAGGCTCAGGCCGGTGGGCAAAAGACGCATCACGCCCGCCTACAGATAGTACTCGCGGGCCTCTCCGTTCTACTGGACGAGGATCCCTACACTCACCACCAGCTGAGAAGGCTTTGGGGAAGTCATCCGCGAAGACCCGTAATTCCCGCCCGGATAGAAATGATAATGTACGCTCGACGATAAGCCCTGACCTCGTTGCCCGCAGTAGAGATCCGTGAGTATAGGACCAAGGAGCTGGACCTGAAGGGCGGCACCGTCATCGATGGATTCCCCAGCATAGGGCTGGTAAGCACCATCGCATCCAACTACTTGATAGAGGTGCTGCAACTGGACTGTATAGCGGTACTCGAGTCCGAGCTCTTTCCCCCCCTCTCCATGATCTTTGCTCGCAAGCCCAAGTTCCCGGCCAGGATACATGCAAGCCAGGAGCATGGGGTGGCGGCGTTCACCGCCGAATTCACACCGGTGCCCACCCTGGACAGGGCCATCGCCAAGGCGATGCTGGGCTGGGCCATGAGGAAGGGCTGCGAGGCCATAATCACGTCGATGGGCTTCCCGGCCCCTGAAGCGAGGGAGCCGGATGTGGAGCCGCAGCTCTACGGGGTGGGGAGCACTGACAGCGCCCGCAAGAAGCTCGAGGAGGCGGGGATAGCCCAGCTGGAGACGGGGATGATCACGGGTGTACCGGCGGTCCTGCTTAACGAGGGAAAATGGGAGAACTTTGACGTAATCGCCCTCCTCGTGCAGGCCGACCCCAGAATACCCGACCACAGGGCCGCGGCCAAGGTGGTCCAGGCCATGAACAGACTGCTTCCCCGTGTCGAAGTGGACGTTGGCCCATTGCTGGTCGAGGCTGAGGAGATAGAAAGAAGGCTCAGGTTGATGCGGTCACAGGCCAAGGTCTTGGAGGCGCACCCACAGCCAACCATCTACGGCTGAGCGGAAGCCAGCGACACGTAGCCCACCCTGTCACCGATAAGACTCGCCCCCGAGAGAACCCCGTAGCAGCCGCCAAGAGCTAGTCATATCCCCATAACATGGCCCAGCAGATGCCAGGCGACCAACCCTATGGAATAGTAGTAAACGCTCAAATACGCTACGCAGACCCCCCCGAACCATCCATGGTAGAACTCGACAAGCTCGACTACAAACCCAAACCCATAGACCCGGAGTTCAAAAACAAGCCGGACGAGTATCCCAAAACGGGCACACACCACCAACACGATGTATTCGCGGAGGGAATAGAGCGCCTGGACGCCAACGGAAACCCGTACCCCACGAAACTGGGGATACACGGAGCAATAGTCGCCGTAGACTTCGAAGCCTGCATAGCCGACGGGGCGTGCATGGATGCCTGCCCCGTCAACGTCTTCGAATGGCTACTCAACCCCGGCCAGGCGGGAACGGGAAAGGACTACAAGATAGAACCGGGGACACCCGAATGGGACCTTTACAGGACCGACAAATCAGACCCCGTTAGAGAGGCAGACTGCATCTTCTGCCTGGCCTGCGAAACAGTATGCCCCACACAGGCCATCAAGATCTTTCAACCATAGAATCCCGGTGAAGCAAACCCCCTTTCGGTCAGGACCTCTAGGTGAAAAGCCCAGGGATTTAGGCTCGAGCTTAGGGAAAGACCTTGCGAGGGACACAAGGATTAGAGACTTTGATGACAATATGGTGGTCTAAAATGTGGTCGGGATGACTTCTATGCTTTTGGGCTTCGGAAGACAATGAGGCGAGTAGGAAGATTCGCTTATCGGAAGAAAGATTGAGGCGCGAACGGGTTCCAATATCTGTTTAAAGCTCTGAAAAGAGGTTGGCTGCGTGAGATCAGTTCATAAGTTAGGTATATAGCCCGCTGGGGGAAGAATCAGGCTTGATAGGCTTCCGATGGACAAAATCTTTCGAGAGATTTGTACTAGAAGACTCAAACGGGGTTCTACTTCTGGCCTGAAGGAGATATGTTGACTGGGAAGGGGGGGAAGATAGAATGGCCGTCTGGGAAGCGGAAATCCAAAATATAAATGGTTGTAGAGCCGACAGGGGAAGGCACTGCGACATAGGGTGATGTGGCATGAGCTCCCTTCCCGTGACACCCAGAATAACCCGTTCTGAAACCATCCTAGCAGAGATGAAGGTATCGCCCATTCTCCTCAACTCCTATGAGGAGATAGACAGGATTATGCGAAATATTCTATCCAGCGAGAAAATGAGGGTGGAGGTCGTCAGTCATCGGTTTCATCCGTGGGGGCTGACGATCGTCTACGTGCTGGGGGCAAGCCACATAGCTTTACACACCTATCCTGAAAACCGAGGGTTAAGTGTGGATATTCACATCTGCGAGGGGGATATATTCGCCCTCTACGATAAGATTAGGAAAGCCTTCAATGCCCTCGACGCCGACTATGTCCACTTCGTCCGCTCCAACGCCGAGCCCCACCCCTTCATCTATACGCAGTCCGGGAGATGGTTTGATGCTCGGGTGGCTCCAGGATTAGTGAGGAGGATTGAGGCGAGCAGGGTGTTATATGAGGGTAGGACAAGGCTCCAGACCATCCACATAATCGAGAATCCCACCCTGGGAAAGGTCTTATTCCTAGACGGAGACCTGCAGTTCTGTGAGGCGGACGTGGATACGTATGGCAGAATGATCACCATGGGCTTCAAGGAATTCAGGCCAAAGACGGTCTTGATATTGGGTGGAGGCGAGGGTCAGGTGGCGAAATATATTCTTCAACACTATCCGTTTGTCGAGCATATTAAGATCGTCGAGATAGATGGGGAGGCGGTGGAGATATACAAGAGGTTCTTTGATACGGCAGAGATCCTCAGGAACGGGAAGGTCGAGCTAGTGATTCAGAACGCCTTTGACTTCGTTCGAAACACGAACGATAGGTATGGCGCCATTGTCCTGGACTTCACAACCCGGCCTATCAACATTCCCCTGCACGCCTTCTACAAGGAGTTCTTCGGCAACCTGGTGAGACTCTCAGATCTGATAACCTTGTTCGCACCGGTTTGGATAGGGCATTCCGAGACCAGCGAAACAAGGCTGTTAAGGAGGGTCTTCCGCCAGTTCGGATATAAGGTCAGATTCAGAAGTGCCCGGCATATAGCGTGGCAGGAGACGATCTGGTATGGAATGGCCTACCGGGTGAAGGGATCATAGTCATCGCCCTGCCCCTATTCCAGCCTAAGCTTCGTAACGTTTTACAGCCGGAATGGGGGCCTGCCTAGACTGACACCACCGTACCTATGAAGATTCCAATCGTTAGAAGGATGCCGAACTGTAGTGTGAGCTTTGCAGTCAGCGGGTCGGCAGTGTCTGGAAGGGCAAGCCTGAAGGTCCTGGCCAGGCGCACCGCGGCAGGCAAGGTTAGGAGTGTGAGTAGTGAAAGGGCTGTTAAAGCCCTGGCTATCACCAGAACGGCCACTATCAGGTATGTGGAGTACATGAGGAGCTGAAACAGTTTCAAGCTTCTATCCTTACCCAGGAGGATCGGGAGGGTCTTGATACCCTCGCCCCTGTCGTAGTCTATGTCACGGGTGTTATTGGCCAGGAGGACCAGGGCGACCCAGATGCCGTGGGGTATGGAGACCAGCAGGGGTGTTGGGTCCACCCGGCCGGTCAGCACGTAGTAGGCCCCGGTCACCATCAGGGGGCCCCAGACGAGGAAGACGCTGATCTCCCCCAGGGCCCTGTACTTGAGGTTGATGGGGTCGGCAGTGTAGAAGATACTGAAGAAGAGCCCCGGTATCGCGAAGAGCAGGACCGCCGGTCCCCTGATACTCCACATATAGATGATGCCCAGGACGACCAGGATGTATAGGGCTGCCACCACTGCCAGAAAGCTTCTGGATGAGATCTGCCTCGTCAGGAGGGGGTGAGGCCTGTATCTGGCCGTGGGCGCCCCCGGCCGGTCAACTCTGCGTTTCACATCGAAGTTATCGTTGAGCATATTGGTGGCAGCATGGAAGGTAATCAGCCCGATCAACAGGAGGACTGTTAGCTGCGGGTTCACCACCCCCACGGTGGCGGCCAGGCCTGCCGCGATCGCGACGCTAACCATGGTCATCACGAAGGACCAGGGCCGTGTCGCCAGGAACCATGCCGTGAGATTCAAACAACCCACCCCTAGCCCAGCAGTGGAAGGAACACAAAGACCATCTCAGTCCAGAGTATGTGCGATGCTATCGGCGACTGCAGAGAACCGGTCTTGATGTACAGGCCGCCCCAGATTAGAGCGGCAATAAGCGCGATCAGGATCAGCGGGGGATTGAGCGTCCAAATATGTACCGTCGCATACAGCCCCGCCGTGGCTAGTAAGGCCTTTACCGCTCCGAGGCGCGAGCTGAATTCAGCCTGCACAAAACCCCTCCAGTAGACCTCCTCGCCGACGCTGGTGAATAGGAGGAGGGGGGCGATCAGGGATAGGGGCATCTCGCGGCGTAACGCATAGACCTCCCTTGCCCCACCCTCCACATAGGGCTTAAACATAAGAAAACCCGCATAAGTCAGAATGTAGAAGGCCAGGCCCGCCGCGGCCCCAACGACTAATGGCCAGGGCCTGCCCCTCCACTCATCCATGAGAAGAACCCCCCTCTCTTTCAACGAAACTCCGAGGAGCACCGCCACTGAAAGCCCCATCCTCGCCCAGAAGGACCCCACCTCCAGCCTGAAGGTCAACAGCCATAGCAGATAGGCTAGGGCGATGTAGGCGGTGAGCCTGGAGCCCCTCACCATCGGGGGGCCGGTGGTCCCTCTCGCCCCCCTTATCAGGTTCGTCATCCCGCAACCCCCGGGGCTAAGGTCTTGAGGCAGAGATCCGCGTCCCCCACCGGCGACAGAATCAAGAGGTCCAGCCCAGTCCTGCTGTACTCTTCAAGCCTTTCAAGGGCGTCCGCGGGTGTGCCCGACGCTGTGAGGGCCTGCACCATTTCATCGCTGACCAGCTCGGCGGCCCCTCCCAGGTCTCTCCTCCGCCAGGCATCCCTGATCCGGGGAAGGGGTGTTGTGTCGACACCGTAATCCGCCAGGCCGCTTTCACCCACAACCTCCGAGAGTTGGTAGATGAAGAAGGGGTCCCTCTTGACCGTGTCATACGCCTCCCGCTCATTGGAGGCCACGCAGGTCAGGATGTAACCGGTCTTCTCCACCCTCCTACCATGCTTCTCTTCACCCATCCTCACCCACGAAACCATGGCCTCAACCTGCCGGGGCGTCATGACACCGGGACTGGTAATCACACCATCGGCAAGCCTGGGCGCGTAGGCCAGGGTTTTCCTGCCCAGGGATGCGATGTAGATGGGGATGTGGCTTGAAGGTCTGACCATCGTCCTAAAGCCCTTAACTCGGTAAAAGGTCCCTTCTACGAGGGCGGGCTCGCCTCGGGTCAACGCCCGAATCACGCTCACAGCCTCCATCATCCTCCGCAGGGGCCTGGTAACCCCCACGGGCTGCACCTCCACCCCGATGAGGGGCAGCCAAGGGAAACCCCCGAGGCCCAGGCCGAGGATGAACCTACCCCCACCCTCGTTCTGCAGCGTCAACGCCGAGACCGCCGTCATCACAGGGTGCCTCGTCACGACACTCACGACCCCGACGCAGACCCTGATCCTAGAGGTGGCCTTCATGACGGCGTAGGCCGCGATAAGCGCATCACCGTACATGGGGTTCTCATGCATAAAGAAAGATTCGAACCCGAGCCCCTCGGTCAGCTGCGCCACCCTGATGGTGCTGGCGAGAGGTTGAGCGCCGACAGGTATGCTCAGCCCAACCGCCAGCCTCAAGGCCCGTGATACCCATTACCCCGTCGATATAAGGCCTACCACCCGGCAGTAGTAATATCTGAATCGTCCCCTGGGAGGGGCTGAAGGTTTAGAATCATACATCAGGGTGTACTGGCCCTTCATCCCGAGAACCCCTTATGGGTGACCCCCATGGTCCAGCCTGGCCGGGATTAGTAAGGTTCTTACAGAGGGCCATGCCGCATATCAGCAGGGTGAGTGGTTGGCGAAGATCGACCCCGCCTTTATCGTCGGGGTGATCCTCTTTCTTTTGGCCACCCTGTACCTGGTGCGGGCCCTGGGCGGGACCGTGGCACTTCTCTGGGGGGTGGCCGCCGTCCTCTACATCTTGAGCGCCATCTTTCTGGTCGCCGGTTCAAAATCCCGCTAAGAGCCGAAATTCTCCAGAGCTGGCTCCAGCTTGATGGCATGGTTCAAAGGCGAGTGGGGACACTAACCCTGTGCTCGCGAACCAAGCATTTGAGCCCAATTAGGTATGTGGACGGGTGATCGCGTCCACCGGGAGCCGCTCAAAGGCTTCGAAGGCGATTTCTCTCCCCTATAAAAACCAACAGACAGCTTCTAACCGGGTCCCTTGACGCCCCAGCCAAGGTGCGAAGGAAGGTCTTAATCCGAGCCATGGTTGGCAGCCACCAGATTCACGGGCATCGGGAAGGCTGTTAAATATCCCGGTATTCTCAGGGCTCCGCCAGGTCAGGCCCCTTGCGCTTTACCAGGGACCGCATCCTGATGATCCCTGAGGAACGATGCCCCATGTGTAGAAGGGTTAGGATGCTCTCCCGGGAGCAGCGATGCACAATCCATCTTAAGGCGGCGTACCTGGCCGCCCACCACCGTGAGCTCGACAGCGATAGAATATCGGGCTCCAGCCCCCCTGGGGTGTTTGTAGGGCGATTCGGCTACCCCAAGATCTTCGTGGGGCCCATGGTTCCAGCCAGGAGCGGGGACACGCAGATCCTCGACACACCTGAGTGGTGGATGGGTAAGGGCTTCGACGATATCGTGGACTTCAGATACAGCCTGGTCCGGGGATACACCATGGCCCATGTGGTCGATGCGAGGAGGGGTGGGAGGCTCATCGAGAGCCTCCAGGAGGCCGCCATGATGGCCAGCCCGGTTGAGGCCGAGATGGTCCTGGCTAGGAGGCCCAGGAAGGTGCTGGACCTGCGGGAGGATTCCCAGCCCTTCGGCCCCATGGCCCCCCTCGCCTCCTTCAGGATCGGCAGTGCTTCCGTGGACAGGAGGATCGAGAAGGCCTACTACGACACAGACCTGGGGGCGGCCGATGCCATCTACCAGCTCTTCCGGCAGAAGGTGCTCGTAACTCGAATCCAGAGGGCCTTCAGCATGGGCATGTTGGGCATCGGGGGGAGGAGGAAGCTGGTGCCCACGAGGTGGAGCATCACGGCCGTGGACAGCACCCTGGGCTCCATCCTAGTGGAGCGGGTCAAGCAGAACCCGACCATCGACGAGTACCGGGTCTACAATTACACCTATCTGGACAACATCTATGTGGGGATCCTCAGCCCTGAGAGGTGGAGGTTCGAGTGGATCGAGGCGTGGTTTGAGCCCGAGCTCCTGGCCCTGGGCTTCCCCGACACGGACTTCGCCACCGATGTGGAGTTCAGCAGCTATGTGTCTCCCGAGGGCTATAGGCCCGCGATGCTGGGGGACTGGGAGGGCTACCAGGGCAGGAAGACTTATGCTAAGCCGGGTGGGTGCTACTACGCCGCCAGGTTCGCCGTCGCCGAGTACCTGGACTCGATAAATAGACAGGCCGGCGCGCTCCTGCTCAGAGAAATACATCCGGGCTACATCATGCCTGTGGGTGTATGGAACGTCCGTGAGAGCATCCGGGCCATGCTCAAGGCTGGGTATGAGAGATTCGACTCCCTGGATGCCGCCCTAGACCACGCCTGCACCATCCTCGAGATCCCCAAGCCGAACTGGATCGAGGCCTCGGCGCTCTTGAAGCAGGCCTACTTTCAGAGAAGGATAACGGACTTCAGCTGACGATGCGCTAAAGGGCCAGTGCCGAGCTATAACCGCTCCAGGTCCCCACCGGTCCAGTCCCTAGGACACTCCCTGGGCCAGACCAAAACCAGCCGAGCATCATCGCCCTAACAACCTAGAGGAGCCGGGAGAGGAAGCACACCATTTACGTGAAGGAAGGCTGGGGTACAGCCATTATGCTGCGGGACCTCCCCATGAACATTCAAGATTCACTCACAGCCGCCGCATACAGGCCGAGCATCCCCCTCATAGCGAAATACCTGCAGCCCCAGGAAGGTGACTCTGTGCTGGATGTGGGCGGGGGGACCGGCAAGGTCGCCCAGCTACTCGCCGCCAGCTGTAGAGAAGTGGTGGTGCTGGAACCCGAGCGCCGAAAGATAGAGTTCGGGAGGAAGATGAGGCCCAACTTAAAATTCGTGGAAGGCCGGGCGGAAGAGATCCCCTTCCCCGACGAATCCTTCGACAAGGTCCTCCTCTTCCTCACCCTACACCATATTCAGGACCAGGGTAAGGCGATTCATGAGATAAGGAGGGTGATGAAGAAGGGCGGCCGACTCCTCCTGCTGGAGTTGGACGCACAAAGCTGGATCGGTAGATTGGCAGAATTCTTCGAAAACAATCTCCTGCACCTGGACTGTCGGTACTTTGCCGCAAGAGAACTCTACCACCTCCTGAAGGCGCATGAATTCCATGTAATGAGCGTGGAGTTCTTCACGGGAAGATGCCTGATGGTGGCACTCAAGTGACCTGCGACACCACGATACTGATGCGGCAAGAGTATTAAGGTGGAATGGTTTATTTGGTCTTGGACGAGCCTCGATCCGTGGAACCTGTTTAACATGTTACCCATACAATGGGCGCAGAGGGGCGATTTAGCCGGGGACCCATCGGTCGTGGACGTCTCCCTTGAGCCCACCGGGAATCGTTTATTACATGCGGGGTTCATGAACCGGTGTGGCGGCTACCAGGTTTCAGACGGTGAACCCCGCATCGGGGGAGGTGATAGGGGAGTACGAGACCATCACATCTCAGCAGGCCCTGGAGGTGGCCAGGAGGGCTAGGGAGGCCTTCAATAGTTGGCGTAGGCTGGATATCGGGGAGCGGGCAGACTACCTCAGGAGGCTGGCCGGCGTCCTCCGAAAGAACCTCAGGGAGTACGCCGAGCTGATCACCCTCGAGATGGGCAAGCCCATCAGGCAGGCCAGGGCGGAGGTGGAGAAGTGCGCCTGGACCGCCGAGGTCTTCGCCGAGAATGGTGAGAGGTGGCTGGAGGAGGAGGTGGTCGGGACCGATGCGTGGAAGAGCCTGGTCAGGTTCGAGCCCCTGGGGGTGGTGCTATCCGTGATGCCATGGAACTTCCCCTTCTGGCAGCCCCTCCGGTTCGGTATCCCCGCGCTCCTGGCGGGGAACGTCTCGGTCCTGCGGCATTCCAACATCGTTCCCGGCTGTGCCTTGGCCATCGAGCGGGCCTTTGCGGAGGCGGGCTTCCCCGACTACGTCTTCAAGACGATAATCACGGACCACGATGTGGTGGCCGACTTGATAGCCAGCAGGTATATCGACGGCGTCTCCTTTACGGGGAGTGTCGCGGCCGGTGCGAGGATAGGGGAGCTGGCGGGTAGGAATCTGAAGAAGTGCGTCCTGGAGCTGGGCGGGAGCGACCCCTTCATAGTGCTGGAGGATGCCGATATGGATTTCACCTGTAGTAATGCGGCCCAGGCCAGGCTGGTCAACTCGGGGCAGAGCTGCATAGCGGCCAAGAGGTTCATTGTGGTCGAGTCGAGGGCGGAGGAGTTCACCCGACTATTCACCGAGTACATGGGGAGGCTGGTCGTCGGGGACCCGATGGATGAGAGGACCGATGTGGGCCCCCTGGTGAGGGAGGAGCGGGTGAGGGAGCTGGAGGCCCAGGTGGAGGATGCGGTGCTGAGGGGCGCCCGGATCCTGATGGGGGGCAGGAGGATGGCCAGAAAAGGCTTCTTTTACGAGCCCACGGTTCTCGCCAACGTCACGTTGGGGATGAGGGTTATGAATGAGGAGGTCTTCGGCCCCGTGGCCCCCATAGTCGTGGCCCGGGACGAGGCGGAAGCCATCGAGATCGCCAACAAGTCCGAGTTCGGGCTGGGTGCCAGCATATGGACTAGGAGTGAGGAGAAGGCCATGAGGGTGGCGGGGCAGTTGGAGTGCGGCATCGTCTTTGTGAATGGTATGGTGAAGTCCGACCCCAGGATGCCCTTCGGCGGCGTCAAGAAGTCGGGTATAGGCAGGGAGCTGTCGAAGTACGGGTTGAGGGAGTTCGTGAACATCAAGGGGATAACCATCTACGAGCCCCGGGGTGGGTTTAAGGCTCGATAGCCGGCGGTGAACGGCTGAGCAGATATTCGGGAAACCCTTATGAGTTCGGTGGTCCACCTCTCCTTGAGATGAGAAGGCTGATAATCTTCGCGGTGGTGGGGGTTGCTGTAATAGTGTTTGGGGCCCTGGCGGCCCTCCGGGGTGGATGGGCGCCTTCACAGTACAGACCCGCCATAGAAATTCTGGGAGGGGGGGTCCTGCCCGACTTTACGTTGATGGATCAGAACGGTAGGCCCTTCACCCTCTCCTCCGTGAAGGGGAAGGCTGTCATCATATTCTTCGGATACACGAGCTGCCCCGACGTCTGCCCCCTGGTGCTGTCCAAGTTCAAGGAGGCCATCCAGCGCCTGGGCCCCGACGCGGAACGGGTGGCCTTCATCTTCGTGACGGTCGACCCGGAGAGGGACACACCCGAGGTCCTCAAGCGATTCGTGGAGCGCTTCAGCGAGAAGATAATCGCTCTCTCGGGCAGCCCCCATGAGGTGGAGGCCGTCCTCAGGCTTTACAACATCATGGCGGCCAAGGTGCCGACGGGTAAGGGAGGGCACTACCTCATGAACCACTATGCGCTGGTGATGGGGGCAGACCGCAACCACGTGCTGCGCCTGGCCCTTTCACCCGATATGAATGTCGAGGAGTACGTGCAGGGTGCTAAATGGCTCCTCACAAGGTAGCTGGAGGCCGTGAGTTCAGCCTCTCGGCGGCCCTTACAGCCACAGCCTACTTGGCATTCTACCTCCTCTTCACAGGCGCCATCCAGCACATCACCACCCCCACCATAGGCATACGGGGCCCGCACATCATATACACATACACGGAGACCACCCTCTATGCAGGCCCCCTCATCCAGATCATAGGTGACGGATACCTGATCAACATCCGGCTCTACCCGGTGGCCCTGGCCGCCGCCATCTCCACTCTCCTGGGCATTAACGCCGGCCTGCTCTGGACCCTCTATAGGAGGGGGGTCCTGAGGGCATGCCTCCTCGGGGGAACCTGGGGCGGCGCCGGCGGCCTGCTGGCGAGCATCATCAGCTTCGGATATGCCTGCTGTGGATGGCCCGCATCCCTAGCCATCTTCGGGGCGGGCCTCATAGCATCCCTCAGCCCCTACCTGACAGCCGCGGCAGCCCTCCTCCTGGCCGCCAACGCCTACAACCTAAACAGGCGGCTCAAAATCGTAAGAGGCGGGTTTCAGGCAAAATAGTCTGTGGGCTTCACATAGCTCGCCCAAAGGGGGTTATTATCCGGCCCATTTCCGGCACCCGTCGACCAATAAACCCACCCTTAGCGGGGTACATGAAGGGGTGCTGGGCCTCCTCTCAAAGCACCGCGGTCCTGAACCTTCAGATGGTATACTTCCTACTTTCCGGCATAGTATGACTCGATCTTGATGTGGTCCCTCCTCACCCCCACCAGGGGGTCGGTCAACAGCCTTATCATGGCCTGGATGTACTCGGCGCTGCCACAGATCCTGTTGGAGGCCCGCTCGTGTGTCAGGATCTCCCTTGGAAGCCATTGCAATATCTTCTGGGGGGTATCGATTCGGCCGTAGAACTTCGCGTAGGAGAGGTCCTTCTCCCGGGTCAGTGCGTGTGTGATCTTGATATTCGGGAATTTGGCGGCCACCTCTTCCAGCTCCCGCTTGTAGATGATGTGGTTCTTGGTCCTGCTGGAATAGAGAAGGTTAATGTTGGAGTCCAGGTTCTTGTCGACGGCGTACCTGATATAGCACATGAAGGGGACTATTCCGCTGCCGCCGGCCAGGAGGTTGAGGTATTCGCACATCCCTTCTCGGTATATGAATGTGCCGTCCGCCTCGCTCACATGATAATACTCCCCCACCCTGGCGTTGTCGATGAAGTAGTTGGAGAGCAGCCCATAGTAGCTCGGCTCTCCCGTCTGCCTATCCCTCTCCACATATCTTTCGATGGTCAGCTCCACGTACCCCTTCCTGGTAGGCGGGTTGGCTATCGAGAACCTCCTACCCAGCTCCAGCGGCCTACCCTCCCGCTGAGCCCTGACCCTCTCAGCCTCCAGATTCTCCAAGGCCCTCTGGAAGGCCGACCGGGGCAGCTCCCCCCTTGAATACCTGTCCTCAAAGTATTCCATCACCTCCTTCAGGTCCACAAACAGTATTGCGAACTGGCCCGGCTCGTAAGGGTATTCAACCCCGTCCAACGCAAACCTGTAAGAGTATACGTCGGGGGTCTCCTCGATCACCTGTGCCAACCTGAGAGAGTAGACCTTGTACCTCCTGTTGCCAGTGAAGTACTCCCCCACGTACACAATCTCTCGTGGGGGCGAAGGCTCACTATTTTTATGTGTTAACCGTGTTCCCAAACTGTGAGGATGTGCTGGCCCATGCACCGGGCGCACCACATGATGATCCCTGAGCTCAGGCAGGCCTCCACCCGATAGGCTAAGAAGGGCCGGGATGTCCCTGTGAGGCTGGTGGGTGCCATGCAACTCTACCTAGTAAGGCATGGCGAGGCCAGGGCTGGGAAGGAGGACCGTGAGAGGCGTCTCACCGACGCCGGTAGGGTTCAGGTGGAGAGGGCCGCGTGGTTCGCAGCCTACAGGCTGAAGATATCGGTGGGGACCATCTTTCACAGCGGCAAGACCAGAGCCCGGGAGACCGCTGAAATCTTCGCCAGGTACCTATCCCCGCCCGGCGGGGTCCTGAAGGCAGAGGGGCTGGAGCCGGAGGCAGACCCATCCTACTGGGCGGGCAAAGCCCTCGAGTACCAGGAACCCGTAATGCTGGTCGGGCATCTCCCCCACCTGGCGAGGCTGGCATCAGCCCTCCTATGCGGCAGACCCTCGGAAGGGCTGGTCGAGCTCCCCGGCGCGGCAATCCTATGCCTGGGCCGTCAAGGGGGCGCCTGGAGGCTTAGATGGCTCCTGACCCCGGAGATGACCTAGCCGGCACACCACCCCATCCGGAGCCTTGCGCAGCGACACGCGGCTAGTGCTCCCCCGACCCCGCCTATTTCACCGCTATTATGATGACCGAGCCGCCGAGGAGCTGCTGGCTCATCACCACTTGTCGGAAGATCGACTCGAGCCTCCCCTTCAACCGGCCATTGGTTGGATACCGGATGTAGGTCCTGTAGAGGGCTGTGTAGAGCATCCCCCTCCTGCCCATCTTGAGGATGGCCATGATGGGTACGAGGAGCCTCCAATAGACCGCCACCAGAGCCCTGAGGATCACGTTGTCGGGCTTGCCCAGGTCGACGTCGACCAGCCTACCACCCTCCCTCAGAACCCGGTGAATCTCTGCCAGAGCCCTTGAAAGGACCCTGGCGTCACGGAGAGAGTAGCCGCAGAGCACCGCGTCGAAGGCCCCAACCCTAAAGGGCAGGCCCTCGAACACCCCCAGCACGAGGTGGGCATCATCGTGCCTCAACCTCTTCCGGGCGGCATGCAGCATCCCCGCCAGGGGGTCCAGCAGGACCAGGGTACGCACCCGACCGATAACCCTGCAGACGGTCTCACTCATATTCCCAGGCCCACAGCCGGCATCCAGAATGACGGAGTCAACCCCCACGCCCCGACGGACACCCTCCTCCCGCAGCCTCTCAACCCTACCCAGAGATATGGACCTGTTCATCCGGTCATAGTCCGGTATTATCCTTGAGAGTACCTCGAGGACCCTGGCCCACTCAGGGCCCATGCCATCATCAGGCTTCAATGCGTCGATACCTCAGCCACCGGCCCTCACAAAGCCCACCAGCTGGGCCTCACCGGGGAATCTCATCAAATAGCCGCCGGATGCCCTCCCTCTCCCTTCGGCTTAGGTTTGTGAAGGGCGGCCTCGGATACCCCCCATCCACACCCCTAACCCTCAACATTTCATGGAGGGCCGGTACAACGGGCTGCGGGAGACTATTCCTGATGCTGCAAAGCCTGGACTGAAGCTCCCTGGCCCGGCTCAGGTCCCCGGCGAGGAAGGCCTTGTAAAGCCCGACACAGAGCTCCGGGAATACGTTTGAAACCGCCGAGACCATCCCGGAGGCCCCATGCAGGAGGGCCGCGTAGAAGTGACTCTCGCTGCCAGTCAGAACATCGAAGCTGCCCCGAAACATGTCGACAAACGTAACCAGCTGGGCAAAGTCCCTGCTGCTATCCTTGATCCCCCTCACCCCACCTCGCCTGGAAAGCTCACCCAGAATAGCCGGCGTCACGTTGAAACCCGTGCACTCCGGTATGTTATAGACATATAATGGTATGCCGACTGCAGCACTGACCGCCCTATAGTATTCTATCAAGCTGTCCAGGCTGAATTTATAGTAGTAGGGTGTTACGCAGGCCACCGCTGTCGCACCAGCCCTCTCCGCATGTTTGGCCAACATGACGGTGCTCTTGGTATCAGGGCACCCCACATGGGCGATTACGGCCACCCTTCCACCCGCCTCCCCGGTGACGGCCTCGACAACCCTCATCCGCTCCTCCAGGCTGAGAAGTGGGAATACGCCGGTGCTCCCGCAGACGAAGAACCCATCAACACCAGTCGATATCTGATAGGCCACCAGCCCCCGGAGCCTACGCAGGTCCAGGCGACCATCCCTCGTGAACGGTGTGAGTAGAGCTGTTATCACCCCCCTCACGTGGGGCATCTTCCCTGGTCAGGGGGCACCGCGCTAATAGCATTTCCAACATCGGGCGATCAATTCAGGCCTGAACTTATATCGGTGACGCATCCGGTAATTCAGCCATGCCCTCGCCGAAGGACCTGATGCGTGAGGCCCGAAGGGCCCTCAGAGGCGCCTACGCGCCCTACTCCGGCATACATGTGGGAGCCGCAGTCCTGGCCGGCCGCAGGACCTACTCGGGCTGCAACATCGAGAACGCATCTTTAGGGCTATCGGTCTGTGCGGAGAGGGTCGCCGTATTCAAGGCGGTCTCGGAGGGGAGGCGGAGCATCCGGGCTGTCGTGATCGCCTCCGACGCCCCCGACGGCCTCATGCCCTGCGGCGCATGCCTCCAGGTAATCTCTGAATTCGCAGAGAACGGCGGCATACCCATAATAGTGGGCGGGGCTAAGGATGAACCACACCATTACACCCTGGAGCAGCTGCTTCCCGGAGGGGTAAGGCTCAAACGGACCGTAGCCGAGGCCATAGAACGGTGAGTGGCCAGGGCTCCTCATGAACCCAGGAGGGGAACAGGACCCCGTGATGACAAGGTCTACATATGCCGAGGTGGACCAGGACCCTGACGCACATGTTCAAAGTTCCTGACTCAACAATCTTTCAATCCCAGGCCCCGCGTGGAGCATAATGGTCCCCGGTGGAGGCGAAGCCGGTGCCGTCGCCAGGGACCCAAGGGCCCATCGATGGGCCCTCTACGCGGAGGCCATCCTGAAGGATTCAGATGCAAAGGTTCAACGGGGTGAGACTAGAGAGGCCATCAAGGGCTACCTCAAGGCCGCCGACATATACCTCATGCTGGCTGAGCATGAGGAGAGATACTCGGAGTGGCAACACTACATGAGCCTTGCCGATAGCTGCCACCGGAAGGTCAAGCAGCTGATCGCACAGCACAAACCCATAGAATAGAGTTCATCTAGCATGCGCATGGGCCTCAAACCACCTGCTATGTGAGAACTCAACAGGGAGGATCCTATCGCCACCCTCCCCCGCTGCCGGGCTCGACAGAGATACCGCCGAACAGCTCCTAACCTTAAATCCGGGTATAGTACGAGGATGCTTCAGTAATTGGAAGGTAAAGGCCGGACCCCGAATCGCCTGATACACGAGAAGAGCCCCTATCTACTTCAACACGCCTACAACCCGGTCGACTGGTATCCATGGGGTCGGGAGGCCATCGAGGCGGCGAAGGAAAGGGATAGGCCCATCTTCCTCAGCATTGGGTATGCGTCATGCCACTGGTGTCACCGCATGTCCGATGAGTGCTTCGAGGACCCCGAGATAGCCCGCATACTGAATGAGAATTTCATCTGTATCAAGGTGGATAGGGAGGAGAGGCCCGACGTGGATGAGGTCTACATGAAGGCCGTGCAGGCCATGACGGGGCAGGGTGGCTGGCCCCTCTCCGTCTTCCTGACCCCGGACCTCCAGCCCTTCTATGGGGGCACATACTTCCCACCCGAAAGCAGGCACGGCCTCCCAGGGTTCAAACAGGTGCTCCAGTTCATCTCAAGGGCCTGGAGGGAGAGGAGGGGGGAGCTGGTGAGTGCGGGGAGGGAGGTGATGAGGGCCCTCAAGGAGATGTACTCCTTCACCCCCGTCGAGGGGTCGCCGGACGGCTCGGTGCTCGAGGCCTGCTTCGACAACCTTGTAATGCTGTACGACGAGGCGCACGGCGGCTTCGGAGCCGCACCCAAGTTCCCCATGCCCTCATACATCTTCTTCCTCCTCCGCTACTATAAGTGGAGGGGGGAAGGTTTAGCCCTGAAGATGGCATGCAGGACCCTCCACTCCATGGCAAGAGGTGGGATCAGGGATCAGGTGGGTGGGGGATTCCATAGATATGCGACGGACCGCGCCTGGGTCGTGCCTCACTTCGAAAAGATGCTATACGACAACGCTCTCCTGGCGAAGGCATACCTGGAGGCCTACCAGGCCACCCACGACCCCAACCTCTTAGATGTAGCGGAGGACACCCTCGCATGGGCCCTCCGCGAATTGCGGCACGGGGAGGGCGGGTTCTACACAGCCCTCGATGCGGACAGCGAGGGCGGTGAAGGCGCCTTCTATGTGTGGAGGCAGGCCGAGGTCTACGAGGCCCTCGGCCGCGAGGATGGGGAGCTGGCCTGCAAATACTTCGGCATCACCCCTGATGGCAACTTCGAGCGGGGAACCAATATCCTCCGGGTGGCGCGAGAACCGGCCTCCCTCGCCGAAGAACTCGGCCTCCCCGAGGCCCAGATCAGGGCCGCCATCGCCAGGATAAGAGGCAGGCTCCTCGAATATAGAGGTAGAAGGCCCCGACCAGCCCTGGACGATAAAATCTTGACCTCTTGGAATGGGCTGATGATATCCACCCTCGCATACGCCCATCAGATCACCGGCAACCCCACCTATCTTAGGGCCGCCGAGGAGAGCGCCGGCTTCATACTCACCAGGCTCCAGAGGGATGGCCGTCTATTGAGGAGGTACCGGGGTGGCGAGGCGGCCATACCCGGCATGCTGGAGGACTACGCCTTCTTCATCATGGGCCTCATCGACCTCTACGAGGCCACGTTCGACGAGAGATGGCTCGGCGAAGCCCTGAGGCTCAACCAGCAGTGTATCCAGCTCTTCTGGGATAGGGAGGGGGGAGGGTTCTTCCTGAACATCCCGGAGCCCGGCGGCCTCGAGATAAGGGTGAAGGAGGCCTACGATGGGGCTATCCCATCCCCCAACTCCGTGCAGGCCCTGAACCTGCTCAGGATCGCCGAGCTCACGGCCGACGAGGGGATGAGGAGGCTGGGGGAGAGGACGATCCTCACCTTCTGGAGGTCCATAGAGGTCCACCCCACAGCCCACACCCAGATGCTGGCCGCCCTCCACTTCCTCCTGGCGGGGCCCAAACAGGTGGTGGTGGCCGGCCACCCCCAGTCCCCGGAGACCCAGCTCATGCTGAGAGAGGTGCATAGACACTACATACCCAACAAGGTGCTCGTCCTATCCAGCCCCGACAAGACAAGCAGCCTGATCCCCTATCTCCAAGATAAGACCCCGAGGGAGGGGAGGCCAGCCGTCTACATCTGTCAAAATTATAGTTGCAGTGCCCCCATAGGCGACCTCCACACCCTGAGGGAAGCCCTGTCCAGCCTCAGGTAGAGATGGGATAGCGGCGAATGGTGGAGGGGGATTTCTCCGGCTCACCCGTCGATAAAACTCGCATCCTTAGCCCACTCGTTGGATTCGATGATATCTTCGGGCGTCAGGCATTGATGCTTGAGGGTTAGCATGATCTCCCGCCTCAGGTTGGTCCTCAGCATCTCCGGACCGTCCGTATTCAGGCTGAACTTCACGCGGTATTTCTTAAAGACGGCGAAGATCCTGCGGAAGTCTGAGTAGCTCTCCACGATGCCCGTGTGGACGTTCGAGGATGGGCAGACCTCCAGCAGTACGCCGGAGCGGGATAACAGCTCTAATGCCCTTTCGTCGCCCACGGCCTTCACCCCATGGCCTATCCGGTCCGGTTCCAGGGTGCTGAGCACCTTCCTGACCGAATCGGAACCCTCGTCCTCGCCCGCGTGAACGGTCACGCCGAGGCCGGCATCCTTCGCCCTCCTCACCAGCCTGGTGTAGTCCTCATACCTGAAGCGGGGGCTCCTGGGACCTGCGATATCGATCCCGATTATCCCCCGGTTCCTGTACATGATGGCCTTCTCCACAAGGATCTCGTTCAGCCTATAATCGTATGACTTGTCGAGGCAGATTATGATCCCCGCCTTCACGGGGTACTCGAGGAGGGCCCGGTCCATCCCCCGGAGGCTGGCCAGGATGATGTGGTCGAGGTCCTGCTCTCCCCCCCGGTTCCTCTTCATCGGGTTGTACCTCAGCTCCAGCCTGGTGATGTTGTTCTTCCGGTACGCCCCCCCGATGGTCTCATAGACCGAACGCTCCACGGCCAGGGGGCTGGACTGTATCAGCTCCGTCCAGTGGAACATCTTGAGGTACTCCTCGAAGGACTTGACCCTGCCACGCCTTATCGTTATCATGTCCACGAACTCCCAGTAGTTCTTGGTGGGAAGCCGGATCCCCTGGCTGTGGGCTATACTCCACATTATGGCCGGGTCCACGGAGCCACCCAGGTGCACATGAAGCTCCGTCAACTCGACCCTCCTGCTCAACGACCTCATGAAGCCCTAACCACCCTCCGGAAGCCGTCGGAGCCACCGACCAAAATCCTCAGAAGATGGTATGCAGCGATTTCACGGAATGGGGGCAGAGCCTCCAGAATGATCTGGGGCAAGGATGCTCTCCTTGCCGTAGAGTGGAAGTGGAATGCCGGTATTAAGCCTTATGCCTCTAAGGCCTGGGCTTCCTTATGGTCCTCCTTGTGATGGGGAACGAACAGGCATTGTGGGCCCTACAGAAAGCTTCACATTCCTCCGCCGATGCCCATAAGACCTACTGTGTAGCCGAGAAGAGCGCGTACTGGCATGAAGAAGGCCTTTGCGAGGGGAAAGGGAGACATGCGGCTTGACTTCCTTAGCTAAGAGGAGTATTCTAAGTGAGCCCGACCACCACCAGGACTACCATCAAAACGAACTATAGACTAGCATACACAGCGATTTATTCTATAAATACACTGTGACAAAGGACCCTGGCAATGTTCAGGGCAGTGGTAGCTAGGGTCGTCGGTATCGCAGTTGTGCTAGCGGCCACAGCCTTTGCCCTTGGGGGCTTAGTGAGGCTTGGCCTCCTCCCCCCGGAATTGGAAGGAGTGCCGTCCCTTACGATAAGTAACAGCCTCTTGACACTGGTCGGCGGCGTATGGTTAACCCGAAGCGTAAGCGGCCTGCTGTTGAAGGCGTTGCTACCTAAGATGCAGCATAGGGCCTTCATGGCGGCCAACGCTGTTAGGATATTCGGATACACGGTGGCCGTGTTGCTGGCGCTCAGCTTCTTCGGCCTATCGCCGGTGGCGGTTCTGGCAGGGGGTACGTTCGGGGGCTTAGTGATAGGCCTCGGTGCCCAGCCCCTACTGGCCAACTTCTTCGCAGGCCTGATCGTGCTCTTTACGCGCTACATAGAGGTCGGGGATGAAATTAGGGTCTTCTCTCCCCGGTTGCCCTATGATCGAGCCTCATCTCCTGCCTACAAGTTCTTCTCACCAGACTACGTGTACGTAGGATATAGGGGGCGCGTTGTAGACGTGGGCCTACTCTACTCCACCATGGTGACAGATGAAGGCCTGGAGCTGAAGATCCCTAACACGGTCATCTTCGACGCCGCCATAGTGAACTACAGGCCACGCTACTCCTCTTCGAGGATCTATCAGGTGAGGTACGAGTACAAGGTGGACTTCGACCCCGAGATGGTCCTGGGTATGGTAAAGAAGGCCCTGGCCGACATAAGAGAAGTCAGGGAGGTCGTCCTCAATGAGCAGAGCGACAAAGAATATTACATAATCAGGGTAAAGTTCCAGGTGCCGGTGGAGGAAAACTGGTCCCTTCTGAAGTCTGAGATCCTGAAGAGGTTGATCAGCGTTCACCGGGCCCTGAGGGTACAGCTCCAGGCAAGCCCGGCCTAATCAACAACTCAGATGGTTAACCCACCGATGCAAGCCGGTCGATGGCTTTGGCGAGTTTGGAGTCGTAATCGCTGTACCCACCCAAGTTTTGGGAGACCAGCGGGATGCGCCAGGCCTGAACACGGGCCGGTGGCCTCACCTATGCTGTTCCTTTGGGTTCTGCCCCACGCTGGCCACGGCCGATGGGTTTTCCATTGATGGGCTCTGAACCAGACGTGTTAAGCTTAGGCTGAGACGCTGCCCAATCCGCCTTTTCCCATCATCCCCTCTTCGCTGTGCTGGTGGCCGTCACGGTCTCGGTCTTATCTGTATCGGCGGGTTTGTATTGGACCGTTATGGTGTAGGGGCTTCCAGCCCTGAAATTCCCTGTTCCGACGCATTTGATTTTGTCGCCGGGCTGGATGGTTCCCGTGCAGCCCTTTCCCCACTCCACTGAAACCACATTTCCAGAGGCGTCGGTGACCCTTATCGAGATTATGGTTATGGGTATGCTTCCCACGTTCTCTATCTTCACCCTGATGCTTCTACCCTCCACCTCGACTTCCAGCTGGACGCCCGTCTTACCCGAGTCGCCGCGCTTCTCGGACCTGCCCTCCCTCCCGCTCTTCACCAGGGCCTCAGCCTGGTTCACCGCCGCCTGGGCCCTCGCCAGATATGCATGGGCCTCTGAGAATTCGCCTCGGGAGGCCGCTGCTCGGGCCCGGTTCACCAGGGATGCGGCTTCCTCGAGGAGCTGGTTCACCCGCTGAAGGGTGTCCGGTGGTAGGCCTGCCCTGCCGGCCTCACCCCTCACTTCGCTGATCTTCTCGAGGACCCTCTCTATGATATCCTCGACCCGTCTGAACGCCTCAACCAGGACCTTCAGCTTTGCCGCCACCTCATTGATGAGGGCGGTGGCCTTCCCCACCAGGCTCACGGCGGTATTGGCATCTCCGGCCTTCAGTGCCGCCTCGGCCTGTTCTAGTAGTCTGCCGGCCTCGTCCAGCAGCCCAGTGAGAGGTCCTGTTAATGTATCCGGGAGGCCACGCCTGGACATCTCCCCCCTCAGCTCGGCCATCCTCCCCCTCAGACCGGCCACCTGGCTCTCCAGGCGCTGCCGCAGCTCCTCTCCGGCCCGGGAGAGCCTCTCCTCACCACGGGCCATCGCCAGCTGAGAGTTCACCCGGCCCAGTATGTCCACCGCCTCGCCGAGGAGCCTCGCCGCCCTGTCGACATCGTTGTTCGAGAGCGCCTGTAGGGCTTGGCCCAGCAGGCCCTCGGCCCTCTGAAGCATGCCGGTGAGCTCCTGCTTGAGGATCTGGTTCTTGAGCTCGTTCACCTCACTGGCCAGCTCGGCCGCCCTCTCCTGGGCCCTCTCTATGGCCCTCCTGAGGGTTACGCCCTCCTCACCCTTCTCCCTCGGTCCAGCCCTGGCGGCTTCGCCGGACTGCCTGGACGAGATCTTGAGGGCGGCATCCGCGGCCCCCACGTCTCCCGTCTCCCTCAGCACCTGGATTGTGGATTCGAGGTTCTTCACGGCCATATCGAGGGCGGTGAGGGCCTCGGGTGGCACATTCTGCTTGGAGAGGTAGTCCCTCAGCTGCTTAAGGCCCTCGATCACGAACCTGATGGTATCGATGGCCACCTCCCTCCTGTCCCTCCCTCCCCTGACCTGGAGGGGTGAGGCGGCCTGGGCTTGGAGGCTGGCCAGGATGGGGCTGGCCAGCAGGATGATTAGCAGCGCCGCCGCCAGAAGCCTACTGCAACCGGTGGTCCTCATCACCCTCCTCCATATATGCTGGGGGATAAAAGGGATGAACCGTTTCAGGGCGTTCCACCCCTCTGGAACATGGGCCAGCGGGTCTCGGGCGTCACTTCCTCACCACCTTCACCCGGTTGCCCTCCCTCACGATGGTGACCAGGTTGGCGTGGGAGAGGCGCCTCACAGCCCTCCATACGGTGCTCTTGGGCAGGTTCAACTCCCTCACAATATCGCTCTCATACGCCTGACCGCCCACCGCACTGATGTACTCCAGAATCCTGCGGTCGTCGGGCCTCAGAATATATGCCCTCCGACGCCTGGAGAGCACCACGTAGCCCGCCGAGCCGCCCCCTAAGGCCAGGATGGCTAGTAGCCAGAGGGGGCTGAGGGCCGGGAAGGCGGGGGTCTCGGCCGCAGCGGGGACCAGAAAGTATGAGATGACCCACTCCCCGGGTGGTAGGATAATGATGAACCTATCATCGGCCCTGGTTATGTCCTCGGGAACCCCGCTGATACCCACCAGGACCGCGCCCCGAGGCAGCCTGAGCAGGGCCGCCTGGGCCAGTTGGAGGGTGATGTTCCAGACCCTGCCGGTCTTCGATGTGAGGGTGTCCGTCTGATACTGAAGTTTCACCGGGGAGGGCACACCGACGACGGTCAGTATGAGCTGGCCGCCCGATGATGTGAAGGGAACCTTGGTTCCATCGGCACCCGTGGCCTTGATCGTGAAGGCATCGGGCCTGCCGATGGTGGGGACAGCCACCAAGACCTCGCCCTGGTTATATGCGATGGTCATGGACACCGTGGCCGAGCCGGTCTCGGCGACCTCTATCACGATATCAGTCACCTGGGCGGCAGAACCGGCATCAATAACGGCGGCCAGCAGCAGGATGGCCGCGAGGAGGGCTATGGGGCGGCCCAGGAAACCATCCATCTTCGTTCCCGGTGAGTCGGGCAATCATCTAATAAGCACTTCGTATTTGTGATGCTTGTAGGGCGCCCAGCTTCCCGTCGCGGTGCATCAATCCGGTTTATAAGCCCCCTTGTGGGTGGAGCGGGTGATTCCATTGCCCGGGCGAGTGGGGGAGGAGAGGCTGAAGGCCCTCAGGCAGGCACATCGATTCAAGAGGAAGGGGTATACATCTCGGGCGGAGGATTATGTGGAGCTCATATACGAGCTGATCAAGGAGAAGGGCTATGCCCGGATGGCCGACATATCTGAGAACCTCTACGTCCGCTCCCCCACGGTGACCAAGATGCTGAAGAGGCTGGCGGAGGAGGGGTTGATTCACTATGAGCGGTATCGCGGCATCAGGCTGACGGAGAAGGGGGAGGACCTGGCCAAGGCCCTCCGGGAGAGGCATGACATCCTGGTGAGGTTCTTTGAGGCCCTCGGTGTCAGCTCCGAGACCGCCCATAAGACGGCGGAGGGGGTTGAGCACTACCTGCCACATGAGGTCATAGAGAAGCTGGAGGCCCTCGTCAAGGCACTGGAGAGGAACCCCGAGGTCCTTAGGGCCTCCACTTCGTGATGAGGTGCCCGGGGGAAGATACATCTAGGCTGCAACCGCCGTGTTGAGGCGTGGACGCCCTGCACTGCATCTACTCCAGACGGGAGACGAGGGAGTACCTGGATAGAGAGGTGCCGGAAGATGTGGTGTGGAGAATCGTCGAAGCCGGCCGGCTCGCCGGGAGCGCCAAGAACAGGCAGCCCTGGGACTTCATCCTCATAAGGAGCAGGGAGAGGCTGAGGGAGCTGGCCAGGTACGGCCAGTCCACCAGGCACCTGCCCTCGGCCGCCTTCGCCATCGTTATAGTGAGGAGGGATGAGTATTTCCAGGACCCCTTTGACGCGGGGAGGGCCGCCCAGAACATGATGCTGGCGGCCCACGCCCTGGGGGTGGGTTCCTGTCCCATCACACTTCACGACCAGGTGGGGGCGAAGAGGTATCTGGGCGTCCCCGAGGACCGTGTGATACAGGTCTGCATAGCCTTCGGATACCCGGCCCCGAGAAAGAGGCGGGGTAAGGTGTTGAGGCGCCCCGCCGAGGAAATCCTGCACCTGGAGAGGTGGTGACTGGAGGTCTGGGTTAACAGCGGTGGAGCCCAGGCGATGGTTCTCGCATAGAGCGGGGGCTGGAGACTGAGCCCACGAATCGGTGGACCCTGGAATCTAGGGGATCTTCACCAGCCTATCTCCCTCACGTCTCGCCCTGCCCTGCTGCTCCAAGGCCCTCACGTAGGGCTCCACATCCGGTCTATCCTGCTTCGTCCTGAGCTTGATTATGGCCACAGCCTGTGAAATCTCCACACTACCCTTCAGGTCCAGCAGCTTGATGAGGCCCTCCAGGGCGCTGGCGTCCACGCCCTCGGGGAGGGGGGCCCGAGGCTGTGGTGGCTGGGGTGGCGCGGCGGGCCTCGGCTGTGGTGTGGGCCTGGGTGGGGGTGCCTTGGTATTCACGAGGCTCACCATGCTTGGCCTGATGTACTCCGGGACGATAACCTCATACCTGCAGGTGGGGCAGAAGGTGGCCTTCTCTATCCTCTTCATCCTATCCCCGCACCTCCCGCAGTAGAGCCCATTCCCCACGATGTCCAGGCTGGTGTTGCAGGTGGGGCAGGCCAGCACCCAGGAATAGTTCATCTTACCCCTGCCCTTCACCGTCATCCTCACAGGGTCGTGGTCGAAGGCACAGATCGCTTCGAGCGACAATCGGTCGCGGTCCAGGCCCACCGTTTAAATCCCTTCTGGCATGGGTGAGTGGGCCCTTGAAGGTGGCGATAGTGGGCGCCGGGATAGCGGGGGCCTACCTATACGCCCGTCTCAGAGATGTGGGAGGCCATGAGGTCACCCTCTACGAGCGGGTGCCGCGGGAGAGGTACAGGGCCGTCTGCGCCTGGGGGACGGCGCTCGGGCCGATGAAGGGGTTCGCGGCCAAGGTGGGCCTCAACTTCGCCGACTATATCCTGCATGAGGGTAGGAGGATGCATGTGAAGCTGGATGGCCGGGAGCTCTCCATAAGGCTCAGGGGGCTGGTCACCTTCGACAAGACCAGGTTCGTGCTGGACATGGTCCGGGAAGCCCGGCCCATAGTCGCAGATGTAACCCGTGACGCCTTCCCACTACACAAGTATGACCTCGTCATAGACGCGACGGGCTTTCACCGGCGCCTCCTACCCAGGGTGAAGGGTGAACTGTGGGTGCCCACCCTCCAGTATGTGGTGAAGTACAGGAACCCGCCCCACGACGACTTCTACGTGCAGCCCTTCCCCGGCATAACGGGCTACGGCTGGTTCTTCCCCCTGGGAGGCCGGGAGGGCCATCTGGGCGCCGGGGACATACGCCGGAGGCACCTGCAGTGGCTGCACGACGAGGTGAAGAAGAATGGTGGGGAGATCATGGCCACGGTGGGCAGGCCCGTCAGAATCAACCCCTCCACGAGGGTCGACCCAATATATGATGGGAAGGTTGTCGCCGTGGGTGAGGCTAGCGGCGCCATCTTCCCCGCCGTAGGGGAGGGGATTATACCCAGCCTACAATCCGTGGATATGCTGCTCGAGCACTGGGGGGACTGGAGGGGCTACGAGGAGGCCCTGAGGAGAAAATTTGAGGTGTATGATAGGGCATACCAGATCATCGAATCCAAGGTCAGGGGAACATTCACGTGGCGCGGCCAACTCGGGAACATCGTGGCCCTCTGCAGACACCTCGCCCGAAATGTAGAGCGCTACGGCATGGTCGTCGGGCTAAGGGATATTCTGCCCCTCCTCAAGATCTAGGGCTGTCACATCTCTCACGGGTTGTGGTATGTCCAGACCCTGCACCCTGATACCCAGGCCCGACTCTAAGCCATCCCAGCCCCCTGGGGCCCCTCCACCCACCTCTTCAACAGGATGAACGTGAGGGTGGCCACCAGCAGTCCGGCGAGGATCGGCAGAATCACACCGCCGGGAGAGTAGAGGGCGCTCGGCTCACCACGGATAGGGGTAGAGGTGGGTGTGGCCGAGAGGTTCTCCCTTTTGAACTCCGGAGCCGCCCGACCGTGAGCGGCCCGACCGGGCCCTGGCTCCATCGAGGTGAGCTGCGAAGCCGGGGCTGGCCCCAGGTGGGCCGCGATGAGGCCGAGGGCCGTGCCCAGAGCCAACCCTAAGAGGATGCTGGCCACAACACCTCTTGGAGCCAACACCCCACCATCACCCAACCACCCCTATAGTTCTACTCATTAGTACATCTTCGGGATTCACCAATTCCTCAGACCCAGGAGGGTTTAGGGGGCGCTATGCCAACCCTCACCAGGGCCTCCTCCTCCAGAACCTCCAGGCCTCATACCAGAACGCTATTGATGAGGCTGATCCGAATAGGAGGGCTTGAAGGCTCACCCCCTGACCCGAGAATGCCATGAGAAAGATGGTGGCCGTGGTGAAGAAGGCGGCGTAGAAGGCGAGCCGGGGCACCGTGAACCTCCCGATGGTGGCGAAGGCCCTCAGGACGTCCACATCCACCTTCCTGGCCAGCACGAACCTCCCATACTGGTCCCTCTCCACCACACCCAACTCCCGCAGCTTCTCAAGGTGGTGGACGGCTATGCTGGGGCTCGAGAAGCCCAGGGCCCTCTGGACCTCCCTGATACCCACGGGCTCCCCCTTACCCAGGATGTATAGGTAGACCTTGAGGGTCTTCCCCCGCAGCGCAAACTCCACCCTTTCCCGTAACTCCGCATCGCCGGGGTCCGCCAAGCCCTGGCGAGTCACGGAATTGAGTATTAAATCGTGAGGCGAGGATCAACATTCGCGGGGCATCCAAGTTTCAGCTGGCCATCGCCCCTCGAACTACTCAACGAGACGCCCTCGGAGCGACGCCGCTTCGGCATCCCTCCCGCCATCCACAAAAGGACGTAGTCCTCACCCGAGAAGACAATAGGCGACCCGAGTCCGTAGCGAAGCCAGAAACTGATTGGAGTAGATAGCCCAAGTCTGCCCTCGCAAAACCGTCGCCCTGACTATTCCGCCCAGAAATAGATGAGAAGCATCCGGTCCCTCTGTATACAAGAAAGGCCATGGAGATCGTGCCGGCCTTGTAGAAGGTGGTAAGAAAATATAAAGCGGATATTGGAATAGTCCTATGCGTTTCAACAACCAGGTCATCGCCGGAGTCCTACTGCTTGCTGGCTCCGTCCAGTTCGTATTTGGGATGAGCATAGCCGAGTACCTGTATCCTGGGTATAGCGCATCCAAGAACTTCATCAGCGATCTGGGGGCCACCTGCCGGGAGACCTGCATAGTCTATGAGCCCTCGGCATCGATCTTCAACAGCTCGGTATCGCTCTTGGGGCTCTTGGTACTGGCCAGCTCCTACTTCTTTCACCGGAGCTTCAGGAAGGCCGTCATAACGATCCTCTTGGCTGTGACGGGGGTCGGTGCGGTCGGGGTGGGAGTATTCCCGGAGACCGCTGGGGTCCTTCACAGCATATCTTCGCTCATCACCTTCCTCGCCGCCGGGCTGGCCGTCATCTCGACGGCGCTGCTGGCAAGGGGACCCATAAGATACTTCGGCATCCTGATGGGCATCACGACCCTCACAGCCCTGGCCCTCTTCCTCTCCAGGGTCTATATGGGCCTGGGGCCCGGCGGGATGGAGCGGATGATCGTCTTCCCAGCCCTACTCTGGGGAGCCGCCTTCGGAGCATACATCAGCAACACCTCCGCACAAGCGGGGGCAGCCTAGAGTGATGTGAAGCGAAGGGGGCGCGAGGCCCGGCCCCTCCACCTTATAAGGAGGGGCAACAATTTGCAGAGCGGGGTCCCCGTGCTCAGAGAAATTCAGAGGTTCGAATCGCTGCCCATCTGGGAGGCCCTCAAGCCGAGGCTGTCATGGTACTATGCCGTCTCCACCAACCGGATGCCAGCGAAATACCTCATCTGCCGGCGCATACCCACGGAGCTGGACCTGAAGGCCGCCAGCGAGGAGGAGCTGTGGAGGGAGCATGAACGGCTAACCCGCATCTTCCTCGACACCTGGAAGGCCATCAGAACCGGCCAGCTCAGGCTACATGAGCTCCCGAGGGCGAGCCCAAACCTCCTAGATCTCAGCGTGGAGCTGGCCAAGCGGATGCTCACCCACTGCAACTTCTGCCGGTGGAACTGCCGCGTGGACAGGAGCAGGGGGACCAAGCACGGAACGTGCCAGCTGGAGTCGGTCTCACGGGTTAGCAGCTACTTCCACCACCCCGGGGAGGAGCTGGTGTTCAGGGGGACCATGGGCTCCGGAACCATCTTCTTCACCTCATGCAACATGCGCTGCTCGTTCTGCCTCCACCCAGACACCTATGTGCTAACAACCGCTGGGCCCGTAAGGATCGAGGAGCTTTTCGAGGGGGCTTTGAAGAAGGTCCCGTGGGGTAATGGGGAGGTCGCCTTTCCCCAACACCTCCTTGTTTATTCTCATGACGGTCGCCCAGTCAGGGTGACAAAGATCTTCAAGCACCACCACGATGGAGAGCTTCTGCGGGTCGAGCCCCTCTACGCACCCCCCATACTGCTGACGCCCGAGCACGAGGTGGTGGCATACAGGAAGTCGAAGGATCGCGTCATCCGGGTGCCGGCGGTACAACTTTCACCCGAGGACATGTTACTGATACCACTCCCCAAGGCACCACAAGACGGGGCCACATACTTGGATGTTCGGGGGCTGCTGTCTGAAGTAGCGGGTGACCTCCACTATTCCACCCAAGCTCGTGAGAGGCTCCCCATCATGGCCCAGGCCATTGCATTGCTAAACTCAGGCCGCTCCTCCCGTGCAGTCGCCCTAGCTCTAGGCTATCACCAGGCATATGTGCGGAACCTGGCCTCTAGGGTGAGGCGCCTCGGTTTTCCCAGCCCTGTGCGAAGTAACTCGGTGATCCTTGAAGGGGGAGAGGTTAGGCTTAAGACGGAGAAGAGGCCTGGAATCCCCGCTAAGGTTGAAGTCACGGAGCGGCTTGCCGAGTTGCTGGGGTACTTTTGTGCCGAGGGCCATGTGACCAAGGGTGCCAGGAGACCGTCATCCTTTACGGCCGTCTTCAGCTTCGGCAGACATGAGGGGGGTCTCGCGGGAAGGGTCTCCACGTTGATCAGAGAAATATTCGGCTTGGAGTCGAAGGTGGTGGAGAGGGCCACCACCCTATCGGTTGAGGTGAGCAAGTCGTCCCTCGCACTTCTTTTGAAGGAGCTTTGCGGCCATAAGGCTTCTGCTAAGCGTGTGCCCAGCTTCCTCTTCACCTCTCCCCCTGAAATAATTAGGGCCTTCCTGGCGGCTTACTATCGTGGCGATGGATGCACCACATCAGGATATCTCTCCGCAAACACCACGTCACGTGAGCTCGCCATGGGCCTATACGCCCTACACCTGCTTTTGGGCCACCTGCCCAGCTTCAACATCTATGAGCCTCCCCCGGAGAAGACGATTCAAGGCAGAAGGGTACAGCAGGCAACCCTCTACTATGTCAAGGTCAGGCTGGATAGGATGGTGAACAATGATTGGAGGCAGGCCGCCCGCGTCAGGTACAAGTTCCAGAAGGACTATGTGCTCGTCCCCATCCACAGAATATCTAGAGTCAGGTATTCCGGTCCGGTCTACAATATAGAGGTTGCGGACCCATCCCACACCTACACGGCCAACTTCCTCGGCATCGGGAACTGCCAGAATGGTGATATAAGTACGGACAAGGACAATGGGATCCCGGTCACGCCGAAGCAGCTGGCCCTGATGGCCTGGCAGCTGAGGATGGAGGGTGTCCACAACATCAACTGGGTGGGCGGGGAGCCGACCATACACCTGCATACCATTGTGGAGGCCATCAGCCTCCTCGACTGCTTCAGGAGGCCCGATCCCGCCGACCTGGGCCACATCATGCAGGTGAAGTCGGACTACTTCGAGGTGTGGCGCCTGAACCCGCAGTACGCCTATTACAACGGGGAGTTCAACGTCCCCCAGCTCTGGAACTCCAACTTCTACTTCAGCCAGGAGACCGCCAGGATACTGCGCTGCCTGATCGATGTATGGCTCCCGGACTTCAAGATGACGGACAAGTGCGCCCTCCGGATCGCCCGGACCCCCTGGTACTTCGAGACCGTCTCCCGCAACCACAAGATGGTCTATGAGTGGGGGGAGGATATGGTGGTGAGGATACTGATCATGCCGGGGCACAACGACTGCTGCATCAAGCCGATACTCAGGTGGATCGCGGAGAACATGCCGGATGTCCCCATAAACCTCATGGACCAGTACCACCCCGACAACTTCTGCAACCCCGCCTCGCCCAAGTTCGACCCCCGGTACGCCGACCTCGCCCGCTTTCCGACGAGGGAAGAGATCCTGGAGGCCTACAGCTACGCCAAGGAGCTGGGTCTCAACTTCGAGCCCCTATCCTACGAGAAGTCCGTCTATGGGTTGAGGGCCCCCTAGAGCCCCCTCAGCTCTCAGGCCTTCGGCACGGGGAGCCGCCCGATTCCGCCTGCCTCCCACCCCAGTGGGCCTCCAGCAGGTCCAGCGCGGCGCTGTAGGTGTAGCGTTTAGGCATCAGGGTCACCTTCAAGCCCAGCCTACGCATGGCCCTTGCCGTGACGGGGCCGAGGGCCACCGTCGTTACATGCTCATTCAGGGCCCGGACAGCCCTCCCCCTCTCCTCGGCCGTGGGGAGGAGCTGGAAGAGGTTTCTTACCGAGGAGGGGCTTCCGAAGATTATGGCGTCGATCTTCCCCCCCTCAAGCGCCTCCAGGAACTGCTTCACCCTCCCCCCTGCCCGGGGGGCCGTCACAGTGTAGACCGATAGCTGGTGCACCCTCAGCCCAATCCTCCTAAGCATGTGGTTGAGATGCCTCGGGGAGTTTCGGGCCCTGACCAGGTAGACCACCTGCCCCTCCCGGGCATGCCGGGAGAGGAGCCGCACAACACCCCGCGATGTGAACTGACGGGGTATCCTCCAAACCCGTATCCCATTTCTCCGGGCCGCCTCGGCCGTGGCGGGGCCCACGGCAATAACCCTGGCCCTGCTGCTCACCAGCTGCGGCTGCCCTCCAGCTCTGCGGAGCAGCCTGCAGAAATGGTCCAGACCGTTGACGCTCATGAAGACGATGAAATCCACACGTCCCCGCTCCATCTCGGAGAGGAGCCGCCGGACACCCCGCATGTTCTCCAGGGGTCTTATACGTAGGGTCGGGAGCAGGTAGGGGGTGGCCCCCCGCTCGGCGATGGACCTGGCCGTGGCGGTGATGAGATGAGGGGGCCTTGTCAGGGCGATCGTGGGCCTCCTCAGCGGCATCAACCCCCTGCCGCCAGGCTCCAGTCCGCGGTGCGCCACTCATCCACCAAATCCCGCGCACCCCGCTCCAGAAGAGCCCTGGCGACCTGCTCGGCCAGCCTAAGGGGGGCTGTGACCACATCCTCGGCCCGGTGGTGGATGCACCTCCTGCCGTCCAGGGAGAGGATGGAGGCCTCGAGGGATAGCCTCTCACCATCGGCCCGGGCCAGGGCGCCTATCGGGACCCGGCAGCCGCCCCCCAGGATGGATATGAGGGCCCGCTCAGCCGTCACCTCAGCCCTCGACGGCGGGTCATCTATCTGCCTGAGGAGGGCCAGCAGCTCGCCGTCGTCGTCACGGCTCACCACCCCGAGGGCCCCCTGCCCCGCGGCTGGGAGGAATGATGGTGGCAGCAGCCTCTGAGAAACCCTCCCCTCCAGCCCCAGCCGCCTGAGCCCCTCCTCCGCCAGGATAAGGGCGTCATATTCGCCCGCATCCAGCTTCGCGAGCCTCGTGTCCACATTGCCCCTGATGGGCTTGACCCTCAGGTCGGGCCTCACCGCCCTGAGCTCGGCGGCCCGCCTGAGGCTGCTGGTCCCGACGACGGCACCCCTCGGCAGATCCCATAGGGTGGCCGAGCCCCTGGATACGAGGGCATCGTAGGGGCTGCCCCTCGAGGGGATGGCTGCGAGCACCAGACCCTCGCGGACCTCCACCGGAACATCCTTCAAGCTGTGCACCCCGAAGTCCACCGCTCCCCGCAGGATGGCATCGTCGATCTCCTTCTCGAAGACCCCCTTCCGGTCGAAATAGAAGAGGGATCTGGCCTGCTCCCAGTCGCCCAGCGTCTTTATCCTGACGACCTCGAACTCCACCCCCTGGTTCAGGCTCCTCAGCCGATTCAGGACCAGCTCGGTCTGGATGAGTGAAAGGCGGCTGCCACGGGTCCCCACACGGAATAGCCTGTTCCCCAACTCCTATTCACGGATCTCCCCTAGGGCGCCGCGGAAGGCCTCCCCAACCCTCTCGATGTCCTCCTCCGTATGGGCGGCTGATAGGAAGCAGGCCTCGAAGTTCGATGGCGGGATGAATATCCCCCGGCCCAGGAGTGATGTGAAGAGGGCCCTGTACTTTTTGGTGTCGGTGGTGAGGGCGTCCGCATAGTTCCTCACCCGTCTGTCGGTGAAGTAGAGCTGGAGCATGGAGGCGATATGGTGTACCTGCACGTTCAAACCCCTCGCCCCCGCCGCCTCCCTGACCGACTCCGCCAGGGCCCTCGTCGCCTCCTCAAGCCCCCTATAGAGGGTGGGCCTCCGGCGCCGAAGCTCCCTGAGGGTGGCCAGGCCGGCCGCCACCGAGAGGGGGTTTCCGCTGTAGGTCCCCGCCTGGTATACCCTGCCCAGGGGTGCCACCATCTCCATGATCTCCCGCCTCCCCCCATAGCAGGCCAGGGGCAGGCCCCCACCCAGGGCCTTGCTGAGCGCCGTCAGGTCGGCCTTCACGCCATAGTACTCCTGGGCCCCGCCGAAGGCGAGCCTGAAACCCGTTATCACCTCATCGAAGATGGTCAGGACCCCGTGGCTCCTGGCCAGCCGGACCAGCTTGGAGAGGAATTCCTCCTCGGGGAGGATGAGGCCCGCGTTCCCCAGCACCGGCTCCACGATCAGGGCCGCTATCTCGTGGGAGCGCTTATCGAGGAGCTGCTCCAGCGCCCCCAGGTCGTTGAAGGGCACCACCAGGGTGTCGCCGGTCACGTGGTGGGGTATGCCCTCCGATGTGGGGGCGGCCTCGTACCCCACACCGGCCTTGGCCAGCACGTAGTCGTGGGAGCCGTGGAAGGCCCCGTCGAACTTCACCACCTTCCACCTCCCCGTGAATGCCCTGGCCAGCCTGATGGCGTGCATCGTGGCCTCCGTGCCGCTGTTCACAAGCCTGAGCATCTCCATGGATGGGAAGGCTTCGCGGATCAGCTTCGCCAGCTCCACCTCCCCCTCCGTGGGGGTCCCATACAGGGTGCCGTCGGCCAGCCGTCTCGAAAGCTCCCGAACCACCGCCTCGGGGGCGTGGCCCAGGATCAGGGCCCCGTAGCCCATGCAGAGGTCGATATATTCATGCCCATCGACGGAGTAGATGTGGCCGGCCCTCCCCCTCAGGGCGAAGAAGGGGTAGGGGTCGAACCTCCGGACCGGGCTGTTGACCCCGCCCGGGAAGAGCTCACAGGCCTCCCGGAAGAGGTCGCGGGACCGGGTTCCTGGTGTGGCCATAGCATCACCCGGGGCCGTGGGCCTTCACGCCCTCCTCCACGATGGAGGCCAAGGCCCTGATGAAGGTGGGGGAGTCGTTGAGGGACTCCACCCTCATCAGCCTAGCCCCATGGGCCTCCGCAAACCGGCGGCACTCCACGTCGATGTCGTAGAGCACCTCGAGGTGGTCGGAGACGAAGCCCACGGGTACTACGAGGAAGTCGCGGTGCCCCTCCCCCATCAGCCTGCCCAGCTCCTCGAGGATCTCGGGGCCCAGCCACTCCCCACCACCCATCCCCACACTCTGGTAGGCCAGGCTCCAGGCCCCCAGGCCGAGGGCTCCCGCGATCAACTCACAGGTCTCCCGCACCTGTTGGGGGTAGGGGTCCCCCCACTCCAGCACCCGGCTGGGCAGGCTGTGGGCCGTGAAGACCACCATAGGTTTGGAGCTGCCCTGGGCGTCCAGCCCGGCCCTCACCCTCTCCACCCAGGCCTCGATGAAGCCGGGGTGCCTGTTCCAGCCCCTGAGCAGGGTGAGCCGCGGTGGGTGTGGGTATACTCCCATCGCCTCCATCACCCTCCGCTCATACATGCCCGTGCTCAGCCGGGATGTGAAGGGGGTGAGGGGTAGGGCCACGATATGCTTCACCCCCCCAGCCAACAGCCTGGCCACCACATCCTCTATGAAGGGCTCTGAGTGCAGCATGCCCACATGGCTCTCTACATCATACCCCCTCCTCCTCAGCTCCAGCTCCAGGGCCCGGGCCTGGGCCCGGGTGATTTGGGGGAGGGGCGACCGGCCGCCGATGGCTTCATACCGCGCCCTCAACCTCTCCACCTCCTCCCGGGTGGGCCTCCTCCCACCCCTGATGTGGGTCAGGTATCTCTCCACGTCCTGGAGGGAGTGGGGGCTGCCGTAGGCCATCACCAGCAGGGCGAACCCGCTAGCCCGTGGCATCATGGACGAGGTCCACCAGCCGGCGGAGGTTCTCGACCGGTGTATTCGGCAGAACCCCATGCCCCAGGTTGAATATGTGGCCTGGCCTCCCACCCACCCGGTCGATGATATCCATGGCCCTCGCCCTCACAACCTCGAAGTCGGCCAGCAGGGCCGCGGGGTCCAGGTTCCCCTGCACAGCCACACCATCACCCAGGGCATCCCATGCATCGTCGATCCTAACCCTCCAGTCGATACCCACCACATCGGCCCCTAGGGTGCGGATCAGGTCGAGGTGCCCCGCGGTGCCCGTGCTGAAGTATATCATGGGCACCCCCAGGGGCCTCAGGGACCTGAAGATATCCCTGGTGTATGGGAGCACATGCTCCTCATAGTCGGCGGGGCTTAGGCATCCAGCCCAGCTGTCGAAGAGCTGGAGGGCGTCCACCCCCGCCGCCACCTGGGCCCTCATATACTCCACCACCATGCCCGCCAGCCTCTTCATCAGCGCATGCCAGAGCCCCGGCTGTGAATACATGAGCCCCTTCACGGCCCAGAAGTCCCTGGAGGGCCTCCCCTCCACCAGGTAGGCCGCCAGGGTGAATGGGGCCGCCGAGAACCCGATCAGCGGCACCATCCCCGCCAGCCTCCCCTTCACCCTACGGATGGACTCCAGCACATAGGGGAGGTCCCGCTCCGGCTTCACCGGCCTCAGCCCCTCCACATCGTCCAGGCTCCTGATGGGGCTCTCCACCACGGGGCCCAGGCCCTCCACGAGCCTGAACCTGACGCCCGCAGGCTCCAGCGGCAGCATGATGTCGGCGAAGAGTATGGCCGCGTCCACCCCCAGCCTCTCCACAGGTAGGAGGGTGGCCCTCGCCGACAGCTCGGGGTCCTTACAGATCTCGAGGATGCCATGCCTCCGCCTCATCCTCCGGTACTCCGGCAGATACCTGCCCGCCTGCCTCATGAACCAGACCGGCGTCCTATCCACGGGCCTCCGGCGGCAGGCCCTCAGAAACCGCTGGGACCTCCCGTCGCCCCTCAAACCTCCAAGCCCTCCCTCCACCAGGCAGCATACTCCTTGGCGTGGTACGTGATGACCAGGTCCGCCCCGGCCCTCCTTATCGCCGTGAGCACCTCCACCACGGAGCCCCTCTCATCCAGCCACCCCCTCTCCACCGCCGCCTTCACCATGCAGTACTCCCCGCTCACGTTGTAGGCCGCGATGGGGTGGTCGAACCTCCTCCTCGCCAGCGAGATCAGATCAAGGCATGGGAGGGCCGGCTTTATGAGGAGGATGTCCGCCCCCTCCCTCACATCCATCTCCATCTCCCTCAGGGCCTCCCGGAGATTCCCCACGGGTAGTTGGTGGGAGCGCCTGTCGCCGAACTGCGGCTTGGAGCTGGCGGCCTCCCTGAAGGGGCGGTAGAAGGCCGAGGCGTGCTTGCTGGAGTAGGCCATGATCATGGTCTCCTGGAAGCCGGCCTGGTCGAGCCGCCGCCTCAGGGCCGCCACCTGCCCATCCATCATGGCGGAGGGTGCAACGATATCAGCCCCGGCATCGGCCTGGGTCTCAGCGGTTTCGGCTAGGAGCTCCAGGGTCCTATCATTCACCACCCTGCCATCCTCCACCAGCCCGCAGTGGCCGTGGGAGGTGTATTCGCAGAGGCATGTATCCGCTATCAGGAGGACCTCATCACCATAGTCGTGCCTGATGGTCCTCAGGGCCCGCTGGACGATGCCATCCCTGCTGTAGGCCTGGGAGCCCGCCGGGTCCTTGTGGGCGGGTATCCCGAAGAGGATGGTCGCCCTGATGCCCAGCTCCAGGAGCCTCCCCACCTCGTCCGAGACCCTGTGGAGGGGGAGGCGGTACTGGCCCGGCATCGACTCTATGGGTGTTTCGGCGCCGGCGTTCTCGTCCACGAAGATGGGGTAGACCAGGCTGCTCGGGGGGAGGGTGGTCTCCCGGAAGACCTCCCTGATCACCCTCGTCCGGCGCAGCCTCCTGAGCCGGAGCTCTGGGAAGCTCATCCGGGCTGCTCAGCCCCCCGGTATTCGGGCAGCCCGCCCTCCCTGAGCTGCTGGGCCACGCCGCTCAGAACCCCCTCCACGATCGACCTGGTCATCCGGTCGAGGATGAGTAGGGTCTGCGGAGGCTGCGGACCCAGATGCTCCAGCGCCCGCTCCAGCTCCCTCCTCCTCACCACCTCGGCACTTCTGAAGATGGAGGCCAGCAGGGGCTCGACACCCCAAGCCCTGGCGCGGGACCATATCCTAAGAGCCTCCTCGGCCGCCAGCCCCTCGGCCTCCAAGACCCGCTCCGCCAGCTCCCCGCCACCCTGGCCCGCCAGACACCTCAGGTCCTCCAGGGTGGCGAGCACAACGTGCCCAAGAGCCCCAACCCTGGGGTCTACGGTGCGTGGGACCGATAGGTCCAGGATGAGGAGCCGCCGGTCCCGCCACCGCGGCTGGCTGAGCTTCTCCGGTGTGATGGCGCTGACGCTGGACGTGGTTGCCACGAAGATCGCATCCACCTGGCCCACGGCTTCTAGACAGGACTCCAGGGGAACCGGTTGCGCGCCGAACCTGGCCGCGACCTGCCCCGTGTGCTCGGGGCTCCTACCCGCCAGATAGACCTCCTTTACACCCACCCTCTTCAGGGCCTCCAGGATCAGCCGCCCCGCCTTGCCGGTGCCTATCACCAGCACCCGGGCCATGGCCCCCGATAGGCGGTTTAGGGCGTATCTCACCGCCAGCTCGCCCAGGTTCCGGTTCTCCTCCTCCAGGCCAGCCCTGGCCCTTATGCTCCGGGCCGCCCTCAGGCTGGATTCGAAGATGCGTGAGAGGGTGGGGGAGGCGAAGCCATGCTCCTTGGAGAAGCCATAGGCATCCGCCACCTGCTCGGTGACCTGGGGCTCCCCCACCACCATCGAGTCCAGGCCGCAGGCGAGCCGGAGCAGGTGGTGGACGGCCCGGCCATCCAGGGAGGTCCGGACGAGCCCATGAAAGACCGGCTGCCTCGCATACCTGAGCCACAGATCAAGGAGTTGTGATTGTAACGCATCCAGCTCGCGCTCCCCGCCGTCCACCTCGGCGAAGATCTCCGTCCGGTTGCAGGTCTGGATGACCACCGCGCCGCGGACCCCGCAGCCCTCCAGGGCCTCTCTGTAGAAGCCCTCGACGTCCCCGATGCGGGCCGCCTCCAGGACCTGGAGCCCGCCATCCCTATGGGTGACCCGCAGGTTGAGGAGCCTCAACCGCCCACCCCCAGGAAGGAGAGGTCGGAGTAAACCCCCACCAGTATGGGTGTCTCACTCGTGACCCACCTCCGCGCCCGGGCCTCCCGCAGCTTGCCGGTTACATGGGACCATGAAGCCAGGGACTGGGTTTCATATATGACCACGAACTCGTAGTCGCTCAGCCCTGGGCAGTAGGTGGTGTAGGAGCGTATGGCCTTACTCTCGGGGTGGGCCCTAGCCATACCGATATGCTCGGCCATGATCCTCCTCCGCTCCTCGAAGTCCATCATGTACCACTCCGGGGACTTCCTCATGGGATAGGCGATGAAGAATCGGTAGGGCTCGAGGCGGAGGGTCTCCTCCAGGTCCCTCCCGACCTCCACGTACGGTGATTCTTCGTAGATGGAGAGTAGGCTGAAGCTGGCCTCCCCTAAGCCCCTCAGGGCCGAGTTGACGGCCAGCTTAAAGTCGCCCAGCGCTTCAGGGTCCCTGGAGGCCAGCCAGAAGATCAGGTCTGAGTCCCAGCGCAGGGACTTGTAGCTGCGCATCAGGAGGAGACGACTCCGCTCTCCATCCAGTCGGGCCCGCAGCCCCCCAAGGATTTCATCCCTGGTCCCTCCGTCCGAAGACCACCAGCCCCCATTCATCCTGTAGGCCAGAACCATAAAGTAGAGTCCATCCCGCCCTTCCAAGGGCACACTTAGCGAGAAGCCGTAGGCCTAATAAGTATATCGTAATTCGCTAAGTTAGTCCTCTTTTTATAGCGAATTCCGCTATATAGCCGCAAGCGGCAAGGCCCGACAGCTCCGGGCCACGGGGACCAGCGGGGCGTGAAGGAGAAATAGCCAGGGCCGAAGACCCTCCCCACCCATGTATAGCATCGACGAGACCGATAGGAAGATTCTGACGATACTCCAGGAGGATGCCCGCACACCCTACAGCAGGATCTCCAGGATGGTCAATCTCTCCGAGACGGCCGTCCGGTACAGGGTCTCGAGGCTGATCAAGGAGGGGGTCATCGACCGGTTCACGGCCATGCTCAACCCCCGGGCTGTGGGCTACCCCCTCTCGGCCATAGTCCTGGTGAAGGTGGACCCTAGGCGTGTAAAGGAGGCCTTCGACGCCCTCGCCGCCCTGCCGGCCGCCTCCCATGTAATACAGACCGCCGGGGACTACGACCTGGTTGTTGTAATCCACGCGGCCGACAACGCAGAGCTGAACCGGCTCGCAACCCGCATTCGGGGGATGGAGTGTGTGAGGGAGGCCAGGGTCTGGATGACCACCGGCCTCTACAAGCTGGACTTCAGGTTCAAGCTGCTCTAGCATAACGGGGCCATTCTGACTGGGGATAGCTAAGCCTCCCATGGGGCCCAGTGTGGATGATTACCAGGTTGTCTTCAAGGGAGCCGGTTTTTGCATCTTGGCCTTTTCTTGTTCCGCTATCTGGAGGGAGAACTGTGTGGTGTACATTTAGCATCTTAATCCTGGGGTTCTCCAGATTCAGTTTGTATAGGGTGGCACGCCCGATTTTTCTTATAACCTTCACCATCCCCAACTCTTCTAGATCCTTAAAGTATTTGTACAGTGTCTGTTTGCTCGTTCTAAGCTCTCTTACAAGCCCCTTCTTGCTGAAGTCCAATAGAGGGTTAGTTAGGAAAATGTCTATTATCCTCAGTTTTGGATATTTGCCTAACGCTTTGAGTAATAACGAGTCTCCCGTGTTCTTGTAGCTAACTTCCCTCTCGTCCATCATCGCCATGCATAATTACCTACAAGGTTCCATAAGTGAACTACGTGTAAACTACTGACGCCGAAGTAAAAGCTGAGATACTTTTGTTCCTCGTGAAGAAGGGACGTTGGGGGCACACTACTTCCCTCTTGATACATTGGTGAACTAGCTCGTTCGCAAAATCAAGAGAAATGGTGAACGCGTTAAGAAATGTGTTGAAGATCTGGCCGGAGCGGTAACAACCCCGGTAAGGGGGCCGGCCGGTATCCATGGGGAGGGTTATGCTGCTCGCCAGGACCCTAGCCCTCCACCCCGAGGTGCTCCTCCTCGACGAGCCCTTCTCATCCCTGGATGAGCTCACGGCCAGGGACTTCAGGATCCTCCTCCTGAGGATCTGGTCCGACCCCACGCTGCCCACAAACAACTTCATAATGATAACCCAAAACGTGGAGGAGGCTGTCATGATGGCGGACAGGGTAATCGTCATGTCTCCGAGGCCGGGTAGGGTGGTGGGAGAGCTCAGGGTGAATCTGCCGAGGCCGAGGTTTGAGCACCTACGTGAGAGGGAGTTCTTCGACACCGTCGACAGGCTCCTGGGGATGCTGACATCATCGGAGGAGAGACACACACCACCCGAGACAGAAGCAACCCGTCCCGCCCTCCCCTAGCGGAGATATGTGGGGCCTAGAGTCTCGTCAACAAACATGACAGGGCCTCTCTCCTCACCCCACACCCCCCAGGAAGCATGAGGCGGTGATGTGGGGCGAGCAGAAAGAGGTATCCAGAGTTCTGGTAGGGCTCCGGAGAAAGTAGGCTTAAATCGAGCCCTGGGGTGCCCAGAACGCCCGGAAAGGGGTCGGAATCTCATGGATGGAATTGAAAGAGGGGTGTGATTGCCGTGACCAGGGTCATATCACTATCGGATGAGGCTTATGAGGCCCTTCAAAGGCTCAAGGGGCCAGGGGAGTCTCTCTCCGATGTAATACTTCGACTCGTAGGGGGCTCGAAACCCAGACCTCTCACCTCCTTCGCCGGCAGATGGGCTGGGGAGGATGCGGAGCAAGTCCTGCGGCAGGTTTTAGCCGGCAGGGAAGGGGCCTCCAGGGAGTTTACACTCTAGCCTCTACCTATCTCACGTCCAGAGCTGACGAGAACGCCGGTACGATAGAAGATCCCTTCCTCTATCGCCCGGGTGCCTCGGACATGGCTCTTCGCTACGATTACCCCGTGTATCTGACGACGAATTCCAGGGTCGTCTCAATCCTTATGGAGACAACAGCCTTCCAGGACTTCCAGGGAAGAAAATACATCCCTCCTCTTCACCCATCCAAGGGCTTTCACACAGCGGCGGGCTGCAGGGCCTGATTCATCTAGAGGGCCCCTCTACCGCCTCCGGACCGGTGTGTTTAAAAGAAGGGCAGGAGTTTGGAGGTGAACACCCCCTTGGGTGAGGGGGCTTCGGTGGATGTGGACACGCGGCTCGCCAGATTGGAGGAAAGCGTAGCTTCCCTGAGGAGTGAAGTGGGGGCGCTAAGGAGCTCCGTAGAGTCGCTAAGGGGTGATGTGGATTCGCTGAAGAGCGACGTGGCCCTGCTTAAGAATCACGTGAATTCGCTCAGGAGCGACGTGAACACGCTCAAGGGCGATGTGAGCTCGCTGAAGAATGATGTCATCTACCTGAGGGAGAGAGTGGCAAGAGTAGAAGGCATCATGGAAACCATGAGATGGTCGATATGGCTGGGGTTCACACTCTTGGCCCTCCTGGTCTCCCTCCTTAGGGTGATCTGAAGGCCAAGCACGCCGTGGCTCAGATAAATTCGGGGTTTCGAGGTGTTATCCATCCAGCCAACGGAATCGATGTAGTGAAGATGGGGGTCAGCCGATCTGTCCGCAAGGCCTAGATGTTGACATCCGGGAGGGTGGGGAGTATGGCCTCTCGTGAGTGGTTGGGTGAAAGGAGGGCGGCCATCATCATAATATCGGTGGCCACACTCCTGGCGCTTCTGGGCACCACCCTCGGCGCCCTCTGGCTCCTCGCCCTCCTCTCACCACACCCCCTCCTCTTGAACCCACGGTTTCACCCCGAGCTGCAGGCCTTCGGCTTCCTCAACCTCTTCATCATGGCCGTGGGCTTTATGCTCATACCCCGCTTCAGGAACAAGAGGTTCGGACGGGCCTGGCTCATCCTGCTCTGCGCGGGCCTCGTGGCCTTGGGCAACATCCTCTGGCTCCTGCAGTCCGGGCAGTGGGGCACGCTGCTGGTCCTGGCGGGCTCCGCCATCTTTTCGCTCAGGCTTCTGGCAGTTCTGGGGCTGCCCCAGGGCCACCTGGCGCCTGGTGATGCCTTCATAGGCTCGGCTCTGGTGCTCTTGCCCCTCGCCCTGGCCCTGAGGCTGCTCTGGGAGCTGGGCCTGAGCCCCCTCCCAGGCCTCTTCTCGCAGGAGGGCTACCTGGAGCTGGTGCTCCTGGGCTATGTGGGCTCCATGATCTATGGTGTGTTGATAAGGACCGTGCACTTCAGGATGGCGAGGCTGAGGAGCAGGGCCCTGGCCTATGCCGCCCTCCCCCTCCACCTGCTGGGCCTGGGCCTATCCTTTTATCGCGGCGCCCTCTTTCAGGGGCTGGGAACCCTCTCCTTCGCCCTCGCCGTCCTCTGCCTGGCCAGGAGCACGGGTTTTGGCGAGGTGGACCTCTCCTCCCCCCTGGTGGTGAGGATGAATGAGAGGGATAGGGTGAGGTATGGGTATTATGTGAGGGTTACGAGGTTGGCCCTGGCCTGGCTCCTGGCCTCCCTAGCCTTCAGGGCCCTGTATTACGTGAGCCCGTCCTCTCTGGCCTTCAGGGATGCGTATGTGCACGGGCTGGCGGTGGGCTTCATAGCGCATGTGATCATGGCCTATGCCCCGATACTGCTGCCCGGCCTCCTCAACAGGAGGATGCCCTACCGGGGCCTGACTCTCATCCCCGCATACCTGGTGAGCCTGGGTAACGGGTGGAGGATAGCCGGTTTCGTCTCCCTCCACCATTTCGGCGTCGATCTCCTGGGATGGGTCTCCTGGGCCCTCCTCTTCCTCGGCATGCTCTACTCCCTCTATATGGTACACGCACTCAGGGCGTGAGCCCTCCCTCTATCAAGGACCCACGGGTTTCATCTCCCCGAGGTCAGCACTCTGGCCTCCGAACCCAAGGGGGGCCAAGCCTTGCAAACCCCCGACTCGAGAGCTGAAATCGCTATTACCGATGAGGGGGGTTTAGAGGGGTTCTTGGCGATTACTCATGGGGCTGGGAGCTCATATTGAGGTGTAGAGTTCTACTCCTAGTTTTAGACAGGCTTCTCTCGCTTCGACCTCCGCGTAGGGCGTCACTATTATGAGCCTGTCGGGTCTCCTCGATGTCTTGGCCTCGTAGAGCTCCGCCTTCCGCCTAAACTCTGTTACATCGGATTTTCTCACATGAGACTTTACCTCCAGTAGTATGGTCTTCCCGTCGTAGATGGTGACATCGAGGTTCACGCTGCTGGGATACCTGTATACAACCCCCTCTTCATCAAACCCCTCCCACCTTTCAATCCTGAAGCCCAGCTCCTTGCCCAGGAGGCCCCTTATCCCCTCCCTGAACGCCTCTTCGCTCATGATCCCCCAGCGGGCGCCGAGGGCCGTGAGGTGCCTTTCCAGCCTATCGAAGCCTTTATTCATGTCCTCCCTCAGCTTATTCATGTCTTCCCTCAGCTTGTTGGTGTCCTCCCTGAGCCTATTCATCTCCTCACTCAGCCTGTTCGTGTCCTCTCTGAGCTTATTCATCTCCTCCCTCAGCTTCACCAGTTCGGCTCCGTGGCTGTCTAGCTTCTTTAATACTTCATCGAGGCCCAGGAAGCCCGCTACGATATATCTGAACTCCCTGTCCTTCTCCAGCAGTTCTATGAACTCCTCCCTCAGCTTTCCAGACATCTAACGGCCGTTCGAACCGTGCCCTTTATATAATCTTAAGGGATTGTGGTAGGGACGCTCGCTGGTTCGATCCGGGTAGTAGGGGGGCTTCTAGGGTTCTTCCACAGTCTTCGTTATCTCCAAGGTGGTGGGGTGGTGGCTAGAGGGGCGTGTAGACATGAGGGGCTACTGGGGATGAGCTTAAATATCGCTAGCGATATCACTAGTGATATGAGTGTGAGCGTGGTGCCAAGGGGATTCTCAAGGTTCTACGTCCTCTCATTGCTCAGGGAGAGGCCCATGACCGGGAAGCAGATCATGGATGAGACGGAGAGGAGGACGAGGGGCGCCTGGAGGCCGTCGCCGGGCCTCGTCTACCCCCTCCTCGCCAGGCTCCTGTCCGAGGGCCTCATCGAGGAGGTGGAGGGGGGATACAGGACCACGGATAAGGGCGTGAGGGTGCTGGAAGACTACGAGAGATCCCAGGAGGAGTTTGAGAAAAGGTTCGGGGCCTGGATAAGGCTGGGCCTCTTCGGCCGCTTCCTCGCCCAGGACCTTGTGGACAGGCTGATGGGCCTCATATCCATGGTGCGTGAGGATATAGCGAGGCTGGGTAGGGAGCAGAGGGAGAGGTATAGGGCGTTCCTGCTGTCGGAGCTGAGGCGGCTGGATGAGGAGGAGCGATGAATGCTGGAGGCGTTGAGGCTCCTATGGAGGATGCTGGGGACATCTTATCGTATGATAAGGCTGGTGTTGAGGGTGGGCGTATACGGGCTGGGGGTCGTGGATGGCATGATCAAGACGCTGGAGGGGGTGCTGGAAGGCCTGGGGGGTGCCAGGCCGGATCGACGAAAGCGCTGGGGCTCATCCCGCTAGCCCATTCACCCGTGCTTTAGTGGAGCGATGGGGATGAATGAAGGGAGGTATACTAGAGATGGCAAAAGGCCTTACAATCTTAGGCAAGTTTGCGCTGAAGACCCCAAACGACCAGCCGCCTACGGCTGTCGGCCTACATTATCGCTTCCCGTGGAGGGTAGAAGTCGACCACGGTAATGCCTGGACAGAAAAGACTGCATTATGCTTGTAATAGCAGAAATAGCGTCTCAAAGTGGTGCGGCGGTATATATAATACGAACCAAAGGTGATAACATGGGAGGCATCAGAAGCTATGACTTATCATTTAGATAAGTTCGTCGAACTGATCGAAAAGACAGGCCATAAAGCCCGTGCTATCAAAAACGGAGAAGTCGTAAAGGGGACAGAAAAGGAATTACAGAAGTCAATAATTCAATATGCCAACAGCTTAGGGTATAAAGCCATTAATGAAGACATCTTAAGGATCGAGATACCTTATCATCAGCCACTAATGGACGTCGTCGTTGAGATTGATGGTTACCTGCACGGGGCTGAACTCAAGATAATGAACGTAGAGGAGCACACCTACGCGTTTAGGTTCTTTGAAGGGTTAGGTCAAGCGTTAGCGTATTCTTTAAACGGCGTAGATTATTCGTGGCTGGTCCACTACCTAGTAGAGCCCCTACCCCCCATCCCGACTGGGCGAGCTTCACCATTGGAACGTATCTTTCAAACATTTGGGATAAAGCAGATTGGTTATCTGTTGGTAGACCCTGTTGGGTTAAAACGTACGCTTAAGCCTGCTGAGCCTATTAAGTATGATGCTCAGAGTGCTGAGATAAGAAAGAAAATAGAGAGAATGCTCAGGCTCGCACGATAAAGGGGCCATAAGCTACACATACAAATCGGTCCTCCGCCATTTGTGGGATTAAACAACGAAGGGACTAACCTTGATTTATTCTTCACAAAGTGGCCAAGCAATTAGTTAGGGGTCCTCGGATTCATGCCCCCCTCGGCTGGCTTATGTAGGTCTTGCTTCCGATAGATGATACCTTCCATGTCCCGATTCTAGGAAAGTACTCACTGACAAACTTTTCAATATCTTGCGGACTGCCCGTTACCTGTGCGGTGCCACAAATAGAGGCGATATGTCGGGTGAGACCCCAGGGGTTGAGTCTTGAGGAAAGGGCGGTTAGGGTTAAAGGTATACTGGGTCAGATGGGCCGGCGCCTGAACCATGTTGAAAGCGAGCTTACCGAGCTGAGGAAGGCCATCGACAGGAGTTTTCGCTGGACCATAGGAGTGATGCTGATAGTGTTGATGCCCATGTGGGTTACGACTATGCTTGCGATCGTTTTGAAGTAGTTATTGGAAGGGGTCGCTTCGGACACATGTCGCTATGCCTTTCCACTCAACCTCGTAGCGATGCCTTTGGAAGGCCTCTCCCAACTTCCCTCTACTTCGAGCAGCCACCTCCAGAGCGGGATGAACTGGATTCGCCTGCCCTCGAGGCTGGCCTCTTCCTCATAATCCCATGTTATCACCGTTAGTCTTTCTATGTCCAAGTGTTTTGAAGCCCAGAGCAGGGATGTGATCTCTCTCCTCTCTACACCCTCCCGGGAGTCGGCGTATGTTACCTGTATCGCTTCGAGCAGCCTTTCGCCCCTCTTCACTATGAAATCAACTTGGTGGAGGGCATCCTTCAGGTAGAATAGGTCGAGGGCCGGGTCGTGGTTCCTCCTTCTCATCAGCTCCAGGAAGACCGCATTCTCCATCAGCTTTCCCCTGTCCGGTGAGTACCTGGAGGGTTTTGCGAGGCCCGTGTCGCACAGGTAGACCTTCTTCGGATAAGACTCCCTCAAATGCGCCTTGAGGCTGAACCTGTCTAGGAAGAAGAAAAAGACGGTGTCCTCCAGCCCCCTCACATATTCATAGACGGTATCCTTCGAAGCCCTTATTCCCGCGGCCCTTGCCCTTTTGTAGATGGAGTTTAAGGTCATCTCTGAGGAGAAGTTCTGCAGGAAGAAGTTGACCATGAAACGGGCGAGCCCGATGTTCCTCAGCCCATGCCTCTCCACAAAGTCCCTGAAGAGCACCAGGTCCTGATACTCCCTCAGCAGCCTGATCCTCTCTCCCCCTAGGACCACATCAGGGAAACCCCCGAACTCCAGGTATTCATTCAGAAGACCCCTTACCCCGGCTTCCCGGTCCTTTGTCATGTACTTTCCGACGTCAACCCCCTTGGCCGCCAGGAACTCTCTGAAGGAGAAGGGGAGGAGCAGGAAGCTGATGGTCCGCCCCCTCAGCTGGGTGGCGATCTCCCTCGAGAGCAGCTTGGAGGAGGAGCCTGTCAACACGATAGGGTACTTCTTTAGGTCGTGAAGCTCCCTGACCGCCCTTTCCCAGTTGTCAATGTTCTGAACTTCGTCCAAGAGGAGGGCGTCGGGCTGCCTCCCATATACCTCGACATACACTCTTATCACGTCCCTTAACTCTTTGAAGCTCACCTCGCCGAGCCTGGTATCCTCGAAGTTGAGGTATAGGGGGGATGCGAAAGAGCTTCTCAGGGATAGGAGGAAGTAGGTCTTACCGGCCCTCCTGGGGCCTATTACGGATATTATGTGCCGGCCGTCCACGGGTACCGTCAACTCTCTACGGATGATTTCGGGATGGAAGCCCTCATACTCTTTCAGAAAGTCTATGATGCTGTCCCTCTGCAAAGTGTCCTTCCAAGAAGGAAAGTTTATTTAAATATTTTCCTCCTTAGAGGGAAACTTTTTTGCTTCCCAATTCCACGGCTCGTTCCTCCAGGAGGTACAGGCACGACTCATATTTGCTATAGGTTTCTTGTGGCGTGCGTGAGGTTGCTTTCCAGTATTATCTCGTCCATCCTCCGCCTTTTTACCAGGAAGAGCGGGTAGGGTGCATAGTTTTCAAGAGGTTATACTCTAATGAGAAATCTGCTTAGCGAGCCGAAGAGGTCGAGCTATGAAAAGATTCAGTCACCCAAGGCTTTCAAGATCGTTTCGGCCATCGTTTTAGCTCTCTGAGCGTCCGCAGTTATCTCATCGAGCGACCTCTTCCTGAGGTCTTCATTCGCCACCACGAGGAAGGCGGCTATCGGCTTCACTATGTTCTCCCTCGCCCATCTCGCCGCGTGATTGGAGATGGCCTCGACCAAAGCCCGAGATGCTGTGTGGGCGAAGCTGATGAGCCCCACGGCGCCACTTCCGAAGGCTACAGCCCTCTCGATGGTGTGCGGGGACTGGTAGAAGACACCGAAGGCAATAAACATGAGTACTGTTACCGCCAACCATAAAAGTGAAGAGGGGTTCATCCCCCGCCCACCTCTAACAATACACACTGTATTAAGAAAGTCATTTATAACCGCAACCGTCTTATCGGGAAACAGTAAGCTCACCCCCACACCCATCTCGAGCGAGCCAAGTGTGGTGCCTGGCTTTCTTTTGCGTATGAATCTTACCCGTAATGTGTCTTGGGAGGGTTACAAGATCCATCGGCATCCACAGGCCCTACAGTATCTCCTGGGCCTGAAGGAGGGCGGGTATTCCTCATCTAGGATGCTCTTGACCTGCTTCCTTTGCCTTCTCTATAGCCTGGTCCACAGACATCACGCGTATCTCATACCTAGCCTCGATTCCCGAGTTCCGGAGCCGCTCAAACAGTTTTCTGTCACTTGTGACTAAAATTGCTCTGGTATGGTAGGCCAGCCGCACCAGGGGCATGTCATTGGTAGGCAGATGCTGCTCCACATCTCCAAGGGGTGGGACTTCATCACGGCTTTCCTGCTTTTCTCTGTTGAAGAGGATTTGTGTGATAAGCGGTATTGCGGTCGGTCTGTCCGCCCTGCTGGCCTCAGCTTTTAGTCTGTTTAGCTTCACAGAATACCGCCCCTTAAGTAGGGCGCCTACCGCGAACTTATGGCAGTGGTATGCGATCAGAAAAAGGAGGGTGGCGGCTGCAGTTCCTCTCTGGCCGCCTCCGCAAGCTTCACGCCCCTGGCCCTAACGGGGATGTGAGGCCGAAGTACTGCAAGGTGCTGACCTATACCTTTGTAAGCCAACAGGGCTGTGATTAGGCTCTAGGGTATTTTGTGGGCGGCGTCGTGTTCCTGACCGTTTGAGCCTCCGTTTCCGATGCGTAAAACTCGGGGGAAGCAGGAATCGTGCTCTTCATGTCCTTCTAAGAAGTCAAGAATAGAAAGCGATATGGGTTATATGATGTTGTAGGATAAACGCCGGGCGATCTCCGCCAGCTCGCCAGGTCCGAGGCTCATATCCGCCACATCGGGCGGCCTCTCCCTGAGGCTTACGAGCCCGACCTTGGGCGAGACCCTGCTCATCCTCGCGACCGCTTCCCTAGCTTCGCTCCTGCTGATCTCCCCCATCTTGACTTCAAAGGACCAGACCGGCTTTCCTTTCTGCACTATAACGACGTCTACATCCTCCCTGGGGGAATAATAGAGGGTGCCCCTGAGATATCTCGAGAGCAGCTCCCCCACGGCGAACTGCACCTCCCTCCCGATTGGCAGCTCTTGGACGTCGACGTCTCTATCGCTTATAAGATATTTCGCCTCGGCATAGAGCACAAGGGATAAAACGGGGGACTCGACCTTGTAGTAGTTTCCCCTGCCCAGGGTGGGGATCTTCTGGACCAGGCCCATGTTTGACAGCTTATTTAAGAGGGAAGAGACGGAAGCTTCCCCCCCTGGAAGGTTGAGCACGCCGGCCAGCTCCGAGCTCTTCCATATTCCTTCGGCAAGCAGGGTTAAGGTGCGATAGTAGGTATCCGTTAGCCGCCTCTCCTCCTCTTGGAAGACCTCCCCGATCAGGCCCTTGGCTATCAACACAAATTCCTTAACCCGTCTCTTGAGCTCTTCATAGGATTCGATGAACGGGATCACCCATGGATCCTTGTAAAGCGTCGCAAGGACGGGGTCGTTAACCTGCGCCAGGACCTCCCAATATGGGATGAGGCCTATCCTCTTTGGTGTCATCAATCCCAGAAGCGGGCTATTTTTGTCGAACACCCTTTGCGTAACCCCAAAGCTCGAGCCCAGAGCCAGTAGAACCCCGCCCCTCCACGTCGAGATCATGCTGTAGTAGATATCGGGCAACCTCTGGAATTCATCGATGACTACAACCCCGCCCCTGCCCAGAATAGCCTTTGCCTCACGAAGCGCTGTGTCGATCTTCACTATGCTGTCTTCCACCAGCGCCATATCACCATAGCCTATCACCACGTAGTAATCATACTTGACGCAGTCCCTAACAAGAGTCGTTTTGCCCGTCTTCCTCCTCCCGTAGATCAGGACCCAGTTTCTTAGTTCTTTGAGTTCCCTACATTCGCTTCTTTTTAGGACTAGTCCCATGGGACTAGTCTGCTCAGACTAGATATTAATGCGTTCTTGGGATTCGGACAGGCCGTTTGGTGGCGCGAACCGAGCTTCTCCGAGACCCATTTAGCCGCATTCTCAAAACCTTCCCCCCTCAATACTTACCTGTTTTACACGGAAAACTCAGCGGAGATCGGGGGCTTGAAGGGTTGCTTTCGGGATATAGGTTTGGATGAAAACGTTGCCACGTTACCAGGGACATGCAACCTATACTTAGATATCGGACTTCTTCCTTCTCTAAACCCCTTTTCTGACCACTGAGAGATACGCCTAGCCCCCTCGCTGTTAGATCAACCGGTGGACTTTATCTCTTCTTCAGACGCTTGCAATATCGACTTCTCTGCTAGGTCGATCAAACCCCTGGCTATTGCGATGCCTTCCTTGGTCGGCCTACCACCCTTCACGGGCAACCGTATCCACACGCCCAGAGGCCCCTTTAACTCCTCGAACCCTTCGAGCCTCTCAGGGGCTGCTACAGCTGAGGGCTGCGTCGGTTCCACCGCTACACCCGCCCCAGCCTCTCTGGATGCCGCCACTTCTGCGTCTCTCACGTATCTTAACCCATCCGAATATACATCCTTTATCTCCTTGGCCCTATTTTTCACCAGTAAGGGGTCAGCCCGAGTTATGTCGCGCAGAAGGTTGGCAAACCGCTCCTCATCCGGTACCTCGAGCCCCGCCTTCTCCCGAATCTTCCTGAATAACTCAACCCGTAGGAATGCTTCGGCTTTAGCCCGTGTGCTCTCCTCGGGACCACCAGCGACGATCCTCTTGGCCAGCTCTGTAGCCCTTAATGTTTCCCGGCCCTCGACAAGCCCATAGTCTCTCAGTGCGGCCACCAGATAGGTGAACGCTCCACCCTTCTCCGCCATCTTCAACTCGCTGGCTAAGCTGCTAACGCTCAGCTCACCCTTGTATGGTGGCTGGCATATTCTCTCCACGATAGCCACCGCCCGTGTGAACTTCAACAGAGGATACGAGTAGTCTCCCAGCCTGGGCACCCTTATTCACCGCTGTAGTAACCGATATAGCTATTGATAACCTTTTTCCACTCCATACAAACCAGGATAAACAGTCTAAAGGTAAAGTGATTTCTGGGGTATTTTGGTGAAGTAGGTTCTAGCGATGTCGTAGGCTCGGGTTGGGCATGGAAGCCTTAAGGGTATACAGGAGGGAAGTTTAGCAGACCACTACTCCATATTCAATTCTCTATCAGATTCTCACGCTAGGCGGAAATCTTCTCAATTCTTCTCTTTAGGCGAACTTTCAATTCTCTATCAGATTCTCACTGGAGAGGGGCCGTGCACTACGTTATGGGTTGATTAGTTTCTTTCAATTCTCTATCAGATTCTCACCGAGTTTGAAGACGGAACACTACTAAGGTGTTGGAACTCCTTTCAATTCTCTATCAGATTCTCACAGAGGATGATCTCGATGGCGGAGGGGCGGGTGGGCTTTACTTTCAATTCTCTATCAGATTCTCACGTGGTTAAGGACGAGAGGCTTATGAGCAGGGTTAAGCTTATCTTTCAATTCTCTATCAGATTCTCACCTTCACGCCGCCCACCAGGGTCATAATACCGTTCGGGACTTTCAATTCTCTATCAGATTCTCACTGACGGCATTGTCAGGTATCGGTGATGTATCAAAGGCTTTCAATTCTCTATCAGATTCTCACATCCACCGGGCCCTACTTGACCCCTGCGGGCTGCTCTCCCTTTCAATTCTCTATCAGATTCTCACACATATACACCTTCGTCATCACCCCCCAGCTGCAGACCAAGGCGATCTTCTTTCAATTCTCTATCAGATTCTCACCATGCTGGCCGATACGGTGGTGGCCGAGCAGGGGCCCGCCACTTTCAATTCTCTATCAGATTCTCACTCTGAACTGCTGCCCCTGCCTCCCGCTGCTGGCTGCCATCTTTCAATTCTCTATCAGATTCTCACCGGTGCCGTCGGTCTTTATCAGGGATGAGTGGGTCACCGCTTTCAATTCTCTATCAGATTCTCACACAGACATCCTCACCCCCCTGAGCTCAGGTGCATCGTTATCTTTCAATTCTCTATCAGATTCTCACTCGTATGATAACCTGACCCCAACAGCAAACCAGTTTGAACTTTCAATTCTCTATCAGATTCTCACGCACCTTGAACTCTATCGGAGCCGGGACCACTTCGGGTATCTTTCAATTCTCTATCAGATTCTCACCGCGTAGCCTTCACCGCTCACGGAGCGGACGGGTAAGCCTTTCAATTCTCTATCAGATTCTCACTGAGGAGACCTGTATGTGAGTATGTGGAGGTGGCCAGGCTTTCAATTCTCTATCAGATTCTCACAGGGTTGATGCGCCTCCCCCTTTATAGGCGGGCCATCGATAGACGGGCATGTCTTTCAATTCTCTATCAGATTCTCACCAAGAAGCTGAAGGCTCCACCGGCATAGACGGAAGCAAGCTTTCAATTCTCTATCAGATTCTCACTGGGGCCGTTCAGCGCAGGCCAGCCTATCATCGTGGATCTTTCAATTCTCTATCAGATTCTCACCAAGATATATAAGCGGTGGTAGTACGCGTATTATATCGTTCTTTCAATTCTCTATCAGATTCTCACTGGATGAGGCAGGCGGCAGGCTCCAGGGCGCCATCTACATCTTTCAATTCTCTATCAGATTCTCACGTGAGGTACCGGGCCAGCTCCCTGAACTCCGATGCGGCTTTCAATTCTCTATCAGATTCTCACAGCGGCGCCGGCCCCGAGCTGGGGCTGG
>Ga0079995_1054576_pt1 | contig 250823 bp, 225 predicted proteins | sample FaiFalFF_MnMetaG_2_FD_69198 | JGI IMG/M metagenome (GOLD analysis project Ga0079995, IMG submission 69198) | Freshwater microbial communities from Yellowstone National Park, Wyoming, USA - Fairy Falls C (FF_Mn_C) (SPADES assembly) (version 4) | ecosystem: Environmental > Aquatic > Freshwater >... | reverse complement strand
GCGCGCGGCCTGGGGTCGCTCGACCCCGAGGGGGAGCTGGCGCGGGTGGCGGCCGAGCGCGCCGCCGGGCTGGGCGGCTGAGCCGGGCGATGGGCGGGGAGCGCCCGACACCGCTGACACGGCGGACGCGCCCGACCGCGGTGCGGGAACCCCCGACCGAGGACGCACCGCGCCACCCGGTATGCGCGAGGCGCCGCCTCGCCCGCCCGTGCCGGACGGCGAAGCAATCGCCCCGATCGACGGTCACACAGCGATGGTGTCGGAACGCCGGCCCGACTGATCCCGGGGGCACAGCCGTTCGACACGCCACACCGACCGCCGTCGAACGCCGGTGGTGGCCTGCCGGCCCTCCGGACCGGACGGGTCAGGCAGCGCCTGACCCCTACATGAGGGTGGTGAGCGCCCCACCGTCAAACACCAATGCCAGACCGGGGATGGGTCGGCCCACCTTGTAGGGGCGAGGCGCGGCCTCGCCCGCCCGCGCCATGCGGCGCGGGCCAGCCCGGTGTCGGACACGACGTGACGGGCAGCGGCCTTCCTGCGACAATGGGGTCGGTGGACAGGAGACGACCGCGAGGGGGCAGCGGTGCAGCGGACTGGACCTCCGTCCCGCCGCTCGATCCGTCTTACGGGGTACGACTATCGTGCGCCAGCCGGTTACTTCGTCACCATCTGCGCCGCGCAACGCCGGCCACTGTTCGGGTCGGTGGTGGAGGGGGCGGTGCAGCTCAGCCGGTTCGGCGAGATCGTCCGCGAGGAATGGTTGCGGACGGCGCGCCTGCGACCCGGTGTTTTGGTCGCGGAAGAGGAGCTGGTCGTCATGCCCAACCACCTGCACGGCATCGTCTGGCTGACCGCGGAACCGCTGGGCGCGGAGGGCGGCACGCAGCCTGGCAGGCAGCGACCGCGCCTCGCGGCGGGGAGTCTGGGCGCGATCGTGGGCACGTTCAAGGCCGTCACCGCGCGTCGGATCAACCGCGAGCGAGGGACGCCTGGCGCGGCGGTCTGGCAACGCAACTATTGGGAGCGGATCATCCGGTCGGAGCGCGAACTGGAGCGGATCCGGCGGTACATCCACGAAAACCCGCTGCGCTGGGACGCCGATTCGCTGCACCCCGACCGGTGGATCCCAGGTGGAGCCCTCGATTTCCTGGTGGTCCCGATGGCTCCCGACGAGCCGTCTTCTGCCGGCGGCCGGAACGATAGTGCGTCAGTGGGTTGATCACCGGCCCTGCGGGCCGGCGGGTCAGGCAGCGCCTGACCCCTACAGGGCGGGCAGGTCGCCCCCGGCCGTGGCGCCCATGTGCCCGACCGGGAATGCACCGCGCCACGTTGTAGGGGCGAGGCGCGGCCTCGCCCGCCCGCGCCACCAGGCGCGGTCACCCGCGGCATACACCGGCACGCGGCGACCGACTGGAATGGCACACCGGACGAACGGCGACGGGATGGTTTGCCGGCCCGGTGGGTTGGCGGGCCAGGCACCGCCTGACCCCTACATCAGGGTGGTGAGCGCCCCACCGCCATACACGATTACCCGACCGGGGTGGGTCGGCCCACCTTGTAGGGGCGAGGCGCCGCCTCGCCCGCGCGTCCGGACGGCGCGGCACATGCAGGTCGCATCCCGGCATGCGGCGATGATCGCGACCGACCCGCGACCGGCGCGCGCGGTGCTATACCGGCCCTGGCGGGCCGGCGGGTCAGGCAGCGCCTGACCCCTACAAGACGGGGGTCACGCACTGCCGATGTGTGTTGGATAAACGCCGGCACGGTGATGGACGACCCCTTTGTAGGGGCGAGGCGCGGCCTCGCCCGCCGCGCCATGGGCGCGGCAATGCACCGTGGCCGGCCGCGCGGCCTCGGCCGCTGTGCGTCATCCAGTCCCCAACATAGGGCTTGCGGATTCAGCCCGGGGTGTCGGCCCCGGGGCGCATCGTTCTCGTTCCCAGAAAGGAGGTATCGATGGACGAACCGCTCTTCACCGAAACGCTCGCGGTGGCCGGGGTGCCGGCGGTGGTGCTGGTGCCGCTCCTGGTGGAGGCGGCCAAGCGCGCTGGACTCCCCACCCGCTACGCGCCGCTGGCGACCCTGGTCGCGGCCGGCCTCGTCGCGGCGCTGGCCGAGGCGGCGCCGGTGCTGCCGCAGCTCGCGCCCTTCGCCCGCTGGGTGGTGGCCACGCTACTCTTGGCACTGGGAGCGAGCGGCGCCTACGAGACCGCCCGCTTCCTGCGGCGCGAGCTCTCGACCCAGCGGGGATGACGGGCCGGGCGCTCCTGCGCCGGGTGCTCGCCGACCCGCTCGCCTGCTCGCGCCTGCTCCTGCCGGAGCGCGCGCTGCGCGGCTACCAGGCCGGGCCGGTCGCCGCGGCTGCGGCGATGGTGCTGGCCCGCGCCCGCGGTGACCGCAGCGGGCCGCACGCCCAGCTCTGGCTCTTCAGCCGGCAGTCGGGCAAGGACGAGGCGCTGGCCCAGCTCCTGGCCTGGCTCCTCCTGCGCTTCCACCGCCGGGGCGGCGAGGTGGTGGTGGCGCTCCCCTCCTGGCGACCGCAAGGGGTGCTGGCCCGCGAGCGGCTGCTGGCGGTGCTGGCTGCACCGCGGCTGGCGGCGCTCCTGGCCGGGTTGGGGCTTGCGCCCGAGGTGGCGGGCGCGCGGGTGGCGCTGGGGCGCGCGGTGGTGCGCTACGCGTCGGCCGGGCCGAGTGCCAACGTGCGGGGACTGACCGCCTCGCTGCTCCTGGTCGCCAACGAGGCGCAGGACATCGCGCCCGACCGCTGGGACAGCGCCTTCGCGCCGATGGCCGCCTCGACCGGCGCACCGGCGCTCTACCTGGGGACGCCCTGGGGGAGCGACTCGCTGCTGGCCCGCGAGCTGCGGTATCTCACCGCGCTCGAGCGGCAGGACGGGCAGCAGCGGGTCTGGCGGGTACCCTGGACGACAGTGGCAGCGGAACTGCCGGCCTACGGCGACCACGTCCGCGAGCGGATGGCGCAGCTGGGGGCCGGGCACCCGTTCGTCCGCACCGAGTATGGCTTGGAGGAGCTGGCCGGGGAGGGTCGGCTCTTCCCGCCGGAGCGGCTGGCGCTGGTGCGCGGCGACCACCCGGCGCTCCTGGCGCCCCGCCCGGGCGAGCGCTACGCGCTCACGGTCGACGTGGCGGGGGAGGACGAGGCGAGCGCTGGGGAGCTGCGCGACGATCCCGGGGCCCGGCGCGACGCGACCGCGCTGACGGTGGTGCGAGTGGTGCCGGGAACGCTGCCGCGCTACGAGGCGGTCTGGCGGGCGCGCTGGGTGGGCGCACGGCAGGTGCGGCAGCACGAGGCGCTGGTGCAGTTGGCGCGCGCCTGGCGGGCCGAGCGGGTGGTCGTCGACGCGAGCGGCGTGGGGGCAGGACTGGCGGCCTTCCTCGAGCACGCGCTGGGGGAGCGGGTGCGGCGGATCGTCTTCTCGCCGCGGGTGAAGTCGGAGCTGGGCTGGGCCTTCGTCGGGCTGGTGGAGAGCGGGCGGTACCGGGACTACGCGGTCGACGCGGCGACGCCGGGGGAACTGGCAGCGCTCGGTGAGGCGTTCCTGGCCGAGCTGGCCAGCCTGCGGTCGGTGGTCGCGCCCGGGCCGGGGCGGCTGCTGCGCTGGTGGGGCGAGCCGCACGACGACCTGGCGGTGAGCGCAGCGCTGAGCGCGCTCCTGGACGAGGAGGACTGGCGGCCGCGCGTCGCGCGCGGTCGCTGAGCGGCGGGACTGGCCGCGCGGCGCGGGGCTTGACGGCACCCCTGTCCGCGCGTAGAATACGAACATCTGTGCGGAATTGGTACTCGGGGAAGGGGCGAAGCGTGAGCGTCGGGCAGGAGCGGCAGCGGGTCGGTGGGGCAGGCAGCGGGGCGGGGACAGCGGCGGGCGCGGGCGGGCTGCCGCTCCGGCTCGATCCGGTGACCGAGGGGTATCTGGACGGGTTGGCGCGGCTGGCCCGGCACGACCCGGCTGCCCGCAACGCGCTCTGGGCGCGGGTGGAGCCTTTTTGCGAGCGGGTGGCGCAACGGTTGGCCAGTCGTCCCTGGGTGCGACTGGCGGAGCTGGACGACGTGCGGCACGAGGGGTTTCTGGTCTTCTGCGGGCTGGTGACCGACTGGCCGGAGCGGGGGAGCTTTGCCGGCTTTCTCTTCGCGCACTATCCCGGGCGGCTGGCGGCGGCGCTGCGGCGCTTCGAGGGGCTGCCGCGTCGCCGCCCGCTTGGACGGCGGGACGCCGCGGCGGGTCGGGCGGCGTCGCCCACCGATCGACGCCCGACCAGCGAGGCCGATGCGGCGGTGCAGGGCGAGCTGGCTGCCTGCGAGCTCCTGGCCGGGCTGGACGAGTCGACGCGCTGCCTGGCGCAGCTCCTGGCTGCCGGGTACGGGGTGGGGGAGGTGGCGCGGGCGCTGGGGATCGATGCGCGCACCGTGCGCCGTCGCCTGGCGCGCCTGCGCCGCCTCGTGGCGTGAGGCACTGCCGCGGTGGGCGGCGCGGCGCCGAGTGCCCCGCTTCTTTCAGGCCCGGGCCGTCGCCGTTGCAGCGGGACGGTGGAGTCTCCCCTGGTCGGCCGAGCAGCTGCTGGCCTGGCAACGCTGGGAGCTCGTGGTGACGCACCGGGAACGGAAGAGCAGCTGCGGGGTGGGCACGGCCCCGTGCTGGCAGGCGCAGGTGGCCGTGCTGCGTGTCCCGTGGCGGGTCTGGGGCTGGAGCCTGGTGGGGCTGGCTGGCGCGCGGGCCTGGGGGCTGGAACGGGCTCCGGTGCCTCCACCGGGACGCTGGTCGGCCGGCCAACACCTGCCGGGGCGGTGCCGGGAGCCGTGGGAGCTGGAGGGATCGCGTCCGCTTCTGACGGGCGCCGTGCACGACTGGGGTGACGACCTGGATCGGCGGGTCGTCTGGGGGAATGCGACGTTGGCGGCACGGCGGGTCTCAGCCTCTCCGCGGACCGTTTCCACCCCTCCCATCGCATCCGAAAACGCCGCATGACAGGAACGGGAACACCAGTGTTCCCGTTCCTCATCGAAACTGGAAACGAGGGCTCGAGTAAGACGCCTGACCGGCCGATGATCCTGGAAGGGTCGCTTGACAGGGAGCCGAACCGGCCATTATGGTAGGGCACACCAGCGACGCAATGGTTGGAGCGTTTGGGGGCAGCAGTGCGACTGGAAGTCCGGTTGGAGCCGGAGTGGAGCGGGGTCCTGCCGCTGGGATATCGCGAGGCATTGCAGGCGATGATCTACCGGCACCTGCCGAAGGAGATCGGTCAGCCGCTGCACGACGGGCTGTACTGGCAGGCGGAGCGACCGCTCAAGCTGTTCGTCTTCTCGCAGCTTCACGGCGCGGTCCGGTACCGACCGGGCGAAGGGGTAGAGGTGAGCGGTCCGGTCTGGTTCCGCTTTGCCTCGCCGGACCGGCAGCTCGCGCTGGGGTTAGCTGCGGGGCTGCTCCAGTTCGGACGGGCGCGTATCGCCAACCTGGAGTTCGCCGTGCGGGAGATCGCCACATTGGCGCTCCCCTCGCTCGACGAGCGCGTGGTGGTCCGCACGCTTTCGCCGATCACCGTGTACCGCACGATCGCGATCGATGGGCGCCGCCGGACGCAGTACTACAACCCGCTCAACGAAGAGTTCGCCGAATTGGTGGTGGCCAACTTGCTCCGCAAGGCGCGCGTGCTGGGCTGGTCGGTGCCCGGAGCCGGGGAGGACGGATCAGCGGAGGCCGGTGCGGAGGGTGCGGCCCGCGCTGGGGAGTCGCTGGCAGTGGGCGAGCGTCCGATCCGGATCCGGGCGCTCGGGGTGAATCCGCGGGCCAAGCGGCTGGAGCGCTACAAGGGCACCTGGATCGAGGGGTGGACTGGACGCTTCCTCCTGGAAGGGCCAGCGGACCTTTTGCGACTGGCGCTGGAGGCGGGCCTCGGCGCCAAGAACAGCCAGGGGTTCGGGTACGTGGAGGAGGTGGATGAGCGCTCACTCAGCCTTTGGAGCCGTCAGGAACAGACGCGAGAGGAGGGAGGCGCGTGAGTCTTCACTGGACAGGGCAACCGTTCGTCGATGCTGGGCTGGCTGCTCTGTTGGCAGCTTCGGGGGCGAGTAAGCTTTCGGATGTGACGGCAACGCATCTGGACATTGCTGTCCGCGAACTCGAGAGGATTCTCTTGAGCGATCAAGCCCTCGGCATTGGGCTCGAGAAGTCCTTTGCCAAAAGCACACTCTCACAAGTGTTTCCGAACAGTGAGTTAGTAAATCCTTCGAACTGGAGTAAGGGTCCGGAGGGGGTGCGAGCGAAGTACCGAACCGCGCTGAAGGAGGATCTGGCCCGAGCCAAGGAGGCTCTTCACGCCGAGCGAGGGGATCGCTTGTGTGGCATTTGCGGGGAGCTGCGGCCTTCCGCTGGATTCGTGATGCTGCGACGGGATCGGTTCCCTCTCCTTTCCGGTGCCGTCAATTTCTATCCCGGTTTCGTCTATGGCGTCGCACTCTGTGGACTGTGTGCCTTGGCCCTCCGGTTCTCTGTCGCCTCTCTCTTGCGGGTGGGTGAGCGCGGGCGGCTGTGGTTTCTGCACTGCCCCTCGGATATCGTCGCAGCGCGCATCGCACAGGAGTATGGTTGGGGCCATTTCCGACGTCTTATCGCCGCGAATCAGCCGCTCGACTTTTACGGTGACTGGCGAACGTCCGGGAACAGTGGGGCTATTTTGTGCTTGCTCTGTCAGTTGTTACGGAAGTTTTCCAGTCAATTACGTACAATCTATCAACATGGTATTCCGACTGTGGCATATGTGTTTTCGAACGATCTTCGAAGTGGCTATGTAGTGGGTATACCTGTTCCCACATCTATTCTGGACTTCTTGCAGAGTCTGTATCTCGAGTCGGTCGATGCGTTCGACCAGTTCGAGCGGGAACTCTTGCGGGTCGACACTGGCAGGGACAAGCGTGAGCAGGATCAGCGTGCCGGTTTCGTCGCCCATATCGCGGATCGCATCGTGCGCGCCGAGCCAATAGTGGGCGCCTGCCTCGGCGAGCAGAGGCTCCTTGGTGGGTGGGTCGCGCATCGTATCTATTTGCAGGAGGTCAACGGGATGAACGAGGCCGTTCTCGCGCTCTTGGAGCGGACCGGGATCGCGCTCGCCCAGCACGAGCGCGGCAAGAAGCTGATCGGGAAGCTCGAGCGTGCACCAGCTCGCGATGTTCGTGCGGTGCTGCTCGACCTCGTCCGCGAGGGTGTGCTGAGTGGCCGGGAGTTGGCAGCACTGCTGCCGCCCAATGAGCCGACCAGTGCCCAAATCGTGCGCGATGTGCTGCTCGCAGTGGTTTACGAATACCAGCGGTGCAATGCAGTAGGAGAGTCTTTCCCGAGGTTAGTAGGGGGCTGGGCAATACCCGAGCCGGACGAGGTCGTTCGCCGACTCGAGCGAATCGCAGCCGACCTCATCAGGACCCTTCCCAACCGGCGGCAATGGATCGCCGATCTCATGACTGCACGCAAGACCGCACAAATCCGAGCCACGTACTTGCGAGCGTTACGGTCGGGAGCCATGTCACTGGTCGATTTCCTTTTTCTCGTACCGCTCGGTGACGTCACGCAAGCGTGGGTGCTGCGGGATTACCTCTTGGCGTTTCTGTTCGAGCTGGGCCGTGAAGCAGTGCCGACCGACATCGAGTTGGTCGAGGGAGAGGAGGGCGCAACCGATGAGGTAAGCGTGCTAGCCGAGTAGTCGAATCGGCAACGAGCTGCCCCAGCTCACTCGGTAAAGAAGAAGGGATAGTCAGGAAGGGGAGTTAGTGCGATGGCAGGACGAGCCACGTATCCAGTGGTGACCGGGACCGTTCTCATCGAAGCGAGTGGGGCCGCGCTCAACAATGCGGGGCAAGACGAGGGACGTCGCACCGATAATGCGATCGTCGTGAAGCAGCTGCAAATCGGTCGCCTGCGCTACCCCTATGTGTCGGGTCAGGCCTGGCGACGCTGGTGGCGGGAAGTCCTCTACACCGATTTCGGCTGGACACCGAGCCCGGTCACCCGCGAGGCCAAGAGCGCGTACACTGAGGGCAACCCGATCGACTACGCCGAAGACGATCTCTTCGGCTACATGGCAGCGCGCAAGCGCGGAAAGGACTCCGATACCTACCGGCGCGTCTCGCCGCTCCGGGCGAGCCTGCTCGTCTCGGTTCTCCCGAACGTCATCGTCAGCGACTTTGGACACTTTTCGCGAAATCTGCCTCCCGGTAGTGACATCATCCCGTTCGAGTCAGAAGTCTATTCGACCTACCTGCAGGGGGTTTTCAGTATCGTCCTGAGCGAGGTCGGGCGATTCGCGGTCGGAGCGATGGCCGACATCTCTCCAGAGCTGGCTCAGAAGAACGGTAGCCGCCTTCGCAAGGCTGCGGTCAACCCCAACCAGGCCGAGATCTACGAACTTCCGGTTAGGGATCGTGTCCAGCGCGTATGCGAGGCATTGCAAGCTCTGGCACGGTTACGCGGTGGGGCCCGTCTGGCGCGCAACTTGTCGGATGTCACCCCCGTTGCCGTGATCGTTGGCTTCCTCGATGGAGGGAACGCGCCATTCCAGAATCTGTTCGTGAGTGATCCAGTGAATGCGGAGCAAGTGCTGTTGAATCTCGAGCGTTTCCGCTCCGTGTTGAGTGACTACACTGACCGCTTCCTCAAAGTCAATAACGATAAGGCGGTCCTGCTCGGCTTGCGCCCGACCGTTCTGGCTAACGAAAACGAGGTTCGCGAAGTGATCGCTCGCAATGAGTCTCCATTTGATCGAGTCGAGTTGCTCGACTCACCGCGCCGAGCGCTCGAGCGGGCCGCGGAACTGGTCGAGCAGGCCTACGCTTCGATCGGATGACCGTATGCGAGCGAGGAGCGACATGCTCGACGCAGCTGTCCGGATCCGCCTCACTGCACTGACTGCCTCGTTCCGGGCACCGAGCTTCGTGGCCTATCAGTTGTCGCTGGCTGTGCCGCCCTTGGCGACGATCTTCGGGTTGCTCTCGGCGGCGCGTGGGCACTGGGTGATGCCGCACGAAGTGCCGTGGCTTGCCTATCGACTGACGTATGCAGCGCGGGCCATGGACTTGGAGGCGATCTACACGGTCGAACGGGAGGATGTCACCGATACTCCGCGCTTCAAAAAACGGAACATCGTGCAGCGAGAGTTTCTCGTTTCTCCCGAGCTGGACCTGTTTCTCCCTGCTGAGTGGCGCGATCCGTTCCTGCGCCCTCGGTACCAGCTCGTGCTGGGCAGGAGCCAGGATTTAGCGACCGTCGTCTCGATCGAGCCAGCATCGCTCGAGCCGGTATCGACTGGTCCGGTGACAGGAGTGTTGCTCCCGGCCGAGGTCGTAGCTCGCAACGGAGTAACGGCAGTTCTCCAAAATCTGCCAGTCGCCTTTACCCCCGATCCCGAGCGTGCGCCGGTGCGGGTCACGATGTTCGGTCTCATCGATGGGAAGCGTTCCACGCGTGGTCTGCAGTTCGTCACGATCGAGGATGGGGCGGGCTGGCTCGTGCGCGATCGTGAGTCCGGCGTCGTCGTTCCTCTCTACCGTCAGGAGTGGATCCTGGATGGTCGGTGAACCACTGGCGAAATCGGGTGATCCGCCGATCACGCTCCGGCAACATACGTTGGAGGTCCTAGCTTACGTGGAGCAAGTCATCCCAGCGTACCGCGCGCTCTGGTCGCGCGTACTCGACTCCCGGTCGGTGGACCACCTGGGACGCGCCTTGCCGTTGGCTGCTGCTGGGCATGACCTCGGCAAGGCTGCGCTCGGCTTTCAGCACTCCCTGCAGGAACGAGGATTCCGCTGGGAGTTTCGGCACGAGGTCCTTTCAGCAGCCCTCTTGCTGGCCTCGGGACACGCCACGGGCGATCCTGGCCAGCTCGCCATCGCGGCGGTGCTGACCCATCACCGTGACTTGACAGAGGAACGCCTGTGGCGCGATTGTGGTGTCCCGCAGCTACCCCGCCCACAGTTCCTGGAAAAAGCACAGCGCCAGTTCCGCGAGCGAGCAGCCGAGTTGGGGCCGTTTTGGGAGTGGATCGTCCGCTTCTCGCAAGAGTTGGAGGTATTACGCACTGATCAGTGGCCGTGTTCTCCGCACGACCTCGAGCCGCCAGCGGAGTTCCTGCGATCCCTTCAGGAGAGGGCTGATCGACTCCATGCTTTCCGCTCGGCGGAAGGCCTACTTCTCACTCTTAGTCGCGGATGGCTGCTCGCCGCCGATCATGCAGCCAGCGCTGGCATACCACGATTTGTATCGACCATACCGACCGATTGGAGAGCGCGCCATGCCGAGCGACTGGCGCATTCGAGAGCCCAAGGGGATGGCCAGCTCCGCGCCTTCCAGCGGGCGCTCGGCGAGTACGAGGGGAGTGCACTGCTGATCGCGCCAACCGGCGCTGGCAAAACCGATGCCGCGATCCGCTGGATCGCCCGCAACCGGATCGGGGGTGAGCGCATCTTCTACATTCTGCCCTATCAAGCGAGTATCGAGGCAATGGGACAGACATTGGAGCGCCTATTCGGCCGGGAGACGGTCGGGACACTGCACGCGCGGACACTCGAGGTTGCATTCCAACGGTACTTCAGCGGCGACGACTATGAGGAAGCGTACCAAGCTGCCCGCCAGGATGCGGAATTGAACCGCTTGGTCCACAAGCCAATCAAGGTGACGACCCCGTTCCAGCTCATCAAGTGGCTCTTTGGGCTGCCGCGCTTCGAGGTCGGACTCGCGGAGATGGTTGGAGCACTCGTGATCTTCGATGAGATCCATGCCTATGATGCGCACGTGATGGCGCTGATTTTGGAACTCGTGCGTGTCCTGTGCGAACTCGGCGCTCGCTGCCTGTTCATGTCGGCCACTTTCCCAGACTTTTTGCGGCAGTACATCGAAGATGCTTATGCTCAGCCGCTCCGACTGTTTCGCCTCGATCAGCCGCCGGCACACGACACGTGGGCGAAACGGTTCCTCGCTCAGGCTCGCCATCAGGTGGAGTGGACCGCTGATCCACTCGAGGAGTTGGTCGACCTCGTCGTGGAAGCTGCCCAACACGGCGAGCGGGTCCTCGTCGTCGCCAATCGGGTGCAACAGGCGCAAGCGCTGTACCAGCGATTGGTCGAATGCGTGCCTGACGGGCTTCAGCTCTTGCATGCACGGCTGATGCGTCGGGATCGCGTCGCGCGCGAACAGCGGATTCTCGCCGCCCTCAGGGGGGAGTCGCCGGAACCTGTTCGTGTACTCGTCGCGACGCAGGTCGTCGAAGTTTCGCTCGACATCAGTTTCGATCGGCTCGTGACCGAAGTGGCACCGGTCGACGATCTTCTCCAACGGTTTGGACGCGTCAATCGGTATTACGAGCACAACTCGCCGCGGCCGATCGTGATCAGCCGCACGTACGGGGATGCACTGTACTACGTGTATGACCGCGAGCGCCTCGAGCGCACGCTGGAGGAAGCTCCGCCACACGGTCACGCGCTCGATGCGTTCGATGCCGAGCAGTGGGTAGAACGTGTCTACCGCGACGGCTGGACGACGAACGAGGGACGACGCTTCGAGCAAGCGCTCGCGTCCTTTCGCGCGGTCATCGAAGGCTTACGCCCGCTCCAACATGCGGACATGGCATACGAAGACTTCTACCGGCTGTTCCAGGGTGCCGAGGTGCTCCCCTCACCGTTCCAGGAGGAGTACTTGCGCTACCAGATCGAGGGGAAGCACTTGCTTGCCCAGCAACTCTTGGTTCCTGTGCCGTACGGTACATTTTGGAAGCTGCACCGTGCTGGTCGCATCTCGCAACTCAAGGACGGGACACTCGTCGCATCGGTCCAATATGATCCTGACCTTGGGCTCCTTCCTGAGGTCGCTGATCTCGATGCAGTCATCGTGTAGGAGAAGGTTTCCCTATGGACCAGATCGTCACTGGCACCTTGATGTCGTATGTCGGAATCTGCGATCGCAAGATCTGGCTCGCGGGCCATGCGATCGAAGGCTACCGTGACCACGAACTCTTGGCCCTGGGGCGACTGCTGGCTGAGTCGGCCTATCCCCGCGAACGCAAGGAGTTAGCCTTGCCCGGAATGAAAGTCGACGTGCTGCGACGTCGCCCCGCCGATGCCGACGAGGACGAGGCCTTGGTGATCGGGGAGGTCAAGCGTTCGCCGCGTGCCCAGCACGCGCAGCGTCTCCAACTCGGCTACTATCTCTTGCGACTCCGCGAAGCTGGACTGCACGTGCGGGGCGAGCTGCGCTACCCGGAACAGCGTCGCGTCGAACCAGTGGAGTTGACTCCCGAACTGGAGCAGGCGGTCCGCAGCGCGATCGCACGCGTCGAGGAACTCCTGGCTCGACCACAACCACCCCCACCGGTCCGCATCTCCGCCTGCGCCAACTGCGCCTACTTCGAGTTCTGCTGGGTTTCCGAAGAACCGGCGGCCTCGGGCTCACCACGACGCCAAAAACGCACGGCAGGTACAGCAGAGGGGAAACGGTGACCAAACCGATCTACGTCTTTTCTTCTGGTCGACTCGCTCGTCATCAGAACACGATCGTCCTGGAGACGGAAGAAGGCAAGCGCTTCTTGCCGGTCGAGCAGGTGAGCGAACTCTACGTCTTCGGCGAGGTCGACTTGAACAAGCGCTTTCTCGAGTTCATTGCCCGCGAGGGTGTGTTGCTCCACTTCTTCAACCGATACGGCTTCTATACAGGAACCTTCTATCCGCGCGAATATCTCTCGAGCGGTGCCTTGATCCTCCGCCAGGTGGAGCACTACCTCGATCAGGCCAAGCGGCTGACACTGGCACGAGCGTTCGTCCATGGCGCTCTGCGCAACATCCGCACTGTCCTCCTCTATTACCGCCGGCGCGGGGTGGATGTGCAGGCAGCTGTCGAGATCATCGAGCGGGCACGCGTTGGGATCGAGGAGGCAGGAACGACCGCCGAACTGATGGCGCTCGAGGGACAGGCACGCGAGGCCTACTACGCAGTCTGGCCAGCCATCATCGAGGCAGAATTTCCTTTTGGTCCGCGGACGCGTCGCCCACCCCGCGACGAAACGAATGCCCTCATCTCTTTCGGCAACAGCTTGCTCTACACCGCGGTGCTCGCTCAGATTTACCAGACACACCTGGATCCCCGTATCGGCTATCTTCACGAAACGAACTTCCGGCGCCACACGCTCAACCTCGATGTCGCCGAAATCTTCAAGCCTGTCCTGGTCGACCGGCTGATCTTCCGCCTCGTCAATCGCGGTCAATTGCAACGCCGGCACTTCGTGACCGGTGCCGAGGGGGTCTTTCTCGACGATGATGGGCGCAAGCTGGTGGTCGAGGCCTGGGAACAAACGCTCCAGGAAACCTACCGGCACCCCTCGCTCAACCGCTCGGTCTCCTACCGGACGACCCTGCGGCTGGAGCTCTACAAACTCGAGAAGCATCTCCTGGGTGAGCAAGCGTACGTTCCCTTCGCCCTGCGCGGTTGAACGTTCGCTGCATCCTGCCGAGTATCCTTGAGGGGCAAACGGCAACCAGCGCTGCGGGGGTGGGATGTACGTCATCGTCGCCTACGACGTCGGAGTGGAGCGAGTCGCGCGGGTTCTCAAGATCTGCCGCCGCTACCTGACGTGGGTCCAGAACTCGCTCTTGGAAGGTGAACTCACTCCCGCCCAGCTCCGCCGCTTGCAGCAGGAACTCGAGCGGACCATCGATCGAGAGAACGACAGTGTCCAGTTCTATATCCTGCCCCAGGCATCGGTCGCCAAGCGGGTCACGCTGGGGATGGTCAAGAACCAACCGTCGCAGGTGATCTAGCTGCCCCGCTCCGCCTCCCCCATCGCGCGGCCGAAGGCGGCCCAGAACGGGTCGACCCGCGGGTGCTCGAGCGGCCGTTCTTTCCCGTCCACCACGAGCGTCAATCCTCGCTCCGGCGGCACCACCTCGCCGACGACGCTCGCCGCGATTCCCTTGGCTCCCAGCGCTGCGAGCAGGGCATCGACCTTGTGCGGACGGACCGTGATGATGAGCGTCCCCTCGCTGATCGCCGCATAGGGATCCATCCCGAAGAGCTGGCAGATCTTGGCCACGTCCTCGCGCAGGATGATCCGCTCCTGCTCGATGCGTAGGCCCACCCCGGAGGCTTCCGCCACTTCCACCAGCCCGCCGTAGACGCCGCACTCGGTGGCGTCGTGCATCGCGGTCACTCCGTCGTCGCGCACCCCGATGCTCACGGCGGTCAGCGCGTCGGCGACCACGCTCATCTGCCAGAACAACTCCTGCGCCCGATCAGCGAACTCGCGCCCATAGGCGGCCGCGATCCGCTCCGGAAAGCTCACGGCAAACAGCCCCGCCGCCTCGATCGCCGCTCCCTTGGTCACCACGACCAGATCGCCGACACGGGCCATCTTGGGTGTGACGTAGCGATCCGCCGGACCGATGGCCATGACGGCTGCGCCGCCGACCATCGGGTAGTGGCACCCTTCGTAGCGTGCAGTGTGCCCGGCGATGATGGCGATGCCGAGCTCGGCGCAAACTCGGTGCATCGTCGTCCAGAGGATGCTCAGTTCCTCGGCCGTGATCTCGAGCGGCAGGTTGAGGTCGATCGCCAGGAAGGCCGGCGCGAGCCCGCTCGTCGCCGCATCGGAGGCGAGGATGTGGATCGCGAACCAGGCGGCCCGCTCCCAGCCGTAGGCCGGGACCACGAAGACCGGGTCGGTGGTGACGGCCATCACGAGACCGTTACCCAGGTCGACGATCCCGACATCGACGCCATGCTGTGGGGGTACCAGAACTTGCGGCGAGGGAGCGCCGAGATGCGGCAGGATGATCTGGTCGAAGACCTCCCGCGAGATCTTCCCGAGCGTCGGGAGTTCCAGCCCCATGCGATCCTCCTTCCTCGTCGCTCACGATGATAGCGTCCGGCTGCGCGCTGCGACGTGGAGCTCTCGGCAGGCGACGCGCCGCGACCACCGGACCAGCTGGTCCGAGCGACGCTGCGCTCCGGGCGCAGGCTCGCTCGCTGCGTGGGGCGGCGCCGATCGAGCGGATCGGACAAGAAAAGTTTGCTCCCGGGGGAGCGAGTCCCCACGGGAGCGCGAGAGGAGGGAGGGTCAGACAGTGTGCACGGTTGCGCGCTCGGCCAGCTCACAGAACCAGCGGTGGAAGCGGAGATCGTTCGTGAGTTCCGGATGGAAAGCAGTCCCGATGATCGATCCCTGGCGCACCGCGACTGGCCTCCCGTCCGGCAGGCAGGCCAGCACCGCCACGCCCGGACCGATCGCGTCGATGAGCGGTGCGCGGATGAAGACGGCGCGCAGTGGTGGCGGGCCGAGCGGTTCGACAACGAGGTCGCATTCGAAGCTCTCGCGTTGCGATCCGAATGCGTTGCGGCGAACCACGATATCCAACAGACCGAGCAACGGTTGGTGACGAGCGCGTGTTTCGGCGGTAACCTCCCGCGCCAGCAGGATGAGCCCCGCACACGTTCCCCAGAGCGGCATGCCCCGCTGCGCGAGATCGCGGATCACGCCGAGCAGCTCAGTCCGTTCGAGCAAGCGACCGATCGTGGTGCTTTCCCCACCCGGGATGATGAGCCCATCGATCCCGGCGAGATCGCGCGGTTGACGCACCTCGTGTGCTGCGATACCCAGTCGGGCCAGCGCAGTCAGGTGCTCAGCGAAGTCTCCTTGCAGCGCGAGGACGCCGATCGTCACGGCCATCACTGCCTCCTCACCAGCCGCGCGGGGCGAGTCGCTGCTCGGGGGCCAGCGTCGCCAGGTCGATGCCGGGCATCGCCTCACCGAGCCCGCGTGAGACACGGGCCAGCACCTCGGGGTCGCGGTAGTGGGTCACGGCTTCGACGATCGCCTTGGCCCGGGCGAACGGATTCTCCGACTTGAAGATGCCAGAGCCGACGAAGATCCCTTCAGCGCCGAGCTGCATGACGAGGGCAGCATCGGCTGGCGTGGCCACCCCACCGGCGCAGAAGAGCACGACGGGCAATCGTCCCTGCTCAGCGACCTGGCGCACGAGCTCGTAGGGTGCGCCCAGCTCCTTGGCAGCAGTCACCAGTTCTTCGCGCGGCAGCGCGGCCAGGCGCCGGATGCCGTCCAGAATGTCGCGTAGATGCCGCACCGCCTCGACGATGTTCCCGGTACCAGCTTCCCCCTTGCTGCGGATCATCGCCGCACCCTCGGCGATCCGTCGGAAGGCTTCGCCGAGGTCGCGCGCGCCGCAGACGAAGGGAACCCGGAAGACGTGCTTGTCGATATGGTACCGGTCGTCAGCCGGAGTGAGGACTTCGCTCTCGTCGATGAAATCGACACCGATCGCCTCCAGGATCTGGGCTTCGACGAAGTGGCCGATCCGCACCTTCGCCATGACCGGAATAGTGACCGCCTCCTTAATGCGGAGGATGCGGTCGGGATCGGCCATCCGGGCCACCCCTCCCTCGCGGCGGATATCGGCCGGTACCCGCTCGAGCGCCATCACGGCGACAGCGCCCGCTTCCTCGGCGATCTGGGCCTGCTCCGGTGTGACGACGTCCATGATGACGCCGCCCTTGAGCATCTGGGCAAGCCCCACCTTGGTTCGCCAGGTGGCCTGTTCGAATGTCCCGTTGGTCTGTTCCATCGTGCTCCTCCCTTCTATCCGCTCGGTCACACGATCGGGCTGCTCGCCTGGGCGAGCAAGGCGCGGGCTTCGCGCAACGCGCTCAGCGCACGGCCGAGACGCTTGGCTCCCTCGATGAGTGCGGCGGGAGCCGGGTAGGTGAAGTTGAGGCGGACGAACGACCGCCCTTGGGCAGGATCGACGAAGAAGCTTTCGCCGGGAACGATGGCGAGACCCTGCCGGGCCGCTTCCGGCACCAGGTCGCGGGCGCGGATGCCATCGGCCAACTCGCACCACAAGTAGAGTCCTCCGGCAGGGACGCGACAATGGAGCGCGCCGTTCGCTTCGGCTGCCAATGACGCCAGCAGGAGATCGCGTCGCTCGCGGTGGACGCGCCGCAGTTCCTCGAGATGCGGGGGGAGAAGGCGGCGCTCGAGAAAGGCCCAAATCGCCCACTGCATGAGGGGATTCGTATCCAGGTCGACCAGTTGCTTGACCAGCGCGAGCTGGCGGATCAATGGCCAGGGGGCGATGATCCAGCCGATACGGAAACCCGGGAAGAGGATCTTCGAGACAGTAGTGAGCGAAATGACGGTGCCGGCCTGGTCGAGCGCCGCGAGCGGCGGTGGCGGTGGCGCATCGTACCAGAGTTCCCGGTACGGGTCGTCCTCGACGACCGGGATGCCGGCGCGGGCAGCCAGGTCGAGCAGATGCAGGCGACGGTCGAGTGCGAGCGTGGCGCCGGAGGGGTTTTGAAAGGTCGGCAACGTGTAGATGAGCTTGGGCCGCCGGTGCTCGAGTGCGCGCTCGAGCAGGCTCACCCGCATCCCGAACTCGTCGACCGGGATGGGGAGCAGGCGAGCTCCGACGGCACGGAAGATCTGCAACGCACCGGCATAAGTCGGTGACTCGACCGCGACCAGGTCGCCCGGTTCGACGAGTGCCCGTGCGACGAGATAGAGCCCTTGCTGGGAGCCGGAGACGACCAGGACGTTCTCCGCCGTGCAGCGGATCCCGGCTTGCTGTGACCAGCTAGCGATGGCTTCCCGCAGTGGGGGATACCCCTCGCTGGGACAGTACTGGAGAAGCCGCGCTCCCTCGCGGTGCAACGCTTCGTCGAGCAGCTGGCGCACGGTGGCGATCGGGTAGCATTCGGGCGCGGGCTGGCCAGTGGCGAAGGAGATGACGTCAGGGCGTGCGGCGGCGATCATGGCATCTTCGAGCGCCGGATCGTACAACGCGGTGGCGAGGGGAGCGAAGAGCTGCGGCCAGGGGACGCCGCCGGCGGGGGTCCGCGACTCGCGATGCTGGGCGGGATCGACGACGACTGTCCCGCGACCCACATGACCGCTGATGAGCCCGGCCGCGGCCAGTTCGCGGTAGGCGCTGACGACCGTGGATCGGTTGATGCCGAGCGTGGCGGCGAGACGGCGCTCGGGTGGCAAGCGCGTACCGGGCGGGAGTTCGCCGCTGAGGATGCGCCGGCGGAGCTGCTCGGCCAGCTGGCGGTAGAGCGGGACGCGACTGGTGCGATCGAGCCGGACTTGCATGACACCTCCTCCAGGCGTCCACTCGATGACGAGCCTACCGAGGGAGATGACCCTCGCCAAGTGCCATTGTGCCCCTCGAACGCCATCCAAGCCAACCAATCAGGTGCGATTGGACTCCTTCTGCTGGCAACGGAAACGTCTCGTCGCTTCCCGAATGGACGGTCGACGACGAGGTCGGATGCTGGTGGTGTGGTGAGCCGGACGGTCTGGTGAGGGGCGGCTCTCGGGCGCGGAGTGTGGCTGGGGAGCGGGTCGTCGGGTCGTCTGTGATCGGGGTCGCGGTGCGCGAGCAGCCTCGCCGCACGGAGGCGCGATCCGGTTCGATCGACCAGGTGGCGCGGGCACCATGCCGATGCTGACGAGATCGTTGAGGGCGACGGCGCTCGGCCCCGGTAGGCGCCGCTGGCAGATTTTGGCTCGCGTGTGCGGGCTCCGTCGCACGCGATGGAGCGCACCGGTATCGTCTCTACCCAAGTCCAGGAACCACCAACGCGGACTGTGCCTGGCTCGACCTCGGTTGGGCTGGCAGCGCCGGCAGACTCCACTGGGCGCGACGGTCAGCGCACCGTGAGCGCGTTGCCCGGCATCACCGGCGGATGGCTGCAATCTGGTTCGTCGTCCGCACCGCGCTCGTGGTGCTGTGCCGCCAGGATCGCTCGTGGGAGGGCTTGGCCTGCGGGCGTGCCAGGCAGTATGGGTGTGCGCTGCTGCCGCGGAAGACAGCTGCCGCAGAACGAGTCGTCCGCACTTTGGCCCGGCTGCCGCGCGACGGAAAGTCGCCAATTGGACGGCCGGGTTCATCGTCGGTGGGCCTTTGGAACTCGACGTCGGACCTTGCGAGCGACGCCAGCACGGCCCTGTTCGTGATCGGTGGGGCTGGTAGAAAGGTAGTGACCTGAACCGGTTTCCCGACGCGCCTGTGACAGGCGTCTGCATCAGGGCTGGCGGGCAAGGAGTGACTGTGCAGTCGACCTGCGGCGGTCCCGTGCCCTCGCGGTGGTGACGAGTGCTCACTCGTTCAGGCGTCCGGTCGGGTGCAGCGGTCGGATACTGGCCACCGCACACTCGGAGCGGATGGGAGCAGCGACCTCGGTCGTCATGAGCTGCGACCGATGAATGCTAACCCCCACCTCCACGACCAGAGACGGCGGTCGAGGTGGGCACACTTCCAATGAATGCTGGCCCCCACACTCGCTCGACGAGGCGCTCATGAAACTGCGATCTGGGCGCGCACTTCCGATAAATGCTGGCCCCACACCTGTCGCGCGATCCTCATGCGCCGGTGCGCGGCGAGCACATCTCCGATGAATGCTGGCCCCCACACCGAAGACGGCTTGATACGTGGACAGGATGGCGCGAGCATCGAGATCGTCGACCCCCGGTCGAGCAAAAACCCTGGGGGGTCGACGACGAAGGCGTGTTCCCTGATATCCGTGTTCCACCGCGGCAAAGCTCATCCGTGTCTGGCTTGATCCAACGCTCCGAGCTCGCTATACTGCCGTTGAGAGTTTCGCGTCCCGGTGCGCCAAGCCTTGGGTTTCGACAGTACCTATGAGGGCTTGAAACTGGACAGCTGCTGCCGCGATGCCGCGAGCACGCAAGTTTCGACAGTACCTATGAGGGCTTGAAACTCGTAGCAGTTTACTAACTGCAGCATCAATCCAACCCGTTTCGACAGTACCTATGAGGGCTTGAAACCGGCGCTCGCGTCCTCCACGAGCGCCTCTCTTGACCTAGTTTCGACAGTACCTATGAGGGCTTGAAACGCCGGGAACCACTTCCCGGCCGGTTTCGATAGTCTGTTTCGACAGTACCTATGAGGGCTTGAAACGTATGACGCCGCGGCCGTGTAAGTGAGCGACGACGGACGTTTCGACAGTACCTATGAGGGCTTGAAACTGCCGTGATACGAGTGCTCGGGCCGTTTCATAGGTGGTTTCGACAGTACCTATGAGGGCTTGAAACGTAGCAGTGCGAACGGATGTTCGAGTGAACGGGGAGGTTTCGACAGTACCTATGAGGGCTTGAAACCTAGTTCGTCCGCCCAGTCGGGGTACTCGTCGAGGATGTTTCGACAGTACCTATGAGGGCTTGAAACTTTCGCGTAAAGAATGAACTTCGGCGAGCGCTTAGGTACGTTTCGACAGTACCTATGAGGGCTTGAAACTATACTGCGACAGGAAACGGCCAGGCTAGTGCGTCTGTTTGTCGAGTTTCGACAGTACCTATGAGGGCTTGAAACCACACATGCCAAGTCGATGCCAGCCACATGCCAGCACCGTTTCGACAGTACCTATGAGGGCTTGAAACGCGCATATCGACCTGCGCGCTCGACGGTATGCCGTGGTTTCGACAGTACCTATGAGGGCTTGAAACGACAGACGCAGTTGTACGACCTGAGCAGCAAGCTGTTTGTGTTTCGACAGTACCTATGAGGGCTTGAAACACAATTGACTCAGGGATACTGCCCGCAGCATGGAGCGGTTTCGACAGTACCTATGAGGGCTTGAAACTATCGGGTCATAGATGATACCCATGGTGAAACCCTCCGTTTCGACAGTACCTATGAGGGCTTGAAACAATCGCAGTTTCTACGATTCCCAAAAGGAATGCATCGGTTTCGACAGTACCTATGAGGGCTTGAAACCTGTAGTCCGTGAGGGTTCAGCGAGCCACACCAGGCGTTTCGACAGTACCTATGAGGGCTTGAAACGCGATAGCATTGCGCGGCCTTCACGGTGTACGGGATGTTTCGACAGTACCTATGAGGGCTTGAAACTCGATCTCCACCGCACTCGGTGGGAGCGGTGGCTCCGTTTCGACAGTACCTATGAGGGCTTGAAACTTCCCGAGCTCGACGCTTTGGTGGGTGCTGCCGGTGGTTTCGACAGTACCTATGAGGGCTTGAAACGGTCGTCCGTGTGGTGCAGCCACGTTGCGTCGAGACGTTTCGACAGTACCTATGAGGGCTTGAAACTTTGGCTGCCTGCAAAATCGCCTCGCGCACCCGGTCGGTTTCGACAGTACCTATGAGGGCTTGAAACACGGTTGGTATCGCCGCGGGTCGTAAGCAGGCAAAAGTTTCGACAGTACCTATGAGGGCTTGAAACCGGCACGCATGCCGACCCTCGGGCAGTTCGTGAGCGTTTCGACAGTACCTATGAGGGCTTGAAACCGACCTTCTCGACGCGGTCGGCTACACCGTGGAGTCGTTTCGACAGTACCTATGAGGGCTTGAAACTGTGGCCGCCGCGGCGGTGAAGGCGGCACTGGCCCGTTTCGACAGTACCTATGAGGGCTTGAAACTCATTCGTGTTCGGTGGGGTAAAAGTATCAGGGTTGCGGTTTCGACAGTACCTATGAGGGCTTGAAACCGCGAGTGCGGCCAGTGACTGGTTCGGGACACAAACAAAAGGTTTCGACAGTACCTATGAGGGCTTGAAACGCTCTCGAATTCCTCCCGCGTGATCACGCTCTTGGTTTCGACAGTACCTATGAGGGCTTGAAACTCGGGGAGGACTGGTCTCCACCACGCGTGCTCCGGCACTGTTTCGACAGTACCTATGAGGGCTTGAAACGTTATTCAATCATGCCTGGACGATGGCTGTGCTCGCGTTTCGACAGTACCTATGAGGGCTTGAAACATAGATCCGTGACCACTCGTGATGATCCCCTGCCACCGTTTCGACAGTACCTATGAGGGCTTGAAACGAGTCCTGTGAGAAACTCGATAGCTCGCCCCTCCAAGTTTCGACAGTACCTATGAGGGCTTGAAACAACAACTGTTTGGTCGGGCTACGGCGGACGAACGATGTTTCGACAATACCTATGAGGGCTTGAAACATCCGAGCGCGACAAGGGCGACGTCGTAGGCGGTGATCGTTTCGACAGTACCTATGAGGGCTTGAAACGAGTCGACTCGGCGACACGGTGTATGTCGTGCCGGGTTTCGACAGTACCTATGAGGGCTTGAAACGATGTGCGCCGCGAACACATGTTCGGGCGAGCGGTCGGTTTCGACAGTACCTATGAGGGCTTGAAACGGTGCTCGCAGACTACTGCGAGCTCCTCGGGTATGACGGTTTCGACAGTACCTATGAGGGCTTGAAACACTGATCGAGATCATGGCGCACTACTCGGCAGTCCGTCGTTTCGACAGTACCTATGAGGGCTTGAAACCGCCTTACGTAGTTCTCGAATGCTCGCTCCACGTCGTGTTTCGACAGTACCTATGAGGGCTTGAAACCGCGGTGTTCGGGAGTATGTGACCAAGAGCCGAAAGACGTTTCGACAGTACCTATGAGGGCTTGAAACGCTCATCGCTGGAACGATCGGGACGTTGCCGATCCGTTTCGACAGTACCTATGAGGGCTTGAAACATCTCCTCGAGTAGGTTGCCGAGCTCCTCATCCAGCGTTTCGACAGTACCTATGAGGGCTTGAAACTCACCAACTCGCGGACGAACCGCCTTCCCGTGACGGTTTCGACAGTACCTATGAGGGCTTGAAACGAACCTCGTGGACCGCTACCAAATGCAGTTCAACGCGTTTCGACAGTACCTATGAGGGCTTGAAACGCAAGAGATTCCGCCGCAGAGCGACAACGCTCGCCCGTTTCGACAGTACCTATGAGGGCTTGAAACTTGACTCGAGCAACTCATACTCGTAGAGGTCCATCGTTTCGACAGTACCTATGAGGGCTTGAAACCGGCCAGCCTCGCACGACTTCACGCGCCACCGCTACGTTTCGACAGTACCTATGAGGGCTTGAAACAACTCTGGAAGCAGCTCGTGGTCGTCGTCGAGGAATGTTTCGACAGTACCTATGAGGGCTTGAAACCCAGCTAATGCGATAGGTGGTTTTGGGATGAGACGGTTTCGACAGTACCTATGAGGGCTTGAAACATCGGCGGAGGGAATATCGACGCCGCCGCGCGCACGTTTCGACAGTACCTATGAGGGCTTGAAACATAGTGGCGTGCGAGATGCTCGTAGACGCGACGCCGGTTTCGACAGTACCTATGAGGGCTTGAAACTACCGGAACGGTATCCAAGCGCGCTATGGAGAGGAGCTGTTTCGACAGTACCTATGAGGGCTTGAAACCCGATTTCTCGGCGTCTTCGTGAGCCAGGATCGCCTCGTACAAGTTTCGACAGTACCTATGAGGGCTTGAAACCTGGACGGTGCCCTTGACACGCGGTGCACGGGTGTGGGTTTCGACAGTACCTATGAGGGCTTGAAACCCGTATCAGCGCTTGCTTGCAATCCCAAATCCACCAGGTTTCGACAGTACCTATGAGGGCTTGAAACCTGGCGAGATCTGGAGCGAGTCACATGAAATATCGTCGTTTCGACAGTACCTATGAGGGCTTGAAACCGCTCTCCGCACCTGCCTCGAGGAGGCATGGCGCCTGTTTCGACAGTACCTATGAGGGCTTGAAACCGTGGATAGATGCGCTCACGCAGCCAGCGACTGATCTCGTTTCGACAGTACCTATGAGGGCTTGAAACGCAGGCCTGGGAGCGGATCAAGCGAGGCGAGAAAGTGTTTCGACAGTACCTATGAGGGCTTGAAACTTCATTTCTGAACGAGACGACGGCCGACGGCAGGCGAGTTTCGACAGTACCTATGAGGGCTTGAAACGCGACGGAGTTGATCGGCTTAGATCATCTGTGCGACGTCTGGTTTCGACAGTACCTATGAGGGCTTGAAACGTGAGTCATGGCGGGGTGGGGTACGGCGCGGATGCTGGTTTCGACAGTACCTATGAGGGCTTGAAACCTCTAGTGTGCGCTAGAGCGGCAGCAACCGGAACCAGTTTCGACAGTACCTATGAGGGCTTGAAACCTCGTTCGAGGACGAGGACTGACGCTGGGATACCTGTGTTTCGACAGTACCTATGAGGGCTTGAAACATGAGCTCGGATTCTTCCCTGAGCGCCCCTGAGCCGTTTCGACAGTACCTATGAGGGCTTGAAACGCGTCATCTCGAATGGGCGAGACAGCGGATACCCGAGTTTCGACAGTACCTATGAGGGCTTGAAACATACGCGGAACACATCATAGGTCACCATGGTGAAACGTTTCGACAGTACCTATGAGGGCTTGAAACCCCCCTCGATGCTGCTGCGCAATGCGCAGATTTTGGGTTTCGACAGTACCTATGAGGGCTTGAAACCTGGCTCATACAAGGACGACATCGACGGCATCGAGGGTTTCGACAGTACCTATGAGGGCTTGAAACATGGCGGAGAGGTATTGATCCACGAGGACTGGCAGGCGCGTTTCGACAGTACCTATGAGGGCTTGAAACCGCCCCAAGCGATAGGGGACTCGGTTCTTGAGAAAGTTTCGACAGTACCTATGAGGGCTTGAAACCGAGGTTCTTCCTCGTGGCGTCGAATGGGCCACATCGTTTCGACAGTACCTATGAGGGCTTGAAACTCGAGGATGGCGCGAAGATCGCGATCCTCTGTACCAGTTTCGACAGTACCTATGAGGGCTTGAAACGGGGTCTAATTCGGGAAACAGATACCGAAACTCCTCAGTTTCGACAGTACCTATGAGGGCTTGAAACACGCCTACAGTGGTGAATATGTTGAGTTGCAAGAAGTTTCGACAGTACCTATGAGGGCTTGAAACGTTTGTCCAGATTGCGCCAACCCATGTCCCACCAGGGTTTCGACAGTACCTATGAGGGCTTGAAACCAAGGAGTGGAGGTTGATCATGATCAATCCGCGATGTTTCGACAGTACCTATGAGGGCTTGAAACACGGCATCAGGCTTTATGTCTGCCGCCGACAAAGCAGTTTCGACAGTACCTATGAGGGCTTGAAACTATGGGATCACGCATGTGGCGGAAGTGTGGGTCGATGTTTCGACAGTACCTATGAGGGCTTGAAACTCGCAGATCCCATCATGAAAGGAGAGCTTATGCCTGGTTTCGACAGTACCTATGAGGGCTTGAAACCGGTGGGGAGCGGCGGTGCATCATGCACGGCGTAGAGTTTCGACAGTACCTATGAGGGCTTGAGACTGAAGATCGTGGAGATTTATGAGTCACCCCTGCCCAGTTTCGACAGTACCTATGAGGGCTTGAAACCACTCACAAAGGTCGGACTGATCTCTTCCGCGATCCTCGCGTTTCGACAGTACCTATGAGGGCTTGAAACGAGCACTACCGAGACATCGTGCCCATCGTAGCTCGCGTTTCGACAGTACCTATAAGGGCTTGAAACGCTGGAGCAGGGCGAGAAGTGAGACTCTCCCCACGCGTTTCGACAGTACCTATGAGGGCTTGAAACATCCTGATGGCTGGCCAACCGTGATCACGGAGGGGGTTTCGACAGTACCTATGAGGGCTTGAAACCGTGCTGGTCGCACTTTGCTCTGGTCGCACGATCGAGCTGGTTTCGACAGTACCTATGAGGGCTTGAAACCAGCTTCCGAAACCACGTTCGGAACAGTCGTTCGTGGTTTCGACAGTACCTATGAGGGCTTGAAACTGTGGGGGGTAGATGGCGGCGTCGGCGATGAGTTCGTTTCGACAGTACCTATGAGGGCTTGAAACCTCGATGCTCAACACAATAGCGATCAGTCGTGAGCGTTTCGACAGTACCTATGAGGGCTTGAAACTGGGGAGCGCGGGCCAGGTATCCTCGAGGATGTGGCGTTTCGACAGTACCTATGAGGGCTTGAAACCTACTCGAAGAGAGCAACTGACGCGCAACAGTCAAAAGTTTCGACAGTACCTATGAGGGCTTGAAACTAGCCCCTCGCACCAGGCATCCACGGCGCGGGTCATTGTTTCGACAGTACCTATGAGGGCTTGAAACCTGGGGAGGGGGGATCACATCTCCTTCCGGTAATGCGTTTCGACAGTACCTATGAGGGCTTGAAACTAGCCCCTCGCACCAGGCATCCACGGCGCGGGTGATGTTTCGACAGTACCTATGAGGGCTTGAAACGTGGAGCGCTGCCTCCTATTGAGGAGGCAGTCAACACGTTTCGACAGTACCTATGAGGGCTTGAAACAGGCCGGCATCGCTTCGATCTCCCGCGCAATGCGATGCGTTTCGACAGTACCTATGAGGGCTTGAAACGTCTCGGGATGAGAGCGCCGCTCCTTGCGGGCGAGCGTTTCGACAGTACCTATGAGGGCTTGAAACAACAACGATTTAGTCGAGCCACGCTGGCGTCGAACGTGTTTCGACAGTACCTATGAGGGCTTGAAACACCGACTCGCAGCCGGCCCTCCCGGCTGCCTATGCTGGTTTCGACAGTATTTATGAGGGCTTGAAACAGCTCATCGGCGAGCTCGGCCAAGAAGTCGTCGACGGCGTTTCGACAGTACCTATGAGGGCTTGAAACCGGTGAAGTGGGTCGCAATAAAGGTGAAGTGGGTCGGTTTCGACAGTACCTATGAGGGCTTGAAACACACACGGTCGAGAAGCTCGTCGGCGTCATCGGGGTACTCGTTTCGACAGTACCTATGAGGGCTTGAAACAACAACTGTTTGATCCGCGCCGGAGCCGGACAGTCGGGTTTCGACAGTACCTATGAGGGCTTGAAACAGGGACCGCTGAGAGTTTACCCAACGTGCCAGTAACGTTTCGACAGTACCTATGAGGGCTTGAAACCTCACATATGAGGCTGCTCGCTCTTGTCGTGGGTACGTTTCGACAGTACCTATGAGGGCTTGAAACCTCAGTGGTATAGCACGAGTGCAAGCCCGCCTGGCAGTTTCGACAGTACCTATGAGGGCTTGAAACGTGTATTTGGAAGAGTGGACTGGTGCAAACCAGAACCTCGTTTCGACAGTACCTATGAGGGCTTGAAACGACGCGAGGAGGAGGGAGTCAGTGTTCGATCTTGAGGTTTCGACAGTACCTATGAGGGCTTGAAACCTCCCCACCGTGGATGAGGCTCTCGATCTCGTCGAGTTTCGACAGTACCTATGACGGCTTGAAACGCGTCGGGAGTGAGTGGAGGAGTGGGGCGGGAGTTGAGTTTCGACAGTCCCTATGAGGGCTTGAAACTGGCCAAGTGGCGGTTAACTGAGATGGAGCGGGAGGTTTCGACAGTACCTATGAGGGCTTGAAACCCTTCTTCAGCGCTTCAGCAACTCCCTGCTGATAGAGGTTTCGACAGTACCTATGAGGGCTTGAAACTCAACTCTCTCGCGCATCGATCCTGCTGCTGAGCTCGTTTCGACAGTACCTATGAGGGCTTGAAACGAGCGACAGAGGCTTGACATGCGGTACGCACGTCTGGTTTCGACAGTACCTATGAGGGCTTGAAACCATGCAGCGCACACTGCCCAAGAATGTCCAGCTTTCGGTTTCGACAGTACCTATGAGGGCTTGAAACTCCCCCTTCCTTAGCGAGGGTGGCGAGCTGGATGCCGTTTCGACAGTACCTATGAGGGCTTGAAACCTACGTAGTTAGGCAGCGCGCTGAATCGGAGTTCGGGTTTCGACAGTACCTATGAGGGCTTGAAACCGACCCAGCTCGCTCTGGCTCAAACCGCGCGATTCGTTTCGACAGTACCTATGAGGGCTTGAAACGTTTCGGCTCGCTTCTACAGTCCGTCACCATCACAGATCGTTTCGACAGTACCTATGAGGGCTTGAAACCGAGGACTGGCAGGCGCATGACGGTGCGCGGCAAGAGGTTTCGACAGTACCTATGAGGGCTTGAAACTGCGGAAAACTGCGATTGCGGTCAGTCTCGAGAGCGTTTCGACAGTACCTATGAGGGCTTGAAACGTCACAGAGAATTCCGCCACCACCTTCTCCTTTATCGTTTCGACAGTACCTATGAGGGCTTGAAACTGAAATCGGAGAGGTTCGGTCTCTCCCACGGCGTGTGTTTCGACAGTACCTATGAGGGCTTGAAACCCGAGTCGTCAGGCTGTAGCGCAAACGCACCTGGTGAGTTTCGACAGTACCTATGAGGGCTTGAAACTCGTGGAGACCCACAACCCATACTCGTCATTCGCGGGTTTCGACAGTACCTATGAGGGCTTGAAACAAGAGCGGATGATGTTGCGCTCACGCTTGGTCGAGCGTTTCGACAGTACCTATGAGGGCTTGAAACCGAGAGCAGCCCACGCGAGAAGGCGTAGGCCACTCGTTTCGACAGTACCTATGAGGGCTTGAAACGGAGTTCGTCATAATTCTCGGGACTCATATGCCAAAGTTTCGACAGTACCTATGAGGGCTTGAAACCACTGGTGAGGGGCCCACCGGGGAGGACGACGACCTCGTTTCGACAGTACCTATGAGGGCTTGAAACGCTTGCTACAGTCCCGGGTCAGCGTCAGACTCCCAAGTTTCGACAGTACCTATGAGGGCTTGAAACTATGGCCCGAGGTACCAGCGGTACAGGCGATCAGCTTGTTTCGACAGTACCTATGAGGGCTTGAAACGCGTCGGGAGTGTGAGAGAGGGTGGGGCGGGAGTTGGGTTTCGACAGTACCTATGAGGGCTTGAAACGGGCAGACGGTGACGGAGCCCCCCTCCGTCACCTCGTTTCGACAGTACCTATGAGGGCTTGAAACTCAGCCTGCCCACGCCAGGGGCGCGCTCAGCGTGGGTTTCGACAGTACCTATGAGGGCTTGAAACCTTGTACGTCGTACACGTGCGGGCACGGGCGCGAGAGTTTCGACAGTACCTATGAGGGCTTGAAACTGCCAGTCCGCGATAGAGTGGATATGGCTGGCGACCGTGTTTCGACAGTACCTATGAGGGCTTGAAACCAGCGCTCCAAAAGCTCGTGAGGAGCAGTGCCTCAGGCGTTTCGACAGTACCTATGAGGGCTTGAAACCCAGCCTGAAGGTGCCGAGCTCGTCCGAGAAACTGAGGTGTTTCGACAGTACCTATGAGGGCTTGAAACCCGGAACCGGAAAAGACCAAGCAGCTCCGCGAATGGCGGTGTTTCGACAGTACCTATGAGGGCTTGAAACTGGGTTCGCCATGCGGAAAATTGCGTTTGCGGTCAGGTTTCGACAGTACCTATGAGGGCTTGAAACTCGAGCAGCGGCTATCCCCCAACTTCACCCCAGGTCGGTGTTTCGACAGTACCTATGAGGGCTTGAAACCACGTGTCCGAATCATGTGTTTTTGCACGCGACCTGGTGTTTCGACAGTACCTATGAGGGCTTGAAACTCCCCACCCCGAGGAGTACACCCTCCTCGGAGTGGGGCGTGTTTCGACAGTACCTATGAGGGCTTGAAACACTACCTCGCGTGGGGGCCGAGCCCGGCACCGGGAGTTTCGACAGTACCTATGAGGGCTTGAAACCGGTCAGTCTCGAGAGCGGCTGCCCTCGAGTCAGTGCGTGTTTCGACAGTACCTATGAGGGCTTGAAACATCGTCGTCTTGACCGTGTCGATCGCACCCGAGACCGGTGTTTCGACAGTACCTATGAGGGCTTGAAACCCGATGAAGTCGTAGAGGGGCCTGCGGAGCAGGTCAGTGTTTCGACAGTACCTATGAGGGCTTGAAACCACGAGGTGCGCGACGACGCCATCGAGGTGCAGCCAGGTGTTTCGACAGTACCTATGAGGGCTTGAAACGAGCTAGCGCACCCAGCGCGGTGCGCGCCGTGCGATGGTGTTTCGACAGTACCTATGAGGGCTTGAAACTGGGGTATCGTGGGCTTCCTGCGCTCGCACGGTGAGGGTTTCGACAGTACCTATGAGGGCTTGAAACCCGACAGCTTGGATCACGACTTCACCAGTCTGATCCGTTTCGACAGTACCTATGAGGGCTTGAAACAGCGATCGCATACGCCACGTCCTGGCCAGCCTGCTCGTGTTTCGACAGTACCTATGAGGGCTTGAAACCGGCCCGGCCACGTGGAGCACGACTCGATGATTCGAGTTTCGATAGTACCTATGAGGGCTTGAAACACCGCATTCGAAAAGACTTGCGTGACCTTGCTCTCGAGTGTTTCGACAGTACCTATGAGGGCTTGAAACTTGTGAGGCTCGCAAACGAGTAGCGCCGGTACCCGCAGTGTTTCGACAGTACCTATGAGGGCTTGAAACTACCGTACGGCCACTCGGGGAGCAGAACACAGCGCGTGTTTCGACAGTACCTATGAGGGCTTGAAACGGAGGTGAGACATGAGCACGGGAACCGGGCTCTCGGGTTTCGACAGTACCTATGAGGGCTTGAAACCAGAGGAAGAAGCGATGCAAGAAAAGGGGGGCCAATGGTGTTTCGACAGTACCTATGAGGGCTTGAAACGACTGGCCGGCGTCGATCTCGCCGTACTGGGCGCGGTGTTTCGACAGTACCTATGAGGGCTTGAAACGTGGTCGCGGACATGCTCGCGCAGTATCTCCCGCGCGTGTTTCGACAGTACCTATGAGGGCTTGAAACGCGAGCTCCAGGACCGTCTCGAGGCAGATCCGCGCGTGTTTCGACAGTACCTATGAGGGCTTGAAACATGATCCCCTTGATCCCCTCCCAGATACTCGACGCGTGTTTCGACAGTACCTATGAGGGCTTGAAACTAGGGTCGTTCGCCAGCCGAGAGGCTGCGCTCGAGTGTGTTTCGACAGTACCTATGAGGGCTTGAAACGTCCGTGAGGTCCGTCGGCGCCGCTTCCGCTGCTTGTTTCGACAGTACCTATGAGGGCTTGAAACTCGGCTCGAGTGTGACCAGCATCACGCTTCCGAGCGTCGTGTTTCGACAGTACCTATGAGGGCTTGAAACACGTTTCTCGATGCGACCCTCCAAGTCGGGGCGTCGGTTTCGACAGTACCTATGAGGGCTTGAAACGTTACCGCTGGCGGTCGCAGCAGTGAACGAGAATGCGTGTTTTGACAGTACCTATGAGGGCTTGAAACCAAGGCGTTGGCGCACGGATCATCTCTCCGCTAACCGTGTTTCGACAGTACCTATGAGGGCTTGAAACCGCCGCGCGGCCGAGGAGTGCCGCGCGTGCGGACACCGTGTTTCGACAGTACCTATGAGGGCTTGAAACAGCCCACGGGCGCATGAGGACGAATGCCGCGCGCGGTGTTTCGACAGTACCTATGAGGGCTTGAAACCCGGTCGAGGAGGCGCGCCGTATCCCGGGATACGGCGTGTTTCGACAGTACCTATGAGGGCTTGAAACTTCTGCCAGGCCATGAAGGCGACGGCGACGATCGCGTGTTTCGACAGTACCAATGAGGGCTTGAAACCATCGCAGCAGTGCGCTCGTTCATGGCCAAGCACGGGGTTTCGACAGTACCTATGAGGGCTTGAAACGCGATGGCAAGGAGAAAGGTCATGGCACAAGCGAAGTGTGTTTCGACAGTACCTATGAGGGCTTGAAACGACGACCGTGGCGTCGACCGCACGGCGTGTGTATCTTGTGTTTCGACAGTACCTATGAGGGCTTGAAACGACCTTCGGCAACCCCTCGTTCACGAACCAGTCGCCGTGTTTCGACAGTACCTATGAGGGCTTGAAACGCCGTCGGCCGCAGTCGTTCGAGAACGCGCTGCGAGTGTTTCGACAGTACCTATGAGGGCTTGAAACCATCGTAGGGTTCCGGGCGACCACAACCGGCACGCAGGTGTTTCGACAGTACCTATGAGGGCTTGAAACCGAAAGCCCTGCCCGAGCTTCGCCCCGAACGACTCGCGTGTTTCGACAGTACCTATGAGGGCTTGAAACAACATGTCCGGGTACTACCCGATTTCGCCCGCGCTCGTGTTTCGACAGTACCTATGAGGGCTTGAAACTGGGATCACGCTCAACTGGGCGAGCGTCGATACCGCGTGTTTCGACAGTACCTATGAGGGCTTGAAACACCTCCATGCCGGCATCGACGTGCTCGGACCCGGGCGTGTTTCGACAGTACCTATGAGGGCTTGAAACATGAGATCGAGAAACGTCGAGCAATCGAGGGAGCAGAGTTTCGACAGTACCTATGAGGGCTTGAAACACTTCGCCGCAAAGACACCGTTCGAGCTGCGAGGGCTCGTGTTTCGACAGTACCTATGAGGGCTTGAAACCGCTCCTCGAGGAGGCACCGTGCCTGGATATCGAGGGTGTTTCGACAGTACCTATGAGGGCTTGAAACCTGCGCTTCGATGATCCCTGGGCAATGGAGGCCTTCGTGTTTCGACAGTACCTATGAGGGCTTGAAACAAAAAAGCCTTCCAGTCGTCTCCCTTCACCAAGCCGTTTCGACAGTACCTATGAGGGCTTGAAACGCGGCTGAGGATGCGGGCGAGCGCCAGCGCGTCCTCGGTGTTTCGACAGTACTTATGAGGGCTTGAAACATGGCCGCCTTCATCGAGGTGGCAGGAGTCCTCGATGGTGTTTCGACAGTACCTATGAGGGCTTGAAACTCTTCCTGCTCTCCCGACGGGATGGATCGTCGTCGAGTGTTTCGACAGTACCTATGAGGGCTTGAAACTGCGCCACTCACGCATACGCACCCCAATGCCACAACGTGTTTCGACAGTACCTATGAGGGCTTGAAACGAGGGCTCGTTCGGTGTCGTCAACCGGGATGGTTGGGGTGTTTCGACAGTACCTATGAGGGCTTGAAACCTCGAGAAGAGCGAGAAGTGACACTCTCCCCACGCGGTGTTTCGACAGTACCTATGAGGGCTTGAAACACGGAGAGCGACAGCGCCAGCTTGTCCAAATTCCGCGTTTCGACAGTACCTATGAGGGCTTGAAACCTGCCCGAGCGGACCTGGCACCTGGTCCGCCGGGCGTGTTTCGACAGTACCTATGAGGGCTTGAAACTGGTGCGTCACGCTCGATGTCGTGGCAGCGTTCCAAGTGTTTCGACAGTACCTATGAGGGCTTGAAACTCCGACAGTGCAGGAGGAGGCGGAGCGGTTCGCGCGTGTTTCGACAGTACCTATGAGGGCTTGAAACTTCCGGAGGAAGTGACGCGTGGTCTTCCCGATTCCCTGTTTCGACAGTACCTATGAGGGCTTGAAACAGGCTCTCGCGCTCACGCCAGAGGAGCGCAAGATCCGTGTTTCGACAGTACCTATGAGGGCTTGAAACGCTGGCGCAGGCTGCGCATTCGAACACCCTACCCCCAGTGTTTCGACAGTACCTATGAGGGCTTGAAACATATCCAGTAGCGCTCAGCCCGCTTGCTCTCACGCCCGTTTCGACAGTACCTATGAGGGCTTGAAACCCAGGTGACCGGGCTCAAACTCTCGATCTCGACCGGTGTTTCGACAGTACCTATGAGGGCTTGAAACCTCACGTTGCCCCCCGGCTTCCCACCGAGAGCCAAGGTTTCGACAGTACCTATGAGGGCTTGAAACTGTCTGACCGCGACGTCATGGACATGGCGGCTGCCCTGTTTCGACAGTACCTATGAGGGCTTGAAACTTCCACTCCATGGCATCGAGTGAGGGCGGCATGGGTGTGTTTCGACAGTACCTATGAGGGCTTGAAACACGCCGGATGCCACGAACCGCAAAGTCACGATCTCGGGTGTTTCGACAGTACCTATGAGGGCTTGAAACGAGCGAATGCACTCGCATGCTGCCCATCGAGGAGATCGTGTTTCGACAGTACCTATGAGGGCTTGAAACCCGCTCCCATTGGGCTCGAGGAGCCGACGCGAAATCGTGTTTCGACAGTACCTATGAGGGCTTGAAACTCTGCTCCCTCGATTGCTCGACGTTTCTCGATCTCATGTTTCGACAGTACCTATGAGGGCTTGAAACAGCTCGTGGCCCAAGCCCGAGGTGTACCAGTCCACGAGTGTTTCGACAGTACCTATGAGGGCTTGAAACCCTCGAGGCCTGGCTCGCGGCACCAGGGCTCGCCGAGTTTCGACAGTACCTATGAGGGCTTGAAACATGGCGCGGCGAGATCTCCCGAAGATCGCGAGTCCTCGTGTTTCGACAGTACCTATGAGGGCTTGAAACGGGTACGGTCGTCATGGCCGGGATCTGGGACGCGTGTGTTTCGACAGTACCTATGAGGGCTTGAAACCTCTCGGATGCACGCGTCAAGGAGATCTGGATCACGGTGTTTCGACAGTACCTATGAGGGCTTGAAACCGGCACCCCACCACGCGCCCTTGCTCATCCCTTACGGTGTTTCGACAGTACCTATGAGGGCTTGAAACCGGCGCATCAGGAAGCGCGCCGCGACATCCAGCAAGTTTCGACAGTACCTATGAGGGCTTGAAACCCGCGCTGGTGACCACGTCGTGGAATCGGAGCTGGTGGTGTTTCGACAGTACCTATGAGGGCTTGAAACGAGACCAACGAAGGCACCAGCGAACGTAGCGAGCAAGTGTTTCGACAGTACCTATGAGGGCTTGAAACGAGCGAGTGGCCCAGCGCAACGTGAGTGCGTTCGGACGTGTTTCGACAGTACCTATGAGGGCTTGAAACGTCAAGCTCAATCGTCGCATCGCGCAAGCGATGGAGGTTTCGACAGTACCTATGAGGGCTTGAAACCCGAGGAGCCACCAGCAGCCAGCGCTGCCCCTGAGTCGTGTTTCGACAGTACCTATGAGGGCTTGAAACAGTGCCTCCGAGATGTCCTTGCCCCCTGACCATCGCGTTTCGACAGTACCTATGAGGGCTTGAAACTCGAGTGGCAATCTGGGCTCGAGCTATGCGGAGGCAGTTTCGACAGTACCTATGAGGGCTTGAAACCCGCGACTGAGTGCCGCTGAATGGGCGGGACGCGTGGTGTTTCGACAGTACCTATGAGGGCTTGAAACTCAAGGCCTGTGGACTGAGACAAAACAGGCCCGGGGGTGTTTCGACAGTACCTATGAGGGCTTGAAACGGCGATGGGCACAGGATCATCCTGCTTCGTGAAGTGCGTTTCGACAGTACCTATGAGGGCTTGAAACCTCTGCGAGGATCTCGTGGCCGTCGCTGCCTCTGATCGTGTTTCGACAGTACCTATGAGGGCTTGAAACGTGGGCTACTCGAGGCGCAATCCTCCGGTGGAGGAGGTGTTTCGACAGTACCTATGAGGGCTTGAAACACGAGCTCACCCGCAAGCTTCACTCTCGTCTCAGGTGTTTCGACAGTACCTATGATGGCTTGAAACGTGCCTCGCCATCGGGGCCGAAGAGCTCGATCACCTGTGTTTCGACAGTACCTATGAGGGCTTGAAACTTACGCCAATCAGTCGCACCCGGGCCTCGATCTCGGGTTTCGACAGTACCGATGAGGGCTTGAAACCACCGCGCACTGGATGCAGCGGTGGGAGGCAGCGGGTGTTTCGACAGTACCTATGAGGGCTTGAAACGATGCTGCCATCGAGGACTCCTGCCACCTCGATGAAGGTGTTTCGACAGTACCTATGAGGGCTTGAAACATCTGCAGGGCAGTGCGACTGTGGTGGCTGACGTCGGTGTTTCGACAGTACCTATGAGGGCTTGAAACCTGGGTCGTCAAGGTGACGGTGCTCGGCAAGTCCCGCGTGTTTCGACAGTACCTATGAGGGCTTGAAACAATGGCGTCACTGACTCCCCGATCGTCGCTTGAGCCGGTGTTTCGACAGTACCTATGAGGGCTTGAAACAGCGCCCATTCCGTGACCTCGCGCTTCATGTCCTCGTTTCGACAGTACCTATGAGGGCTTGAAACCCTCATCGATGACTTCCTCTTCAGTGTGGGCGAGTTCGTGTTTCGACAGTACCTATGAGGGCTTGAAACTACCAGTCCACGATTCCGTCGATGTGACCGACGAACGTTTCGACAGTACCTATGAGGGCTTGAAACCCCCCACTCCGAGGAGAACTGCCTCCTCGGAGTGGGGGTTTCGACAGTACCTATGAGGGCTTGAAACCGCTCTTCCTCAACGCGAGCGACTTCGGTGGGACAGGTGTTTCGACAGTACCTATGAGGGCTTGAAACGCACGCGGGTGACGGCGCGAACGGCACGGGAAATCGGGTGTTTCGACAGTACCTATGAGGGCTTGAAACAAACTCGCGGCTGCGCTCAGGCTCGATCCTGCGACGGTGTTTCGACAGTACCTATGAGGGCTTGAAACCGTGGTATAGATACGAAACCGTCGGCGAGACACCATGGTGTTTCGACAGTACCTATGAGGGCTTGAAACAACCCAAGGTCCGCGTCATCATCGCCGGTGACGCTTGTGTTTCGACAGTACCTATGAGGGCTTGAAACGTACGAGGCAGACGGCACAGAGATCACTGATCCTGAGTGTTTCGACAGTACCTATGAGGGCTTGAAACTCGACCTGGATGGTTTGAGCCCCCGGCATGATGAGAGTGTTTCGACAGTACCTATGAGGGCTTGAAACATGAGATCAGTGCATCGACAGTGGCGGACACCTTCACGTGTTTCGACAGTACCTATGAGGGCTTGAAACGATGAAGCCGTCGAGCTCCTCAAGCAGCGATTCCGAGTGTTTCGACAGTACCTATGAGGGCTTGAAACCCCTCATCGCTCCTCCGGCTGCCGCTCAGACCAGCGCGTGTTTCGACAGTACCTATGAGGGCTTGAAACGGGCCGAAATCGACGATGATGCCGCTGCCTCCGCCACGTGTTTCGACAGTACCTATGAGGGCTTGAAACTCAGCATTGAGACTCGCGCACAGCGTGCCATTGCTGGTGTTTCGACAGTACCTATGAGGGCTTGAAACCTCCGCTCCCGCCTCGTCGAGCAGGCTCTGCGCCTGGTGTTTCGACAGTACCTATGAGGGCTTGAAACTCGCGGGTGCTGCCCGAGATAGTACTCCCACCGGCGGTGTTTCGACAGTACCTATGAGGGCTTGAAACCCGGTCGATCGGTATCGCTGTCGTGCTCCACCGAACCGTGTTTCGACAGTACCTATGAGGGCTTGAAACCCGGTCGCTCGCCATCGCGCATGGCACGTCCCCGCCCGTGTTTCGACAGTACCTATGAGGGCTTGAAACTGCGCGTGCGGGGCAATACGCTCCACGCATCCTCCTGGTGTTTCGACAGTACCTATGAGGGCTTGAAACCTCTCTGGATCAACAACTTTAAGATCTTTTGGAACCAGTGTTTCGACAGTACCTATGAGGGCTTGAAACCATCGCATGAGCGGCTGTTCTCGAGTCAGTGCGCATGTGTTTCGACAGTACCTATGAGGGCTTGAAACAAGCGCTTCCCCGATCGTAATCTGCAACGTGTCCTTGTGTTTCGACAGTACCTATGAGGGCTTGAAACCTGCCGCGCCCACTCCTCGTTCACTTTTCGGTACTCGTGTTTCGACAGTACCTATGAGGGCTTGAAACCGGGCTAACGCTGGAGGAGGCACGCAATTGGACCGGCGTGTTTCGACAGTACCTATGAGGGCTTGAAACGGGTCATTCTTTTGCTCGTCGCACTAACGACGGCACGTTTCGACAGTACCTATGAGGGCTTGAAACGGAGGGGATCCATGAGGATCCCACCCATCATCGCTGGTTTCGACAGTACCTATGAGGGCTTGAAACGTGCGCTGATGGATGGCGTCATCGGTTTCCCCCTGACCGTTTCGACAGTACCTATGAGGGCTTGAAACAGCTCGTGGCTCAAGCCCGACGTGTACCAATCAACGAGTTTCGACAGTACCTATGAGGGCTTGAAACGCGAGAAGCTGACCGATGAGCAGATGGCGCATCTCGTTTCGACAGTACCTATGAGGGCTTGAAACAACCCACTGGGGAGCAGCTCGAGCAGCTGCGTCAGGTTTCGACAGTACCTATGAGGGCTTGAAACCGCAATCTCACGGCTCGCGACATCGCGTTGGCTGCCGTGTTTCGACAGTACCTATGAGGGCTTGAAACTGAGTCCGTATGGGGAGAGGCCATAGAAGGGGTCATGTTTCGACAGTACCTATGAGGGCTTGAAACAAAGCACTCGGAACAGGTCGTAGGTCACCATGGCAGTTTCGACAGTACCTATGAGGGCTTGAAACCTCGCATCAATGTCCAGCTCCTGAGCACGACGCCCAACGTTTCGACAGTACCTATGAGGGCTTGAAACGCGGGCAGAATCAGAGCCCACTCGAGAACTTCCGCACGTTTCGACAGTACCTATGAGGGCTTGAAACTATGTGCGCCCTTGTCGCACGAGGAAGCGGCTACTCACGTTTCGACAGTACCTATGAGGGCTTGAAACCTCACTCGCGCTCAGGAAGCAGGTGGCCAGCTCTTCGAGTTTCGACAGTACCTATGAGGGCTTGAAACGTAGCGCTCCTCCGGGAGCGAGGTGACGCGGGCAGCGTTTCGACAGTACCTATGAGGGCTTGAAACCCAAGTCCATCGGCATCAATCTCAAGACGGATGAGGGGTTTCGACAGTACCTATGAGGGCTTGAAACACCGTCGACGAGATGCGGGAGAAGGGTGGCTCCCTTTCGTTTCGACAGTACCTATGAGGGCTTGAAACGCCATCCGGGAGCGCAAGATGAAGCGCTCTTCAGGCGTTTCGACAGTACCTATGAGGGCTTGAAACAAGATGCGCCGCGGGGGCGGGCCCCGCGGGAAACAGTTTCGACAGTACCTATGAGGGCTTGAAACCGCGCCGTACGTGGAGTTCGGGACGCGCTACATGGGGTTTCGACAGTACCTATGAGGGCTTGAAACTGCGGAGGCCCTTTTTCGAGGGACGAGCCGCATGCAGCGTTTCGACAGTACCTATGAGGGCTTGAAACCACCGCTCGCCGCGCAAGCCTGGGAGAACGTGAAGTCGTTTCGACAGTACCTATGAGGGCTTGAAACTGATCATGCTAGGCGACCGGGAGGGCCGGTCGGATGTTTCGACAGTACCTATGAGGGCTTGAAACTGCTCTCGCCCTGCTTCTGCCCGTGCGGCCAGCCAGGTTTCGACAGTACCTATGAGGGCTTGAAACGGCTGTATGAGCGCCGGATCTTGCATGAAGTGCCGAGTTTCGACAGTACCTATGAGGGCTTGAAACGCAGGACGCGCCCGGCCAGATCCGCGAGGTGCACCGTGTTTCGACAGTACCTATGAGGGCTTGAAACGAGCGCGAATGGCGCGATGCCACTGCTCGCGTCATGGGTTTCGACAGTACCTATGAGGGCTTGAAACATGGAGCTTCCGCATAGCGCTTCCACGCCAGAGCTCGTTTCGACAGTACCTATGAGGGCTTGAAACGACGACCTGATCGAGCGGCGCGAGGGGCTGCAGGAGATCGTTTCGACAGTACCTATGAGGGCTTGAAACTGAGGATCGTCGGCGGGCTGTCCGCGATTGGTTCGCGTTTCGACAGTACCTATGAGGGCTTGAAACCAGGTGATGCGCGAGGCCAAGCGGATCCAGGAGCAAGTTTCGACAGTACCTATGAGGGCTTGAAACCCAGAAGCGGCTCGAGGAGCTCGGCGGCATGAAGAGTTTCGACAGTACCTATGAGGGCTTGAAACCGCAACTCGTCCATCGCATTGCGCAAGGCATCGGCTTGATCGTTTCGACAGTACCTATGAGGGCTTGAAACGCGACACCTGAGGAGCGAGTGGTCATCGATGTGCGCGGGTTTCGACAGTACCTATGAGGGCTTGAAACAGGTGGAATTGCGTCGAGCCCTCGAGATGGAGCGCCAGTTTCGACAGTACCTATGAGGGCTTGAAACGACAAGTGGTCGCAGAAGATCGAGGACTTCAAGGGCAGTTTCGACAGTACCTATGAGGGCTTGAAACTCAGGATACGCAGCCGATGTCGATCCGTCGACGCAAGTTTCGACAGTACCTATGAGGGCTCGAAACGCGGATGGGCCGGTCGGACGTGGTCGGCCTGGCCGAGTTTCGACAGTACCTATGAGGGCTTGAAACTCTCGCACGAATGGATAATGAGAACGGTGACCGCACGTTTCGACAGTACCTATGAGGGCTTGAAACAGGTGCTCGTGTTCCGGCGGGAGTGACGCCGGCGGGTTTCGACAGTACCTATGAGGGCTTGAAACTCGATACGAGCACGCTGCCCTCCGAGACGGGGCGCGTTTCGACAGTACCTATGAGGGCTTGAAACCCGCAGATATTGGATGCGGAGGAGACCGCTGCAGCTGTTTCGACAGTACCTATGAGGGCTTGAAACCGGCGATTCAGAATGTGCGCGAGCAGCATGGCGCAGGTTTCGACAGTACCTATGAGGGCTTGAAACGAAGTACGAGGAAGTCGTCAGGGAGCGCGATGCATGGGTTTCGACAGTACCTATGAGGGCTTGAAACCCTGGAGACGCTGAGCCAGCACCCCTGGCTCCTGCGCGTTTCGACAGTACCTATGAGGGCTTGAAACCGGATGTGGCAATCGACTTTCGCGTTGTCGGCATGTCGTTTCGACAGTACCTATGAGGGCTTGAAACTTCCTTTCAGCAGATGCTCGAGAATCTTCGTCTCAGGTTTCGACAGTACCTATGAGGGCTTGAAACTTCGGTCAAGACGGCCCTCGTACCAATCGAGCCAGACGTTTCGACAGTACCTATGAGGGCTTGAAACAAAGCACTCGGAACAGGTCGTAGGTCACCATGGCAAACGTTTCGACAGTACCTATGAGGGCTTGAAACCCTCGTCCACGAGGCCTCTGGCCTCGCGGATGATCGTTTCGACAGTAGCTATGAGGGCTTGAAACCTCCTTTCATGATGACTGCGGTGGCTTGGCGCTCTGGTTTCGACAGTACCTATGAGGGCTTGAAACTGGATAGGCCAAGCAAAAGCGAGCCCGGGATCGCTCGTTTCGACAGTACCTATGAGGGCTTGAAACTGAAAGGAGCTCGAGTCATGAATGAGGCCATGAACGTTTCGACAGTACCTATGAGGGCTTGAAACCCGGGAAGTGGCGCAGGTTCTCGACGCCGAACGTCGGTTTCGACAGTACCTATGAGGGCTTGAAACTCATGATGCGGACGGCGGACGGATCAGTTCGGTACGTGTTTCGACAGTACCTATGAGGGCTTGAAACACGCGAGTAGGAGGGAGTCAGTGTTCAAGCTTGAGCATGGTTTCGACAGTACCTATGAGGGCTTGAAACGATCCCTCTCGCGGCGATGAGGGGCGGATAGCGAGTCGTTTCGACAGTACCTATGAGGGCTTGAAACGGAGGCGATCCAGTTCGCGCAGCAGCGCGGCGCGCGTTTCGACAGTACCTATGAGGGCTTGAAACTCCCGTCATGCCGCCGGTGTGTGTAACCTACCTCCTTCGTTTCGACAGTACCTATGAGGGCTTGAAACTCGTGGGCGCGATCAAGCCACTGGCTTCACGCGGGAAGTTTCGACAGTACCTATGAGGGCTTGAAACGCAGAACACGGAGGCAGACCGCTTACACGCTCTTCTCGTTTCGACAGTACCTATGAGGGCTTGAAACCAACGTCATAAGCAGTTACGCGCTCAAGTAGAACGTTCGTTTCGACAGTACCTATGAGGGCTTGAAACCGAGAAGTCGGACAAGGGAAGCGCTCGCGGAAGCGGGTTTCGACAGTACCTATGAGGGCTTGAAACAACACACGCTATTGCGCACAACCGTTCGCACCGCCTGTTTCGACAGTACCTATGAGGGCTTGAAACCAGGCTGGCCGGATTCGGGCTTCCGGCCAGCCCACGGACGGCCGCGAGTTTCGACAGTACCTATGAGGGCTTGAAACGATCGCGCGCCGCGCACCGCGCTGGGTGCGGTAGCGTTTCGACAGTACCTATGAGGGCTTGAAACCTCATGGCACTACGGTGCCTACGGGTTCGATGTTCGGTTTCGACAGTACCTATGAGGGCTTGAAACTCCCCACCACACTCGAACACCCGTTCGCACTCACCGAGTTTCGACAGTACCTATGAGGGCTTGAAACTACCACAGTCGCATACCGCGCGTCAAGACTGTTTCTCGTTTCGACAGTACCTATGAGGGCTTAAAACTTCCGTGCCCGCATCGAGTTGCCCAGCGGAGCGGCCGTTTCGACAGTACCTATGAGGGCTTGAAACGAGAACTTCGGGACGAAAGTGGCTGGAACTGTCTGGATGTTTCGACAGTACCTATGAGGGCTTGAAACTTGGGCACGAAGTGCAATGGATCGTGCACTACGATGGCAGTTTCGACAGTACCTATGAGGGCTTGAAACCCGGAATGGCCCGTGGATCTCTCTCACAGGTACGGTTGTTTCGACAGTACCTATGAGGGCTTGAAACGAGAACGTTCTCCATCGCTCGCAACGCCTCGTTCACCGGTTTCGACAGTACCTATGAGGGCTTGAAACTCGGATCAGGAAAGCGAAAAAGCTCATGGAACTCCGCGTTTCGACAGTACCTATGAGGGCTTGAAACTCGCGCCCATCTCAGTGCCTCCTTTTCCGCGGCGTCGTTTCGACAATACCTATGAGGGCTTGAAACGCGAGCATGGCCGCCGCCATGGCCCTCGAGGCACTCGAGTTTCGACAGTACCTATGAGGGCTTGAAACCGGAGCACTCGCGGGACCGGCACACCGGATTCTGCGGTTTCGACAGTACCTATGAGGGCTTGAAACGAGCGCTCACGCTCATCGGCGAGTCGACGAGCCTCGGTTTCGACAGTACCTATGAGGGCTTGAAACGAGCGAGATCACGGAGAGTGACTACGAGGACGCGGGTTTCGACAGTACCTATGAGGGCTTGAAACGGGTAAGTCGATCGCCTCCACGATCGCCGACGCGGGTTTCGACAGTACCTATGAGGGCTTGAAACCGCCTCGAATGAGGAGGTGTGACCGATGCCGAACATCAGTTTCGACAGTACCTATGAGGGCTTGAAACGTGGAGTACTCTTCGGAGCGCGGTATCCGATGGGATGTTTCGACAGTACCTATGAGGGCTTGAAACCAGGCAGGGGCAAACGTCACGCTCACACCAGATGTCGTTTCGACAGTACCTATGAGGGCTTGAAACACAGACTTACAACCATTGTACTCGCGGCGCTCCGCGTTTCGACAGTACCTATGAGGGCTTGAAACTTCGACGAGCAATCAGATTCAACCTGGCATAGTCCGGTTTCGACAGTACCTATGAGGGCTTGAAACTCATATACGGACCCGATCATCTCGACCGGGGCCGCCGCGTTTCGACAGTACCTATGAGGGCTTGAAACTCGGCCCCAACCTCGAGGATGGTGCGTGGCTCATCCGTTTCGACAGTACCTATGAGGGCTTGAAACCTCACTCGCGCTCAGGAAGCAGGTGGCCAGCTCTTGGTTTCGACAGTACCTATGAGGGCTTGAAACTCGTCTCGCATCCCGACTCGTCTCTGGAGGGCAAGCGTTTCGACAGTACCTATGAGGGCTTGAAACAGTGCTCCGCATCGATCGACTGCAGCAGCTCCAGCCGTTTCGACAGTACCTATGAGGGCTTGAAACTTGTGGACGTCGGGCCGAAGACGTACGGCGCATCGGCTGTTTCGACAGTACCTATGAGGGCTTGAAACGGTGTTTGCCGAGATAGTACTCCCACCGACGCGCGAGTTTCGACAGTACCTATGAGGGCTTGAAACCAAGATCGTGTCTGTGGAGACTCCCAGCTGCTGCCACGTTTCGACAGTACCTATGAGGGCTTGAAACCCGAGCGACGACGCTAGCCCGCGCATCGGGTGGCTCGTTTCGACAGTACCTATGAGGGCTTGAAACGCAAGCCTTGCAGCTCGCCGAACGCCCGCTTTACGAGTTTCGACAGTACCTATGAGGGCTTGAAACGGGGTCAGGGGGCCAGGTTCCAGGCGCTAGAGCCCAGTCTCAGCAGTACCTCTGAGGGCTTGAAACGCTCGGCCCCAGGGAACTCGCTTGCGAGTGGCCCGTTACGGAAGGATCGTTCAGAGCTCGAGACCGGCGCCAGCGAGCTTGCCGAGAGCAGGTCGTGAGTACCCCCAAAAGCATCAAATCAGCGCTCTCGAGGCCTCGACGTCCTTGCCGCGCCAACCGGCACGGCCTGGATCTGCCGTTGCGGCGGTCGGTGCGGGCGCTCGTAACGGTCCTCCCGGGCGCGAGGCGATCGCGCCTTCGCGCAAGGAGGACCCGGAGGGCTGGACCAGCGACCGCGCGGCGGGCGCGCTGCCATGCGGCTTCGGTTGGGAGACGGTGGCGAGAGGCTCCGCGCGGGACCGGGCGCAACCGGTGAGACGTCTGGAGGCAGCGCGTTCCAGGGTTCGACGCCAGCTCGTGCTCTTCGAGACCAGCGTCATCTCCCTGCCAGGAGATGCCAGCATTGGCGCGGTCGACCGAGCGGGGACGCAGCAGGTTGACGAGCGCGAGCACCGCACCCCGTACCATGTCGTGCCCCGGCGGCGCGCGAGTCGGTTGACAGCGAGCGCTGCGCCATGTAGGCTTGTTTTGGTGAGCACGTTGGCGGGTGGTGAAACGGTATCACAGGGGCCTTTGGAGTCCTTGTTCCAGGTTCGAATCCTGGCCCGCCAGCCGGAGGCATGCGAGAGCGTCTCGCAGCATGCCTGATCGATCAGCGACGGTGGACGAGAAGTCTGACAGTATACAAACGAGGCCAGCCGAGTCACTCGCAGCCGTGGTGCTCGCGGGAGGACTCGGGACGCGGATGCGCTCTCGCCTTCCCAAGGAGTTCCATCCGCTCGCCGGTCGACCTCTCCTCCGCTACGTCCTCGATGCCGTCGAGGCACTCCCGGTCGCCCAGCGTATCCTCGTGACGAGCCCAGCGAAGGCGGCGCTGTGCTCCCAGCTCGGCGCGGATTGGGAGATCGCACTGCAGGAGGAGCCGTTGGGGACGGGGCACGCGCTGGGTTGTGCATTGCCGTTGTTGCGGCCCGACATCCGTTGGGTCCTGCTCGTCTTCGGCGATCACCCGCTGCTCAGGGGGGAAGACCTGGCGCGCTTGCTGAGCGCGGCCCTGCAACAGCGTCCCCTCGCGGCCGTGCTCACGACGCTGCTTCCCGACCCAGCAGCCTACGGGCGGATCCAGCGTGATCCGGACGGACGCGTCACAGGCGTCATCGAGGCGCGTGAGGATGCGAACCGCTACGCCGGTCCGGTGGAGGTGGTAAGCGGTGCGACGATCTACTGGCGCGCGTGGCTCGAGGATGCGTTGCCACGGCTGCCCCGCAGTCCCTCCGGCGAGTACTACCACACGGCGCTCATCGGGCTGGCAGCGGCCGAGCGGTCCGGCGAGGCGATGATCACAGTCGTCGCACCGCCGGAAACAGCGCTCGGGGTGAACGACCGCGTTGACCTGGCGCGGGCCGAGGCGATCCTGCGCGATCGCATCGTCCAGGCGCACCAGCGCGCTGGCGTGACCATCGTCGATCCAGCGACGACGTGGATCGAGCCGACCGTGGAGATCGAGCCGGACGCCCGGATCGAGCCGTTCACGATTCTCGCGGGGCGGACGCGGATCGCACAGGGAGCGCGGATCGGCCCCCATGCCGTGGTGCACGATAGCGTCGTGGGACCGGATTCCACTGTCGTCGCGTCGGTCCTGGAGTCGGCGGTGCTGGGGGCGCGGGTGCACGTCGGACCGTACAGTCACTTGCGCCCGGGAACGATCGTCGAAGACGATGTGCACATTGGGAACTTCGCCGAACTCAAGAACGCGCACGTCGGTCGCGCCACCCGGATCGGGCACGTGAGCTACATCGGTGATGCCGAGCTGGGTGAGCGCGTCAATATCGGGGCAGGCACGGTGACCTGCAACTTCGACGGGGTCGCCAAGCATCGCACGGTCATCGAGGACGAGGCGTTCATCGGCAGCGATACCATGCTCGTTGCGCCGGTCCAGGTCGGTCGCGGAGCGCGGACCGGCGCAGGCAGCGTGGTGACGAAGGACGTGGCACCAGGGACGACCGTGGTGGGCGTGCCGGCCCGTCCGGTGGGAGCGCGGCGCCAGCGCCGCACGGGCGAGACAGGAGCATGAGGGCGTGGACGGTCGATTGCAGATCTTCGCTGGAAACTCCAATCCTCGCCTGGCCCAGGCGATCGTCGGCGTGCTGGAAACGCCGCTCGGTCGCGCCGAAGTTTCCAGCTGGAGCGATGGGGAGACGCGTGTCCGCCTGGAAGAAAATGTCCGCGGCTCGGACGTGTTCGTCATCCAGTCGCTCTGCACCCCGGTCAATCAGAACATCATGGAACTCTTGATCATCCTCGATGCGGTCAAGCGCGCGTCGGCTGCCCGGATCACCGCAGTGATCCCGTATTACGCCTACGCGCGTCAAGAGAAGAAGACGGCCGGGCGCGAGCCGATCAGCGCCAAGCTCCTGGCGAACTTGCTCACGACCGCTGGTGCCGATCGCGTGTTGACGATCGACCTGCACGCGCCCGCGATCGAGGGGTTCTTCGATATCCCGGTCGATCATCTGCGCGCCACGCCGATCCTGGCCGCGCATTTTCGGCGCCTGGGTCTCACGGACTTCGTCGTGGTCAGCCCGGATGCTGGTGCTGTGGTGCGGGCCGACGAATTTCGCCGGCGTGCTGGTGGGAGCTTGGCCATCATCTCCAAGAAGCGACCCGGACCGGAGGTCGCCGAGGTGCTGGAAATGGTCGGTGACGTCGCCGGCCGGGATGCGGTGATCGTCGACGATATCATCGCCACCGGTGGGACGCTCCTCCAGGCTGCCGAACTCTTGCGGGAGCGCGGGGCACGGCGGATCTTCGCAGCTGCCGTGCACGGCGTGTTCGCTGGGCAGGCACTGGAGCGGATCCAGGCGTCACCGATCGAGAAAGTGTTCGTGACGGATACGATTCCTTTACCAGAAGGGATGTGCACGGACAAGGTGGAGGTGCTGACCGTCGCGCCGCTGCTCGCCGAAGCGATCATGCGGATTCATAAGGATCTGAGCATCAGTGCACTCTTCACCTGACCGCTCGCCGCCTCGGGCGGGGCCATCCCGGGAGTGTGTGCTTGAGTAGTCCCTGGACAGAAGCGATCCTCTTCGTGGTTCTCGCTGCCCTCTTCTTCGCAGCGGCACTCGCTGACCTGGCAAGTTGTCTGCCGGCTCGCCGCTCGCTGCGGGAGTTCCTTGCCGAGTTGGCCGAGACGCAGAACGGGAATGGCGAGAACACGCTCGAGCAACTGCGTGTCGCCCGTCCCGCGATCCGGCTCGTGCAAGCGACCACGTTCCTCGGCTTGACCGTGCTCGCCGTACGGATCGGCCATCGGTGGTGGCCAAAGCACGAGCTCGCGGTGGCTGTGCTGATCGCCTTCGTCGCCTTGCTCGTGCTCGCCAGCGCTGCGCCGATGGCGCTGCTGGAGCGACGGTATCCCTTGACGAGCGCGCGCTTCCGCTTGCTCGCTGGCCTGCTCAGTCGGTTGGGCGCGCCGCTGCGCCTGCTCAGCGAACTCCTCGAGCGGGCACTGGCGGCGCTCATACCGCCCGCCCCGGCGCCAGCGGTTCCGTCAGCCGCCGCCCCACCAGCCCACGAGGAGGTGGTCGAGGAAGCGGAAGAACTGATCGAGCGCGTGTTGCGGCTCGATCGGCTGACGGCGCGCGACATCATGGTGCCGCGGACCGATATCGTCGCGGTGCCGTTCGAGCTGTCGGTGCGCGACGCGATCGCCGTGGCGCGCCAGACACGCCACTCGCGGTTGCCGGTCTACCAGGGGACGATCGACCGGATCGTGGGGATCGTGCACGTGCGCGACCTTTTGCGCTTTGCGCTCGAGTCGGCCGAGGGGATCAAGGTCGGGGATGTCATGCGGGAGGCGTACTTCATCCCGGAGTCGAAGCGGGTCGACGAGCTCTTGCGTGATTTGCAGCACCAGCGTGTCCACATGGCGATCGTGGTCGACGAGTTCGGTGGAACAGCGGGAATCGTCACCATCGAGGACGTGCTGGAGGAGATCGTCGGGGAGATCCAGGACGAGTACGATGCAGAGGCACCGCTCGTCGAACGTCTCAGTGCGGACGAAGCGATCGTCGATGGGCGGATTTCGCTGGAGGAGATTGCGGATATCTTCGGCGTCTCGCTGGAAGAAGAGGAGAGTTCGACGATCGGCGGGCTGGTTCAGGCGCATCTGGGGCGAATTCCGCAGCCGGGCGAGTCGGTGCGGGTCGATGGCCTGGAGGTGACCGTGCTAGAGGTGGCCGGGAACCGGGTGCGCAAGCTCTCGGTACGGCGCGTCGCGGCCCCGGTGTCTGCGTCGGATGAGGACGAGCGCAGCTGAGCGAGCATGGTCGCCTGGGTCGTGCACCGGTACCAGCGAGTGACCTCGACGATGGACGTCGCCGCGGACCTCGCTGCCCAGGGCGCACCGGCGGGGACCGTGGTGCTGGCGGAGGAGCAGACGGAAGGGCGGGGACGAGAGGGCCGGCGCTGGCTCGCTCCACCCGGAACCTCGCTGCTCTTCACGGTCATCGCGCGCCCACCGTTCGCGGTCGTGCAGGACGAGCGTCTCGCCGTGCGGGTCGCCGAGCACGTCGCGGCAGCGATCGCGGCGACCTGTGGTCTGCGACCGTCGATCAAGGAACCGAACGACCTCCTGGTCAATGGCCGCAAACTGGTGGGCATCCTCTTGCAAAGCCGCGTTCGCGCCGAGGTGCTCGAGTATCTGCTCCTCGGGATCGGGATCAACGTCAACATTCCGGCGGACTGTCTTCCTCTGCCGACGGCGACCAGTCTTCTGGTCGAACTCGGTCACCCGGTCGACCGCGACAGGCTGCTCGCAGCTGTCCTCGACCAGCTCGCTCGCGACGAGCGACTGTTTCCTCCTACCGTTCGGTGAGTTCGCGCGCGAGAGAACGGCGCAGACGCCAGAGGGTGAAGACGGTCCACGCTGCCACCTGCGGTGAGGCGAGAGCGGAAACCGGCAAGAGCCCGAGAAAGCGGAGCCCTGCTTCCCGATAGTCCCGGATCCGTGCCAGCACCTGCTCGGGAGTTCCCCAGAGGAAACTGCGTTCGACCAGTTCTGGTGGGACAGCGCGCAGGGCGGCACGGAGTGCGTGCGGGTCGACCCGTTCCGGGATGAAGTCCAGGTAGCCGCGGAAGTGCTCACCGAGTGGATGCTCGAGCCCGAGTTCCCGCCACTCGTCGGCCGGGCGGAGCAGTCCGGTGAGTCGCAGCGCCGGATGGTGGAGGAGGCGGCGCGCGGCATTTTCGGTCGGGGCGAGAAGCACGGGGGCCTGGAGAGCGGGAACGATCTGCGTGGGATCGCGACCAGCCCGCTCGGCCGCCTGCCGGACCTGCGCGAGTCGGGCGGCATATCGCTCGGGCGAGTCGATCCAGTTCGGGTACCAGCCATCGGCGAAACGACCGGTCAGCTCCAGCATGCGTGGCCCGTGCGCGCCCAGCCAGATCTCCGGTCGGCGTCGCGGTGGAGCGGTGAGTTCGAAGACGCCGTCGGTGATCTGGTAGAAGCGTCCTGCGAAGCGGATTGTGCCCGGCGTGTCCAGGCAGGCACGCAGGATGGCGAGCGCTTCCTCCAGCCGGGCGACCGGTCGATCGAAGGGAAAACCATAGGGTTCCAGGTTCTCTGCCTCCCCTGCCCCGATCCCGATGATGGGTGGCCGCCGAGTCAGATGTGCCAGGGTGAGCGCTGTCTGCGCCAACAGCACAGGATGGCGGCGAATCGGATCGGTGACGCCGACACCGAGCCGGAGGCGCCCGGCATGCGCACTCAGGCGGCCGAGCAAGCTGGCGAAGTCGTAGTAGGGATGGGGGCTCCGGCGCAGGCGAGCGATCCAGGTCGTTCGCGGTGACCAGAGGACGCGAGGAACGAAGTCCTGGAAGTGATCCCAGACCATGACGGCATCGAAGCGCAAGAGACGCGCCAGTCGCACGAGGCCGAGGACACTGGCCAGTGGCGGCTGAGCTGGGACGACGAGCGCGAGCGCGAGTCGGGCGTCCTTCATCGTCTCCCCCTGCTTCCAGTATGCCTGGGGCGAGTGACCGACCAGAAGACGGAGCGACGGGGAGATCGCCGAGCCCCGGTGCGAGAGCGACCGAGCGTTCCGATGCGCGGGAGCGCCGACTGCTCGCAGTGGGACCGGTTTTCGCGTCCACTGGCCGAGGAGGCATTGCCCGATGGTCGTCGGGAACCTGCGGAGCTCCTTCGCTGGCGCGAAGACCATTCGGAATGAGGCGCGGAGCTGCGACGGCTGCTCCTGAGCGAGGCGATCGTGTGCCGGATGGAAGAGGTCGCGCAGCTGTCGCGCCAGGTCCGCGAACTCTGGGCAGTCAGCAGCGAGCTGGTCGCCGCCCATCGCGCAGCGCTCGCGCGCTTTGCGCAGGGCGAGCAGGCGATCGCTGCCCGGCGCGAGACGGTCGAAGCGGAAGGAGACCAGGCACGGGCCTTGCGGGAGACCGTTCGACAGCAGACCGAGCAGCTGCGCGCGACGGTCGAGGAGCATGCGCGGCCGATAGCCGAGTGACGCGAGACGGCGCAGGAGTACAGCGACGATTGACGCGATCGCTCCCGGCCGATCGCGGCACTCCGAGCAGTGGTCGAGCATCTCAGGCACGAGTTCGTCGCGTTTCGCCAGGCTGTCGGGCAGCAGTTCCAGGGGGTCGAGTCGCGTCTCGATCGGGAGGAGAAGCGACTCGATCGGCTGGTCGGGATCACGCTGGAATGACGTTCGCAGCGGTGCCGCGGCTCCTGGCTCGGTTTCGTGCTCGAGAAGATCACAGAGCGTGCTTCCGGCGACCGGGCCGAGCCGCTGCGGCGGCTCGTCGGTGGTGCGGTGTTCGACACGGTGCTGGAGACTGATCTCCTCATCCGGGCGCGCTTGCGGCAGAATCCATCGGTCGGGCTCTGGCGCGTGGTCGCGGTGTCGAGTGTCGTCGATCGATCGGATGGCGAGCGGGTGCCGACGCGAGCACTGGTGCTGCAACCGGCGCTCCGGCGGGTGGTTCCTTTGGTCGTCGGTGAAGGGACGACCGAGGGGGCGATGAGGCGGGCGGACCGCTTGGATGTCGTCACTCTCCCGAATGGCCGCAGTCAGGATGGGAAACAGGAGGTGGCCCGCTGGGTCGCATGAGCGTGCCAGGGGAGCATCGAGCGGAAACTCGTGGTTCTATCGACTGGTCGATCGTCTGCCTGTTCCAGTTGTCTCCGCTCAGGAGCTCCGTGGTGACGGCGGTGTCGATTCGGCTCCACCGACGTTCGAGACGGCGTCGACAACTCCCCGAGGATGAGTGCGGTTGTCCTCCTGATCTCCTTCGCTTGTGAGGGAACCCGGGCTGACTTATACTGCGCGCCAGAGGGTGCCGAGGCGGCAAGCCTCGCGGCAGTGAGTGGCGCTCTGGGAGGTCAGTCATGGATTTCGAGTTCACCCCGGAACAGATCCAGGTGCGGGACATGGTCCGCGAGTGGGCGCAGCGGGAGGTCGCTCCCTACATCCGCGAGTGGGATGCCAAGGGAGAGTATCACCCGGAGATCTATCGGCGGATGGGTGAGCTGGGACTGCTCGGCTTGCCGATCCCCGAGCGATACGGCGGCGGAGGCTTCGATTACATCGCCCTCGCGCTCGCCTGCGAGGAACTGGAGGCGGTCGATACGTTCCTGCGCGTGGCGATCAGCGTGCACGTCGGCTTGAACAGCTTGACGCTCCTACAGTGGGGGACCGAGGAGCAGAAGCAGCGTTGGTTGGTTCCTCAGGCTCGGGGCGAGAAACTCGCGACCTTCGCCCTCACCGAACCGGGTGCTGGCTCCGATGCTGGTCACATCCAGACGCGCGCGGTCCGCGATGGCGACAGTTACATCCTGAACGGCGAGAAGATGTGGATCTCGCTGGCGAATACGGCCGACCATTTCCTCGTTTTCGCCACGCTCGACCCGGCGCTCGGTCATCGCGGTTTGTGCGCGTTCATGGTGGAGCGTGGTATGCCCGGGCTCACGACCGGCTCCATCCACGGCAAACTGGGCGTGCGAGCGGGCGATACCGGTTGGATCTCGCTCCAGAACGTCCGCGTGCCGGCTGAAAACATGATCGGTGAGCCAGGCGAGGGCTTCAAGATCGCGATGAGCGCGATCGATCAGGGACGCTTCACCGTGGCGGCCGGAGCGTGCGGGCTGATCCGGGCCTGTCTGGAGGCGAGCGTCAAGTACTGCCACGAGCGTCAAGCCTTCGGGCAGGAAATCGGGCGGTTCCAGCTCGTGCAACAGATGATCGCCAAGATGGTTCGCGGCTACGAGACGTCGCGTCTGCTGGTCTTCCGCGCTGCTGAACTCAAGAACCGCGGGATCCGCAATACCCGGGAAACCTCGCTCGCCAAGTGGCACGCCTGCGATTGCGCCTTCGAGGCAGCGAACGATGCGGTGCAGATCCACGGCGCCTACGGTTATTCCAGCGAGTATCCGGTGGAGCGCTACTTCCGCAACTCGCGGGGCGCGGTGATCTACGAGGGGACGCGCGAGATCCACACGCTCCTGCAGGCCGAGTACGCGCTCGGCTATCGCGTGGACAAACCGCTCCGCTGCCCGCAGCCACCAGCGCAAGGATACGAGACAGTCGTGGCGCGGGGGTGAGATGCGTCCGCTCGTCATTCCCTATCGGGGAAAGCAGCCGCAACTCGCGCCGGATGTCTTCGTCGCGCCCACGGCGGTCGTGATCGGCGATGTCGTCGTGGGGTCGAGGTCGAGTCTCTGGTTCGGCGTCGTGCTGCGCGGCGATATCGGGCCGATCCGCATCGGCCAGCGCGTCAACTTGCAGGAAGGGGTGATCGTCCATCTCGACGAAGGGTTTCCGGTGGTGATCGAGGACGATGTCACGATCGGCCATGGTGCGATCGTGCACGGCGCGCAGATCGCCGCTGGTGCCCAGATCGGCATGGGAGCGATCCTGCTCACCGGTTCGCGTGTCGGTGCGGGGGCGATCGTGGCGGCAGGAGCGTTGGTGCCGGAAGGGATGGAAGTCCCGGCGGGAACGGTCGCAGTCGGAATCCCGGCGCGTATCCGGCGCGAGGTGACCACCGAAGAACGAGCCGAACTCCTGGAGCGTGCGCAGCGGTACGCGCAGCGTGGCGAGGAGTTCCGTCGTCTGCTCGCTGGCGGAGGTGAGGCATGAGCGTGCGTGTCGAGCGGGAGGGGGCGATCACCCTCGTCACGGTCGAGCGCCCGGAACGACTGAACGCGCTCGATACCGCGACGTTGCGTGCCTTACTCGCGGCAGTGCAGGAACTGGCAACGGAGGAGGCGATCGCTGTCGTCGTCCTCACCGGGGCAGGCGATCGCGCGTTCATCGCCGGAGCCGATATCAGCGAGATGGTAGAGAAGTCGCCAGCCGATGCGCTCGCCTTCGCCGAGTTGGGACACGCTGTTTGCCGGGCGATCGAGGAAGCGCCGCAACCGTACATCGCAGCGGTCAATGGCTACGCGCTAGGAGGCGGCTGCGAGATCGCGCTGGCGTGCGATATCCGCCTCGCCAGCGAGCGCGCCGTCTTCGCCCAGCCGGAAGTAACGCTGGGTATTCCACCAGGCTGGGGCGGATCGCAACGGCTGCCGCGCGTCGTTCCTCCTGGTATCGCGCGCGAGTTGCTCTATACGGGGCGCCGCGTCGATGCGCACGAAGCACTGCGGATCGGGCTCGTCAATGCCGTCTATCCGGCTGACCAACTCCTCGAGCGAGCTCGGGAACTGGCGAACCGGATCGCGGCCAACGGGCCACTCGCGGTCCGCTTGACCAAGGCGGCGGTTCGCTTCGGTCTCGAGCAGGGGCTGGAAGCTGGGCTGACCTACGAGCGGCAGGTGTTCGCGTACGCGTTCACCACCGAGGATCAGCGGGAGGGGATGCGGGCATTTCTGGAAAAGCGTCGTCCGGCTTTTCGCGGGCGCTGACGCGTCGTCCAACTGGTGGGATGGAGGAAAACGGTGAAGATCGCGGTCCTCGTGAAGCAGGTTCCCGATCCGAACGCCGTGCGGTTCGACCCGCGGCTCGGGGATCTGGTACCGGGCATCCAGGAAGTCGCCAACGAGTACGACCTCTATGCGCTCGAGGCAGCGCTGCGTCTCCGGGAGCAGGTCGGTGGGGAGATCGTGGTCGCCAGTGTCGGGCCGGCGCGAGACGCGCTCAATCGCGCGCTCGCGATGGGTGCCGACCGGGCGGTCTCCATCGAGGGCGAGGGGTTGCCGGGAGACAGCTGGGTGACCGCGACCGTGCTCGCCGCCTGGCTGCGAGGCGAGCAGCCGGACGTGATCTGGTGCGGGCAGGAGACGAGCGATTCCGGAACAGGCAATGTCGGTCCCGCGGTGGCAGCCTTGCTCGATGTTCCGCTGGTGAGCAATGTGGTCGGCTGGGAGTTTCGGGACGGTGTCTTCACCATCGAACGGGAGATCGAGGACGGGCATCAGTTCCAGGAGGTGGCTCCACCCCTGGTGCTCTGCGCGCTCTCGGCGTTGCCACAGCCACGCTTGCCGACTTTGCGCGGCATCATGGACGCTCGCCGCAAGCCGGTCGAGCGACTCGGACCGGCTGATCTCGGTCTGAACGCCAGCGAGCTGGTGCCGCTCGTCAGCTGGGCTGGCTTGAGCCAGCCGGAAGCGAAGGCAGCGGGTATCGTGGTCCAGGACGTCTCGCCCGACGAGGCAGCCGAGCGCCTGCTCGTATTCCTGGAAGCGCGCGGCTTGCTGGGTTGAGGAAGGGATGAGCGATCGATGGCTGGAGGAAGTCTGCTGGTCGTCGTCGAGACCGCGCAGGGTGTCGCGCGCCCGGCTGCACTGGAGCTGTTCGGTGCGGCGAGCCAGGCGAGCGCAGCGCTCGGTCCGGTCACGGCACTCGTCGTGGGACATGGGGTCAGCGGGGCTGCCGAGCAGGTCGCGCGCCTCGGCGTCGCTCGCGTGCTCGTGGTCGATGAACCAGCGTTCGCCGAGCCTGTGGCGGAGCGACTAGCGCGAGCTGTTCAGGTGGCGTGGGAGCAGGTCGAACCGGCGCTCGTCCTCGTGCCTGGCACGACACTGGGACGCGACACCGCTGCCCTGGTCGCCGCCGAGCGTCGTGTTCCTCACCTGGTCGATATCGTCGCGCTGGAGGTCACGCCGGAGGCATTCGTCGCCACGCGTCCGGTCTATCAGAGCAAGCTGGTCACCACCGTGCGGGCGGGCCGCGAGCGCGCTGCGGTCGTGACCGTGCGCTCCGGTGCATTCCGCCCACCCGAGCCAGGCGAGGCAGGTGCGACGATCGAGCCACTGGTCGTGGGACTGGAGGAGCGTCAGCAACGGGTACGCGTGACGCGGATGGTGGACAAACCGCGTGGGCAGGTCGATCTGGAAAGTGCGCCCGTGGTGGTCGTCGGTGGCCGGGGAATCGGCGGGCCGGAGGGGTTCGCGCAGCTGGCGGAACTGGCGGAACTCCTCGGTGGGGCGCTCGGCTGCACCCGAGCGGTCAGCGACCTCGGCTGGCGCCCGCACTACGAGCAGATCGGTCAAACCGGCAAACAGGTGCGTCCCAAGCTGTATCTCGGAGTCGGGGTCTCGGGCGCAGTCCAGCATACGGTGGCGATGCAAGGGAGCGAGACGATCGTGGTCATCAATCGCGATCCCAATGCTCCGTTGGTCAAGATGGCCGATCTCGCGGTCATCGGTGACTGGAGCGAGATCGTCCCGCGTCTCATCGCTCGGCTCCGCGAACGACGAGGGAACGGTGCATGAGCCAGGAGCGCGTCGAAGTCATCGTGGTCGGAGCGGGCCCTGCGGGCGTCGCCGCCGCGTTGACGCTCGCTCGAGCTGGGGTGGAGGTCGTGGTCCTCGAGCGCGGCGCCTATCCGGGAGCCAAGAACGTGATGGGCGGGATCCTCTACCGCCAGCCGACCGAGGAGCTGGTTCCCGGATTCTGGCGGGAAGCACCGCTCGAGCGGGCGATCGTCGAGCAGCGGTATCTGTTGCTGACCGACGAGGATGCGATCGGCTTGAGCTACCGCACGCCGGTCTTCGGCCAGCCACCCTACAATGCATTCAGTGTTCTCCGTGCCGAGTGGGATCGCTGGTTTGCCCAGCAGGCTGAGGCAGCCGGTGCCCTGATCGCGACCGAGGTGACGGTCGAGGATCTCCTCTGGGAGGACGGGCGCATCGTGGGAGTGCGTGCCGGGGAGCAAGGGGATCTCGTGGCGGACGTGGTCGTGATCGCTGATGGGGCGAACTCGCTGCTGGCGCAGAAGGCTGGCCTGGCGCGTGACGCTCGCCCCGAGGAGCAAGCGCTCGTCGCGAAAGAGCTGCTGCGGTTGCCCGCGGAGGAGATCGACCGCCGCTTCGCTGTGCCGCCCGGCCAGGGGGTCGCCATCGAGGCGTTCGGCGCGGCAACAGGCGGTTTGCTCGGGTACGGTTTCATCTATACCAACCGGGAGACGCTTTCGATCGGGACGGGAGCACTGCTGAGCGATCTCATCGCGCACGAGGTCAACGTCAGTGATCTCCTGGAACGCTTCAAGCAGCATCCGGCGATTGCACCGCTTTTGGAGGGGGCTGAGCTCGTCGAATACAGTGCGCACCTGATCCCGGAAGGTGGTTGGCGAGCGCTCCCCACGCTGTTCACGGACGGGGCGCTGGTCGTGGGCGACGCGGCCGGCTTCGTCAACCCGCTCAGCCGGGAGGGATCGAACTTCGCGATGATCTCCGGCAAGCTGGCCGCCGAGACTATTCTCGAGGCCCGCCAGACCGGTGACTATTCCGCGCTGGCGCTCAGCCGGTACTGGGAGAAGCTCGAGGCGAGCTTCATCTTGCCGGACCTGGAGTTGATCCGCAATGTCACACCGTTCTTCCATGCTCGACCGTACCTCCTGCAAGACGTTCCGGCGGCGCTCGCCCACGCCGTGCGCCACTACCTGACGGTCGACAGTACTCCGAAGGCACGGAAGTATCGAGAGATCCTCCGTGAACTCGGGAGGGAACTCCGCCCAGCCCGTTTGTTGCGCGATGGCCTGGCAGCGCTCCGCGAGTTACCACGCTGACCGCTGCGCGGTGCATGGTAGGCTTGGGCACGGAGTCGTCGCTCGCCGGCGGGTGTGACGTGCCGTGACCCTGTATCTCGCGCTCGATGTCTTGCTGCTCGTGTTACTCGCGCTCTTCGTCCCCGTCGGCTTCTGGCGTGGGGCGGCGCGGGAACTCGTGGTGACGTTGGGAATTTTGCTCGGCTTCGCGCTGGGCGAGTTCTGGGCGCAGCCGTGGGGCCTGGATCTCGCTGAGCGCACGGGACTGGGCGAGGGGGCAGCGAGCTTTTTGGCTGCGGTCCTGGCGCTCGTCGCCTGCACCTTCCTCATCGGTTACGGAGCGAGCTCGGTGATCTTGACGCCGCAGCCGGGAATGCTCGGGCGTTTGCTCGGTGCTGTCATCGCGCTGGCCAACGGGATGCTCGTGCTCGGGTTCGCGCTGCGGGCGATCCGGCTGTATCTGCTGGGCGGTGCACCGTCGGGACTGTTCGAGCAGGCGATCGTGGCGCGCCTCTTGAGCGAGAGCATGCCGTGGGTGTTGCTGGCTGGTGCGCTCCTCGGGCTACCGCTCATCGTGCTCGCGGCCGTGCTCGGCGCGCGAGCAGTCGAAGAAGAGGTCGAGCCGGTCCGCCGCGAGCAGGATTTTGCGCTCCAGCACACGCCGACCCGCCCCCTGCCGCCGCGTCTTCCCTTCGTCCGGCACCAGCCGGAGGTGGCGTACAAGACGGAGCCAGCCCGTCCGGCGGAGGAACCGACGCGGCCGCTGCGTGTTGCGCCTGCGGCGCCGGAGAGCGGTGGAAGCAGGCGCGATGACATCGCCGAGCAGGAGACAGCGGTGCTCGCACGACCAGCGGCCGAGACCGCACCCCGCCCGGTGGACAATCGCTGCCCGTATTGCCATGCCGACATCAGCGATGCGAAAGTCTTCTGCCCGCGCTGCGGCCGAGTGCTCTGAACGAGGCTCGTCTCAGTCCGCATCGCTGCTCTTTGGCACGGCGTGTGACGAGCTGGTGAAGCGAGCGAGCAGTGGTACGGGGAAGGCGTTCCCTCCCGATCGCCACCGTGCGCCAACGGTGTGCTCCAGTCATGAGACGAGCGCGGGTAGGGAGAACAGCTCGCCGACTGCCAGCGTAGGCTGGCGAGCCTCGAACGCGTTACAATCCGGCCCGAGAAGAAAGGGGCAGGGTATGGGATTCATCGGAATGCAGCCAGAACCGCTGACGCCCCGTGGGCGAGCGATCGTGCTCACGGCGGTAATCCTGGCGCTCCTCTTCATCGTCGTGTGGGGTGCGGGGATCGTCCTCATGCTCCACAATCCCGGGCAGGGGACGGTCTGTCTCAGCGGGCGGTGCTGGTAGAGGCGTTCACTACCAGTGCGGGCGTTCGCCACGGCGTTTCTGCATGAGGACGCCGTGGCGATTGCGTCCGTAGTAGTGGCGGACCTCGGCGATCGGCACGTAGCCGAAGCGACGGTAGAGCGCCTGGGCTGGCCCGTTCTTGTCCTCGACCATCAAGGTGTAGAGATCAGCCGCGAGTTCCTGCTCCAGCGCGGCGAGCAGGAGCGCACCGATCCCGCGCCGTCGCCAAGCTGGTGCCACGCAGAGGTTGAGGACACGCGCATGGCGGCCGCGCTGGTCTCCCACCACGCACCCGACGATCTCGTCCGCGATCCGTGCGACCAGCACCCGAACACCAGGCCAGAGCCAGAGAACGACGAGGGCCCACAGGCTGTACGCCTGGCGCAGCTCGAAGCAGGCACGCTGGAGCTGGGCGAGTTGGGGAAGGTCACGGAAGCTCGCTGGTTGGACCCAGAGTTCCTGGCCCGCGATCCGTTCGATAGTCACCAGGCGAACCGTTTGCCCGGCCACCGCTCCTCCCCCCGAGGCCACCATGATACCGTGCCGAGCGGGCACTGGTCCCGGCGTCGGACCTCTTCGCGTGGGGCGCACCCCCTCCTTCCGGGGAAGGTTACCGCTCCTGCCAGCCGGTGATCGAACGCGGGTGGCATCACACGCGTTCCTTCAGCTGGACCGGCGTTCAGCCTGGCTACTGCCGGGTTGGGCGATCACGATCTCGTAGCAGCCTTTGCCGCGCCGTTTGGCGGCATAGAGCGCCTGATCGGCACTGAGCAGCAGCGCGCCACTGTCGGGCATCGGACGGCCAGTGGCCACTGCTGCCCCGATCGAGAGGCCCACGCGTACCTCGTGTTCGCCGCAATGGATGGGCGGTTCCAGGGCAGCGAGCAAGCGTTCGGTGACGACCCGGACATCGTGCTCTCCCGTGACACCATCGAGGAGGACCGTGAACTCGTCGCCGGCGAAGCGGGCGACCGTGTCACCGGCGCGCACCTGCCGGCTCAACCGAGCGGCGACCTCCTGCAGCACGGCGTCCCCCACCGCGTGTCCCCAGGTATCGTTCACGCGCTTGAAGTCGTCCAGATCGAGAAAGAGGACGGCGATGCCTCCACCGTCCCGATCGCTGCGGGCCACGGCATGCTCCAGCCGGTCGAGGAACAGGAGTCGGTTGGGTAAGCCGGTCAAGGGATCGTGGAAAGCACGGTGACGGAGTTCTTCCGACTCCTGCCAGCGTTCCAGCGCCAGCGCTGCGAGCTGCGTGGCGAGCTCGAGCAACCGTTCCTCGTGCGGCTGCGGGCCGCGTGGCTCGCCAGCGTAGAGGGCGAGCGTTCCCAGCACGTTCCCGCTCGTACCGCGGATCGGCGTGGACCAGCAGGCCCGCAAGCCAGCTTCCAGCGCGGCCTCCCGATAGTCGGCCCAACGGGGATCGCTGGCGATATCCTCGACGAAGACCGATCGTCCGAGGTACGCAGCCGTGCCGCAACTTCCGGCCTGGGGACCGATCGGGAGGCCGTCGATCGCAGCGAGGTACCGTGGAGGCAGGCTGGGTGCCGCGCCGTGATAGAGTCGGTCATCGGACCCGAGCAGGAGGACCGAGCAGCGGAGGTCCGGAGCCTGCTGCTCGACGAGGTGGCAGAGGAGTTCGAGTATCTCGCTCAGGGGAGCCGCTTCCGCGATGAGGCGCAGCAGGGTCGTCTGGGCGAGGAGCAGTTCCTCAGCGCGCTTGCGCTCGGTCACGTCGATCAAGAGTCCGTGCCAGAAGAGTGGCTTGCCCTCGGCATTCCGCACCATGACGGCGCGATTCTCCAGCCAAACCCAGCGACCATCCTTGCGCTGGAACCGGTACGTCGCCTCGAACGGTTCGCCGGTTTCGTCCGTCCGCACGGCTTCGGCGAAGACGCGCGGCTGGTCATCCGGGTGCATGCGGCTGAACCAGAGGCCGGGAGTTGCCAGGAACTCCTCGCGGCTGAACCCCGTTACCTCCTCGATCCGCTGACTGAGGAAAGTCACTGGGTAATGGAGCGAACCATCCGGCAGGACGACCGGCTCGGCTGACGTAACGAGCACTGCCGCTGGGATCTGCTCGACCAGTGTCCGGTAACGTTCCTCTGCCTCGCGGAGTGCTCGCTCGGCCTGTTTCCGCTCGGTGACATCGAGCATGACGCCCTGCCAGTAAAGCGGTTTCCCCTGATCGTCGCGGACGAGGCGTGCGGTGCTCTCGATCCAGCGGACTTCACCGTCACGACGGAGGATCCGAAACTCGCTCCGGAATCGACCCGTCGCCCATGCCTCCCGCGTTTCCTGCCGGACGCGTGGATAATCTTCCGGATGGATCGCCTGGACCCAGAGCGTGCGATCCTGCTGGTGTTCCTCTGGCCGGTAGCCGGTGAGCTGCTCCACTTGCGGGCTGACATAGAGAAGCGGCCGAGCCAGTCGGCCGTCCGGGTAACGGACGGGCTGCGCACCCTCCAGATAGACGACAGCCGGCAACTGCTCGACCAGTGTCCGGTAGCGTTCCTCTGCCTCGCGTAGCGCGTGCTCGGCCAATTTGCGGGCCGTGATATCCATGAGCAGCACTTGACGGAAGGCGGGCCTCCCGGCGGCATCGCGAATCACATGCGAAATCGCCCAAAGCCAGATCACTGATCCATCTTTTCGGATGAATCGATATTCGATGTCGATGGGTGCGGCGGTCGCATCGGCGGCGCTCACTGCTGCCCACATCCGCTCGCGATCGTCCGGGTGCACCTGTTCGACGTAGCGTCGTGGCGTCAGCTCCTCTGGTCTGAAACCAGTCAGTTGTTCGATCGCTGGACTCAAGTAGAGGTAGGCGTTCTCTTGGTGTAACGCGTCCTTGTCGGGGTACAGCGGTCGAATCAGCACCGCCCCGGGCAGTTGCTCGACCAGTATCCGGTAGCGTTCCTCGGCCTCGCGGAGCGCTTCTTCAGCCAGTTTGCGGGCAGTGATATCGGTGAATAAGATCTGGCGATAGAGCGGTGTGCCATCAGCTGCTCGCACGACGTGGGAGATGCTCCAAACCCAGACGACCGACCCGTCCTTGTGCAGGAGGCGGTACTCGAGGTCGAGCGACTCGCCTGTTCGGTCAGCCGTCGTGATGGCGGCCAGCACGCGCTCGCGATCGTCGGGGTGCAGCTGCGCGAGAAACCGCTCGGTCGTCCACTCCTCGGGCCTGAATCCGGTCAGGCGCTCGATCGCCGGGCTCACATAGATGTTGAGCATGCCCCGCTGGAAAGCTTCCCTGTCCGGCACGAGTGGACGAATGAGCACGACACTGGGGAGCTGCTCGACCAACGTGCGGTAGCGCAGCTCGGCTTCGCGCAGCTGCTCGAGGAGTTGGCGCTGTTCGGTCACATCGATCGTGACGAGAAAGAGATACCGTGGTCGGCTGCTCTGGTCGCGGACGAGTGCTCCTTCCTGGCGCAGCCACACCCAACGACCGTCCTTGTGCCGGAAGCGATACTCCAGTGGCTGCTGTGGTCCTACCCGATACCACCGCTCGGCTTCAGCGAGTACCCGTTCGCGGTCTTCGGGGTGAATGTTGCGCATCCAGACACCGAGCTCGCTCCACTCTTCCGCGGTATACCCCGTGAGATCGACGATGCGTGGGCTGACGAACAGTGTCCGCCAGCCGAGCGTCCCATCCGATAAGGCCACCGGCTCCGGTTCCACGATCGTCACGGCTCCTGGATGGTGCTCAGCGAGGAGCCGGAAACGCTCTTCCGACTCACGCTGTGCCGCCTCAGCCTCTTTTTCTGCAGTGATATCGAGGAGCAGCGACTGCCAGACGAGCGGTTCCCCGTCCTGATCGAGCAGGAGTGTGGCCTCGTGCCGGATCCAGACCGTGCGACCGTCGGCTCGCATCAGCCGGTATTCGATCGTTCCCGCGGCTCGCTCGCGCAGGCATCGTTCCAGGCAACTCAACACGTGCGGAAGGTCGTCCGGGTGGACGAGGCGCATCCACAGGCTCGGCTCGTGCCAGGCTGCTGGGGGATAACCGGTCAGTCGCTCGATCTGCGGGCTCGCGTAGATGAGGTCGAAGACTGGAGTCCCGTCTGCTCTCCACCGGGGTTGTGCTGAGACGACGAGGAGCGCCCCCGGCAACTGCTCGACCAGTGTCCGGTAGCGTTCCTCTGCTTCGCGGAGTGCTCGCTCGGTCTCCTTTTGGGCGGTGACGTCGATAAGCAATCCTTGCCAGGCGAGCGGCTGCCCGGTCGCATCGCGCAGCTGGACTGCACGCTCGCGTATCCAGCGGACGGAACCGTCGCGCCGCACGATCCGGTAATCGATGTCGCACAGTTGCCCAGTCTCGTCGGTGCGGAGCATTTCCGCTTCGTATCGTCCCCAGTCATCCGGGTGGATGAGCCGGGCGAAGAGCGTCGGATCGGCCAGAAACTGACTCGCGGGGTAACCGGTCAGCTCTGCGACTTGGTCGTTGAGATAGCGGAGCGGATAGTAGAGCAGCCCATCGGGGAGCCTGATCGGTTCGGGCTCACAGACGTAGAGGACCGCGGGCATCGTCTCGACCAGCGCCCGCAATCGCGCCTCGACTTCCGCTCGAGCCCGCTCGGCCTCCTTGCGCTCGGTGATGTCGAGCATGACGCCGTGGATGAAGGTACACCCGGACTCGTCCGTCCGGACCCGTCCCCAATCCTGGACCCAGACGATCGAGCCGTCGCGGCGAACCATCCGGTACTCGAGCGAGAACTCCTTGCCCTCTCGCACTGCGCGCTCGATCGCTGCGGTTATCCAGGGCCGGTCCTCCGGATGGAGGTGGCGTCGCCACATGCCGCGTTCAGCCAGCCATTCCTCCGGCGTATACCCGAGCAGGCGTTCGATCTGCGGACTCACATAGGAGGTCTCCGCGGTATCAGCGGCTGTCGCACGGTAGACGACGACCGGCACGAGTTCGACCAGGTCGCGGTAGCGCTGCTCGGCCAAAGCGGCCCAGCGTTCGGCTCGCCGACGGACCGTGATGTCGCGCATGCGCAAGACGTGGGCGACTGTTGCCTGACCAACGTGCACCGGGAGATAGTCCAGGCTGAGCACTGCACCGTCGCGGCGCTCGAGTTCGAGTTGGTGGAGCGCGCGACCGTCTGCCACGCTCGCTTGCAGGGCATCGATCACCGCTCTCGCAGAGGGGAAGTAGTCGAGCAGACGCTCGACCACGACCGACCATGGCGTCCCCAGCGGAAGCTCCGATTCTCGACTGGCCAGGAGCCGGACAGCGGGAGCGTTCCGGTACCGGAGCAACGCAGCGTGGTCGAAGACGAGCAGTCCGATCTCGATCTCGTGGATCAGGAAACGGCCCAGCCAGCGCTCGAGTTCTTCCTCGTCCTCGAACGACGATAGCGCATCGTCTGCTCGCGGGTGCAGCAGCCAACTGCTCGTCCCGAACTCGCCGGGAATGCAGGCGACGTCGCAGCGCTGAAGCGTGCTGTCTCGTTGGAGCGTCACTGTCCCCCAGGCTGGCTCACCGCGACGAGCAGCCTGGAGCATCGCCTCGACGGCTGCGCGATCTCCGGGAAGCACCGCGTCACTGAGCAGCGTGCCGACCGGCACGAGGTCACTCGGGCTAGCCTCGAGGACGCGCCCGTTCGCATCGAGCCGCAGAAGCAACATCGTCTTCGTCGCGAGAAGTGCCACGTCACCTCGTCCCGGGTCGGTACCGATCAGGCAGTATACGTGACCGGCGTGACCCTCAGCCAAGAGTGTCGGCGGGTGAGACCAGCTGGGGAGTCACCGATTGGTACTGAATTTCCGTGGCCAAGAGTGGTACGAGCTGCGCCAGTAAGAACGCAGTAGTCCATCGCGTTCGAGGGGGAGTGTTTTCCGGGGCCGGTTCATGTTTCCACGACTGCTGACGAGCACCGGTCGTCGGTGGTCCGTCACTGGTTTCCCGTTGCTGGCATGACCCAGTGCGGCACGCTCCCGCGGAGCCTAGCGAGGATGAGGAGCAGGCGCTCGAGTACAATGACCGGGTGTGCTGGGAACGAGCGGAGCGATGAGCGAGCCGAGCACCATGCCAGTCGAAACGCGTCCGGATCGTTCGCTCTTGGAGCGACTTCCGCCAGCGCTCCACGATATCAATGATCGCCTCGCTCGCTCGTTCGCGGCTGCCGGGCACGAGCTGTACCTCGTCGGTGGTGTCGTACGCGATCTCCTCCTCGGTCGTCCGGTGACCGATCTCGATTACGCCACGTCGGCGCATCCGGAAGAGACCAGGTGTCTCGGCGAGGAAGCGGGCGCGGAAAACATCTATACCGTGGGGGAGGCGTTCGGGACGATCGGGCTCGTCTTCGCTGGGGTGACGGTCGAGATCACGACGTATCGGACAGAGTGGTATCCCACGCTCGACCGGCGCCCGGCCGTTCGCTTCGGCGACAGCCTCCTGGAGGATCTGGCACGCCGCGATTTCACCGTCAACGCGATGGCCGTGCATGCGGTGACCGGTGAACTCGTCGACCCCTATGGGGGGCAGCTCGACCTGGAGCGCCGGCTTTTGCGAGCGGTGGGCGACCCCTTCGAACGGTTCCGCGAGGATCCGCTTCGGATCCTGCGTGCCGCCCGCTTTGCGGCGCAACTCGGTTTCGAAGTCGAAGCGCAGACGCGCTTGGCCATGCAGGAGCTGGCCAGCGAACTCCAACGAGTCAGCGTGGAGCGGATCGCGCTGGAGCTGAACCGGCTGCTCGTCGCGCCAGAACCGGATCGCGGGCTGGAGCTGATGCGCCAGACGGGGCTCTTGCCCGTCGTGCTGCCAGAGCTGGTTCCCTTGGCCGAGGACCCGGGAGATCGGCGGCACAAGGACATCTGGCGCCATACGCTGCAAGTGGTTCGCCAAAGCCCGCCGCGTCTCGCCGTACGGTGGGCGGCCCTGCTCCACGACGCTGCCAAGCCGATGACGCGGACGATCGACGAGCAGGGCGAGGTGCACTTCTTCGGGCACGAGCTCAAGGGGGCGGAGCTGGCGCGCAAAGTGCTGCGCCGCTTGCGCCAGGAGAAGGCGCTCATCGAGCGCGTGGCCCAGCTGGTCGAGCTGCACCTGCGCCCGGCTGCCTACGACGAGACGTGGACCGACTCGGCGGTGCGTCGTCTCATGGTCGAGGCGGGCGACCTCCTGGAGGACCTACTCGATCTCGTCGCGGCCGACGTGACGAGCGCACGCGCCTGGCGGCGCCGCGAGGCCCGGGCGCGGATCGAGCGCCTGCGCGCTCACATTCGCCGACTCGAAGAAGAAGCTGCGCTGGCGCAGATCAAGAGCCCGCTCGATGGGCACGAACTCATGGCGATCTTCGGCTTGCCACCGGGTCGCTGGATCGCCGAGGTCAAAAATTACTTGCGTGACCTCGTCATCGAGGGGCAGCTAGCTCCCGGCGACAAGGAGACGGCCCGGGTGCTCGCCGAGCGCTGGGTCGCTGAGCACCCGGAAATCATCGAGCGAGGACAGCAGGCGCGGCGCTGACAACTGGTCGTGTCGCGCTCGACTCCGTTCCCGTGCTCTCCTCGAGCGGGCGGAACGCGCGGGCCACGCTGGCCAGTTGCGCGGCGTTTGCGCGGACCGAGGCGGCCGTCAGGCGGACGCGCTCGGCCTCTTCGCCCAGTTGCTCGACGAGCGAGGCGAGTGCTTCGGCTGCCGCACTGGTATCCCGGCTCAGCGTAGCGACGTCGCGCACCTGCTGGGTGACGGTGGTGAGCGTCGATGCGATCTCCTCGGTCGCGGCCGTATGCCCGTCGACGACCTGCGCAACACGCTCCAGTTCTCCGACGAGTTCATCCTTCGCTCGGGACATCGCTTCGCTGGCTCGTCCGATCGCACTGATCTTGTCACCGATCTGCCGTGCGTTCTCGGTGAGTCGGTGCAGCGCGGCTTCTGCCTCGCTCGCCAGGGCGACTCCTTCTTCGACCTCGCGCATGCCCGAAGTCGCTTCAGCGACCATGTCATCGAGCGTGCGCAGGATCTCATCGACCAATCCGCGGATCTCCTGGGTGGTCGAGCTGGAGCGTTCGGCGAGCTTGCGCACCTCTTCGGCCACGACGGCGAAGCCCTTGCCAGCTTCCCCTGCTCGTGCAGCCTCGATCGCGGCATTGAGGGCGAGGAGATTGGTCTGTCGGGCGATCTCGTCGACCGCCTCGACCATCGCGGTGATCCGTCGGGAAAGATTCGCCATCTCCTCGACGCGCGTGCCGATGCGTCGCATCCCCTCACCGGAGTGCCGGAGCGAGGCGATGGCACGGCGCACCGTTTCGCTGCCGGTGGTCGCTTCGGCGACGTTGCGCTCGCTCGCAGCGATTCCGCCGCGTGCCGCGTCGGTGACAGCTTGGATACTGGCAGCCAGCGTCTGCGCCAGCTGGGCCAGGCGGTGCAATGCTTGCTGCTGGGCGCTGGCGCCGCGCGCGAGTTCGGTGATAGCACGCTGGACCTCGTCGATCGCCCGCTCGGCTGCGCTGAGGAGGTCGCTTTGGCGTACGGCGCCGCGGGAAACCGATTGCACGGCCTGGGTCGCTTCGGCAGCGGCATGGGACAAGTGCTCGCCGCTCTCGCTCAGTTGGTCGCTGATAGTGGCGGCCAGGGCAGCTGTGCGTTGGAGGCCGGTGATCGCTTGGCGCACCGCCTCTTTGAGCGGCCGGTACAAGTCGGAGAGATCGTCTTGCGGTCGCTCGGTCGTGACGCTCGAGAGATCGAACCCGACTGAATCGAGGAACTCGAAGAAAAACGCGTCGACGACTGCTTGCTGGTCCAGGTTGAAGACCTTGGCGAGTGCTCGTTCGACTCGCCACCAGCGCCAGGGTTGGAAAGGAAAGCTCCGGCGTAACTCGGCACGCACGAAGTCGAGATAGCGACCGTAGTTCCCGAGATACCACTTCATCGGCAAGTCGATCAGATTGTGCCGCGCACCGATGCGCAACCGTTGCTGGAAATACTCGAGGCCATAGCCCCGACGGGCAGCCTGAAAAATCTCGCGAAAGTAGGCGGCTTGTGACTGCTCGAGCCGACGCCGTACCTCCTCGAGTGGTAACCCACGCGCCTGGGCATAGCGCTGGAAGAAGCGAAGAGTCGGCTCGAAGCTGAACTGGTAGTCATAGAACCGCTGGGCAATACGGTCGGCGACACGTTCTGCCCACGGGGCGAGCCGTTCCAGCTCCGCTCGCTCGGCTTCGTCGAGGCCGAGGAACTGGCGCCGCTGCTCGAGCCCTGCAGGTGTCAGGCGGATGGCTTCGGCCAGATCGCGACCTTTTGCCTGATATGCCGTCATGCGTCGTTCTCTCCTTTCGCTCGGCTCGTCGCTGCACTTCGAGTCCAGGTTTTGGAATAATCTGGTTTCGAAAGCATCCGTTGTTGCCGGTTTCGGCTGAGTGATCGAGCGCCCATCCGTTGGTGAATATCGGCAGAATGCTGCGTTGTTACCAGCTTTCCCTCCTAGGAAATGAGTGGCATTCCGGCGGTACGTTCGGCCCGTAGACTGCTTGACGAGGGAGACGGTGGAGGGAAACTTTTCGCTCACCAGGACGATCGACGAGTGGCTTGCCGGTCGACCAGCGGCTACCCGCCGTGCTTATGCACATGACGTGCGGGAATTCCTCGCTGCGTTAGAGGGCGAGCTGGCGCAGCTCGACGAGACGGCGCTCCGGCGATGGCTGGCGACGTTCGAGCATCGTCGGCTGGCCCGAGCGACGGTCCGGCGCAAGCTGGCGGCTGTCCGCTCTTTCCTCCGCTATCTGGCTGAACGCGGCTACCTCGAGCGAGACCTCAGCTCGGTCGTTCCCGCGGCCTTCGGGAAGTCTCCTGACCAGACACCACGGGTGCACGCGACCGAGCGTGGTCGCCTGCTCGCCACTGCGCTCCAACTGGCTGACCCGCGCCTGCAGCTCTTGCTCTGGTTGGCTGGCTGTGGTTGCCCGCTCCCGATGATCGCGCGACTCCGCTGGCGTGATCTCGAACAGTGGAACGAGCAAGGGATCGCGTTCTGCCACGACGAACGCGAGCGAGCGTACCGGTGTGTCATTCCCGGCCTGATCTGGCGGGGGCTTCAGTCGCTCGCGGAAACGCAAGCGGGCGATGCGCTCGTCTTCGCTCATCCCGATGGTCGTGCGGTGTCACCCCAAGAGCTCGCGGAGACGATCGGTTGGCTGCTGGACGAGGCAGCGCCCGAACTAGCCACCGATCACCGGGACGACGACCGGCTCCTGACACTCAGCGAGGTGGCGCAGCGACTGGGACTTCCCGAAACGACGATCCGCTACTACCGTGATCGCTTCGCTCCCTATCTCCCGACCGTCGGTCGCGGTCGATCGCGCCGCTATTCACCGCAAGCGGTCGAGAGACTCCGTTGGATCATCGAACAACTCCACGCCGGCGTCTCTCCGGTGGAGATCGAAGCGCAACTCGGCGGAAAGAGGAACGCGTTCGCGTCCACGGAGGACGAGCATCGCCTCATCGAGTCTGTCGAACGCCTCAGCCAACGGATCGCCGAATTGACGGTGAGTTTGCAGCTCGTTGCAGAGGCTCTGCAGCGGCGGGAGGGACGGTTTCCCCGCGAGCCAGGGACGGACTGAACGCTGCGCCAGGTGTCTCGGACATGCCTGCTGCGCGAGGATTCGGTTTCCTCCGGTAGCAGGAAGCAGTTCGAGCAGTGCGGAAGCGTCGCCGTGGCCAGCCGAGTGCAGCTCAGGCGTGGCGCGTGCGGGCTGCCCAGATACTCTCGGGAAAGCGGACACGAAGGTGTTCCCAGACTCCATCGAGCTGTTCGCGAGAGCGCGTCGCCAGGTAGACGGCGACACCCCACCAATAGATGGCTTCAGCTGCCCAAGCACTGGAGGACTGTCGCGTGGCGACACGCTGGAAAAGCGCGATGGCGTCGCGGAAGCGCGCCCAGTGCAAGGCCACGTGCCCCTCGCCGAGGTCGAGGAGGTCGAGGAAGAGATCGGCTGGCAAAAAGTCCGGACTCTGGTAGCGGACAGCGCCGCGCTGGTCGAGGAAGAGGATCGTCGGGGTCCAGATGACTCCGAGTGGGCGAATCCAGTCCCGCGGATCGCGCAGGAGATCGAGCGAGAGCGGAACGAATCGCTCAGCGATCGCTGCCTGGACCGTTGGATCGGCAAAGGTCGCGGCTTCCAGCCGCGCGCAGCCTCTTCACCCCTCCTTCCAGACATAGGCGAGGACCGGTCGTCGCTCGCGACCAGCTAGTTCGAGCGCCTCGGGAAGAGAGCGTTGCCAAGCGATCATCGTCATGCACCTCCGTTGCCGCCCGCAGTATCCACGAGATGGCGAGTTCCAGCAAGCGTTTCCGGCGCGACAGGAGTGCTCCTCGACCAGCGAACGAGCGATGCTGTCGCGGTCGACGTGTTGCGAGCGCACCGGATGGCAGCGGGGTCGTTGTGGTGGAGCCGTGTCCTGGATCGTCGCTCGTCCGGAACGGCGCCGGGCAACGCTCGGTCGCAGGTTGGTGCGTCGGCGAACGGATCGCGCTGCCCGAGTGCTGGCCAGCTGGTCGGAGCCTTTCGCGGCGCGTGCTTCCCGCCGTACGACTGGCCATTTCGGCCAGTCGCTCCTTGCGGAGCCTGGCGCAGCCTGCTGGTGACGAGAGCGAGGGGCCGGTCGAGTTCGCTGGAGCGTCGCGCACAACGAGGCCTGTCTCCACAGCCGTGAGCGGTTGTCGCCGGCTCGCCGGGCAGGCGGATGCCAGTCGGCAGGATTGCGGAGCAGAGCAGCGCGGAGCAGAGGGGCGTTGCGCCGTGGAGCACGGCTCATGAGCGAGCGTTGCGCACCGTGCGGCTGGTCTGCGCAACAGTGGGGCATCGGGATGCCGAGCGGTGAACCGGGAATGGGCGGAGAGCGCTCCCAACGAGCTGGATGCCTCGATCGAGCTTTCCCGGCAGCGTTCAGCCGGGCGATGATCCGTCCGTACACTCCGTCCGGACACCGAGCAGAGTTGACAGAAGCTACTTGCACGGTGGGGTGTCCGTGCATATGCTTGTGGACAACTGTGGGGGAAGGTGGGGATAAGTGGGGGCTCCTGTGGAAAAGTGCCGGGCAACTGTTCCCCCGCAGGCCTGACGAACGAGGGCAGAGCGGTGTTCCTTGGCCGTTTCACCCATGCGATCGACGACAAGGGGCGGTTGGCTATCCCTGCCCGGTTTCGCGAAGCCTTCCGCGGCCAAGGTGTCCTGACGCGCGGGATCGATCGGTGCCTGACCTTGTACCCGATGGACTCCTGGCAGCCGCTCGCCGAGAAGGTCTCCTCCCTCTCCATCAGCGATCCGGATGCCCGCGCCTTCCGACGCATGGTCTTTGCCGAGGCGACGGTGGTCGAGTTCGATCGTCAAGGTCGCATCCTCCTGCCACCCGAACTCCGCGCGTACGCTGGCCTGGAGCGGGAAGCGATCGTCGTCGGTGTGCATTCCTACGTCGAGATCTGGAGTCCAGAGAATTGGGCTGCGCAAGCCGAGCTCCTGGCTGCCGAGGGGCCGTCGATCGCCCAACGCCTGGCGACGCTGATCTGAGAAAGGAGGCGGGCCGGGCATGAGCGAACGCGCACGACTCGCGCTGGAAGACCCACTGTCGACCACACACGAGCCGGTCCTGCTGAGCGCTGCGCTGAGCTTTCTGGCTCCTCGCGATGGCGGCCGCTACATCGATGCGACCTTCGGCGGTGGTGGGCACAGCCGCGCCATCCTGGAGTCCAGCGCACCGAGCGGGCAGGTGCTTGCCATCGATGCCGACCCGGCTGCGGTCGCTCGTGCCCGCGCGCTGGCTGAGCGCTACCCGGGACGGCTCCTGCCCTGCCATGGTAACTTTCGCGATCTGGCGCGTCTTGCCCAGTCGTACGGATTCGTTCCGGTCGATGGCATCCTTTTCGATCTCGGCTTGAGTTCCGACCAGCTGGCCGACCCAGCTCGTGGTTTTTCCTTTCAGCTGGCCGGGCCGCTGGACATGCGCTTCGACCCCACCAGCGGTGAACCAGCGGCCGTCATCGTCAACACGTGGTCAGCCGAGGAGCTGGCCAAACTTTTCTGGCAGTATGGGGAAGAGCCGCGGGCGTGGGCCATTGCCCAGACGATCGTCGCCGAGCGCGCGCGCCAGCCGATCGAGACGACGACCCAACTCGCGGCTTTGGTCGCGCGCGTCGCCGGTAGCTGGCGCGAGCGAATCCATCCCGCGACGCGCGTTTTCCAGGCCTTGCGCATCGCGGTCAATCAGGAACTCGAGGCGCTCGCTGCCGGGCTGGCGCAAGCGGTGGAACTTTTGCGTCCCGGGGGGCGGCTGGTGGTGATCGCTTTCCACTCGCTGGAAGACCGTCTCGTCAAGCAGTTCTTCCGGCGCGAGGCAGCGGCGTGCCTCTGCCCGCCGGGCACGCCGGTCTGCATCTGTGGGCACCGGCCGCGCTTGCGTCTCCTCACGCCGCGTCCGGTACGCCCGAGTGCGGAGGAGATCGCACGCAACCCGCGCAGCCGGAGTGCCCGGCTGCGGGCTGCCCAGCGGATAGCGCACGATGGTCGCTGAGCCGGTCGATCGCGCTGCTGCACCGGTACGGCCGACGCCGGTGGGAAGACGAGTAGCCCCACGGCGCAGTCGTGCCTGGCTCGGCGTCTTGCTGGTCCTGGTCGCGGCAATAGGCGGACTGTGCCTGCTCTACCTGGAACAAACCAGCCGGGTGGTCGAGCTCGGCTACGAGCTGACGCGGCTCCAGCGGAACCGCGATCAGGTAGCGCTGGAAGTGGCTGCTCTCCGCTACGAGCTGGCGCGGCGGCAGTCGCTCGCCCGCGTGGAGGAGCTCGCTCGGCGCGAGTACGGCATGGTGCCGCTCCGCAAGGCGGAGTCGCTCCGTCTGGCGCGGCCGGCTCCCCTGCCGACACCGGTTCCTCCACCGAGGAGCGAGCGATCCTGGTGGCAACGGGTGCAGGACGCGCTGCTCGGGGTCGGTCATGCGGAGGCGGAGACGACACCATGAGCGATCTGGCGACCTGGCGACTCCGACTGATCTTCGCGGCGCTCGTGCTCCTGGCGAGTGGGATCGGTTATCGGGTCGTCTCCTTCGCGGTCCTCCAGGGGCCGGTGCTCGCTCAGCGTGCCGAGGCCTTCCGCTTCCGCGAGGACGTCGTACCGGCTCATCGCGGCGAGATCCTGGATGCGCGTGGGCGAGTGCTGGCGACCGACGTGCCGGCCGATCGTGTCTCGGCGATCGTGCGCGAGGTCGAGGATCCGCAACGCACAGCTCAGCTCCTCGCGCCCCTCATCGGGCGACCGGCTGAGGAGATCCTGGCCGCGCTCACCCAGCCGGGTCGCGAGTGGGTGGTGCTCCAGCGCCAGCTCGATCCGGCAGTCTCCGCCCAGATCCGAGCGCTCGATCTGCCAGGGATCGTGCTCGACCCCGAGCCGAAGCGGGCCTATCCGATGGGTGACTTCGCCTCGCAGGTCCTCGGCTTCGTCAATTGGGAGTATCGCGGCGCTTACGGTTTGGAAGCCCAGTACGATGCGGTGGTCGGCGGTGTACCTGGCCAGCTGGTCGGCGAGCGTGATCTGGCTGGCAACGTCATCGCGTTGGCACCCAGTTCCTGGAATCCACCGCAGGACGGTGCGACGCTCGTTTTGACCATCGACAGTGCTGTGCAATACCTGGCCGAGTCGATCCTCGAACGGACGATCCAGGACCAGCGTGCGGCTGGTGGGACGATCATCGTGATGGACGTACGCACCGGGGCCATCCTCGCGATGGCCAACCGGCCTTCGTTCGATCCCAACCGGTTCCGGGAAGTGACCGACCCGTCGCTCTTCGCGAACCCGGCGATCGGAGCAGCCTACGAGCCGGGTTCGACCTTCAAAGTCATCACCTTGGCGCTGGGCCTGGACGCTGGTGTGGTTCAGCCGGAGACGGTGGTCGACGGTGGAGCATACCGGGAGTTGCCCGATGGGACGCGGATCTTCAATGCGCTGCACCAGGTGTTCGGCCCGGAAACGATGACCGAGGTGCTGATCCATTCGAGTAACGTCGGGGCGATGGAAGTCGCTGATCGGCTAGGGCCAGAGCGGTTCGCGGAAGGAATCCAGCGCTTCGGGTTCGGCCAGCCGACCGGAGTCGATCTCCCCGGTGAGATCGGCGGGATCGTCAATCTGCCAGGAAGTCCAGGCTGGTCACTGACGACGTTCTATACGACCTCGTTCGGGCAAGGGATCGCGGTGACACCGCTCCAGCTGGTCACTGCGGTAGCGGCGATCGCCAATGGTGGTGTGCTGATGCGACCGTACGTCGTCCAGGAGATTCGCCGAGGGGATCGTGTCCAAGTGGTCCAGCCTCAGCCGGTCCGACGGGTCATCACCGAGGAGACGGCACGCACGCTCACCGCGATGCTCGCTGAGGTGATGGACAGCTACGCTGGGCGCTTCGCGGTTCCAGGCTACCGGATCGCAGCCAAGACGGGAACGGCTGAGATACCTGGTCCGCAGGGATACGAGCGCGGCGAAGGCGCGACGATCGCCTCGGTGGTCGGTTACGGACCGGTGGAAGACCCGCGCTTCTGCGTGCTGGTCAAGATCGACCGGCCCAAGGGCTCGCCCTGGGGCGAGCGCGCCGCTGGCCCTGCCTTCGCCGAGCTGTTTCGCCAGCTGCTCTTGCTGAAGGGGATCCCCCCATCCCAACCGGTGACGAGCACCCCATCGGGAGGGAGCCAGCCATGATCAGCCTGCGTGATGTCCTGGACGGGACGGCCGGCATGCTGCGTGGCTCGGCGGCACCTGACCTGCTCTTCCGGCGCGTCTGGCATGATTCGCGGACGGTCGAGCCGGGTGATCTCTTCGTCGCACTGCGCGGTGAGCGACACGACGGGCACGATTTCGTCGCTGATGCGGTGCGCCGGGGTGCAGCGGGGGCACTGGTCGAGGCGCGCTGGGCTGAGGAGTTGGCCAATCTGGGAATTCCGTTGATCGTGGTGGATGACACCCTGGCCGCTCTGCTCCGTCTGGCCAGTTACTGGCGGCGCCTCTTCGCCGTCCCGGTGGCTGCCGTGACCGGAAGCGTGGGCAAGACCAGTACCAAGGAGGCGATCGCTTCGGTTCTGGCCCAGCGCTTTCAGGTCGTGCGGAGTCGGGCGAGTTTCAATACCGATGTCGGCATCGCGCTCGATCTCTTGACGATCGACCCGAACACCGATGTCGTCGTGCTGGAGTTCGGGGAGGCCTACCGCCTGGGAGAAGTGCGCGAACTGTGCGCGTTGGCTGAGCCACGGATCGGAGTGGTCACCAACGTCTCCTATGCGCACCTGGCCCGCATGGGGACGATCGAACGGATCGCCCAAAGCATCGCCGAGCTTCCCGAGTCGCTTCCCGCGGACGGTGTCGCCGTCCTGAACGGCGACGATTTCCGGGTACGGTTGATGGCTGAGCGAACGCCAGCCCGTGTCCTCCTCTACGGGCTCTCTCCCGACTGCCACGTCCGCGCCGAGGAGATCGAAAGTCGGGGGTTGGATGGGATCTCCTTCGATCTCGTCGCCTTCGGGGAGCGCAACCGCGTCCGGTTGCCGCTGCTCGGCCAGCACAGTGTCCATCATGCGCTGGCAGCGATCGCAGTCGGTTACGAGTTGGGCTTGACGCTGGAGGAGATGCTTCCCGGTTTCCACGATCCACGTGTTCAAGTGCGCCTGCTCACGGTGCCTGGTATCAACGGAGCCACCCTGCTCGACGACACCTACAATGCCAGCCCGGCTTCCTGCATGGCGGCGCTCTCGCTCCTGGCGGAAATTCCCGCGCAGCGGCGGATCGCCGTCTTCGGTGACATGTACGAACTCGGCTGGTACGAGGAGGAAGGGCACCGGATGGTGGGGCGGCGGGCAGCTGCGGTCGTCGATCGGTTGTTCACGCTGGGGCCGCGGGCACGCTGGATCGCCGAAGCGGCGATCGAGGCAGGTCTGGCGCCGGAACGGGTTTGGGCGAGCGATGACCGTCGCGAGTTGGTGGCTGTCCTGCGGGAGACCTTGCGGCCGGGTGATTTCGTGCTGATCAAGGGAGCGCGCGGGATGCGGATGGAGGAGATCGTGGAGGCGCTGCGCGCCGCTCAGGAAACGGAGCAGGGACGGTGATGGATCTTTTCGAAGTCCTGCGGACGCGCAGCCTCCTACCGCGCGACCCAGGGGAGAACCTGGCGCTGTCGCTCGCGCTCTCTGGTGTGGCCTTCGTCATCACGGTCGGGATCGGCAAGCCGTACATTGCCTGGTTGCGGCGGCACAAGATCGGCAAGCAGATCCGGCTGGAAGGGCCGGAAGGCCATCTGACCAAACTGGGGACACCGACCATGGGCGGCTTCATGATCACGGTGCCGGTCATCCTGTTGACGCTCCTCTTCAACCTGGCCGGGCGACTGTCCATGCTCTTGCCGCTCGGCGTCCTGATCGGCACCGCGGTGCTTGGTGCGATCGATGACCGGTTGAGTCTGGTCACCACCGGTCGCGGCGGGATGACGGCACGTTTCAAGATGGCCTGGCTGCTCCTTTTCTCGCTCGCTGCAGCGCTCGTGCTGCATTTCCCGCTCGGTCTGCGCAGTATCTATATTCCGTTCCTCGGCAAATTCGAGATCGGTCTCTGGTACCTGCCGATCGCGGTCCTCGCGATCGCCGGAACAGCCAATGCCGTGAACCTGACCGATGGGCTCGATACGCTGGCGGGGGGAACCGCGGCGGTCGCCTTCACCGCCTACGGGATCATCGCGTTCCTCCAGGGGCAGATCCAGGTCGTGACGTTCTGCTTCACCATGGTCGGCGCGATCTTGGGTTTTCTCTGGTACAACGCGCATCCGGCTCAGGTCTTCATGGGGGATACCGGCTCCCTGGCTCTCGGTGCAGCACTGGCGACCGCGGCCTTCATGACTGGTCAATGGCTTCTGCTGCCGGTCATCGGGATCGTCTTCGTCGCGGAGGCGCTTTCGGTCATCCTGCAGGTCGCCTATTTCAAGCTGACGAAGGGAAAGCGGCTCCTCCGCATGGCGCCGCTCCACCACCACTTCGAACTGATCGGCTGGTCGGAGACGCAGATCACGATGCGTTTTTGGTTGATCAGTATGATGGCCGGGCTCCTGGGCATCGCGCTCGCACTGGTGTGAGCGATGGGGGGAGCGATGGGCGATCGCGCACCGCTCGACCTTCGCGGTAAAGCTGTCCTGGTGATGGGGTTGGGAACACGCTCGGGTGGTCTGGGCGTCACACGCTGGCTAGTCGAGCAGGGAGCGGAGGTGACGGTCACCGATCTCCGCACGGCCGAACAACTCGCGCCGAGCCTGCGCGCACTCGCTGGCTTGCCGGTACGGCTCGTCCTGGGGGAACACCGGCGCGAGGACTTCGAGCGAGCCGAGATCGTGGTGCGCAATCCGGCGGTGCCGCGCGAGTCTCCCTGGCTGGCTCTCGCCCGTGCTGCCGGAGCGCGGATCGAGATGGAGATGACGCTGTTCTTTCGCGCCTGCCCGGCTCCGATCGTCGGCGTCACCGGCACCAAGGGCAAGACGACGACCGCGACGCTCTGCGCAGCTATTCTCCGGCAATGGCGACCGGACACGGTGCTGGCTGGGAACCTGGGGCGCTCAGCGCTGGAAACCTTGCCGGGAATCCAGCCGGACACGCCGGTGGTGTTGGAACTCTCGAGCTGGCAACTGGAGGGACTCGACGAGCATGGCTTGAGTCCCCATATCGCGGTGCTCACCTCGATCTCACCCGATCACCTCGATCGGTATCCCTCCTTCGAGGCGTACATCGACGCCAAGCGCGCGATCGCTCGTCACCAGCGGCCGGGCGATTGGTTCGTCGTGAACCGCGACGATCCGGTCGCTTGGGCCTGCCGGGATGCTGGCTGCGGGAAGGTGGTTCCCTTCGGGCGCGATGACGGGGTGAGCGACGGTGCTTTCTGGCGCGACGATCGCCTGATCTGGCGCTGGGGCGGCGAAGAGCAGGACCTGCTGCGCCGGAGTGACTTCCCCCTGATGGGGGAGCATGCGGTCGGCAATGCGCTCGCCGCGGCCGCTGCAGCGCTGCTGCGTGGTGCCAGCCCCGCGCACGTCGCGGCAGCGTTGCGCGAAGCCGAGCCGGTGCCGCATCGCTTGGAGCATGTCGCGCGTTTGGGCACGGTCGACTTCGTCAACGACTCGGCTGCGACTGCGCCGGCTGCGGTCTTAGCCGCATTGGCGACCTTCCGGGAGCGGCCGATCGTTCTCATCGGTGGAGGGGCAGCCAAAGGAGTTTCGCTCGCCGAGTTGGCTGAGGCAGTCGCGCGACAGGTGCGCGCGGTCGTGCTGCTGGACGGCACCGCGACGCCCGATTACCAGGCAGCACTGCGAGCGGCGGGTGCGCGAGTGGAGGGACCCTACCAGTCGATGGAAGAGGCGGTGCGCCGGGCAGCGGAACTTGCCGAGCCGGGTGCGGTCGTCCTCCTTTCGCCGGGCTGCGCCAGCTTCGGGCTGTTCCGGGACGAGTTCCATCGAGGCGAATCGTTCCGCGAAGCGGTGCGGCAACTCGTCCGCGAGCGGGGAGGTGACTGATGCGCTGGTGCCTTCGTCGCGTCATGGACGCTCTCGCGGTACCGGGCGAGCGTCGCCTGGCGCATGAGCCTGATCTGGTCTTGCTCCTCACTCTACTGGGGCTCGTCACCTTCGGGATGGTGATGGTCTTCAGCGCCAGCGTCGGGAGTGATCCCGGTTACGCGGTGCGCCACGCGATCTGGCTCGCGCTGGGGGCGCTCGCGGCGCTCGCCACGGCGGCACTGGATTACCGGATCTGGCGGCGGCTCGCTGTCCTCGCTCTCCTCGGCGCGCTCGGGCTCATGACGCTCGTGCTCCTGCCTGGCTTCGGTGACACGCGCTTGGGCGCCCAGCGCTGGATCGAGCTCGGACCGCTCTCGTTCCAGCCGTCGGAGATGGCCAAACTCGCCCTGGTACTTTACCTGGCGAGTTGGTTGGCGAGCAAGGGGGAGCGGATCCGGCGTTTCGACCTCGGGGTGCTTCCCTTCATGTTGCTGCTCGGCCTCCTGGGTGGTTTGACGATGCTGCAGCCGGATCTGGGAACGGCTATCGTCTTGGGCTTTACCGGCCTGGCCATGTTCTTCGCCGCAGGTGCGACGCTGCGCCATACCGTGCTCCTGGGTGGTATCGCTCTGGTGGCGGGGACGGTGCTGGCTTTCGGCGCTCCCTACCGGCGGGACCGCATTCTCATCCTCTTCAGCTCGGATCAGGAACTGTTCGATCCCAACGGGCTTCTCCGCACGCTCGGCTGGCAGATCGCCCAGGCTCGTCTGGCCTTCGGGAGCGGAGGTTGGTTCGGGGTCGGGCTCGGGATGGGACGGCAGAAGTTCCAATGGCTGCCGCATGCCCACAACGACGCCATTTTCGCCGTCATCGGCGAGGAACTCGGTGTCGTCGGTTGTCTCGTCCTGCTCCTCCTGTTCTTGATTCTCGCCTGGCGTGGACTCAGTATCGCGCGGCGGGCGCCCGATCGTTTCGGGGGACTCCTCGCGGTGGGAATCACCAGCTGGCTCGTCAGTCAAGCGCTGATCAATGCCGGTGGGATCAGCTCGGTACTCCCATTCACCGGTATCCCACTCCCCTTCGTGAGCTATGGCGGCTCTTCGCTCATCACATCGCTCGCGGCAGCAGGAATCCTGGTCAACATTTCGCGGGTCACGCTGCCGCGGCCGGCGCCGGCGTCAGCTGCGCCACGCGAGCGTCCGCGGCACGCTCCGCCGGCCGTCTCATTGAGCCGTTTTGGCCGGCGCGGGCGACGTCGGGTTGCGCCGCGAGCCGGAGGACGTCATCCATGAGATGGCCAGCGCACCTGAACCACCTTCAGCCGGGCCTGCCCATCCACTTTCTGGGCATCGGTGGTGCCGGGATGAGCGGCTTGGCCGAACTCCTGGCTGACCGAGGCTATCGCGTCACCGGCTGCGACGTTGCCTGGTCACCGGTCCTCGACCGCCTGGTTGCCCGCGACATCGCGGTCGCTGTGGGTCATGACGAGCGCCACGCCCAGGACGCGCGCCTGCTGGTCGTGACCAGCGCGGTGCGAGCCCAGCATCCCGAGGTCGCCGCCTTCGCGGCCCAGCGCATTCCGATCGTCAAGCGAGCCGCACTGCTCGGTTGGCTGGCAGCCAGCTACCGGACGATCGCAGTCGCCGGGACGCACGGCAAGAGCACCACCTGTGGCATGATCGCGCTCGCCCTCGACGCGGCTGGGCTAACCCCCGGGTTCGCCATCGGAGCGGAGGTGCGCGATCTCGGCGGGACGAGCGCGCGGCTCCCCGGCGGGAATCTGTTCGTCGTCGAGGCGGACGAGTACGACTACAGCTTTCTTTTCCTCGAGCCGGACATCGCTGTCGTTTTGAACGTCGACCATGATCACCCCGATCTGTTCCCCGACCGTGCGAGCGTCGCCCGTGCCTTTCGTCGTTTCCTCGCTCGCTTGCGTCCAGGTGGGACAGCCGTCGTTTCGGCCGACGATCCGGTCGCCTGTGCGGTGGCCGACGAACTCCTGACACGCGGCCATCGAGTGGTGACCTTCGGCGAAACTGCCGAAGCTGCTTTTCGTGTCCTGCCCGATGGCGCGCTGCGCGATCCGAGCGGTACGATCTGGCCGCTCGCGCTGGCTGTTCCTGGCAGGCACAATCGTTTGAACGCAGCCGCGGCGGTGGCGGCTGTTGTCCAGGTCGGTGTGCCACTGGTGGTCGCAGTGCGGGCGCTGGAGCACTTCAATGGCGTCGGGCGACGCTTCGAAGAAGTGGGCATCGTGAATGGAGTGCGCGTGATCCTGGACTATGCGCACCACCCGCGGGAGATCGCTGCGACGATCGCCGCAGCGCGGGAACGCTTTCCCGCGGCCCGCCTTTGGGCGGTGTTCCAGCCGCACACCTATAGTCGTACGGCGCGCTTTCTCACCGAGTTCGCGCACGCGCTGGAACAGGCCGATCTGGCCGTCGTCGCTGAGATTTACGCGGCACGCGAGCAACCGCTGGCCGGCATCGATGCGGCGGCGCTGGCCAGTGCGATCCGCCGCATTCCGGCCATCGCCGTGCCTGATCCCGTGGCAGCTGCCGAGACGGTCGGTGCCGCGATGCGGGCCGGTGACGTGGTCCTGGTGCTCGGGGCGGGAGACATCTGGAAAGCGGCTGTCCAGCTGCGAGAGGGGCATGGCGATGCCGACGTGGGCTGAGCGCAGCCGAGTGGTGACGGTCGATGGGCGATCGCTGCGCGTCTTGGTGAGCGAGCCCTTAGCCCGCTACACGACCTTCCGGATCGGCGGACCGGCCGACTTTCTGGTGCGGGCGAGCGACCGTGCAACGCTGGAGAGCGCCCTGATCTGGGCGGAACGCGAGGGCCTGCCCGTGACCGTCATCGGCGGGGGGAGCAATCTCCTGGTGCGGGATGGTGGGATTCGCGGGTTGGTCATCGTCTTCCGTGCGCCGGGCGAGAGCGTCGGCGAACTCGCGACTGCGGCCCAAGACGACGGATCGGTTCTCGTCACCCTTCCGGCGACCGCGCCGCTCTCTTGGGTCGGACACTGGGCGAGCGAACACGGTCTCGCGGGGATGGAATGGGCGGCTGGCCTTCCCGGTGTCGTCGGCGGTGCGGTGGTCAACAATGCTGGCGCGCACGGCGGTGAGATCGGGCACGTCATCGTCGATCTCGAGCTCTACGACCTGCCGTCACGGCGGCTGGTTCGCTGGACCCGTGAGCAGCTGGCGCCGCGCTATCGGATGACCGCGCTCAAGGCGCTGTCCCAGCCGCGGAGTCTGGTCGTCCTGGGCGCGCGGTTGCGGCTCCTGCGGGACGACCCGGCCCGGCTCTTGGCCATCGCTGAGGAGCACGCTCGTTGGCGGCGCATGCACCAGCCGACCGGCCCGTGCGCGGGATCGGTTTTCACCAACCCCCCCGGCACTTATGCAGGGTATCTGATCGAGCAGGCAGGGCTCAAAGGGTTCCGGATCGGGCAGATGGCCGTTTCCGAGCGTCACGCCAACTTCTTCGTCAACCTGGGCGGAGCAACGGCTCGCGAGGCGCTGGCCCTCATCGAGGCAGTCCAGGAGCGTGTCGCTGAGCGGTTCGGCATCGTCCTCCAGCCGGAGATCGAGATCATCGGGGAGTCGTGAGGGATGGCCAGGAAAATCCGCGTTGCAGTCATTTTCGGCGGGCAGTCGGGTGAGCACGATGTCTCCTTGCGCTCGGCTCGAGCGATCCTGCGTCACATCGATCGTGAGCGCTTCGAGATCGTACCAGTCGGGATCACGCGCGAGGGCCGCTGGCTGATCGGAGGCGATCCGCTGCGCGAGTTGGCCACAGCGAGCCGTCTGCCGCTCGAGCTGGAACCGGTCAGCAGTGGGGCGGGCAGCGCTCCGGCAACAACGGGTGAGAGCGCTCTCGCCCTTCCGGGGTCGCTGCCTGGTGAGATCGATGTCGTCTTTCCGGTGCTCCACGGGCCGTACGGGGAGGACGGGACGATCCAGGGACTCCTGGAGTTGGCCGGCATCCCCTACGTCGGTTGCGGTGTCCTCGCCTCGGCGGTCGCCATGGACAAGCCGACGGCGAAGCGACTCTTCGCGAGCGTGGGACTCGAGCAGGCTCGCTGGATCGCTTTCACCTGGCACGAGTGGCAGTGCCAGCACCAGACGCTCCTCGCGCGGATCGAACGGGAACTCGGTTATCCCTGCTTCGTCAAGCCGGCTAATCTCGGCTCCAGTGTCGGCGTGAGCAAAGCGCGCAGGCGCGAGGAGCTTCTGGCCGCGATCGAGTTGGCGAGCCGTTACGATCGTCGCATCGTCGTGGAAGAAGCGATCGATGCACGGGAACTGGAGGTGAGCGTCCTCGGCAACGAGGAACCGGTCGCCTCGATCGTGGGAGAGATCGTCCCGAGTCGCGAGTTTTACGACTACGAGGCGAAGTACATCGACCCCCACTCTCAGCTCCTCATTCCGGCACCGATCAGTGAGGAGCAGGCGGCAACGGTCCGACGGATGGCGTTGGAAGCGTTTCGGGTGATCGACGGTGCGGGAATGGCTCGCGTGGACTTCTTCCTGGAACGCTCGACTGGCCGGATTTTGATCAACGAGGTCAATACGATACCCGGGTTCACCGCGATCTCCATGTATCCCAAGCTCTGGGAGGCATCGGGACTGTGCTTTCGGGATCTGATCACGCGGTTGATCGAGCTCGCCCTGGAGCGGCACCAGGCGCAGCAGCGGCGACGAGCTCAGGCGACCCAGCCGTTCTCCGGTTGAGTCGCCGGCGCCGCGCCCGGCGCGCGGTCGTCCGCGGCGTCGTGACCGGCCAGTTCCTGGCCGCGTTGCTCGTCGTCGCTGGTGCTGTCCTGCTCGTCGGTTTCCTCGGGGGGCCCCAATATCAGGTGCGCACCGTGGTGGTGCGAGGGAACCAGTTGGCGTTCGCCGAGGAGGTGGCGCGCGAAAGCGGTGTGCTCGGTCGGTCGGTTTTCCTGATCGATACACAAGACGTCGCGCGGCGGATCGTCTCCCACCCGGCGATCGCACAGGCGACTGTGCGGGCCTTCTATCCGGACACGGTGGTGATCGATGTGGTCGAGCGAGTGCCCGCCAGCGTGTGGGCCAACGAGAGCGGGACCTGGTTGGTGGATGGCGAGGGCCGCGTGATCGGCACCGGTGACCTGCCCGGCTTGCCGCACGTCCAGGTAGCGAGCAGTCTGTCTCTCGTTCCAGGACAGCGTGTTCCTCCAAGCGTGGCGGCTGCGCTGGCCGAGGTGACGCGCCGCTATGCGGGTCGGCTCGGTGGACTCGCCTATCGGCCCGGCGACGGTTTGGTGCTGGTTTTCGTCGGGGGCGAGCGAATCCTGCTCGGTGATGCCGAGCGGCTCGCCGAGCAGTTGGCTGTGCTCGATGCCCTGCTGGCTGAGGGGCGGGGATTCTTGCATCTCGATCTTCGCGACCCCGATCGTCCGGTACTCTGGCAGATCGCACCATGACAGGTGGTGGCGGTATGCTACACTGGAACAGTGACGACTGGCACAGCGAGCAGGTGGTCGCTTCCCCGCTCGTCGGGAGGGTGTCCGATTTTCTCGAGTGGGCTGCTGGAGCGAATCGATCGGAGGGGCTGCGTCGGCGCGGAGGAGGGTGAGCGGGATGGCCATGTTCGAGAATCACCACGAGGACCTCGAGTATTCGTTCGCACGGATCAAGGTGATCGGCGTCGGGGGCGGTGGCGGGAACGCGATCAATCGCATGATCGAGGCAGGAGTGCAGGGGGTCGAGTTCATCGCCGTCAACACCGATTCCCAAGCACTCCTCAAGTCGCTGGCTCCGGTGACGGTCAGGATCGGTGACAAGCTCACGAAGGGGCTCGGGGCGGGTGGCCGGCCGGAGATCGGCGAGCGCGCTGCTGAAGAGAGCGCGGAGATCCTGGCTGAGTTGGTGCGCGGCGCGGATATGATCTTCATCGCGGCGGGGATGGGCGGTGGTACTGGTACCGGTGCCTCACCAGTCATCGCCCGGCTGGCACGAGAGGCGGGCGCGCTGACCGTCGCGGTGGTCACGCGTCCTTTCGATTTCGAGGGCGCCAAGCGACGCCGCATCGCGGACGAGGGAATCGCCGTCCTCAAGGAACACGTCGATGCCTTGATCGTCATCCCGAACCAAAGACTGGTTTCGATGGTGGACCCTAAGACACCCCTGACCGAGACGTTCCGGATCGCCGATGACGTGCTGCGCCAGGGTATCCAGGGAATTACCGACTTGATCACCCGGCCCGGCCTGATCAACCTGGACTTCGCCGACGTCAAGTCGATCTTGCGCGATGCTGGTACAGCGCTCATCGCGATCGGTCGCGGGTCAGGGGAGAACCGTTGTGTCGATGCCGCTCGCGCAGCCGTCGAGAGCCCGCTCCTGGAGATGAGCATCGAGGGTGCGACGCGCGTGCTCTACAACATCGCGGGTGGGCCGGACCTGACCATGGCCGAGGTGAGCGAGGCAGCCGAACTCATCCGCACCATGGTCGACGACGAGGCGGAGATCATCTTCGGGACGACGGAACCGGACGATGCGATGGGACGGGACGTGACGATCACACTCATCGCTGCTGGCTTCACCGGAACCGGTACGGCGCGGCGGCCGCGTACTCCCGAGCGCCGCTTCCGACCCGAGCCGGTTCGGCCGGCAGGCAGCGGTGCTCCGCGCACGCCGATCCTGCCGGATGACGAGTGGGCCGAGCCGTCGATCCTGCGCTTCCTCCGCGAGCGCTGAGAGGGAGAGGCGAACGCGGTGAAGTGCCCGTACTGCGGTGCGCGCGATGCCCGCGTGATCGACTCGCGTGAGCTCAACGGTGGGGAGAGCATCCGTCGTCGACGCGAGTGCATCGCCTGTGGCCGCCGCTTCACGACCTACGAGCGCGTCGAGCCGATCTGGCTGATGGTGGTCAAGCGCGATGGGCGGCGCGAGCCGTTCGATGTCGGCAAGTTGCGGGAGGGGTTGCGACTCGCGCTCAAGAAGCGGCCGGTCTCGCCGGACGAGATCGACCGCATCGTGGCGACCGTGGAGCGCGAACTGCAGTCGCTCGGGACGAGCGAGGTGCCGAGCACGCTGATCGGCGAGATCGTGCTCCGCGAACTCAAGCAACTGGACGATGTGGCTTACATCCGCTTCGCGTCGGTCTATCGGCGCTTCGCTGACCTGGAGGACCTGCGCCGAGAGATGGAGGCGCTCGGGTGGCGTCCTCGAGCCGCGGTGACGGTGGACGAGGCCAGCTGAGCCTCACGCTCCTCTCCCCGAGCGGTGAGTCGCTGGCCACGCTCCGCTACACCAACGATGGGAGCGACCGTTTCCGCTGGATCCCCGATCGCTTCCGTCTACTGGTGACCAGCGAAGGAGACGCGGAAGCCGAGTTCTCATCACTCGAACTCGACCTTCCACGGCACTGGCGATCCTTGCCGATCCAGGAGGGCGAGCAGCGTGGCTGGCTCGTCCTCCCGGAAGGGCCGCCATCCTTCCCGGTCGAGCTCCGGGTGGTCGAGCACACCGGCAAGACGCAGCGAGCTTTGGCCGCGTTCGCGCTACCGGTTCGCTTCTGCGGGCGCAATCTTTTCGATCCACAGCGCGATCGTTTGCCCTGGGCGAACCGGATCGACGAGTTCGGTCCGGCCGAGCCGTCCTGGGACACCTTCCGGCGCACGTTCCGGCTGACTATCGCCCCGCGTGCGTTCTTTCGTGGTCTCTATCGCGAGGTTGTCCAGCTCCAGTGCGATGCAGATGGCGGCGTCCGCGGCGGACTCTGCACCGGGCTGGCGCGGGCCGCGCTCGCTCGGGCACTCGGTCGTCTGCCCGCCGTGCACGACCTTCGCGAGACGGTACTCGTCCTGCACGGAAGGCAGTTGAGCGACCGAGCACTCCTCGCTGGGCTCCCGTGGTTCCTTTGGCCGAGCCCGCGCCGCGCGTACCGCGCCTTCGTCGGTGACCTCCTCGAGCAGGGTTGGAGCGAGCGCTGCTTCGACCTGAACGTCCCGCGCCCCTGGCGGCGCGATCTGCTCCAGGCTCTGCTCGGGCAAGGACACACGGTGGTGCCTTACGCCTTCTGCCAGGAACACGCCGACGAAGCGTTCGTCTGGGTAGCGGATCCGAACTATCCTGACGCGACGAGCACCGTCGTCACCATCGATCTGGCGCGTGATCGCTACGCCTATCCGCCACTGGCAGTGGACGGGCGACGGACGACTATCGTGGCGGTGCCGCTTTCGGCTTACCTCGAGGGAAGTACGGCGATCCTCGCGAGCCTGGCCGGTCCGCTCGTGACCGCACCGCAGCGGGCAGTGCGCACGGTTGGTCTTGCGCTGCTCGTCTTTCTGGCCGGGCTGGCAGTCGTGTTGCTCCGGAGAAAACGCTGACGCGACCGGACAATCCCGGTCGCGTCGGAGGGAAGTGGCTGATCCCAGTCTAGAGGTGTTTCTCGATCTGCTGGAGGAGCCGCTGCTTGGGCATGGCGCCGATGATCCGCTCCACCGGCTTGCCGCCCTTGTACAGGATGAGAGTCGGAATGCTGCTGATGCCGTGCTGCATCGCGACCTGCATGTTCTCGTCGACGTTGATCTTGGCAACCTTGAGCTTGCCCGCTTTCTCCTCGGCGATCTCCTCCAGGATGGGGGCGATCATCCGACAAGGACCGCACCAGGGGGCCCAGAAGTCGACGAGCACCGGTACCGGTGACTGGACGACTTCGCGCTCGAACGTCTCGTCGCTGACTGTTACCGGCTTGGCCATCCTCTCGCTCCCTCTCGCTCGGTTACCCACAACGCGTGGGCCGTTTCCCCTCACTATACGGGAGCGCTAGCCTGGTCGGCAAGGTGAGCAGTCCGACTGCGATGCGCTCGTGCCGCCAACGGATGTCGCGACGCCAGGCCTGGATCGCAGCGTGTCGATCGGTCCGGGTGGCATCGGTACCGTTCCAGCCAACCTGCCGACCCGAGCGACGACAGACGGCTGTCGCGGTGTGGCGGTGCACTGCTTGCGGCGAGACTTGACGACTCGGCCGACTCACCGGCATGATCGGCCGGGCGATGGGTCGGCTCGCGAAGCGGGGAATCCGAACCGTGTTCGATGTCGTGACCTGCGGTGAGCTCCTCGTCGATTTCGTCGCTTTGCGGCGCGGCGTGCGGCTAGCCGATGCTCCGGCCTTCCGCCGCGCTGCCGGCGGCGCTCCGGCCAATGTAGCGGTCGGGGTGGCGCGCCTCGGCCGGCGAGCTGCTTTTCTCGGTCAGGTCGGTGACGACGACTTCGGCCATTTTCTGGCCGAGACGCTTCACCGAGCCGGTGTGGACACGCGCGGGTTACGCTTCAGCAGTGCCGCCCGAACCGCACTGGCTTTCGTGAGTCTGCGCGCTGACGGCGAGCGCGATTTCTTGTTCTATCGCCACCCGAGCGCCGACATGCTCTGGCGACCGCAGGACGTGGAGCGGTCGGTAGCTGGTGCGACCCGCATCGTCCACTTCGGTTCCGTTTCGCTTATCGATGAGCCGGCCCGCTCGGCGACCTTGGAAGCGGTCGCGCTAGCCCGAGCGAGCGGGGCGCTCGTCTCCTATGATCCCAACTTGCGTCTTACCCTGTGGCCCTCGCCGACGGTTGCGCGCGAGGGGATGCTGCGTGGACTCGCGGAGGCTGACATCGTCAAGTTGAGTAGCGAGGAACTGGCTTTTTTGACCGGGTCGAGTGATCCCGCCTCCGCGCGCCAGTTGTGGCACGACCGACTGCGCCTCCTCGTCGTGACGCTCGGTGCAGCCGGGTGCGCCTACCTGACGCGTCACGGCGAAGGGCGCGTACCTGGTTTTCCTGTCCGGGTGGTCGATACGACCGGTGCTGGGGACGGCTTCGTGGCTGGACTGCTGGTCGGGTTGCTCGAGCACGGTGGGGAGTGGTCGCAGGAGATCATCGAACAGGCGCTGCGTCTGGCTAATGCAGTGGGGGCACTCGTTTGCACGCGGCGTGGGGCGATTCCGGCGTTGCCGACACGTCAGCGAGTGAAGCAATTCCTGCGCGCTGCTGCCGAAACGTTTTGAAACGTGTGGAAAGGAAGCGAGGAATGACGCGAGACCTGCGTGAGTTCGATCGCATCGTGCTCGGTGAGATCTGGACGAGTGACGAGGCCTGGCGCAACCTCGTCTTTCTCTGCGATGATCTCGGCCATCGTTTCGCTGGGACGGATCGCGAACGGCGAGCGGCCGAGTTCCTGGCCGAGCGGATGCGGGCCTACGGACTTCAGAACGTTCGCTTGGAGGAGTTCCCGATGGCGACCTGGGAGCGCGGTCCCTGTCACCTTTGGGTCACTGCTCCGCTCGAGCGCGAGCTCCCGGCGATCGCCATGCCGTACTGCCCAAGTGCCCGACTGGAGGCCGAGGTCATCGATGTCGGCGAAGGCGAGCTTCCCGACTTCGAGCGCTGGGCGAGCGAGATTCCGGGCAAGATCGTCCTCACTGATGCCGAGACGAATCGCCCGGGCGAGCGCAAGAGTCACCGGACGGACAAGTTCAATTGGGCGATCCAGCGCGGAGCGGTTGCGGTGCTCTTCATCAATCAAAACCCCGGACAACTCCACATCACCGGCTCGCTCACCGGTCGGAACCCAAACGGTACGCGGGCCGTCGATCGCGAGGCGCTGATTCCCGGTCTCGGCCTGAGTTACGAGACGGGGATGCTGCTGCGCCGGTTGGCCGAGCGAGGAACGTTGCGTCTCCGCATCGCGACCGAGAACCGGACGTACGACTCCCGCTCGGCCAATGTCATCGGCGAGATTCCCGGCCGGGAGCGACCGGACGAGATCGTGCTCGTCGGTGGGCATTACGATGGGCACGATATCGCCCAAGGTGCCGGTGACGATGCTGCGGGGACGGTCGTCGGGTTGGAAGTCGGCCGGGCACTCGCTCCGCTGGCTGGCCAGCTTCGGCGGACAGTACGCATCATCTGCTTCGGTGCGGAGGAACTGGGCCTGCTCGGGGCCTATCATCACGCTGCGCAAGGGGCGGCGCGCGGCGAGCGTTTTCGCTTCGTTCTCAACCTGGACGGTGCTGGGCGTGGCACTGGTGGGCAGGAGCAGCTGGTGCTTTCCGGACTGCCCGAGCTCGTCCCCTATTTCCAGTCTCTCGCCCGCCAGCTTCCCTACGACTTCACCATCCGCGACGAGCTGAACGCCCACTCCGACCATTTCCCGTTCGCACTGCACGGCATCCCGAACGCCACGCTGAGCAGCCGCGATGCGACTGCTGGGATGCTCGGGCGCGGTTGGGGTCATACCGAGGCCGATACGCTGGACAAGGTGACCTTGCGCAGCATCCAGCTGGCGGCTGCCCTGGCTGCTCGTCTCGTCATCCGGCTCAGCGAGGACGAAGCCTTCCCGGGACGGCTGCGCACACCTGAGGAAGTGCGCCAGCAGCTGGCCGACGCCGGACTCCTCGAGCGGGTACGCGTGACGGAAGGGAATGTGATCTGACGCAGCACACCGGCGTGCCGCGTCAGAAAACAGAACGCTGCTGCTCGACGCGAGGAACCCTGACGAGCGGGGTCGCTTACGCCTCATAGACCGTCTCGCCGCCGATGACGGTACGCAGCACCCTGATCTCCGCCAGTTCCTCGGGATCGACGCGGCGCGGGTCGCGCTCCAGCACGACGAAGTCGGCCAGCATGCCGGGCCGGAGCATCCCCTTGCAGTGCTCCTCGAAGCTCGCGTAGGCGCCGTTGACCGTATAGAGCGGCAGTGCTTCCTCGACGGTGATCGCTTCTTCCAGCGCGTACGAGCGCCCGCTGGCGGTTCGCTCCTGCACCGCAGCCTGAATGCAGCGCAAGGGCTGGTAGGCCGAAACCGGGCAATCGGTCGAGAAGACGAGCCGGATGCCTGCATCCAGAAGGCTACGGAACGGATAGGTGAGCTGGATCCGTTCGAGACCGAGGTGGCGGATGAATCCATCGCCATATTCGGCGATGAAGATCGGTTGGCTGACGACGAGAACGCCGAGACGGGCGATCCGCTCGATGAGGTCGGGACGCAAGACGCCGCCGTGTTCGATGCGGTGACGGTGGTCCGGGCGAGGCAGCCGCGCGAGGGCACGCTCGTAGGCGTCGAGCACCATCTCGATCGCCCGGTCGCCGATCGCGTGCGTGGCGACTTGAAAGCCGGCGGCGTGTGCCTGCCAGACCAACTCGTCCAACTCCTCCTGAGACCAGATGGTGATCCCGCAGTTGTCTGGGCGAGGATCGGCGAGGAAGGGTCGACTCACCGCCGCAGTACGCCCGATCAGGCTCCCATCGGCGAAGAGCTTGACCGGGCCGATGCGGAGGTGATGGTTGCCGAATCCCTGCTTGATACCCAAGCCGAGGAGGTGGGGTAGGAGTTGGTGCCGGAGCATGATGGAGGTGCGGAGCCGAAGTAACCCTCGCTGGACTGCCCACTGGAACGCTTCGACCTGCTGGGGATCGTCGAGCCCGGCATCCTGGCTCGAAGTGATGCCGGCCGCGACATACGCATCGTTGCAGCGTCGGAGCGCTTCCACCATATCCTCGAGCGTCGGTGCCGGAATGACTCGCTCGATGAGTTCCATCGCGTTCTCCTGGAGGAGCCCAGTCGGGTCACCGTGCTCATCGCGCACGATGTGCCCGCCAGGCGGGTCGGGCGTCTCGCGGCTCACACCAGCCAGTTGCAGTGCCAGCGAGTTGGCGACGAGCATGTGTCCGGAGCTGTGCACGAGGACGAGCGGGTGCGCCGTGCTGGCGCGATCGAGATCCCAGCGGGTCGGGTGGCGGTGCTCGGTCAACTTGTTGTCGTCGTAACCGCGCCCGCGGATCCAGCTGCCGGGTGGTGTTCCTTCGGCACGCTCGGCGAAGCGGGCAACGATCTCCTCGATCGAACGGACCGCAGGATAGCGGCAGTTGACCTGCCCCAGCACGAAACCGAAATTGAGCATATGGTTGTGGGCTTCGTTGAAGCCGGGTAGGCACGTCGCGCCAGCCAGATCCAGCCGACCCGCCCCGCGCGGCAAGGCTGCTTCCACCTCGGCCAGCGAACCGGCCGAGACGATCCACTCCCCGATGACGCCGAACGCTTCCACCTGCGGCTGGCTCGGGTCCATGGTCAGAATGGTGCCGTTGGTGACCAGATACGCCTGCATCGTTCGCTCCTTCTCGTCGAGCCGTGAGTTCCCGTTTCCTTCCAGCACCCTACCGGTTCGGAAGGTAGCGAGCAAGGGGGAAACAGCAGTCGGCCACGAAGTCGAATACCGAGCGGGAGGCCAAGGCCTACCGTGCTCTGTGGTTGAAGGAACGGGAAGACTGCAGTGTACGTCTGTCGGCTGGCTGCGCCTCCCGGGTTTGCCGACGAGAGTCGCGCTCGCGAGCGGTGGTTCTTCGGCCAGCAGCATCGCCGCCGACTGTTGACCGGCCGAGTGGGTGCTCAGGGGCGGAAGACGATACCCTGTATTGACGTTCATCGATTTTGGCGTTACCATAGGGACTGGAGGGTGGACGATGGAACATCATTGCTGCCCGATCGACGACCGATCCCGTGTCGGACACGCGCTACCGACTCGACAGCTGGCGCAGCTCGCCCGGGCGCTGGCCGACGAGACGCGCCTGGAGATTCTCACGTTGCTCGTCGAGCAGAACCAGCCGATCTGTGTCTGTCACCTCGTTGAGCGGGTGCCGGTCGGCCAACCGACGGTCTCTCATCACCTGCGCCTCTTGCGGCAGGCAGGACTGGTGACGGTCGAACGACGCGGTACATGGGCGTACTATCAGGCGACACCACTTGCCCGTCTCTTGCTCGAGCGCCTCAGCGAAGCGATTCACCGGCCGGTCATGGCGTGAGGGGGACGGTCGAAATGGATACCGCATTTCGGCGCACTTGTATCGACGATCGTCGATACAAGGTCGCGAGGCTCACCTGGTCCAGGCGGCTCGGGGAGCATCCTCGCTCGTCCACACGGAAAAATCGAACGGACGCGATCGCTCATACCTGCCCGGCTCGGGAGCGCGGTGTGGTGTCTCGTCTCCACTCCGGAGATCGGCGAATGGTCATCTCCGGCGGGCTGGTGTTGCGTCCACCAGTGCACGTCGTCGGAGCGAGATCGATCTCGTTCGTGGATCGAGTCCATCCATGCTGGTTGACTGTTTTGTCGTCTCGCGAGTTCGACGAGGGGGAACCCAATCAGCGGCCGACGGCGCATCGCGAGGCGCTCGGTAAGCTCCTTCTTTCTCGATCGGGACGCGGGGCGCACGCTGGAGCGGTCATTCGCGGATGAATGTTTCGAGCGAAGGAGGTGCGAGGATGGTTGTCCGGGAGACCTTGCCCGTTGTGGTGGTCGGTGCTGGACCGATCGGGTTGGTGGCAGCTGCACACCTCGCGCAGCGGGGACTTCCGTTTCTGGTTCTCGAAGCTGGTCCGGACATCGCGACGTCGGTCCGTCGCTGGAGTCATGTGCGGATGTTCTCTCCTTGGCACTTCGATCTCGATCCGGTCGCGGTGAGCCTCCTGACGAGCGAAGGGTGGTCCTCGCCCGATCCCGAGAGCTACCCGACTGGTGGCGAGTTCATCGCTCGCTTTCTGGAACCACTGGCCAGACACCCACTTATCCGGCCCGCTCTCCGCTTCTCGCATCGGGTGACTGCGATCGGTCGCTTAGGGTGTGACAAGCTGTCCGGGCACGATCGAGCTGGCCGCCCCTTCGCCGTCCGGGTGATGACACCCACCGGTGAGCAGGAACTCCTCGCCCGGGCTGTCCTCGATGCCTCGGGAGCGATTCCCAATCCCCTCGGCGCGAGCGGTTGGCCAGCGATCGGCGAGCGAGCATGTACGGATTCGATCGACTACGGTATGCCGGACGTGCTTGGCCGCGATCGGGCGCGGTATGCTGGTGCACGAACGCTCGTCGTGGGCGCAGGACACTCGGCCTTCGGAACCCTTCTCGATCTCGTCAGTCTGGCTGAGCAGGAACCAGGCACCGTCGTGCACTGGGCGATCCGGCGCCGCTCGCTCGCTGGTCGCCTGGGAAGCCCCCAGGACGAGCTGCCAGAGCGAGGGCGCCTCGGTCAGCGTCTCGCTCGTGCACTCGAGGCTGATCGGATCGTGCTCCACCGTGGTATCCTCGTCGATCGCCTAGAGCGCACGAGCCAGGGAATCGTCGTCTTCGCTGGCGAGCGAGCACTGCCTCCAGTTGACCGTATCGTCTGCGCCACAGGGTATCGGCCGGATCTCGAACTGCTCCGGGAACTCCGGCTGGCACTCGACACGGTCGTCGAGGCCCCGGTCGCGCTCGCTCCAGCGATCGATCCTGCTCTTCACAGCTGCGGAACCGTACCGCCCCATGGGGTCGAGGAACTCACCCATCCGCAAGAGCCCGACTTCTTCGTCGTCGGACTCAAGAGCTATGGGCGGGCGCCGACCTTCCTCCTCCGGACTGGCTATGAGCAGGTCCGATCGATCGTCGCGGCGCTGGCCGGTGACTGGGAGGCTGCGCGCCGCGTCGAGCTGCGACTTCCTGCCACCGGCGTGTGTGGTGGGGAGAAAGGAGAAGCGTGCTGTTCGGAGCCAGGTGTGACGGAAAAGGAGACCGATCAGCCGACTGCCGTCGCCAAGCGGCCCCTTCTCCTCGTTGGTGGCCCTGAACGAGCTCGCCTCCGTCCGGCACTCGAAATCGCCGGGCCAGCGTGCCCATGGCCGCGCCCCTCCAAAGCCGAGCAGGGCATGTGCTGTGCCGACCGAGCTGACGAGCCGGTGTGCACCTGCGAGAGCGAGTCGGCGGGGCAGACGTGTGGTGGCTGAGGAGTCTCAGCCAGCCGGCTCGCTCGCCATCCGGCGTCCTTCCTCGCGCAGGAGCCAGCGGGCCAGGAGGACGAGAATGATGACCAGGTAGAGTGTCCCGCCGCCGATCCACATGAGGAGCCCAGCGACCTGCTGGTCGACCAGCGGAGTGAATCCCCAAGGCATGGCGGCGTACCGGTACGGCTCGTAGAGTACTTCATCGGCGAGCGTGAGGATCGCTCCGATGACGGTGCTCGCAACGGCGGTGATGAAAACCATGAGACTCGCCCACAGCCCGCTGACCCGGTGGTGCCGTGGTACCGGATCGATGATCGGCCACCAGAAAAGGAGCGCTGTCCCGAAGAAACTCACGTGCTGGAGATCGTGTACGGACTGACGGAGCACGGCTTGTTCGTAGAGAGCCGGGAAGTGCCAGACGACGAGGGCGAGGATGGACAGACCGGTCGCGACGAGCGGCCGGGTGAGAAACTCCAGAATGCGACGTGACCAGATCGGCCGCAGGAGAAGGCGCGTCACGAGACCGGCCCGCTGTGGCGGCAGAGCCCGCAGGATGACCTGGACTGGGCGACCGAGGAGGAGCAAGGGGGCGGTGACCTGGATGAGGACGAGGTGCTGAGCCATGTGCATCGTCAAGAGTTCGTCGTTCCAGGTATCGAGAGGCCCAGCTAGCGCAATGAGGGCACTCAGCATGCCGGCGTAAAACGCGATGACCCAACTCGTCGGTACTGGGCGTCCTCGCTGCGCGAGCCGCCGGAGTGCGAGCGTATACACGATGGTCGGGACGGCGATCAAGAGCAACGAGGGTGGATAGAGCGTGATGCCGAGCACGTTCGGACAGGTCGGGCACGTATGGAGCAGCGGTAGAAGCATCGCATCACCTCGCACCGCAGGTGCGACCATTCAGTCAGGTTAAGGGTACCACCGCTCGATCGGTTCTCCTCGCCGATCGTTGGCTGGGGCGTATACTCCAGCACCGGTATGGAGCAGGGCGACGAGCTACTGCTCACCGAGGTTGGACGATGGAAGCGGGCGAGACAAGTTCATCGAGCCGCAAGAGCACGAGTATCCCCGGTACTCATCCAGGAGATCGCTTTATCCGGCACGTCGCCTCGAGCGACCTTCCGATTCGGGAAGTCGAGCCTGGACGTTTTGTAGCCGAACTGGTGGAACCAGCGAGCGTCTGGGGCAAGACGTGGGTACGCCTGCGGCGCGCGCTGATCGGTCGGCCGCTCCGCACCGCCGAAGCAGCGCACGAGCGGATCGGGAAGGCAAAAGCGCTGGCTGTCTTCTCGTCGGACGCACTTTCCTCGACCGCCTACGCGACCGAAGAAATCTTGCGTGTTCTCGTCCTGGCCGGAACAGCGGCCTATGCCTTCGTTCAGCCGATCGGACTCGCGATCGTTCTTCTGCTGGCGATCGTCGTCTTCTCCTACCGTCAAACGATCCGTGCCTATCCGCACGGAGGTGGGACATACATCGTCACCAAGGACTATCTCGGTATCGCATCTGGCTCGTTGGCAGCTGGCGCCCTGCTGAGCGATTATGTCCTCACGGTTGCGGTCAGTATCTCAGCAGGTGTCGCCGCGATGACTTCGGCTTTCCCCTCGCTCTATCCGTACCGGGTCGAGCTGGCTGTCGCTGCTATCGTTCTGCTCACCGTCGCCAACTTGCGTGGCGTTCGCGAGAGCGCGACTATCTTCATGCTTCCCACCTATGCCTTCATCGTCAGCATCGGCGCACTGATCCTCCTCGGGCTGGTCTCCCTGGCTGGTCTCGGACCCCAACCGCACCCGATCCATACGGAGGTACCACCGCCGAGTAGCCCACTCACGCTGTTCCTCATCTTGCGCGCTTTTGCTTCCGGAAGTACGGAACTGACCGGTGTCGAGGCGATCGCTGATGGAGTTCCGGCGTTCAAAGAGCCGCAAGCCGACAACGCCCGGACCACGCTTCTGGCTATGGGGCTGATCCTCGCCTTCCTGTTCAGCGGGATCACGTTCCTCAGCTATCACTTCCGTCTGATCCCGAACGAGCGCGAGACGATCGTGTCCCAGCTCGCTCGCACGCTGGTCGATGGCTCGCCGTTCTACTACGTGGTCCAGGCGGTGACCGCATCGATCCGGTTCCTGGCGGCGAACACGGCGTTCGCTGATTTCCCGCGCCTGGGCTACTTCCTCGCGCGCGACCGCTTCCTGCCTCGCCAGTTTCGCTTTCAGGGAGATCGTCTCGCGTTCTCGACCGGTATCCTGACGCTCGGCGCGCTGACGATTCTCCTGGTAATCGCTCGTCACGCCAGCGTGGCAGCACTCATCCCACTGTACGCGGTCGGCGTTTTTACGGCATTCACGCTCTCCCAAACCAGTATGGTCGTTCACTGGTGGCGAAGTGCGCAGGGGGAGCTGCGTCGCGTTCCATGGCACAGTCTCGTCATCAATGCCATCGGCGCTGTCGTGACCGGCATAGTGACCGTGGTCGTGATCGTCACCAAGTTTACCCACGGAGCCTGGATCGTCATTCTCCTCATCCCAGCCCTGATCGGGATGATGCTCGCGATCCACCGACATTACGTTTCTGTTGCTGAGCAATTGCGCATCTCGAGCGAGGAAGCGCGTCACTGGCTGCGACTTCTCCCCCGCCGCAGCGTCGCCATCGTCCCGATCGCCTCGCTCAATCGTGCATCGCTGACCGCGCTGGCCTATGCTCGGGTGATTGCCGACGACGTGACTGCTGTCCATGTGGCTACCGAGCCGGAAACGGGTCAGACGCTCCAGCAGCGCTGGCGCGAGGCCGGTTTGACGATTCCCCTCGTCATCGTCGATTCACCCTACCGCGAGTTGCTCGGGCCGCTGGTGGCAGTCATCGAGAAACTTCACCGCGAGAAGGGAGGACCGCTCATCACCGTGGTCATTCCGGAATTCGTCCCTGTCCACTGGTGGGAGCGTCTCTTGCACACCCAGACCGCTTGGCGTCTGCGGCGAGCGCTCGCGCAAATTCCTGATCTCGTCATCACGATGGTCCCGTACCACCTCCGGGACTGAACGGCACCGGTCGGCGCACCAGAACAGGAACTGGGGCGTGCGCCAAGACCTGCTCGGCGGTGGAGCCCATCAGCACGTCGCGGAGACCGGTCCAGCCGTGTGTCACCATGGCGATCAGGTCGACGGATCTGGCTCGTGCGGTTTCGACGATCACCTGCGCTGGTCGTCCGTCGGCCACGAGCCACTGCGTCCGGTATCCCTGAGCCGTCAGGCGATCAGCCAGTTCACGGAGATACGCCTCTGGATCGTCTCCGATCACGTCGGCCTCGATGCGCCGGGCGCGGCTCTCCCGGACGTGGAGGAGCAGAACTTCCCACCCTTTCGTACCGAGCACTGGCAGGAGAGTGAGCGCCGCTTCGGCGAGTCGAGACCCATCGAGCGGGACGAGGAAGCGGTCGAGCACCGGTTCTTCGACCGGCGGTGGAAGGTGAGCCGGGACGACGAAGACCGGCGCCACACCACTGCCGATGACTTGAGCCGTCACCGAGCCGAGCACCAGCCGGCGCCAGCCTGCCCGGGCATGCGCGGCCATCACGAGGAGTGGATCAGGTACCTCGACCGCAAGCCGCGTCAGGACCAGGGCAGGATCACCTTCTTCGACGAAGATGCGGGCGGGACGACCACTCGGGAAGGTCCCAGCGATTTCCTCGAGGTAGCGGCGGCACTCGGTTCGCCAGTCTTCGAGCAGCGCGCGCAGCAGTTCCTGCTCCTGCAGCGAGCGTAATCCCACCGGAACATCGAGGACGGAGACGAGTACGAGCGAGGACTCGAGGCGACCAGCCAGAGCGCGAGCCCAGGGAAGCACGCGTTCGCTCACCCCATGCGGTTGAGGCTTGGTACGGTCGTACTCGAGCGGCACGATCAATGTCGGCACAGTTGCATTCCCTCCCCTCGACAGAAACCGGGCAGCAAAGCGAGCCGATTCAGTCGCGCGGCGGTACTTCGACCGGCTGTCGCACTGTTCGCCGCTCGGCGAGCACGAGCGACACGATGACGCTGATAGCGAGCGTCACGATCACGATACCCAGCGACAGCGCCGTCGGGATCTTGTAGAAGTCCTGAATCAGCATCTTGACGCCGATGTAGCTCAGGATGAAGGCCAACCCGTATCGCAAGTAGGCCAAGCGTCGCACCAGGCCGGCCAAGAGGAAATACATCGAGCGAAGGCCGAGAATGGCGAAGACGTTGGAGGAGAAGACGATGAAGGGATCCCGCGTCACCGCGAAGATCGCTGGGATCGAGTCGATGGCGAACATGAGGTCGGTGATCTCGACGAGCACGAGCACGACGATCAGCGGCGTTGCATAGCGCTTGCCGTCGATGCGCACGAAGAAGCGTTGCTCGACGTAACGCGGGACGATCGGGGCGAAGCGTGAAACGAGCCGGATGGCGATATTGTTCTCGACGTCGACCTCGCGCTCTTCTTTCTCGAGCAGCATGCGAATGCCAGTGAAGACGAGGAAAGCGCCGAAAATGTACAGAATCCAGTGGAACTGGCTGATGAGCCAGGCACCGCCGAGGATCATCAGGCCGCGCATGATCAGCGCACCGAGGATACCGTAGTAGAGCACCCGATGCTGGTACTGCGCGGGGACGGCGAAGGCCGTGAAAATCAAGACGAAGACGAACATGTTGTCGGCCGAGAGCGACAATTCGATGAGATACCCGGTGAAGTACTGGAGCCCAGCTTCGTGTCCATCCCACCACCAGAGGAAGACACCAAATAGCAATGAGAGGCTTACCCAGAAGGCAACCCAGAGCCCGGCTTCCTTCATCTCGACCACGTGTGCCTTGCGATGGAAGACGCCTAGGTCGAGGGTCAAGAGCCCGAGGATGAGTGCGAGAAAAGCGAGCCAGCCCCAAAGCGGCACGTCGACCATTCGTTGCACACCTCCACCCGTTGTCCGCTCGGTCCGCCGAGTCGGTCTCAAACGAGACCGAGAGGCGAGCCAGACGGATCGACCGACCCGTCGTGGTCTCGCCTCTCGGTCTCGCTCGGCCGAGGGTGTTCCCTGTGCTGACGACCGAGCGCCCCAGCGCAGTCAGCTGGGAGGCTACTCCCCACGAGCGCCCGCAGTATAATCCACGGTTCCATCCCGCGCAAGCACGCGATCAGGAGCTGACCGAACGCGCTGCACCCGAACGGCGTTGTGGGCTCGCCGAACAGTCTCTCCTGATTCCGTTGCACGAGACTGCGTGCGGCAGTGACTGACCGACACTCTTTCGCTTTCCTCGGACTGGGTGAGGTTTGCCAGGGACACCTGCTCCCCCGCGTGCCTGCTGGGACACATTGTCTTCACGCGCGCTGGAGAAGCGGGTCGCCGAGATACCCGAGCCGAAGAGGTCGCGCAGAGAAAAACGAGGAATACCTCATTATGTTTCGCTCAATGCGCCGCGAGCGCGACGATACACCCCTCATTCGGTCGCAGGTGCAGGCTGCCGGAGACCATCTCGCCCGCACGGTCCAGGTGGGTCGAGAGGAGGATCCGTCCGTGCAGGGTGAAGCGAGTCGTCGTGAACACTTGCTCGCGGCCGCCGAAGTCGAGTGCGACCAGCAGGCGCCGACCAGCTGCCTCGCGGAGGTAGGCGAGGAGGTCACTGGTCGCTGAGACAGGGCGGTAGCTCCCGATCGCCAGCGCTGGCTCGGCGCGACGCAGGATCAGGAGTTGGCGATAGAGCGAGAGCATCGACCGCGGATCATCGCGCTGGACTGCGACGTTCCTCTTCGGATAGTCAGGGTTGAGGGGAAGCCAGGGTTCAACCGTGGAAAAGCCAGCATATGGGCTGGTATCCCAAGGCATGGGTGTTCGGCAGGGGTCACGTCCAGCTCCCGGACCGATCGTGTGCTCCAGGGGATCGCGGCGACGATCCGGCGGAATAGGGACGTCGGCGAGGCCGAGTTCGTCCCCATAGTAGATGGTCGGTGTCCCGCGCAGGGTCAGGAGGAGCAGCGCGGCGACCCGCGCCTGCTCCTCCCCGATGCGTGTGGCGACGCGCGGGCGATCATGGTTGCTCAGCACCCAGTTCGGCCAGTCGTCCGGACCGAGCAACGCCTCGTAGGTATCGATGGCGGCAGCGATTCGTTGCGCTTCCCAGGGCACCAGCATCAGCTGGAAATTGAAGGGGAGATGAAGCTCGCGACGGTGCCGGCATCCGTAGTACGTGACCAAGCGACCGATCGGGAGATAGATCTCGCCGATCAGCAGGCGTTCTCCGAATGCGTCGGCCACCTGGCGCATGCGAGCCAGGATATCGTGGACCTCCGGCCGGTCGCTGGTGTAGACAGGCAAGAGTTCCCGGTAGGCAGGTTGATCCGGTGTGCAATCCGGGTCGACCGGATTGTCGCGCAGTTCAGCGTCTTTGATCAGGAACCAGATCGCATCCAGTCGGAAGCCATCGACCCCCCGCGCGAACCAGAAGCGCAGGACGTCGAGCATCGCTGCCTGCACCTCCGGGTTGCGCCAGTTCAAGTCCGGCTGCTCCTCGAGGAAGGTGTGGAGATAGTACTGTCCGGTCGCTGTGTCGAATTTCCAGGCCGAACCCCCAAAAACACTGCGCCAGTTGTTCGGTGGTCCGCCATCGGGAGCCGGATCGGCCCAGATGTACCAGTCGCGGCGCGGATTGTCACGATGACTGCGTGACTCGATGAACCAGGGATGCTGGTCGGAGGTGTGATTGGGGACGAAGTCGAGGATGACACGGATCCCGCGGGCATGGGCATCGGCGATCAGCCGGTCGAGGTCTTCGAGTGTACCGAAAGTAGGATCGACATCCAGATAGTCACTGATATCGTACCCAAAGTCGGCCATCGGGGAACGGAAGATAGGTGAGAGCCAGAGAGCATCGACACCCAGCCAGGTCAGGTAATCGAGCTTGCGGCGGATCCCTTCGAGATCACCCACGCCGTCACCATTGGAATCGGCGAACGAGCGCGGATAGATGTGATAGATGACCGCACGCTGCCACCAGGACCAGCGTCGCTCTTCTTCCACCGTTCCCTCCCCGCACGGCGAGAGCGCCGGCGAGCGATTCGCCCGCACGGCGCTCTTTCGATCGCGTGATCGCTCAGCGCCGGGCCGTCTGCCGCGCGCTCACCAGCCGAGAGACGAGCAAGCTCGTACCCACCGCGACGAGAAAGACGAGCGGGATATCGATCAGGAGAAAGCCCCAGCTCAGTGCCAGTTCTCCATTGACCAAGCTTGCCAATGCTCCGAAGAGGACGCTCAGGACGACCAGCGCGGCCGTGCGCAGCCGGACCGACGCGATACGCCAGCAGATCAGCCCAACGAGGATCCCTGCGCTGATCGGTAGGATCTCGCCCATCGCCCGTTCCTCCCATCCGAGACGTTTCACCCGCGTACCAGCCTGCCGCAGGCTGCTGGGGCTGTCAAGCGGAAACGCGCAATGACTGCTCTCCCCGATCCCCGCCACGCTCGGCACCGAGGGGTGTCGCCTCCGTAACGCCTGGTTCAGCGGTGCGACTTCCGCGGGAAAGGCGCAGGCTTCGTCGTGGCAGGAACCGAGCGAGCGGAGGAACCGCAGCGCGGCCGTACGCACGCCCCTCGCCTTGACGTCACGCTGGTGGAAGGCTTGACTTGAGTGCTGGGGGTCGATGCCGCAGAGAGGGAATCAGCATCGATGACGACCGGCACGAGCCAGGATCCCTTCCAGTTACTCCGGCGCATCCTCGAACTGGAGAAGCGCAAAGGATTTCAGGATACCGCTGCCGCTGGTGGACTGGAACGATTGGTCGCACGCAATCTTCTGGGCTGGCTAGCCGAGTTCCCGAGCCAGAAGGCACGACTTCAGGAGTTGGCAGCGCTCTTCCGCGGTTACGCCGACCGCTCGCCGGCTGCCCGCGCTGAGCTCGTCGAAAAAGCACTGGCGGTGTTGGACGGCTCGGCGAGCGTACCAGCTGAACAGACGCGTCGGCCGGCTCGCCCGCGACCAGCAGCACGCAACGCGCCGGTTCGGGTTGACCGAGCGGTGGAGCCCGATGACCCGGTGACCGTGTTGCCCGGCGTCGGCAGCCAGCGGGCTCGCCAACTGGAAGCGCTCGGCGTCACGACGGTCCGCGATCTCCTCTTTCTCGTACCCCGCCGCTATCTCGATTACACCCAGGTCGTGCCGATCGGTCGACTCGGACGCCTCGTTCGTCCCGGTGAAGAGGTGACGTGCTCCGTCATCGGCGAGGTGGTGCAGATCGAGACACGGGAGACGTCAGGCGGCCGCCGCTATGTCAGTGTTCAGCTGCGTGACGAGACGGGGACTATCCCGGTCATCTGGTTCAACCCCTATATCGCGCGCCAGCTGGAGGTTGGGCAGCGGATCGCGGTCAGCGGGCGGCTCGAGGGGCATGGTCCGTACGTCCGCTTCCGCAATCCGGAGTGGGAGCCGGCCGAGGCCGAGTTGCTCCAGGCCGGGCGCATCGTTCCAGTCTACCCGCTCACGCAGGGGCTCTATCAGCGCCAGGTGCGCCAGCTGACGCGGGCGGCGCTCGACCTGGCGCTTCCGCGCCTCGAGGACCCTCTGCCGCCCGCGTTGCGGGAGCGGAACCGGCTCCCCTCGCTCGCCTGGGCACTCGAGCAGCTGCACTATCCGGAGACGCTCGCGGCAGCCGAGCGAGCTCGCCGCCGCTTGGCCTTCGACGAGTTCCTCGTCTTGCAACTCGGACTCGTTCAACGTCGACTCGCCTGGCATGCCCAAGCGGGCATCGCGATCCCGATCGACCGGGCCTTCCTGGAAACGTTCCTCGCGTCCCTCCCGTTCCAGCTGACCGGAGCGCAGCGACGCGCGCTCGAGGAAATCCTGGCGGATCTCGCCGAGCCGCACCCGATGAGTCGGCTCCTGCAGGGTGATGTCGGCTCCGGTAAGACGGTGGTCGCGGCGGCAGCAGCCTTGCTGGTCCACCGTGCTGGCTATCAGGCAGCCATCCTGGCCCCGACCGAGATCTTGGCCGAACAGCACTTTCGAACCTTGACCCGTCTCTACCATGGCTTGCCTGGCGGAGAACGGCCACTCGTCGCGCTGCTCACTGGAAGCACGCCGGAGCGCGATCGTGGATCGATCCTCGCAGGACTCGCCAGCGGGACGATCAGCATCATCGTCGGGACGCACGCGCTCCTCGAGGAGCGTGTCCAGTTCCGGCGGCTCGCGCTGGCTGTGATCGACGAGCAGCACCGTTTCGGTGTCCTGCAGCGCCACACACTGCGGAGCAAAGGGGAGAACCCCCACGTGCTGGTGATGACCGCCACACCGATTCCCCGTAGCTTGGCACTGGTCCTGCACGGTGATCTCGACCTTTCCATCATCGACGAGTTGCCGCCTGGGCGCCAGCCGGTCAAGACCTACGTCGTACCGGGACGGAAGCGCACGCAGGCCTACGAGTTCGTTCGTCGCGAAATCGAGAAGGGGCATCAGGCTTTCATCATTTGCCCACTGGTGGAGGAGTCGGAGGCGATCGAGGCGCGCGCGGCCACGGCCGAGTACGAGCGTTTGCAGCGCGAAGTCTTCCCCGACTTGCGGCTCGGCCTCTTGCATGGCCGAATGAGCCCTCGGGAAAAAGAGGACGTGATGACGCGTTTCCGGGACGGTGAGCTCCATATCCTCGTTTCGACCGCTGTCGTGGAAGTCGGGATCGATATCCCCAACGCCACGGTCATCCTGATCGAGGGAGCCGAGCGCTTCGGGCTCGCGCAGTTGCACCAGTTCCGCGGTCGCGTCGGTCGCGGTTCCGCGCCGTCCTACTGTCTGCTCGTCTCCGATGCCAGCACGGAGACCGCGCGGCAGCGCTTGGAGGCGGTCGCCAGCACGACCGATGGTTTCCGGCTCGCCGAGATCGACCTCGAGCTGCGTGGTCCAGGCGAGTTCCTCGGGACCCGCCAGAGCGGTCTTCCCAATCTCCGCTTCGCCTCGCTGGCCGATCTGTCCACGCTTCAAGCCGCTCGCCGAACTGCCGAGGATCTTTTGCGCCAGGATCCGTTGCTCGCCGCACCCGAGCATGCTCCCTTGGCCGAGTTGGTCCGTGCGCTCTGGACACGCAGCGTCGCCGACGTGAGCTGAAAGGAACGACAGCGATGCCGCCGCCAGTTTTCTGGCTCGACGAGAGCCTTCTCGGGCGCGTGCTCGCGCCCTTTCTCCGCCCAGTGCTGGAGCAGATGGGTTGGGAACTCCGCCAACAGCGTGATCTTACCGCCATGACCGTGCGGCGTTTCCCAGGGCTGGCGCTCCTCGATACGATCGAGGCATTGGCGCTCGTCCCAGCCTACGCTCTCGCGACCGACTTGGCTCTCGTTGCGCAGCACGCCAGTGTCGTGGCGTTGGAGACTCCGGATCGGCCTGATCGGATCGGCGAAGCGGTCGTCGTGTCCGAGGGTTGTCGACCTGCCAGTCGCGCGCTGGCCCGTGCCACCATCGAGCCGTTCTTCGGTCTGCGGATCCGAGCCTGGGACGGCGAACAAGGCGCAGATGCGCTGCCGGTTCTGCGGGTCCACGAGGACGAGGCAGCGCTCGGCCCACTCGGCGAGCGCTCCCACGATCTGGGACGTGCCTGGTTTGTCCTGACTGGCCAACCATTCGTGAGTCACCTGCTGGTCGTTGCGCCAGAGCTGCCGAGTGACGTCCTGCGTCCTGTCGCCAGCCTGTTGCAGGTGCTTCCCGAGCAACTCGCTGGCCGTGCAGCCGAGATCGCGGCTGAACTCGTCGCTGCTCGGCCACTCGATGCAGGGCGACTGCGGCTCGTTCTGACCGAGGCGCTCAGCGTCGTGACGCCCAAAGTGCGGAAAGCGGTCGACGAGTTGGTGCGGCGCAGCGGAGGCGGCGTGCGCTTACCACCAGGGGAGATCTATCGGCCGCTCGCTTCGTGATCCTCCGCTTCGGTTTCCTCTTCGTCGGGTAGCCGCGCGCGATAGACGCGAGCCAGGGCGGCGTACCATTCTCCGCCAACATGATGGGCGAGCGGGGCTTCTTCCAGGTGGAGCCAACGGTCACCGAAAAGTTCGCTGTCCGCTGCGACGGCCAGGACTTCGCCGACGAAGAGATCGTGGTCGCCGAGGCTCAGTCGCGCCGCGAGCCCGCATTCGATCTGTGCGATCGCTTCCTCCAGCACAGGAACGTCGGTCTCGAGCGCATCGGTCGGATGGAGCTGTGCCCGGGTGAATTTGTCCGTGTCGCGGCCGGAGAGGAGGCCGCAGAGGTGGAGAGCAGGCAGATACTCGATCGTCACGATGTTCAGGGTGAAGAATTCGCCCTTGGTGAGAAGTTCGTGCGTCAAGCGGCTGGGGTGGACGGCCAGCCCGATGCGCGGCGGTTCGAGACTCAGCGGTATGACCCATGCCGCGGTCATCACGTTCGGTTGTGCCCGATAGTGCGTGGTGACCAGAACGACCGGTCCAGGTTCCAGCAATCGTGCCGCCAGGCGCGGCTCGCGTCGCTCTTTTCGTCCCACGGTCCCTCAACTCCTCTCGGCAGTCGAGTGCCGGGCACGTGGTGCTGCCAGCATCGCTTGGTAAACCGCATAGTACTGCTCGGCGATGCGCCGCTGCGTGTAGTGCGCGAGGACACGCCGCCGGCCTGCTTCCCCGAGTTCGCGTAATCGCTCCGGGTTCACGAGCAAGGTCGCCAGCAGGCGTGCCAGCGCCTCGACGTCGTCCTCCGGGAAGATCAAGCTCGGGTCGCCGATGACGTGCGGAATTTCGCCGGAGGACGAGCCGACGACCGGCACCCCACAGGCCATCGCTTCGATGATCACTCGTCCGAACTGTTCCTTCCAGTTGCGGCGCGTTCGCGAGGGCACGACCAACAGGTCGAAGCGATTGAGCGCTTCCGGCATCAGTGCGGCTGGCACGCTCCCGCGGAAGATGACGCGGTCGCGCACGCCGAGCTGCGCGGCGAGCAGCTCGAGCCGCGTCCGCTCGGTGCCCTCACCGACGATCTCCAGCTGGACGCGGACAGGCAAGCGTGCCAGCGCCCGGATGACCAGGTCGGCTCCTTTTTCCGGCACCAGCCGGCCGACGAACCCGAGCGTGGGGACGTCAGCTCGCGGCACTGACAGAGGACGAAAGAGGTCGGGATCGACACCGAACTGTGGGATGACCGCGAGCGGTCCCTGGTATCCCTTGCGCCGGAGCACTGCGGCAGCTTCCTGATTGCCTGCTACCGCCATGCTGGCGAGCCGGTAATTCAGCCGCTCGAACCAGGAGAACGGAGGGGGGTAACGACGATAGAGATTTTGCCAGGTAAAGAAGAGCATCCGGGCTCCGTAGCGCCATCCGAGCAGGGCGGCGTGCGCTGTCACCAGGTTGTACGGTTCCTCATCGATATGCAGGATGTCGGGGCGGAAGCGGGCGATCTGCTTACCCAGGCTTGGATAGAGATGGATGTGATGGTGCCCGTTGAACCACATCGGCTCGACCACGAGCTGATAGCCTTGGACGAAGCGTCGTTCCAACTGGAGGACACCGACCCGACTCTCGTGCCAGGCTGGCGGTACGACAGCGAGGAGTTCGACGCCGGGCAAGCGCGCTAACTCCTCGAGCTTGCGCTGGTACATGCCGTTGACCAGGGCCTTCGAGACCATCAGGATCCGCATGGTTTTCCGACCACTGCTCGCAAGCCGTTCCCACCAGCCTCTGCGATCGCCTCGCGGTAGACCGTGAGGGTCTGCTCAGCTGTCCGTTGCCAGCTGAACATTCTGGCACGCGCGAGACCCCGCTCGCGCAGCGTGCAGCGGAGTTCCGCATCGGTCAAGACGCGCACCAGTGCCTCCGCGAAGGCGTCCTCTTCCGGTTCGACCAGGATTCCGGCTTCTCCGACAACTTCTGGCAAGCTCGTGCAGCGAGCCGCGATGACCGGCGTACCACAGGCCATCGCTTCGAGAGGTGACAGCCCGAACCCCTCGTAGCGAGAGGGGTACGCGTACACGCTCGCCAGTCGATACCAGAGAAGCTTTTCCTCCTCGCTGACCGGACCAGGAAGGAGAACATGCTGTTCCAAACCGAGTTCACGAATGAGCGGTGCCAGCGGTGGGTAGAGGCGCGGATTCGCGCTGTGCGGCTGCCCCGGAATGACCAGGCGAGTGCCCGCGGGAAGTCGGGGCAGGGCACGGGCAAAGGCACGGACCAGGAGCGGGAGGTTTTTCCGGACATCGAAGCCACCCAGATTGAGAACCACCGGCCCGGTAATCCCCCATGCCTGAGCCAGTGCCTGCGTCGCGTCCGGTTCAGGAGTTGGTGCGAAACGCTCCTCGACCCCGAGGGGAACCACCCGGATCCGCTCGGCCGGATAGCCGAGCACGCGAACGATATCCTTCCGGGACCACTCGGAATCGGTCAGGATGAGTCGTGCTCGTCGCACAGTACGGCGCATCAGCGCCGTGTAGAAGCGCATGGCCAACGAGGCACGATATTCCGGTAGAACGAGTGGGATGACGTCGTGGACGGTGACGACGAAGGGGGTCGACAGGCGGAGCGGTGCCGCGAAGTAGGGGATGTGCACGAGTCGCGGCTGGGCTGCGCGAGCGAGTTCAGGGATGCCGCGTTGCTCCCACCAGAGCTTGCGCACCTTACTCGGCCAACGAGTGGGTGGGACGAGGACCAGCGCCCGTGCCGCGTCAGCGAGGTTCACGGGTGGCTGCGCTGGGAGCGCGAGGGTCACGACCGGATCATCGTTTCGAGCCAGTTCGCGCCAGAGCGCGAGCGTGTACTGGCCGCTCCCGGTCCGTGGCTGGGCGATGAAGGCACCGTCGAGTAACACATCGATGCGCGTTCCTGCCACCGCTCCCCGTTCCTCCCACGGTGAGTATAGAGTGCGCGCTCGGGACGGTCCGTCTTCGAGATACCGCAGCCATCCGCCAGCCTGACGGACTGGAGAGCAGTGCGTTCCAGGGAAAATCGGGTGCCAGCAGAGAGCGCGCGGATTGCACGTGTCCTCTCGACGTGCTAGGCTAGTCATTCGGTGGAAAACGAGTGCGGCTTCGCAGAAGAGCGACGGAGCGACGACCATGGCGATGTGCGAACTCTGTGGCAAGAAGCCGATGTTCGGCCATAACGTCAGCCACTCCAACCGGAAGACGAACCGGAAGTTCAAGCCGAATGTCCAGCGGGTGACGGTCATCCTGAACGGTGTCCCGAAGCGTATGCGCATCTGCACACGCTGCCTCCGAACACTCTACAAAGAGGCTCGCGAGGCGTAGCCCCTGCCTCGGCAGGCTGCCCGATCAGGTTGGATCGGGCAGCTCGATGGTGAGGTAGCGAGACAAGCCAGCGAGGTCGCGTCGTATCGCGATCTTTCCGTGTGGAAAGAGGGAGCGGGCTGTCGAAAGCGCCCGCTCTGCTTGTGCTGGATCGATCTCGACGATGCAACCACCACCGGACCGCAGCAGCGTGGCGACTTGCGGGAGCAGGCGAGCATACCAGCCGAATCCCTCGTCCGGGGCGAAGAGTGCTTCGGCGGGTTCCCAAGCGAGACCGGGGTGCCACTGGTCTGGGCGAAGATACGGGAGATTAGCGACCACCAAATCGAGCGGTCCCCGACACCAGCTCAAGAGATCGCCACACACGAGATGCACGCGCCCGGGCGCCAGTCGCTCGCGATTGGCGCGAGCCACCTGGAGGGCTGCCAGCGAGCGGTCGCTTCCAACGAGCACTGCTGGATGCTGCTTCCCCAGCGTCACGGCGAGCGAGACGATGATCGCCCCGCAACCGGTTCCGACGTCAACACAGCGGGGCTCGTCGTGCCGTGCGCGCAGTCGTTCGGCTGCCCAGGTGACGAGGAACTCGGTCTCTGGACGGGGGATCAGTGTCTCCGGTGTGACGAGAAAATCGAGGCCGTAGAACTCGCGATGGCCGGTCAAGTAGGCTACCGGCTCGCCGCATTCCCGCCGGGCGACGAGTTCCCAAAACCGCTCCAGCGTACCCGGTGACTGCTCCGGAAGTCGGCGGTAGAGTTCGGCACGGTCGATGCCGAGCACATGGCAGAGGAGCACTTCGGCATCCAGCCGCGGCGTGGGACTGCCGCTCTGGCGCAGCCGCTCGGTCGCTCGGCGCAAGACGTCGCGCAACGTGAGCACGGGCCCGCTCAGTCGATGCCAGCTGCTCGCAGGCGTTCGGCCATTTCCAGCGCTTGCAGTTCCTGAATGAAGATATCGATCTCGCCGTCCAGTACGGCTGGCAGGTTGTTGACCGTCAGCTTGAGACGATGATCGGTCACACGGTCTTGGGGGAAGTTGTACGTGCGGATCTTTTCTGCCCGTTCACCTGTGCCGACCTGCTGCCGGCGCAACCCGGTCCGCTCCTCTTCGAGCTTGCGTCGTTGGAGTTCGTAGAGCCGTGCCCGGAGGACCGCCATCGCCTTGAGACGATTCTTGAGCTGTGACCGCTCGTCTTGGCAGCTCACGACGATTCCAGTCGGAAGATGCGTGATCCGCACGGCTGAGTCGGTCGTATTGACGCTCTGTCCACCGTGTCCACTGGAACGGAAGACTTCGATGCGCAAGTCGTCTTCGTCGATGTGCACTTCGACCTCGTCTGCTTCGGGAAGCACGGCGACGGTCGCCGTCGAGGTATGGATGCGGCCGGACGATTCGGTGATCGGAACGCGCTGAACGCGGTGGACACCGCTCTCGTGCTTGAAGTGGCTGTAGGCCCCCTTGCCCCGCACCTCGAAAATGATCTCCTTGAATCCTCCGAGTTCGGTCGGGCTACTGGAGAGCACCTCCACCTTCCAACCCTGTCGCTCCGCGTAGCGGGTATACATGCGGAAAAGATCGGCCGCGAAGAGCGCAGCCTCTTCGCCTCCAGTACCCGCTCGGATTTCCACGATGACGTCTTTCTCGTCGTTCGGATCGCGCGGGACGAGACGACGCCGCAACTCCTGATAGATCGTCTCGCGGTACTCGCGCAGCCGGTCGATCTCCTCGGCAGCCAGTTCCACCAGATCGGGATCCTCGGCCTCCAGGAGTTCTTCCGCTTGAGCGACTTGCCGGTCGATATCCTTGAGCTGGCGGTACAGCGCGACGATCTCCTCGAGTTCCGCTCGCTCGCGTGCCAGTTGTGCCACGCGCTGAGGATCGGTGGCGACGTCCGGATCGGCGAGCTGTCGTTCCACCTCATCGAAGCGCTGCTCGAGTTCGGCGAGTTTGTCGAGTACGGATACCGTCTGAGTCGTCACAGCTCTGCTCCTCCGGTGGGTTGAACGCTGAGGACAGCGAGGACCTGACTGACTGCTTCCTCTGGTGTGGCGACCTCGCTGATCGTGGCGCCAGCCCGTGATAGTAGAGAGGCATCGAGCGGCCAGGAGCGCAGGGCGATCACTGGGCGCCCCAACTTGAGTGCCAATGCGATCTCGGAGAGCGTACCAAGTCCGCCGCCGACCGCGATGACCACGCGCCCGGAAGCGACGACGACAACGTTGCGTGCCTCACCCAAACCAGTACAGATCGGATGGTCGACCCATTCGTTGGCGTCTGACGGATCGGTGCCAGGTAGGATACCGATCGTCTGACCCCCTCTGCGTTTGGCGCCCCGACACACGGCCGCCATGACCCCACCGCGACCGCCGCAGACAACCGTCAGACCAGAAACGGCCAGGAGTTCTCCCAGGCGTTCGGCCAGTGCCTGTTCCTCCGGTGTCGCCTCGTGCGGGCCGCAGACCGCAACGTGTCTTGCTGATTTCATCGGAGCAGGAACTCCTCGATGATGGTGTAGCGAGGCCCGGAACGGAAGAGCTCGCTCCGATACAACGTCAGCCGGTCGACGGTGAACGGGAGCGGCGGCAATCGAGCGAGTCGCTCGAGTTCCTGCGGCAGGGCACGCAGCGTCGCCAAGTCCTCCGGCCGGACGCGGGCAAGCGTGAGATGCGGATGGAATGGCCGCTCGTCGGTCTTTTCAGCAAAGGAACCAGCGGAACGCTCGACCTGCTCGACGAGCCGAGCGAGCGGCGCCGTCTCCCCATCGATGCCGAGCCAGAGGACCCGCGGGCGCAGTGGGTGTGGGAACGCCCCCGCACCATGCACCTGGAGCTCGAAGCGAGCAAGACCGGTCACGCTTTTACGCAGCGCGCGCGTGAGGTCCGGCAGGCTATCCGTCGCGACCGATCCGAAGAACTTGACAGTGAGGTGCGTCGCCTCCGGATCGACCCACTTGGCACGGTACCCGCGTGCTTGCAGATGCGCGATAGCCGCGGCGACCCGCTGGCGCACATCATCTGGAACCGGTATGGCGGCAAAAAGCCGCCACTCTTCACGCATGGCGGCACGACCTCATGGCCTCATCGTTCTCATTTTTCAGTATACCAATCGCAGCTTTGTGGTGCCTGAGCATGCTGGGGTAGGCGCTGGCTCTCGGCTGGCGCTCGCAGTGAGTCGCGAGTTCCCCGCGTTTCCCGTCACATCGTTCCGACTCCGCGACGTACCATCATCGGTAAGGAGGACGCCGGCACTGTGGAGAGCAGAGAACCGATCGATTGCTGGCAAGAACTCGGGCTTCCTTTCCCGCCGGAGCGTCTCCGCGGGCGTCTCGTTCCCTGTCCACAGTGCAGTGCCCCGCTTGCGCTCATGCGCCGGCGTCGTTTCTACGCGCTCTGCGCGACAGTCGAGGAGACGTCGCAGGGAGCAGTCTTGATCTGCCGGCAGTGCGGAGCCAGGCATCCAGTACGCGAGCTTCTCCTGAGCGGACGGCGAGCGCGGACCGGCTGATCGAGTATCCTGTCCGGCGGGGACGAGCGAGGCAGCGGGAGGACGTGAGGCGTGCGGCTCGCCTATCTGGGACCACCAGGAACCTTCACTGAAGAGGCAGCGTTGCGCTACGCGGAGCGGGAGTCGGCGGAACTGATCCCGTTCAGTTCCATGCCTGCCCTCGTTTCGGCTGTCGAGACGGGATTGGCCGACCGGGCCATCCTTCCCATCGAAAACTCTTTGGAGGGAACAGTCAGCACCACGGTCGATCTTCTCATTCACGAGACTGACCTCAAGATCTGTGCTGAACTGATCTTGCCGGTGCGGCACTTCCTGCTCGCTCATGCGGGTACGCGGCTGGAGGAGATCCGCGTCGTGCTCTCTCATCCACAGGCGTTGGCCCAATGCCGGCGCTTCCTCGAGCGTTGTCTGCCGCAGGCGGAGCAAGTGGCGGCGCTCAGCACGGCTGCGGCCGTCGCCGAGGTCATGCGCAGCGAGGACCGCTCCCGTGCGGCCATCGGGACGCTGCGGGCAGCCGAGCTTTACGGGGCAGTCGTCCTGGCCCGCGATATCCAGGATCAGAAGAGCAACGCCACGCGGTTCGTCGTCCTGGCTCACCAGGATGCCGAGCCGACCGGTGTCGATCGGACCTCCTTGTGCTTTACGGTCAAGCGCAACGTGCCGGGTGCTTTGGTCGAAGTCTTGAACGAACTCGCCGTCGCCAACATTCAGATGACCAAGGTCGAGAGTCGACCGATGAAATCAGTGCTGGGGGAATATGTTTTTTTGGTCGACATCGAAGGGCATCGCAAGGATCCGCACATCGCGGCTGCCCTCGAGCGGGTCGCCGAGAAGGCTGCTGAGCTGAAAATCTTCGGATCGTACCCGCGGGACGAGGACGGCTTGAATGGGACGCGCGGATCGCGCTGACGGGAGACGAGCATGCGGGTGATCGGCGGAAGTGCCCGGGGGCGTCGGCTCAAAGCCCCGCGCGGGTTGCGCACGCGCCCGATGGCGGACAAGATCCGCGAGGCGCTTTTCAGCATGCTGGACTCGCTCGGCATCCGCCCGCAGCGGGTGCTCGATCTCTATGCCGGGAGTGGAGCGATCGGCATCGAAACGCTCTCGCGCGGTGCGCGCTGGGTCGACTTCGTGGACCGGAGCGCGGCGGCCTGCGCGGTGATCCGCGACAATCTGACTGCGACTGGCTTCGCTGATCGAGGGGCAGTGCATTGCACGACTGTTCAAGCCTTCCTGCGCCGGCCGCCCCGCGAGCCCTACGATTTCGTGATCATGGATCCTCCGTATGCCGATCCGACGATCCACGAGACGATGCTCGCTGTCGCGCGGTCCCCTCATGTTCGGGATGGGACCATCCTCGTGGTCGGCCACTCGCCGCGCGTACCGATGCCCGAACGGCTCGATGGCCTGGAGCAGCTCCGGGATCGCTGTCATGGCGACAGCTGCGTGGCGATTTACGTCATTCGGCGAGGTGAGCGAGCTAAAGCAGAAGACGAGGGGGATCCGTGAGCCATAGAGCGCTCTATCCGGGAACGTTCGACCCGATCACCAACGGGCATGTCGATGTCGTGCAGCGGGCGGCGCGGCTGTTCGATTTTCTGATCGTCGGCATTTATGCTGGCCACGAGGGCCGAGCCAAGCAACCCCTCTTCAGCGCCGAGGAGCGTCGTTTTTTGGCCGAACAGGCATTGCGTCACCTGCCGAATGTGCGCGTTGACGTCTTCAGCGGGCTCGCGGTAGACTACGCTCGTGCCGTCGGGGCACAGGCGATCGTTCGGGGGCTGCGGGCAGTTTCCGACTTCGAGTACGAGTTCTCGCTGGCGCACATGTACCGTCATCTGGCGCCGGACGTGGATGTCGTGTGCCTGATGACGAGTTCGCAGTACTCCTTCATCAGCTCGAGCATGATCAAGGAGGTGGCGCAGCTCGGCGGGAACTTGACGGGCCTGGTCCCCGACCACGTGGCAGAGGCGCTGGTGCAGAAGTTCCGGACACTCGTACGGGAGTAGGGCGATGGCGTCGGTGGATGAACTGCGTGGCTATTCGGTTGCCGAGCCGGCTCCGGATCTCTATCAGCTCCTCGAGCGCTTGCAAGAGCTCGCCGAGCGTAGTCGGCGGATGCCGTTCAGCAATAGTCTGATGATCGATGAGCACGAGCTCTTGGATTTGGTCTATAGCCTGCGACAGGCCTTTCCCCGTGAACTCCGCCAAGCGAGACGCGTCTTGCAGGAACGCCAGGAGATCATCGCGGAGGCGCAGCTCGAGGCCCAGCGGATCCTGGCCACCGCGCAAGAGCGTGCCCAGTACTTGATGAGTGAGCAAGGGATCATGAACGAGACCCGCGCACGCTGTGAAGAGATGCTCCGCCAGGCTATGGAACGGAAACAGCGCATCATGAGCGAGACTGACGAGTACGTGCGCCAGATGCTGGAGCAGATCGAAGCGGCGGCCTTGAGCACGCTCCAGCACGTCCAGCGTGTCAAGTCCGAACTCAAGCTCTGAGCGTGTCTCTGCCTCGGGGATCACGATCGATCGTCGAGTCATCGAAGGCGGAGGTGAGCGCGACGAGCGTTGAGTTGCGCGCGAGCGAAGCCCGGGAGGATCGTCGGCTTCGCTCGCGCGGTTCGGACGTGCTGAGCGCGGTCTGGCAGCAGAAGGGCAACACTCCTGAGTCCGGGTGTGAGTTTCTCGACCTCCTCGACCGAGCGCGACTCCAGGGACATGGAGCGTGATGGCGTCTGACGCAATCACGGCTCTCCATGACCGTTCGTCCACCGGCTGGGGGCAGGCATCAGCGACCCGGTACGACTCGATGCCACTGGAAGGGCAAGCCCGTCGCCCAGGGAGTGGACGGAGTCCACTGGGAGCAGGCGCCGACTGGAATCGACTTGCGCGTGTGCAACCGGCTGATCGAGGAGGAAGCGCTCCGTCTCTCGGAGCAGCTGCTGGGCGAGCTGGAACAGGGCTTGCGCATTGTGAGCCACCTCTGAGAGTTCGTGGCTGATCTCTTCCATCGCGTTGCTCGCGTGCTCGCTTGCCTGGGCATTCTCTTCCCCGATCGCAGAAAGCTGGGAAGCGGTGGTACTGATGGTTGCCACGGAAGTCGCGAGTTCGGCAGTCCCAGCGCTCGTCTCCTCGACTGTCGATGCGGCTTGCTCGAGTTGTGCACGCAGATATTCGACACTCTTCAGGGCTTGCTCGGCCAGGGTGAGTGCACGCTCGCTCAACGTCGCGAGTTCGCGGGCTGCCTCGGCGGTGGATTCGAAGAGGTCCGAGACCGTGTTGGTTTCGGCAACGACTCCGGTCATCGCCTCGAGGCTTTCGGTCGCTGCCTGCACGGCAGACGCTGCCGAGTTCTGCAACTGGTGGACCAGTTCGGCGATGTGCGTCGTGCTTTCGGCAGCATTGGCGGAGAGCTTCCGGACTTCTTCAGCGACTACGGCGAATCCTCGTCCTGCTTCCCCGGCTCGCGCTGCCTCGATCGCGGCGTTGAGTGCGAGCAGGTTCGTTTGTTCGGTGATGGAGCGAACGATCGTGAGCACCTGATCGATCGATTGTGCATGCTTGACCATCTCGTCCACGCGCTTCTGCGCCTCGGTGCTCTTGGCTTGAGCGCGTGTAATCGCGCTGAGTGTACGCTCGACCGCTCGCTGTCCTTGCTGTGCGTGCTGGGCGTGCTCTGTGGCGAGTTGACCGACCGCGCGGGCGGTTTGCGCCGCCTCCTGATTCTGCCGGTTGATCTCGGAAGCCAACTCGAATGCCTGGTGCACGACCCGTGCTTGGTCAGCAGCGGCCTTGGCGAGCGCGTCACTGGTCTGAGCCAGTTCGGTCAAAGACTGACGCAATCCAGTGAGTGCATTGGCTTGATCGGCACTTCCGCGGGCGACGCTTTCAGCAGCGCCGGTCACACTCTGGATGGCGACGGTCGTCTGTTCGACACGCCGATGCACGTCAGCCCCGACATCGTTGAGCAGAGCAGCCGCGCCTCTGAGGCTGGTGACCATATCGCGGAGGCCCTCGACCAGTGTGCGAAAACTCTGTTCCACATTACCCAGAGCGGACTGGAGACGATTGTAGGCTCCGATCAGTGTCGCTACTTCGTCTCGCCCAGTCAGCTCGCTCGGCCGCACTTTGAACGAGACGGTCGCTCGCAGGTCACCGCGGGCGAGCGCACCCAGCGCTCGCTCGAGGGCGGGTATGTCATGGGTCGTGAGTTCGTCGAGAGCCTTGGCCACATGTCCGAGGCGCTTGGTCAAGAGGCGGGCCATGAGCGCGGCCAAGAGGGTGGCCAAAAGTGCGCTGATGAGACTGACAGCGGGGACGAGAACGTTGACTCGAGCGACGACACCCTCGGCAGACTGCTCCGAGTTGTTGACCGAGGCGTACCCGAGTTCGACTGTGCGGTCGATTGCGCTGCGGTGCGCCTCGAAACGGGGTCGAAGCTCGTTCCAGATGAGTTCCTCCGCACGAGCTGTCTCCCCGGCGAGGAGAGCGGGAATCACCTGGCGATCGCGGATGTCGAAGAACTCGCGGGCAGGATCCGCTGCTTGTTCGGTCAAGGACTGGCGGATCTCACCTTCTGGCAGCACGCTTCTCCAATAGGAGAGCCGCTCTTCATAGTCCTGGCGCGTTCTCTGGCTATCGGCCAGGAGGCGCTGGACCGTTTCCTCGTCCGCGCCGTTCTCGATCGCCAACTTGAGCTGGAGGACATTGGCGTAGGCATCGATGATGTAGGCCGGCGGTGGCAAGATATCGGCGATCAATTCCTGATCGCGGGCGATCTGCTGATACAACGGGCCGTTCACCATGACTTGTCGCAGACCATACATGCTGACCGCGCTGGAGAGGATGAACCCGGTAAGGAACACCAGCACCATCAGTCCCATCTGGTAGCCGAGTCGGAACCGTGCGATGAACCCGACCACTCCAATCCTCCCTCGAGATACCGCCAGTCCTTTTCCCCCAGGATCGATAACGGCGAACGCTGCGCTTCTCAGGGGACCAAAAGGTCCTGTTCGCGTCGGTAAGGTATTCCTGGACATTCACTGCGTCTGGAACAGGAAAACCAGGCGATTTGGTCGGAATCGTCGCGGCAACCTCTGATTCGTGGCGATGCATGCGTTCGGTCCAGCGCCGAGCCGTACCGGAGGCGCATCATGCGTTGTGCTCTGGTTGGTCGTCGCAGCTGCCGAGAACGGGATTTCTGGTCTCAGCGTGTCGACTTGTCGGTCCCCGGTGGTCTCTCCTGTCGGCTTGCGATGAGTCACCGCAAAGAGTCGGAGGTGTTCTCGTTCGGGAATCGGAATGCGTAAACATGAGGACTCGCCACGCTGACTGATCCGAGCTGTCTTTTGGCACTTGACGACACGACGTGCTTCCCGCATACTAGCGGGAGGAACAACGCAAGACCGGTAACGACGACGAACGGAGCGAGTACGTCCGGCACGGGGCGCAGCGAGCCGGTGGATGGTGCGAGACCGGTGCTCACGGCTGGACGGAATGGATCCGGGAGTCGCGCCCCGAACGCCTCGGGCAAGTAGGCGGCGCCGGAGGCTCCACCGTTATCCGGAGCTCGGTATCGGATCGCACAGCGATCCCGTACCGGTCGAGGTGGGATGCCTTCTCGATGGCATCCAACCAGGGTGGCACCGCGGAGCCTGACCCCTCCGTCCCTGATGGGACGGAGGGTTTTTCTTTGGGAATCCATCCACCGGAGGCGAATCGATGACGAGAACGGATGCAGCTCTTCGCTCGCCAGCTCGCCGCTATCACCCCTCACTCGAAGAGGTGGCAGTCCTCGCGCGCGAAGCGACAGTGATCCCGATTTATCGCGAACTCGACGCTGACTTGGAGACACCTGTGTCGGCGTTCCTCAAGGTGGCCAGCGAGCCCTACGCTTTCCTCCTGGAAAGCGTCGAAGGTGGGGAGCGTCTCGCTCGCTATTCCTTCATCGGGACCGATCCGTTTCTGCTCGTCGAACTCGACCGCGGCTGCGCCCGTCTGCGCCGTACCGGCACCCGAACGGCCTTCGCCGCACCAGCCCTCGCCTCGTTCGGCGGTGCGGACTATTATGAGCCTCCCACGGCGGAGCAGGTAACGACCTTCAGCGATCCGCTCCGCTTCCTCGAGCGCTTGCTCGCACGTTATCGGACAGTCCACCTGCCGGGCATGCCGCGCTTCCTGGGTGGGGCGGTCGGCTACCTCGGTTACGAGGCCATTCGCTATTTCGAGCCGCGCGTTCCCGCAGCACCGCGCGACACGCTCGGAATGCCGGAAGCGGTCTTCCTCCTCGTCGACTCGATGCTCGTCTTCGATCATCTCGAGCATACGATCGCCGTGGTTAGCCACGTGCATGTGGAAGAGGGAATATCGCTCGCCCAAGCATACGCTGACGCGGTCGAACGGATCGAGCGGTTGGTCGATCGCTTGCGCCGGCCACCAGTCATCCCGTTCGGTCCCGGGCCGGTTGACCCGGAATCGGTCGAGGCTCGGCTTCGCCCGCACGTCGAGCCCGCTCAGTACGTCGCGATGGTCGAGCGAGCCAAGGAGTACATTGCGGCTGGCGACGTCATCCAGGTGGTCCTTTCCCAGCGCCAGGAACTGGAGACGGGTGCCCATCCGTTCACGATCTACCGAGCGCTCCGGCGGATCAATCCATCTCCATACATGTACTTTTTGCGCCTCGGTGACGATGCGCTGATCGGTGCGTCTCCCGAAATGCTCGTCCGAGTCGATGGTCGCGAGCTTTCCACCCATCCGATCGCCGGGACGCGACGGCGAGGTCGCACACCGGAAGAAGATGCCGCATTAGCGGAAGAGCTCGCTGCCGACGAAAAGGAGCGTGCTGAGCACATCATGCTCGTCGATCTGGCGCGCAACGATATCGGTCGTGTCGCTCAGCCCGGGACAGTGCACGTGCCCCGCCTCATGGTCGTCGAGCGGTACAGTCACGTCATGCACCTCGTCAGCGAGGTAGCTGGCCGGCTCCGCGAGGACCTGAGCGCGCTCGATGCGCTGCGTAGCTGTTTCCCGGCCGGAACGGTCAGCGGTGCGCCGAAGGTTCGCGCCATGGAGATCATCGCTGAACTGGAACCAGAACAACGCGGTCCCTATGCGGGAGCCGTCGGCTACGTCGACTTCAGCGGCAACTTGGATACCGCGATTACGCTCCGAACGATCGTGATGCGAGGCCAACGGGCCTTTCTCCAAGCAGGGGCGGGGATCGTCGCTGATAGCGTGCCGGAATTCGAACACAAGGAATGCCATCACAAGATGCGGGCACTGGTGCGCGCCATCGAGCAGGCCGAACGATTGGAAATCGAACAGCGAGGAGGTCGTGCATGATCCTCGTGATCGATAACTACGACTCGTTTACCTTCAACCTGGTTCAGTATCTGGCTGAGTTGGGTGCCGACCTCGTAGTGTTCCGCAACGATGCAGTGACCGTCGAGGAGATCGAGGATCTCGCGCCTGCTGGCATCGTCGTCTCGCCGGGGCCCTGCACACCGCGTGAGGCGGGGATCTCGGTACCGGTCATCCAGCGTTTTCGCGGTCGCGTGCCGATCCTCGGTGTCTGCCTCGGACACCAGGCGATCGGGGCAGCCTACGGAGCGCGCATCGTTCGGGCTCCCCGACTCATGCACGGCAAGACGAGCTGGATCACGCATGACGGGCAGGGAGTGTTCGCTGGCTTGCCGAACCCGTTCCTGGCTACCCGCTATCACTCGCTCATGGTGGAGGAGGAAAGCCTGCCGGAGGACCTGGTGGTCACAGCCCGCAGCGAGGATGGCGTGATCATGGGAGTACGCGATCGGACAGGGCTCGTCGAGGGAGTGCAGTTCCACCCGGAATCGATTCTCACGGCGGTCGGTAAAGAACTGCTCCGCAACTTTCTGCACCAGGTCGACACGCACCAGCGCGAGCTCGTCTCTTCGAAAGGGGGTACCGCATGATCGGATCGGTGCTGCAGAAGGTCGTTGCAGGTCAGATCCTGGACATCGACGAGGCGATGGAGGCGATGAGCGCCATCATGACGGGGGAGGCTACCCCAGCACAGATCGCGGCGCTGGTGACCGCACTCCGCATGCGTGGCGAGCGTGAAACCGAGATCGCTGGCTTCGTCAAAGGGCTGCGAGCCCACATGATCCCGGTGGAACTCCAGCTTGCGCAGCCGGTCATCGATGTCGTGGGGACCGGTGGTGACGGGAACCGGACCTTCAACATCTCCACGGCGACTGCTTTCGTCGTTGCTGGTGCGGGGGTTCCGGTCGCCAAGCATGGCAACCGGGCGATGTCCAGCCGAGCCGGATCGGCTGATGTCCTGGAGGCACTGGGCGTCCGGATCGACCTGAACCCGAGCGCGGTGGCACGCTGTGTCGAGGAGGCAGGGATCGGCTTCATGTTCGCCCAGCGTTTCCATCCCGCGCTGCGGCATGCGGCGCCGGTGCGGCGAGAACTCGGCTTTCGAACGGTCTTCAACGTGCTCGGCCCTCTCGCGAATCCAGCCCGCGTGCGCTACCAGCTTCTCGGAGTCGCGATGCCTGAACTCGTGGAGACGGTGGCGCGGGTTCTCGCCCTGCTGGATGTCGAGCATGCGCTGGTCGTCCACTCGGCGGATGGTTTGGACGAGATCAGCCTCGGCGCGCCGACGACGGTGTACGAGGTCCGGCGCAACGGGACGGTCGAGGTCCGACGTTGGACGCTCGAGCCAGAGTCGCTCGGGCTCGAGCGGGTTCCCAGCGATGCGCTGCGTGGCGGCACTGCCGAAGAGAATGCGCGCATCGTTCGTGCTGTCCTGGAGGGAGCGCGCGGCCCAGCACGCGATGTGGTGTTGCTCAACGCGGCTGCCGCGCTCGTTGCGGCGGATGCGGCGCAGTCGCTCGCCGAGGGATTGGAATTGGCTCGCCACGCGATCGACAGTGGTGCCGCGCTGGACCGCCTGGAGCGGCTGAAGGTGCTCTCCAACGCGCTGGCTGAGGCGGAGGTGCCCTCGTGACACGAACGGGAACCGTCCTCGACCGCATCGTCGAGCGAACGAGTGCGGACCTGGCTGAGCGTCGCCGCCGGGTACCAGAGGGTGCACTCCGGGCACAGGCCCACGAGCAAGCGCCGCCGGTCCCGTTGGTACCGGCCTTGCGCGCTGATCGAGTCAGCGTCATCGCCGAAGTCAAGCGCGGCTCCCCCTCGCGTGGCCTCTTCGCTCCTGAGGCTGATGCTGCTGCAGTCGCGATGGACTATCTCGCGGGTGGGGCCGCTGCTCTCTCGGTGCTGACTGACGAACCCTTTTTCCACGGGAGTCTCGAGGATCTCGCAGTGGTTGCACGGCTGGCGCATGCCAGCCCGGGACCCGTACCGGTTCTGCGCAAGGATTTCCTGCTCGATCCCTATCAGATCGTGGAGGCGCGGGCCCATGGTGCAGACGCCGTCCTCCTGATCGTCGCAGTGCTCGATCGCTGGCAGCTCGCCGAGCTCCTCGGCGTCACCTGGGAATTGGGCATGGAGGCACTCGTCGAAGTGCATGACGAGTCGGAGTTGGCGACCGCAGTGGAAGCCGGTGCCCGGGTCATCGGGATCAACAACCGCGATCTCCGGACCTTCACGGTCGACCTGACGGTCAGCGAGCGGCTGGCGCCGCTCGCTCCGGCCGATCGGGTCGTGGTCGCCGAGAGTGGCATCCATTCAGTCGCTGATGTCGAACGGCTGGCGCGGGCTGGTATCGATGCGATTCTGGTCGGTGAGGCGTTGATGACGGCGCCGGATCGTCGTGCGATCGTGCAGGCACTGGGGAGCGTGGAGGTGGTCCGATGCCGGGGCTCGTGAAACTCTGCGGTATGCGAACGCCGGAGGACGCACGAGCAGCGATCGAGGCCGGCGCGGATCTCATCGGATTGGTCTTCGCGCCGAGCCGGCGTCGGGTTTCGCTCGAAGAGGCTCGCGCCATCTGCCGAACGGTACGGGAGTCGCGGAATCCGCCGCGCATCGTTGGACTCTTCGTCGATGCTCCCGTCGACGAGATCGCGATGATCGCGAGCGCGCTCGAGCTCGATCTCGTCCAGTTCCACGGGAACGAGCCGCCAGAGGTTCTCGCCCGGCTCGGTTGGCCAGCCCTGAAAGCGATGCGGCTGCGGCCAGGCGAAAGCCTGGAGGCAGCCTGCGACCGCATCGCGCCGTACTTCAGTCGAGAACGGAAGCCGCTCGCGATCCTGCTCGATGCCTATCATCCGTCCCTCTTGGGTGGGACCGGCCAGATCGTCGACTGGACGCTGGCAGCCGAACTCGCTGCGCGCTTTCCGATCATCTTGGCTGGCGGATTGCGCCCAGAGACGGTAGCGGAAGCGATCGCGCTCGTCCGGCCGCTGGGTGTGGATGTTTCCAGCGGGATCGAGCGCGACGGGCACAAGGACCCTCAGCTGATGCAGGCGTTCGTCGCGGCAGCGCGCCGCGCGTTCCTGACCCTCGATCGACCGGCGGAGATACGGATCGGAGGAATGCGATGACGACCAGAACCCAGCCAGTACGACAGCTTCCCGACGAGCGTGGGCGCTTTGGGGAATTCGGGGGCATGTATGCGCCAGTGACGCTCCTGCCAGCGATCGAGGAACTGATCGCGGCGTACGAGGATGCCCGCCGTGATCCTGCTTTCCAGGCCGAGTTCGAGCGATTGTTGCGCGACTTCGTCGGCCGCCCCACGCCACTCTATTACGCTGCGAGTCTGACCGAGACGGTGGGAGGTGCCCGCATCTTCCTCAAGCGGGAAGACCTCGCGCACACCGGTGCGCACAAGATCAACAACGCGGTCGGCCAGGGTCTCCTGGCCAAGCGCATGGGGAAGCCGCGCGTGATTGCCGAGACCGGTGCTGGGCAGCATGGAGTTGCGACCGCGACCGTCTGTGCCATGCTCGGTCTCGAGTGCGTCGTGTACATGGGCGAACTCGACGTGCAGCGTCAGTCGCTCAACGTCTTCCGCATGAAGCTGCTGGGGGCAGAAGTCCGACCGGTCAGTTCGGGAAGCCGCACGCTCAAGGACGCGATGAACGAGGCGATCCGCGACTGGGTCACCAACGTGCGGACCACCTATTATCTCGTGGGGTCGGTCGCTGGGATGCACCCGTACCCGATGATCGTGCGCGATTTCCAGTCGGTGATCGGGAAAGAAACGCGCGAGCAGGTTTTGGCCGCAGTGGGACGCTTGCCTGACGCGGTCGTTGCCTGCGTCGGTGGGGGGTCGAACGCGATCGGTATCTTTTCAGCCTTCCTGGAAGACGAGTCGGTCGAACTGCACGGTGCCGAAGCTGCTGGAGAAGGGATCGAGACCGGACGGCATGCGGCCAGCTTGACGGCTGGTCGTGTCGGCGTGCTGCATGGCTCGCGGTCGTTCGTGTTGCAGGACGAGGATGGGCAGATCGTCGAAGCGCACAGTATCGCGGCTGGCCTCGACTATCCGGGGGTGGGGCCGGAGCATGCCTATCTCAAGGTGACGGGTCGCGCGCAGTACCACGCGATCACCGATGCGGAGGCTCTCGCGGCGTTCCAGCTGCTCTGCCGGACAGAGGGAATCATCCCGGCCTTGGAATCGGCTCATGCGATCGCTCTGGCGGTGCGGTTGGCCAAGGAGCGGCCACGCGACCAGGTCATCGTGGTCAATCTCTCCGGACGAGGCGATAAGGATATGCAGACGGTCGCGAGTGCGCTGGGGGTGACACTGTGATGCGACGGACAAGCCGGATCGCTGACGCCTTCGCGGCGTTGCGTGCACGAGGGCAACTGGGGATCATCCCCTATCTCACGATCGGCTATCCGCAGCGGGAGAGTACGCTGGAACTGGTTCCTGCTCTGGTGCATGGCGGAGCGTGCGCAGTGGAACTGGGGATTCCCTTTTCCGATCCGCTGGCGGACGGTGTGACGATCCAGCGGGCGAGCCATGTCGCGCTGGCCAATGGGGTGACGGTGCGCTTCTGCCTGGAGACGGCAGCGCGGCTGCGTGAGCAGGGTGTTGACGTTCCGCTCGTCTTCATGGGATACTTCAATCCACTGCTCCAGTATGGTCTGGAGCGGTTCGTTCATGCGTGTGTCGAGGTCGGCGTCGACGGCGTGATCGTGCCGGATCTTCCACCGAACGAAAGCAACGAACTCCACGCCCTCTGTCGGGCGGCCGGGCGCGACCTGATCTTTATGGTGGCGCCGACGAGCACCGATCGACATCTGCGCGAGGTGGCCGCTCGTGCGAGTGGCTTCGTCTACTGCGTCTCGCTGACCGGCGTGACCGGAGCGCGTGAGCGTCTGCCGGACGATCTGCCAGCCTTCCTGCAGCGCGTGCGAGCAGTGACCGCTCTCCCGCTCGCGCTCGGTTTCGGTATCTCGCGACCGGAGCACGTGAGTCAGGCACGTGGGCTGGTCGATGCGGTCGTCGTCGGGAGTGCGCTGCTCGATCGCCTGGCTGGAGAGCCACCGGAGGGACAGGCTGCCGCGGCGGAGTCGTTCATCGCTTGGTTGCGGCAAGGAGCGGATGCGGTCGCACCAGTCGGGGAGGGGTCGTAAGCGACGATGGTCCAGTGTCGCGGGATCCGGGGGGCGACGACGGTCGAGGCCAACACCGCGGAAGCGATCGTCCAAGCGACCCGCGAGCTCTTGCTCGCGCTCGTCGAGGCCAATGGAGTGGAGCCGGACCAGATCGCGAGCATCATCTTCACGACGACGCGCGACCTCACCGCAACCTTTCCAGCCGTCGCCGCACGCGAACTCGGCTGGATCCATGTTCCGTTGCTCTGCGCCCACGAAATGGACGTTCCCGGTGCGCCGATGGGGGTGGTGCGGGTGTTGATGCATGTCAATACCGAGAAGTCGCCGCGCGAAATCCGGCATGTCTATCTGCGTGGTGCCCGTGTTTTGCGTCCCGAGTTCGGACAAGACCTGACTGTGCTGACCGAAGATCGCCGAGGAATGGGAGGGGCTGAGCAATGATCGTCGTCATGCAGCCAGGTGCGACCCAGGAGCAGATCCAGGCAGTGATCGATCGGGTCGCCGAGTTCGGTTTCCAAACCAAGCTCGCTCCCGGTGCCGAGCGGATGGTGATCGGGGTCGTCGGATCACCGTTGCCGGATACGCTCAAGGAGGCCCTCGAGCGCTTGCCGGGAGTCGAGGAGGTGATCCGTGTCAGCAAGCGCTACAAGCTGGTCAGTCGCGAGTTCTACCCACTGGACACCGTGATCCAGGTGCGCGACGTGACGATCGGCGGAAACGAGGTCGTGGTCATCGCTGGCCCCTGCTCGGTGGAAAATGAGCGACAGATCCTCGAGACGGCTCGAGCAGTCAAGGCGGCGGGCGCCAGCATGCTGCGCGGCGGTGCCTTCAAGCCGCGCACCTCCCCCTACGAGTTCCGCGGGTTAGGTGAGCAAGGACTCAAACTGCTGGCCAAGGCGCGCGAAGAAACTGGGCTCCCGATCGTCACCGAGGTACTCAGTGCCCAGCATGTGGATCTCGTGGCCGAGTACGCCGACGTGCTGCAGATCGGTGCCCGCAACTGCCAGAACTATCTCTTGCTGGAGGCGGTGGGACGAGCCAAGAAGCCGGTTCTCCTCAAGCGCGGAATGGCGGTGCAGATCGAGGAATGGCTCTTGGCTGCTGAATACATCGTCGCGCAGGGGAACGAGCAGGTGCTCCTGTGTGAGCGCGGTATCCGCACCTTCGAGACCTTCACGCGCAACACGCTGGACTTGAACGCGGTTCCAGCAGTGAAGCACCTCAGTCATTTGCCGATCATCGTCGATCCGAGCCACGGCACTGGTCGTTGGTTCATGGTTCCCGCCATGATGTTGGCTGCTGTCGCTGCTGGGGCTGACGGCTTGATCGTCGAGGTGCATCCGAATCCGGACCATGCGCTCTCCGATGGCGCCCAGTCGCTCACTCCGGAGAACTTCGCTGCGGTGATGCCCAAGCTGGCCGCCGTCGCCCGGGCGGTCGGCCGTTCCCTCCGCGGCGTGGCGACTGCCGAGCCCAGTCTCTCGCCGGCCGATTAGGAGGGTGCATGAGCGACGACGCACTCGCTCGGCTCCTGGGTGCCATTCGCTTCGGCGCGGATGGGCTGGTTCCGCTGATCGTGCAGGATGCCACGACCGGTCAGGTCCGCATGGTCGGCTACGCGAATGCCGATGCGGTGCGACGGACAGTCGAGACAGGGCGAGTGCACTTTTGGAGTCGGAGTCGTCAGCGGCTCTGGATGAAGGGCGAGACGTCGGGGCACGTCCTGGAGTTGGTCGAGCTGCGCACTGATTGCGATGGGGACGCCCTTCTCGCGCGGGTCCACCCGCATGGCCCGACGTGCCATACCGGTCGTCCGAGCTGTTTCGATACGGAACCGCTCGTGGGCACGTCCCAGGATCCAGTGAACGCCACGATCCTCGACGAGCTCGCCAGCATCATCGCGGCACGAGCAGTCGAACCACAGCCGGGGTCCTATACCAGCGCCTTGCTCCAGGCCGGAGTCGATCGCATCGCGCGGAAGATCGGCGAGGAAGCGGCTGAGGTGATCGTCGCCGCCAAGAACGGCGAGCCCGAGGCGATCGCCCAGGAAGCAGCCGATCTCCTCTACCATCTCTTAGTCTTGTTGCAGGCGAGTGGTGTTCCTGCTGGAGAGGTCTGGCGGGTCCTGCAGGCGCGCCGAGGCCGTCACTCCTCGTCATAGTAACGCGGCGGGCGAACGACCAGGCGTTGCTGCTCGAGGTCGACCGCGAGGATGACCGAGCGGATGGCGGGAAGGAGGAGTTCGCTTCCATCCGGTCGCTGGACGACATAGACGTCGTTCGCGCCGGTCTCCAAGATCTCGATCACGCGTCCGAGCACGTTTCCTGCTTCGTCCACCACCTGCAACCCGAGGATCTCGAACTGGTAGTACTCGTCCTCACCCAGAGGGGCCGCTTGGCTGCGGTCGATCCGGACAACGACGCCGCGCATGGCCTCCGCTTCGTTGCGCGTCGTGATACCTTCCAGCTGGAGGAAAGCGAGATCACCCTGCACCCGAGCGCGGAGCAGCCGACGCGGTGTCGGCTCCTCGCCCAGGTAGACGTATTCGAGATGCGGAATGCGCTCAGGGAAATGGGTCCAGATCTTCAGTTTCACGGTGCCGCGCACCCCATGCGCACCGAAGATCCGACCGATCGACAGTCGCTCGGGAGACGCTGGACGCTCAACTGGTGGCTGTCGGTTGGGCGTCGATCTGGTCATCGATGGTGAGGCTGGCGTGGACACCTTGCCGCACGGCGGCGATGCCGAGCATCGTGCGGATCGCGCGGGCGATCTTTCCTTCCCGACCGATCACCTTGCCCAGTTGGTCGTGTGGCACTGAGAGACGGAGAATGACCGCGCGGCCGCGACGCCGGGCGCGCACCTGGATGGCGTCCGGATCATCGACCAGCTGGCCCGCGATATAGCGGACGAGCGTCGCGAGCCGGTTCATCGCCAGGTCCGGGTCGATCGGTGGACGCTCGCGGCGCGGCGGACGTTGGAGTGGTCGTTGGCCGTCGCGGCGCTGCACGATTCACGCTCCTCATGCCTCGGGCTGCGCGGTTTCGGCAGTTTCGCGCTTGGCCTCGTTCTGCTGACGCGGTGGAAGGACACCGGCACGAACCAAGAGAGCACGGACCGTATCCGTCGGCTGTGCCCCATGCTCGAGCCACCACCGCGCTCGCTCGACATTCACTTCGAGCGTATACGGATCGGTGCGGGGGTTGTAATACCCGATAACCTCGATGAACCGGCCATCGCGGGGCCAACGTGCCTCGGCCGCGACGATCCGGTAGTGCGGCTGCCTCTTCTTCCCCATGCGGCGTAGGCGCAGCTTGATCATCTTCTGCTCGCTCCACCCTCCGGCTTGTCCGACAGTCCATCGATAGCAACAGCAGGCGATCGGTGCAGACCACCGACCGGCACCAGGCAACTGTAGCAGGCAATGTGGGAAGGCGTCAATCGCTCGAGCCCTGTTGCGCGGTAGTCCTGTCCTGATACCCGGGCAGCGTGCAGACCGAGCACTCGAGAGCGCCTGTCGCGAAGCGTTGCTGCAGAGCGGCGCTGCTCCAACGTGTCGGACGCTCAGGAGTGCAACGAGAGCGAGACACGAGATACCCGCTCTGACTCCGCAACGCTGGTCTCAGTAGAGAAATCGGATGACCGGTGAACGCTGTGGGTTTACGCGAACCAGTCGCTCCCAACCATCCCGCGCCGCGCCGGTCGGCTGGATCGAAGCACAGCGCGCGACCGATTCCGGGCTGACATCTCTGGTAGACCGCCACGGCGGGCGTTTTTCTCTCGTCTCTGCCCGGTTTTAGATCCGGACTGCGGTACCCGAGACGGTGACCATGAGCATGTTGCTCCCGCCCATGTCGATCGTCTCGTAGTCGATATCGACTCCGATCACTGCGTTGGCACCGAGCTGGCGGGCTGCCTCGGCCATCTCCTGGAAGGCGATCTCGCGCGCCTTGCGCAGCTCCTTCTCGTAGGCTCCGGAGCGACCCCCGACGATATCGCGGATACTGGCGAAGATGTCGCGAAAGATGTTCGTTCCCAGGATAGCTTCCCCCGTCACCACGCCCAGATACTCTTTGACCGGTCGTCCCTCGATCGCCGTCGTGGTGGTGATGAGCAGATCGGATGCCATACTGCTCTCCCCCTTCGCGGCCGAACTGTTCATCGGCAACATACTACCACACCGATTGTCTCGGAAATCGCCGGCGGCGCAGGCGTCACGGGACGCGCTCATGAGCGCGTGCCTGCTCCGTGACGTGGGCTCACTCTCTTCCTGCCGTGCGAACTCATCGATGCCAGCCGCACACCGTCGCACCGCAGAACGATCGCCGACCCGGTTCGTGTGGCGAGTCCTCGTCGATCCTCTTACCGAGCGACGCGGGTCGTCATCTGCACAGGCCGTGAGAGCAGCGAACACGGGAGGCGCGATCAGCGATGCACGCCTCCCGTGCCATCCGGCGACGATTCGCTCGAAAGCGCACGGCGAGCGAGAACGCTCTCAGTCGTCAGCTGCCACCTCGTCAAGATACCGGAAGCCCCAATTCTGGTAGGGGCGATCGACTGCTAACGCGCGCTCGAGCATGCGCTCGACGCGGATCGCGTGTTCGCGTGTCCGTTCATCTGGTGCGCGCTCCGGATCGTAGAGCTTGGACATCTGCTTCCAGATGATGCGCCGCTGGATCTCGCTGGTTCCTTCCACGATGCGGAGACTCCGATAGTTGCGGTAGATGCGCTCGAGCGGGTAATCCCGGCAATAGCCGCGCGCACCGAAGAGTTGCACTGCCGTATCGACGACGTGCTGGCACGCTTCCGTGGAGTAGAGCTTGGCCATCGCTGCTTCCTTGGCGGCGAACTCGCCGCGATCGATCTTGCGCGCTGCCTCGTACATGGCCAGGCGAGAGAGCCAGATCGTCGTCGCAGCTTCCGCGAGCTGCCATTGGATGCCCTGAAAGTCAGCCAGCCGCTGACCGAAGGCCTGCCGCCGCTTCACATAGGCCATAGCGAGTTCCCAGGCGCGCTCGGCATAGCCGATCGCGAGCGAGCAGCACTTGACGCGCCCTTCGTCGAGCGTGCGCATGAGCAGCCGGAAGCCCCAACCGAGTTCACCCAACAGGTTTTCTGCTGGAACCTTGCAATCCTCGAAGACGAGGACGCTCTCGTCGATGCCAGCGTTGCCCATCATCTTCTGTCGACGCGCGACCCGCATTCCGGGCGTCCCTTTGGGAACGAGAAACACGCTGATCCCGCCGTGAGCACCCTTGCCGGGATCGGTCGCCGCGGCGACTGTGAAGACATCGCCCCGCTCTGCCCAGGTGATCCAGTACTTGACGCCGTTGAGTACCCAGTAGCCGTCACGCCACTCGGCGCGGGTGGAGATGCCCTGGCCGTCCGACCCGACCTGCGGCTCGCTCATGGCGAAAACGCCGATGATCTCCCCACGTGCAAGGCGGGGCAAGTACTCGCGCTTCAGCTCTTCGCTTCCACCATGCAGGATGGCCAGGCTGCCGATGCCGTTGTTGAGGTCCACCACGTAGCCGATAGCCAGAGGGGCCTTGTGGATCTGCTCCAGGACCATGCACGTTTCGAGCAGGTTGAAGCCGAGACCCCCGTACTCTTTGGGAATCGTCATGCCGAAGTAGCCACGCTTGGCCACATCGGCGATGACCTCCGGGGGAAGGTAGTCTGTCCGCTCGATCTCGTCTTCGAGCGGCATCAGCTCCTCATAGACGTAGCGCTTGGTCTCCTCGACGAACTCGAGAACCTCTGGCCGGACGCCATCCATCACCCATCCCTCCTTTCCGGAGCACGCAGAACGATCAGACTGTCGACTGCCCACGCACCTCGTCCTTCCTCGAGCACGATGAGCGGATTCACTTCCGCGACCTCGATCAGGTCAGCCGCTGCCACGGCGAACCAGCTGAAACGAGCGATGGCCTCGGCCGCCGCACGGCGGTCGCGTGGAGCCAGCCGTCGATGACCAGCCAGCAGGGCTGCGCCCCGCAGTTCGCTGAGCATCCGATCCGCCTCCTCTGGACTGACCGGGGCCTTGCGATAGACGACATCTCGCCAGATCTCCACGAACTCACCGCCGAGACCGACACTCACCACCATGCCGAACGTCGAATCGCGGAGGCATCCGAGGAGAAGCTCCAGCCCGTGCGGAATTTGTCGTTGAACCAGATAGCCGGTGACCTCCAGCGATGGTGTGGCCGCGAGGGTCTCGACCATCCCCTGCCATGCCTCGATCAGCGCCTGGCGATCACTGATACCGAGCCGGACCGCTCCGAGGTCGCTCTTGTGGAGCAAGTTCGGTCCCTGTGCCTTGAGCACGACCGGAAACCCGATCTCGTCGGCTGCCGCGAGTGCTTCCTCCAGGCAGGTCACCCAGCGTTCGCTCGGGATAGGCAAGCCGATACGTGCGAGGATCTGCTTCGCTTCGTACTCGGTCAGCGTCACCGGTTGATCGTGTGCTGACCGCGTGGCACGCTGGTGCCAGCGCTCGATCTCCTGGCGAATCTCCCCGAGGGAGGACGGTGAAGCGAGCGAGTCCGGTGCGCTGGCTCGCCACTGGCTGTAGCGCGCTGCATGAGCGATCGCGCGGTACCCGTATTCGGTTCCTTGCAAAACGGGAACCCCGGCCGCGCGGAGGCGCTGCACTTCCGTGCAATCGAGCCCCGTTGCCTGATTGGTGACCACAGCGAGTGGCTTCGCGGTGCGCTCGCGCAAAGCGAGCATCGCCTCGGCATACAGGTGCGCTTCCTCGGTTTCCCGCACCATGTCGGTTCCCAAGACAATGGTCTCGATGTTCGGGTCTTCGGCGAAGGCGGCCAACGTGGCCGGGTAGACTTCGTCGAAGTTGCCGGAACCCCAGGCGTCCAGCGGATTCTCGAGCTTGACGTACGGAGCCAGAACCGTCCGCAGTCGTTCGGCAGTTTTGGGTGACAAGGGTGGGAACTCGAGGCCGATCCGCTCTCCCCAGTCCGCGATGAGCGCTTTCTCTCCTCCGCTATCGGTCACCACGCCGACGCGGAAGCTCCGTGGCCAGCGCCCAGCGAGCAGAAATTCAGCCGTGTCGTACAGCTCGTCGAGCGTCTCGACCAGGATCACGCCGTATTGGCGCATGATATCGCGGAAGATCGCGTCCGAGCCAGCGATCGCGCCGGTGTGCGCCAGAACCGTCGCGCGGGCCAATTCCGAGCGACCGACCTTGAGCAGGACGATCGGGACAGAACGCGCATGAGCGGCCTGGATCACGTCCAGGAACCGCTCGCCATCGCGCACGACTTCGAGGAAGCCGACGAGAAGACGCACGTGGGGGTCGGACAAGGCGGCCGCGAAGTAATCGGCCGCAGTCAGGACAGCTTCGTTCCCGCTCGAGACCAGGTAGCGAAAGCTGAGTGACCGCGTGTTGTGGGCCAATGACCAAAAGACGGAACCGCTCTGCACGACCGCAGCGACCGGACCGGTCGCCAGGTCGCCTGGCAGGTGATAGCCGGTCAAGGTTGCTCGTGCGTCCGGAGTGACCAACCCGAGACAATTGGGACCACAGACGGCGATGCCGCGGTCGCGGGCGATGGCGGTGATTTCCTGCTGAATCGCCAAGCCTGAGGGACCCGCCTCGGCGAAACCGGAGCCGAGTAGAACCGCAGCCCGCACTCCTCGCTCAGCGAGTGCGCGAAACGCCTGCAGGGTATTTTCCGGTGAGAGGGCGATCACTGCGCAGTCAGGCGTTTCGGGTAGGTCCTCGACTGTGCGGAAGCAGGGGAACCCCTCGACCGCCTCACCACTGGGATGCAGTGCCCACACTGGACCGCGAAAGCCGAAGGTTCGCAAATTGGAGAGGACAGTCCGGGCCATGCGCCGCCGCGGGCTCGCGCCGACGACGACGATGCTGCGCGGTCGCAACAGCGGGGCCAGCATCTCCGATTGCACTGTTCTCTGCTCGTGCATCATGCACCCTCGAACGCCTCGATCTTTTCCCGGACGAAATCGGGCAATGGGCAGGACCGTCGAGACCGGCTGTCGTAGCAAACGAGCACGAGACGACCGTGAGCATGGACGCGCTCGCGCGCTGCGTCGACGACTGCAAAGTGCACCTCGAAACTGGATCGCCCACACTTCGGGATGCGGATCCCGATCGAAACCAGGTCATCGAAGGCGACCGGCGCCCGATAGTCGATCTCGGCATGCGCGAACGCCCAGTCGAACGATCCCTCGTGGATCGTCTTGCCGATCGGGACACCGATTTGCCGAAAGTACTCCATGATCGCCTGCTCGACGTACTCGAAATAGACACTGAAGTAGACGATCCCTTGCATGTCGCAGTCACGGTAGCGCACTCGCCAGGGGTACCAGAAGCGGAACGATTCGAGTTCGGCCTGCATCATCATTTTCCCGTCAGACGCTCGAGCAGCTGATCCTGACCATGTTCGCGTGAACGGATGATCGGGAGCGCGTCACTTCCTTTGACTGGCCGTTACTGGCGTCGTGTTGGCGATCCGATCGATTCGGTGGAACGAAGCTGCTGCTCGAGTAAAGCATAGCGAAACGGTGCTCCCGCTCAATTCGCGCCGCGTATGGTGACAGGAGGGATGCATGTGTCAGGCGTATGAAACCGATCGGCTCTCGAACTCGGCCCATCTCACCAGTAGCGGAAGGCATCTCTCCTCCCTCGTTGTACCCGAGGAAACGCGGTGTATCGACCCCGTAGGCGGAGCCGTTCCGGCCAGCGGTACGCCGGACACCGAAGCCAGGTGGTGTCCGGCGTACCTGCAGCGCTGGACGATGGTGCTAGCGAGCGATCCAGCTATTGAAGCGCTCGACGACCTCGTCGAGGTGATCGGCCCACCACTGATAGTCCGGATAGACCTGGAGCGCCTTGTTCTGTGGCGCACTCGGCAACAGAGCCACGCGTTCTGCGGGCAAGGCTTCGAACGCCCGCTTGTTGGCTGGGCCGTCCGGATAGGCCAGCGCGAAGGCCCGCTGTACCTCCGGACGCAAGGCGAAGTTGATGAAGTCGTGGGCGACATCCACATTCTTGGAGCCGCGCGGGATGACCAGCGAGTCGCTCGAGAGCCGTCCCTGGTTCCACGTGTAACCGAGGACCGTGGAACCTTGCTCGATCAAGAACTGGATGCGGGCGATCCAGGCATCGGTGAGATAGACCTCGCCATCGGTGAGGAGTTGAGCCGGTTGGGCACCTGCCTCCCACCAGACAGTCACGTGTGGCTTGAGGCGGTCGAGTGCACGGAAGGCACGGTCGACATCCGGCGGGTAGAGTTGGTCGATCGGTACGCCGTCGGCCAGGAGGGCTGCCTCGAGCGGTCCCCACTGGATGTACTTCTGGAATGCACGCGGCCCAGGGAAACCTTGCACATCCCAGAAATCGGCCCAGCTCTGGGGCGGCTTGTCCGGGAACTTGTCCTTCCGATAGGCGAGACACGTCGAGTAATAGTAGTAACCGACGCCGTGTTCGAGCACGAGTTCCGGAAAGATATCGGTCGTATCGATCTTGCTGTAGTCGAGTGGCTCCAGCAGGTTGAGGCGACCCATCGGGATGACCGATTCGGTCCCGACATCGACCACGTCCCACTCGACAGTGCCGGACTCGACCATGGTTCGCAGCTTGGCCTCGTCGGTCGTATCTTCGACGATCTGACAGCCGGTGAGACGCGAGAAGGGCTGGTAGATCGTCTTGCGCAGGGCATCCTGCAGAGCGCCGCCCCAGGAGGTGACGACGATACTGCGGCCCTTCCAGCGGTTGGGATCGTCATAGCCAGGAACCGCGAATTCACCCGCCGGCGCCTGGGCAGCAGGCGTCGGTGTCGCGGCTGGGGCCGGAGTCGGTGTCGGAGTGGCCGCCTGCCGGCAGGCAGCGAGCGTGCCGGCTGCCAGGAGGCCACCGAGTAGCTCGCGGCGGCGGAGGCGCTGCTGGCGCGCCAGGAACTGGAGCAGGGCATCGATCCGATCAGCCATGGCACACCTCCTCCTCGTCTGAGCCATGCACAGTGCTCTCAGCGGGTCGGGAAAGGAAGCGCGATGGCATCGCGCACTTTGCCAGGTTCCTGGAAGCGGCTGAGCCGGATTTCTTCGTCGGGAAGGTCGCTCACGCGCTCGTCCACGATCAGTTCGGCCATCTTCATGCCGAGCGCTGGTCCCCACATCATGCCGTGTCCACCTGCGGCCAACACGTAGAAGCCGAAGCGTGGCTCATCGATGATAGGAAGATGGTCCGGCGTGTAATCGATCGAACCGGTCCAGGCGCGCCCGATCGGCAAGCCACGGAGTGCCGGTATCGTCGCTTCCCAGTCGGGCTTGAGTCGCTCGAAATAGTCCCAGTCGAATTCCAGGAGGAAGCGATCGGTCGGGTCCGGCTGTTCCGCCGGGTTGCTCATCCCCAAGAGGACGCCGTGCTCGTCGGGACGCAGGTAATATCCCTTGGCGAGCACGAAGAGCATGGGGAAGTTCGCCGGCAGGTCGGCAGGCCTCGTCGGGAAACTCACGATCTGATGTCGAGCTGCCGAAACTGGCACGTCGATGCCGACCAGTTCGCCGATCCGGCGGGCACCGCGTGGGCCGCCGGCATCGACGACGCGCTCGGCCTCGAAGGTGCCCCGCGTTGTCCTCACGCGGTAGCCGCTGGCCAGCGGCTCGATCTCCTGGACCTCGCACTCCTCGAAGAGCGCGACGCCGGCGCGGAGAACGGCGTGCGTAATGTTGCGTGCCACGATGTGCGGGTAGACGAAGCCGTCGTTCGGTGTGTACGTCGCGCCCAGATAGCGGCTCCAGTCGACGAAGGGAAGGCGCTGAGCGAGCTCGCTCGGCTCGAGCCAGGTATTTTCGACCCCGCAGCGCTGGCGCAAGGTCACGAGTTCCTGAAAGGCTGCTCGTTCTTCCGGTGTCGAGGCGAGCACGTAGTAGCCGACTTCCACGAAGCCGCTTCCGAGTCCCAATTCGCGGCCCAATTCCTGATAGAGCTCGCGCGACCATTTCCCGAGTTTCACGGCGGTTTCTGAACCGCCCTGCTGGCGCACGATCCCAGCCGAGCGCGTGGTGGCACCGAACCCGGCCCAGTAGCGCTCGCAAACGGCGATTCGATGCAGACCGCGCTTCGCGAGAAAATACGCTGTCCACAGTCCGAGGTTTCCACCACCGATGATCAGCACATCGTAGGACGGCATTGCCCGTCGCTCCTTTCACCGCTTTCCTCTCGCTCGACTGCCTGCCTCAGGTCGATGAGTCAGTCGCGTCGTCGCCGAGTTGCGTGAGTACCCAATCGTTGAAACGGCGGATATGCGCTTCGATCGGTGCGAAGACGCCCCCTTCCGCATAGACCCGCGAGCCGACGCCCAGCTGGCACCGCTCGCACATCGCCCAGTCCTGCCGGTTGACGAGATCCCAGAGCTCGACCGCATCGCTGGGATCGAAATCCGGAATGGCCACGAGAGCCGGATCGAACAGCCAGTCGCAGTGCACCAATGTGCGTCCGACGTCGAGCGGCTCCAAGCGATGAATGAGGACGTAGTCCGGATGCAAGTTGACGAAGATGTTGGGTACCAGGACCATGCCATAGTAGGTGCGATCGTCCTCGGGGCGCAGGCCTGGCAAGAGCGGGCGCGTGCGCTTGCCAGTCAGTGTCAGTGTCTCGACCCCCTCAGCGAAGGTGGCCCCGACCCCTTCCTGGTAGGCGTAACCGGCGCGGAAGCTCGGGACGAGCCGACTCAGCTCCGGGTGGACGACGGCACAGTGGTAACACTCCATGAAGTTCTCGACGATGAGCTTCCAGTTGGCTTGCACATCGTAGGTCAGCGTTGCCCCGATGCGGAGCTGGCCGATCCCATACCGATCGAAGATCGCGCGATCTCCCAGTCGCTCGATGATCCGAGGCACGATTTGCGACTCGACCGGCGGAGGGTCGTTCGAGAGGCTGACCCAGATCATCCCTTCCCAGACTGCGAGCGGCACAGGCACGAGCCCATATCGCTCCGGGGAGAACTCGGGCACGTCCCGCATGTTCGGTGCGCCGATCAGGCGTCCATCGAGGGCATAACTCCAGGCATGATAGGGGCACTGGATCACGCGCGATTCCAGACATCCGCGGGACTCGGTGCAGAGTCGCGCTCCGCGATGGCGGCAGACGTTCAGGAAGGCCCGCAACTCGCCATCGTGACCGCGGATGACCAGCAAGGGCTCACCGGCGAGCTGGGTGGTGAGATACTGGCCAGGCTCGGCTAACGACTGGGCGAGCCCGATGCAGGTCCAGAGGCGGCCGAAAATCCGCTCCTGTTCGCGCGCGTAGATCGCCGGATCGACATAGTAGCGGCCCGGCAAAGTAGGGACGAGCGAGATGCTCTCGACCTTCACGACTCACCTCCGCTGCGCGCGATCGATCACGAAGCCGAAACCGACGGATCCATCCTCATCTTTGCCACGACTGGGAGATCTTCCGTCACTACGTATACTGATTGGAACCCCTGCTGGCAATCCACGGAGCGTCGAAAGATTGTCGAAAAGCATCGTACAGATGCACGAGGACGAACAAGGGTATGGCTGAGAAGCGCTTTACCGGCACGCTCGTCAGGCGACAGCCGGCTCGTCCCAGCGAGCGCTCCTCCCCATCGGTGACAGTCCGCACCACTCGTCGTCGCGCGGTGGACCCAGCCCGAGGGAAGCCGGCAATCGAGAGCACGGTACCGGTTCTCGGAAGCACCTCGACCAATCGAGCGGGGGACAGCGTGATGGACCACGCTGTCCCCCGCTGACGGTCGGTTTGGGGAGAGTCGACCGTGCGCTCAGTGCGGGAAGGGGAGATGAATGGCGTCGGTGGCCATCCGACCTTCCGTAAAGCGCCGCAAGCGCACTTCCTCCGGGTCGAGATCGCTCAAGCGCTCCTCCGTGACCAATTCCGCCATCTTCATGCCGAGAGCCGGCCCCCACATGATCCCATGTCCACCGGCGGCGAGCACGTAGAAGCCGAAGCGCGGCTCGTCGATGATGGGAAGCTGATCCGGTGTGTAATCGATCGATCCGGTCCAAGCTCGACCGATCGCCTTCCCTGCCACGCTGGGGATGGTCGCTTCCCACTCCGGCTTGAGCTTCTCGAAGTAGTCCCAGTCGAATTCCAGAAGGTAGCGATCGCTCTGGTCCGGTTGCTCCAAGGGATTCGAAAACCCCAAGAGCACTCCCTGCTCGTCCGGGCGTAGGTAAAAGCCAGAAGCCAGAACGAACATCATCGGAAAGTTCGCCGGCATGTCGGGCGGTCGCTCCGGGAAGGAGATCACCATGTGCCGGGAAGCAGCCACCGGAACATCGATCCCCACGAACTCGGCGATCCGCCGGGCACCGCGTGGGCCGCCAGCATCGATCACCCGTTCCGTCTCGAATACGCCTCGCGACGTCTCGACTCGATAACCACTGGTGAGCGGCTCGATCCCCTGGACCTCGCACTGCTCGAGCAGCTCGACGCCGGCTGCGCGCACGGCCATGACGATGTTGCGAACGATGATCGCTGGCTCGACATAGCCATCGTTGGGCGTGTAAGTCGCACCGGCGAATCGGCTCCTGTCGACATAGGGCAGGCGCCGAGCGAGATCCTCCGGATCCAACCATTCGTTCGGAACGCCGTGAGCAGTTCGCAGTTCTACCAGGCGCTGGAACACCGCTTTTTCCATGGGACTAGAGGCGACGACGTAGTAGCCGACTTCGCGGAAGCCACTGTCCAGCCCGAGTTCCTGGCCCAGCTTTCGGTATAGCTCGCGCGACCATTTCCCGAGTTTCACGGCGGTTTCTGAACCGCCTTGCTGCCGCATGATCCCAGCCGAGCGCACAGTGGCGCCGTACCCGGCCCAATACCGTTCGCAGACCAGGATCCGACGCACCCCTCGCTGGGCCAGGTGGTAGGCGGTCCAGAGACCGAGATTTCCACCGCCGACGATCACGACGTCGTAGCTGCTCATGTGCTCACTCCTTTCCCTGCTGCGCGAGGCACTCTCGTTCACTCGTGCGTCTCGACCGGCTGTTCGCTGAGCAGGGTCCGTTCGACACAGCGGAAGAATGCGTCGATCATCCGGCGATTCACCTCTTCCAGCATGCGCCGGCCGAGACTGCCGAAGAGCCCAGGACTCGAGACCGTGAGCGTGTAGCGGATCGCCGTTCGCTCGCCGTCTTCTCGAAGTTCGGCAACGGCATGAGCAGTCACCGTTTCTCGTGTCAGTGGATCAGTCGCCAGGGCAGTCAGGCGGATCCGCTCTGGGGGAATCAACTCGGTGAGCTCGACGGTGGCATCGAAGGCGAACTGCACGAAGCCAGCCCGAAAGCGCACCGACCCGCGAAACGTGCGCTCTCCGACCTGGACGACGTCGTGGACGCCAGGCAGGCAGCGCGTGGAACGCGGGATATCCAGGAGAAATTGCCACACTCGTTCCCGCGAGGCAGGGAGCAGCGTCTCCGCCCCTGCTGTAACGTCCCCGCCGTGTTCTCCCCGTTCGGACACGCTCGCCTCCCCTCTCGCTCGTCGTCGTTCCGCCTCTGTCGTTCTCCCCTGACGGTTCCGGTCGCTTCATAGCCAGTGTGAGGTGGAGAGAGATGGTCGAGCAATCCCACAGTTGCACGAAGCGGCAGGGATTTCCTGGACGATCGCAACGAACCGTCCGGTATCCTTAACCGTGCAGGCCGGGTGATGCGAGTCACAGGGATGAGCGGTCGAGACCGTCACGGGCTTTCAGTGAGGAATATCGTCGAAGGGCTCAGCGGACGATCGCGTTGGCAGGTGCATTGCGAGGTGCTATGGGCATCACGGTGCGCGAGCTGCTCGAACATCCAGAGTTGAAGACCCGCCTGGTAGCGGGTGAAGCTGGCCTCGACCGGGTGATCACCTGGGCCCATGTTTGCGAACTGGAGGATCCAACGGTCTGGCTGAGTGGTGGTGAACTCGTCATGACCGTCGGGATCGGTATACCCCGGGATGAGGCTGGGCAAGTCGCGTACATCGAGCGTCTCGCTCGGGCTCGTCTGAGCGGGCTCATGATCTGCGAGGGGATGCGGGCCCCAGCCCTGTCGGATGCCATGCTGGAGACGGCTGATCGCCTTGCCGTACCGGTTCTGCTCGCGGCCTACGATGTGCCATTTGTCGCCGTCTCTCGGGTGGTGGCTGACGCCAATCTGGGCGACGAACATGAGCGCCTGCGTCGCACCGTGCAGATCTATGAGGTCGCGCGGCTCGTCGTGCACGGGACAGCCGAGGACGCGGAACTGCGGGGACGCTTGGAGCGGATCCTGGCTGCCCGACTCATCGTCCTCGACCTCGTACTCGGCCAGGAACTCCTGCCAGTGGCGGTTCCCGAGCCGGAGTTCCTGCGGGCGGTGCGGCGCGCCGTGGAGCGCTATCCGGAAGGGCAGCTCCCCGCCGTGGTGCAGTTGCCCGAGCTCGCCAGTGGGGCTATCGCGTTGCCCGTTCCGACACGTGGTCGAACGTTCCTAGTCGTTGTGCCGAAGGATCGGCGACGCGGTCACGATGTCGTCGTCCTCCGGCATGTGGCGACGGTCGTTGCGCTCGCGTTGGAACGCAAGGCGGTCGAAAGGGAGCGGCAGCGACGCCTGGCGGGTGAGCTGCTCGCTCAGCTCGTCGACCAGCGCCTGAACCCGGACCTCGCTCATGAGCTCTTGCTCCGCGAGCATGGCTTTCCCGAACCACCGTATGCGATCGCTGCCGTGCCAGAACTCGCTGTGACGCTCGAGGAGCTGCACACCATGCTCGAGGGACAGTTCGTTCCCCACGCCGTCATCCGGCGGGATGGTTACTTTCTCGTGCTGCTACCCGACTCGTCGGATGCGCTCGAGGTGATGCGGGCGCTCGCGACCGATCGGGCGATCGGGTGGAGCGATCCGATCCGCTCGCTCAGCCGGATACCAGTGGCTGTGGTCGAGGCTCGCTGGGCAGCGCATGTGCAGGAGCGCGGCCTGCAGCGGTATGCAGCGGTGCGTGGCGGTGCGCTCGGCTGGCCCCTTTCGCTCGAAGCAGCTCAGGAACTGGTCGCGCGGGTGGTGGCTCCCGTGCAAGCGTACGACGCCACCCACGGCACGGCACTCCTGCCATCGTTGCGCACCTTCCTCGCCTGCAACGGATCGTGGAGCGAGACGGCCCGTCGGCTGAGCATCCATCGCCAGACACTGCTCTATCGCTTGCGACGGGTGGAAATGCTGACGGGATTGCGCGTCGACCGGTTGGATGATCTGGCGACCCTCTGGCTCGCGATGCGAGCGGCTCAGATTTTGGGTGCTGATGCCAGTAACTCAGCCCCACAGGGATCGGTGGTCGACTAGTGGAAAGGCACGGTTGTGGAGGCGAGAACGGGCCGGTGTCGATGATGGGCGAAGCGGGGTCGCAGCTGGTGGCGTGTTGTGCTTCATCTGGCTCCCACGGACACGAGCAGAACCGTGGCCGGCTGGGCGAGCCACGAGGTCGAGCGGGTGGTGGACAGGCTACGCAGACGTGTGATGGTTGACCGGCCAACGACCGGTCACCGTCGTCTCACGGAAGCCCTTGCGTCGATGCCGTCGGCTCTCTGTACGCATGGGGGTGCGCACTGCCGCTCAGAAGAACGAGCGGTTATACTTACAAGGAGTGACGCCGGAGTGGCGGAACGGCAGACGCGGCGGTCTCAAAAACCGCTGGGGGTAACCCCGTGTGGGTTCGAGTCCCACCTCCGGCACCGCACCAGGACAGGCAAATCGTGGGGTACAGTGGGGTACGCTAGTGTAACTGGGGTACGCCAGCGTAACACCCCGTGAAGACCAAAACACCCCCGCCGGCGACCTGGCCAGCGGGGGTGTCTGATCGGCTACACTAGGGTTCGCCGGGTCAGCCCCATCCTGACCTGGCCAGGTCCCGGCGCTCTTGCCCAGCGGCCGGAGACTGCGCCCACCAGTCCCGACGACGAACTGCATCGTCCCATGCCGAGGATCGGGGTGGCCGTCGGCGTCGAGCGGCTGAAAACGCTCGTAGTCATGGTCGTGCCCGCTGAGGACGATGTCGACGCCGGACCGGACCAAGAGGCTCCAAATCGGCTGCATCGACTCGAAGCTCCCGTGCTCACCCGAACTCCAGCGCGGATGGTGCCAGTACGCAAGCGTGCACCGTGCTGGATGGGTAGTGAGGTCCGCTTTCAGCCACTGATACTGTGGCGACCTCTCGTCGCATCCACCGACCGGCTTGCAATTCGAGTTCAGGACGATGATGTGCCATTCCCCCCAGGTCGTAGGAGTACCACCCCTGGCCGGGAAGGCCTGCCCGCGCGCCGAAGTACTCGAAGTACGGCCCAGCATCGCGCGAGCCGTATTCATGATTGCCGACCGCCGGGCGCAGGCGATCCTTCAGCGGACCATAAAGTGGATCGAAGCAGCGAGCGAACTCCTCCGGTGTCCCGCGCTCGTAGACGACGTCGCCGAGCAAGGCGATGATCCCTGGTTGCTGCGCCAGGAATGCGGCGATCTCGTCGTCCTGTTTCGATCGGCACGTCGCTGCATCTCCCACTGCCCACAGGATGACTGGTCGAGCTGGCGTCGCAGAGGTGGTTGTGATCGCTTCGGTCGCGTGCGGCGTGATTGTGGCCGCATGGCTGGTGGTGCAGGCGGCCAGGAAGACCAGCGCGATGATCGAACACCGGAGACGAGACATCAGGCGCACCATGGTTGGTTCTCAGCCTGCGATCGGCTGGGTGTCGAGCAGGACGTCGTCGAAGCGGACATCGAAGGTACGGCCTGTCCTGTTCTCTCCCAGTTGGAAGCCTCCGATCGGGTCCGTTCCGAGATTGCCACTGATGGAAGCGATCTGCATGCCATCGTACCAGAGTTCGACTGTCCCGCTGGTACTCACGACGACGTGCAGGAGCAGCGTGTGCCAGGTACCTGGTGAGACAGCGACAGTCGTCGTCGTACTCTGCCCGGCAATGTCGTTCCGGAAGCCGAGCTTACCGGTACTCGAGATGAAGACGCCACCGAGCGAGGTGCCTGTCGGGGTGCGCAGCTTCAGGAGATAGACTGTATTGGCACCTTGCGTGGCGACGAAGAAGCGCACGCGAACGTGGAGATCGCTCGCTGAGTTCGGAAGCGCAGTGATGGCGTAGGCGGGTGTGCCGCTGGTGGAAAGGGCTTGGGCAGCATATGTCCCCGCATACGGATCGGTCGTCGTGAGCGTGAGTCCGCTCACGGTGGTCCAGGCGTTCAGGGTGCCGGACTCGAAATCGTCGGCGAAGAGCACGAAGCGACCGGTCGTTACCGAAACAGGATCGCTCTGGGCTGAGGCGTTGCCGGCCCGGTCGCGCGCAGCCACGGTATACGAATAGGTCGTGTTCGGTTGCACAGAGCTATCGACGTAACTCGTGGTGTCGCCGACCGAGGTGAGTAGCGTTCCGTCGCGGTAGATCTCGTAGCTGGCGATTCCATTCGCGTCGCTCACGCGTTGCCACGTGATCGTGACTTGTCCGTTACCGGGCGTCGCGCCGACGCCAGTCGGAGCTGGGGGAGGCGTCACGTCGATCGTCCACGCCCAGCTTGCCGGTGTGGGATCGACATTGCCGGATGCATTCACTGCGGTAACAGTGAAGGTGTGCGCACCTTCACTGAGGTTGGTGAGCGTGAGCGGGCTCGTGCACGGAGCGGGTGCCGCTCCGTCCAGCTGGCATTGGAAGGTGGCGCTCGGATCGTCGGAATGGAAGGCGAAGGACGCCTGGGTGCTGTTGGTGAGGAGCGGCGGTGTTTCGGTGAGCACGGTTTCGGGGGCAGTGGACGTCGCGGTGACTTCCCAGTTGAAGGTTGCCGGTGTGGGATCGGTGTTGCCAGCGAGATCGGTTGCGGTGACGCTGAAGGTGTGCGTGCCGACCGCTAATCCTGTGTAAGTCACCGGGCTCGTGCAGGGTTGTGCGGGAGCGCCGTCCAGGCTGCAGCGGAAGGTGGCGAGTTCGTTCGCTGTGAACGAGAAGGTCGCTGAGGTCTGGTCGGTCGTGCTCGGGGGTGCGCTGGTGATCGTCGTCTCGGGGGGAGTTGAGTCGGGTGGCGCATCGATCGCTGCTGTGTCAGCGACGACCTCGTCGAAGCGGACATCGAAGATGCGACCGGTGCTGTTCTCGCCGAGCTGGATAGCCGTCGCCTGGTTGGCTCCGAAGTTCTGGAAGCTCTGGTGAATGCGTATCCCGTCGTACCAAACTTCAACGAAACCATCGGGTCCAGTGCGCACGTGCGTTTCGAGCGTATGCCACGCCCCGGTGGTGACGAGAGTCGTGGTCGACAGCGCTTGTCCAGCGATGTCGTTGCGAATAGCGAGGCGACCAGTACTGGTCAGGTAGACGCCGCCGAGCGAGGTTTTGTCGCTTCGCCACTTGACCAGATAGACAGGATTGTTTCCTTGGCTGACGAGCTGGAAGCGGATGCGGTAAGAAAACTCGCTGACAGGACGAGCGAGATTTCCCAATGCGTAGGCGGGTGTGCCGCTGGTGGAAAGGGCTTGGGCAGCATATGTGCCCGAGTAGGGTGCGTCGGTCGTGATCGTGAGGCCGCTGACGCTGGACCAGCGCACAAGCGAACCGCTCTCGAAGTCGTCCTCGAACAGGCGCAGGCTGGGCGTCGTCACCGTCGCTGGCACCGAATCGCTGGAGACGTTTCCAGCGTTGTCGCGGGCGCGGATGGTGTACTGGTAGGTCGTCGCTGGCTGTACGGTCGAGTCGGTGACGCTCGTGACGGGTCCCAGCTGCACGAGCAGGGTACCATCGCGGTAGACATCGTAGCCGGCGATCCCGCTCGCGTCGGTCACGCTCGTCCAGGAGAGACTCACCTGTGTGCTGCTCAGCGCGCTCGCCGTGACGCTGCCCGGCGCGGGTGGCGCGGTCGTGTCGATGGTCCAGGACCAACTCGCCGGAGTGGGATCGGGAACACCTTCGCCGTCGATCGCGCGCACGGAGAAGGTATGCAGTCCCTCGGTGAGGTCGCTGAGCGTCCACGGGCTCGCGCAGGGCACGGCAGGGGTGGCATCGAGTTGGCACTCGAAGCTGGCCGCAGTATCGCTCGAGCTGAAGGTGAACGTCGCGGTGGTCTGATTGGTGAGTGCCGGTGGAGTGGTCAAGAGAGTTGTCTCCGGGGCGATCGGTGCAGTGATCTCCCACGCGAAGCTGGCCGGCGTCGGATCGGCGTTGCCGGCTCGATCGACCGCAAAAACGCTGAAGGTGTGCGGCCCAGTCGCGAGGTTGCTGAACGTGACGGGGCTCGAGCAGGTTTGCCAATCGGCACCGTCCAGGCTGCATTGGAACGTTGCTGGCTCGCTGGCAGTGAAGGAGAACGTTGCCGTGGTCTCCGCGGTCGATAGCGGTGGCGTGCTCGTCAAGGTCGTGTCAGGGGGCGTCGTGTCCGGTGGCGGAGCAGCCGGAGGCGTGACGAGTACGTCATCGAAGCGGACGTCGAATGTACGCTTGGTTTTGTGTTCGCCGATCTGGATCTGACCGACACTGCTGGAGCCGAAGCTCTGTGCCGAGCTGATGAGCTGATTGCTGTCGTACCAAAGTTCGACACGACCACCCGAGCCGGTGACGAGGCGAAGACGCAGCTGGTGCCAAGCGTTCATGCTGACGGAAGCGGTGGTGGTGATGGTCGTGCCTGTCACCTCGTTCCGGAAGGCGAGAAGGCCATCGGCAGCGATCTGAACGAAGCCGAGACCGCCGCCGGTTGGCTTGAGGAGGCGTACCAGCGTGACTTGATCATTCGTGCCACGCGCTGCGAGATAGAACCAGGTTTCGACTGTGACATCCGTTTGCGCCGACGGCAACAGAGTTCTGGCATAGGCGACAGTCCCTCTCGTCGAGAGGGCGCGCGCGGCATACTGCCCGGTATGCGGTTGCAACGTCGTGATCGTGAGACCACTCACTGCGCTCCAGCGACTGAGCGTGCCGCTTTCGAAGTCGTCGGCGAAGAGCGTGGTACTCGTCGAAATCGTTACCGGTGCGCTCGCCGTGGAACGATTCCCGACTGCATCGAGCGCGACAACCTGGTAGGAGTACGTCTGGTCAGGTTGTGGGGTGTTGTCCAAGAACGTGCGTGTGGTACCCGGAACGATCCCGATCACCGCACCATCCCGCAAGATCTCGTACGATGTGACGGCATAGTCATCCGTTGCAGCGTCCCAGGAGAGCGCCACCTGCTGGCTGGAGACCAGGGTCGCGCGAAGGCCAGTCGGTGCACTCGGCGCCATGGTGTCGTTGGGACCATGGCATGCGACGGTGGTGCTGTCGCGTACCTGCCCAGCGAGATCGACGAAGGCAAGATCAGCCCGGTCGGAGAAGAGCGAAGCAGTTAGGACACCGTACGCGGAGGGTGGCTGATCGAATCCTGCAGCGACGCGCGAGTCGCTCCGGGCGAAAGCACGGATGCCATGCCCGCCGGTACCGATCACCAGCTGGACGATCCCGTTGGGGTGCGGTTGGCCGTCCCGGTCGAGCGGCATCCAGCGCTGATAGTTATGGTCGTGCCCGACGAGCACGAGTTCGACACCGAACTGAAAGAGGAGTTCCCAAATCGGTTGGAGAGCAGGAGTATCTCCCTGTGGGCCGATACTGAAACGCGGATGATGAAAGAAGGCGATGGTACAGGCATCGCGGTGTGCTTGCAGGTCACGGAGCAGCCATTCGTACTGCGGTGTCCCCGGTCCGTATTGGCCGAACTGGCTGTTGGAGTTGAGGGCGATGATGTGCCATCCTCCCGCATCGAGGCTGTAAAAATCCGGCGGTGACTGCCAGTAGCGGACATAGCCTTCAGCGACTCTACCCTCGTACTCGTGATTGCCGACGATCGGGTTGGTGATCGAGCGGTAGGCCGAGAAAAGCTGTCCGTTCAGGCCGTAGTAATTGACGAACTCGGTGTAACTCCCCTTCTCATAGAGATCGCCGAGATACAGGAAGAGATTGGGCGATTGCGTGCCGATCAGTTGGGCCACTTGCGCCGAGTACGTTCCGTCGTCACCCCCATCCCCGACGGCGACGACGCGGAAGGGTTGCCCAGCGGGCGGAGTTGTCCCGCTCGTCGGTTGGAAGCCAGTAGGGATGGGTGGCGGACTGCTCATGCCGTTTTGAAAGAACAGCGTGATACTCGTCGGTGCGCTGGTGAAGCCGTCGCTCATCAGTGCGGAAGCGGAGAGGGTATGCTGGCCGTCCGCCCACTGCCGGGTCGGAAGACGGAAGGTATAGGGAGAGAAGAACTCGGTGAGCAGATACGTGCCATCCAACGAGTAGATCAGGCGTTGCACGCGAGGTGCTGCCCCACTGGTCGTCACGCTGGCGGTGACCGTGATGTCGCCGGAAACGAACGCGCCGCTCACCGGTTGAGTCAGACAGACCGTGACGAGGTACGTGCCGGTGGAAGGGCCACTCGTCGCGCAGCTCGCTGCTGCCGCAGGCTGTGGTCGTGCTCCGAACAGACCAGTGACGAGCGCGCAAGCGAGGAGAAGAGGCAGGAGGCGACGGACTCGTCGCATCGAACGGATATGGAGCGACTGCTCGCGGCCATCGTTCATGTGGGAAATCCCTCTCGCCAGCCAGTCGATGTGACATCAGCTCCTCGCGCAGGTGCGCGGGTAGACTGGCCGCACCTGGCTGTGCTCCACTCAGTATGCGGAGACATCATCGCCAAGTGGTTGGTCAGCCGGTGGCTAAAAAGCTCTCACCGAGTGTTCAGTCGACAGAATGCGAGGATCTGCCGGCATGGCGACGAGAAGGGCCTGCGGGTCGCTCATCGATAGCCGACCAGGGCGAGGGTGCTATCGTGCTCAGCGCATGCTTTCCACGGCACGCAGGATCGCGGCGGCGAAGTCGTCCGGGCTGACGCCTGGCGATTGCAAGCCGAGTGCGCGATAGACGTCCCGAACTCGGGCCGTGAGCTCCTCGCGGCGCAGGGCGAGACCGCGGACAGCCTGTTCGATGGCTGCCAACCCCAGTGCCGGTAGGAGCGTGAAGTCACCGCTGATGCTGATATCGTCGATGCGGCCCCGGTGCGTCCGCACGATCACGCGGATGAGGCCGCCAGGTACCTTGAGTGCTGCCTCGTGCAAGTGCACATCGGCATGGATCTTGATTCCCGATTGGCGGAGCCCACCCTTTTGGTACAACCACTCTTCGGAAGCGAACCGCTCGTCGAGTTCAGCGGCCATCGCTTCTTCTTCCGGGGTCAGCGTGCCGAACTCGATTTCCGCCCCGAGTGCCGCCGCACAGCATTCCAGATAGGTCTCTACGACAGCGTCGCGATCTGGGAGCGTTCCGAGTTCGCGATGCATGGTGGTCATGTACTCCTCGAGACTCTCGAACACCTTGTCGCGCATCTTCTCCGAGGCGACCTTGAGCACGCGCGCCATCTGCCGTGTGTCGAAATCGAGCATCAGGCTGCCGACGAGAATCTCGGCTTCCCCGATGCTCGCGGCACCCGTTCCGCCGATCTTCCGCCCCCGTACGTGGACATCGTTGATCGGTCGCCACGTCGCTTCGATTCCCCAACGACGGTAGGTTTCGACTAAGGGGCGGACGTACCAGGCGAAACGCTCCTCCAGGCGAAGCGGCACCAGCTCGCGCGGAAAGATCCACTGGGTGAAAACCTGGTGCTGATCCAGATACACAGCCCCCCCACCCACCTCGCGGCGGATGACCGGGAGGCCCACGCTCCGGCAGTAGTCGAGATCCACCTCGCGCTCAGCATCCTGATGGAAGCCGATCGACACATAGGGGGTGGTCGGTGAGACGAGCAGGATGGTCGGTAGCGTGTCGGATCGGAAGGTGTACCCGACGGCGTGGTAGACACTCTGGGAGCGGATTGGGTCGACCAGACCGAGATCGACGACGCGGACACGCATCGTTTCCCCCTTCCAGTCACTCGGCACAGCGGAAGCAGTTGAGATCCAACGCATCGATCCGCGCACGATAGCGGGTGAACGCCTCCTCGCCGGTGACGAGTTCAGCGAGTTCCTCAGGGGCGAGCGGGCGGACTCGCACGAGCCAGCCTTCACCGTAGGGGTCGCGGTTGGCGATCAGGATGTCGCGCTCGAAGGCTGCCTGGTTCGTCTCGACGAGTTCGCAGCGGAAGGGGGCCGGGAAGGGGCCGACCCATTTCCCGCTCTCGATCGTGGCCAGCGCACGCCCGCGCTCGACGATGGTGCCGGGTCGGCGGAAGCGAATGGCCACCAGTTTGCCTGCTCGCGTCTGGGCTGGATCGGTCATTCCGAGCGTAGCCAATTCTCCCTCTCGGCGCACCCAGACGTCGCGCTCGACATCGTAGAGCAGGTCGAGCGGGATGACGCAGCCGCGATAGACGCGAGTCGTTTCGGCAAAGCTCACGAGCAGGAAATCCCTTCCTGTTCCAAGACCTTCCGGTAGGCTTCGACGGCCTCCGGACCGGTTACCAAGAGTTTCGACTCGTTTTCCCAGTCATCCGGCCGCAGGCGGGCGAACCATCCGGCCCCGTACGGGTCCTGATTGAGGAGTTTGGGATCAGCGATCGCTGCGTCGTTGACCGCCACGATCTCGCCGGAAATCGGTGAGGTCACTGGGCCGACCCACTTCCCGCTCTCTAAGGTTCCGGCACTCTTGCCGCGCTGGACCTTGCGCCCCACGCCACGTGGTGTCACGCTGATGATCGTCTTGGCGAGATGTTGCGCGACGTCGGTAATGCCGATCGTCACTGTCCCATCCGGCTCGGGGCGGGCCCACACATGCTTTTCCGGCCAGTAATACCGATCCTCTGGGATCGAGCAGCCGTGTACCTCAGCCATCTCTCACCTCACCTTCCGTTTCATGTTCCCCGCGGATATGGTGGAGGAGTAGGTCGAACAACACCAGGCGAATCTCGTAGGCGTACTCGTCCAGGAAGCCTGGATCGCGCCGTGCCTTGCGCAGTGGTTGATCCCAACTCGCACCGCACAGCGGACAGCGCACCGTCGCGATGGCGTACCCCGAGCGCTCGTGCCAGCTGAAGGCGAGTCGGTCGGCGTGCGCCTCCGCCAGGTGCACGTGAATTGTCGGCCGGTCACCCGCGAAATCGCAATACGGACAGCGCATGCTCACGACTGCGTGCTCCGTACCAGTTCCAACCACGCGCCGACCTGGTCCAGAGTGCATCGGATCAGTGTGTCCAGCCAGTCCCGGAGTGCATTCCCCAGCGCCGTGAGCCTGGCTGCTTCGCGCTCCAGCTCCAGCGCCACGAGTCCCGCCTGCGCGAGTTCGCCCAGGCGCACGTGGAGCGCGATCCGCTCGAGCATGAGCTCCGCAGCGAGTTCTGCCAGCCCGGTGGCTTCCTCGACCGACAAGTGACGCAGCAGGGCCAAGTTCATGGGGTCGCTCGCTGCACGCAGTGCCTGGAGCACGAGTGCTTCGCTGGCATCCTGGAGAAGGTGCGGTTGTTCGGTGAGCTGATCCAGCCAACCGACGAAGGCACGCTCCCCTTCCAGCCGGTCGAGCCGATCCAGCGCCCGCGCCAGGACACGAAAGCGCTGTGCGAATGCACTGGCCAGCTGGTCAGGGCACCCTGCACTCACGAGCGTTCCTCCGTAGCGGCGAACACCGGTGCTTCCTCGAAGCCAACCGCGCTGGCCACGAGCCGGGCGATGTCGGTGACGACCAGCCGCCCTTCGTAGCCCGTTGTCTTGACGGCGTCACTGTACATAGCCATGTCCTTCGGGCAGGCGACGACGAAGTAGCGGAGATCCTCACCGAGCTGCACTGCTTCGCGGATCCGCTGCTCGCTCGGTCGCTCCTCGCCGTCGCTGGCCATCCAGATTTGGCCACCACCCGCGCCACAGCAGTACGTGTTTTCCCCGTGTCGTGGCATCTCGCGGAGTTCTGCCCCGAGTGCCCGCAAGATCCGGCGGGGTGCTGCTGTGATCCGGTTGTAGCGGCCGAGATAACAGGGGTCGTGGTACGTGACTGCCGCCGCGAGTGGCTGCCGGACGGTCAATCGCCCATCTTCCAGGAGCTGTGCGAGGACTTCCGTGTAGTGATAGACCGGTACGGAGAAACCGAAGGCAGCGTACTCGTTCTTGAGCGCGTTGTAGCTGTGCGGGTCCGTGGTGACGATCGCTCGGAACTGCGCTTTCTCGAACGCGCGCAAATTCTGCTCGACGAGCAGCTCGAACAGCCCTTCTTCGCCGACGCGACGCACGTCGTTCCCGGCATTGCGCTCGTCCTCGTACAGGAGGCCGAAGTCCAGGCCGGCCGTGTGGAAGAGCCACGCCACTGTCTTGGTGTTCTCCTGCATCCGTGGATCGAAGGAAGCGAAATCACCGACGAACCACAGGTATTCGACCGGCTCCTTGCGCGCGTCCTTGATGGTGAAGGGAAGTTCTTTGGCCCAGCGAGCGCGTTGGCGTGCTGGTTTCCCGAACGAGTTGCCATAGCGTCCGAGACTCTCCAGTGCTGCTTGCAGGTTGGGATCGAGCGGATCTCCCTGGTTGACGAGGGCACGCCGGATATCGATGAGATCGAGCATCGGGCGGTTGCCGACCGGACAGATCCGGACACACGCTGCGCAGGTCGTACAAGCCCAGACCGCTTCCTTGGAGGTAGCGATCTCGAGTAAGGGCGGCGAACTCGTCCCACCAGCGAAGGCACGCAAATTCCGGTTCAGATAATAGCGCTTGTTGATTTCCAGTGCGGCAGGACTGAGTGCGCGCCCGGTGCCATGTGCCGGGCAGACGTCCTGGCAGCGGTTGCACATGATGCAGGCGTAAGCATCGAGGATTTGGAACCAGCGCAACTGTTCCAGCCGTTCGCTGCCCAGCTGGCCGTCGCGGGCGACCGGTGGCTCGAGCTGCCCCAGAGGACGCTCCTCGCGCAAGATCAGGTTGAGCGGAGCCATGAACAGGTGGATGTGCTTCGAGTAGGGGAAATAGGGCAGAAAAGCCAAGATCAGTCCGAGTGCGAGCCACCAGGTCACGTGGCTGGCCAGGGCGAGCGTCTCGACTTCCCACCCGGTGAAGAGTCGAGCGACCAGACTGGCGGTCGGCTGGCTCCAGTCAGAGTGCCCGCTTTCGGCGATGCGCACAGCTTGCCCGACCCAGCGTGAGCCCACGTGCAAGAGGATGAATCCACCCACGATTGCCGAATCGCGCGCGATCCCGAATCGAACGCTCGGGAGGAGCAGAACACGCTCGTTGAAGCGGAAAGGTCGCAGGCCGAAGCGGCGGAACAAGAGCCCGATCATGCCGACGAGCGCTGCCACGCTCAAGAGATCGGCGACGAGATTGTAGGCTCCGGCGATGCCGCCCCGATGCAGGGTCGTGAAGCCGGTGAATCCCTCGAGGATATCGAGGATATTGACCAGGCCGTAGAAGACGAAAGCGAAGAAAATCCCGGCATGCAGCAAGCTCACCCACGGACGCGCTCGGAAGATCGGCCGTTGCAGCAGGATGTCGAGACTGACCGGGACAACGCGCCGCACGAAGAGCGACCAGCGTGGCCGACCCTGTCCGCGTCCGATGGCCCGCACGAGGCGTGAGACACCGTGCGCGGTGAGCAGGAGCGAGACGAGAGCCAGGAGAAGGAACGCGATCCGTTCCGGTGTGCTGAGCACGGGATCAACCCTCCAGTCGCTCCAGCAGCGCCTCGGCGACCTCGAAGAGGTCGGCGACTGCTCCATAGTCGGCGACGGTGAAAATCGGCGCCTTGGGATCCTTGTTGATGGCAATGATCAGCTCGGCATCCTTCATGCCTTCCAGATGCTCGGGTGCGCCGCTGATCCCGAGCGCGACGTAGAGCTTCGGCTTGACCTTTAGGCCAGATTTGCCGACTTGTCGCGAGCGCGGCAGCCAGCCGGCATCGACCAGCGGGCGGGAGGCTGCCAGCACGGCGCCGAGCGCCTGAGCGAGCTGTTCGGCCAGCTCGAGGTTGTCCTTGCTCTCGATTCCGCGGCCCACCGCTACGATCTTTTCGGCTCGCGTGATGTCGACGTCGGCTGCTTCCGGTCGTTCCAGCGCGATGACGCGGCTACGCAGTTGCTCGAGTTCAGCCGGTGCCGGCACTTGCTCGATCGTTCCTGGCGGACCCGGTGATGCGGCGTCCTGCGAGAAGGCTCCGGCGAGCGCGCCGATGATCGCCGGTTCGTCGCCCAACGCCACATCCGCCAGGATCTTGCCGCCGAAAAGCTGGGCGGTGGCGATCCACTGTCCGTCGCGTGACTCCAGTGCCCGGCAATAACTGACCAGCGGCCAGCCGAGACGAGCCGCCACCCAGGCAGCGATGTCCATCCCGAGCGACGTGTTCGGCACGAGAGTCAGCTTCGGTGGAGCGTCGGCCAGCAATGCAGCGAGTGCCCGCGCTGCGGCCTCCGGTGCGAGATAGCGGAGGGAAGGGTGGTCGAGGATCGTCACCCGGTCGGCTGGCAGGCGCTCGGAAAGCTGCCTGACCTCCGACCCCAGCAAGACTGCGTCGACCATCGCGCCGTCCTCGTCCGCCATGCGGCGCGCGACGCCGAGCAGTTCGTAGGTCACATCGGTCGGTTCACCGTCGAGGTGTTCGACGAGCACGGCGATCCGCTGGGCCATCGTCCTCCTCCTCGCTCACAGCAGTCCGCGGGCGCGCAACAGCTCGATCATTCGCTCGGCGATCTCCGCTGCGCTTCCGGTCAGGAGCTCAGCTTGGCTGGCTTCCTCAGGTAGACGCAGGCGCTCGACCGCGACACTCGGTTGGGTGGGGAGTTCGACTTCGATCTCCTCGATCGTCGCCTCGCGCATCACCTGCCGGACGCGGCTGACCGGGACGTAGCGTGGCGCCTGGCGAGCCGCTTGAATACCGAGGATGGCGGGGGGTTCTAGTTCGAGCAGCAGGGTCATTCCGCCCCAGAGTTCCTTACGGGCCCTGAGACGGCCATCACTGAACTCAGTGCCGATCACCACGCTGGCGTGTGGCCAACCGAGCAGTGCGGCGAGTGTCGGTGCGAGTTGCCCATCCAGATCGTCCGGTGCCTGCACACCGGTCAGCACGAGGCGCGGCGCCAGATTGCGTAGGATCGGTGCCAGGATCTCGGCTGTCGCACGGTTACTCAGCCAGGTCTCTTCGAAATCACCGACCAGCTTGATCGCGCGCTTGGCCCCCTTGGCGAGCGCCGTGTACAGGGCTTGATCGAGTTCCCCAGTGGTATCGATACCGACGGCGATCACCTCGTCGCCGCTGGCTTCGGCCAGCAGCAACGCCTCTTCCAGCGCGTGGTCGTCGTACTCGTTCAACACGTAGGTTACGGTGTCGCGGTCGAGTTCGTTCCCCGAGGGGGCGATAGCGAGTTCCTCGACCACATCCGGCACTTGCTCCAGGATCACCGCGATCGTCATGCTGTTGCCTCCCCGATCATCCCCATCGCCTCGGCCAGAAGCTCAGCGATATCGCGGACACGCAAGCGTCCCTCGTTTCCGGTCGACTTCACGGCATCCTCGAAGCGGGAGACTTCGTACGGGCAGCACACGACTAAGGTGTCGGCACCGGTGCTGACCGCTTCGAGCACGCGCTCCTCGGAAAGGCGCCGGCGCTGATGGCCAGCCGCGAAGCTGTCCAGCCACATGCCACCCCCACCGCCGCCGCAGCAGTAGGAGTTCTCGCGACAACGCAGCATCTCGACGAACTCGATGCCAGGAATCGCCTGGATCAGCTGCCGTGGTGCGTCGTATTCGCCGTTGTGACGGCCGAGGTAGCAGGGATCGTGGAAGGTGACGCGGTAGGGCAGCGGGCGAACGAGGAGCGGCTGCAGGCGCGAGAGCTCGCGGGCGAGGAGCGTCGTGTAGTGCCAAACGTCGTATTGTCCGCCGAGCTTCGGATAGTGCTTGCGGAAGGCATTGAGGGCATGCGGATCGGTCACGACGATGTGCTGAAACTCGTACTTGGAGAGGGTACGGATGTTCTCCTCGGCCAGCATCTCGAACAGCCCGCGCTCACCAGCCAGTCGCTGCGAGTCGCCGGCACACTTCTCCTCGCGACCCAAGATGGCGAAATCGAGACCGAGCGCGTGGAAGATGCGGGCCAACGCGATCGAGGCGTCGATCCCGCGCGGATGGTAGGAGGGGTAGCACTCGACCCACCACAGCCACTCGACCGGACGCTGGATCTGATGCAAGATCGGCACGGGTACGCCGGCGTCCTTGACCCAAGCTTCGCGCTTGCGGGCCGGTTGCCCGAGCGGGTTTCCGTATTTGGCAGTGTTCTCGAGCGCCTCCTGGAGTTCGCTGGGGATGACGCGACCACTCAGCATGGCGTGCTCGCGGGCCGCGGGCATGATCTGGATCATATCGACCTGCTTGGGGCAGACGCGGAGACAGTTGGCACACGTGGTGCAGAGCCAGAGGTCGGGCGAATCGAGGAGGTTGATCCCGGTCTGTGCCCGCCGGTACAGCTTGCGTGGCCCATAATCACCGACCACGTCGACCGGGCAGACCGGGACGCACTTACCGCACTGGTAGCACCAGGCGAACGATTCCCCACCAGGCAAGCGAGCGATCTCTTCGATCAGCTCAGGGGTATAGTCCCAGATGACGCGTTGGCCGAACATCCGGTTCCAAGGACCGGAAATATCGACCCCTTCGACGATCGCGGTTTCTCGCTCCCAGACTTCCTGCACCTTTTCCAGGCTCGGATCCATCGTCAGCTCCTTTCACGAGCGGACAGCGCGTGCTCGGCCGAGACCCAGCAAGCGCCGCGCGAGTTGTGGGAGAGGCGGCAGGAGCCGATTGAACTCCCGACTCAGGCGCCAATTGGTGATGCCGTAGAGATAGACGCTGTAGGCCAGCGCGAGAAAGGCGTCGGTGACGAAAGGACCGAGTTCCGGATCGTCCGCGAGGTCATGAGCCACCAGCCCGCTGTTGCGGCCCAATTCCGTGCCCATCGCGACGAGCGGGCGCAACTGGCGGTACTGAGCGCCGACGCTGCGTCCCTCCAGGGCTCGCGTGGAGGAAGCGAGGAGCGGGAGGATACCGGTGCCGTGCTCGATGTCCCACAGCCAGCGGGTCCACAGCCAGTAGCGGGCCGGTGCTCGCAGGTGAAGGACGCCGGTGGCCAACTCCAACGCCAATCGCCGATCCAGGTCGCTGCAACGGGCCAGAAACTCGTCGAGCCGCTGCTCGACCGGCTGTTCCTCGCGGAGGAGCAGCGGGAGGGCAGCGCAGGCCTGTGCGCGGGCGGCCTGCTGCGCGAGTGTTTCCGCCTGGCGAGCCGTTGCGGTTACAGCGCGGGTCAGCTCTTCCCACCCGCGTAACTCGCCTCGTTCGACTTCGCGGGCGATCCGTTCGACCAGCGGTGCGAGATACTGACGTCGCCCTGCCAGTTCCCGGGCGATCGCGAGCACATCGTCCGGTGATACTTGCTCGAGCCCTTCCCGGAGCGTCTCGGCCAGTTCCGGGTCCTCTGGGCCGGTTTTGGGCTTGATGAGATGGCTGGGACGCAGCGGTTGACCCATCGTCGCCTCCTAGCGCCCGCGGATATCTCGGCCCCAGAAACCGACACCGAGCAAGGGCCCGAGCAGGCAGAAATCGAAGACACCGGCCGCCAGCGGCACGAGGCCGATCACGACCAGCACCCAGCCCCACGTCCCTTGGACGACCAGGAGGCCGAGCAGAATGAGGACGATGCCGACGACGATCCGCAAGAGGCGTCCGGCCCCGCTGGCCATGAAACTGACGAAGGGATTGCGCTTGGCTGGCAGTGCCATCTCGCTGCTCCTTCCTGTATCCGGTGAAGCACCCGTGCGTCCGCGGAGCTTCATCACGTTCCGACCAAGGCTTGGCGCGCCGTCGCGACCGCTCGCGCCGCAGCGAGACCGGCAGTAGCGAAGGTATCGTCCAGGTCAGCTGGTCGGGCCGCGGCACCGACGACGTAGATTCCTGGTCGGGAAGTCGCTACCGGGTCGAGACCGGAGGGGCCGCCGGCCTCGATGTAGCCGTACTTGTTCTGGGCGATACCCAACAACTTGGCCATCTGCCGCGTCCCGCTGCTCGGCTCCATACCGACGGAGAGGACGACCAGGTCAACCGTGATCTCCATCGGTCGACCCATCGTTGTGTCCTCCCCGCGGATCAGCAAGCGATCCCCCTTGGGCAGGATCTCGCTGACGATCCCTTTGACGTAGTTGACCTTGTAGCGTTCCTGAGCCGGCCAGTACAGCTCGTTCTCCCAGTAGCCGTACATGCGCATGTCGATGTAGAAGATGAAGACACGGGCGTCGGGCAGCTGTTCCTTGATCTCGATCGCTTGCTTGGAGGCGATACCGCAGCAGACTTTGGAGCAAAACTCGTTCCCGATCTGCCGGTCGCGGGATCCGACGCACTGGATGAAGGCCACTCGTTCCGGGGGTTGCCCATTGGAGGGGCGGACGACCTGGTGGGCCTTGAGCATCGCCTCCATGTCGCTCAAGGTCACGACATCAGGGAACGAGTAGTAGTTGTACAGTTGCGTCTCGCGCCCCGGATCGAAGTGTTGGAAGCCGGTGGCGACGATGATCGCGCTGACTCGAGCCTCTCGGCTGCCAGTGGGCGTGCTCACCGTCACTCGGAAATCACCTGCCTCCCCTTCGCAGGCGGTGACCTCGCTCCGGGTCAGCACTTCGATGAGGGGGTGATCGGTGACCGCGGCGACGAGCTCGCCGATCGCCTCTTCGGCATCGCGAAAGTGGTGCGTCAGCTTGGCATACCGTTCGGCATCCGGTGTGCCACCCAGTCGACCTCGGCGCTCGACGAGGAGCACTGGATGACCGAGCGCTGCAACGGTGCGGGCGGCCTCGAGCCCACCGGGGCCGCCACCGATGACCAGAATGGGACGGGTCGTCTCCTGCACGGCTTCCCCCTCACCGCGTCACGATCGGCTGTTCAGCGTCTTGCCAGGTCAGACCCGGCTTCTCACCGCGCTCGATCGCAGCCAAGTCCTCTTCGAACTCGGTCCAGTAGCGCTCCCAGTCGATACCGAGCTTCTCGAGCAGCGGTCGCCAGTCAGTCGAATGCCAATGCAACTGGAGCACGCGGAACGGATGCGCCCCCATGGCGAGGGCGGCCACTTGCGAATCGGCTAAGACCGGGACACCGACGCGCCGCTGGTGGGCTCGCGCGGCGAACTGGCTCTTGTCCAGCGTCGTGACGCACCCCGTGTCGTGCGTCACCGTCATGTCCGGATTGGCTTCGTCTTTCATCACCTCGATCTTGCGCAGAACGGCGAAGGAACGAGTGAAGTCGCGCTGGACGAGGATGTGACGGAAACCGAAGCCGCAGCAGTCGAACCACGTGGAGTAATCAGCGACCGTGATGCCCAGTGCCTGGAGCAGCGCGGTCACCGTGGCCGTTCGCTGCCCACCGTAGATATCCGGGTCGTAGATAGCGTCTTCCGCCACGATCTTGTAGTAGTGGCATGCAGGATGGACACAGGCGGTGATACCGCGCATGTCGATGACTTGCCGCTCCGCGATCCGCTGGCGCATCACGTGCACCCACTCGCTGTAGTGCACGATCTCCTCGGGAACGACGAGGGGCTTACCGAGTTTGTCGAGTACGCGACGGACTTGATCGCGCAGTTCCTTGTGATGCACCAACTGTTCGCGGAGTTCCTTGTAATGGCCATAACTCGTGCCGCAGTGGATCAGCGGGTAATAGCCGGTCTCGTAGGCGGCCGCGAAGTTCCGGCACATCACCAGGAGCTGAGCGACCGCATTGGAAGTCGCTGAGGCGTAGTAATTCCAGCCGGTGCAGGAGGTCTGGTCGGTGGGATCGAGGTAGTCGATCCCGAACTGTCGGTTCAGCCACAGGATGGAGGTCGTGTAGCCTGGAATATGACCACACTGACCACACGACTTGTGGTGCCACAAATGATCGATCGGCACCTTCTTCGTGCGTCCGAACTTGGTCGTCACCTCGACGTACGGTTCAGGAACCCGCTGCACGATCAGCTCCCCGCGAGCCTCCAGCTCGAACAACTCCTCACGGAGATCCGGTCGGGGCGCTTCGGCCGGATTGGGACGGACTGGTTGAGCCTTCTTCTCGCGAATCTCGACGAGCGGAAGCATGTACTCGCTCATTCCACCGCCTCCAGTTCCTCTTCCATGATTTCGACCAGGAGTTCGTAGAGACCTTCGTCGACCTCGCGGATCACCTCCATGTTTCCAGTCTCGAACCAGATGGTGTAGAGCTCGCGCAGAGTCTTGTCGTCGGTCCGCCAGGCGGCATCGGTCACGTTGCGCAGCGTGTCGACGGGAATCGCCTTCCGCCAGGCTGTCATGTTGCGGCTGAATTCGCGCACCCATGGTCCCCAATCGGGGAAGAAATCGGGCTGGAGCATGTCGGGGGAAACCTGATTCCCCTTGAGCATGATCTTGTAGATGACCCGGCTGTACCCTTGGAGTGCCTGCTGAGCGCGCTCGAGCCCATGGCGGACAGCGACTTCGCGCATCAGGGTGACCAACCCGCCCGGATTGTTGCCACGCGGGCAGCGCACGCAGGAAAAGCACTGGGCGCAATTCCAGATGTCTTCCATGAGGATTTCGTAGAAGCGCTCGACGTCCTCGCGGGCGAGCGCTTGCGCGATGACGCGAGGACTGAAGTCGTAAAAGCGAGCCGAGGGGCAAGCGGAGACGCAGATGCCGCATTCATAGCATCCATAGAGGAAATCCGGATAGCGGGGATCGCTCTTGACTTCTTCGAAGAGTTCCCGCTTGCGTTCTTCCGGAACGTCAGCGTAGCGTTGCCCGCTTTTCGTCGGGCTCCAGGTCGCGACGCTCATCGTCAGCCTCCTGTTCGGGTAGCGTGCTGCACCCGTGCGCGAAGTTCCTCGAGTGTCGGGACACCAGTGAGGCGCTCGCCGTCGATCAGGAGCGTCGGAACCACGACGACCCCTGCTTCCTGCGCTGCGGCGCGACCAGCGGCCGATGCCAGGCTGATCACTTCTACCCGAATCTCCGGCTCTTCGGCAGCCAGGCGCTGCACCAGCGCGAGCGCTTCCGCGCAACCAGAGCAGATCGGATGTGTGAAGAGCCTGATTCGCGTCACGGCAGTTCGTACCCCTCGCAATGAACGCAGTCATCGAGCCCGCGGCGCGTCATGAACGCATCGTAGGCGGCGACCGCCGCTAGGCCACTTGGGAGTTCGCTGAGATCGTGCGCGAGGTCATCGGGGGCCAGCCGAACCAGCCAACCGCGACGATAGGGACTACGGTTGACCAGCTCCGGATCCTCGAGCAGGGCAGTATTGGTCTCGAGCAGTACGCCGGCGATCGGTGTCCGGTAGGCGCCGAGCCACTTCGCACTCTCCACGACTGCGATCGTGGCGTCTCGCGCGTAGTGGCGTCCGGTCGGACGGAAGGTCACCTGAAGGATGCGACCAGCGACCGTTTGGGCAACATCGGTGTAGCCGAGCCGCACCGATCCGTCCGCTTCCACCCGTACCCATTGGTGCGATTCCACTCGATAGTACAGGTCGAGCGGCAGGATGCAACTATGGACGATCGCGTAGCCGGCAGTCTCCCTCATCAGAACGCCACCACTGCGTCGGCCTCCAACGCCATCAGGTTGAACGCCGCACCGCCGATCATCTGCACTCCCTCGATGAGGTCGTCCATCGTCAGGCCGTGCAGATCGAGCGATGGCTGGCAGACGTAGAGTTTGACGCCCAAATCGAGTGCCTGATCGATGAAGTGCTTGAGCTTGGCGCCGCCGCCCCCAGCTTTCGGTACCACCAAGGTTTCTGGGACCCCCTTCTTGAGGAGTGTCGGGCCGTTCATGGTGAAGTAGATCGCGGCTTCGATCTCCATGGCGGCAGCTGCCGCTGCTAAGAAGAAGGGGGTGGCGCTGCGTTCCGGCGTGTCCACACCGTGGGTCTGGACATACAAGATCTTTTTGGTCTCCTCGCTCATCACCGTATCCTCCGCCCTGTCTCAGATGAAGAGCGAGACATCCGCATCAGCTGCGAACTCTAAGAAGGTCGCGGCACCACCGACCGTGCACTCGGGGATGAAGTCCTCCTTCTTGAAGCCGAAGACGTCCATCGTCATCTGGCACGCGATGAGATTGACGCCCGCATCGATGCACAGTTGCCGCAGCTCGAGCAAGGAGGGAACCCCCTTTTCCTTGAAGGTCTGCTGCATCAAAGTCGTCGCGAGGTGCGAGAAGCCGGGTAGTGCCTCGACGAGCGCGGGGATCGGCCAGGAGATCTGGCGGAGTGCCGGTGGACCGAACGGCATCTTGAGCGGCATGGCGGGATTGCCGAGTGGACTGACTTTGGGATCGTAATTTCTCAGCAGCAAGGGAAGGCCGTAGAAGGTAAAGAAGATTCCGACTTCCCAACCCATCGCTGCTGCAGTCGAACCGAGGATGAAGGGCGGATAGGCAAAATCGAGCGTTCCTTTGCTCGCGATGATCGCGAGTCGCCGGGGCGCTTCCGGATCGCGACGGGACATCGTTACCTCCTCTCGTCCTCAGCGGACACGTCGGAAGAAGAAGACGTATTTCCCGTTTTCCTCGTGAGCATCGATGAGTTCGTTTCCGGTCTGCCGAGCCCACGCTTCCATGTCTGCCGGCGCACCCGGGTCGGTGGCGATCACTTTGAGCACCTGCCCGATAGCGATCTCCTTGATCGCCTTGGACGTCCGGATCACTGGGAGTGGGCAGAGCAAGCCGCTGCAATCGAGAACCCGGTCCGGCTGCAGCACATCCGTCATGCCGTCGCCTCCTCCGATGGCACCCTACTCGGGTACAGTATTCTGCAAGTCGAGATAACCAGCACAGCTTGAGACACCCTCATCATAGCACTCAGGATCTTCCTAGTCAAGCATCGTCTCCTGCCTGTCAGGGGGCTGCCCCGGCGCGTGTGTTCGACAGCGTGGAGTGATCGCCGCGGAGCTGGCTTGGCGTTCAGTGGCCCGATAGACTGATCGAGCGGGGAGCGTTCCGGATTTCGTCCGGGTATTCGTCAGCGCGCTGCGTTGGCTCGCTTCGGAATCACTCCAGCCCGGTCGCCCACTTTCGGTGCCTCGCGTTGACGGGCAGTGACGCGAGTGCCCAGAGTGCGGATGTGGTCGCCGAGAGGACGGTCTTGTGGCCCAGTCGGGCATCCCGTCTTACACGACGATCGGGGGTAATCGAACGGGCGATCCACTCGCAATCGGAAACGACACCGCGTGCCGCGATCGAGGCGGCAGCCAGGAACGGTGGGTATCGGCGAGACAGGATGACAGGGCGTGTGCGCTGCGGCATGGTTGCAGGGGTAAGGGTCCTGTCCGAGCAGGCTACTCGCCGAGCAGCCGCGACTTTCGTTCATGCTTCGTTGGAAACGAATGATGGAGGGGGCGAAATGGATGCCACGGCGATCGTCCGAATCACCGAACGCGTTCTCGCGCGACTCGATCTTCTGAACAGTGCTCGGGAGCGTGCGCTGGCGGAAACGCGCCAGATCACCCGCTTGAGCGCCAATGCCGTTCGGGCTGTCCATCGGGGCGAGTTCGCCGAAGCGGGGGCGCTACTCGAAGAGGCGCGGCGGATCAAGGAATCACTGACAGCTCATCTGGCCGACTACCCAGCGATCTACTGGTCCGGCTATGTCCAAGATGCGCACAAGGAATATGCGGAGGCGAGCCTGACGCTCGCGCTGGTGGCTGGTCGGCCGATTCCCAGCCCGGAGACGCTTCAGGTCGAAGATGCGGTCTACTTGAACGCGCTCGGCGAGGCATGCGGGGAGCTCCGCCGCCATATACTCGACCTCATCCGGGCGGGTGATCTCGCGCGGGCTGAGACGGTGCTCGCTGTGATGGACGAAATCTACGGTGTCCTGGTGCAGGTCGACTATCCGGATGCAGTGACCAACGGTCTTCGGCGAACGACCGACATGGTGCGGGGCGTGCTGGAGCGGACGCGGGGTGACCTCACGCTCGCAGTCGAGCAGCAAAAGTTGAGCGACGCACTGGCCCAGGCCCGCCGAGCGGTCGGCTTGGGCGAGCCTGGGCAGCCGAGCTGATCGGCCGTCGCTCAAGCGACGCCGCGGAGGAGTTTCTCGCACTCCTCCTTGTGGCGCGTCTCGTCTGAGATGATCTCCTGGAGGTCGTTCGCTAGGCCGTAGTCGCCGAACTCTTCGGCCTGCTTCATGCGCTCGACGTAGCTCTTGATGGTACGTTCCTCTGCTTCCAGCACCCGTTCGATCATTTCCCGATTCGAGTTCGCCCTGGGTACCGGCAGCGGCTCATCGACCGGCTCGCCGCCGAGCGCAGTGATCTTGTTGGCCAGGAACAGCGCATGACGAAGCTCGTCCTGGATCTCCTTCTGGAAAAACTCAGCCAGTTCGATGCGATCCACACCGGTCGCTGCGGCAGCGTAGTGGATGTACATGATGATGGCCTGGAATTCGCCCGCCAGATCCTGGTTCAGTCCATCGATGAGCGTTTTCTTGTCCATGGTTTTCCCTCCAGTTCCCTGAACCCGACGAGGGAAGTATAGCTTGTGCGGCCTCAGGGAGTGGCGGCAGTCGCCCGCTCCGGTTGCCAGCGCAGATCCAGTTCCCGATTGGCGCGCACCTCGTCCAATCGCTTGTAGAAGGTCTGGTGCGGTGCCTGACGCACGAATTCTGGATCGCGCTCCACTTCCTCGGCGATCTGCCGCATGGCCGCGACGAAGCGGTCGAGCGTTTCCAGACTCTCCGTCTCGGTGGGCTCGATCATCAGCGCTTCCTGGACGATCAAGGGGAAGGCGACCGTCGGTGGGTGGAGACCGAAATCGAGCAAGCGCTTGGCGATATCCATCGCTCGCACACCATGCCGCTTCTGGCGCACAGCAGAGAGTACGAACTCGTGCATGCAGGTCCGGTCGTACGGCACCTCGTACACATCGCGCAGACGGGCCAGGAGATAGTTGGCTGCCAGCACGGCGTCCTCGCTGACTCGGCGGAGTCCGCTCCCGCCGTGCATACGGATGTACGCATAGGCGCGGATGTGCATCCCGACATTCCCGTGGAAGGAATGGATCTTGCCGATGGAGCGCTCAGGCCAGTGCCAGGTGTATTCGGGATCCTCACCGGGGCGTCGTACGACGATCGGACCAGGGAGGAACTCGGCGAGGTGCGCTTTGACCCCGACCGGACCACTGCCCGGGCCGCCACCGCCGTGCGGTGTCGAGAAGGTCTTGTGCAAGTTGAAGTGCATGATGTCGACGCCGAAGTCGCCGGGGCGCGCGATGCCGAGCAGCGCGTTGAAGTTCGCACCGTCGTTGTAGACGAGTCCGCCGACGCTGTGGATCAGGTCGACGATCTCGGTGATGTTCTCGTCCCAAAGACCGAGCGTGTTAGGGTTGGTGATCATGATCGCTGCGGTGTCCGGCCCGACGAGCTGCCGCAGCTGTTCGATATCCACATTGCCACGCGCATCCGACTTGACTTCGACGACCCGGAATCCGGCCATGGCTGCGGTGGCTGGATTGGTGCCGTGTGCCGAATCCGGGATGATGACGGTCCGGCGCTCGTGTTCGCCGCGGGCATCGAAGTAGGCTCGCGCGATGAGGATGCCGGTGAGTTCGCCGTGCGCGCCAGCGGCTGGCTGCAGCGAGACGGCGTCGAAGCCAGCGATCTCCGCCAGGAACCCTTGCAGTTCATACATCAGGCGAAGAATGCCTTGCACGGTTCGCGGATCCTGGAGCGGATGGAGATGTGCGAAACCGGGAAAGCGAGCCACCAGCTCGTTGATCTTCGGGTTGTACTTCATGGTGCAGGAGCCCAGCGGGTAAAAGTCGATATCGACGGCATGGTTGAGCTGCGAGAGGCGGGTGAAGTGCCGCACGACATCGATCTCGCTGACTTCGGGGAGCGGCAAATCGTCCCGCAGGTGTTCGACGGGCAGTGGTGCCTCCGGGACATCGAGATCCGGTACCGAGGTGCCCGTCCGTCCCGGCTTGGAAAGCTCGAAAATGAGCGGTTCCACGCGCATCGCTGATCCTCCCAGGCGAGATCCCAGCCTCGACGGTAGCCTAGCATGTCGTTCCTCAGTTCAGCAATCGCGGACACGCCGATCGACCGGAGTCGATGGCCCAGAAGCCATCCCGCATGGGTGACCGAGTGGCTTCGACAGTTGTCATCACCGTGCGCTCCGACCGCCGCGTGACTCGCCCGGCGAGTGCTAGAATCGGCGTCGAGGAGCGGGGCAGCACGGAGCGACGACGTGGCGGACGAGCGCACCATCTACGGCGGGCAAGCAGTCCTCGAAGGTGTCATGATGCGCGGCGTCCGCCATCTGGCGACGGCGGTTCGCTTGCCGGACGGCCGGATCGCCGTCTGGGAGCTGCCGCTCGCTTCCGAGCGCTGGGCAGCGCGGCTGCGCCATGTTCCCCTTCTGCGCGGTGTTTTGGCCTTATGGGAGACGCTCGTCCTCGGTGTGCGCGCGCTGGTTTTTTCCGCGCATGTCGCTGTCCGCTATGATCCGGAGCTCGAGCAGACAAAGCCTGGGACGAGTGCGAGCTCATTGGGTGGTCTCTTGTGGGGAACCGTCGCGCTCTCGCTCGCCCTTTCCGTGGGCCTCTTCTTTCTCCTCCCGCTCGGTGTCGCTAGCCTGCTCGACCGATGGGTCGGGTCGGGCTGGACGATCCACGCCTTGGAGGGGACGATCCGGCTCGGTATCCTTCTGGGCTACTTGGCCGTGATCGGACGGACACCGGATATCGCTCGCGTCTTCGGGTACCACGGTGCTGAACACAAGACGATCCATGCCTGGGAGCACGGGGATCCGTTGACGGTGGAGGGAGCTCGCCCGCACAGCCTGCTGCATCCTCGGTGCGGGACCGGTTTCCTACTGATCGTGGTCGCGCTCTCGATCGTGGTGTTCGCCTTCCTGGGCTGGCCGTCGCTGGTGTGGCGTGTTCTTTCGCGCGTCGCGCTGATTCCCCTCATCGCGGCCTTGGCCTACGAAATCATTCGCTTGGCTGCACGCTGGTTCCACCTTCGCCCGGTGCGGGTCTTGCTCGCGCCGAGCCTGGCGCTGCAGCGGCTGACGACTCGGGAACCGGACGATGCGATGCTCGAGACGGCTATCGTCGCCTTGCATCGCGTCCTGGTTGCCGAAGGGCATGCAGTCCCGGCGCTGGCGGTGTCCGCCCCGGTTATCGTGGTCGACGAAGCAGGGCAGGAGCAGATGCCCGTCGCCCCGTCCGGCAAGCGAAAGGAACGAGCATGACGACACCAGCCAAATTGTGGGGAGGTCGTTTCCAGAAGCCGACGCACGAACTCGTCGATCAGCTCAATGCGTCCCTCCCCTTCGATCGACGGCTGGCGCGCCACGATATTTTGGGCTCGCTCGCGCACGTGACCATGCTCGCCCAGCGAGGAATCATCCCGCGGGAGGATGCGCAGACGATCGCTCGTGGACTCCGGACCATCCTTCGCGAGATCGAAGAGGAGCGCTTCGCGTTCCGGCTGGCGGACGAGGACATTCACCTGAGCGTAGAGCGGCGCCTCCACGAGCTCATCGGGCCGGTCGCGGGGCGACTCCATACGGCGCGCAGCCGCAACGATCAGGTGGCGCTCGACTTCCGTCTCTGGATGCGCGAAGCTCTGCTCGAGATCGCCGAGGGAATCGTCGAAACGAGTGGTGCGCTCCTCGATCTTGCCGAACTCCACCGCGATGTCGTGATGCCCGGCTACACGCACCTCCAGCGTGCCCAGCCGGTTCTCTTCGCTCATCATGTGCATGCCTATGTCGTCATGTTGACGCGGGATCTGGAGCGCCTGCGCCAGCTGTATCAGCGAGTCAATCGCTCACCGCTCGGCTCAGGAGCGCTGGCTGGTGTTCCCTATCCGATCGATCGGCACGTGGTCGCAGCGCTCCTGGCCATGGACGGGGTGCTCGAGAACAGCATCGACGCCGTCTCCGATCGCGATTTCGCCCTGGAGTTCTTAGCTGATCTCGCGATCCTGATGGCGCATCTTTCGCGTTTGGCCGAGGAGTTGGTCCTCTGGTCGAGCAGTGAGTTCGGCTTCATCGAGTTCGACGATGCCTTCGCAACCGGTTCCTCGATCATGCCCCAAAAGAAGAACCCGGATGTCGCCGAGCTCTTGCGCGGCAAGAGTGGGCGCGTGTTCGGGCACTTGATCGGTCTGCTGACGGTCGTCAAAGGACTCCCGTTGGCCTACAACAAAGATCTTCAGGAAGATAAAGAAGGAGTCTTCGACGCCTACGATACCGTCGCACTCCTGCTGCGCGTCCTGCCGCCCATGTTGCGCACCTTGCGGATCAACCGCGAGCGGCTCGAGGCGGCGGCTGGGCAGCACTTCACGCTCGCGACCGACATCGCCGATGCATTGGTTCGGGCGGGTGTCCCGTTCCGGGAAGCCCACGAGGCGGTCGGACGCTTGGTCGCGTTCTGTCTCGCATCCGGGAAGAGCCTCGATCAGTTGACCGCTGACGAACTGGCTCGGTTCCATTCCAAGCTCGCGGAGATCACGTTGCCGCGGACGGTGTGGGATGCAGTGCGCGCTCGGGAACACCTGGGAGGCACCGGACCGGAGCATGTCGCGCGGGCGATCGCGGCGAGTCGGGCTGACTCGGCCGGCGCACGACAGTGGCTCGAAAGCGAGCGACAGCGGATCGAGCATGCCTTTGCCCGGCTCTTGAGCGAGGACGTGCCATGACCGGCATCGAATCAGAAACGCGTTCCGCGCAGCCACGAGCGATCCGGGTGGAGCCGGTACGGACCCCGGAGGAACTCGAGATCGTCTACCAGATCCGCCGCGAGGTGTTCGATCAGGAACAGCACCTGACGACGTGGGTGCACGATTATCCGGAGGATGGTGCGGGACTGAACGTGCTCGCCTGGATCGACGGGGAAGCCGTTGGAACAGGGCGGGTCACGCTCTGGGGTGACGAGGCACAGATCGCCTGGGTGGCGGTCCGCAAGCCCTACCGTGGGCAAGGCGTCGGGCGAGCCATCATGGAGCGACTGATCCGCTGGGCAGAGGAACAGGGCGCACGAACGGTCACGCTCAATGCTCAGACGCACGCTCTCGAGTTCTATCGCAAGTTGGGTTTCCGACCGATCGGTCGGCCGTTTTCCATGGCCCACATCGAGCATCAGTTCATGGAGCGCGAGCTCCGCCCGGTCCGAACGAAGGGAGGCCAGTGATGCCGTCGGTCCGCCAGCCGATTCTGTTGCAAAAGAAGCCGGACTGGTTCCGCGTGCGGCGGGAGCACGGGCCGAACTATCTCGAACTCCGGCGCCTGGTGCTGGAGGAAGGTTTGCACACGGTCTGTCAAGAGGCGCGTTGCCCCAACATTTACGAATGCTGGAACCAGCGTACCGCGACGTTCATGATCCTCGGCGATCGTTGCACGCGGGCGTGCCGATTTTGTAATGTCCGGTGGGGACGAAGCGGCACAGTCGACTGGGAAGAGCCGCGCCGGGTCGCTGAGGCGGTCGAGCGTTTGGGGCTGGACTTCGCGGTGATCACGTCCGTCAACCGGGACGATCTGGCTGATGGTGGAGCTGCTGTCTTCGCGGCGACGATCCGTGAGATCCGCTCACGCATCCCCTCGTGCGGCATCGAGGTTTTGATTCCCGATTTTCTCGGCAACTGGGACGCACTGCGTACCGTCGTCGAGGCACGGCCCGAGGTGATCGCGCACAATATCGAGACGGTGCCGCGACTCTTCCGCGTCATCCAGCCGTGGGACGATTACGGCCGGAGCCTCGAACTTTTCCGACGAGTGCAGGCGATGGACGATGCGATCGCGCTCAAGTCGGGCCTGATCGTCGGTATGGGGGAGACGTGGGACGAGCTTCTTGCTGTCATGCGCGATCTCCGTGAGGTCGGCGTGGAGATCTTGACCATCGGGCAATATCTGCCGCCGACACCGCGACATTTCCCGCTCCATCGCTACTACACCTTGGAGGAATTCGAGGAGCTGCGGCGGATCGGCGAGGAAGAGTTGGGTTACGTGTACGTAGAGTCCGGCCCGCTGGTGCGGTCGTCCTATCACGCCAAGGAGCAGTACGAGCGCTATCGGGCCCGCCGTCTCGAGGTGCGTCGGGGGTAGGAGCCATGCCCGATGACCCCGTCGTCGCACTCCAGCTCGGAAGAGTCGACTATCTGGCGGCCTGGGAGTTGCAGCGACAGCTCGCGGCTGCCCGCCGGGCTGGAGCGATCCCGGACACCCTCTTGCTCCTCGAGCATCCACCGACGTTCACGACCGGGCGGCGCGGTGGGACGCATCACCTTCGCCTCTCCGTGGATGCGTTGGCTGCCCGCGGGGTGCCTTATTACTTGACGGACCGTGGGGGCGACGTGACCTACCATGGACCGGGGCAGCTGGTCGTGTACGTCATCCTGCGGCTCGGTGAAGGGCAGCGGCGCGTGCGGCGCTTCGTCGAGTCGTTGGAGGCGACTGTTCTCGACGTGCTGGCGAGCTACGGCATCACGGGGGAACTCGATCCACGTCATCCCGGCGTGTGGATCGGACGTAACAAGATCGCGGCGATCGGTATCGCCATTCACCATGGGGTGACCTACCACGGCATCGCGCTCAACGTCACGACCGACCTGGAGCCGTTCGACTGGATCGTCCCCTGCGGGATTCCTGACCGCGGCGTGACCTCGCTTGCGGAACTCGTCGCTGGCCCGGTCGAGTTGGCCGACGTGCAGGCCCGCTGGCTCGCGGCTTTTGCCGAGCGCTTCGGACGCACCGTGGAGCTCGATCCTGAGCCGGTCCGGTCGCTGGACGACGTCTTGCTGCGACTCACGTCCCGATGGGCGGGAGTAACCCGATCATCAGCGATTGTTCGATGATATCGCGACGAGCGAGGGCTTCGGCGGTCGCGATGCTCCAGCGGAGCGGGTGATCCGGGTACAGCTTCTCGAGCATCTCGCGGACTTGCCGCATGAGATCGAGCGACTTGTTGAAGGTGAGGACGAGATCACCCTCGCTGAGTTCGATGAGTTCCGTAATCTCCGCCATCGTCGCACCGTTGCACCAGGCGCGCATGGCACCGTAGAAACCCTCGTGGTGACCGGTGGAGAGCGCGAGGCCGTTGCGTCGCTCGACCTCGAACACTTCCTGCTCCAGACTTTCGAGACGGCGTCGCAGGAGGACCAGCTTCGTCGGCAACGTAAAGTGATTGGCGAAGCGAGTCTCGCGATCGAAGGCGAACCAGGAGAAGACCTCAGCGACGTCGGCTGGTTCCAGCCCCTTGAAGAAGTCGCGATCCAGCATCTCGCAGATGATGAGGCCGTTGGTGTCGAAGACATCAGCCAGAGTGTCAGCTTTGCTGGTGGGATACCCGCGATGCAGATAGCCGAAATGTTCGAGCACGTTGCGGATGCCGCGCAGGAGCTCGCGAACGCGCCGCTCTTCTGCCGCGATCTCGCGCCCGAGTTGGGCTTCGAGTTCCGCCCGCTCCTGCTCCAGCCGGGCGATCCGCTGTAAATTGCGTTGGTGTTCCTTGCGCCGCTGGCAAGCGTGACAGGGATGGCGGAAGCGCTGCTGCGTCAGCTCGTGCAGAGTCTGCTGGATGGTTTGGAGGCGTTCCTCGATCCGCCGGCGCTCGGGTGCGAGGCGCGCCTCGACTTGCCGACGGTGCTCGAGCAGCATGGCATCGAGATCAGGGAGCGGGCGCGCCGCGAATGCACGCCAGATCTCCTCAAAGGCTTCCGTGCTGACGATTCCCCGGACATCGCTCACTGGCTGGGCCAGGAGCGTCAGGGCTTCCGGAATCGGTACTGGTTCGATACCGTGCGGGACATAGTCGATCTGCCGGTACTCGGTCAGGAGTTCGGCCGAGCCCTCGCGCGTCAGTACCAGCGCGATCCCTCCGTACGGTAAGCGATTGAGGAAGAGCACCCAGCCGCGTTCGCGCGTGTGGAGTGGCGTTCCAGGAGCCATTTCGCGGATGAGCCGCCGCAAGACCGGCCGAGAAGGAACGGCCCAGGGACGGTCGTCGAGATCGGCCTCCAGTTGCGCCAGGTCGTGCTCCAGGTGCCGCTCCTGGCTCTTGGCGTGATTGAGTTGGGCGACGATGTTGCGGTAATCGTAGAGCAGTTCGTCGCCGTCCAGCCCCAAGAGACAGCCGCGTGGCACTGTCTCCAGTTCGTGGCCTACCTGGAGAATCTCCTCCTCCTCCAAGAGCCGGACACGCTGAGCGGCTTGGTACTGGGCCAAGCTCTCTTGGAACAGCTGGCGGACCCGGTCGCCGCGTGGTGGATCCCAAAGATTGAGAACCGTGTTGTAGCGGATGGTGAAGGCCGACCGAACCGGCTCGAGTTCGCCAGTCGCGACGGCGAGCACTTCCTTGAAGGAGATCCAGGGGCTATACGGAACGACGACGTTTCCCCGTTCGTCCATGCCGCGGCGTCCGGCGCGGCCGGCCATCTGCTGGAACTCGTTGGGTGTGAGCAGTCGCCGGCGCCGTCCATCCCATTTGGTCATGCGGCCGATGACGACGGTGCGAGCAGGCATATTGACGCCGAGCGCGAGCGTGTCGGTCGCGAAGACGACTTTCATCAAGCCCTGACTGAACAGCACCTCGACGAGCTGCTTGAGGATGGGCAGCAATCCCGCATGGTGAAACCCAATCCCCTTGGCAGCGAGCTGGACGATCGTCTGGACCTGGCTCAGTTCGCGGTCTTCTGGCCGCAAGTTGGCGAGGAACGACTCGATGACATGGGCGATCCGTTGCCGAGTCGCGCGGTCACGCACGAGATTGACTCGCATCATCGCGAGGCGGGTCGCATAGTCCTCGCAGTCGCGCCGGTTGAAGAGGAAGTAGATCGCCGGCAGCATATCTTCGGCCGCGAGTGCCTGGATGATTTCCCACGGTGGTGGTTCGGCTTCCTCGGCCTCGCGGCGACGCTCGGCCGTGAGCCCACCGCGTCCGATGAGCGCGCGGATTTCGCCGCCGACATTGGAGTAATCAGCCACCTGACGGCCGTGATGATCGATGACGAGCCGCAACTTTCTGTCGTAGAAGTACCAGAGTGCCAAGGGGACAGCGCGCTCGGTGTGGACGATCAGCTGGATGGGCCGATGGGTTCGACTGATCCAGTCGGCAATCTCTTGCGCATTGGAGACCGTCGCCGACAGGCAGATCAGCTGGATGTGCTCGGGGCAGAGGATGATCGATTCCTCCCATGTCGTACCGCGCTCTGGGTCAGCGAGGTAGTGAATTTCGTCGAAGATCACGCACTGGACGCTGTCGAGTTCCCACGGCGTCTGGAGCAACATGTTGCGCAAGACTTCGGTCGTCATCACCACGATCGGGGCGTGTGGGTTCTCGGTGACGTCGCCGGTCAAGAGACCGACGTTGTCCCCGTAGATCGCTCGCAGGTCGCGGAACTTCTGATTGCTGAGCGCCTTGATCGGCGTCGTGTACATGACACGCGCGCCGCGCCGGAACGTCTCGTAGACGCCGAACTCAGCGACGACCGTCTTTCCGGTTCCCGTGGGAGCAGCGACCATGACCGATTTCCCCTCCAGGAAGGCGAGCATCGCCTCCAACTGGAAGGGATCGAACTGGAAAGGATAGAACACGGAAAACTGCTCGATGCTCTCGGGTAGCGAGACCGCTTCTGTCGCGTCCATGAATCCGGTCACCGGATCTCCGCCTGTCGTATCTCGACCAGTATAGCAACCCCGCACGGCAGCGGACGCGCCTTCCGCGCTCCCGGTAGAATCGCCCGGGAGGCCGCGCGTGCGGGTCGGGCTGTTGGCATCGCTGTTGAGTCGCCAAGCTGGATACCGGCGTGCCGGTGTGAGCCGGTACATCGAAGCCTTGCTCCAGTATCTTCCGACCGTTGCGACTGACCTGGAACTGGTCGCGACGGTGCCGCGAACGGTGTGGGGACTCGCCCACCAGGATTTCGCGGGTATCGAGTGGCGCCTCACGCGGTGGCCGACCGAGCGTCCGGTGGTGCGTATCGCCTGGGAACAGCTCTGGGCATCGCGCGTGCTGCGCGATTGCGCTGTCGTGCACGGCCCGGTGAACGTTCTCCCGCTCGCGCTCGACCGGCCGAGTGTCGTCACGGTGCACGATGTGGCGTTCCTGCACTTCCCCGAGCATTATCCACCGGCCAAGCGCTGGTACCTCCGCGTCATGACCGGCCTGAGTGTGCGACGAGCCCATCGCGTCATCGCGGTCTCCGAGCAGACTCGGCGCGATGTCATTCGGGCCTACGGTGTCGAGCCTGGTCGAGTCGTCGTGGTTCCCAACGGGATCGACGCTGGCTGGCAACGAGTCAGGGACGAGGAACTCGCGCATTGGCGGGCAGAACGAGGGCTTCCGGAGCACTTCCTTCTGTTTGTGGGAACGATTCAACCGCGGAAGAATGTGACCACGCTCATCGACGCCTTGGCGAAACTCGATGCAGCGATCGATTGGCCACTGTACATCGTCGGTGCTCCTGGTTGGCGGGAGACGCCGGTCTACCGGCGTGTGCAGGAACGAGGATTGGCGCAGCGGGTCGTCTTCGTCGGTTACGTCTCGCCGGCGGAGTTGCGGTATTGGTACAGCGCGGCCACGCTCTTCGTCTACCCCTCGCTCTATGAAGGGTTCGGTCTTCCGGTCCTCGAGGCGATGGCCTGCGGAACGCCTGTCATTACGTCCGATCGTTCGGCTTTGCCGGAAGTCGCTGGTGATGCTGCTTGGCTAGTCGATCCGACCGATCCGGCTGCGCTCGCGACGGCGATCGCGACGCTCGCCCGTGATCCCGAACGGCGGATCGCACTCGCTCGTGCGGGGTTCGCTCGTGCGCAGGCATTCTCCTGGGAACGAACCGCGCGCGAGACGGCAGCAGTCTATCGTGCTCTCGGTCTTGGGTTGCTGGATGAGCGAGGAGGAGCGACGGCATGACCGGTGCTGGCCGGCCCCTGCGCGAAGTCGGTGAGGAAGAGTTGATCGAGCAGATCGCTCGTTTGGTCGGCGACCGCTCGAACCGTGTGTCGATCGGGATCGGCGATGACGCTGCTGCTTGGCGCCCGCGAGCAGGGCACGAGCTGGTGATCACGACCGATACGTTGATCGAGCGTGTGCACTTCCGGTTGGAGTGGACGGATTGGGAGGCGCTCGGACACAAATCGCTCGCGGTCAATCTGAGCGACATCGCAGCGATGGGCGCGATCCCGCGCCTGGCCGTGGTCGATCTTGCCGTGCGCGGAACGGAGCGTGATCGGGACATTGCGGACTTCTATCGTGGTGTGCAGGCATTGGCCCGGCGCTTCGGTGTGGCGATCGTCGGGGGTGATACGACGCGCTCGCCGCTCGGGGTAGCCGTCTCGATCACCGTGATCGGTGAGTCGCCGCGCGACGGCCACCGCCTGCTCCGTCGGGATGCCGGCCGGCCCGGTGATCTCATCGGTGTGACCGGCCCGATCGGGCTGGCGGCCGCCGGTCTGCGTGTCCTGGAGCGTGGGCTGAAAACCTTGGACGGGAACCCGGTTATGCAAGAGCATTACCATCGTCCGCAGCCACGCGTACGGGAAGGACTCTTGCTGCGGCGGTGTGGTGTGCGCGCGGCGATGGATATCAGCGATGGCTTATTGGGGGACCTCCAAAAGCTCTGTCGAGCTAGTGGAGTGGCAGCGATCGTCGATCTGGAGCGTGTCCCGGTACCGAACGCGATCAAGTGGGCGTTTCCGGACTGGGAAGAGGTGGCGCTCCGCGGAGGCGACGACTATGAACTGCTCTTCGCCGCTCCCCCGGCTGTGTTCGCACGCGTCGCACGCGCTTTCGCCCGTGCAGGGCTCCTTCCCCCGTGGAAAATCGGTCAACTCGTCGAAGCGGGATCGGCCGGGCCGATCGTCGAGTTGCGGGACGTGACCGGCCGCTGTCGGCCAGCCGATGCACGCGGCTTCGATCACTTCCGCACCGGCTGACCGTGCCGGCTCGACGTGCTAGCATGCCGGCGAGCCTGGTGAGCTGGAGGTGACTCGTGGACAGTGCACGGAGCGAACTCTGCTTCCTCTCGGCGATGGAACTTTTGGGTCACTATCGCCGACGGGCCCTTTCACCCGTGGAAGTCGTCGACGCAGTCCTCGCGCAGATCGAACGATTGGATCCACACCTGCACGCCTTCCTGACCGTGACCGCCGAGGAGGCACGGCGGCAAGCGCTCGAGGCGGAATACGCCTACGCGCACGGTGAGCACAGACCACTCCTCGGGGTACCAGTCTCGATCAAGGACGTAACACCGGTCGCCGGAGTTCGCTGGACGAGTGGCTCGCTCCTCTGGAAGGACCGGGTGGCGACCGAGGATGCACCGGTGGTCGAGCGACTGCGGGCAGCGGGTGCGATCATCCTGGGGAAAACGAACACGCCGGAACTCGGCTGGAAAGGCGATTCGGGAAATCGCTTGATCGGTCCCACCTCCAATCCCTGGAAGCTCGATCGGACGGCAGGGGGATCGAGCGGCGGTGCCGCGGCGGCTGTGGCTGCCGGCATGGGACCGCTCGCTCAGGGCACTGATGGAGCGGGCTCGATTCGGATTCCGGCATCCTTCTGCGGCATCGTCGGGTTCAAGCCGTCGTTCGGTCGGGTACCGTACTATCCGCCATCGGCTGTCGAGCTCTTGGCTCATGTGGGACCCATGACGCGCACGGTCGCCGATGCAGCGCTCATGCTGTCGGTCATGGCAGGGCCCGATCCGCGCGACCGCCACTCCTTGCCGCTCGAGTGCAGCGACGGCGAAGCGCTCGAACGGGATCTCGCGGGTGCTCGGGTTGCTTGGTTGGGCCGCGTGGGTGACGTGCCGGTGGATCCTGAAGTGGCAGCGATCGCTCGCCGGGCTGTGGCCGTCTTCGAAGACCTCGGCTGCAGCGTCGAGGAGCTGGTGGAGCCGCTGGAGGATCCCTATCCAGTGCTCGACATTCTCTGGTCGGTCGCGATGGCTGCCGTGCACCGTGATGATCTCGACGCTGTCCGCGACCTGCTCGATCCGGGGCGACTGACGGTGATCGAGCACGGCTTGCGCTGGCGCGGTGTCGATGTCGGCTGGGCGCTTGCCGAGCGCAATCGCTACGTCGACCGCTTGCGGCAACGATTGGAGCGATTCGACTTCGTCGTGAGCCCGACCACGCCGGTGACGGCCTTTGCGGCCGGTGCCGATCATCCCGATCAGATCGCTGGCTATCCGACGACATACCTGAGCTGGACCCCCTTCACCTATCCGTTCAACATCAGTGGCCAACCAGCGATCAGCGTGCCGTGTGGGTGGACGCAGGAGGGACTGCCGGTCGGCCTGCAGATCGTCGGGCGCTGGCGCGCTGACGCGAGCGTGCTGCGGGCCGCGGCCGCGTTCGAGCGTGCCCGGCCGTGGAGCCACCAGCGCCCACCGCTGGCCAGTGGAGGGGAGACAGGATGAGCACGCGTGTTCCAGCGCTCGACCTGGTGAGTCACAGCCCGGACCAGACCCGCCAGATCGCAGCGACGTTGGCGCGGCATGTCCGGGGAGGCGATGTGCTGTTTCTGCAGGGGCCTCTCGGGGCTGGAAAGACGACGTTCGTGCAAGGGTTGGCGCGTGGGCTCGGTATTCGCGAGTACGTGCAGAGCCCGACCTTCATTCTCGTCATGGAGCACCGCGGCACTTTGCCCGACGGCCAACCGGTCCGGCTCTATCACGTCGACCTGTACCGGTTGGAAGAGCCGGGTGAGTTGGCGACCTTCGGACTGGAGGATTGCTTGAGCGATCCGGCAGGTATCGTCGTGATCGAGTGGGCAGATCGCTTGCCTCCCAACTGGGTCGAGGAGTATCTCGTCATCCGTTTCGAGCCGCTCGCCGAGAGCAAGCGACGGCTGGCGTTCTATCCGGTCGGTGCCCGCGCGCAGGCGATCATCGAGACGCTCCGGAAGGAGGTAAGCGGTGGAGCGAAGCGATCAACTGCTCCTGGCACTCGATAGCGGCGGGGAGCAGGTGGCGATCGCGCTGTACAACGGACGCCTGATCGGAGAGCTCCTCTATGATGCCGGGCGCGAGCATACCGCGACTGTTCTCCCATGCATCCGCCAATTGCTCGCCGAGAACCGGCGGACTATCCGTGATGTCGCAGCGGTCGCCGTCACCACCGGACCGGGGAGCTTCAATGGTCTGCGGGTGGGGATGAGTATCGCCAAGGCGCTCTGTTATGCGCTGGACGTACCGCTCATCGGCGTCTTGACGCTCGATGCGCTGGCCTATCCTCATACCGCCTTGCCTTACCCGATCCGTGCGTTCGTCGCAGCGGGGCGTGGTCGCGTGGTCTACGCCGATTACCGGCGGCAGGGCGAGATCTGGGTACGGGACTCGTCCTTGCGCTCGGTGCGTCTCCACGAGGTGACGGATGGGTTGTTGGGACGCACCGTGCTGACGGGGCATCTCGCGCCCGAGGAAGAGGCGCTGGTACGGTCTCATCCCCTCGTCATTCTTCCTGCTCCAGCGTTGCGCCAGCTTCGTCCTGCCTGGGTGGCCGAACTGGCTTTCCGACGCTGGCGGGCAGGCGAGAGCGATCCGGTGGCTGCGCTGGAGCCGATCTATGTCCATGGGGGCGGGGCAGAGGCCATTCCTTCGGTACAATTGCCGATGAGTTACGATGTCCGATCCGCGCGGGAGTGACAAGGTGGAGGAGCGCACCCAGCAGTCGAGTGCCGATCCGAACAGCACGGTGCGGCGCTACGTCTTGTCCCCGATGCGGAGTTCAGATGTACCCGAAGTGTCCCAGCTCGAGCGGCGATGCTTCTCGAATCCCTGGCCGGAATCAGCGTATTACCGGGAACTCAGGGAGCCGGAGCGTAACTATTACGTCGTTCTGCGTTGGGAGACAGCGCGCAGCGAGGAGGAGCCGGAGCTGGTTGGAGCAACCGGTACGCTGGCTCGCCTGCTGCGGGCAGCCCGCCCGGCGCGCACGAGCGCGTATCCACTCGTCGGCTTCGCTGGGATGTGGATCATTTACGGTGAAGCACACGTCACCACGATCGGTGTCGCACCCGAGCACCGCGGGTTGGGGCTGGGTGAGGTGTTGTTCTTGACCTTGATCAGCGAAGCGATCCGGCGCGGTGCCGAGTTCGTGACGCTCGAGGTGCGGGTTTCCAATGTGACGGCGCAGTCGCTCTATGCCAAATATGGTTTCACGCGCCGCGGTGTCCGGCCCCGCTATTACAGCGACAATTTGGAGGATGCGTACATCATGACCTCGCCGCCACTCCGTGATCCAACGTACCGGCAGGAATTGGTGGCCTTGCGTGACCGTCTGCTCGAACGGTTGGCTGCGGAAGGGATCGAGATCGTGGAGGAAGCAGCGTGATCATCCTGGGCATCGAAACCTCCTGCGACGAAACCGCTGCAGCCGTCGTCCGAGACGGACGCTTCGTGTTGTCGAACATCATTCGCTCCCAAGTGGATCTCCACCAGCGTTACGGCGGTGTGGTGCCCGAGCTCGCCTCGCGGCGGCACGTGACGAGCATCGTGCCGGTGATCGATCTCGCCCTGGAACAGGCGGGGAGCGGTCCGAGCGCGATCGATGCCATCGCCGTTACCGAGGGGCCGGGCCTAGCGGGCTCGCTGCTCGTCGGCATCAACGTCGCCAAGACGCTCGCCTTCGTGTGGGAGAAGCCGTTGATCCCGGTCAACCATCTGGAGGGTCATATCTACGCCAACTGGCTCACGCTTCCAGGTCAGGACGAAGTGCCGGAACCGACTTTCCCTCTGGTCTGCCTGATCGTCTCCGGCGGGCACACTGAACTCGTGCTCATGCGCGGCCACGGCGACTACGTGCTCCTGGGCCGGACGCTCGACGACGCAGCAGGAGAGGCCTTCGACAAGGCCGCTCGCCTTTTGGGATTGGGTTTTCCGGGTGGACCCGCCATTCAGAAGGCCGCCGAGCAGGGACGGCCGGGTCGATTTTCCCTGCCGCGAGCCTGGCTGGGAGAGAGCTACGATTTCAGCTTCAGCGGACTGAAGACAGCGTTGTTGCGCCTCCTGGAGCAATACCAGCGACGGCCTGCGCGGCGTGTCGCCGCGGGGCAACCCTTTCCGGAATACGTAGCACCGGAGTACGGGCCGAGCGTGCCGATCGCTGATCTGGCCGCTGAGTTCCAAGCCGCGGTCGTGGAGGTGCTGGCGGAAAAGACCGCACGGGCTGCGCGCGAGTTCGGCGCGACAATGGTGCTCCTGGCTGGTGGGGTAGCAGCGAATGCCGCGTTGCGGCAACGCTTGCGCGAAATCAGTCCCGTTCCGGTTCGCTATCCGCCTCCTATCCTCTGTACCGACAATGCAGCGATGATCGCCGGTGCTGCCTACTATCTGGCTCAGCGTGGCGTGCGGGCCGATCTCGATCTCGACGTTCATGCGCACTTGCCGCTGGTGACGCGGACACTGCTCCGTGCCGGGGAAGCTTAGGGGATGAGGACGATGGCGACGGTGCGGCAGGTGGCAGTGGCAGCGGCACTCTCCGCTGGCCGGTTGTTGCGCGAGCGGCTCGGGCAGGTCCGCGAGATCCGCTACAAGGGAGCGGTCAACCTGGTGACCGAAGTGGATATCGCCAGCGAACGACTGATCGTGGAAACGATCCAGGCAGCCTTCCCCGAGCACGCGTTCTTCACCGAGGAAGGAACGGGCAGTGCGTCGCTGGATGCGCCCGCGCTCTGGGTCATCGATCCCCTCGATGGGACGACCAACTACGCTCACGGGTACCCGATGTTTTGTGTCTCGATCGCGTTTCTCTGCGAGGGAGAGCCGGAGTTTGCGGTCGTGTACCAGCCAGTTCTGGACGAGCTGTTCATCGCTGAGCGAGGGGTGGGAGCATTTTTGAACGGGGAGCGGCTCCGCGTTTCCCAGCATGCGGATCTGCATAGCGCGCTTCTGGCGACTGGTTTCCCGTACGATCGCGAGCGACGACGCGAGGCCCTCGCTGCTTTCGCACGCTTCACGCTGACGGCTCGGGCAGTGCGGCGAGACGGGAGCGCAGCTTTGAACCTCGCCTACGTTGCTGCTGGCCGTTTCGATGGTTTTTGGGAGCAGGAACTTTCCCCGTGGGATACAGCAGCGGGAACGCTCCTGGTCACCGAAGCTGGCGGGCGCGTGACTGATTACGATGGGCAACCGTATCGACTGACCCAGGGCACCTGTGTCGCGTCGAACGGGCTCATCCACGACGCGATGTTGGACCTGATCCGTCGCGACGATCGAGGTGGTGCGTGACGACCGAGCCTACTGTCCTCATCACTTCACGCCTCTTTCTCGAACACGAAACCGGCGATCATCCTGAGCGTCCAGCTCGCTTGGAAGCCATTCTGCAGTTGCTCGAGCGGACAGGGCGGCTCGACAACCGTCCGGTTATCGAGCCGGATCCGGCGGACGAGGAAACGATCGCGCTCATCCATGATCGAGCGTATATCGTGGAACTGCGGGAGTTCGCGGCACGGGGCGGAGGCTGGCTCGATGCCGATACCATTGTTTCTCCGCGCTCGTTCGAAGTAGCGCGACTCGCCGTCGGTGCGGTCGTGCAGGCGGTCGAATCGGTGTTGTCCGGGCAAGCGAGGCGAGTCTTCGCCTTGATTCGCCCGCCGGGCCATCATGCCGAACCGGAGCGCGGGATGGGCTTTTGCCTCTTCAATAACATCGCGGTCGCCGCACAGTATGCCCTGGAGCGGTACGGCTTGCGCCGAATCGCGATCATCGACTGGGACGTCCATCACGGCAACGGCACGCAGGCAGCGTTTTATCGAACGGATCGGGTGTTTTTCGTCTCGCTTCACCAGTGGCCGCTCTACCCGGGTACTGGCCGGGCGGAGGAGATCGGTGAGGGGCCCGGGCGCGGCTATACGCTCAACATTCCGCTCGCACCGGGTAGCGACGACCAGGTGTATCTCGCGGCGTTCGCCAACGAGATCGAGCCCCGCCTGGCGGCCTACCGACCGGAACTCGTCATGGTGTCAGCGGGGTACGACGCGCACTATGCCGACCCGTTGGCAGCGATGGCCGTGACCGAGCACGGTTTCGCCGCGATGGCGTCGCGAGTCCGCGCCATCGCGGAGGTCTGGTGTGACGGGCGGCTCGTTCTCGCTCTGGAGGGTGGTTACAATCTGAGCGCGCTCGCCTCGAGCGTTGCGGCAACCCTCGATGCGCTCGACACAGATGGTCGAGCTGACCGCTGATCGTGAGGCGTACCATGGTGATCGTCGTCGTCGATTATGGAGCCGGCAATCTCGCGAGTGTGGTCAATGCGCTGGAGCGGATCGGCGCACCGGTGATCGTCAGTCGCGATCCTGCACCGCTCGAGCGAACGGACGGCGTCATCGTTCCGGGTGTGGGTGCTGCGGCGGACACGATGCGGCATCTCGAGGAACTTGGGCTCGTGCCGGCTCTCCGTGCCGCGATCGAACGTGGTATTCCCTTCCTCGGAATCTGCATGGGACTGCAGGTTTTGTTGGAGGTCAGTTACGAGGGAGGTGAGCACCGCTGCCTGGGGATCGTTCCCGGTGTGGTGCGTCGCTTGCCCGAGGGGATCACTGTTCCCCATATGGGTTGGAACGAGGTCTGGTTGCGCTCTTCTCACCCGCTCTTCGCTGGAATTCCCGATGGGACGGACTTTTACTTCGTGCACTCCTTCTATGCTGAGCCGAGCGATTCCTCATGGATATTGGGTGAGACCGATTACGGGGTGCGCTTTGCCAGCGTGCTCGCTCGAGACAACGTCATGGCTACCCAGTTCCATCCGGAGAAGAGTGGATTCTGGGGGTTGCGGATGCTCGCGAACTTTGTCGATCTCGTCGAACGAACGCGTGGCGGTTTACCGTTGGAGGCACCGTTGTGATCGTCATCCCGGCGATCGATCTCCGCGAAGGGCGTTGCGTCCGCCTCTTCCAGGGTGACTTCGCCCGTGCGACTGTGTACAGTGACGATCCGATCGAGATGGCACAGCGCTGGGCCTCGGCTGGTGCGCGCTGGCTCCACGTCGTCGATCTCGACGGCGCGCGGCTCGGTCAACCAGTGCAACACGAACTCATCGAGCGAGTGATCCGGGCGGTGCCTGACGTCGCGGTACAGGTCGGAGGCGGGGTGCGCACGCTGGATGCGGTCGAACGCCTCCTCGTAGGTGGTGCGGCCCGAGTCGTGATCGGGACGGCGGCACTGGAGCGCCCGGATATGCTGCGCGAGGCGCTCGCGCGGTTCGGTGTCGAACGAGTGGTCGTCGCGGTCGATTCTCGTGACGGCTGGGTTGCGACACACGGGTGGGAAACCGTGCAAGCGATCCGGGTGGAAGAGGTGGTCCACCGTGTGGTGCTGCTGGGGGTGCGGCGGGTACTGGCGACTGATGTGACGCGCGATGGCACATTGACGCGTCCGAATCTCGAACTGATGGGACGGTTGGCGGCGCTGGGCGTGACGGTGATCGCTTCCGGCGGGGTGGGAAGTCGATCGGATCTGGAAGCGCTCGCTCGCGTACCGGGTGTCGAAGCAGCCATCGTGGGGCGTGCGCTGTACGAGGGAAGAGTTCGTTTCGAACGACCGGAGGACTGGGTAATCGGAGCGGAGGCGGCGTGATGGAGCGGCGTCCCGATCAGCCCGACTTCATCCAGCAGGTCCGCGAAGAAGAGCGCCGCCGTCGCGAGGAAGCGCGCCAGCAGGCGATGCAGAGTCAAGTGGATGAGCTGCGGCATCGTGTGCGGGAGTTGGCGGCTCGGCTCCTGCGGCTCGAGGAGGAAGTCAAGGCAGCCGAGGCGGATTGGGCTGAGCAACGCCATGCACTGGAGCAACATCGCCACGAGACGCAGCAGGCACAGCAGGCCCGGCAACTCGAGGAGGCACGTTTTCGTCAGCAGCTGGCGGAACTGGCTTTGCGGCTCGATGAGGTTGCTCGCCCGATCCGCACGTTACAAGCGCAGGTTGCCGAGCTTCTCGAGGCTGTTCGCCGGCAACGCGACGATACTGGGCAAGACACGCGGCGTTATGATGAGCTGCGGATCTTGATCGAGCATCTGGCTGCCCATATCGAGCGCCTCTCAGCGACCGATCAGTCCCTGCGTGGCGGATTGGAGGCCGTCACGACCGAGGTCGAGCGGATCGGTCGCGAAGTCACCCGTTTGCACGATGCCATTCGCATCGTCGAGCAGGACGTTCGGCGACGGGTCGCGGAAGCGATGCAAGTGATCGAGACGTTGCAGGTCCAGCTGAAGGAGGGTGCCTCGCGCGACAGCCAGTTAGCGGAGGAACTCGAGCGCGTGCAGGAGTTCCTCGCGGCGGTTCCCCAGCAGCTCGACGACCTCCGGTCAGTTGCCCAGCGGCTCGGGGCCGATATCGAGCGAGTACGGAGCCACAGTAGCGAGCGGGACGATCTGCTCCTGGAGCGAGTGGAAGAGATCCGGCAACAGTTCGATCAAGCCTTGCGGGATCTCGCCGCAGTGAGCGATCAGCGGGCCGAGCGGGTTCAGGCTGAATTCGAGACTCTGCAAGCAGTCGACCGCGAGTTGCGCTACCGGATCGATCTCATCGAGGTACGGTTGGACGAGTTGCGCGAAATCGACCGCCAGCTGCGTGCCGAACTCTGGCGCCTCCTCGAGCAACGAGTGCGCTTGCACTTCGAGCAAGCCCAGCAGGAACTCGAACAGTTCATCGAGCAGCGACAGCGGGCGGAGCGCGGAGAAGGACCGGTTTCCTGATGCTGAAGCGGCGGATCATCCCCTGCCTCGATGTCACCGCTGGGCGTGTCGTCAAGGGAGTGCAGTTTCTCGACTTGCGCGATGCCGGTGATCCGGTCGAACTCGCGGCGCGGTACGATGCCGAAGGTGCTGACGAGCTCGTCTTCTTGGATATCACGGCCTCCGCTGAGGGTCGCGAGACGATGGTGGAGGTCGTTCGGCGGACAGCCAAGGAAGTGTTCATTCCGCTGACGGTCGGTGGAGGAGTGCGAACACCAGCAGACATGTATCGACTCCTCCGCGCTGGTGCGGACAAGGTGAGCGTCAACACGGCAGCTGTTCTCGACCCGGATCTGATCCGGGTTTGTGCGCAGCGGTTCGGGAGTCAGTGCGTCGTCCTGGCGATCGACGCGCGTCGCCGGCCTGGGGGCGGGTGGGAAGTCTATACACATGGGGGGCGCCGGCCGACCGGGCTCGAGGTGATCGAGTGGGCCAAGCGGGGGGTGTCGCTCGGCGCTGGCGAGATCTTGTTGACGAGCATGGATACCGATGGGACGCAGCAGGGCTATGATCTCGCACTCCTGCGCGCGGTGGTCGATGCAGTGGGTGTGCCGGTCATCGCGTCCGGTGGTGCGGGCACGCTGGAACACCTCTACCAGGCGCTGACGATCGGTGGCGCGCATGCTGTCCTGGCTGCGTCGATCTTCCATTTCGGCCGGTATAGCGTCGCTGAGGCCAAGCGCTATCTCGCTGCTCGGGGTGTGCCGGTGCGGCATGTCTCGGTCGATTTCACCCCATCGTGACCAGGAGTCACGACCATCCTCTCTGCCGAATCCGCACAAATGTCCTATGTCACCCCTTGACAGGGCCGGCGCGTGCATGGTAGTCTGCGGGCGAACGGGCGCGGCAGGCGAGGCCGCGTCCGGACGGGGGATCGCAGGAAGCCGTCTCTCGGCTCTCCTGATACGGTGCGGCGGTGTCGGCCGCGCCGAGCGTGATGCGGTCGTCATCTGGGAAGGGGAGTTCGATTGGGGAAGAGACGACTCCCGTTGTGGTTCGTTGCCTCGTACTGCGCGTTCCTCGCCGCGATCTTCGCATTCTCCCCTGTTCTCGCTACCAATGACCTCGTCACGGGTGCGCTTGGGCAAGTGAGTGGCACCAACGGTGACGGTGTGAATGTCCGGGCCGAACCAGGACTCGGCGCGTCGCGGGTCGGTGGGCTCCCGGAAGGGGCACGCGTTCGTGTTGTGGAGGGGCCGCGGGCGGCGAGCGATGGGACGACCTGGTACCGAATCGAGAACGGTGGGATGACCGGCTGGGTTTTGGCCGATTACTTGGCTCGAGCGGTGCCCGTTGCTGGCGACACGGTACTCGTGACGGGGACTGGTGGCTATGGTCTCCGGTTGCGAGAGACAGCGGGATCGGAAAGTCGCGTTCTCGCGATCATGCCCGAGGGCGGGCGCGCGGTCGCGACCGGTTCCCCGGTGCAGGATGCAGCTGGAACGTCCTGGGTCCCGGTGCGCCACGAGGGGGTCGACGGTTATGCAGCCCTGGCCTATCTGGTCGTGGTGGAGGGTGATTCCACTCCGGTGGCCCAGGCGCAGCCGATCGCGAACACGCCCACCATCCGTGTCGGTGGCAATGTCGAGGTCGTGAATACCGATGGACAGGGAGTGAATGTCCGGCAAGGTCCGGGCTATGGGCAACCTGTCGCCGCGGTCGCTCCGGAAGGGGCGGTCATGCGGGTCATCGGTGGTCCGCAGACCGACGGGCAGGGGATCACCTGGTGGCAGGTCGACTATCGCGGGTTGCAGGGCTGGGCGCACGGTGGTTATCTGGCACCGACCGATCGTGAACCAGGCGCGCCAGCCGCGACGCCGGCCGAAGCCGCGCGGCAGCCTGATCCGGTGCCAACGACTCCAGCACCGCCGAGTACGGTGGGCGATGCGATCGTGGCGACCGCCATGCAGTATTTGGGGCGGCCCTACGCCTGGGGTGGAACCACGCCAGCCGGCTTCGATTGCTCCGGCTTCGTCTACTTCGTCGTCAACCAGGTGCTGGGTGGTGGCTTCCCGCGCAGCCTCGAAGCACAGGCGGTGAGTGGCGTCTCGGTGGACCCGAACCAACTGCAGCCGGGTGATCTCGTGTTCTTCCAGAACACCTATAAGTGGGGCCTGTCGCATGTCGGGATCTACATCGGCAATGGCCGGTTCATTCATGCGGAAAATTACGGGACGGGAGTGACGATCAGCGAACTCTGGGGCGACTATTACGGACCCCGTTTCTATACCGCACGGCGCGTCGGGACTTGAGACGTACGCTCGAACAGCCGATCCGGACGGCCAGGTGGGATCTCACCTGGCCGTTTCGTTTGGGTGCACTTTCGAGCGGACAGTGCCAACGATCGAGAGGCGGAGCGAGGTGTCGATTGCGCGCTCCAGGAAGACGGACGCGCCGACGCGCAGCGGCAGGATTCTCAGGGTAGTCGACGAGTGCAACGGCACCCTCTGACGGATGAGTGGAGGGCGTCGTCTCGCTGGGTCGGCCCGCTCAATGGGCAAGACGGGGTTCCTGCTGTGCTGCTGGCTCCAGCTTCTACCGCTCTGATGGCGAGTTTCGGCGTGCCCGGAACCATGAGCGAGCCGACGCTCGGACGCAGACGCTGGCCGGTTTTCGCCGAGGTGATGACGTGCTCAAGCACTGGTCGGGCGAGTCGGAATATCGCGGCGGAGCGCGACCAGAGCGGCGAGCAGGAAGGCGAAGCTGTAAGCTGCCAGAACGACGGCTGCGCGCCAGGGGTGAAGATCACCGGACGTCGCCTGTTGGGCGAGACCAGTCGGTAGGAAAGCGCGCGTGTTGAGTGTCTGGAGCGTGGAAGCGTTCTGACCGAGCAGGGTCCAATCGAGCAGCGTGAAGAGCCAGGAAAACCCGCTGTCCTCGATCATCGGCCGGAGAAGTTGCAGGACGCCGAGGCCGACTTGCTCGACGATGACGTATGCCAGCACCATACCCATTGCCAGGGCCGAGGAACGGAAGACGAGAGCGATAGCGAGCGCGGCCAGAACGTAGGGAACCGTGGCCCAGTAGGCGCGCAGAAGGGCCAGCAGGAACTCGCGCCAGTCGCGCTGGAGCCATTCCAGCGGAATTTGCCCATGATGGAGCTGGGACGCGATCGCACCGAGGACGAGTCCTACTACGGTGGTCGCGATGAGGTAGAGCAGCGCGACGACGAGCGCGACCAGTGCTTTTGCGAGGACGAACCGCGTGCGCGAGGCACCGCGGGCGAGGAGCGGGACGATCGTGCCCCAGGCGAACTCGGTACCAGCGAAACTGGCCGCGACGACGAGCAGCGCGAAGATACCGGTGCTGGGCAGGAAGTTGACGCTGTCCGCGATGGCTCCAGGCAAGGTCACGAGATCCGCGAAAAGATTCGTGGGCATCTCTTGGCCCGGTGCGGACGGGAGGGAAACGAAGGAGAGGGCGATCAAGAGAAGACGGAGGGTGGCCATGATGGCGAGCAGGATACCGAGCGCGATCCAGGTCATCGGCCGTCGCGTCACTTTGAACCATTCCGCGGCGATGAGCGCACGCATGCCGTAATCCTCCGCTACCGCTCGCGCGTCAGTTCGACGAAGGCAGTAACGAGGTCTCCCTCGAGCGGACGCAACTCGCGCAGGTAGAGTTCATGGTGCACCAGGAAGGCGCTGAGTTCCGGTAAACGTTCGGAGGGCAAATGGACGACGAGATGGTCGTCTCGGCGCTCGACGCCGCGGATCCAGTCTGGACGGGCCGGTCCACTGAGGAGAAGGAGGGCACGATCGTCGGCGACTGTCCGGACCAGCACGGGCAATTCGCTTGGCCGGAGAAGTCGTTCGATGTGACTATCCTCGATCAGCCGTCCGCGATGGATGATGATCACGCGCTGGCAGAGTTCCTGGACGTCGCGCAAGAGGTGGCTCGAGAGCAGGATCGTCTTGCCGCGGGCGACAAGTTCGCGCAAGAGGTCGTGGACACGTTGTTGACCGTACGGGTCGAGTCCGTTGGTCGGTTCGTCGAGCAGCAGAAGATCAGGGTCGGCCAGCAGCGCGTTGGCGAGGGAGAGCATCTGGCGCATGCCCTGGGAGTAGGTCCGGAACGGATGTCGAGCGTGTTCCAGCAAGCCGACGCGCTCGAGGAGATGGTCGATCTCGGCGGGGTCAGCTCCATAAACACGCGCCATCACCGATAGGTTTTGGCGGGCGTCGAGATACGGATAAAAGCTGGCGACTTCCGGCATGAGTCCGACACGCCGAAGTTGCTCGCGGCTCTCGGCCAACGGGCGACCGAACAGGACGATCCGGCCCGCGGTGGGCCGGATCAAACCAGCGATCATCGACAACGTCGTCGTCTTGCCGGCACCGTTCGGTCCGAGGAGACCAACGAGTTCGCCACGTCCGAGGGAGAAACTCAGATTATCGACTGCCGTGCGGCTACCGAACCGTTTCGTGAGCCCCTCGACGACGAGGATCGTTTCACTCGTCACTGAATCGGCCTTTCGCAGGGCAGCAGTGATGTGCCGCGGGACGCCTATACATCGAAGAGTGTCGGGACAGCCGATTCGGCGTCGGACTCCTCTGCTGCGCTTCCATCGTACTGGATACGTCCGCGCAATTCAGGTGCTGCTTGGCGGATCCGCTGCTCGATCTCCCGCATGAGTTCGGGATTGGCCTTGAGGAACGCCTTGGCGTTCTCGCGACCCTGGCCGAGCCGTTCCTCGCCGAGGTAGTACCAGGCACCGCTCTTGCGGATGATGCCGAGATCGGTTGCCACATCCAGCAGGTTGCCGGCCACCGAAATGCCCTCGTTGTACATGATGTCGAACTCGGCCTGGCGGAACGGCGGGGCGACCTTGTTCTTGACGACCTTGACCCGGACACGCGTGCCGACGGTCTCGTTTCCTTCTTTTATGGCGTCGACCTTGCGGATATCCAGGCGAACCGAGGCGTAGAACTTGAGTGCATTGCCACCGGTCGTCGTCTCAGGGTTGCCATACATGACACCGATCTTCATGCGGAGCTGATTGATGAAGATGACGGCGGTCTTGGAGCGACTGATCGCCCCCGTGAGTTTGCGCAATGCCTGGCTCATCAGCCGTGCCTGCAGGCCGACATGAGCATCACCCATCTCGCCCTCGATCTCGGCGCGTGGGACCAGTGCAGCGACCGAGTCGATCACGACGACGTCCACCGCGCCCGAGCGCACCAGCGTTTCGGTGATCTCCAGCGCTTGCTCACCGGTGTCCGGCTGCGAGATCAAGAGGTTGTCCAGATCGACACCAAGGCGCTCAGCATAGACAGGATCGAAGGCGTGTTCGGCGTCGATGTACGCGGCGATACCACCCATCCGCTGGGCCTGGGCGATCACGTGGAGGGCGAGCGTCGTCTTTCCGCTCGACTCGGGACCGAAGATCTCGGTAATTCGACCGCGCGGAATCCCACCGACTCCGAGTGCGAGGTCGAGGGCGATCGCACCGGTCGGAATGACATCGACCTGGAGCTTCGATGGGTCCTCGCCCATCCGCATGATGGCGCCTTTGCCGAAGCTGCGCTCGATTTGAGAGATCGCGAGTTCCAGTGCCTTTTGCCGATCCATCGCTGCCGCCTTCCGCTCACCGATCGCGCAAGAATAGAACCCATGTTCGAGTTCTGCTCAATCGTACTGTCTCGTTCCGTTCCTGTCAATCGCCAGTGATCCGCTCGACTCGCTCGACGGGCAAGACGAAGACTGTTGCTCCACCGACCTCGACCTCGAAGTTTTCTGGCAACCACAAGAGCCCCGGCTCCAGGGCGGGCGCGTAGGGGATGACCACTTCCTTCCTGCGCCGGCAGGTCCGCCGGATGATGGACAGCACTCGCGTGACCTGGTGGTCCTCCACACCGAGCAATAAGCTAGCGTTCTCGCGCCGGAGCAATGCACCGCTGCTCGCGATGCGCGTCACCCGGAACCCTTCGTTGACGAGTTCGCCGATCAGACGATCAGCATCCTCGCTCTGGACGATCGCGATGAGGAGTTTCACGCTCGTTCCCGATCGAACTCGCCGTAGTCCCCCTCAGTATAACCGATTCGAGCGTGTTGCGCTGGCGCTGGATTGTCCCGGAGCGCCTGCTCGACGTCGCTCACCGTGGCGAAGCTGGGACCGAAAAGACGGCTGACGATCGGAGCATAGGAGAAGCTCTCCCCCAGGACGAGGTGCGGTGGCCCTTCGTTCACGATGCGTCCTTCGCTCAGGAGAACGATTCGATCAGCGACCATCGCGGCGAAGTCGACGTCGTGCGTGGTGAGGAGGACAGCAGCCCCCGCAGCAGCACGCCGGCGCAGCTCGCTGGCGAGACGCTGCTTGAGTCGCAACCCTAACCCGCGCGTCGGCTCGTCGAGCACGATGAGTGCCGGGTGACCGGTGAGCGCGACGGCGAGAGCGGCACGCTGGCGTTCACCGCTGCTCAGGTCAGCGGGATGGGTATCCAGCAGCGGGTGAAGTTCGAAGAGGTCGACGATCTCGTCGACCGCAGTCGTGCTGACCTGGCGTACGCGCGCGACGAGTTCGAGGTCGTCGCGGAGGCGGCTCCCGACCAAGAGTGCGCCGGGATACTGCGGGACGTAGGCGATCGAGCCAGACTCGCCTGCCCGCAACGTTTCATGTACCGGACGGCCATCGAGCCAGACCCGACCGCGTACGATCCCTTCCAAGCCGAGAGCCGCGCGCAGGAGCGTCGTCTTGCCTGATCCATTGCGTCCGACGATACCCGTCACCAGCCCGCGCGCGACCTCCAGCGTCACATCCTCCAGCACCAGACGCTCACCGCGGCGGCACGCGATGCGCTCCAGGGCGAGAAGCGTCGGGCCGGGTGACGGCGCTGGGCGCTGAACAGGGGAGAGCAGCTGGCATCCACGCAACCGCCGTTTGCCTTCGGCGACGGAGAGGGCCGGTGGCGACCAGCCGAGGAGACGACTGACCTGGACGAGGATCGGTGGATCGGGCAAGCGTTCGGCAACGTGCTGGGGCGAGCCATCCGCAACGATTTTCCCATCCTCCAGTAGCGTGAGTCGCGTACAGCTCCCGAGCAGGCGGTCTAACCGGTGTTCGGCGATGACGAGCGTGATCCCCAGCTCGTCGACGAGGCGGCGCAAGACCTCGAGGACGGTCTCGGCGCTCCACGGGTCGAGCTGCGAGGTCGGCTCGTCGAGGAGGAGCAATTGCGGCCGCAGCGCCAGAACACTGGCGAGTGTGAGTCGCTGTCGTTCACCGCCGGAAAGTGTCTCGATCGGGCGATTGCGGAGATGAGCGAGCCCGAGGAGATCGAGTGCTTCCTCGACGCGGGCAGCGACGACGCGCGGTGGGAAACCGAGGTTCTCCAGCGCGAAGGCGATCTCGTCCGAGACGCGATCCAGAAGCGTCTGTGTCTCGGGCTCTTGACCAACGTAGCCGACCAGCCCAGCCAAATCGGCTGGGCGATGGCGGCGCGTGTCGCGTCCGCCGACGAGGACACGCCCGCCGAACCACCCACCATAGAAGTGGGGAACCAGGCTGACGAGACTGCGCAGCAAGGTCGTTTTCCCCGAACCGGTCTCGCCGGCCAAGAGCACGAACTCACCAGCTTCCACTGCCCAGTGCGGGGCGACCAGTGCTGGATACTGGCTCGTGGGGTAGCGGTAGCGGAGTGCCTCCACCTCGATCATCGCGCGGATCCTCGCAGAAAGAGTGCCGGTGAGGCGAGCAGGAGAAAGGCGAGCCCGGCGAGCGGAGAGAAACCCGGCCAGCGCAAAGCCGGATAAGGCGAGTACGCCAGGTCGGCAGCGGAGTCGCGGAGCGACAGGACGAGAAGGGTCGAGGCGGCAAGCAAGAGCGACGCCGCCGCTCCGGTCGCGACTGACCACCCTAGGGTGCGGAGATTGCGCCAGGTCGAGTGGACGATCAGCGCCGAACCGAGGGACAGTCCGACAACGCCGACCAGAGCGAGGCTCGGTTTGCCAGCCAGGCTGCCTCCGATGACGGCGAAGCTAGCGAGGAGCATCACGAGCGAACTGGCTTGCGTAGCGGGTCTCGCCCGGTGCCGCGCAGCGAAGCTCCGTGTCTCCAGTACCTCAGCTGTGGCGAGACTGTAGTCGATACCACGATAGAGGATCGCTGTTACGACGATCTGAAGCTGCCTCCAGCGTGGCAGTGCCAGGCCGCGCAGGCGCGACGCTTCGACCGCATCGCGTGCTGCTGTCGCGAAAGCAGGGAGCGCGTTCAGGGCAATCGCGAGAGTGGTCGCGAGCACACGCTGATTGGGAGGAATCGCGCGCAGAGCCTGGTGACGATCGATGACGGCGTGGAGGAGAGTCGTTCCGGCGAGTGCCGTGGTCAGTGCGATGCCAGTGAGCAAGCCGTAGAGTGCTGCATTGAGCGTGATGGGTCCGCCGATGACCGGCCAGGCGGGAAGTCGGAAGAGGACGCGGTCGCCGATGTGGGCAAGCAGCGCATTGACGGCGGTGCTCCACGGTAGGAGAAAGCCAGCAGCCAGGAGCGGTAAGCGAGGCGCCTGCCGGCCGAGCGGCCGCGCCGTATCGACTGCGATCCAGACGGTCGCAACGGCCAGCGCTGCCAGGCTCAAGTAGAACGGATTGCGCGTCACGGAGATCGCGAGCACCAGCACGAGTGCCCAGAGCAACCAGGTGATCGCGTTCATGGTGACCGCCTCCGCCAGCGGGCGAACGAGTACGCGAGCAGGACGATGGCCGCGAGACTCGTGAAGAGGAGCGCGCCCCAGGGCGGGTCAGTGGAATTGCTGTCGGCCACAGGCGCTGACGGCGTCACCCCGATGCTGGGGGTGCTCGAGGACCCGGCGAGCGCTGCAGCGGTCGGGGGAACCGTTGGCTGGGCCGCGGCAAAGGCCGGCGATGTCGGGGTGAGTATTCCGAGCGTCGGAGTCGGCAACGTGGGCGTGACTGTCGGGGAGGATGCGGGACCAGTCTGTTGGCTGTCCGGTTGGGTCGTGGAGGATCCGACGGCCGGTTGGCCCGAGGTCGGCACTGGAGTCACGGGCGAGGTCACCGCTGGTTTGGTCGGACTGGTAATCGAGGGTGCTGGCGGCGCGGTCGGTTGCGTGGTGGCAGGCGGACCGGACGAGCGCTCGATGCCATGCGCGCGTGCGATCTCCTCGATCGTCAAAGCGGGAAGGCCGCTCTCTCCGGCTGTCCATGACCAACCGTCCACGTCGCCGTCGCGGACGATCCGGTTGGAGGCACCGACTGGGTGGAGTACCCAGCGGCCGTCCGGCGTGAGCCCGTAATAGTGCCAGAACCACGCTGGCTGGCTCTTGGCTCGACAGAAACAGTCCTCCGCTGGGCATCCTTCACCGGAGATGGCACAGACGGCGAGCCCCAGTCCACCGAACTGGGCCACCGTAACCGGTACGCCAGCACGTTGGAGGAGTTCGATGCCAGTGATTGTCGGTTCTTCGAACTGGACGTACGCGGTGACGATCCGGCCGTCACCGTAGCGGATGACCAGTCCAGCGCCGTTCGGCTGCTCAGCGCGCGAGGACGTGCTGCCCGCGCCCGCCAACGCGAGCGCGAGCAGCAGCGTGAGGAGGAGGCGAAGCAGGCGAGACGTGCGAGTCACGAGCCTTCCTCGACGATGCGAGCGCCGAGCCGGGTCAGCAAGACATCGTGCCGCTCCGGCCAGCTACCGGGGTGCCATTCGAAGCGGGCACGTTCGAAATACTGCACGACCATCCCGTCTTCGACGAACTCCTCGCTGAGCGGGTAACCGAAGACGGCGAGACCACCGTACTGTTCCCAATAGGCGCGGAAACCATGGCAGAGGTTGTGCTGCGTCTCCACGAAGTACGTGCAGGCTGCCGGATCGCCTGGCTGAGCGGGGGCGAACGGTTCGCGTGGTGCTGCTGGGAGCCGCTCAGCACCGAGCCGGCCGAGCATCACGAGCGTGCTTCCGTCCGGCTTGAGGTGGAACTCGAGACGCGCGCGCTCGGTGTACTGGACGAGCAGCCGGAGGTGCGGATCGAAGAAGGGACCGGTGATCGGATAACCGAGATTGGCGAGCCCTCCTCGCTGCTCCCACGTCTCCAGGAACGGGCCGCACAAGCTGTGTCCGGTCTCCGGGAACAGCCGGCAGCCTTCTTCAGCGGTCTCGAACGGTATGCGAGCTCGAGTCAGCGGGAGAGCGATGCCGCGGAGCGGGAAGGCCTCGCGCGCCAGCGCAGGGATAGCTTGCACGGTGGCGAACAGATTGTCGTCCGGGGCATCGTCGCGCCAACGGAGCGCGCCGCTCGAGTTGGCGAAGCGAGCCAGGGCATCGAGCGCAAAGCGCCAGGACGGGGATTGCGGTTCCTCGCCCGCAGCCAAAAGCGCTTGGACAGCGAGTGCGGTGGAGTTGGCATCACCGACCAGCTGATCAGCGGGTTGGTAGGCAAAGGAGCCATCCGCGGCTTGGACACTGCGCAAATACACCAGGGCCTGTCGTACCTGCGGATGCTCGCGCTGCCCCGCGGCAACGAGCGCCTGGATCACGAGTGCCGTCGTGTTCGAGTCGCCTGCGCCCGGCTCTGTGCTGCCGTCCCAAGCCCAGCTGCCGTCAGCCGCTTGCCGTTCGAGCACGGCTTGGACCGCACGCTCGGGAACCGGTACGCCGGCAGCAGCGAGTGCCAGCAGCGCGTACGCGTTGCTGAAGAGCTGCTGGTCGTAGAGTCCGGTCGCACGGTCGTAGGCACGTTGCAGGCGAGCGACGAGGTCGACGCCGCCGAAAGCACGTGGATCGCGCCCGCTCGCGACAGCGGCGAGAATCAGCTTGGCCGCGCCACCCGGCTTCTCGCTGTAGCGGGCAGCGGCCGACTCCAGGTACGCGATGGCGCTCGCCCCACCGACTTGCTGCACCGAGCCAGGGTCGATGCCGACCGAGGCGAGAGCCAAGACAGCATCGACCGTCATGCCAGGATCGCTCTCGCCCGTGAAGCCGGCAAAACCTCCATCAGCACGTTGCTGGGTGGTGAGCCAGGTTACTGCCCCAGTGAGCGCCCGGCCTACTGTGAACTGGTTCGCCGATACGCTCGCCCCTGGTGCGAGAACGAGCAAGAAAATGGTCAGAATAGCGAGGATACGACGCATACCTCACTCCTCCCTCGTCACGCCGACTGAGGTCGTTCCAAACCGCACCCGCTTGTTCGTGTTGGGAAAACGAGAACAGCCCGCACGGGGCGGGCTGCCAATGGTTCACTGCGTCGAGGCACAGTGCATCACCGGCGTCCTCCCCCCTTGGCTCGAGGCGGGTCGGACACGGCGGCAACGGTAGACCTGGCTTCGTCGCACCGACTGGTGCGACGTCACAGTTGCGGCACAGCCCCGGACTTTCACCGGTGTTCCCCCGTGTGGACGAGCAGAACGAACTTCTGCGCTCCTGCTCGCACTCGCCGCCGTCTCGCACATCCTGTCAAGGTGCATCGCCGATCGATCGGCTGCGCACATTGTGAAAGCTCGTGGCTCGGTTGTCAAGCCTGCCCGGACACATGCCGCGCCAGCGATCGAGTTCCTGGCACACTCGACCGTCGGCTCGCACGTGGCACGAGACCTTCCGGTGATCGTGCTCGGTGCGCCGGAGGCGGGAAACCGCCGGGTTTCCCGTCATGGCCTGGTCGATCGGAACCACCTGTCCTCGGCGCGAACCGATAAGGCGATCACGGTCGCTCCTGGCTCGAGCAGTCGGTGGTTCCATCGGAACAGCATGACTGGAGGAGACCCGCCCAGCTCGATCGCTGGCTCCTGCCCCGATGACTGGGCCGCCCGCGCTTTGGGCGATGCTCACCAGTACCGCATGGCCTCGCGGTAGATGGCGCGCAGTGCTCGCTCGTCGACTGGCCGTGGGCTGTTCACCAGGATGCGCTGCTGGGCCAGTGTTCCCTCGACAAGTGCGGGGATGTCGCTCTCGGTGAAGCCGAGTTCCGCGAGACCACTCGGCAGGCCGAGATCGCGCATGAGCTGGATGAGTGCATCGGCAACCGCTTCGGCAGCTGCGCGGACTGGCAGGCCGCGGGTGTCGATCCCCAGCATCTCGGCCACCTCAGCGTGTCGTTCGGGCCAGGCCGGTGCTGTAAAGCGGAGACCAGCCGGAGCGCCCACGACGACGGCCAGGCCGTGCGGGATGAGCGGCTCGTCGACCTCGTAGTCGGGCGGGAAGAAGTCACGAACGAGCCCGGCGATCGGGTAGGACATGGCGTGTGGGATGTGGACCCCGGCGTTCCCGAAGCCGATACCGGCCGTCAAGCTAGCCAGCGCCATAAAGGTGCGGGCCTCCAGATCGAGCGGGTTGTAGACTGCTCGCCGTAGATACCGTGCACCCCACCGGATAGCCTGTGCGCTCCACAGGTCAGCGACCGGGTTGGACCCGATATAGGCTGGTCGCTCGGTCGGGCTGTCCGGTCGAGGACGGACGTGATACGGCTTGGCTGTGTACGACTCGATCGCATGGCAGAGGACATCCAGCCCGGCGAACGCGGTCACCATCGGGGGACACGTGACCGTATTGAGCGGATCGACGATCGCCATGGTCGGGCGGATGAAACGGTGCGAGATGCCGGTCTTCAACCGACGATCGGTCAGTTCGAGGGCGATCACCGCGGTGGTTTCGCTGCCTGTACCGGCGGTCGTGGGGAGTGCCAGGTGCGGCTTCAATGGGCCGGGAACTGGATTGCCTCGACCGACCGGCTTGTTGATATAGTCGAAGAGGTCAGCCGGGTAGGACGTGAAGAGGTTCATCGCCTTAGCTGTGTCGATCGTGCTCCCACCACCGAGCGAAACATAGGCGTCCGGCTGGACGCGTTGGGCGAAGGCGATGGCATCGCGCAACGAGCGATCGGTCGGCTCAATGTGCACCTGGTCGAAGACGACCACTTCCGCACCAGCACGCAGGATCGCTGCCTCGACTGGCTCGACCAGGCCATGCTGTCGCAGATGACGGTCAGTGACGAGGAGGACGCGGCGTGCCCCGAGCCGCTCGAGTTCAACGGTCACGTCAGCGGTCGCACCGGGCCCGAAACGGAAGGGGACGAGGTCCATGGCGATGACGGTCTGGGTCAGGTTCGCGCTCATGCCGGATGCTCCTTCCGGAACACAACAGGCGGCATCATCGTCGGCCAGGAGGGACGAGGTGTCAAGAGGAGCGTGTGCTCTCCATCACGGAGAGTGGTGGTGCCGCGCCCGAGTCTGTCGGTCACTGCTTGGACGGTGCTCAGACAGGCTCGCGGCCCGTGACGGCATCGCTTTCCTCGGCCAGTAGGTCGAGGAAGAAGCCGAGCAGTCGATGGAGGCGCGGCCGGGCCTGTTCCCCGATGGCCGCCACCTCTTCGTGAGTCGGGATCGCTGGCTCTTCTGGGATCGCCAAGTTGGTCACGACGGAGATGGCCAGGACGCGTAACCCGAGTGCCCGCGCTAGGATCACTTCGGGGATGGTCGACATGCCGACCAGATCAACCCCGGCGGCTCGCAACCAGCGAAGTTCGGCTGCCGTCTCGAAGGTCGGCCCAGCGACCATGGCATACGTTCCCTCCGGGGGTTCCAGGCCGAGTCGGGCCGCAGCAGCGCGAGCTACCGCGCGGAGGTGGCGATCGTAGGCATCGCGCAGACTGAAGAAGCGAACCCGTCCCGCCGGTGGAATCAGCGGATGGTGACCGGCCAAACCGGGGACGAAGAAGTGATCCCGGATCAGCACGAGATCGCCCGGTGCGAAGGTCGGATGCAAGGAGCCGGCCGCATTGGTCAGGATGACGATCGGACCAGGCAGGTGGGCGAGGAGGGCGATCGGCGCAGCGGCTTCTGCAGCCGAGAGACCCTGGTAGAGGTGATAGCGACCGAGGCAAAACCAGATCGGGTGCCCATTCCACTCTGCCAGCACCAACTCGCGTGGATGACCGGTGACAGCCGGGGCAGCGATCGCAGTGAGTTCGTCGAGCGGGACGCGTGCCACGACATGCGCATCTTCGGGGAGACGCGCCAGCCCGGAGCCGAGGACGATGAGCGCGTCAGGAGTGTGGTGATAACGCTGGGCGAGTGTCTGCGCTCGCTCAGCTGCTCGTTCCTGCCAGGGATGGAGGATGTCCATCATCGTGCCCCTCTTCCTGCAAGAGTGTCGCCACGGCGGCGGAGGCAGCGATGTCGCCGATGTGCGCCTGGAGCGCTGCCTGGAGGGCACTCGTGATCTGGCCGCGCAAGGCGAGGCTGAGCGGTCGGCGGGCGAGTTCCTGCCAGTGATCGGCCAGCAAGAGGCGCAATGCCTTGACGGCCCCGACGCTGAGCGGGACTTCTCCAGCGCTGTGTCCCACGCACTCGCCGCAAAGGATGCCACCCTGATCCGGTGCGAAGGCGAGCCGCCCCGGCGTCAGTTGTTTCCCGCAGTGTGGGCAGACGACGAGTTCCGGCTGATAACCGAGGAGAACCAGCAAGCGCATCTCGAACCGTCTTACGACCGCGAAAGGATCGGGCAACTCGGCGAGCAGTCGGAGGCACTCGAGCAGGAGGTCGTAAAGCGCCGGTTGCGGATCCTCGTCGGCGGTCGCTCGATCGGTCAGGTCGGCGAGGTAACCGGCCCAGCCTGCTCGCCAGGGTTCCCGGCGCAGTCCAGTGAACGGCTCCACCAGCTGCGCTTGTGTCACGATATCGAGTTCGCGCCCGCGGGCGAGCAGGACTTGGGTCCGAACGAAGAGGTCGAGATGGCCGGCCAGGCGACTCTGCGGCCGGCGTATTCCTTTGGCGATGGCCCGGAGTTTTCCTGCTTTCGGAGTGAAGAGCGTCAGGATCCTGTCGGCCTCGCCGAGGTCGCGGCGGCGCAGGACGATCGCCTCGGTGCGGTACAGCCGGATGCGGTGGTTCGTCGTTTCGGCCATGCCTCGCTCGCCGATCACGATGCCGGAACGCCGATATCCGGGTGAGCGACCAGTTCCGCCCATTGGTGAGCGCGTTCCCGCAATCCAGCCCAGTCGCGGCGCGCAACCAGCGTGCGATCGACAAGGTGACTGCCGACCGCCACGGCGACGGCGCCGGCCGCCAGGAAAGCCGGTGCGGTCTCGAGTGTCACGCCACCCGAGGGAATCAGTTTCACCTGCGGCAGGGGAGCGAGCACGTCCTTGAAATAGCTCGGTCCCGCGAGACTGGCCGGGTTGACTTTGATGTAATCAGCGCCCCATTCCCACGCGCTGAGGATTTCGGTCGGGGTGAAAGCACCGATCACGCTGGGGATGGAATAGCGTCGGCAGATCTCGATCGTTTCTCGCCGGAGTGTCGGGGTAACGATGAATTGAGCCCCAGCCAACATCGCCTGACGCGCGGTTTCTGCATCCAGGACCGTCCCTGCTCCGACCAGGCAGGATCCATCGAAACGATGCCGCACCTGTTCGATGGCACGACCAGCTTCACGATTCGTGTAGGTGAACTCGAGCACGCGCACTCCGCCCTCGAGCAAGGCTTCGGCGAGTTCGACGGCACAGCTCAAGTCATCGAGCCGGATCACGGCGATCAGCCGGTACGTTTCGATCCAGTTCACGTCGCTCCCCCTTCCGCTCGGGTACCATTCGCATCGAGTGTAGCGGGCCGGGTCGGCGGAGAGTAGGAGTCATCACGATGGCACGACGGTTCGGCGTCGTCGCGGCGCACGGCAAGCCTGAGGCAGTCGAGTTGGCTGACCGGATCCAGCGCTGGCTCGCCGCGCACCAGTGCCAGATCGCTAACGAAGAAGCTCTCCCGGCCGTCTGGCCAGAACTCGACGCGATCATCGCCATCGGCGGTGACGGGCTCATCATGCGCGTGGCGCACCATTATCCTGATGTTCCGATTCTCGGGATCAATGTCGGCCGGGTCGGCTTTCTGGCCTTGGCGGAACGCGAGGGATGGGAACGGGCGTTGCACGACCTGGTGCACGATCGGTACCACGTCCAAGAGGGGCCAACGCTGGCTGTCCAGCTGGAACGCGGGCGAAGCGTGCTCGTCGATGCTTGGGCGATCAACGACGTCGTGGTTCGTGCCGGGTACCAGCTCATCGAAGTCGAGCTCTACATCGATGGTCAGTTCGTCAACACCTATCCGGGTGATGGCATGATCGTCGCGACTCCACAGGGAAGTACGGCTTACTGTATGGCTGCGGGTGGGCCGGTGTTGACTGCCGGGGTGCATGGGTTCGCCGTGACGCCGATCTGTCCGCACTCGCCGATCCGCATTGCGCTGGTCGTCCCGGAGCAGGCGACGATCGAGCAGGTGTACGTGAGCGACCGGGAAGCGCGCCTGATCATCGACGGAGAGCCGGTCGCGTCTTTGGAGCGGGGTGATCTCGTTCGGGTGCGACGGGGTAAGCAAGCGTTCCGTCTCGTGGTTCTGCCGGGTACGAACTTTTACGAGGCATTCCGCAGCAAGTTCAATTTCCAAATCCGACCGGAGGCACAGCCCAGCCGGCGAACCCGAAATGCCGACACGCCATCAGGCGCGCGGTAACTTGCTGGTATCCGGCTCGTTTTCCCGCATGCTCCGCGACCAGCCAGGTGGGAGCGTGGTCGCCTCGTTTTCCGGTAGGGTCTTCTCCGGTCGTCGTCCGCCCGGAGTGCGTCCGAGAGCGCGCTGCACAGCCTCGAGCGGCGAGCGACGCTCCTGTACGGTCACGTCGCCTTCCTCGGTCGGCTGCTGGGTGCCACAGTACGGGCAGTGCGGCCAATCCAGGCTGAGGAGACGGCCACAGGCGATACAGAGTTGTTTCAACGGTGCTCGACAGTAGGGGCAAAATTGGAAGTCGTCCTGCACCGGTCGCTGACAATGCGGGCAGCGCCCGGCTGTTTCCAGGTCCTGGATCAGATATTCCTCCTCCAGCGCCCGCTCGTACTGCTCTTCCAATGTTTCGCGCGGGCGCATCAGGAGATAAAGCAGTGCGCCCGGGACGGAAAAGAGCACGACGAGCAGCGTCGCGAAGATTTGGGCGATGACGCTCCGGGTCCGCGTTTGGATGTCCTGGAACGTCCACACGATGAGCGCGAACCAGAGTGCCAGATAGTACGCACCGCCCAGGGCGATGAGAAGATGCGCTGCTTGAGCGATGAGCTGTTCCACCGCTGTGCTCCACCCTCTCGCTTCAGGGCAGGCGCTCGAAACGCTCGATCGGAACGACGAAGACGTTGGCGCCGCCGACCTCGACCTCGATCGGCTGCGGAACGAAGAACTCGCCCGATTCCACGATCGGGAACAAGGGGTTGACGTACTGGGTGCGCGTGTAGCAATGGGCCTTGATCAGGCGCAAGACCTCCCCGATCCGGTGGGCTTCGACACCCATCAGCAGCGTGACGTTCTGCTCGCGCAGGAACCCTCCCGTACTGCTAATCCGGGTCGCGCGGAATCCCTCGTGCTGGAGCGCATCGAGCAGCCTGTCGGCATCGCGTGCCTGGACGACGGCGATCACGAGCTTCGAGGGGGCCGTCATGGTGAACGTCTTCCCCGTTTCATGACTTCCGTCACGGTTGCCCAGACGACGTCGGCGACAACCTCAGGCGGCAATGTCGCATCGACGACACGCCAGCGCTGGGGGTCGCGCTGTGCAGCGGCATGGTACCAAGCGCGGACCCGTCGGTGGAAGGCGAGTTCTTCCTGATCGAGCCGCGTGATCGTCGCGGCGGCAGCCCGGCGGCGAGCCAGGCCGACTTCCACTGGAACATCCAGCAGGATCGTCAGATCGGGCCACAAGTCGCCCGTTGCGATCCGATGCAACTCGCGGAGCCATCCTTCGTCCAGACCGCGCCCAGCTCCCTGATAGGCCAGCGTGGAATCGACATAACGGTCACACAGGACGATGGTGCCGCGTTCCAGGGCGGGCCGGATCCGATCCCACACGTGCTCAGCCCGGGCAGCGGTGAAGAGCAGGGCTTCCGTTTCCGGGCGAAGTGCCTCGCCAGCCAGAAGCCACTCGCGGATGGTTTCGCCGAGCGGTGTACCACCCGGTTCTCGCGTGACGAGAAGGGAATAACCAGCTTCGCGGAGCCGGGCAGCCAAAAGAGCGCATTGTGTCGTCTTGCCTGCTCCTTCCGGTCCCTCGAAGGTGATGAACCGACTCACCAGCTCTCGTCCTCGCGGTAGATTTCGACCCGCCGGAAGGGCTCTCGCCCGCGGCTGCGGGATGCCAGGTTGTACCGCTCGGCGAGCTGATGCTGGAGGCGTCGAATCCAGGCTTCCTGCGGACGCAACTCGATCCGGCTGCGCGTCCCCTGGAGCACCTGGTGCGCGGCAGCTTCTGCTTCCTCCATCGCAGCCAGGATGCGATCGTGGGCTGCGTTCTCGTCGCCGTCGTCAGCAGCTGATTCCAGTTCCTGCTCGCCCGCGAATCGCTCGGGGAACAGCGAGCGGAACAGGTTGGCCATCTGCTGCGCCGTGTTGCTCCGCAGGACGTATACCGGGATGCCACGTTGTTCGGCCTCGCGGAGTACCTGCGGTCGCTTGCGGAAGTAGTTCTTCAGCGTCACGACAGCATCTGCCTCACGGGGCGAGCGGACGAGCTCGACCGGAAGCATCAATTGGCGAATCACGTCCTCCAGCCGGTTCCGACTAACGCCGAAGGGAAAGAGTCGCATAGTCCGCCTGATCGGCTCGCTCGGCGGAGCGACGGCTGCGATCGTCCCGGAAGGAGTCGCTGGTCGAGTCGGGGCCGGCGTACCGGGAATCCGCTGGTAGGTTCGTCGCGGTCCGGAGGGGAGCATGGAACGCTCGGCACGTTGGTCTTGTCCGTGCAGCTCCTCGTACCAGATGGAGACCGTTCCGTCCGGGTTTCGCTCGCGGATCTCGACGCGGAGCGGCTGGCCGCGCAGGATGGCATCGACCGCGGCCGCGACGTCGCGGTGCACGGCGACGCGGTTACGCGACTGAATCTCGACCAAAACGCCGAAGGTCGGTGGTGCCTTGCGTTCCAGGATCGACTTCTGGGTGCCCCGCCGGCGAGCTTCCTCGTCGCTCAACGTGACCGACTGGATTCCGCCGATGAGATCCGAGAGGGTCGGATTCATCATGATGTTTTCCAGCGTGTTCCCGTGTGCGGTTCCGATGAGCTGCACGCCACGCTCGGCGATCGTGCGTGCGGCGGCAGCCTCGAGTTCGGTACCGATCTCGTCGATGACGATGACCTCCGGCATGTGGTTCTCGACCGCTTCGATCATCACCGCGTGCTGAAGGCTGGGCGTCGGTACCTGCATCCGGCGAGCGCGACCGATCGCTGGGTGAGGGATATCGCCGTCACCCGCGATCTCGTTGCTCGTATCCACGACGATCACCCGCTTGCGCAGGTCGTCAGCCAGCACCCGCGCTGTTTCGCGCAACATGGTCGTCTTGCCGACACCGGGCCGACCCAATAGCAAGATGCTTTCGCCCGACTCGATCAAGTCACGGATGATGGCGACCGTTCCATAAACTGCTCGACCGATGCGGCACGTCAGGCCGACGATCTCACCGGATCGCGAGCGAATCGCGGAAATGCGGTGCAGCGTGCGCTCGATACCTGCTCGGTTATCATCCCCGAAGCGACCGATCCGCGACGCGACGTAGGCGATGTCCTCGCGCGTGATCTCGCGATCCGCCAGATACACCTCGCGGTCCTCGAACCGTGCCTCGGGGCGCCGCCCCAGGTCGAGAACGATTTCGAGCAGCTTGGCCCGGTCCTCTGGGCTGTTGTACTCCCGGAGTGCCTCGACGATATCGGGTGGCAAGACTGCCAGCAGATCCTCGAGATTATCGGTGATCGTCTGTTCCGGCATTGCCGGAAGAATGGTAACAGGCTTCGTCACGGTGCGCGTCGTCGTCCTCCTCTTCGTTTCATGATCGTGTCGCGCGTTCCAGCACGGCGACCTTCGGTCGCTCGTGGTGGTAGAGCACGCGTGGTGCCTCAGCGAGTCCAGCCAGCCGGGCATGCTCGGCGATGGGAAATCCGGCGCGGATGCGTCGGATCGTATAGCGTGCGACCCAAAGCCGTGTCTCGAGCAGCGTGAGTCCCGCCTGCTCAAAGCGTGCGCGTGTGGCTCCTGCCTCATCGGGAAGCAGGAGCAGCACCTGATCGCGCGGGCGCGCGCAGCAAGCGAGCGCTGCTCCCACGATCGCGATAGCCTCGCTGGCGGCCTGGTCTTCCGCGACCAGTTCCACGATGTGCCAACCAGCGCGCGAGCGAACGCGGCAGTAGGCTCGTGTCTCACCGTCAGCTGTGAGCAAGTAGCCACGGATACGCCAGCCGGCTCGCTGCCCCACGTGCCAGGCCGCCCGGGTGCGTGCCTCGGCGAACTGAACTGGTCGTGGGGTGACGCGCTCGTACAGGCGCTGAACCTCCCATGCATCGAGCGCTTGCTGGTGACGAATGGTCAGCGACTGGCTCGGCAGTGCGAGTTGCTCCCGCTGGCCGGCGAGCAGGTGTATCCGCCGGAACGGTGTGAAACCGACTCGCTGCCACCAGGCGATGAGGTCCGGGTGCTCCGGAATCAAGGTGTGCAGGCGGATGACCCCGCGTAGACCAGCCTCCCGGGCCAGGCGATCCAGCAAGCGCTGTCCCTCTTCTGCCCTCGAGACGACCAGGCGAGCGATGAACCAATGATCGCGTCCGGGTTCCGCGATGACTTGCGCGTAGGCTCGCTGTCCGCGCTCGTGGACGAACCGGCCGGTTGCTGCGCCGAACGCACTGCCGAGCAGTCCCCGAATGGGCGAGAGATGAAAAGCAGCTGGCAGTGCGACCAAATCACCGCGCAATGCAGCTGCCGGCTGATCGGGCGAGTCATCGGCGATCATCGGTGCGTTGTTGGCTCGCCACCAGAACACGCCAGGACCTCCTCCGCGCGCTTCAGAGCGCGCGTCGTCCAGCGAGCGCGCGACCCAACGTGATCTCGTCGGCGTACTCCAGGTCGCCACCCACCGGTAAGCCGCTGGCTGGCCGGGTCACCGTGACGCCGAGCGGAATGAGCTGGCGTGCAATGTACATGGCGGTCGCATCGCCCTCGATGTTCGGGTTCAAGGCCAAGATGACCTCGTTCGGCTGCTCTTGCTGGACCCGATGCACGAGCTCGCGGATCCGCAAGCGTTCGGGCCCGATGCCGTCGACGGGTGAAATGACCCCGTGCAGAACATGGTAAACGCCGTGGTAGGCACCTGTTCGCTCCAGGGCGAGGACATCGAGCGGGTCCTCGACGACGCAGATCGTCCGCTGATCGCGCGACGGATCAGCGCAGATCGGGCAGGGATCGACATCGGTCAAATTGAAGCACCGCGAGCAGAGCTGCACTCGCTCTTTCACCTCGATGATCGCCTGAGCCAGGGCGAGCGCGTCTTCCCGCGAACACCGCAACAGATGGTACGCCAGCCGTGATGCGGTCTTGGGACCGATTCCGGGAAGCTTCGCGAATTCCTCGATCAACCGAGCGATCGGCTCGGCTGGCCCACGTGCGCGCACTGTCACCTCGGTCGCCGTCAGGCAAAACGCGCGTTCACTGGTTTGAGTATACCAGAAGGGCCGGTTCCACTCGTCCCCGTCACTCGTCACCGAGATAGACAACGCGGCCGCGCGCTCCCTCAGCCGGGCCGACTATTCCTTCAGCTTCCAATTGCTCCATCAGGCGTGCTGCCCGGTTGTAGCCGATCCGCAGTCGTCGCTGGAGGAGCGACGTCGAGGCTGTCCCGAGTTGGCGAACGAGTTGGCGGGCCTGTTCGAGCAAGGGGTCCTCGCCTCGACTCGTCTCCTGAATGGTTTCCTCGAGATCGAGCCAACTCGGGTCGTATTGTGGGACCGGATAGAGTTGCCGCCAGTGCTCGACGACGTATTCCAAGTCGCGGTCGTCGATGAACGAACCTTGTACGCGCAAGGGACGTGCCGCGTCGGGCGGGAGATAGAGCATGTCGCCGCGCCCGAGCAAGCGTTCGGCCCCGGGCATATCGAGGATCACCCGGCTATCGGTCTGCGAGGTGACAGCGAAGGCGATCCGCGCCGGCACATTGGCCTTGATCAGCCCGGTGAGGACGTCGACTGAGGGCCGCTGTGTCGCGATCAGGAGGTGAATCCCAGTGGCACGAGCCATCTGGGCCAGTCGCACCAGGAGTGTCTCGACCTCGTCCGGTGTCGTCAGCATGAGATCAGCCAGCTCATCGATGATGACGACGAGATAGGGCAAGGGCTCGAGCGATGGGTCTTCCTCGCGTCGCAGGCGATAACCTTCGAGATTGCGCACTCCCAGTTGGGCGAAAAGCTCGTAGCGTCGCTCCATTTCCTGCAGGACGCGTCGCAGCGCACCGACGACGAGTCCCATATCGGTCACGACTGGGCGCTTGAGGTGCGGCACTCCATCGTAACCAGCGAGTTCGACCTTCTTCGGATCGATCAACAGCATCTGGAGTTCGTCCGGCCGGCGCGTGAGCAGAAAGGTGGCGATGATGCCGTTGATGCACACCGATTTGCCGGATCCGGTCGCGCCAGCGATGAGGAGATGCGGCATGCGAGTCAGGTCAGCGACGACATACTCGCCATGCACGTCCCGCCCGAGAGCCAGCGGGAGGCGTGCTCGAGAGCGCTGGAAGGTCGCCGATTCCAGGACCTCACGCAGGCCTACCGTGGAAATCGCGCTATTCGGGACCTCGATGCCTACGCGTGCCATACCGGGAACTGGTGCCTCGATCCGGATCGCTGGCGCAGCCAGCGCTAATGCCAGATCGTTCTGAAGCTCGGTGATGCGCCTCACCTTGACGCCGGGACCGGGTTCCAGGGTGAACAACGTCACGGCAGGACCAGGATAGATTTCGCGGACACGAGCGTCTACTCGGAAGTTTGCCAGCGTCTCCTGGATGATCGCGGCCTTGCGCTCCAGTTCTTCCGCATCGGGCAAGCTCGCCTCGTACCGCTGCAAGCGGCTGATCTCGGGAAGCACCTGATCCACTGCAGTAGCCGGCATGGCCGCGTTCGCTCCGACCGGTTCCGGCTCACCGGACGGGCGCTCTTGGACACGCTGCTGAGGGGAAACGGGCGTTCGGCGCCCACGCGAACGGCTCGCTGGTGTGTGGCGTGTCGCGATGACCGGTCGCGTCGTTTCGCGCTGGACGGTCTCGTCCGAGCGGCCGGACTCCGCTGGCGCTGGAGACGCGGGGAGGTCGACCGCGCGAGCGGACGATCTCCGCCAGACGATCTGCCCGGTTCGTCGCGCCGCCGTGAAGATTGTTCGCGCGAGCGTGCCGAGCTCGATACCAGCGACGAGCGTCGAGCCGGCCAGGCCGAGGGCTAGAGCGAGGAGCCCAAGACCGAGGTCACCCCCGATGAGCCGGAGGAGTGCTGCCACGCCGGCACCGATGTAGCCGCCAGCCTCCTCGACCTGGTCAGCCGGGCGAGCGTCGAGCAGGGCGACGGCTGCGGAACCATACAGTGCGAGCCCCACGGCCCGGCGGACCGTGCCGGCTCGCGAGCGGGAGGCAACGAGTTCGAGGGCACCCCACCAGCAGGCGAGCGGGACCACGATCGCACCGCGGCCGAAGAGTTGCCGGCAGGTCTGGGCGAACCAGCCGGCAAGCCCAGTCTCGCGCTCGTGGCCGAGAAGCGCCAGGGTCAGGAGCACGCCGACCGTGGCGAGAAACAGCCCAGCGAGGTCACGCGGCAGGCGGCGCGGAACGAGTGCTGCCACCTGTGCCAGCCGGGTGACGATCGCGCGCAGGCGGCGTCTTTGGGAACCGGCGGCGAGCGGTGCTGTCTCCCCTCTGGTTCTCCGTTCTTTTGCTCGCTTCCGCGCCATCGTTTCCCCCTGCGTTCGTTCGCGTGTCCGTACGGAGTATAGCAGGGGGTCAGAACAAGCGCATCTGCTGTGCCTTTTCCTCGCTTTGCTGCGCCTCTACTGTGCGCGCTGCTTCAGCTCGGGCCTGGGCGATGATCTCGCGCAGTGCATCGAAATCCTTTTCGACGAGCTCCTTGAGCGCGGGCTGGTGCAAGGCAGCTGCGGGGTGATACATCGGCACCACGACAACGTCCCCGAACCGGCGCGGCTTTCCATGGATACGGGAGATCTTTTCGTTGGGGAACCAGCGTGCCATCGAATAGCGTCCGAGCGTCACGATGACGCTCGGACGAATCACCGCGATCTGCTCGTCGAGGTAGGGAGCACACGCAGCGATTTCGTCCGGGAGCGGATCCCGGTTCCCGGGTGGTCGGCACTTGACGACGTTCGTGATATAGACTTGTTCGCGTCGTAGTCCGGCTCGCCCGAGAAGCTCGTTCAAGAATTGTCCTGCTGGTCCGACGAACGGGCGACCCTGCCGATCTTCGTGGTACCCCGGTGCCTCCCCGATGAACATCACCTCAGCATGCGGATCCCCCTCACCTGGCACCGCCTGAGTGCGGGTCCGCCACAGATCGCAGCGCGTGCAGTGACGGACGCGCTCGGCGATGCTTTCCAGGAGTTCCCTCGCACTGCGTTCCTCGCTCACTGTCTGCTCCTCTCGTTCGTTTCGTCGTCCCGTTCTCGTCATCCACCGGGGCATGGACAGCGAAAGCCGATGCGGGCAGCGATCGACCGTTCCGCACCAGTGCGAGCCAGTCCACCGGATGCTCGAGGAAGAAGACGGTCGGGTCCTCCGCGTGCTCGGACAGCCAGCGCGCGATGATCACTGCGGCATCGAGCGAGTCCTGGTCGAGCGTCCAGGGAGCGGCCTGTTGGGCGCGTTCCCAGGCCGCTCCCAATCGGGCGGCCACGGCTGCATCGTGCTCGCGCGGATCGGCCACGACACGCGCCCAGAGTCGTCCGGCAACGATGAGGAGAAAGGCGCGATCGCCGGTCTCAGGACAGGGAGTGACGATGACGCACGGTCGTCCGCTGATCGTCTGGCGGACCAATCGATGACTGAACACGAGTTCCTCGCTGCGCCGCAGGAGATCGCGCAAGCGCGCTGCTCGTTCGAAGTCGAGTCGCTCCACCGCGTCAGCGAGAAGCTGTTGAGCACGTTCGACGACGACGCTCGTCTCGCCGCTGAGATAACGCAGCGCGCAGTCGACGAGCGCTCGGTACTCGTCAGGCGTCACGCATCCGGTGCATGGGCCGATACAGCGTCCCAGCGTCAGTTGCAAGCACGGGCGCCCATAGGAACGGGCATCCCGGAACGATCGGTGGCAGGTGCGCAAAGGGAGGAGTTGGTGGAGCAACTCGACGACCGCGCGGGCAGCAGCCGTGCTCCGAAAAGGCCCGACGTACACGGCGTCGTCATCGTCACGCTGACGAGCCAGCATGAGGCGCGGCCAGGGGCGACCGAGCTCGACCTTCACGTAGGGGTATGCCTCGTGATTGCGGAGTTGCGTATTGTACGGCGGCTTGTACCGCTGGACGAATTGACTCTCCAAAAGCAGTGCTTCTAACTCCGAGCCGGTAACGACCGTCTCGATCTCGGCCACCGATTCGAGCAAGCCGTCCATCTTGCGGGTGTATCCCAGTGGTTGACTGAAGTAGGAACGAACTCGCTGTCTGAGATTGCGCGCCTTGCCGACATACAGGACACGTCCCAGCGCATCGCGCATGAGATACACCCCCGGAAGTTCGGGTGTGTCAGCCAGCAGGCGCTGGTCCAGGACTGCGCGCCCCCGGGCGACCGGCTCGACGACGATCGGTCGCCGCGTGGCAGCTGGCTGGAAGTCGCTCGGCGAGCGGTATCCGACCTGCTCGGCTCGCTCGACGAGGTGGAGATAGAGGACGGCAGTCGCTTCGGCATCCGGTAGCGCACGGTGACGGGTGCCCCGAGCGAGACCGATGGATCGACAGATCGCGTCGAGGTCGTAGCGGCCGTTTGCGGTGAGAAGTGCCCGGGCGAGCGGCAAGACGTCGAGTGCGGGATTGGGGAGCGGTCCCTGACCGATGCGCCGGAGTTCGGCGTTCAGAAAATCGAGGTCGAACCCCACGTTGTAGCCGATGACCGTGCTCTCGCCCAAAAAGACACGAAATGCGGCGGCCACATCGACGAACGACGGTGCCGTCAGCAGATCCTCGTCCCGGATTCCGGTCAGACGGACGATGTAGACCGGCAAGCGCCGATGGGGGTTGACGAGGACCGAGAAGCGCTCGACGCAGCAGCCGTCCTCGTAGCGCACTGCGCCGATCTCGATGATGCGGTGCCGTGCTGGGCGGAGGCCGGTCGTTTCGACATCGAGCGCGACGAACGAGCGAGGCCACCCCTCGCTGGGTACCAGCGGGCGACGTCGGAGTGCCCAGGTCCCATCCGGTCGACGGACGATCTCCGCGTCGGTCTCCAGCAATTGAGCCAGGAATGGTGCCCACAGCCGGCGGTTGCCGAGCGAGCCAAAGAGCGCCTCGATCAGCTGCTCTTCGCTGGCGATCCCTCCTCGCGCCAACAAGAGCTGCCGAGCTCGACTGCGGAGACGATCGTAGGCTGGCTCCACGGGCTGGTCGCTCATCCCGCACTCCTCGTCCCGCACCCCTGGTATGGTACCCGACCCACGGTCGACGGCTCATCCTGCCGACCAGCTGCTGCACGGAGAGGGCGCTGGCGTATACTCGCCAGCGCGATGGAACGCCAGACGCGAGTCAGCAGCGAGGGAGGAACAGGATGGCGGAGCAACCAGCGCTGCAGGCGGATCGTGTCCCGCCGGAGGTTCGTGCCCGGGTCGAAGAGCTGCGGCGGCTCATCCAGCGCTACAACTACGAGTATTATGTGCTCAATGCTCCGACCGTAAGCGATGCCGAGTACGATGCGCTGATGCTCGAACTTCGGCGCTGGGAAGAACAGTACCCGGAACTGGTGACTCCGGATTCGCCGACCCAGCGGGTAGGTGCACCGCCAGCCGAAGGGTTCGCCACAGTTCAGCACGAAATCCCCATGCTCTCGCTCGGCAACGTCTTCTCCGATGGGGAAATCCGGGCATGGGCGGAGCGGGTGTACCGGCTGAGCGGTCGGCAGGATGTCGAGTTCGTGACCGAGCCCAAGGTCGATGGTCTCGCAGTCTCCTTGCTCTACCGAGATGGCGTACTGGTGCGCGGTGCGACGCGTGGAGACGGGTACACGGGAGAAGACGTGACGAACAACGTGCGGACGATCCGCATGATCCCGCTCCGCCTGTATCCCCCCGAGGGGGTCATCGTTCCACCTGTCTTGGAGGTGCGCGGCGAGGTCTACATGAACGTGCGGGACTTCGAAAGGCTGAACCGCGAGCGCGGGGAGCAGGGACTCCCGCTCTTCGCCAATCCCCGCAATGCGGCTGCTGGCTCGCTGCGCCAGCTCGACCCTAGCGTGACTGCTTCGCGACCGCTTCGTTTCGCTGCGTGGGATATCGGCCTTTGGGAGGGAACCGAGCCGCCCGCGACGCATCTGGCTACGTTGGAATTCCTCCGCCAGCTGCAGATTCCGGTCGTTCCCGATTATCGGCTCTGCCGTTCGGTCGACGAGGTGATCGCTGAGTGCCATCGTTGGCAGGAGCGTCGTGACGCGCTCGAGTTCGAAGCCGACGGAGTGGTGATCAAGGTCAATGACCGGGCGCTCTATCAGGCGCTCGGCGTCGTTGGACGCGAGCCGCGCGGGGCCACTGCGTACAAGTTCCCGGCTCATGAGAAGACGACCATCGTCCGGGAGGTGATCTGGAGCGTCGGCCGGACGGGGAAGCTCACTCCGGTGGCAGTGCTCGAACCGGTCGAAATCGGTGGAGTCATTGTCGAGCGAGCAACGTTGCACAACGAGGAGGAGATCCGGCGACTCGGTCTGCTCATCGGTGATGCGGTCGTGGTGCAACGCCGAGGTGACGTGATTCCCAAGGTCGTCGCCACGATCCCGCAGCGGCGCGATGGCGACGAGCGACCGGTCGACATTCCGCGCCAGTGCCCGGTATGCGGTGCTCATACCATCCGGCTGGAAGGAGAGGTCGATCGCTACTGTCCCAATCCGAATTGCCCGGCTCGCCTGAAAGCCTCGGTGCGCCACTTCGCCTCGCGCAATGCGATGGACATCGAGGGCCTCGGTGAGAAGATCTCGGATCTCTTCGTCGACCTCGGAATCATCCGCTCGCTGCCTGATCTCTACGAAATCGACTGGGCACGTGTCCTCCAGCTGGAAGGTTTTGGCCCAAAGAAGGTGGAAAATCTTCGAAAAGCCATCGCAGCGAGCAAGAACCGTCCCTTCGCGCGCTTCCTGTTCGCCTTGGGGATCCGTCACGTGGGGGAGCGCAATGCGCAACTTCTCGCCGACCATTTCCGCTCGATCGACCGGCTCATGGAGGCCACGATCGACGAGCTTCTGCAGATTCCGGGGTTCGGTCCGGCCGTCGCCCAATCAGTCTTCGAGTTCTTCCGGGAGCCCAAGAATCGGGAAATGATCGAGCGGTTCCGCCGTCTCGGGGTGCGCATGGCCGAGGAAGAAGCGGCTGCGGTGGCTACCGTTCAGGGGCCGTTGGCGGGTAAGACGGTCGTGCTGACCGGACGGTTGGAGACGCTGACGCGCAGTCAGGCGGAGGAGTTGCTGCGGCGTGCCGGCGCCCACGTGACCGACAGTGTCTCGCGCAAGACCGACTACGTCTTCGCGGGCGCTGATCCCGGTAGCAAATACGTGCGAGCACAGCAGCTCGGTGTACCGATCCTGGGGGAAGAAGACCTCCTGCGCATGCTGCGCGAGTCGGGCATCGAAGTCGAGGCCGCCGCTCGTTCATGATGAGGCATGCCCCGGCAGCGCGGTCGTCCCTGGTTTGACCAGCGGGAGACCCTGCTGACACAAGGGGCACCGGTCCGGTGGCCAGTTCGCGATGTCCAGCCGGAGCAGCGCGACGAGCGGCACTCCCAGATCGATCGACTCGGTCGATCGATCGATGAGGACGGCAACCCCAACGATCTCGACTGGATGCTCGCCCACCGCGCGCAGCGTTTCGCGGAGCGAGCCACCGGTGGTCAACACATCGTCCACGACGAGGACGCGCGTGCCGGGTGAGAAACGGGTTCCGCGCCGGATCACCCGCCGGCTGCTCCCCTCGTGCTCGCGTTCCGCGTACGCTGCCTGGATGCCGAGTTGCCGGGCGCACTCGAAGGCCAGAAGGATGCCACCGGTCGTCGGTCCCACGACGGCGTCGATTCCTCGCCACGGTAGCCGCGCGAGGAGCTCGCGACACATCTCTTCCACGCGGCGCGGCCAGCGGAGCAGAGCGAACTTTTCGATATAGCGATCACTGTGACGGCCGGAGGCGAGGAGAAAATGCCCTGTCAACAGTGCGCCGACGTCGTGCAAGTCTCGCAGGAGTGTCTGGGCAGTCTGCTCGTCGGCGAGAACCTCGACCATCGCTCCCTCCTCCGATGGTGCCTGGCGGCTCGGACGATCGACTGGCTGCTCGCCCATGCTGCGCCGAAGGGTCGATCCGCTTCACCTATACTCGTCCAACCGGTGCGCGCTCCAAGCTCGAGGCGCGAATGAGAAACCGGGAGCTCCCGGTACGAAGACGTGTCGGGAACCCGATTCGACACACCTGCCGACCGATACGGGTCAGACACGCAGACGGTCCCCTGGCCCGGTACTCGAAGAGCAGCGAGCATGGCAAGAAGGAACAGCCCACGGCCAGGCCAGCGTAAACCGCAGGCAGGATCACTCCTTCCAGCCAGTGCGAGCGCGATGAGTGTCGATACCAGCGCTGCGCCGAGCAGGGCGACGAGTTCAGAGACATCGAAGACGAGCGATAGCGGCCGGCTCGGCACGAGACGAGCGAAAACGAGAATGGACATCACGGCGAGCGCGATTTGCAAGGTCGATCCATAGCCGATTCCCAGACTGGAGTCCATGCGGTTCCGATGCGCCGCCTGCACCGCGACGAAATGCTCCGCAACACTTTCGACGAGTAGTACCAGCACGACTCCGCCGAAGAACGCGAAGATGCCAGTCGCTGCGACGACCGGCTCGACTGCGCCGACGAGAACCTCGCTCATGAACAGGAGGCCGATCGTTGCACCGGCGAGGACGAGGGCTGCTCGCCGCAGTGGCCATGCAGTGTGCTCATGCTCGGTAACCGTCCCTGGAAGGCGCAGAGTGGCGAGCAAAGAGAGGGCGTAAAGCCCGGCGACGACGAGGGCGAGGCCGACGCTCATCCACTCGACCGCCTCACCCTGCACGGGGGTCGGTCCCAAGGTGAAAAGCCCGGGGACGAGCAGAAGCACGACGGCGAGCATCATCATCGGCGCGCTGATTCCGGCAAGCTGGGCAGCGAACTGCTGGAGACCGTGGCGCAGTCCGCCGACGAGAAGACAGGCTCCGAGTATGAGCAGGAGGATGGAACCAGCAAGCGAGGCCTTCACCAACTCGTGAAGGCCCGCTCGGCAAGGCCGCCAACGCGATGATCAGCTCGGCAGCCTTGCCGAGCGTCGAATCGAGTAGTCCCCCGACCAGCGGGCCGGTGTGCGCCGCTGCTTCCTCCGTTGCTCGACCGAGCAGAGCAGCGAGCGGGACGAGCACCGCGGCCGAAGCCAAGAGGGCTGGGAGCGGCGGCGCGTGCAGGAACTCGAGCGCGAGTGGAACCAGAAGCAGCCCCGCGAGCCACCGGCGCATGATCCCCCCTCAGGCGAGGACAGCTTCGCGCGTCCGGTAGGCGGGGAGCGGTTGGACGGAAAAGCTCGTGCCGCCGCCGAGCAGAGCTCGCACGAGTGCACGGGCCGTATCCAGACTCGTGAGGCACGGAATGCCGCGCTCCACGGCAGCCCGGCGAATCAAGAAGCCGTCCTGGATCGTCCCCTCGTCGCGACCCGGGGTATTGATCACCCCGCGCACCTTTCGCTCGAGGATCACCTCCAGCACGTCCGGGTGCCCATGCCCGATGTGCGCGACTGTGAGTTCGACCGGTACGCCATGCGCCCGGAGATAGCGAGCGGTTCCCTCTGTCGCGACGAGCGGGTGACCGAGGGCTAGAAGGCCGCGGGCGAGTTCCACACCGGCGGACTTGTCGTTATCGGCCAGGCTCAACAGGACCGGGGCACCCCGTTCGATCGCAAGGCCAGCGGCGAGGAACGCCTTGGCCAGCGCAGCTTCGAACGTGCGGTCGATCCCCATCGCTTCGCCGGTCGACTTCATCTCCGGCCCCAGCTGCACGTCCACGCCCTGGAGCTTGGCCATGGAGAAGACCGGCGCCTTGACCGCAACGAGCGGCTGGCGCGGCCACAGCCCACCACGGTATCCCTGATCGCCGAGTGAGCGCCCGAGCAGAATCTGGGTGGCGACGTCGACCATCGGCACCCCGGTGACTTTGCTCAGGAAGGGGACCGTGCGCGACGCTCGCGGATTGACCTCGAGGACGTAAACCACTCCCTGATGGAGAACGAATTGGATGTTGATGAGACCGCGTGCAGCGAGGGCCAGCGCGATCTCGGTCGTGTACCGCACGAGCGTGTCCACGTGGACGGATGGCAATTCGACTGCGGGGTAGACCGCGAAGCTGTCTCCTGAGTGGACGCCTGCCCGCTCGATGTGCTGCATGATGCCTGGTACGAGCACTTCGTGCCCGTCGCAGAGTGCATCCACTTCCAGCTCGATTCCGTCTAGATACTTGTCGATGAGAACGGGCCGACCGCTCGCGAAGGCTCCAGAGGTGACCAGATACTGCTCGAGGTGCTCTCGACGATACACGACTTCCATCGCTCGACCACCCAGGACGTACGAGGGACGCACCAGCACGGGATAACCGATACGCTCGGCAGTCTCCAGTGCCTCCTCCAGTGTCGTGACGCCTGCGCCCGGCGGTTGAGGAATACCCAACTCGCGGAGGAAGCGTTCGAAGCGGCGCCGATCTTCAGCCAGATCGATCGCGTCTTGATCGGTGCCGAGAATCGGTACCCCAGCTGCTGCCAGGTCGGCCGCCAAGTTGATGGCGGTTTGTCCTCCGAACTGGACGATCACCGGTGGCAGCTGGTCGTACTGGCTGCTCGCCTCATGCCGGAGGACGTCGAGGACCGACTCGGCGTCCAACGGTGTCACATAGAGGCGATCGGATGCGTCGAAGTCGGTCGAAACGGTCTCGGGATTGTTGTTGAGCATGATCGCTGCCACACTGGCCCGGTGGAGCGCCTGTGCAGCCTTGACGCTACAGTAATCGAACTCGATGCCCTGACCGATGCGGATCGGTCCTGCGCCGATGACGACAGCCTTGGGAGAGTCGAGCGGGGGTGCTTCGTTTTCGTCTTCGTACGTGGCGTAGAAGTACGGGGTCTCGGCTGCGAACTCGGCCGCGCAGGTATCGACGAGCTTGTAAACAGGAGCGAGGCCGAGCGCGAGACGCTGAGCGCGGATCTCCTGCTCCGTCGTCGTGCGGAGGGCAGCGATCGTTCGATCAGCGAAGCCGAGACGCTTGGCTTCCCAGAGAAGTTCCGCCGTGAGTGGTTCACTCGCGAGCCGCTGTTCCATCTCGACGAGACGTTGGATGGCCCGGACGAACCAGGTGTCGATCCCGCTCAACGCGCTGACGTGTTCCGGTGTCCAACCGCGCCGCAGCGCTGCAGCAACTGCCCAGAGGCGCTGATCGGTGGGTATCCGGAGTGCCTGCTCCAAAGCGGATGGATCCTGCCAGCGAGAATCTTCCCAGGTGAGGTCGGTCTGATCGGTCTCCAGCCCACGTACCGCTTTCTGCAGTGCAGCCTCGAAGCATCGATCGATCGCCATGACCTCGCCGGTCGCTTTCATCTGGGAGCCGAGTCTCCGGTCGCCGTGCCGGAATTTGTCGAAGGGCCAGCGCGGAATTTTGACGACACAGTAGTCGAGTGCTGGCTCGAAGGACGCCATCGTCTTTCCGGTGACGGGATTAGGGATTTCGTCCAGGGTCCGTCCGATCGCGAGCTTGGCTGCGATGCGGGCGATCGGATACCCGGTCGCTTTGGAGGCCAGTGCCGAGCTCCGACTGACGCGGGGATTGACTTCGATCACATAGTACTGATCGGAGCGAGGGTCGAGTGCGAACTGGATGTTGCAGCCGCCGACGATACCCAAGGCTCGGATGATCTTGAGTGCGGCACTCCGCAACATCTGATAATCGCGGTCGCTCAATGTCTGCGAGGGGGCGACGACGATGCTGTCGCCGGTATGCACGCCCATCGGGTCGAGGTTTTCCATGTTGCAGATGGTAATGCAGGTATCGTTGGCATCCCGCATGACCTCGTACTCGATCTCTTTCCAACCGAGCAGGCTGCGCTCGACCAGCACTTGGCCGATCGGGCTGGCCGCGATCCCGCGTTGGACGAGGGTGACGAGTTCGTCTTCGCTGAAAGCGATGCCACCCCCGGTTCCGCCGAGCGTGAAGGCTGGACGGACGATCAAAGGTGGCGGGACTTCCTCTGCGAAGCGGAGCGCGTCTTCGACGCTGTAGGCAGTGAGGCTTTCCAGCACTGGCTCACCGATTTCGAGCAGCAGTTCCTTGAATAGTTGACGGTCTTCCGCCCGACGGATCGCCTCCAGCGGCGTCCCGAGCAAGCGCACGCCGTAGCGATCGAGAACGCCTGCCTCGGCCAGCGCGACCGCCAGGTTGAGTCCGGTTTGACCGCCGAGCGTCGCCAGCAAGCCTTCTGGCCGCTCGCGGGCGATGATGCGTTCGAGCACCTCGACCGTGAGCGGTTCGATGTAGACGGCATCCGCCATGTCTTCATCGGTCATGATCGTCGCGGGATTGGAGTTGACGATGATGGTGCGGATTCCTTCCTCGCGGAGAGCCCGCAACGCTTGACTTCCCGAGTAGTCGAACTCCGCGGCCTGCCCGATGACGATCGGACCCGATCCGATGACGAGGACGCTGGAAACCAACGGCTGCCGTGCCATCCTCATGCCCCTTCCCCAGCGAGCACGATCGGCCGCGCTGTGCGTGCTCGCCACCGCTGCTGGACGAGTTCGACGAAAGCGTCGAAGAGATCTTGGCTATCTTGTGGTCCGGGTGATCCCTCGGGATGAAACTGGACAGTCAGGACAGGAAGCGAGCGATGCCGGAGCCCTTCGACTGTTCCATCGTTCACGTTGATCATCCACACTTGCCAGCCATCCTGCTCGGGTATGCTGTCGTGGGCCACGCAGTAGCCGTGATTCTGTGACGTTATACGCACCCGGCCGGTGGGGATCTCCTTGACCGGGTGGTTGCCGCCACGGTGGCCGAAGGTCAACTTGATCGTTCGAGCGCCGGCTGCGAGGGCCAGGAGCTGATGACCCAGGCAGATACCGAAGAACGGTATCCCCGAGGTGGCCAGAACGCGGACCGTTTCGATGGCATCGGTGGCTCGGGTCGGGTCACCGGGGCCAGGTGAGACGACGATCCCGTCCGGCTCCAGCGCGAGGACGGTCGCTGCATCGACCCCATAGGGAAGGACGGTGAGGCGTACAGCGCGGCGGAGGAGGGAAGCGATGATGTTGCGCTTGACGCCGCAGTCGATGAGGATGATGTGCGGTGCATCCGCTGGCCCGAAGGTCGCTGGCTCGCCGCGAACGGCTGGGACGACATCTTCTCGATCGGGCGTCCAGGCTCGCTGCGCCCAGGCAACGAGTTCGGCGTCGGTCAGGCCCGTGCGGTCGGGAACGAGGATCGCACGCATGGTTCCGTGCGTGCGCAGGTGGCGCGTCAAAGCGCGCGTATCGACATGAGCCAGCCCTGGTATGCCCCATCGCTCCAGATAACTGGCGAGCGTCTCGCGCGCCTTCCAGTGACTCGGACGGTCGCAGTACTCGCGGACGATCAGCCCGGCGGCCCACGGGCGTCGGGATTGTTCGTCCTCGTCACAGACACCGTAATTACCGATGAGTGGGTATGTCATGCAGACGAGTTGCCCATAAAAAGAGGGGTCAGTGACCACCTCTTGATAACCAGTCATGACAGTGGTGAAGACCGCTTCGCCCTCAGCCGGGCGGCGTGCTCCGAATGGAGTACCCGGAAAGATCCGCCCGTCTTCCAGAACGAGTGCACCGATCCGCGAACGCTGTATCGACATAGGCTACCTTCCCTCCAACGATCGTGAGTCGGACGCGCCCACGCAGGGTCAGTCCGAGGAGCGGTGTGTTGGCACTGCGCGAGCGCAATGTCGCGCGCGTAACCTGCCAGGGTTCCTCAGGATCGAAGACGACGACATCGGCCGGGGAACCCGGCCTCAGGGTCCCTCCTGGCAGGCCGAACAGCGTGGCGGGACGACAGGAGAGGAACTCGACCAGTTCGCTCACCGTGAGTGCGCCGGTGCGCACCAGCCGTAGGAGTAAGGGGAGGGCGAGTTCCAATCCGATCATCCCGAACGCGGCTCGCTCGAGAACCGGCGGCTTGTCCTGCTCATGATGCGGCGCATGGTCGGTGGCGATGAGATCGATCGTCCCATCGCGTAACCCGGCGCGCAGGGCCAGGGCATCCGCTTCCGGCCGCAGGGGTGGGTTGACCTTCGCATTGGGATCGGGGCAGGGGCCGGCAGGAAACGGTTTCATCTCCCCGGCGAAGCGACGAATACCTGCGACCCACTCGTCAGTCATGAGCAGGTGATGCGGCGTTACCTCAACGGTGACACGGTTCCCCTCGCGCTTGGCTCGCCGCACCAGCATCAGTCCTCGAGCGGTGGTCAGGTGGAGCACATGGAGCCAGCCGCCGGTCAGGCGAGCAAGTTCGAGATCGCGAGCCAGGACGATTTCCTCGGCAGCAGCTGGAATCCCAGGGAGGCCGAGCTGCTGCGACACTCCCCCCTCGTGCATCACGCCGCCCGCTGACAACGTTGGGTCCTCGCAGTGCACCATGATCGGTCGCCCGAGTAGCCAGCTGAGCTGGAGAGCCTGGCGCATGACACGGGCACTCCGCGTGCTGTCACCGTCATCGGAAAAGCCGATCGCTCCGGCTTCAGCCATGCCGACGAGGTCGGCCAGTTCCTCCCCACGACGGCCGCGCGAAATGGTGCCGATCGGGAAGATGCGTACGGGGAGACTGCGCGCTCGCTCGACCAGTTCGCGGATCCGTTCCGGTGTATCGAGCGGCGGCATCGTGTTCGGCATGCAACAAATGGTCGTGAAGCCACCGGCCGCGGCCGCGACACTGCCCGTTTCCAGCGTCTCTTTTTCTGGAAAGCCGGGATCCCGCAGATGGGCGTGCACATCGACGAAACCAGGCGCGACCACGAGTCCAGCGGCATCGATCACGGTCGCTCCAGAAGGTTCCGGAACTCGTCCGCCGACCGCTCGAACCTGCCCATCTGCGACGAGGAGGTCTGCCTCGCCGTCGATCCCTTGACTGGGATCGACGAGACGACCGCCCCGCAGCACCAGCGCAGAACCCCATAAAAAAGGCCTCTGGATTCGGGCTGAATCCAGAGGCCCGCTCGCTCGCTCGATCCGAGGTTGTGGGCTACCGCTGCCGTGCACGCCTCTTCCAGTCAGTCGCGTTCGTACGCCATGCTCTCGACACTCGAGTGTCAAGTATAGCGCGTGACCAGACACTGGTCAACCCCGCTGCTGTAGCGGCGCCCGATTGCTGGTAGACGGGCCTCCTCGATCTCACCGGAGCGTGCGATGAGACCGTTCCCTCGCCTGAACGCGGGCTTACCGACGCTCGTGACCAGGTGGCGGACTGCAGGATCCGGCATTTACCCGTTGGCGCCTTCGCTGCCTCGTGGTGCGACCATTACACCGCTGGCCGCCTCAGTCGCCTCGTTCCCGCAGGCATCCATGCTACTCCCTGTTGGCTGTGCGCGAGGTGACTTCTGCTGGTGCGAGAGGACACTGCTGGCAGACCGGTGGGAGAGTACGCTCGTCTGGTGTGGAGACTGGAAAACCGGCCTGCTGGAGGAGCCGCCAGGTCAGCCAGATGGAGAGACCGACTACGTTGCAGTAGCAGCCGCGCCAGCTCTCGACTGGGCGTAGGTCGGGATCCTGAATTGCGTAGCCTCCCGCTTTGTCGAACGGCTCACCGCGGGCGATGCTGGCCGTGATGTCCTCATCGCTGTACTGGCGCATGAGGACCCAGGTCGTGGTGTGATCGACCCAACGGCGACGACCACGAGCGAGCGCGACAGCAGTGATAACTCGGTGCCAGCGCCCACGCAGGAGGCGCAACATGGCGTGTGCTTCCTCCGCGCTCTCCGGCTTACCGAGTAGCCGGCCACGAAAGACAACGACCGTGTCAGCTGCCAGTACCCAGTCGCCCGGCCGCCGGGCGGCGACGACCGTGGCCTTGTGACGTGCCAATGCGCGGGCGATACGCTCCGGATGGGAGTGCCGCTCCGGGAGCGGCTCGTCGATCGCCGCGGGATCGACGACGAAGGGGATGCCGAGTGCGGCCAAGAGCGCACGCCGGCGCGGCGAGGCCGAGGCGAGGACCAGCGTCACGGCGTTCCCTCGGCCAGCTCCAGTGTCGCGACCGACTCGATGTGGTAGGTCTGTGGGAACATGTCGAGCGGTGTGACATCGAGTAGTCGGTAACCGCCGTCGACGAGCTTCCTCAGGTCCCGTGCGAGCGTTGCCGGGTCGCACGAGACGTAGATCAGTCGAGCTGGTCGCAGCATCAGGACACCGGTGAGCGCCTCCGGCGCGCAACCGACACGCGGAGGATCGAGGATGACGACATCCGGCCGAACGGCCAACTTGCCGAGCACGTGCTCGACCTTGGCTTGCACGTACTCGACGTTGTCGAAGGGATCGAGGTTGACTTGCGCATCGCTGACGGCCGAGGGAGACTCCTCGATCCCGATCACTCGCGCGACGCGTGGGGCGAGAAAAGCGGCGAAGGTGCCGACACCCGCATAGGCATCGACGACGACCTCGTTCCCCGTCGGAGCGATCCGTTCCAAGACGAGCTGGATGAGGCGCTCGGCGACCGCAGTGTTGGTCTGGAAAAAGGACGAGGCCGAAATCCGGAAGCGATGCCCGAGCAGACTTTCGTGGTAAGCGGGTTGGCCGGAGGGAATCGTCGGATCGATCGCGCTGACGTCCGGATGCACCAAAAGCTCGCCAGTATTGACTCCGTATCGGACCATGAGCTGGTGCTTGACGTGTGCTCGTTCCTGGAGTCGCCTCAGGACCTCGTTGATCGCTGGATGCATGATGAGGCAGCGATCGATGCGGAGGAAGCGGTAGCCATGGCCGGGGCGCGAGATGTACCCGAGGTTCCCCTTGCCATCGACCGAGAAGCGAGCGTGGTTTCGATAACCGTACGGCTGCGGCGAGGGGACAGTGGGCAAGACAGGCGGATCGTCGAACTTGCCGATGCGGCGCAACTGCTGGCGCACGACGGCCTGCTTGAGCACGAGTTGGTATTCGTAACGGATGTGCTGCCACTGGCATCCGCCACAGATACCGAAGTATGGGCAGGGAGGATCGACCCGCTCCGGTGAAGCGGTCCGCACCTCGATGACGCGCCCGAGCGAGTGGTCCTTGCGGTCCTTCTCGATCGCGACGAGTACGTCTTCGCCAGGAATCCCGTACTCGGCGAAGACGATTCGACCGTCTTCGCGCCCGATCGCCGCGCCCTGGTAAGCCATGTCCTCCAAATGGAGCGGAACGGTCCGTAGGGTGCGTGGTGTCGGCAACGTCTCCCCCATCGGCATCCTCCCTCGTTGGAAAGTGTAGGGAATCGTGGAGAATGCGGCTACCTCATGCCCGAGTGGGCAGCCGGGAGTGGGCGTCGCGGGCTGCTCTCAACGGTATGGTGGGGAGACACCGCATGCGCAGGAGTGGCGATCTTTCTGGGCAGCGAGCACCAGGTGGGAGAGCATTGTGACGGTTCCGCCTGGAGCGATGCGGCGCCGCATCGTGCCGTCTGCGCCGCGGATCGGTCGGTAAGGGGGCACTCGCGGCACTGGATCGAAAACGGCAGGATGGTGCGTTGCCAGCGGGAAGACATGATGCCAGGCTCTCGAGGGGGTTGCGTTCAGCGATCAGCGGTGCTAGACTGGAATGTCGTTGCCCGTTGGACTGGGCACGGTCTGTTGGGGGGTGATCGTCTACAGCTAAATGGAGGTCCGTGGGGAGTGAAGAGCCTGGGGCGACACGTCATTGTCGAACTCTGGGGTTGCCAGAACATCGACTCCCTGCAGGCAGTCGAAGAGGCCATCCGCGATGCAGTCGCGGCAACCAATGCGACGTTGCGCGACCTGCAGGTTTTTCCCTGGGAGCCGTACAACGGAGTGAGCGGCATCGCGATCCTGTCCGAGTCGCACCTGAGTATCCACACGTGGCCGGAGCTCGGGTATGCGGCGGTGGACGTCTTTACGTGCGGCGAGCACACCAATCCGGAAGCGGCGATCCCGGTCCTGCGGGAGCGGTTCCGGCCGCAGCGGATGGAAGTGATGCAGGTGAGTAGGGGGATGATCGTTGATTGACGGTGGGCTCTGGCATACCGATGATCCGGAAGTCCCGAGCCAGCGGGTCTTCCTGCAGGTGAGGGATGTTCTGTACCGCGGCACATCTCCGTTCCAAGAGATCGCGGTCATCGAGACCGTGCTCTTCGGCCGTGCCCTGGTACTCAACAACGTGCTCCAGACTGCGGAGCGCGACGAATTCTGCTACCACGAAATGCTCGTGCATCCGGTGATGATCGCCCACCCGGCACCGCGCCGGGTGCTGATCATCGGCGGGGGTGATGGTGGTGCCTTGCGGCGGGTACTCCAGCACCCCGTCGAGCAGGTCACGATGGTCGAGATCGACCAGCAAGTCGTCGAGGCCTGCCGCGAGCATCTCTGGAACATTCATCGTGGTGCCTTCGACGATCCCCGCGTAGAGCTCCGTTTCGAGGACGGTTTTGCCTACGTCGAGCGGCGTTCGGCGACCTTCGACATCATCATCGTCGATGGCCCCGATCCGCTCGGCCCGACACCGGGTATGGTTCTCTTCTCGCCGGATTTCTACCACGGGCTCGCCGACATGCTGGCCCCAGGGGGGCTGGTCGTGCAGCAGACCGAGTCACCGATGCTGCTGCCGATCCAGACCGCAGCCACGCATCTCCATTTGCGTGAGGTGCTGCCGATCGTCCGGACCTATTTGACGACAGTGCAATCGTACGATAGTTTCTGGAGTTTCACGGTCGCCTCGCGCGATGTCGATCCGGCCGCTCTCGACATCGAGACGGTCGCCGCTCGTCTTCGGGAGCGCGGCATCGACGATTGTCAGTACTACTCTCCGGAAATCCACTGGGCGGCTTTCCGTCTACCGCCGTTCCTGCGCCGCTTCATCGAGGACTCGATCGCTCTCGGGCGTCCGGCTGATTCTCACCCGTTGTTGCCGGAAGCTGCGGCCCGGCGAGCGACCGCTTGATTGTCGACCATTGCTTTCGACGGGGGTACGGTGCGTCGCACCGTACCCCGATTTGTTTGCGCTCTGTTCTCCTTCCCGAAACTGATCTGGACCTCTTGCGCTGATCGCTCGCGGTCGCTGGGCAAGCAGCTCCTCTATGGCGCGTGAGCTTACGGATCGATGAAGTACGAGCGACACGCACGGTCGATCAGGTCGGGCGTCAGACGGGGCTCCTGGCCGAGGTACCGAGCTGCACCGATCAGCGCACGTAAGAGATCTCGGGGATGACAAGCCCGCAACTCGCGCTTGCCGACATAGTAGGTGCGGAGGAGGTAGGCCAGTCCGCGCTGATCGAACGGGACACCCAGCTCCGCGCACTGCCGGCGGAAAATTTCCGCAAACTGTTGCACTGTCGGGTTCGCGAGGTGGATCTTGTTCGGGATACGACGGAGAAAGGCTTCGTCGACGAGGTCGGTCGGTTGCAAGTTCGTCGAGAAGATGACGAGTCCCTCGAAGGGAACTTCGACCTGCTTACCGGTGTGTAGCGTGAGAATATCGATCCGTTGCTCGAGAGGGACGATCCAGCGGTTGAGCAAGGCACGCGGTGGCACGCGTTGCCGACCGAAATCGTCGATCAGGAGCACGCCATTGTTGGCCCGGAGCTGGAGCGGTGCCTCGTAGAGGCGATTGCGTTCATCGTAGATGAGATCGAGCTGCTCGAGGGTCAGTTCTCCACCGACTTGAATGAGCGGGCGGGCGCAGAGCATCCAGCGACGGTCACTGGTCGGCTGCTCGGGTAGAGGATGGTGGTGATGGCGATCGAAGACGCGGATGATCTGCGTGTCGACGAGAATCGCGTGCGGGATGAAGACCGCACCGCCGTACATCGCGACGACACGCTGTGCCAGTGCAGTCTTGCCGTTACCCGGTTTGCCGAAGAGGAAAATGGCCTGCCCGCTGTTCAGAGCCTGGCCGATCTGATCCAGCACGCTCTCGGTGAAGACCAGTGGCCCGAGAGCTTCCTTGATCATCCTCGGTGTCACGGAGAGGTGACGGAGACTCTGCGCTGCGACGATCTGTCGATACTGCTCGATCGGAACCGGTGCTGGGCCGATGTATCCGTTGCGTGCCAGGAACTCCTGAGCTCGCTGGTGACCTTTGCTCGTCAAGGCATAGCGGTAGCCCAGTTCGCCGATCCCGTTGCTTCCGGTGATCTCGACGAGTTCCTCGCGCTTCGCTTGACTCAGGGCCCGTTCCAGGAGGCCAGCGAACGGCAGACACAATGCTTCGACGAGTTCACGAGCGGTCTGGGTACCATGGGCGTAGAGGAACTTGAGGGCGAGTTCGAGGACGAGTTGCAGATCCAGCCCTGCCTCCTCCAGGCTCGTCGGTTGGGCTAGCACTGGAAGGCTGCTCGTTTCGATCTGGATCGCCATGGTGAACGATGCCTCGTCCTTCCGCGTCGACTTCCTCGATAGGAGTATCGGCGAGAGGAGATCGTTCCCGTAGAGGGACTCTCGTCCTGCCGTGGTCTCGTTCCGTTTTCTCAGTTGCCAGCAGGAAGGAGGACCTGTTCACCTTCGATGAGTCCTGCCGCAATCTCGACGAGTCCACTGCTCCGCAGGCCGAGTGTCACCTCGCGTTCCTCCCGGCGCCCATTCGTCACCACGGTCACGAAGGCGCGTTCCCCAACAGTGCGGATGGCCCGCTCGGGGACGACGAGAACATCGTGGCGTACGATCGTGTCGAGGTGGATCGTGGCTGTCATTCCGGGCCGCAGGTCGCTCGCGGTCTCGGCGAGCCGGATGAGAAGCGGAAAGCCGACGATCCCAGCCTGCTGGGTAGCACTTTCTCCTCGTCCGACCACTTCCCCGCGACCCTGCCAGCCAGGCAGCGCGTCGACCGTCACGCGAACTGTCGTCGCTTCGGCGAAGAAACGAGCATCGACTTCGTCGATCGTCGCGGAAACGCCGAGAACGCTCGTGTCAGCGAGCCGGGCGAGGATACTGCCAGTGGTGACCGGTGCCCCTTCGCTGACGAGGAGTTCGGTGACGATACCGTCGCTCGGTGCGAGCACATATTTGTCTGCCAGTCGGCGCGTCACCTCATCGAACGCGCGTGCCGCCTCGCGGCGTTGTTGCTCAGCCCGTAGTCGAACCTCGAGTGGTGCATCGGTCGCTTCCGCTTGGCTGAGCGTCGCCTCAGCCTGGAGAAGTTGCTGCTCGGCTTGGGCTCGACGAGTCAGGAGCGGTGTGTCATCGAGCACAGCGACGATGTCGCCGGCCCGAACGCGATCTCCAGGTGCAACGGCGAGGAGGCGCACGCGTGTCTCGTAGCTGGCGCGAAGCGGGAGCGTACGCAGGGAGACGAGGCGTCCCGGCACCTCGACGGAAGCGGTCAAGTCAGCCCGCTGGGTTACCCAGACCGTCTCGCTCGGCCGTCTGAGCCAGAGCCACAGTCCGGCAACGACAGCGACCGTGACGAGTGCCAGGATGATCGGTATCGAGCGACGGCGTCGCTCACTCATAGCGGAGGACCTCGACAGGGCGGAGTCGGACAGCGAGCAGAGCCGGGATCAGGACGGCGAGTGCGGTCGTGAGTGCGACCGCTGTGCTGAGAACGAGCACCACGGTCGAGGGAAGCGCGAGCGGGATAACGAAGAGCTGGCGGCTCACCAGCGCGAGGATATTCACGGCGAGCAGAAAGCCAACCGGAACAGCCAGTAGTGCGCCGAAAACGACGATAACCAGCGTTTGGCCAGCCAGGAGCAGCACGAGCGTCGCGCGCTCCGTCCCGAGCGTCCGCAGGATGCCAAACTCGCGGCGGCGCTCCGTGAGATCGAGGAGCAGCGCGTTGGTAATTCCGAAAACGGTCGCGATAGTGATGACGAGGACGACGATGCGGGCCAAGATGGTCAAAACGGCCAGCACACGCTCGGTCGCGGCGCGATCTTCCGCCATGAGAAGCGTGAGCGGGCGCAGCGTGCGAGCGTACTGCTCTACGGTCGTCAAAGAGTCGCTCGGTCGAACGGTGTCCCAGAACCGAAGGGCGTAGAGCGCTGCTCGATCGTCACGTCCGAGGAGCCGAGTGAGGATCTGGTGATCCAGGAAAACCTTGCCGATGGCCGTTGCCCCCAGATAGGTGCTTTCGTCATCGACGATTCCGCTGACCTGAATCGGGAGACGCTGTCGGCCGAGGTCGAGGGGGAGAACGTCACCCACTTGGGCGTCGAGGCGCCGAGCCAGATTGCCAGTGATGACCGCGCGGGGGGGATAGGCAGCGGGTGCGTCGTCGAGCCACTGACCAGCCAGCATCACCGGCTGGTAGACGCTCGTCTTCGCTGGAAGCCCCCAGACGTCGGTGCGGACCGATCCGATCGCGCCGGATGTCAGGACCCAGGGTTCCGCGGCACGGACAGGAGGGCTGTTCGCCAACCGGTGTGCATAGGTGGGTGGAACCGGTGGGTTGGTCAAGAGCCAGGCATCTGCCCGATAGCGATCGTAGAGTGCAGCGATACCGGCACGCAACGAGTGGTCGACGATCTGGCTGGCGAGGAGCGCAGCGAGTGCCACAGCCGTCACCAGGACAGTGAGTGCCGCGCGGAGTGGGCGGCGGAAGGGATCGCGGGTACTCATGCCGAGAATGGGAGAGCGCTGGGCCAACCAGCCTGTCGAGCGGGTCAGCCAGCGCGGTGGATCGCCCGGTGCCCGGGTGTCGCCGCGGAGGAGCTGAGCGGCTGGCGTTCGCGTGGCGTGGAGGATCGGGCCGAGTGCACCGGCCACCGCGATCCCGAGGCCACAGCCGAGCGCGAGGAACACGCTGCTGGGTGCGACTCGGAGCGGTGGGAGTACTAGCCCGGCAAGGCCGGCCAGGTACGCGGTCAGGACGCACCCACCGGCTGTCCCGGCGAGGAGGCCGACCACGCTTCCAGCCGTGCCGATGACGATGTGTGGTGCCAGGTAGGCGCTGACGAGTTGGCTCCGCGTGGTGCCGAGGGCGCGCAAGGTGCCGAGTTGGGGGCGTTCCTCCGTGACCAGCCCGATGGTCGTGTTGGCGACGATGAAGAGTGCTGTCAACGTACCGAGTATCGCGAAGGCGCGCAGCAGGAGAAGCAACGTCGCGAGTTCGCGGGCACCGAGGAACGAATCGGGGTCGCGGACCGTCCAACCGCTGCTCGGGATCTGGCGTGCTGCGAGGAACCGCTGGAGTTCGCTCGCTACTCGACCGGCCAGCGCCGGATTGTCGACACGGACCAGTAACGTGTTCGCTGCCTCGCTGCCGGTCCACTGGCGTAGTGTGCGCAGCGGCACATAGGCTGTGAACTGGTCGAGGAGCGTCGCACTGGGGCGAGCGGGAACCCAGGCGAAGCCGCTCACGCGCGCATAGTGAATCGGATCACCCGGGTTGGCTTGGAAGGCGACGAGCGTCCCGATTTCGATACCGAGCAGGTGTCGAGCGGTGACGTCGAGCACTACCTCGCCCCGCTCTGGCCACCGTCCGGCGACCAACTCGGGACGGTCGAGTGCCAGTTGGTCGAACCGCTCGATGCCGACGAGTCGGACAGCCCGCCAGCGCCCATCCACGGTGAGGCGACTCGACTGAATGAGGCGCGACTCCGCCTCGAGAACACCGTCGCGTCTCGCCAGCGCTGCGACGAGGCCGGGTGTCAGGCCATGAACGCTCGCGACGATATCCGGCTGTCCGGTCGCCGCATAGGTCCGCTGCTGCGCCTCGATCAATGCCAGACCAGCACTCCGAATGGCGACGACGGCGAAGACGGCGAGCGCGATGCTCGCGCCAGCGAGCGTTGCGCGGATACGGCGCAAACGGAGGGAGCGCATCGCGAAGGCAGCGAGCAGCGCGATCGGCACGTCCGAGCCAACCTCTCCGCTGGCGGATTGTACGCGATGTGGAGAACCGGCTGACGCTCGCTCACCCGGTCGTGGCCCTGCTCGTTCACACGACCGCCTTCGCTGATGCCTGAACCGATGCGTGCGGGATCGCGCAGCGGCGATGATCTCGAGGACGGGCGGATGTGGGGCGTCACTCGAGTGAACGACAAGGGGTCTTGCCAGGGTGTGACGATTCCACTACGATGGATGCCGAGCTGGTATCGGCGTGAGTGAGAGAAAGTGTCGAGGAGGGGATCCGATACAGGAACTCGAACGACTGCGGGAAGAGATCGCGAGTGGTCAGGTGACGCGGCGCGAGGTACTGCGCCGGGCGGCGGCGCTGGGGCTCAGTGCACCGGTGATCGCATCGTTGCTGGCTGCCTGCGCGCGCCAAGAGGCGACACCGACTGCGGCTCCAGCGGCTCAAACGCCGGCAGCAGCCGCGACCCCGACGCCGGCAGCAGCTGCCACGCCGGCTGCTCAGGCGACACCGACCCAGGCTGCGGCGAAACGGGGTGGTGGAGGAACCTTGCGACTGCTTTGGTGGCAGGCGCCGACGATCATCAACCCGCACTTGGCGCAGGGGACGAAGGACTTCGATGCGTCGAATATCGTCCTGGAGGCGCTGGCCTACTTCGATTCCGAGGACAAGCTCGTCCCGCGCCTGGCCGAGGAGGTCCCCTCGGTCGAGAAGGGGACGCTGGACCCGGAGGGTCGCTGGGTTATCTGGAAGTTGCGCAAGGGTGTCAAGTGGCATGATGGCCAGCCCTTCACCGCCAAGGACGTCAAGTTCACGTACGAGTACGTGATCGATCCAGCCACGACCGCGACGACGATCGCTTCGTACCGGGCGATCGAAAGCGTCGAGATCGTGGACGACTATACGGTCAAGGTCACCTTCAAGAATCCGAATCCGGCCTGGTTCGAGCCGTTCGTGGGAGGGTTCGGGTTGATCGTTCCCGAGCACATCCTGCGGGACTACACGGGCGAGAAGGCGCGCAACGCGCCCTTCAATCTCAAGCCGATCGGAACCGGTCCTTACAAAGTGGCGGATTTCAAGCCGGGCGACGTGGTGATCTACGAGATCAACCAGGACTACTGGCAGGAAGGGAAGCCGTACTTCGATCGTGTCGAGCTCAAAGGCGGTGGTGACGCGACGAGCGCCGCGCGGGCTGTCCTCCAGACCGGTGAAGTTGATTGGGCTTGGAACCTGCAGGTCGAAGCGCAAGTGTTGCTGCAGCTCGAGAAAGCTGGGCAGGGGAAGCTCATCATCACGCCTGGTCCCAGTACCGAGCGGATCATGGTGAACTTCGCTGACCCGTGGACCGAGAAGGATGGTGCCCGCGCTGAACCGGATGTCCCGCATCCCTTCTTGACCAACAAGAACATCCGGCAAGCGATCGCGCTGGCGATCCGGCGCGACGTCATCGCCGAGCAGTTGTACGGCCCAGCTGGTCAGGTGACTGCCAACAACCTGAATGCGCCGGCCCGTTTCAAGCATCCGGAGCTCAAGTGGGAGTTCAACCTGGAAAAGGCAGCCCAGCTTTTGGACGAGGCGGGCGCGAAGGATACCAACGGTGATGGTGTCCGCGAGTACAACGGGAAGCCACTGCAGATTCTCTACCAGACCTCGATCAACTCCATCCGCCAGCGGACGCAAGAGATCGTGAAAGCGGAGATGGAGAAAATCGGCTTCAAGGTCGAGCTCAAGTCGATTGATGCCTCGGTCTTCTTCTCGTCCGATCCTGGCAATCCGGATACGTATGGGCACTTCTACGCTGACTTGGAGATGTACACGAATGGTCCTTCCAATCCGTTCCCGCTCAACTGGGCGCGGCGCTATCACTCACAGGAAGTGGCGCGCAAGGCCAACAACTGGTCGGGTGTCAACATTACCCGCTACCAGAACCCGGAAATGGACAAGGTGCTGGACCAGCTGGCGACCGAGATGAATCCGGACAAACAGACCGAACTCTTCCGGCAAGTGAACTGGATCAGCGTGACCGACGTCGTCGAGATTCCACTGGTCCACCGCAACTCTGTCTCTGCGGCGACCAAGAATCTGACTGGGTATAAGCCGTCAACCTGGGCTTCCGATGTTTGGGACATCGGTGATTGGCGCCGCGAGTGAAATGGGTTAGCCAACAGGCAAGACCGGGCTGGGATACCAGCCCGGTTTTCATTTACCGTGCAGGACTGACTCGGCTAGCCGAATCGGCAACGTAACGCCCATCGCGCAGTTCCACGATCCGCTGCGCCCGCGCAGCCACCTCGCGGTCATGGGTCACCAGGAGAATCGTGGTCCCGTGGTGCCAAGCGGTCCGGAACAGTTCGAGAACGGTCTCGCCGCTCGCGCTATCGAGATTGCCGGTCGGCTCATCGGCGAGCAGCAGGGGCGGATCGTTGGCCAGCGCCCGGGCGATCGCGACCCGCTGTTGTTCGCCGCCCGAGAGTTCGCTGGGAAGGCGGTGCGCCCGATGTGCCAGCCCGACGCGCTCGAGGAGCTTGCGTGCTCGCTGGGGAGCGTCCCGGCGACCTGCCAAGACGAGTGGAAGTTGAACATTTTCGAGGGCGGTCAGCGTTGGCAGGAGCTGGAAGAACTGGAAGACGATGCCGACGTGGCTGCGACGCCAGCGAGCGAGCGCCTCCTCGTCGAGCTGGGCGAGATCGGTGCCAGCGATGATCACGCGACCGCTGGTCGGTCGATCGATGCCCGCGATCAGGTTGAGAAGAGTCGATTTGCCGCAGCCGGATGGCCCGACGATCGCTACCCACTCACCAGCGGTGATGTCGAGCGTCACCTGGTCGAGCGCCACGATTTCGCGCTGCCCGTCTCGGTAGACTTTGCTTATGCAGTCGAGTCGGACGAGCGGTGGATGCGACATCAGCTCGCGCCTCTCTCGCTCCTCAGCGGCGCATCAGATTGACGACGAGCAGGAGAACGCCGGCACCGACGAGTGCGACCAGGAGACTTCCCAAGAAGCCAGCTGGTCCCCGGACGCCCAGCAGCTGAAAGAGATAACCGCCGACAACCGCACCCAGCAGCCCGATCGCGACATTGCCCAAACAACCGAATCCGCGCCCGCGTGTCAGGAGTCCGGCCAACCACCCAGCGAGGAAGCCGATCACCAGCCAGCCGAGCAGCGAACGTGGTTCAGCGGGAAGCACCCTGCTCTCCTCCCTCTGGTCGCTCGAGCTGATCTCCCTCGTAAACCGGCCCCTGGTGGGCGAAGGGATCCGGTGGACACCGTTGCAGGAGTTCGTGGTCGCGCGGCGTGAGCGTGGCACGTGCCAAGAGATCCGGGCGGCGTGCCGCGGTGCGACAAAGCGCCATCATCCGCCGCCACTCGGCGATCTTGGCGTGATTGCCGCTCAGCAGAATCTCCGGTACGCCCAAGCCGCGGAAGATCGGTGGACGCGTGTACTGCGGGTATTCCAGGAGACCGGAGTTGTGCGATTCTTCAGCGAGCGACTCCGGATCGATCACGCCCGGGACCAGCCGGCTCACCACGTCAATGACGACGGCTGCGGCGAGTTCGCCACCGGTGAGCACATAATCGCCGATCGAGAGTTCGCGTGCTCGCAAAATGATGCGCACGCGATCGTCGATTCCCTCGTAGCGACCGCAGATGAGAGCGAGTCGGGGGAAGCGGGCGAGTTGGCGAGCGATGTCTTGGGTGAAGAGTTCGCCGGATGGGCTCATGATGATGATCGGGGTGCTGTTCTGGTCCTGTCCGAGCACGGATTCGACGGCGTGGACGATGGGTGGCGCCATCATGACCATGCCTGGCCCACCACCATAGGGGGTGTCGTCGACCGTCCGGTGCTTGTCGGTTGTCCAGTCCCGGATGTTGTGGATGGCGATCTCGATCAACCCGGCCTGCTGGGCTCGCTTGAGGATGCTCTCGGTCAGGAAACCGGTGAACATTCCGGGGAAGATCGTGAAGACATCGAAGCGCATCGCCGGCTGCTCCCTCTTGGGAGAGCTTAGCAGAACGAGGCGTCCGGCGCAGCGGCTCAGGAAACCGGTGCACTCATGGAGGGGACGGTCTTTTCGCGAACGGCCTCGCGTGCCCGCGCTAGTGCTCGCTCGAAGGCGGCCACCACCACGGGATCGAATTGCGTGCCGGCACCCCGCTGTAGCTCGGCGAGCGCTTCTTCGTGGCTGAGCGCGCGACGATAGGGTCGATCGGTCGTCATCGCATCATAGGTATCGGCAACAGCGATGACGCGTGCGCCGAACGGGATCGCTTCCCCAGCCAGCCCATCTGGATAGCCACGCCCGTCCCATCGCTCGTGGTGGTGGCGAACGATCTCGACGATGTGGCGGTAAGGAGTGAGGTGGCGGAGGATCTCGCTTCCGTCGACCGGATGACGCTTGATGACGGCGAACTCATCGTCGGTCAAGCGACCGGGCTTGCGTAAAATGAGGTCACTGGTCGCTACTTTGCCAAGATCGTGAATGCGCGCCGCAGCGATGATAGCGTCGCGTTCGTCCGCCGAAAGTCCGGGAAATTCATCCAGGATGAGCGTCGTAAGGTGGGCGACTCGCTGGGAGTGGGAAGCAGTATAAGGATCGCGGCGATCGAGCAGGTCCGCCAAGAGTTCGAACGTGGACTGGGTCTCATGGTGGAGCTGGCGGTAATCGCGAAAGGCAAGGTAGGGGCCGACGAGTGGGATGACCATGAGGACAAGGGCCAGCGGGTGCTCGCGGGCGAGTATGGGAAAAAGGCTTCCCAGCGCGGGCAGAGCCAAAAACTCGACCAGAAGACCGCGCGCCATCCCCCGCCAGAGGTACCAGACGCTCGTCCCGGAGACGAGCGAGAGAACGAGCGCGAGGAGAACAGTCTGGAAGCTGGAGGAAACCACCGCTGCCAGCAGCATGGCCAGAAAGTTGCGCATACTTGCCAAAGGGGATCCCTCGTCGGCGAGCGTGAAGTAGAGGGGGGCCGGGATAGTACCCTGTAGGGCGTAATTATTTGCATTCGTAAGGATCTTCAGGGGCTCGCGACGATCGATCAGATCATCGATAACCGTGCCGAGCACCGCTACCGGAATACTCAACGCAGGGCCGAGTGTTAGAACGCTCGCGAACGTGATAGCCGAGGAGACGGAAACGGTAATGCGAGCATGTGGGATCGGGAGGTCGATCGCCAGTTGCTCGGCGAGGACGATCAGCGCGACGAAGATTGCAGCAGTAAAAAGCGTTCGCGGGGTGAAATCAGGAGGCCACAGCCGAGTGAGGTAAACCCAGGCAGCCAGGTTCGCTGCCGACAATGGGATCAGAATCGGCAGAAGTCGCCGCAGATCGACTGTCGAACGCTGCACGGTCATGGACGCTCTCGGATCCGATCAGTCCAGAAATGATGTACCACACCTGCTCCGAGCGAACCATCGTACTCCGGTGAGTGATTTCGACGCTACTCGCGTCTCCGCAAGGAGGAGGAAAGTCCCTATTCTCCATAGACGGAGAACCCCGGCTCGCGAACTGCCAGCGAGCCGGGGCTCCTTGGCCGCTCCTCGCGCGGAGCTCGCCGGATTCAGCGGATCTTCCAACTCTTCCACTTCACCGGGGTCCCCCTTCCCGTGTTGCGACCGACCCGGACCGAGTAGTACCTGCGTCCCGATCACTCTTAGTGCGAAGTTCCCGAGACCGGTACGACTGGTCACTGCCAATCTAGTACAAACGGCTCTCCGTGTCAAGACCTGAGTACGCAAACGTTCGTCCTTCGGTCGCCATGCTCGAGACCGAGGTGGACGCTTCTGAGAAGAGACGGTGAGACGAGAGCGTTTTTCACGGGCCGAGCACGAGAGTCATAGCGAAAAGCCGTGTTCGGTCGTGACGTGTGCTGCTGGCACGCCGGTTTCCCATTCGCTAGCGCCTCTTCGGCGGCGGGCCGGATCGGCCTCCCTAGCGTGCCGTCGGTTGGGGTTGGCTGGGCTTGCCCCCGACCCCCGACGATGCTAGGCTGGGCCCGGCGAGTGGGAGGATGGAGTGAGCGACGCGGTGTTCCGACGCATCTTGATAACCGGCGGGGCTGGCTTCATCGGGAGTCACTTTGTCCGTCTCGCGCTCGCAGCTGGCATCCCGAGCGTTGTCGTTCTCGACAAGCTCACCTATGCTGGGAGTCTTCTGAACCTGGAAGACGTGCTCGACGATCCGCGTGTCCGTTTCCTCGAGGGAGATATCGCTGATCCAGCGGCAGTGGCCGAAGCGATGGCCGGCTGCGACGCGGTGGTCAACTTCGCGGCCGAGACGCATGTGGATCGCTCCCTCCTGGAGCCGGCGGCCTTTATCCGGACGAACGTGTGGGGCACCATGGTGCTTCTCGAGCAGGCGCTCCGGTTGGGTGTCGGTCGTTTTCTTCACGTGAGCACTGACGAAGTCTACGGTGAGGTGCTCAGCGGTTCAGTCAGCGAGGACGAGCCGCTGCGGCCCCGCAATCCCTACGCGGCGAGCAAGGCAGCCGCAGAGCACTTCGTCTTCGCCTATTGGACGAGTTACGGCCTCCCCGTGCTGGTGACTCGTGGCTGCAATACCTACGGTCCTTACCAGCATCCGGAAAAGTTCATTCCCTTGGCCATAACCAATCTTCTCACTGGCCGACCGATCCCTCTCTATGGTGACGGACTGCACGAGCGCGACTGGCTCTACGTCGAGGATCACTGCCGAGCCATCTGGACCGTGCTGGTGCGCGGTGAGCCTGGTCAGGCCTACAACATCGGAGCAGGGCAGCATCGACCGAACATCGCGGTGGCGCGAGCGCTGGTTCATCTACTCGGCGCCGACCCGAGTGCCATCGTGCATGTCGCTGATCGGCCCGGACACGATCGGCGCTATGCCGTCGATTGGAGTTGCTTGCGGGCGCTGGGCTGGCGGCCGATGGTCGACTTCGAGGACGGTTTGGCGCGGACGGTCGCTTGGTATCGGGCGCGGACGGATTGGTGGTCGGCACGCCGCGATGCCGCGTTCGCCGCGTATTACGCGCGCAATTACCAGGGACGAGAAGGATACCGCAACCAGCCGTGACGCTGACGATCGAGCTGGCTGTGGCCAAGACGCATCGGGCCGGTAACCGCGAAAGCGGCGATACGGTCGAACTCATCGAACGACCGGGCGGCGGGCTCTCGGTCGTCCTGGTCGATGCGCAAGGCAGCGGAATGGCCGCGAAGCTGCTGAGTCTTCAGGTGGCCGGTCGTGTCCTGACGTTGCTCAATGAGGGGGTGCGCGATGGTGCGGCGGCTCGCGCCGCGCACGACTTCCTCTTTACGCTGCGCGGTGGGCGGGTCTCGGCCGAACTCGATATCGTCTCGGTCGATCTAGCGAGCCGGACTTTGGTGGTGACGCGCAACAGCGAGGCACCACTCGTGCTGATCCGCGACAGCGACGTGGAGATCGTGGCTTCGACCGGTGGCCGGATCGGACTGTACCGGCATACGCGCCCGAGTGTGACCGAGTGGACGCTCGAGCCGGGGCTGACCGTGATCGTCGTGAGCGATGGAGTGGCGCATGCCGGAGCGCACGCCGGGAAAACGATCGATCTTGCAACGCTGGCCCGCCAGGAGTCTCCGTTATGCGGGACAGCACAGCAGTTGGCTGACCGCGTCCTGTCCGCAGCGCTCGCGGCCGATCGCGGTCATCCGCGGGACGACATGACAGTGGTGGTGCTGCGGTTGCAGGCTGGTGGGGTGAGGCAACCGGTTCGCCGACTCTCGCTCACCTTCCCGCTGACCGAGTGAGCTGTCGCCCGGCCCAGTCGCTACACTTCACGGTCGAGTCTGGTGAGGCAGGGCATGCGAGTCGTGCTCGTCGGTCCCTGTGGTGCGGGAAAATCGACGATCGCTGCAGAACTCGCCGCTCGTGGTGTGGAGGCGATCGCGGTGGGCCAAGAGCATTCGATCATTCGCGATCTCTGGCGCCGACCGGCGGCTGATCTGGTCGTGTTCCTCGATGCCAGTTTGGAGACGGTACGAGAGCGGCGGGGTGCTGATTGGCCGGCTTGGCTCTACGAGGAAGAACAGCGGCGATTGTCTGAAGCGCGCGCGCATGCTGATCTCGTGCTGGATACTGGTCGGCTGACGGTGGGCGAGGTGGTGGAGCGGATCCTGCGAGCGCTCGAGAAAGCGGGTCAGCATGGGACGTGAGCGGCTTCTCTCGCTTTTGCTCGCCATCACCGTGCTGCTCACTGGGTGTCGGTTCAGTCTGCCGCTCAGCCGGTCGGCCACTCCCACTCCCGATTTCGTACTCCCTGTCGAGGCGTCGCCGACTCCCCCCGCGCCGGCGACGGTGTCGGTGACCGTAACACTCCTGCCGGGAACCGTTCTGACCGCGCCGCCAGTGCCCACGCCACCGTCCTCGAGTGCGGAGCAGGTGCTCAGCCTGGCTGGCACGCCGGAGGGACCGCTGACGCTCGATCCGGCGCTCGTGCGGGACGTGGAATCAGCGTTCGTCGTCCAGCAGATCTTCCGCGGTCTCGTCCGGTTCGATCGCGCGCTCGTCCCTGTCCCGGAGCTGGCCGAGCGGATCGAGATCGGGCCCGACGGGCGCTCCTACACGGTCCGTCTGCGTGCTGATGCGCGGTTTCACGATGGAGACCCGATCACCGCGGCGGACGTCAAGTACTCCCTCGAACGGGCCTGCGATCCCTCTCTCGCTGATGGCGATGGCCGCGCGTTACCAGCCTGGGGTTTCCTGCGCGATCTCGTCGGTGCGCAGGCGCGGATGCTCGGCCGCCGCAGTGATGTCCCCGGTATCGAGGTCGTGGACGAGCGAACGCTCCGCCTTCACCTCGTCGAGCCGAGCCCGACCTTTCTCCTTCGGTTGGCTCTCCCGGTGGCGAGTGTCGTGAAGCGCGATGCTGTCGAGCGCGGGCCGGACTGGTGGCGTCAGCCGGTGGGAAGCGGGCCCTTCCGGCTCGTGCGGTGGACCGACGAGGAAATCGTGCTGGGCCGTCACCCACAGTACCGGCCGGCGACTGCCTACTTGCGCGAAGTCCGCATCCGGATCGGTCCGGCTGCCTTGTCCCCGCTCAACCAGTACGAACGGGGACAGCTCGATGTCGCTGCTGTTCCCGTTTGGGCGGTCGATCGCCTGACCGCGCCCGAATCGCCGTACCGCGACCAACTGATCGCCCAGCCGCTCCTCGGTGGAACCTACGTGTTCTTCAATCCGGGTGTTCCGCCGCTGGACGACCTCGTGGTGCGGCGCGCTCTGATCCAGGCGTTCCCGCGCGCCAAGGTTGCGGGGGTGACGCTGCAGGGGAAAGTGCCATTGGCACAGGGACTCGTCCCGGAGGGAATGCCGGGAGGTCCTTGGGAAGCGACGGTGCTGCCCTATGACCCGGGGGAGGCGCGTCGGGTGCTGACCGGCCGCTCGCTTCGTGTGGAAGTCGCCAGCGCTGGGAGTGACGTCGCGATCATGTTGGGTCAGGTGTGGCGCCGCGAGCTCGGAGTCGAAGTCGAAGTGCTCCAGTACGACTGGCCCGACTACTTGACTGAACTCGATGCTCGGCGCCTACCGATCTTCGTCTTCTCTTGGGTCGCTGACTATCCCGATCCGGAAGCGATGATCGATGCGCTCTTCGCTGAGGAGAGTCCGAACCGGCCGATCGACTATCGGAATGCTGCGGTGCAAGAGCTCCTCGCGGCTGCCCGGTGGGCCACTGATCCGCAGGAACGGCATGCGCTGTTCCTGGCCGCTCAGCAGCAGATCCTCGACGACGTAGTGGTGTTGCCGCTGACGTTCGACGTGGAATACTTGCTCGTCGCACCGCGGGTGCGCGACCTTCCGGTCACCCCATTGGGTATCCTCGGTCTGGAGAGAGTTTGGATCGCGCCGGAGCGTGCTGCCCGTTGATGCGAGAATCGGCCGAGGGCGACTGCGTGATGGTTGGATCGACACTCATCGTTCCTCTGGAACCGGAAGATCTACCCCGTCTCCGGCTGAAGTGGGGTACCCGTTACGATCTCCGGGACGTGGCTCACCTCGTGCGCGAGGCGCCCGGACTCTGTTTGTGGGCACCCACGACCGGCGAGTACGTGTTGGCTGGGCCGTGGCGTCACCGTGAGGAGATCGTTGCGCTTCTGGAGGTGACGGCGGGGAACCTTACCGATCAACTGATCGAATCCGTGGCGCGAGCGGCCACCGAACAGGGGAAACAGCTCCTGGTTGCCACGGAACAGGAGGAGCGGCGATCAGGTAGCTTCTACCAGCGGTTGGGTTTCGAGTTGATCGAAGAGATCCTCGTCTACGAAATGGTCCTCTATTCGACGCCGCCGGGTCCAGCCCGCTTGCGGTTCGAGCGCGTTGTGCTCGAAGACCCTTTCGCGATGGGAGAACTGTTGGATCTGGATCATGATGCCTTCGCGTGGCTTTGGTGGAATAGTGAGCAGGAGTTCGATGCGTACATGAGTGATCCCCGCGTCGATGTCTATCTCGGGCGGGAACGGGACGGTACGCCGGTCAGCTACGTGGGCATCACGCGTCTGCGCGGGTGGGGACATCTCGATCGGCTTGCGGTGGCGCCGGCATTCCAGGGACGTGGATACGGGTACGAGTCTCTGATCTGGGCAGCGCAGGTCCTGGCTGCTCGTGGAGCGCATCGCATCGCGCTCAGCACGCAGGCGAGCAATCAGCGGAGCCGGCGGCTCTACGAGCGGTTCGGATTCCGGCGCGTTCCCGAACTCGATTACCGGCTCTACGGACGCTGGCTGGCTGATCCAATCGAAGCATGGGACCGACGCAGCTGGCGAGGAAACGGAGGAGCGTAGGGACGATGGGCAGCACGTTCGGACGATTGTTCCGCGTGACGACCTGGGGCGAATCGCACGGGCCTGCACTGGGTGTGGTCGTCGACGGGTGTCCAGCAGGCCTGGAACTGAACGAGGAGATCATCCAGCGTGACCTCGATCGGCGGCGCGTCGGGCAGAGCGAAGTGACCTCGCCGCGTCAGGAGCGCGACCGCGTGACCATCCTCTCCGGAGTGTTCGAGGGAAAGACGACCGGAGCTCCGATCTCGCTCATCACCTACAATGCTGACGCTGATTCCAGCAAGTACGAACCGCTGCGCGATGTCTTCCGTCCTGGCCATGCTGACTACACTTACTGGGTGAAGTACGGGCACCGGGATCACCGTGGTGGCGGGCGCTCGAGTGCCCGCGAGACGTGGGGACGAGTCGCTGCCGGTGCGATCGCGCGACAACTCTTGCGCACGGTGGCGGGCGTCGAGGTCTACGGCTTCGTCCGCGAACTCGGTGGAATCACGATCGAGACGTTCGATCGTGACGAGATCGACCGCAATCCGGTGCGCTGTCCGGATCCGGTCGCAGCGCAAAAGATGGTGGCAGCCATCCTCGAAGCGAAGGAGCAGAAAACGAGTGTCGGAGGAATCGTCGAGGTCCGGGCACGCAACGTGCCGCCCGGACTCGGTGAGCCGACGATGGACAAGCTCGATGCCTTGATCGGGTATGCGATGCTCAGTATCCCAGCTGTCAAAGGAGTCGAGATCGGCGACGGCTTTGCTGCCGCGCGCCTCCGTGGTCATGAGCACAACGATCCCTTCATCCTGGACAATGGTCGCGTGCGCACGTTGACGAACCATGCCGGCGGCATGCTGGGAGGGATTTCCACCGGCGAGGAGATCATCGTTCGCCTGGCGGTGAAGCCGACTTCCTCGATCGCTCGGCCGCAGCGAACGGTCGATATCCACGGGAACGAGCGCACGATCGTGGTGGAGGGGCGCCACGATCCGTCGATCTGCCCTCGTGTGGTTCCGGTGGCCGAGGCGATGCTCCTCTTGGTCCTGGCCGACTGTTATTTGATGAACCGCGCGGCTCGCGTCTGACGACTCAGCGGCGACCGAGCGCTGCCTCCAGTCTCTCGAAGAAGTCCGGGAAGGTCTTGGCCACGCATCCTGGGTCATCGATCTCCAAGCCGGGGACGGCGCAGCCGAGGATCGCGAAGCTCATCGCCATGCGGTGATCCCCATAGGTTCGGATCACGGCCGGCTGGACGGGACCAGGCTCGATGCGCAGTCCGTCGGGAAACTCCTCGACGGTGATTCCCAAGCGGCGGAGTTCGTTCGCGACCGCTGCGATGCGATCGGTTTCCTTGTACCGGATGTGCTGCACATTGCGAATGATGACCGGACCGTCGGCGAGCGGCGCGAGAGCGGCGAGCGTCGGAACCGTATCGGAAATCGCGTTCATGTCCGCCTCGATGCCGCGAAGCGGTCGTTTCCCGATGACCGTGAGAGCATCGGGCTCGCGAATGACGGTACAGCCCATGCGCTCCAGGAGGTCCACGAACTGGACGTCACCCTGGCGAGATCGCGTGCCGAGATTGACGACGCGGATACGACCGGCTGTTGCGGCGGCGAGGGCGAAAAAGTAGGATGCGGCCGAGGCATCCGGCTCGATGGCGTAGGTGCGGGATCGGTAGCGCTGGTTCCCCGGGACGTGGAAGACCTGGGCATGTTCGTGCGTGGCGATTGCCCCGAAATCAGCCATCACGGCTAGCGTCATCTCTACATAGGGCACGGAGACGAGCGGGCTCTCGAGTTCGATGCGGAGACCATCGCGCGTGCACGGGCCGATCATGAGGAGCGCGCTGAGATACTGACTGGAGATGTCGCCCCGCAGGCGGATGGTTCCTCCGGCGAGCCCATAACTCCGCACCCGGACCGGCGGACAACCGGTGCCGAGCAGCGATTCCGCCTGCACACCCAATTGCGCCAGTGCGTCGAGGAGCGGTTGGATCGGTCGCTCGCGCATGCGCGGCACGCCGTCGATCAGGTATTCGCCGTGACCGAGCGCCGTCATCGCAGTGAGGAAACGAGCCGTCGTGCCCGAATTGCCGACGAACAGCTCGGCCCGCGTCGCTGGCAGCGTGCCACCCTTCCCCTGCACGATCATGCGTTCCGCGGGCTCGTCGACGTCTACCGGAATGCCGAGACGGCGCAGCGAATCGACCATCACCCAGCTGTCCTCGCTGAGGAGGGCACCTTCGAGCACGCTGACGCCATCGGCCAAGGCGGCGAGGACGAGTGCCCGGTTGGTCAAGCTCTTCGAACCCGGGAGCCGGACGATGGCGTCGACCGGCTGCTCGGCGGGTCGAATGGGCAAGCGAGGCGGATAGGTGCGATGCAGTGTCACAGCAGCTCCTTCAGCGATACTTGATCTCCCACGAGTACGGGATTTCCGGTGTGTCGTAGGGCAAGCGATATTCGTCCGGATCGTCCGCATCGTAGGGCTCGGTCGGGAAGTTGAGTAGATAACAGGGTTCCGTCCCGATGTTCTTGAACCCGTGTGCGACACCCGGCGGAATCTTGAGAACGATCCGATTGTCATCGCCCAGGAAGAATTCGTTGAGCTCGCGGTAGGTCGGTGACTCCGGACGCAGGTCGAACAAGGGAACCTTGATCATCCCGCGGATGCAGACGAAGTAATCGGTCTGTTTCTTGTGCCAATGCCAGGCGCGGATGACCCCGGGCCAAGAGACGGACACGTAGCACTGACCGAACTTCTCGAAGAAGGGATCGTCGCAGCGAATGAGTTCGGTCAGCGAACCGCGCTCGTCGACGTGGGTAACCAGCCGCTTGATTTCGACACCGTGGATCACAGCCGTGCCTCCGCAACGATCTCACGCTCGACGCGGAGCGAGTATAGCCGGGGAAAGCTGGCGCTGCGCCACGACGAACATCTGCGGGCTCTCGTCGGTAAGCGGATCGAGATCGTACGAGCCATAGATGGCTTCGACAGCGAACCCAGCCTGTTCGAGCAGGAGTTCCAACTCGAAGCGATGAACGAAACGAAGTTTGTAGCTGACGACCCGGCGTGTCACCTGGCCGGAGTGCGCATCAGTCCGGTCGTAAAAGAGTGTCGTGGTGATCGTCTGCTCCGACGGATGCACGCTGCGACTAGCGAAGCGGTCGAGGCGACTGCCGTCCGGTAAGCGCCAGTTCCCGTCCCAGCTGAGCGGTTGCTCCAAGGCCTGGAGCTGCGCCGGGGTGGGGTGGAGAAGATCGAGGAGCAGGAGCCCGCCTGTGGTCATGACACGATGCAGTTCGGCCAGCGCTCGTTGCTGGGCAGTCCGATCGAGGAGATGGAGGAACCCGTTCACTGCGATGATGGCGAGCCGGTAGAAACCGTCGGCCAGTGGCCGGAGATCGACTGCGTCGGCCTGGAACAGCTGGACATGCTCGAGCCCCTCGGCACGGAGACGTTCGCGAGCGCGGGCCAGCATAGCGGGGGAACGATCGACGCCGTGAACGGTGTATCCAGCCCGGGCCAGCGGCGCGAGTAGCCGACCGGTTCCACAGCCGATCTCGAGGATCGGACCGCCGGTGCGCTGCGCGAAGGCCAGATAGACCTCGATGTCGTCGCTGAAGCGCGCGAACTCGAGGTCGTAATAGTCGGCGATGATCTCGTAGGCGTCGATCGTCTCGCCCATCCCCATCCAGTGTACTCAGCGAGGCCACCGAGTGCGCGGGTCGGCTGCTGGCTGGATCGATCGGTGGCAACCCAGCAGAACGCTCGTTGCCTGGAGGCATCGTGTTGTCCTGTCTCGTGGCTGGCGGAAGATGTCTGGAGCGCACCGGCGTGGCGGAGTAGGATTGAGGCATGAGCAAGGGAACGGCCAAGAGCCGCGAGGGCGAAAAGGTCATCGCGGTCAACCGTAAGGCGTACCACGACTATTTCATCGAAGAAGAGTTGGAGGCGGGCATCCAGCTCACCGGCTCGGAGATCAAGTCGATCCGGGCTGGGCGTGTCAACCTCCGCGATGCCTACGCGCGCATCGAGGACGGTGAACTCTGGCTCATCGGTATGCATGTCAGCCCGTATCCGGGTGCCAGTGGGAAGCACCAGCACGATCCGACGCGTCCGCGCAAACTGCTGGTGCACAAGCGGGAGCTGGACTATCTCCGCGGCAAGCTGGAAAAGCGTGGGTATACGCTCGTGCCGCTCCGGCTGGTCATCCGTCGGGGCTTGGCCAAGATCGATCTCGGCCTGGCGCGCGGCAAGAAGCAGTACGACAAGCGCGAGGCGATCGCCGAGCGGGAGGCGCGGCGCGAGATCGAGCGGGCGATCAGCCCACGCTGGTGACGGTTCGGGACTGGCGGGAGCGATTTCCCGGAGAAGGAGCCGATGCGCGTCGTGCGAGCGCAGTGCGCTGGCGAGGACGCGAAGACCGGGCGAGCGTCCAGCTGGGCCGCCGGACAGGGCTGACCTCTTGGCAGAATACTCGGGATGCGGTATACTTTCATACGCGCTCGCGACGACGAGCCCTGGGGATGACTGGATTCGACAGGGCCGTAGGTACGAGGATTGCAGGTCGAGGTCGCCCACGAACTCGTAAAAAGGGGCAGCCAAGTAACTGGCGAGCGCGAACTCGCTCTGGCTGCGTAATTCACGCAGCCACGTCTGCCCGGGCCCTTCCCTGGTGGGTTCGGAGCGGGCGTCGCAAGACCAGGGTGCCCCTGGCCCAAGCGCCGGTGCGGGCCAGGTCAAGCGTCATCCGGCTCGGCTGACCGGGATCCTGTCGGTGGGAGCCTGGCAGCGACAGTAGAACACCGACTAAGCCTGTAGCATATCCTCGGCTGAACGCTCTGGACGGGGGTTCGACTCCCCCCATCTCCACCAGAAAGCGCCTCGGCAGCTTGTCGGGGCGCTCGTTTTCTGCACCCCGCGCGGCGCGAAACGCACGAGGTCGCTGGGCGAGCGCGAGGGATGCTCTTTGCCGCGTTTCACCGGGCGATCGGTGCCGGTGAGAAGCGTCCGTCCTCGCATTCCCGGTCGAGACTGTGGGGCACGTCGCCGTTCTTCCGAGGCGGATGCGTCTCACCGGACGCCATCGTCTTGGTCCTCGCTCGCTCGCGACGACCGGTCCGTCACGTTGGTCGCTTGTCGATCGCCGTTTTGCGGAGATTCCGCCTGTCGTGCGACAGGAAGCAACTCGGCATAGCAGCGTGGCTGCTTGCTTGCCGCCCAGCGATCACCTGGCCAGGCTGGCCACCGCTCGCACGGCGGAACACGCGGACTCAGACGTGTCCGACCCGGAGCAGCGTCAACTCGTATGCTTCCCCGACCCGGCGCACACTGAAAAGGCATCCAGCGTATCGGATCGTTGTTCCATCAGGAACGTCCGGCGGAATCGGCACGATGCGGGAGTGGACTGGGATGCGGATCGGAAGAAGTTCCATCGTCCGCTCCCGATCCTCTTCCCGATACGGCGTGTGTTCACCGCAACGTGGACAATAACCCATTCGCTCACCCTCTCTCACCTGGCACGCTGACCCTGCTGGCCTCCGAAATACGCAGCGACCCCGCTCAGTGTGCCGGCGTAGATGGCAGCCCCGACGCCGAAAAACCAGAGTGTCGCGGTTCCCAACTCCAGATGGGCGAGTACCGGAAGGATGAAGCCGACCACGAGACCAGCTGCCGTCGCCTCGACGAGGCCGAGCACGAACGCCTCTCCAGCGCGCAGTTCTCCGACGACGCCGGCGGCAAAGCCACCGATCAGTGGCGACAGTGGTCCCAAGACGAGGTGCAAACCCGGCGGAAGGATGCTCAGGACCATCACCGCGAGCGCGACACCGAGACCCTTGATCAGACGCCAAACAGTGCGCGTCATGGGGCAACGCTCTGCCTATTCGCTGCCTGGACCAGCGCTGTGCGGATCAGCTCGTAATCATGCTCGTCGATGCGATGAAGCTGCCCTTGGAAGGCTAATCGCCAATGGTCTTTTGGCCATTTCTGGACATGATGAAGCTGAAGGGCGATGTCTTCAGCCGGGAGATATACACCAGGAGGTAGAGCGATCTCCGGTTCGATCTGGACACGCCACGGATAGTCTTCCGCCGCTTTTTTGGGGTCCTTGCTTTTCCAGATCGGTGTGTGATCCTCGAAAGCGTCCGAGGTGACCCGAGCAATGGCAGCGAAGCCCTGGATACCGGTCACATAGTAGACGAGTCGATCACCAGGACGCATCGCCTCAGCCTTCTTGCGGTGACGCGACTTGAAGCCCTGGACGGTGAAGCCGTGCGCCTGCGTCGCCTCCAGGTTCTCGGCCGATCCGACGAGGATCCAGTACTGCGGCTCAGCCATCAGTCTTCCCTTCCCGCATCGCTCGTTCTGCCCGTCACCAGTCTACTGCGGATCCGCACGGGGTGCTCGGCAGGATATTCCGAGCGTGCGACCAGTGGTCTCGCCGCACGAGAGGAGAGCAGCGCAACCTCGCCGTGACCGTTGGCTCGTGAGAGCAGGAGCGCTCTGACCCATGCGGTCACCTCTCGAAAAGGCTCGAACGCGACGATCCGTCGTCGCCGCGGCGAGGAGTTCCGGTGACTGGGGCGGACGGGAAGGAACGATCCGTTCACTCGGCGGCGACCGAATCCTGACTGTCGCTCTTGCCAGGTCGGCGAGGATGGAGCGACCACGTGTTCAGCAGGGGAGTCGATCGGAGGAGCCGAACGATCGGTGCCCTGGCCCGAGCGTCGCTCGGACCAGGGCACTCCCGTGGAGGGAGGGACGTCGTTTCAGCGCGGTCCTTCCCACTCGAAGAGCGGTGCGTAATCGGGACCGAGCTGATGCTTGACGTCCTCGATTTCGCCGGCACTGACCGCTTCTTGGACGACGCTCATGACCGCACGAGCCCAGAAGGCGGCTTCCGGCATCGGCGCGTGCAGTCGCTCAGCGACACGCTCATAGAACTCCTTGAGAGACATGTGCCGTCCCTCACCGGCATGAGGATATTCTAAGATGTAGTCCTTTACGATCATCGGGAGTTGTGCGGCCAGGTCTTTCGCTTCGCCCCCAGCTAGCCGCTCCGCGAGCGTCTCCAAGACGGCACGAGTGACCCGTTCCGCTTCGCCCCGAGAGGCCAAACGTGCCCGATGCTGGACCTTGCCGATGAATTCGTCGAACTGCATAGCCATCCCTCCCTGCCTCATCGACTCGTGCACATCCAGCATGCCCGAGCGCGCTGGTTCGTGCAAGCGCTCGCCTTGTCGTCTTCCGGATGCGAATCGACTCGTGCGGAGCGCAACGAGCAGAACCGCTGGCAGGCAACCTCGGGTGGTTCCCTGGTTACCGGGACGCTCGGACACGATCGACTTCACAGACGGTAGACCCGCTGGGCGTTGCCACCGAAGATCGCTGCCCGTTCCTCGGTCGTGAGCCCGGCGGTGAGCGCTTCGTAGGTGCGGAACGTGCTGAGATAGTCAGCGGCCAGCGTCGCCACCGGCCAATCGCTCCCCCAGAGGAGGCGCTGTGGCCCGAACCGGTCGAGTGCGAAGTCGACGACTGGACGGAGCGTCTCGACCGTCGGACGTGGGCCGGCCTCGGTCAGGAGACCGGAGAGCTTGCACCAGATGGTGGGATAGGGGACGAGCGCTGCCATCCGCTCGCGCCACAACTGGAGGTCGCCACTCGCGATGGGTGGCTTGGCCAAGTGGTCGACGACGAGCGTGAGATCCGGGAAGCGTTCGGCGAGGCGTGGAACATGGGGAAGATGCTCGACGCGAACCAGAAGGTCCAGGGTGAGGCCACGTTCGGCGACCGCAGCGATACCGCGTTGCACGGCGGGTGAAGCCAGCCAGTCCGGATCGGGGACGTTCTCGGCCGTCGCTCGGACGCCGCGGAAGGCAGGATGACTCGCCAGGCGGTCGAGCTGCTGATCGACCTCTGGCGCGGCGAGGTCGACCCAGCCGACGACGGCGACGATCCAGGGATACCGCTCGGCGAGCGAGAACCACCACTGGTGATCCCACTCGGAGCGCGCGGCCTGCACGATGACGATGCGATCGACACCGGCAGCCAGCCGCTGCGGATCGAGGTCATCCGGCGTGAAGCTCCGCCGCAATGGGCGGAGCTGCTCGACCAGGTCGGGTGTCATCCAGTAGAGATCGGACCGCTCGATGTCCCAGAAGTGGACGTGCGTGTCAGTGATCGGCACGCCGGCGATCGGCATCCTCGCTTCCTCCCTCTCCGGTCGCGACGAGCTGGCCTGTCTGTGGGTCGTAGGGAAGCGGTTCGACCTGGTTCAGTTCGTCCCACAAGGCATCCGGGATCGGCCAGGTGGCGAACTGGATCGTTTGGGTGACACGCTCCGGTCGGCTCATACCGACGATCGTGGCGCTGATGCGAGGATCGCGCAGCGAGAACTGCAGGGCCGCCGCGGCCAGCGGGACACCGTAATGGGCGCAGACCGCCTCGATCGTCCGCGCGCGCTCGATCTCGTCAGGCCGTGCCTCGCGATACGCATAGCGGGGGAACGCACTCGGTCCTTTGGCGAGGAGGCCGCTTCCATAGGGCGCGGCATTGACGACGGCGACTCCAAGTTCGTTCGCACGCTGGATCAGCGGCTCGGCCGTCCGGTTGAGGAGCGTGTATCGATTGTGGGTGATGACCACCTCGAATACGCCGGTTTCGATGTAGGCGATGAGCATATCGATCGGACCAGCGGCCACCCCGACATGCTCGATGACTCCCGCATCGCGGAGCGCGAGCAGTGCCTCGACCGGACCGCCGGGTGCCATCGCCTCAGCCACCGACAAGCCAGCGTGCTCGGGGTCGTGAAAATAGACCAGCTGGAGCCGCTCGAGCCCGAGCAGGCGGAGGCTGCGCTGGACCGAGCGGCGGACTTGCTCAGCGTCGAAGCGGCCGGTGGCCAGATCGCGGTCGGCCTTGGTCGCCAGAACGTAGCCAGGTGGAAGGCCACCGAGTTCGCGGAGGACGATCCCGATGCGTCGCTCGCTCTCACCGTCACCGTACGCAGCCGCAGTATCGAGGAACGTGATCGGGCTGCTGAAGATCGCGCGCAGAGTCGCCAGAGCCTGCTCTTCCGGCACGCGGTAGCCGAACGCTTCGGGCATATCGCCGAGCGGCGCGCAACCCGCGCAGACGCTGCTGACCTCGAGTCCCGTGCGGCCCAGTACGCGACGAGGCAGCGACATCATGACCGGGGTTCCCTTTCCTGCGCGAGGCCGTGACGGTGCTGCGGCCAATCCAGGTCGAAGACGAGCTCCATCGGTGCCCACCATTCGTCGGGGTTCGCCTCGGGCGCGCGTTCCTGGAGCGTCGCCATGAGGCGGTTCCACTCGGCTGAGACAGGGTCCTCGTTCACGCGCGAGAAGTCGCGTGCGAGATCGAACGCGTCGTCGGTTTCGATGTACATGAAAAGCCGACGGCCGCGCAGAAAGATCCGCATCGTGTGGATCCCGACTTCGCGGATCCGGGCGCACACCTGCGGCCAGACCGCCTGGTGGTATTGGATGTAGGCCGCGATCGCGTCCGGATCGTCGCGCAGGCAGAGGGTGAGACCATAGCATTTCATCGGCCCGACCTCCTCACTGGGCGAGCCAACCACCGTCGATGACGAGAATGCTGCCGGTCACCGCGGCGGCCTCATCGGAAGCCAGGTAGAGCGCGGCTGCCGCGACCTCCTCTGGCTGCACCAGGCGCCCCATCGGTTGGCGCGCTTCCAGTGCTCGGCGTGCGGCGACCGGATCCGGTTCTCGCGCGACCAGTCGCTCGACCCACGGGGAGTCGACGGTTCCTGGGCAGATGCAGTTACAGCGGATGCCTTCGCGGACATAGGCGATGGCGATCTGTTTGGTCAAGGTGACGACAGCTCCCTTGCTCGCGCAATAGGCGGCTCGCTTGGGGATACCGATGAGGCCGGCGACCGACCCGATATTGATGATCACGCCCGAGCGGCGGGCGAGCATGCTGGGAAGCGCATACTTGCAGCACAAAAAGACTCCACGCACATTGACCGCGAAAACGTTCTCCCACTCGGCCAGATCAGTCTCGACGAGATCTTTCGTCGTGCCGATCCCGGCGTTGTTCACCAAAATGTCGAGGCGACCGAAGCGGTCGAGTGTCCGCTCCATGAGCGTGCGCACGCTCGCTTCATCGCGCACATCGACGTGGTCGGGAACGATGCGTTCCGGTGCCCGCCGGGCTGTTTCCTCGGCCGCAGTGGCGTCCAGATCCGCTGCGATGACGAGTGCACCGGCGGAGGCGAACCGCTCGGCTATTGCACGACCGATCCCGGAACCAGCACCGGTCACGAGGGCGATACGGTCGTGGAGTTGCATCGGCCTGCCTTCCTCCTGTTCATCCGCGCACGGCACCGAGCAGAAGACCGCGCGCGATGTACCGCTCGAGGACGAGTGCGAGCGCGATGACGGGTGCGATCATGAGCAGGATGAGGACCGACATGTACCACCACTGTGGACCGCGCGTCGCGTTCTGCGCTGCCACGAGCAAGGGCATCGTTTGCGCCTTGGCGCTGCTCAGGAAGAGGGCGAGCAGGTACTCGTTCCAGGCCAGGACGAAGATGAACAGAAATGTCGCGACGAGACCGGGTAGAGCGAGCGGCAGAACGATCCGCCAGAGAATTTGGTAGCGGTTAGCCCCGTCGATCGCGGCACTCTCTTCCAGTTCGATCGGGATCGTGTGGAAGTAGTCACGCAGTAGCCAGACGGCGATCGGGAGGTTCGCCGCGACATAGGACACGACGAGTGCCGTCCGCGTATCCAACATGCCGAGCCGCTGGAAGAGAATGTAAATCGGGATCACGATGGCAACCGGTGGAAGCATCCGCTGCGAAATCATCCAGAAGGCGATGTCGGCATTGCCGAGCTGCGGACCAGCTGCACGCCGCAAGGCGGTTGCACGGGCGAGGACGAACGCTCCCAACGCACCGGCCACCGCCAATGGCCACGGCAGTCCCAGTTGGATACCGATGCCAGCGAGAATCGCGCCAGCGAGAAAGACGACGACGCTGGCCAGTCGGACGCGATAGGTGAAGCGACTCAGCCCGTAAGTCGCTGCGGCACCGAGGAGCAAGGTAAGGATGGAACTGGTTCCTCCGACGATAACCGTATTGAGATACGGGCGAAGCGTATCGTTGCCGAGATCGACCAGGATGTAGTGCCAGGCATGCAGCGAAGGCTGGAAATCAACGAACGGCAGATAGGTTGGTCCTTCGTTGACATGAACTGGAAGCTTGAAGGCAGTGATGGCCAACCAGTAGAGCGGAAAGAGAACGACCGCTGCCCAGAGAGACAGAATGGCGTAGGACACGAGGGCGGCGAGGGGTCCAGGGCGAGTCGGGCTAGTCTGCCAGCGGAGTGCCATGACGATCCCCCTAAAGCGCTTCGCTCACTCGGCGGTGAAGCAGCCGCACGTACGCGATGCCGACAAAGGTGACGACGAAGAGGAGCGTATAGGCGACAGCAGCGGACGTGCCGTAGTCGAGCGATCGCCAGAGCACGTAGGCGTGCAGGGTGAGTGATTCCGTGGCGGTGCCTGGTCCCCCACCAGTCAAGACGTTCGGCATATCGAAGATCTTGAAGGCTTCGATGAGCCGGATGAGGATCACGGTGCTCGCCACCGGAGCGATTTGGGGAAGCGTGATATGCCAGAAGATCTGCCAGCGGTTGGCACCATCGACGATCGCCGCTTCGATCGGCTCGGGTGACTGGCTTTCCAGTGCTGCCAAGAGGACGATGAACATGAACGGCGTCCACTGCCAGAGATCACCGATCATGACGGCGATGCGTGCGCCCCACGGGTCGTTGACCCAGCTGACGTTGGCGTAGCCGAGCCAGTTGGCGATCGGGGCGAACGGTCCCTTGCCAGTGTCGGTCAGCATGCGGAAGGTATAGGCGACTCCGACTGGCGTGATCATCATGGGGAGGAGAAAGACGACGCGGAAGAAGCGTCGTCCTGGTAACTGCTGGGCGCAGAGCGCGGCGAGCAGCAGTCCGACCAGGAATTGCAACGCGACGCCGCCGAAGACGTAAACCCAGGTCACGACCAGCGTGCCGGGTCGTCCGCCACTGACCACCGTTCGGCTGATGAGCCACAGTGCGAGGAGCAAGCCGAGCGCGACCGTCCCGTGGCCGAGCAGACGAGGAAAAGTGAGCGGGCCGCTACGCAGCGAGCGTCCGAGCAAGAAGACGGTCAGGGCGCCCGTGGCCAGGAAGAACAACCAACCGGCCGTATCGAGCCTGGCTAACTGACCGAGGAAGTGCTGCTGCTCGGAGCCCACGAAGAGCTTGCGATAGTTGGCGAGCCCCCGGAAATGGATCTCGAATCCGCCAGAAACTGGTTGGAAGCGCGACAGCGAAAGATAGAGCGAGAACAGGAGTGGAAAGATGGAAAGGACAAGGATGACCAGTACGGCTGGAAGGACCAGTACTGCCCCCGCCTGCTGGTCGGCCCAGCTCACCACTCGCTCGCGGCTGAGGGGGATGCGGCGGGTCGGTGCCGCGACCGCATCCCCCGTTAGGGGTGGCAAGACACTCGG